>ERZ761602.20-NODE-20-length-395926-cov-12.410955_pt1 | contig 395926 bp, 326 predicted proteins | sample MGYA00512165_ERZ761602 | MGnify/ENA primary metagenome ERZ761602 (study PRJEB28899, sample SAMN02445085) | bioreactor sludge metagenome | biome: EBPR sludge; isolation source: Thorneside wastewater treatment plant | place: Australia: Brisbane, Thorneside... | reverse complement strand
TGCGACAGCAGAACTTCGACTGCGACAGCAGAACTTCGACTGCGACAGCAGAACTTCGACTGCGACAGCAGAACTACGGCCGCACGGCCTCTTTGTTCGCCGCAGGGGCCCTTTGCGGACCATCCGCGAGGACCGACCCTTACTCGGTTTCGTAAGCGGATTGGACCTTCTCAGTGAGGATCTTATGGTTCTTCTGAACCCAGTATCCGAAATAATTGAGCCATGGCCCTTCCCTTTCGCCGGAATCGACGAGGACCCGCGTCTCTGCGGCCCGCTTCTCGAAGCTCTTGCTGCGTTCTCCGATATTAAAGAGAGTCACAATGAGCGGGGCATCATTCCGGACGTCGAAGCCCTCCTTCTCGTATCGGACCGCCGCGTAGTTCATGTAGGCGCAGATGATGTTGATCGCGCCCTTCCAGTTGTATTTATCGAGTTCGTCCGCGGCCGCATCGGGGCGAATCCGTTTAATCTCGTCCTGCATCGCAACGGCGATAAAAGGCTGGATCTGCCCGGGACCGAAGGAGGCGGCGCCTGCAGAACCAAGGAAAGTGACATTAAGCGCGTTGACGACTGCCTCACCCGAGCTGCCGAACTTCTTCCCGACAAAATTGATTCCCTTTTCCCCGGCCTGTTTTGCCTGGGTGCGCTGATTCATCGAATGCTCTCCCATGAAGGCTCCCAGGACGGCCTCGGGCGAGACCTTGTAGATCTTTGCCGTCTCAATCAGATACTGGAGCACAAACTTCTTCCCGTCCGCCCCTTCGAAATGTTTCCGATAAAAGGGCATATTGAAAATGCTGTCGGTCCGGTGGAAAAACTGATCACGCTGAATGTCGCGGAAGTTTTCCTTCGAGATCTCCCTTCCCGCGACATTGACGGCGTAAGCGGGAACACCCTGAAGGATGGCAAATGCCGCGAGCGCGCAGACGAGAAAGGGGACTGATTTCATCTCAAGTTTCGGTAGGCTTTATTATGGCGGGCCGCATCACAGAGTCAATTGATCAGCCGCGAATCAACGGACCGAGAGCTGCCAGTTGATGGTTTTGCGCCAGTCGATCATCCGAATCGGGGTCCCGTGGGTCCCGCTCTCGAAGCGCTCCATTTTCACCGGGTAGCCGGGGCTCTTCTCACGGATCTGGCGATAGAGTTCCTCCATCTTTTCAACATAGGAAACATAGTCCCGGCTTCCGTGACCGATGTAGACCGGGACACGGGCCCGCCACGCGGCGGAGTCAGTGAAGACTCCGTCGGGAAAGGATCCGAGAAAGACAATGCCATCGAGATGCGGCACGAGTTCATCCTTCCTCGCCAGCTGATAGCAGATTCTGCCCCCGGCCGACCCGCAGGCAAGAATGACCGGGGCGTTCGGTGATGAGGCCAGATAATGGAGCAGCAGTCCGCTGATCTGATTGGCACTCTTGCCATTAAAGTTGGTGATATCAGGCGAGAGGTAAAGCCCTCCGCTCTGGACCACGAGATTCTTCAAGCGATTGAAGTTGCCTCCGAATGTCCCGTCGTCGACTCCTTGCGCCCGGTTGCCGCCCTTCCCGTGGAAGTAAATGACGATGATGGAGGCACCCTGAGTTCTCCCGACGGCGAAATGCCGGATGTCACCGGACTTCGTTTTTACCTTCGTGTCGGTCTGCTGCGAATTAATTTCGGTCGAGACCCGATCCGGATTGGCCTTCTTCTCGGGAACGGAGTCCCTCCCGTTAATGTCTCTGGCCGACTGGTAATCGAGAATCAGGTAGTCCCCTTCGTGGCGTGACTCGATAACGGCCGGAACCTTGAACAGATCGTCCTTCCACGGGACAAGTTGGAGGGGACTTCCGGTCTGGGAAAAGCCCGTCGAGCACGGCAGCATAATGAAAAGACTGCACAGAGCGGGAATCGGACGGTAGAAAATGGGGAACATGAAGGACGGGACCAAGTTCCTACTTTCTACCACGCACGCTCCTCATTGCAACCGGCGGCAGTCACCGCCTTGCCCAGACGCTCGTCTGTGACGTGCTCAGTTGGAACTTCCGCTGATGCTCGCGGATGAGAAAGGGTAACTCGGCGACGGTGAGAAGCTCGAAGTTCCCGTCGAGATGCTGGTGCAGGTAGTCGAGCGTCAGACCGGTCGGCTGCTTTGCTCGCGGAGTGTAGATGTCCATCCAGGTCGCCGGGGTCGCGACGACGAGACGCCCGCCCTGATTCAACAGCTCCGGGAGCCGGGCGAGGAGGCGCTCAGGCTCGGGAAGTCGGCAAAGAAGATTGGCCGCATGGACGAGATCAAAAGTCCCCAGGTCATGCCGCAGGGACATTGCATCGCCAACTTCGAACGAAACCCGGTCCGGGTCGATTCCCCCGGGCCGGCGGGCCTCGAGAGTCTCAGGCAGGTGCATTTCCCCGTATCGCCGATAAGTCGATTGCCCCTCATTCCGGATCAATTCGGCGGCTTCAATAAAACTGGCGGAAAAATCGATCCCGATCACTTCGCCGGCAAAACGGGAAAGTTCGAACGCGGATCGGCCCACCGCACATCCCAGGTCGAGCGCCCGTCCGATGGGCGAGTTCTGTTGGGCCGCTTCGACCGTGGTTACCGGGAACTCCAGGCATCTCGCCGGAAGCCCTCCTGTCTCAAAACCGGCCCCGTGCAGAATCTCTGCGGGTGAGCCGTAATGGAACAGGAGATACCAGTCTCTCAGAACATCGCTTTCGTAAGTCATCACTTTTCGGGCCGAATTCCGTCCCGGACCGCCAATCAATACGTCAGCAGGGCCTGGGTGCGCACTGAAGGATCGAGATTCTTCCGGCCTTCGAGAAAAGCGAGCTCAATGAGAAAGGTCAGACAGATGACTTTGCCGCCGAGTTCCTGGATCAATTTCAAGGCCGCCCCGGCCGTGCCTCCGGTAGCGAGGAGATCATCTACCAGGACGACCTTTTCCCCGGCGTGGACGGCGTCGCGATGGATTTCAACGTGGGCCTCTCCGTACTCCAGCGAATAGGAGGCACCGTTGGTCTCCCAGGGCAGCTTCCCCTTTTTCCGGACCGGGACAAATCCGACTCCCAGCCGATCGGCCATGGCCGCTCCAAAAATGAACCCGCGCGCGTCAATGCCGACGATTTTGTCAGGCTTCGTCTCCCCTATGGTCGAAATGAATTCATCAATCGCAATCCGGAAGAGTTCTCCGCTCCCGAGGACCGGGGTGATATCCTTGAAGACGATCCCCGGCTTCGGGAAATCATGGACATCGCGGATGGCGGATTTGAGGCGGGAGAGATGTTCCTGATTCACCGCTCAAAATCGGCAAATTCGCCGGATGGTCAAGGCGGGATGCAAAGAACGGACGCAATTGAGTTCTTCCGTCCCCCCCGGCCCTGCGCTACAGTCGCGCCGAAGATGAAACTGAAGGACAAAATTGCCATCGTGACCGGCGGAGCCCGGGGAATCGGACTCGGGTGTGCCCTGGAACTCGCCAAAGAGGGTGCCTCCCTCGCCCTCGTTGACCGCCCCGGGAGTCAGGAACTGGCTGGAGCCGCTGAGGTCATCCGCGCCGTCGGAGTTCCCTGCCTGACGATTGAGGCGGATACCTTCACCCGGGAAGGGTGCGAAGCGGCGGTGGGTGCGACCTGTCAACACTTCGGGACCGTCGATATTCTCGTCGGTGTGCCCGCCTACAACCGCCGGGCCAGCTTTCTCGATTACGAAGCGGCTGACTTTGAGGGCATTCTGAACTCCGCTCTCCTCGGCAGCTTCCACATGGGTCAGCTTGTCGCCAGGCATCTCGTGGAAAAAGGAAAGCCCGGGAAAATAGTCTTCATCTCGAGCGTCCTCGCCCGCATTCCAAACGCCCGCTGTGTTGCCTACAGCGCGGCAAAAGCCGGTCTGAATTCGATGATGCAGACGATGGCGGTGGAACTCTTCGAACACCACATCAACGTCAATGTGATCGAGCCGGGCTGGATAGACACCCCCGGCGAACGCCACCACTACAACGACGAAACCATGGCCGCCGAAGGCAGGAAACTGCCCTGGGGGCGCCTCGGGCTTCCCGACGACATCGGGAAGGCGGCTGCCTACCTCGCTTCGGCCGACTCAGACTATGTGACCGGAACCCTTCTCCCGGTGGACGGAGGGTATCGCCTGAAACACTGTCGGGACATTCCGGAAGAGTCCACTTAATCCTGAAAAAGTTGAACAGATCGTTCCCCCGGGGACTCTAAATCGCGGAACTTCTCTATGTTTGCCAGACTATTTCTCCTCTTTGTCTCGATTCCGGTCATCGAGCTGTTCATTTTCCTCGTCCTTGGGCAGCGCATCGGCATTCCGATGACGCTGGCAATTATCCTGTTCACCGGATTCCTCGGTGCCTACCTGGCCAAGTCTCAGGGGCTCAAAGCTTTCGCCCGCTATCAGGATGCCCTCTCCCGGGGGCGGTTGCCGCACGAGGCGATTATCGAGAGTCTCCTCATTCTCATTGCCGGGATTCTCCTCCTCACTCCCGGATTCCTCACCGACTCAATTGGTTTCGCCCTGCTTGTCCCTTCAGTTCGCACGATGATTCGCGGGAGGATCGAAAAATCGCTGAAGGAGCGAATCGCCGTGGCGGGACGTGACCTCGGCGCGCCGGTTCGCGGGAAAAGCGAGCCTCAGGTGATCACCGTTGACGCGGAGGTCGTCGAAATCTCAACAGACCGCTTTCGCCCGGGCAACTCCTAGTGCCGGGCCCATGAACTGCGGGCACAAAAAAGCCGGAGCATCGCTGCTCCGGCTCTTGTAAAACCAATCTCTCCCGCGAACGGGAGACACCATCAGTTGTAGGAAGCCTGACTTCCTTTGATGTCGCGCTTCTTCAGCCAGGGCATGAGACCGCGGAGACGGGCACCCACCTTCTCGATCGGGTGCTGTTGCCCTTCCTTGCGGAGCTTGTTGAAGTTTTTGCCACCGCTGGTCGCTTCGGCGATCCACCCTTTGGCGAACTTGCCGCTCTGGATGTTCTTGAGAGCCGTCTTCATGCGCTTCTTGACGGAAGCGTCGATGATCGTCGGGCCCGTCGTGAGGTCGCCGTATTCAGCGGTCTCGGAGATCGAGAAACGCATTCCGGAAATGCCGGACTCGTTGATAAGGTCAACGGTGAGCTTGAGCTCGTGGAGACACTCGAAGTAGGCCATCTCGGGCTGATAGCCGGCCTCGATGAGAACCTCATAAGCCGCGGTCACCAACTGGCTGACGCCTCCGCAGAGAACGGTCTGCTCACCGAAAAGGTCGGTCTCAGTCTCTTCTTTGAAAGTCGTTTCGAAGACACCGGCACGTGTTCCACCAATCCCCTTGGCCCAGGCGAGGGCGATTTTCTTCGCGTCCTTGCCGGGATTCTGATGAACGGCGATGAGCGACGGAACTCCCTTGCCCTCGACGAACTGACGACGAACGATGTGGCCCGGTCCCTTCGGAGCGACCATGATCACGTTGACGAAATCAGGAACCTTGATGGTCTTGAAGTGGATCGCGAAACCGTGGCTGAAAAGAATCGTTTTCCCTTTGGCGAGATTCGGGAGGATGTCGCTGTTAAAGATCTCCGCGATTTTCGTGTCCGGTGTGGCGATGAAGATTACATCCGCCGCTTTCACCGCATCGGCGGTGTCCATGACTTTGAATCCGTATTCTTTCGCTACCTCACGCGACTGGCTCTTGGCGTAGAGGCCGACGATGACCTTGACTCCACTGTCCTTGAGGTTGAGTGCGTGTGCGTGGCCTTGTGAGCCGAACCCAATCACGGCACAGGTCTTGCCTTTCAGCACACCCAGGTCCGCGTCCTTATCCGTATAGATCTTTGCTGCCATCTTTTTTATCCTCTGCGTTTTAGAGGCGCGTAGGTTCCGCGCAAACGACGCGATGGTCAAACGCTAATCCGCAGGATCAGCGGGGACCGCCCACGACCCGGCTCCCGCCCGAGGGCATGACAACGCGGAGTTTTCCCACCGCCTTGACCACGGCCGCGACCGCTTCCCCGACTTCTTCGAGGGAATTATAACGGGAGAAGGAAAAGCGCACACTGCTCCTCGCCCTCGCTGCGGAATGCCCCATTGCTTTCACGATCCGGCTGGGTTGAACCGCCCCGGTGCTGCAGGCGGAGCCGGGGGAACAGCAGACTCCCGCCTCGTCGAGGAGGATCAGGAGCCCCTCTCCATCGACTCCGGGGAAATAGAGATTACTGGTATTGGCGAGCCGGTTCCCGCGATCACCATTGACGACCACTTCAGGGAGGGTGGCGATGATACCCCTCTCAAACTCATCCCTCAATCGCACTACCGCCTCGATCGCGCTCAAGTGCCGACCGGCGAGTTCGGCGGCCACTCCGAAGCCAACGATTCCCGGGACATTTTCCGTGCCTGAGCGGCGCTCGTTCTCCTGCCCCCCTCCGAGCGTCTGCGGCTCAAAGCGGGTGTGGCGATTGAGATAGAGAGCCCCGATCCCCTTTGGCCCGTGCAGCTTATGGGCCGATAGGGAAAGGGCATGGATGGGCAAGGAATTCACCGCCACGGGGCTTTTCCCGACCGCCTGCACCGCGTCGGTGTGGAAGTAAACCCCGTGAGCCGCCGCCATTTCCGCCGCCTCCCGGATCGGGCTGAAGACTCCCGTCTCATTGTTTGCCCATATAAGACTGGCAAACGCGAGGTCTCCCGCAGCCAGGATCCGCGACCACTCCTCGAGATCGAGTCTGCCTCCGGAATCAACCGGGTTGAGCCTGACTTCATAGCCTCTTGACCCGTAAAACTTGAGCACCTCCTCGACCGCGCTGTGCTCGACCGTGGAGCTGAGGAGAGTCCGGGATTCGGGCCTGAGGGCCAGGGCGGACCGGATCGCGCTGTTGTTTGACTCCGTCCCGCCACTCGTAAAAACAATCTCCTCGGGGGTCGCTCCGATCAGGGCCGCCACCTGCTCTCTCGCCTGATCAACCGCACGACGGGCCTCCTTACCGAAGCGATAGCCGCCCGAGGGATTTCCATAGTGATCACCCAGCCAGGGCAGCATCGCCTCGATCACTTCGGGCGCCGTCCGGGTCGTCGCGTTATTGTCGAGGTAGATCATGGACTGCGCTGGAATCCTACGATGTCAGCTCCAGCGCGTCCAATTCTGATTCTTTCCTCATTCCGCCGGAACCCACTGCACGGCATCAACAACAACGTATCCCTCCGTATCGGCGTTGTTGAGAGTGACGGTCGCTGTTGCCCCGGCCTCAAACTCGAAGATCCCGAGCTCCTGGAAAAGATCGTGCGAGGGAGCTTTCCGCTGGTCGATGATCACTTCCGCTCCGCCACCACGGTGGCTGATGCCGACCTTGACCTTTGATGCGCGATTGTTGTTCGGCGGATAGGCGAATCGAACGGCATACCGTCCGGCTTTTTCTATCGTCGTGGCAAAAGTAACCGAGGCGGCGCCTTTCGCGGTGTTGCCCTCGTGCCGATACCCGAAACCGACATAGCTCTTGGCCGCGCCGCTCTCCTCCCAGTTTCCCTCGAATTTCGCGGACTCATCATCAACGACGATTCCCGGCAGATCTGCGGGGGAAAGACCGCGTTCATCCGCGACAGGTGCGTCGAAATGAAGGATCTGACCTTCTTCGAGAAGCTTTTCGCGCAGCTTCGCGTAGGCGACATCCTGCACCGCGATGCCCTCATCAATCGCCATGACTGCAGCGGTCGCCGCGCTCTGAGCCAGGATCATGAAGACCGGCTCCATGCGGATCGAACCGAAGGCGATGTGGGTGCTGGAAACGCAGACGGGAACCATCAGGTTGGTGCACTGCTCCTTCTTCGGCACCAGCGATCCGTAGGCGATCTCGTAGGGACCGCGGGTGCTCACCCCGATATCACCCTCGTTCTGCACGTAGCCCTCAGGGGTGATGTAACGCTGCACGTTGTGTGAATCGATCGTGTAGGATCCCATGCCGACCGAGTCAGGGGTGGGCTTCTTTTTGCGCAGTTCGTTCTCGGTCATGACGTATGCCCCGATCATGCGGCGGGCCTCACGAATGTAGAGCTGGTGCGACCAGTTGCCGTTGTCGGTGAACTCGTCTTTGGGCAATCCCCATTGCTTCATCTCGTCCTGCACGTCCTTGGGCACGCGGGGGTCATTGGAGATGAAATAGAGCCAGCCCTGCTGGTAGGTCACGTGCTCCAGAATGATCTCGCGGCGGCGCTCATAGCTGGCATCGGGATAATCGTAATTGAACCCGATATTGTCCGTGCTGAAGGGACCGTGATTGTTCGTGTCGGTCTTGTGATTCGGAATGGGATCAAACTTTCCGAAGGTCTCGCGCCATCCTGCCTCGAAGATTCGGACGAGGAGCTCATACTGTTTCGGGTCGTAGCCCTCTGGCTTGGGAAAGGGGATGCGGTTCTCCGGGTGGTTGGTCAGGCACATGCGGAAGCAATAAGCCTGAACGCGATGATCGCCCTCGCCCTTGACCCCGGGATCGGCCGTGCTGATGCGGGGCAAAACCCCGCTCTTCGGGTCGCCGGGCACAACGTAGGGACTGATAGGTTTGTCGACAGCACCGAAGTGATGTTTGTGATGCAGCACCCCGACCTGGACTCCGTTCCACTCTTCTCCATAGACGGAGTTGGCCTCACGTCCGACATGATAGTCCACTCCCGCCGCGGCGATGAGATCACCCTCGTAGGTCGCGTCGAAGAAAATCTTTCCGGCATAGGTATTCCCGCTCAGGGTGGTGATGGATTGGATCACCCCGTCCTTGACCACGACGCCCTTCTCCCGGTCGAGCCATTCATCGCGGTGCACTTCGAGATCGAACTCGCTGACATACTCCTCGAAGACCGCCTCGGCGATGCTCGGTTCGAAAATCCACATCGTCTTCTGATCTCCGTCAATCGCTGGGGTGCCCTGCCCTGTTCCCCCGTATTCCTCCATCTTCTGCCACTTCCAGTTTTCGGGCTTCTGATATTGTTTCCAGACACGATGGTAAAAATCGCGTGCAAGCCCGCCGATGACGGCCTTGTTCCCCGTGTCGGTCCAGCCGAGGCCACCGCTGGAGAGACCTCCAAGGTGTTTGTCAGGACTGACAATGACCACGGTCTTGCCCATCTTTTTCGCCTGAACGGCGGCGATGACGGCGGCGCAGGTGCCTCCATAGATGACGATGTCACGTTTCTCTTCCGCTCCTGCCGTGGTCACTGCCAGGGCAACGAGAAGGGAGAGAACTGTCCGGGGGTGTTTATATCGGGTATTCACGCGGCGAAGATAGAAAGATTGCCGTCCAAAAACAAGAACCCAGTTTGCGCCGGAATTTCCGTGACCAATTCGGTAGACGGGTGAATCCCCCCTGAGAATTCCCCACGGTCAGATTCCCGTATTTCCATCTGGAAAAACGCGAATCCCGCCCGATGCTCCTGACGTTATGGAACCAGAGGAAAACAGAAACGTGCTCGGCGGCAGACTTATCCCGTGCAGCATGGATCCCCTCACCGGATTCTACCGTGACGGCAAGTGCCAGGTCGGTCCCGAGGATCACGGGTGTCACGCGGTCTGCTGCGAGGTGAACGAAGAGTTCCTGGCCTTCAGCAAGGCACGCGGGAACGACCTCAGCACTCCCATGCCATTCTACGGGTTCCCCGGACTGCAGCCCGGTGATCGCTGGTGCGTCTGTGCGGCCCGCTGGAAAGAAGCCCTCGATGCCGGATTCGCCTGTCCCATTGTTCTCGAAGCCACCTCGGAGGCCGCGCTTCAGTATGTCTCCCGCAGTATCCTCGAAGAGTATGCGGTGCTTGAGGAGGAGTAGAACAGGGACAGCCCTTCCGGCTGACTGTCGCCGGGTTCGAGAACAAAGGTCTCATCGAACCACATTCCGAATCGCCGGCAGAAGCATTTCGGCAACCAGTTCATGCCCGAGATCGTTCGGGTGCATCCCGTCGAGGAGGAGGCCATCCACGGTAGTTCCCTTTCCTGCGGCAAATCCGGCGTAGGCGGTTCGCACGTCGACGATCGGCACTTCCAGCTCCTTCGCCAGCTCACGTAGCGCGTCGTTATAGCCGGCCAGGTTTAAGGAATCGAACCCCTCCTCGCTATCAGGATCGTAGGGAGCTTTGCCATATCTATCCCGCAAAAGAGAGGTCCACCGGATCGGATTGGTTGTCATCAGGATCACCCCGGCTCCGCTTTTCCGCACGGAAGCGGTAAGCTGGCGCACGTTGTCGCGGTATTCGGCGAGCGGGACCCGGGGCTCGGTAGCCGGGGGAGTCTTCCACACATCGACCGCCGAGTCGTTGATTCCGAATTGCATCACGACGACCCGCGGTTTGTGGCGCAGGACATCGCGCTCAAGCCGCTTCAACGCATCGCGGGTGGTGCTGCCACCGATGCCCGCATTATAAACCGGCAGGCTCGAGCCGATGCTCTGGAGCGCTTCTTCAACACGCTCCGGGTAGACTTTTTTCACCGCACCGGGGCGGGCGGCCGTGGTCGAGTCTCCGAACATGATAATCCCGCCGGCCTTCGGAATCTCGGCGGCCGGCGCTTTGAAAACAGGGATAACGCCCGAGTTGAGATCGGCCGTATTCACCTTCATGCGCAAGCCACCCTGCATCGTCGTGATCCAGAGTTCTCCCGGAGAGCGCTCATATAAATACGGATAGGAAACCCGTCCGCCTCCTTCATAATTCGCCGCAACAATCACAGGCGACGACCAGGTCGCGCCCTCATCTCCTGAGAAAGAGAGTGAAAGTTCGGCCCGGCTCGTCTTGTTGGTGGGAGCATGGCGTGGAGGAGCATTCCAGAGAAGCGCTATCCGTCCGTCGGCGAGACGGGCCATCTGCGGACAGCAGGTCACGGAGGAAATGGATGACTGCTTGAGCCCCTCCCATTTCAACCCGTCCTTCGATGTCGCCTCCCAAAGGAAGCCGGATTCGGTGCGAAGAAGTAGATAGAGAGACCCGTCCTCCCGCTCAACGACGCTGCCCTCAATTGATCCGGCATGGTCATGAGCACCAATTCCGTAATCGAGAACATCGCCCCGCTGCCACGACTTCCCCAGATCGTCGGATACAAACATCACCGTCGCGTGCCTCCATTCCGGAATGATCTCCTGACCGACGAGAACGATACGTCCGCTCTTCATCTGGATCAGGGAATGAATGCAGCCACACCAGGGTTCGCTCAACTTGACCGGGGTCTCCCAGGTAAGCCCGTCGTCCGTGCTTCGCGAGGTGTAGGTCGGGAGGATGAAGTCTTTCCAACTCACCTCCTTTTCGCCCCACTTCCATCCCTCGGGCTGCCTGCGCTCGACTCCGTTCATCCAGGCGGAAATGATAACCCCCTCGCGCGTGCGGAGCAGGGCCCGCTCATTGCTGACCGCGAACTTCGACGGATCGGTAAAAAGCGGCGACGCGGCCCAGGTGAGCCCTTCGTCAACACTTCGCAACGCGTTTTTGGAATCGATGCAAAGGACACCTCCGTCCGCAGTCGTAACAAAAGGCCCCTGATGGGTGAAGGGAAGCTTACTGCCTTTGGGATGCAACTGCGGATCAGCCGCATGGCTGAGAACGACGGAGAGGGCAAAAGAAAAAAGGGCGGCGAGTTTCATGGATCTCCCGCGAGAGTGGGTACTGGTCGCCCACCCGTCAATCGTGATGGCGGGCGGAAATGCGGGAGGGATTTGCCACTCCCGGTTCTCCTTGTTTTGCCTGGACTCAAGCCGCCTCAACTGCCCGCCTCATCGCCGAGATGGTCGCAGCGCAAGCCGCTTCATTGTCGAGTTCGTTGAGCGTTTTGTTAAAGGGCTCGGGACGGACGGGGCCGTCGTAGCCGATCTGCCTGAGAGCATCCACAAAGGGCGCGACATTGATCACGCCGGTCGCGGCGGGGAGTTCGCGGGAATTGTCGAGTTGGTCCCGTTTCTCGAGTCCGGCCGGTGCATCGTTCAGATCGACGCTGACGACGTCCTTGTTTTCGAGAGAGAGAAGGTCTTCAACCGTATCGCCCGCCGTCCACCAGTGCCATGAGTCCAGAACCAGACCGACATTGTCCGCCCCGATTTCCCCGATGAGTTCTCGGGTTTCGGCCAGAGTGTGCAGGAAGGGATACCGTTTCTCCACGAGAAGCAATTGCGTCCCGACATATTCAAGACCGAAACGCAAACCGTGATCACCGAGCACCTTCGCGATTTCACGAAGGCGGTTGGCGTGTTGTTGAAAATTCTCGCGGTAGGTCAGCTCCGCGTGGCCCGGTGAGAGCCAGGTGCCGACTCGCGTCGCTCCCGCCTTTTGCAAGGCCGCGGCGATGCGGGGCAGACCGGCCAGCCCCTCGCGGAAAAGAGCCTCATCCTTCCTGAAATCCACCGGCAATCCCGTCGCCGCCCAGGCCAGCTTCTTTTCGACACGGTCCGCGAGGATCTCCTTGAGCTGATCCGGAGACATCGACGCAAACTCCTCTCCGCGCGGCTCGACCGATTCAAACCCGTGCCGGAAGGCAAGGTCATTGAGTTCCCGCTGACTCTTTACCGTCACACCCATGCTCCCGGGGGTCAATGCGAGGGTGAATTTGCGTTCGGTGGCAGCGGCAAAGGGGTGCGAAGGCACGACTGCCGCCAGAGCCACTGAAGAGCGAAGAAAGGTCCGTCGATTCATGGTCCGAGAGTGGCAGGAAATGCCGTTGCGGTCAATCGGGTTGACGAATTCAGCTATTCCGGAAACCCGGGAGACTCATATTCCCAGATTGGATTTGAGCGCTTCGATCTCCGATTTCAGAGCAAGGACGTCCGCTTTGAGAGAGGAGATTTCCTCCTCCATTTCCGCGCGCCAGCTTGAGGCCGGAACTTCGGTGGACTCACCCCGCGAAGACCCGGAGGTCACCGGCATGGGTGCGACATCTCCGCACAGAAGATGGACATAGGTCGCGGCGCGACGACCTCCACCGGCCGGGATGAGTTTCACGAGAGGCTCGGGAGAATAGGACGCCATTTCATCGAGCACGGTTTGAACCCGCTCGATATCGGCGAAGGCATGCATCCGCTCGGTGCGCTGACGCAGTTCCCCTACGGTCTGCTGGCCGCGAAGGAGCAGGACACAGAGCAGCGCCTGCTGACCCTTGGTCAGATAGGGATATTTATTCTCCAGGGTGTGTTTACACTTCGGGACGCGGGCACTCGCCTGATGCACCAAAATGGAAAGCTTCTTGTAGCGAAGCCCCTCCATGGCCTCCTCGACCGTGTCGGTTCCAAAATCGGTCACGGGCTCCCGATTGCTGGACTGGTTGCAGGCGGAATAGAGGCTGTTGAAGGTGAGCGGATACTGATCCGGTGTCGTCGCCTCCTTTTCGAGAAGACACCCGAGGACACGGGATTCTTCGAAAGTAAGAAGAGGCGCTGGTTTTCCGCCGGAAGACTTGGCTTCCGATTCAGGATGGGGATTTTCGTCTGACATGTTATTCGATGAATTTTCCGGGATTGAGAATTCCGTTAGGGTCGAGTGCGGACTTGAGTCGCCGGTGCACCTCAGCCGAGACCGGACCGACGGCGTCTTTGAACCAGCGCTTCTTGGCGAGACCGACGCCATGCTCGCCGGTGATCTGACCGTCGTTGGCAATGATCCAGGTAAAGAGCACATCGAGCGCGGCATCAGCTTTTTCCCGTGCGATCGGATCGGTTTCGTAATCCTTCACCATCAGGTTGGTGTGGATGTTTCCGTCACCGGCATGTCCAAAGCAGGCCACGGGAATGCCGGTGTCCTTCTCCAACTGGCGGGCGAATCGAACCAGCTCGACCAGCTTCGAACGCGGCACGACGATGTCCTCGTTCAACTTGATCAGTCCCGTCGCCCGGAGCGAGTAGGAAAATTCGCGCCGCAGTTGCCAGATCGCTTCGCAGGCGGCCTTGTCCCGGGCTTCCACGACCGAAAGGGCACCGAGCGAATCGACGAGTTCGCGGAGCTTTGAGAGGTCATGGAGAATGGTGTCGCGGCGTCCGTCGAGCTCGACGATGAGGTGCGCATCACCGTCAGGGAGCATTTCCGGCCCGAGGTAATCACGCGCTGCCTTCAGGGTAAACCCGTCCGTGATCTCGAGACCCGAGGGCTGCCACCCCTGGTTCAGAATAGCCTGCACCGCCCCGGCAGCCGTTTCGAAGTCCGAAAAGGTCGCCGTAAGCATCGCTCTCGCCTCAGGATGGGGAATGAGACGCAACGTCGCCTTTGTCACCACGCCAAGGAGACCTTCGGATCCGACAAACATTCCGATCAGATCGAGTCCCGTTTTATTCTTGTGACAACGGCCTCCCGTTTCGAGGACCTGACCGTCGGGCAGGACGACTTCGAGCCCGAGAATATAATGCCTCGTCACTCCGTACTTCACACAACGCGGGCCACCGGCATTGGTCGCAATGGTGCCTCCGACCGAGCACTCCTTGAGACTTGCCGGATCGGGCGGGTAATACCAGCCGAGTTCACGCACCGCCTCCTGAAGGTCGTTGAGAATGACCCCGGGCTCCACCACGGCAATTCCGTCGGCAGGACTGATTTCGAGGATGCGATTCATCCTCATGACCGAGAGGAGAATCCCGCCTTTGACCGGAACACAGCCTCCGACATACCCGACCCCGGCTCCGCGGGTCGTGACGGGAATTCCGTTTTCATTGGCATAACGCAGGGTCGCGACGACATCGTCACGTGATCCTGCCTGAACGACCACGTCGGGCATCGCCGAGGCATGCCAGCGATCCGTCCCGAACTCCTTCCGGACCCCGGCTGCGGTCGATACGCTCCCTTCACCCAAGACGGCAAGGAGTCCCGGCAGCCATTCCGGTTCGCACGCCACACTCACAAACTGGTCAACCACATCCATAATCTCGGAAGGAAGACGATAGCCCCGACCAGCGCCGCCGCAACCGCGGCAATGAGGACACCGCCCGCCGCTGCGTCTTTTGCCATTCCCACCCCCCGGTCTGACTCGGGATGGACCGCATCGGCAAGGTATTCGAGGGCGGTGTTGAAGACCTCGGCCATCAGGACCAGCCCGGCGCTCAGCACGATCGCCAACCACTCCCCGAAGCTGATTCCAAAGCCGAATCCCGCGGCAATGATCAAAGCAAAGATTCCGAAATGGATGCGGAAGTTCCACTCCGTCCGGAAGACGGTCCGAATCCCCCGACCGGCATCAACAAAGCTCTGAAATCCGCGATAGCGGCCCGATGACATCCTCATAATTCACTTGGCGGACAATAAAAACAGTTACAGGTTTGAGACTCTCCAAAAACAACAGGAAGTGATCATGACAAAAAAACCCGCACAGAAAAAAGCAGTCAAACGCCCCTCCACCGCCCGAATCGGATTCGTCGGCGTCGGTCGCATGGGAGCCAACATGGCCCGCCACCTCAACGATCTCAAATACAATGTCACGGCAGTCTTCGATGTAAACGAAGCTGTTGCCGCCGACCTTGCCAAGGAGATCGGAGCCACTGCCTTTAAGAAACTCTCCGACGTCACCGCGAACGCTGACATCATTTTCACCGTGGTGACGAACGATGCTGCGATGAAGAGCATCTTCCTCGGCAAGGGAGACAGCCTCCTCAAAGGAGCGGAAGGCCGCACCTTCATCAACTGCGCCACCCTGAGCCCCGGAATTCAGAAAGAGGTTTCCAAGGCCGCGGAGAAGAAAAAGGCCACCTGCATCGAAGCCTGTATGGCAAGCAGCATCAGCCACGCCCGCACCGGCAAACTTTACCTCATGATCGGGGCCGACGACGCGGTCTTCAAAAAGAACAAAAAGCTTCTCGAAGACATCAGCCTCAACCTTCGCCACATCGGCAAGATCGGCAAGGCGGCCGAGGTCAAAGCTCTCGTCAACATGGTGATGAACATCAACACGGCAGGTCTTGCCGAGGGACTCGGTCTCGCGAAATCGCTGGGTCACGATCTCGCGATGATCTGCGAAGTCTTTTCCCAGACCGGTGCGAATTCACGCGTTCTCGAAACCGATGGTGCCGATATGATCGCCCGGGAACACGACTGCTGGTTCTCCGCCGAACACGCCGCGAAGGACTCCGGCATCGCCGCAGGATTGGCCAAGGCTCAGAAACTGAATCTGCCGCTCAACGACGCGACGAAAGCCCAGTATGACCGCATGGTCGAGCTCGGCGTCGGGGGCCTCGACAAGTCCGGCATCGCCGAATTGACCTTCCCGGGACGCAAGGGCTCGGAGAAGAAAAAGAAGAAGGTCGCGAAGAAAAAATAAGCCAGGCCTTCCGCCAACCAGTTAAACCCGGAAATGAGCGTGCCTTGCGGCCCGCTCATTTTTGTTTTTTCAGCATCTTGTCCATCATCCCGGACATCTCCTTGCCCATGTCCTCCCGGGACATGTCGGGGTTTTTTTCGCGCATTTCCCTCATCTTATTGAACAACTTTTCCCGCTGTTCCTCACTGAGTTGCGACATCTTCTCACGAAACTCCGGGGAAGGACCTCCGTGACCACCGGGAGGGCCGAATCCACGTCTCCGTTCTCCACCACCGGCACCCGGAACCGATTCGGTCGAGGGACCGGCCCCCGGCTTCGATTCCCCCGGCTTCAACTGCCATTCCGCATAGCGCACCGTAACGACCTCACCGCCCTCGATCGCGACTTTGGCCGCCACCTTTTCGAGATCCTCATCCGACTTCAAATCGACCATCTTCCATCCCTGGGAATTGAGCTGACTGGAGACAACAAAGGTCTCTTTGGTCTCCTTGTTCATCAGGGTGGCGACCTGCTCGTTGTTCACCATTGCAATGCCGGTGAGAATGAGAGAGTCGCTCAGATTGACGGATCGGAGAAAAGGCGACTGACCTTTCAAGGCCGTGAAATCCGCTTCCGCCATGACGGTCGGAAGAAACGACTCACCCGCCTCCTGCGCCGTCACGAAGGTCGTGATTCCGAGAATGAGCAAGGGGGCGACGAACTTCATGCATATAGGGAAACCCCGAAATCCGGAAGGGGTTTCACTTTTCCGCCTTTACCCCACTGCGATAGGACCGGAATTCCTCCGGAACAAAACTCAGGTCGCTCGCCTCATTCACCGCGAGACTGATCTGAAAATCCATAATCTCCTTCGGGACCGGATCCTGATATCCGTCAAGGCAGGCGCGCAGCCCCTCGATTGGAGTGACGGCGGCGGTGCGGACCTGGCGGTAGACTTTCACCGCGATCGATTCGGCGGCGCCGGGGGTGATCATTCCGGGTATCAAGGGAAGAAGCTCAGGCGGACAATCCTTCGGGAGATCGATCTGATATTTTTTCCCAAGAGCCCGGATGAGGCGGTAACCTTCAGTCGACTCGTGGGCGGGAAAGAGCGGGATCTTCACGTCGACCCGGCCGGGACGTTTCAGATCGACTTCGATCAGATCCGGACGACTTGAGGCGAGGATCCAGACGATGCGCCCGCGGTTTTCGGTATTGCTCATCTCCTTGGCCATCATCGAATAGACCCGCCCCGAAATACCGGAATCGCCAGAACCCGAGTCGCGGCTCCCGAGCGCCTGATCCGCCTCGTCGATAAAGACGATGCAACGCCCGAGGGCGTGGAGAAGACCGAAGATTTTCTCCAGATTTCCCTCCGTGCTCCCGACCCAGCGGTCGCGGAAATTTTTCATCTTCACCACGGGAACCCCCGCCTCCCCCGCCAGGCACTCGACGAGGTAGGTCTTTCCCGTTCCGACCGGGCCGCACAGAAGATACCCCATCGGCATCGCCCCGAGGTCTCCCTGTCGCCAGAGCACGATATCCTGACGCATCCAGGTTTTGACTTCCTCGTGACCGTAGATGTCATCGAGCGTGCGTGTCGGCTCGAGGAATTCGATGAGATCCTGCGCATCCTTTTCAACCAGCGACTTTTTCAAGTCAGAGAGGTCGCTTTCCTGCAGGGCGGCCTTCCCGTACTCCCGTTGCTTCAGGAGACCTTCAATTGAACTGAGGGTGGCTCCCGCGAGACGGGTGGCGGGGAATTCGGGTCGGCCGGAGAAATTGGAAAGTGCCCCGGGATAGGTTCGTTCAAAAAAGCGAAAGGCCCCCGTCAGCGCCTCCTCTCCCGGCATGGGAATCTCCACCTGAGCCGCCCGCTGATTCCGGGTGAGGAGGTGATTGAGGTCATTGAGATGCTCTGCGAAAAGGAAGACCGCAAGATTCTGCTCGAGGAAAAAGCTTTCCTGCGACCAGGCGCGGACCACCGAGGCCATCGAGTTCAGCTGATAATCGCGCGATTGATTTGAGACGGGAAAAATGAGTTCGGCCGACTTGATGATGACCGCGATATGATGGTTTCGGCCCGCCATGGGAGCCGCCTCGGGAGAGCCGGGAGCGAGGCGGCGGAGGTTGACGCAATAGCGAAGGAACTTGTCCAGATAGCCGATCGCCTGGGCCGGGTCCCTGGGAAGATCATCGGGGAAGCGCAGCTGTTTGAAAAACGCCTCACCCGACTCGACGCGGAGACCTGCTCCGAGTTCGTAGCTGAGAACCAGGTCGAAGCGCTGCAACTGCACTTTCGTGAAATACTCGATCAGATTCCCCATCACCGCCGAGTCGTCCCCGGGCTCACCGATGAGAAGCCGGTCCTGCACATTGCCGTGCACGACAAACTGATTGGTGGCATTGGAGAGATAGAGACGACGGATCGTTTCCGCCCAGGGTGGGGGTGCCATAAAAATACGAATTACTTCCGTCTACGCTGACGGGGAATCGGGAGGAGGTCAACTCCTCCGCTGGAAAATCCCCGTTCCTTCCCCTCGAATCGCGGGTTGTGGGACCCGAAAATCCGGCGTATTTATTCCACATGGAAATTCTTTCCCCCAACTCAGCCATCCTCGACAAGACGCGCGAACTCTGTTCCCTCATTCTCCAGTCGGGAGAGTATCTGGAAAACGTGGCCAAAATCGACACGTTCTTCAAAGACAAGGAGGCCCAGGCATCCTATCGCAATTTTAACAAGCTCGGCGAGACCTTGCACCAAAAGCAGCATGCCGGTGAACTCACCGACGCCGACATCGAGGGTTACGACGCCGAACTCGCCGCGCTCAAAGGGAACCCAGTTACCGCCAGCTTCATGGCGGCCGAGGAAACCCTCAATGGCATCGTCCAGCAGGTCTCCCGCATGGTCGGCAAAGCGCTCGAACTCGGTCGGCTTCCCGAACCCGAAGATCTCGAAGGCGGCGGATGCTGCAACAGTGGCGGCTGCGGCTGCAACTGAACCACGCCACAGTTGAAATTTTCCAAAGCGGAACAGGCTCACCCCTGTTCCGCTTTTTTTTTTGCCCTCTGCCTATTTCCCGAGCACGTCCCCGGCAGCCCTCACCAGAGCCGCCACCGCATCGTGGATCTGCGCTTCGCTGACACAAAGGGGTGGCATCAGGGTAAGGGTGTCCCGGATCGGGCGGGTCAACAATCCGTAGGCCCGGGCGCGGCGACAGACCTTTGCTCCTGTCTCCCGTCTCCAGTCCAGGGTGCCCCCGGTCTCCCTGTCGATCAAATCCAGTCCCGCAATCAATCCGAGCTGGCGCACTTCGCCAAAATGAGGCGAAAGCTCACGCGCCTCACCTACGGCCCGGGAGAATGCCGCAACTTTATCCGGCAGAGAAGCGAGGACGCTCTCTTCTTCGAAGACTCGCAAGCTCCCCAGAGCCGCCGCACACCCGAGCGGGTTGGCACAGTAGCTGTGGCCGTAGAAGAAAGTCTTCAGCTCCTCATAGCGTCCGAGAAAGGCCTCAAACACCCGCTCGTTTGTTATTGTTGCGGCCAGCGGCATGTATCCCCCGGTGAGACCCTTGGCTAGACAGAGAAAATCGGGGATGACCTCCTCGTGCTCGCAGGCAAACATTCGCCCGGTCCGTCCGAATCCTGTCATCACTTCGTCGAGAATGAGGAACGCTCCGTGCCGGTCACACCATTCGCGAAGACGACGGAGCATCCCTCCCGGCCAAAGCCTCATCCCGGCCGCGCCCTGAATGAGCGGTTCGATGATGACCGCGTTGACCTCCGCCGCTTCATCCCCGCTCATTTGCTCTAGCGCCTCGACCTCGGCGAATCGGGAGACCGGATATCCCATCGTCGCAAAGGGACCGTTGAAGGTGGCGATTCCTCCGAGCGAGGCCGCCCCCACGGTGTCGCCATGATAGGCCCCGTCAAAGGCGACGAAACGCTTCCGGTGACTTTCCCCGCAGAGGTCCCGATACTGCACGGCCATGCGGCAGGCACACTCGATTGCCGTCGATCCGTTGTCGGAGAAAAAGACGCGTGTCAAGGTGTTCTCCGGAAAGAGTCCGGTCAATTTTTCCGCCAGGAGAATGGCCGGTTCATTGGAGAATCCAAGCGCGGAACAGTGAGCGATACGATCCAGTTGGTCGCGGATCGCGGCATCAATCGTGGGATGACGATGCCCGTGAATATTGGTCCAGATCGAGCTGTTTCCGTCGAGATACTCTTTCCCTTCGATGTCGGTCAGGATCGCCCCCTGGCCCGAGGTGATGATGAGCGGATCGTCTTCCGAAGCAGCCCAGTCCTGCATCTGCGTGAACGGATGCCAGAAGTGCTCCTTGTCGAGACGCCGGAGGGAGTCAACCGGGTCGAGCGCTGCGCCTGCCCCTGTTGACTTCACCCCATCAGAATCCGCGCCCGAATCCATCACCACGCCGCACCCAGTTGCGGCTGGGGGTTGACCCGGTAGGGCATCCAGACGATGCCGACGGCTTTGGCGGTGCAGTTTTTCTTGAGCGGAGTGACGCTGATTTTCTCCAGTTTTTCCGTCATGGGATCCATCGCGGCTTTCAACTTTTCAATCTCCTCCTCGCAGTCGCTCTCAAGGTCCTCAAGATCGGCCTGATACTCGCCCACCTTCTCCTCGGCTCGGGCAACGTCGCGGCTCTCCTTCCAGGCGCGCGAGGCACCAGTCATGGCTCCACGTCCCTTTGAAGATACACTCTTCCCGAGGATGGCACTCAGGATCGTGCCTCCGATGCGGATGGCGGTATCCACTTTGACGCTATTGGCCTGGGCCTTCTGATCGGAGACGACGTCCATCGCCTTCGCCATGCGATCCTCGATCACTTTGATCTTTTTCTCGTAGGTCTCGCGCAGGGCCTCAATCTTCGCGTCGCGGGCTTCGTGGGCGCTATGGACGAGGCGGGCGCGGAAGTCTCCCTCAGCCTCGCCGGGATTGGAAAGCAGGCCGGTGAGGGGGCTCTTGAAAACGGTGCAGGTGTAGTTGCCGTAGATCCAGTCGACAAACTCCTTCTCGAGCTTGGACCATAGTTTCTCATCGAGAAGGGACTGGGGCAGGTCGGAAAAGGCGGCCCCGGCGAGAGGTTCGTTTCCGAGCTGACTGACGGTCAGCCCGTTGGGTAGCTCGAGGGCTTTGGACCAGTCTACTGACCCGCTCGCCGCATCAATCGAGTGGATCGTGGCGACAGCCTCACTGCCGGATATGCCCTTGGCGTCGTCCTGGTAGCGCACCTCACCGACACGGATGATGGCGGGCACGTAGTTGATTTCCGCAGCGGGAACGCCGGCACCGGCCGGGATGAAAAAATCGGTCGCCCCGCGCGGCAGTCGAGGACGGAGGGGTTTCGGTGCAACCGGCTTTGGGGCATCCGCCGCGGGTGTCGGGGCGGCTGCCTTGACGGCGGCGATCTCGGCGCGCCTTGGATCCATCAGCTTCTTGATCTGACCCCGCGCCAGAGGCCCGGTGAGGTAGCTCATGACCCAGCGCACGTGGAAAACGGACGGGGCGTCGTCGTTGACGTTGTTCATCAGGAAGATGCGGTTGCCGAGCCCGGCGAGGAGTTGCTCCATCTTGCCCCGGTCAAAACCGCTGTTGTTGCCTGCCGCGGCCCCCTCGAGTCCGTCGAGGACGCGGGCCTTGTCACGCTCGGTCTGGAGGCGGCCGAGCCACCAGGTCCCGATGTTGGAGAGGGCCTTGTAGTCAAGGTCGACCGGGTTCTGCGTCGCGAGGAGGACGCCAAGGCCGAAGGCGCGCCCCTGCTTCAGCATCGTGATCATCGGCTTTTTCGAGGGCGGCATGGCCGAGGGAGGCAGATAGCCGTAGATCTCATCCATGTAGAGAAGGGCCCGCAGGCTCGTTGTCCCGCCCTGTCCGCGCATCCAGCCGAGCATCTGGTTCAGAAGCAGGGCGACAAAGAACATGCGTTCGGCATCGCCGAGATGGGAAATCGAGAAGATGGAAATGCGCGGTTTGCCCTCGTGCGTGTGAAGCATGCGCTTGATGTCGAGCGGTTCACCCTCGAGCCAGGTGGAAAACCCGGGTGAGGCGAGGAGATTGTTCATCTTCATCGCCAGATCCATGCGGCTCTTTTGCGGGCAGACTGTCTCAAGGTCCATCACCCCGATTTTGTCAAAGGGCGGCACCTGGATATGACGGACGAGGGCCTCAAGGGTGACGCCGTGGCCCGCCTTCCACGAATAGCTGAAAATGTTGGAGAGCAGGATGTGCTCGGGATCGCGGAGAGGATCGGCGTTGTTTCCGACGAGGGAGAGCAGGCTGGAGACGGTCGACTCGATGCGCTCGGAGAGAGCCTCGGCATCGTCGAGGATCTCGAAGTCGGGCACGTCGAGGGAGCTGAGGATGGAAACCGGCAAACCCGCATTTGAACCCGGCGTGTAAACGGCCATGTCGATCTTGTCCCGGAACTGCTTGATGCGCTCGGGAGACTGGCCCCAATCAGCGAGGCCTTTCTTCCACATCTCGGCGGTCTTCGCCGCGTGCTCGTCGGGACTGAGTCCTTTTTTGGCGGCGTCGTCCTCGTTGATCCAGGGCCGGAAGCTTTCAGGGGTGAGATCAGGAAAGGTAAGGAGCAGATTCGAAATGTCGCCTTTGGGATCGATGACGATGGCGGGAATATTGTCCATCGCGGCCTCCTCGAGCAGGGCGATACAAAGGCCGGTCTTGCCGGAACCCGTCATGCCGAGGACCACCCCGTGAGTGACGAGGTCTTTGGAATCATAAAGGACGAGATCGTCGCCGAGGGCTTTTTCCCCGAGGTCGTAGTTACGGCCAAGGTAGAATTTGCCGAGTTGTTCGTAGTCTTCGGTGCGGATTTCCATGTGGGAAGGGATTGAGGAGTTGAGGGATTAAGGTGTTGAGTATTGTTTCACTCGAGGGTGTATTTGACTGACTCCCCGTGGACGCTCTGATTGCCGGGCTGCCCCTGCCAGGCCCAAAGTTTGAAATCGCGCAGGCCGGTCGGTAGGGTAAAGGTGAGCTGTCCGTTCCGGGCCGGGCCGGAAAGAGGGAGGGTCCGGATGACCCTCTGCCCGGATCGGATCTCGATTCGGGAGACGTAGCCACGCATCACGGAAAATTCGAGGGTACGGGTCGATCCGGCTTTGAGGTTGCGTGATTCTCCCGAAGCCCTCACCACATGCACGTTCGGCCGGTAAAGTTGCCGCTCCTGCATCTGCCACTGCATATCGAGGTGGCGGTAGGGGCGGATTATCGGACCGAAGCCCTGAGCGGTGACCGTTGCGGGAGCCAAAAGACCGGAGCCCACCAGGGCAAAGCAGCAGAATCGGAAAATTGGGAAATGCATGGATAGCTGAAAACGGAAGTATTCGATCGACTCAGGCGATTGCGCCGTGGCCTACTCGTGGCGGCTATGATAAGAAGCCCCTGCACGAATTTCCAACCTTTCTTATGACCAAAATCGCCATTTCCGCCATTCTCGCTGCATTCCTATGCCTATCTGTGGGGATCGGAGCCGAACGACTCCCCAATGTGGTCATCATTTTTACCGACGATCAGGGCTTTGCAGACATCGGAAGCAACTGCGCCAAAGGATACAAGACTCCGCACCTGGATCGCATGGCGGCGGAGGGGCGCCTTTTTACGCAGTGGTATTCCGCCCAGGCCGTCTGCTCGGCCTCCCGGGCGGGATTACTTACGGGATGTTACCCGAACCGGCTCGGCATGCACGGTGCCCTCAGTCCCGGTAGCCGCCATGGGATCCATCCCGACGAAACCACGCTCGCGGAGATCTTTAAATCGAAGGATTACGCCACCGCTGCCTTCGGAAAGTGGCATCTCGGTGATCACGAGAAGTTCCTCCCCCTCCAGCACGGTTTTGACGAGTATTTCGGCATTCCCTACTCCGGAGACATGTGGCCGCAGCACCCCACTTCGAAGAACTTCCCCCCCCTGCCGCTTTTCGAGGGCAACCGGCGTCTCCGCACCGTCGACGAACGGGACCAGAAAATGCTGACGACCTGGCTCACGGTGAAGGCGGTCGATTTTATCAATCGCAATCGGGAACGGCCCTTCTTTCTCTATGTTCCCCATCCGCAACCGCATGTCCCCCTCTATGTCAGCGACCGCTTTGCGGGGACGACGGATAGGGGGCTCTACGGAGACGTCATCGCCGAGATCGACTGGTCGGTCGGCGAGATTCTGAACGCGATCACGACGAACGGACTCGACGAAAATACTCTCGTCATTTTCACAAGCGACAACGGCCCCTGGCTTTCCTACGGCACCCACGCGGGATCCGCCGAACCCCTGCGTGAAGGAAAAGGAACGGCCTGGGAGGGCGGCGTGCGCGAGCCCTGCCTGATGCGTTGGCCCGGGACGATTCCGCCCGGAACGGTTTGCGAGGCGCCGGGCATGCACATAGATCTGCTCCCAACCCTCGCGGGGGTCATCGGAGCGGATCTTCCCGAAAAGAAAATCGACGGAAAGGACATCCTGCCTCTCATCACCGGAGCCGAAGGAGCAAAAAATCCCCACGACAGTTACTGGTTTTATTACAAACAGAACGAACTCCACGCGGTCCTGAAGGATGGTTGGAAACTGATTCTCCCCCATTCCTATCGCTCCCTCAATGGGGGCAAGGGCGGGGACGGAGGGATTCCGGTCGAATACCAGAACCGGAAAAGCGGTCTCGAACTTTATTATCTTCCGGATGACGTCTCCGAGTCGAATGACCTCGCCGCCGGGAACCCCGAAAAGGTAACCGAACTCTTGGAACAGGCCGAGGCGGCAAGAGTTGATCTCGGCGACAATCTCACCAAACGGAAAGGCGCGGGAACCCGCGAACCGGGTCAACTGACGGAGGAAGAGGCCGCCGCTCTGGAAAAAATTCACTGGCCGGACGGGCGGAAAACTCCCGAAAAGAAGAAATGACAGGACGGTGATTTCCGGGTGAAAAGTCAGTGTCCGGTCGGCGGTTTCGTGCAACAATAGCGGCGCATGCACATTCAGGACATTTTCGCGCAGGGAGCGCCCACCTTATCCTTCGAGTTCTTCCCCCCGAAGTCGGCAGAGGCTTCCGAGGCACTCTACGGGACCATCGCGGAGCTGGAAGCCTATGAGCCATCCTTTGTCAGTGTCACCTACGGGGCGGGCGGATCAACGAGGGAACTGACGAACGACCTCGTTGTCCGGCTCAAACATTCAACTTCGCTCGACCCGATTCCGCACCTGACCTGTGTCTGTCATCAGGAGGAGGACATCCGTTCCATTCTCGAACGTTATGCGGAAAAGGGAGTCAGCAACATCCTCGCTCTCGGCGGAGATCCACCGCGTGATCTCACCAACTATCGGAAAGCCGACGACGCCTTTCAGCACGCCGCCGATCTGGTCCGATTCATCAAACGCTTTTCGGAAAACGGGGCCCACCCTGACAAACGCGGATTCGGAATCGGTGTCGCCGGGTTTCCCGAAGGCCACCCCGCAACCCCGAACCGGCTCAAGGAGATGGACCACCTCAAGGCAAAGGTGGACGAAGGAGCCGACTACATCGTCACCCAGCTGTTTTTCTGCAATGACGACTTCCACGATTTCCGGGACCGTTGTGTGCTGGCAGGAATCAACGTTCCGATTATTGCGGGGATCATGCCGGTGACCTCCACCAAGGGAATGGAGCGCATGGCTGATCTTGCCGCCGGGGCGCGATTCCCCGCAAAGCTCCTTCGCGCCCTCAATCGCGCGGGAGACGATGCCGAAGGAGTCGAGAAAGTCGGCATTCACTACGCGACCCAGCAGTGTTCCGACCTGCTCGAACACGAGGTCGCCGGGATCCATTTCTACACCCTGAATAAGTCACACGCGACCCGCGAAATCTACGCCAATCTCGGACTCCGCACGACGGGTTCTCTGGCGGTCTGAGCGTTTCCGACCCATGAAAAAACTTCCGTGGCGAGGCGTTCTCTACGCGGTCATGCTGGTCTACCTCTTCCTTGATCTGAAGGCCTGTCACGGCCCCCTCAGAAAGGCGATGATGAGCCGTCGCAACGAGGGCATCGAGGCGGCCATCAAATACAAGTGGGTTGCTCTCATCAATCAGGAGCCGGTCACGCAGGAGCAGCTCGACCTCGCCGTCGTCCGGCATTTGTATCAGAGAGGGAAAACTCCCGCCGATATACCGGAAAAGAATCTCTCCATGATGAGGCGGGCGGTGCTGCAAACTCTCATCGACGACACCCTCGTGCGCCACTATGCCGACGGAGAAGGATTCCGTGCCCCGGAAGCCGAGATCGATCAGTTCATTTCCAACTGGAAAGCACAGTTCGAAGCCCCTGAGGAAATCGCCACGAGGGCCGCCGTCCAGGGCCTCGATGAAAAAGGCATCGAGGCGGAACTCGCCCGGATCTGGTCACGCAAACGGTGGCTTGAAAAACGCATCGCCCCTGCCGTGACCGTGACGGAAGCGGAGGCGAGCGAGTGGTTCAAGCGGAATCATCAAACGCCGGAGGGAGTCCTCCAGCCCGGATTCTTCGAGCCTGAGAAAGTCCGCGCCCGACACATTTTCCTGAGCACGGTTGAGGTGGATGATAAAACACGGGAGGACCTGATCCGAAGCATTCACCTGAAGTTAAAAAACAAAGAAGCAAGCTTTGAAGCCCTCGCCAAAGCCCACTCGGAAGACCCGCGAACGAAGGATCAGGGAGGAGACCTCAACTGGTTCAGCCGCGAACGGATGCCGGAGGATTTCACCACCCCGGTCTTCGCCCTGAAACCCGAGGAACTAAGCGAACCCTTCAGGACCCGGCTGGGATGGCACCTCGTCGAGGTGATGGACCGTCAGGAAAAACGTCTGCTGACTTACGAGGAAACGAAGGACGAAATCATCGCCTATCTTGAGAGCGAGCGAACCGAAGAGACGGTCAAGGTGCTCATGGAGAAGCTTCGCAAGGTAGCCAACATCCAGTTGTTTCCCGAGAATATTTAATAGTGGGAAACCCAAGGGCAGCCGGAGCGGCCGCCCTACAGGAATCCGCCCTCATCAAATACCTTGTAGGGCAAGCGCCCCGCTTGCCGCCGCGTGAGGTCAACCGCAACCGGCCCTTACTCCAACGAGACATAGGGCATCAACCCGTGCAGGCCACCCTCGCGCCCGAAACCGCTTTCCTTATATCCTCCGAAAGGACTCGTCGGATCGAACTGGTTGAACGTGTTCGCCCAGATCACTCCCGCCTTGAGCTGCGAGGCGATCTTGAAGATCTTACTTCCCTTATCCGTCCAGATTCCCGCACTAAGTCCGTAGCAAGTGTTGTTCGCCCGCTCCACTGCCTCGGCGGGCGTGCGGAAAGTCATGATGCTGAGAACGGGGCCGAAGATCTCCTCGCGGGCAATACGGTGACTGGAGGTAACTCCGGTAAAGAAGGAGGGACGACACCAATAGCCGCCCTCCGGAAGTGCACAGCGCGATTGATGCAGTTCCGCCCCTTCCTCGATTCCGGACCCGATCAGCTCCGTGATGCGCCCAAGCTGCTCACGCGAATTGATCGCTCCGATGTCGGTATTCTTGTCGAGCGGATCGCCCACCCGTAGCGTCTCGATGCGGCGTTTCAGGCGACTCACAACCTCGTCGTGAATGGACTCCTGGAGAAGGAGCCGGCTTCCCGCGCAACAGACGTGGCCCTGGTTGAAGTAGATTCCCTTGATGACACCCTCGACGGCCTGTTCGATGGGTGCATCGTCGAAGACAATGTTCGCCGCCTTACCCCCGAGCTCAAGGGTCAGCTTCTTCCCGGTTCCGGCGAGCTGACGGGCGATCCCCTTGCCCACCCCGGTCGACCCGGTGAAGGCGATCTTGTCGATGCCGCGATGGCCAGCGAGCGCGGCACCGGTTTCTCCCGGACCGGTCACGATGTTGACGACCCCGGGAGGCAGCCCCGCCTCCTGAAAAATTTCGGCCAGATGCATCGCCGTGACCGAAGTCGTTTCGGCCGGTTTCAGAACGACGGTGTTTCCGCAGGCCAGGGCCGAAGCGATCTTCCACGCGGCCATGAGGAGGGGGAAATTCCACGGAATAATCTGTCCCGCCACCCCGAGCGGAACCGGATTCCTCCCCGGAAAGGCATAAGAAAGCTTATCCGCCCATCCCGCGTAGTAGAAAAAATGAGCGGCCACGAGAGGCAGGTCGAAGTCGCGACTTTCCCGGATCGGCTTGCCACCGTCCATCGACTCGAGGATGGCCAGTTCGCGGGACTTTTCCTGGATCATCCTCGCGATGCGGAAGAGGTATTTACCGCGTTCTGAAGGAGGCATGGGCTTCCAGACCTTCTCGTAGGCACGCCGGGCGCTTTTCACGGCGGCATTGATGTCAGCCTCGGTTCCGTGGGCAATTCGGGTGAGTTTTTTCCCCGTCGCCGGATTGATCGAAGCGAAGTATTTCCCGGAAGCTGGTGCCACAAACTGACCGTTGATGAAGAGCTCGTATTGCTTGCGAAGATTCACCGGCATGGTCTCCGGTGCCGGTGCGTAGTCCCAGGTGGAACCGGGAGAGAGAGGGGTGTTGTCGTCCTTGGCGATCATGAGAAGAATTCCGTGTACCTCCATCCGGCAGCCGGGGCGGCCGCCCTACAGAGATTGCTTGCATCTGAGTTCTGTAGGGCAAGCGCTCCGCTTGCCGCAGCCGCAGTGTTCTTTATCATTGTTTCGCGGATCGCATTCATCCCTTCGCAAAATAATCCGCACTCTGATAATTCCCGTCCGCGAGTTTGGCGAGTTGCAGTTCCACATCACCGAGCAGCGAGCTCGCCCCGAATCGAAAAAGATCAGCGGTAAGCCACGCGTCGCCCGCGGTCTCTTTCACCATCACGAGATACTGGAGCGCCTCCTTCGCCGTGCGGATCCCGCCGGCCGGTTTCACGCCAATGCGTTTGCCGGTCGCGAGGAAATGATCGCGCACCGTCTCCACCATCACCAGCGTCACGGGCAAAGTCGCCGCGGGGGAAACTTTCCCAGTCGATGTCTTGATGAAATCCGCACCCGCCTCGATCGCGAGTTGGCTCGCCAGCCTGACATTGTCATATGTCTGGAGTTCTCCGGTTTCAAAAATCACCTTCAAATGCGCCTCACCACAGGCCTCCTTCACCGCTGCAATTTCATCACTGACCCGTTGTAGATCCCCCTCAAGAAAGGCGCCACGGCTGATGACCATATCGATCTCAGAGGCTCCGGAATTCACCGCGTCACGAACATCGGCGAGGCGGATTTCAAGAGGGTACTGTCCACTGGGGAACCCTGTCGCGACCGAGGCCACGGCAATGCCGCTGCCTTCGAGTTCCTTGACCGCATGAGCCACCAAATTCGGGTAAACACACACCGCCGCGCAGGGCGGACAATCGTAGCGAGCCGCCATCGGCTGCAGGGCTTTACGACAAAGCTGGCTGACCTTACCCTTCGTGTCCGCTCCCTCGAGGGTCGTCAGATCCATCATCGACACCGCGAGGCGCAACCCCGTCCGCTTAGACTCATTCTTGATCGAACGCTTCGTGAACGAAGCCGCCCTCTCTTCCACCCCCACCTGATCAATCCGGGGGACCGTTCCTCTTAGCGAAAAAGACATAGATTGAAACTACCTGAACTCCTCAATCCCTTAACTCCTGAACCCCTCAAAATCAGCTCATCCTCACCATATCCTTAACGAGCTGAAGATAGAGATAAAAAAGCCCCCGCCAGGAGTAGCGGAAGGTCTCGGCAGACTCGGCCAGCTCGATCAGCCCCGCGTCGAGGTTGTGGCGGATCTGGCGAACGGTTTCCTGTTCGATGAGTCCGCTGAGGGCTTCGGGATCCTCATCGACAAAATCATTTCCCTCGTAGCCGAAGCCCGACAACCACTGGCGGTGCTCGAGGAGAAGATCCTCAAACGAATCCAGATCGGGGCTCTGGTGAAAGCGAACATCCGGAGCCATCTTCATCGGACTGCTGAAAGGGATATTACTGGTCCGGAAAGTCTCCCCCTTCGGATGACGCGAGGTCAGGGAGAGATAGACCCAGGCGATGCCCTCCTGCTCGTTCAGACAGATCGCCGCCTGTTCCCTCGTCCCGGGATGGTAAAAAAGACGGTAGAACTGGTGCATCCCGTCCCATTCCCAGCCCGTGTCCGCGACATATTCGAAGCCTTCTTCTTCGATCTCATCGGTCAGGTCGGTCAGGTCCGGAAACCGCGAGGCTCCCGGAGGTGATTCGCGTTCGAGGGCTTTACCAAGGGGAAGACGCAGACGACGCGTCCGGGTAAGAAGCTCGATCCAGGGAAGGAGGAACCAGAGGAGCATCCCGCCCACGCCGGCAACAATGCTCCCGGTCATGAAATAGAACGCGAGAGCGGTGGCGGCGAGGATCCCGAGGGCACCGAGCTTGCGAAGCCAGCGTCCGTCAAAACTGCGAAGCGCCAGGGAGAGGGCAACCACCCCCAGAACAATAAAGATCTCTGTCATGATAGCGGACGCAGACTACCGCCTTCCGGTGACCGGAGAAAGCGGAAATCGTGCCTGCTGGAGCCCTTTACCCGGAAGGAAATCCTTACCCTGTTTCCGTGCTTGTGTCTTGCAGGGGAATGCGGTTTCCTTAGCTGAAACCCCCTCCCCTACCATGTCCATCCGGTCACTCCTCTTTCTCATTGCCACTGTCTCGTCTCTCTCCCTGCTGCCGCTTCAGGCGGCCGAGTTCACCATCGACGAGGAGGCCGATGGAATTGCCATTAAAATCGATGGCACCCTCTTCACTAAATATGTCACCGGAGACAGCACCAGTTCGAAACCCTACTTTTACCCTGTGATCGGCCCGACCGGGAAAGAAATGACCCGCGCTTATCCGATGAAGGACGTCGATGGCGAAGCCAAGGACCATCCTCACCAGCGCTCGTTTTATTTCGGCCATCAGTTCGTCAACGACTTCGATACCTGGCACGAAAAACTGACCCTCGTCGAGCGGGCCAAAGGTGACGAAGCCAAACTCGCGGAGATGATGAAGACCCTCGGCGGAACCATTCACACGAAGGTGATCAAGGCGGAAGCCTCGGGTGATCGGGCGGTGCTCTCCGTCGCCAGTGACTATGTGGACAGCTCGGGCGGTCGCATGATGGAGGACGTGAGGATCTTCACCTTTCACCTCGGGGCAAAGGGCGAGCGTATCGTCGATGTGGAGATCGTCTTCACTCCCGTGGGAGAGAGTGTCCGTTTCGCCGACGCCAAAGATGCCGGGCTCAGCCTGCGTGTCGCGCACTCGATGTCGGTCGATGCAAAAGAGGGCGGCCGCATTGCCACCAGCACCGGCCATGAGGACAAGGACGCCTGGGGCAAACGCGCCGACTGGTGTGATTTCAACGGCCCGGTCGGAGGGGAAAAACTCGGCATCGCCGTGCTCAATCACCCCTCAAGCTTTCGCTATCCCACTCCCTGGCATGCCCGGGGCTACGGACTTCTCACCGCCAACCCCTTCGGCCTGAAGTCGGTCGCCGGTGAGGAAAAAGACGGCGAGGTCATTCTGAAGAAAGGCGAGAAGCTGACCCTGAAACACCGTGTCATCTTCCACGCCGGTGACGAGAAAGACGCTAACATCGCCGGTGCTTGGAAGGCGTATGCGGCTGAGAAATAAGAGGCCGCGAGAAGCCCTCAGCTTCCCTTTCGTTTAAAGATCGCGACATGGCGATCCACCGACTTCCCGGGAGTGGAAAGTTCCCGGGTCTCCGGATTGAACTCGGTGCGGATCAGTTCCCCTCCGAGCCGCTGCAACGCTTCGAGGGCAAGGGAATGCTCCTTGTCGAAATAGCTCGTGATGACGAGCCGTCCGTCCGTCCCGAGTTTTTCGAGCGCCTGGTCAAAAATCTTTTCCCAGGTGCTGTCGCCGTTCCAATAGTTCTGGTGGCGCATGAAGACGAGGTCGAAGTCATCGCCCATCTCGGCGTGACCGCGGAGCTTGGTGGCATCCCCGGTGAGAAACTCGAATTCCCGTTTTCCACGCTTCCCGTCGGGCCCGCGACGGCGTCCGAATTTCTTCTCCGCATTCGCAATCTCCCGGGCGCGCACGTCGATGCCGGTAAGCTTCACAGCGGACTCGGGAGCACCCTTCAACTCGGCGACAAAATCACTGAGGACTTCAGCCTCACGGCAGTCACCGCAGGCAATATCGAGGATGCGCGCCTCATCCCGGGATTCGAGACGACGGCACACCGTCTCAATGTCGTCGCCCGCGACCTTGCGCAGCATGCGCCGGAGACGTTCGAGATCCTCTTCGTTCGCTATTCTGAGATCGTCCGACATCGTCCCGGTTTTACTCCGCCTTGTGATGCGCCTGATAATGCTCGCGAAGGAGATCCCGGCCGAAGTCACCGTCAAAATCACGCCAGACCGCGTGGACATGGTTCGCGTCGTTCTGGGTATTGGCATACTCCAGCAGGAAGGTGGGACCCTGGACCCTGTAGTAGTGGCCCTCCCCTTTTTCGAGACCGCCCATCCAAGCGAACACAATCTTGTCCATGCCCGCCTTTTCGATGGCGGCGAGTTCATCAGCGGCGACCTCGGGGCGGATCCGGTGGACGTAGACGTCGATGAGTTCACGAAGGTTTTTCACCTGCGCCTCGTCGAGTTCACCGAAGGGAATCCCGCCTCCCTCGAGCGGTCCGACCTTGGTTTGGTTTGAGGTAAGAATATCCTCCGGAGCCGTGGCGGCAATGATGGCCTTTTTCTTTTGCTCCTCCGTGAGGGACTTCACCAGAGAACGGGCCACATCCTCCTCACCCGCGAGGACACGCAATCCGGTGCGGGGCCCCTGGCGGACTTCGGCGGGATTGGTGGCAAAAAAGCTCGGCGTTCCCGAGACGACCTTTCCGTCGGAAATGGTGAAGTTCAGCGACATATGGTGACCCTCGAAACGCCATCCCCAGGACTTTGCACCGGGTTCCCCGAAGATCGTGAGATAGTACATCTGCGTATCACGCTTCGGCGCCTGATTCTCAAGTTCCCAGAGAACCTGCTCCAGGCTCATGATCTGAAGTGCGGTCACATAACCTCGATGGCTCAGGCCCGTGCTCAGAAGGGCATAGGCGAGATGGCGCTGATCGGCGTGCATCTCTTTGATGGTGAGACCCTTCCGCATTTCCGGTCCCTCGAAGGGCCTCGGGATGAAAACCCAGTTTTCCCTCTCCGCATCCGTCAGGGTGTAGACCGCCTTCGCCTTTTGCCCCTCGTCCAGGTTGGCAATAAACGCCTTCGCCATGTTGGCCATCTCATCAGCCGACTCGTGGGCCTGAAGGGAGGGGAGGGAAAAGACCCCGAGAATGGAGAGCAGGGAACAGAGGGAGAGAAATCGGTTCATAGGCGCGTAGTTAGCCAAGGAATTGGCAAAAGGGCAAGGGCGCAATCAATGGCCTTTTTTCAAAGATGCCCGATTCTGGCTGTAACCATTCCCGACCATCACCCGTCTCTCCCCTGAGTGAACAGCTTGCCGGTCATGTTCTTTTTCGATACAACCCGGACGACACGAAAGGTGGAGACCGAGATACCAGAGACTGAATGGATCGCCCGCGCGAAACGGGGCGATGAGGACGCCTTTGTCCATCTCGCTTCCGTCTACCGTCCCCGAATCTGGAGCACCGCCTCGCGCTTTGCCCGCACCCGCCCCGAACTGGAGGACCTGACCCAGGATCTTTTTTTGAAACTATGGCGGGGACTTTCCACCTATCGCTCGGATGCGCCCTTCGAGCACTGGGTCATGACCGTGACGGTTCGCGGCTGTTACGACTTCCTCCGCAGCAATCGAAAACGGCGCGAAAGCGAAACGCTCGTCGATCCGCAGGATAGCCGGGACGATCCCGACGACGGCAATGAAAGGGAACGCTCCCGCCGCGAGGCGTGGGAAACGGTGCGCCTCCTCCTCGATCATCTCGACGCGAAAGACCGCACCGTCATTACCCTGCTCGACCTCGAGGAGCGCGGCGTTCGCGAGACAGCGGAGCTCACGGGCTGGAGCGAAGCGAATGTCAAAGTGAGGGCCCACCGTGCCCGGAAAAAAATGCGGGACCTTTTTCACGAACTCGGACTCGACCCATGAACGACAATCACCCCCTGAACTGTCTCCTGAAGGAAGCGGCGCTGCACGCACCCTTCGGCGAAGCATCCGGATTTGGATTTCAAACCAGGCTCCGGGCAGCGTTGAAAGAATCGTCCCTGACGACGACGGACTGGGTCGCGAGATTCTCGTGGCGATTTTCGGCCGCCTGCTTCCCCGTCCTCATCGCCGTTGCGGTTTTCCTGACAATGCAACATCAACTGGTCCTGCCGGACGGGGTCGGCGGCATTGTGACCCACTGGATGGAATTTATCCCTCTTGGCATCTGATGAGATTTTATCGACGAGCTAAATTCAGAGCCGGATGCGGACTCACCGCCGTCTTCGGTGTCGGCTTCCTGTGCGGTGCAGTCGCCTTTTTTGTTTTCCTGATCCGTATCATTCCCCTCAGCGAAGGATGGAAAGACGAGGAGTCCAAAGAGTTCGTAACCCGCCACCTCGCGAGACAACTGGATCTAACCGATACCCAGATCGAACAGATCAAACCCATCGTTCACGAAACTCTGAACCAGCGTTATCAGGCAAGACAGGTTTATGTCAAATCGGACATCGAGCTTACCGGAGCTTCTCTGGAGAGAATCCTTCCTCTCCTGACAGAGGTTCAGAAAGAGAAGGCAAAGACGGTCTTTGATAACTGGAAGAGGGGTAGGGAGCGATTCACGCGAATGAGCGAGGCAGCTCCACCCGAAGGGAACTCCGAGGTCACGCAATGATTTCCCGAATGGCCTCGCCGAAGTCACGTTCGAGGCGTTTGTGCCCGGGAACTTCAAGATGGTGGGCGTGGAGACCCATTTGATGCAGGAGCGTTGCGTGCAGATCGGTCACGTAGTGAGGATGCTCCACGGCATGGAACCCCAGTTCATCAGTGGCCCCGTGCACGAGGCCTCCTTTGATTCCTCCTCCGGCCATCCAGACGCTGAATCCGTAGGGATGATGATCGCGTCCATCCGCGCCCTGGGAGCCCGGGGTGCGTCCGAACTCGGTCCCGAAAACGACGAGGGTTTCCTCGAGAAGTCCCCGCTGCTTTAGATCCTTCAAGAGCCCGGCAATGGGCTGGTCCACCTGCATCGCGAGCCGGGAGTGCTCCGCCTTGAGCTTCGAGTGCTGATCCCAGGCTCCCGCGGCTCCATCTCCATGCATGATCTGGATGAAACGCACCCCGCGCTCGACAAAACGACGGGCGGCGAGGAGTTGCTCACCGAAAGGACGCGTCTCTTTCCGGTCGAATCCGTAGAGGGTTTTGGTCGCCTCACTCTCCTGATTAAAATCAATCACATCGGGGACCGCGCTCTGCATGCGGTAGGCGAGTTCGTAGGATTTGATGCGCGCCTCGAGCGCGGCGTCTCCGGGGTAGCGCGTCGTGCTGAGACGGTTGAGCCGGTTCACCAGACTGAATCCGAGTTTCTGCTCTTCCGCACCGAACTCGCTCTCGGGTTTGGCATAATCGAGCGGGTTCTTCGGATCGACTTTCAGTTTCACCGCATCGTAGGCGGGTCCGAGATAGTGACCGTCGCGCGGGTCAAAAAAACGCGGCCCCATGTTGATGAACTGGGGGAGGTTTTCATTCAGCGTGCCGAGCCCGTAGTTCACCCAGGCCCCTATCGTGGGCGAACGGGGATCGAGCATGTGCCGGCCGGAGTGAAACTGCACCTGGGCGCCATGATTGTCGTCCGTCGTCCACATCGAACGAACCACCGCCAGATCATCGACACAGGACCCGATGTGGGGAAACCAGTCGCTCAACTCAATACCGGACTTTCCATACTTCCGGTAACCGACCTGCAGCGGATAAATCGTATTGCGCTGCTGCCCGTTTGCATCGTTCACGACAACGACACGGACGTGTTTGCGTTTGTCAGGATCGAGGACACTGGCATAAGGCGTCTCCGCAATGGACTTCCCGGCGTACTGATTCAGCGCCGGCTTCGGATCAAAGCTCTCCATGTGACTCACCCCGCCGCGCATGAAAAGCCATATCACGCTCTTTGCCTTCGGGGCAAAATTGGGGTGTCCGTTGGGCGCGATATATCCGCTTCCGTCGGCACCGAATCCGTCACGCGCCAGCATCGCGTTCAGGGCGAGGCTCCCGAAGCCCAGCCCGGCCTGATGCAGGAAACGGCGGCGGGCCATCATTCGGGCAATGTCAGGATCATTCATGGTTCAGCGCACCGTGACAAAATCATTGTGGTTGAGCAGGGCATGGACGAGGCGGGAACGAATCTGCTCTTCCGGATCCGGTGCCGCAGCGACCGTTTCGAGAAGAGCCATCTCCGTGCAATACGCGTTGCATTCAGCGATCTCTGCCGAGTCAGGAGATCGTCCAAGGAGCAAATTGAAGGCAGTCTCAAGAAAGAGATCCCTTCCCTCTCCCGACCGGGGAAGGCGAGCCGCAATCTTCTCCGCCATCCCGATCGAGACCGCACTGTTCGCGAGGGCGAGGGCCTGTTGCGGCACGATGCTCTCGGGGCGCCGGTAACATTGCAGGATGTCGGCGTCATCGAACATCGAGAGAAATTTGTCCTGATCGTCGCGGGACTGGGTGAAGTAGAGGCTGCGGCGGAACGAGGGCTTTTTCGGATCGAGGGAGGGACCTCCCACCGTCAGGTCGAGGGTTCCGGCGAGATGGAGAATGCTGTCACGCAGAACCTGCGACTCCATGCGACGCGGATGAGCCCGCCAGTAATAACGATTTGTCGGATCCGCCGCAAGGGTGGCGGGGTCCACCCCGGCATTCGAGGAGTTCCGCCGGTAGGCCGCCGACGTCACCAAAAGCCGGTGAAGGTTCCGGAAACTCCAGCCGGATTCCATCAACTCGACCGCGAGATAGTCGAGCAGTTCCGCCTGCTCCGGTCGCTTCGCCTGCCGGCCAAAATCAAAAACCGTCTCCACAAGCGGCTCACCGAAATGCCGCATCCAGACCTGGTTCACGGCCACCCTCGCCGTCAGCGGATTCTCCCGCGAAGTAATCCAGCGCGCGAGCATGAGCCGTCGCCCCGTGCTGTTCACCGGATAGGTCGCGGGGTAGGTCGTGTCCTTGTGCTCCGGGGTTTCGAGCGCCTTTTTTGCTCCGTAGAGAGGCGTGTAGACCGCGTCATTGGCAGCGAGCTTTTTCTCCGCCGAGGTCAGAGCCGCTGCTGCCGCTTTCAGCTTTTTCTCGTCGCCCGATTTTTCGTGGATGACCCGCTCCAGAGTCGCCCGGGCGAGCATGACCTCCCCTTCACGATGGGAGGCCACCTTCGCGAGAGTTTCGTCGGACCGGGTTAACTCGGCAGTGTCAGCGGCAATCACCGCCTCGAGAAAGGCCAACTCCGCCTCGGCAAGGGTGACTTTGGCTTCGAGGAGTTGGCCCGCGCCGGCATCCGTATTGGAGGAGTGCTCCTTCTTCGCTGCCGTCAGTTTCGCGTGAGCGGCGGCGAGGTGGTCATTCCTGACATACTCCCGTGAAGCGGGAGCCCAGGCGGCAAGAGGAAGAGTCACCGGCTCGAGCGGCGGGGAAAAGCCGGCAAAAAGCGCGGGAACGGCCGGGGATATTTTTACGTTTTTGTCAGGATTGGCCGGATCCCCTCTGACATGGAGGAAAGTCGGCGCATCAGGGTGATTGTCGAAGACCCGCGGAAGACCGTCCTTTTCGAAGTCCGTCACTCCGGGAATCGGATCGAGACGCACTTGATGGGGCTCAAAGATCGCGCGAAATTTGTAATAATCGACCTGATCAATCGGATCATATTTGTGGTCGTGACATTTGGCACAGTTCAAGGTCAGCCCGAGGAAGGCCTTCCCCGTATGCTCGATCGTGTCGTCGAGCCAGGTAGTGCGATTGAAGAGATAATAGTTCCGCGCCAGAAAACCGGTCGCCCGAAGCGCGTCGGAGTCTCCCGGCGCGAGTTCGTCGGCGGCGAGCATTTCCTGGATCATGCGGTCGTAGCCCTTGTCCGCATTGAGTGATTCGACCACCCAGTCACGCCAGTGCCAGAGATGTTTCTGGCTGTTGCGAAGCTGGTCTCCAAGACCGTACCAGTCCGAATAGCGCCAGACATCGAGCCAGTGCCTCGCCCATCGCTCGCCGTGCTGCGGGCTCGCGAGAAGTTCATCGACGATAACCTCATAGGGCCGCGAATCGTTTCGCTGCGCCTCGGTCGGGGGCAAGCCCACCAGATCGAGATAGAGCCGCCTCAGGAGAATTCCCCGCTCCGCTTCAGGCTGCGGCTTCAGGGATCGGTCCACCCAACCGGCGGCGAGAAAGGCATCCACCGGATTTTCTCCCGGGGCTCCGCCCGGAAAGTCGGGACGCTCAAGACGCTGGAACGACCAGTGACTGCGGGGATCATCCTCACCCCGTTCGTCCGCCGGGATGGGAGCACCGGACACGATCCACAAACGAATTGCCTCGATCTGTTCGGCTTTCAGCGGGGCGGCATCGAGAGGCATGCGCTCATGAGGGTCACCAGAGTTCAATCGGGCCAGGAGACCGCTTCCCGCCGGATCCCCAGGGCTAACCACCGGGCCATCTTTTCCCCCCACCAGCAATCGTTCGGCGGTGTCGAGGCGCAGACCGGCCTGCTGCTTCAGAGCTCCATGGCAGGCGTAACAGCGAGCCTGCAGGACGGGTTTGATCTCGCGGAGGTAGTCAGCGGATTCGGAACCGACCACCCACGACCCTGCGGCAGCGGAAAGAAATGCCAGCACCGTTATGAATTGACCCTGTCGCTTGCGTGAGTGCACTCGATTGACCTTGAATTGATTATCCAGGTCAAATTCTGCCAGAGCGGGGGCCTCAACTCCATCCGCATTCCTCTCGCAATCGCGCCACCGCACCCCCTCTCCCCGCGAAAACGTCCTCGCCTCGCTGGCCAATCCATGGCAGGGTTTGCCCTGCTGTGAGTTTCCTTTTCCCGCTCTATCTTCTCGGGGTTGCCGCTCTGGCGGTGCCCATCCTGCTGCATTTGCGCAGACGCCCCCCGACAGAGCACATCGAGTTCAGCTCTCTGATGTTTCTGGAGAAATCCCCCGAACGGGTCACCCGCAGGACCCGGCTGGAGCACTGGCTTCTTCTCGCCCTGCGCTGTCTCGCCCTGCTCCTCCTTGCTTTTGCCTTCGGGCGCCCCTTTCTCTCTTCGATCAAACTGCCCTCCGAAGAGACCAAACTCAACCGGGCTGTCATCCTCGTAGACCGCAGCGCCTCAATGCAGCGGGAGGGACTCTGGGAGGCCGCCTTGAAATCCGCCCGGGGTGCGCTGGAGCAATTTAATCAAAACGACGAAGTGGCGGTCGCCTTTTTTGACGAAGAGTTCCAGCTCGCTGCGGATCTGCCCACCCTCGCGGGACTCGGAGCCGGGGCACGGGTTGGCTCGCTGAATCAGCTCATCAGCGAAAAATTTACCGCCCCGGGGTGGCGCGGCACCGACCTCGGCAGCGCCATGGGACAGGCGGCCAATTTACTCCTGAGCGCCGATGCGGCGCTCCCGGCGGATCATCGCGAGATTGTCCTGATCAGTGACTTCCAGGAGGGATCTGATCGGCGGCAATTGAGCGAGACCCCGTGGTCGGAAGACGTCCGGGTCCGCTGCCTCCCGGTCTCGACCTCAACCGCCGGCAATCTCTCGCTCACCCTCGCCTCGACCCCGCCCCGTTCGAATATCGACGAAGCGGAAGTCTATCGCGTTCGGATCACCAACTCGACCGACTCGGACAGCCCTGCCGTCACCCTTGCGTGGAAAGGATTCCCCGACAGTGCCATCAAAACACTCGTCGCCCCCGGAACGGGTCGTATCCTTTCCTCACCTCCGCGCCCGTCCGGAGCCGAGCGCGGAACCCTCGTCGTGACCGGGGACGCCCACCCCTTTGACAATGAAGTCCACGTCTCGCCGGTCCAGCCGCGCCCCCTCCGCATCCTCTTCCTTGGTGAAGAAAGCGATGCTGATAAGGCCGGCTCTCCACTGTTTTATCTGCGTCGCGCTCTCCAACCGACTCCGGCCCTCACCCCGATCGTAAGCACCTCGACGACATTTGTGGCTCCTGAAATCTCCACTCTGGAAGTCGTTGTGGTGTCCGGAGAATGGACCCCCGAAACCGGAACCGCCCTGAATGACTTCGCCATCGGCGGCGGTCTTGTCCTCGCCCTCCCCTCGGCCGATACGGGCACGGAATCTTTTGCCAATCTCACCGGCGAAGCGGACTGGAAGCTGGGCGAGGCGGAGGTGAAAGATTTTGCCCTGCTCTCTAATCTCGATTTTGATCACCCCGTCCTGCAGCCCTTTGCCCGTGCCCAGATTCGCGATTTCACGAAGATCCGGTTCTGGAAACACCGGAAGCTGGAAATGACCGCGTCCGAAACCTCGCGTATCGTGGCCACCTTCGACGACGGATCTCCCGCGATCCTCGAACACCGTATCGGCGAGGGAGCGATCTTCGCTTTTCTAGCCGGATGGAAGCCCGAGGAGAGCCAGTTCGCCCTCTCATCAAAGTTTGTTCCCCTGCTATACTCGATTTTTGAGCATGCCGGCTACAGCATCCGCTCCGCTCCGACACTCTATGTTGGAGAAACCTCCCACACCAAACCGGGGTTTTATGAAGGAGAAGAGGGAGGGCAATCCACCCTCGTCGCCGTCAATCTCGCCCCGGCCGAAGGTCGCACCTCGGTCTTTGATCCGGCGGTTGAGTTCGCCTCCTTCGGAATCCCCCTCATCGACGAAACCGCCGCCATGGAAGGCCCTGAACTGAGCGCCTCCCAAAAGATCAAAGCGGAGTCCGAACAAAAGGAACAAAAGCAAAAGCTCTGGAAATGGCTCATTCTCGTCGCCCTCCTCGTATTAATCACTGAGACCTGGCTTGCAGGAAGGTTAAAGGTTTCAAGTCCCAAGTTTAAAGTTGGAGCCATGGAACCCCAAACCTGAACCGTTGAACACGTCCCTTCCATGATTCAGAAACTTCTCAGCTCCTGCCTCGCGCCCGTCATTGCTGCGGAAAAACTCCTCCGGAGAAGAAAGTTGACGATCGCGGTCCTCGGGATCGGAGCGATTGCTTTTTCCATTCTTACCGCCCTCTCGCTCTTTACCGGCTGGTGGTCGTGGTGGGTCGTCCTCGGATTGTTGATGACATTGGCATTTGCCGTCCTGATTGGTCTCATCCGCATTGACCGCAGCACTCCCGATCTCCGGGCCATCGCGCTCCGCATTGAGGATAATCATCCCGACCTCCGCGCCGCTCTTCTCGCGGCGATGGATCAAAAGCCGGGACCTGAGGGTGAACTCGGATTTCTGCAAAAGCGCCTCCTAGGCGAGATCTCAGAACACGCCATTCGGAACCGCTGGGTGAAACAGGTTTCTGAAAAACGAATCGCTGCGGCGGGCTGGGGACAGTTTGCCGGTATTGTTGCCTTTGTGGTCTCGCTCTGGTTTCTGCTGGGCGAGGTTCCGTTCGGAGTGGCTCCAACGCTGGCCACCAAAGAACCCGTGAAAGTGGAGGAACCGGCGACTCCTGACGGCATCGAGGTCACGGTCACTCCCGGAGACGTGGAAGTGGAAAAAGGATCCCGTCTCGTTGTCGAGGCGAGCTTCAAAGGACGGGCCCCGGCGGCGGCACTTCTCGTCCTTACCAGCGCTGCCGGAGAAACCCGGCTGCCCATGAATGTCGGTCTCGACGACACGGTTTTTTCCACGCTGATTCCAAAGGTGGATGAAGACGCCACCTACCGCATCGTCTACGAAGTGGAAAAATCCGCCGACTTCACCATCACCACCTTCGAGTTCCCCAGTCTCTCCAAAGCCGACGCCACGGTGACCCCTCCGGCCTACATCGGGGGAGAAAAGAAGGAGATCGCCGACACCCGCAAGATCACGGTGATGGAGGGATCCGATGTCGCCTGGCGGCTCAAGATCAACAAACCCGTCGTGGCGGGAGAAATGTTTGGAGAAAGCGGTGAGGACATCATCACCCTGACCCCCGATCCGAACGACCCGACTCTGTTGCTTGCCTCCCATCAACCCGACGAAACTCAGCGCTACCGGGTTCATCTAGTCGATGACAAGGATCGCGCCAATCTTCGTCCGCCGTGGATCACCGTCAACGTGACGAAAAATCTTCCGCCCAAACTGAAGCTGACCTTTCCGGGGCGTGACTACGAAGTCTCCGCCCTGCAAGAGCTGCCCCTCGAAGCCGAGGTCTGGGATGATGTCGAAGTCCTCAAGACAGGCATGACCTATCTCTTCGAGCGCAAGGAGACTAACATTGATCTAACCGACAAACCGCTCGCCGGGAACGAGAACCATTCGCTCAGCACCCTCATCGATGTGGAGAAACTGGACGCGGAGGAGCGTGATCTTATCACCTACTACTTCTGGGCCGAGGATCATGACCGCGAAGGCAAGGTCCGCCGCACGACAAGTGACATGTTTTTCGCCGAAGTCCGCCTTTTTGAAGAAATCGTCCGCGAAGGCCAACCCCAGTCCGGCCAGGGCACTCCCGGTGCCGGTGAAGCAGGCGAATTGATCAAGATCCAGAAGGACATCGTCAATGCCGCCTGGCGACTGGTCCGTGATCATGAAAACGGAAAGACCTTCGAAGCCCTCGCGAGCGATGTCGAAGTCCTCCGTGAATCCCAACTCGTTGTCATTGCCAAAGTGGATGAAGCGCTCGAGCAGGTCGAGGACCCGGGACTTCGGGAGATTTTTCTCGAAGCCCGGGAGATCATGGAACGGGGCGTGACCGAACTGGTCGCCCTCGCAGAAAAGGCGGATGCCGGCCTCCTCACTCCCGTTCATTCAACCGCGCTCGAGGCCTACGCCAAACTCATCGAAGCCCGCGCCCGCGAAGTTGAATTGTCGATGTCGAAGGACCCGCCAAAGGGCGAGTCAATACAGCGCTACCAGATGAACATGAATCTCGAGCTGGAGCAGAAGGAGATGAAATACGAGGAGACCTCCGCCGCCCAGGATCCCGCCCAAACTGCCGAGCAACAGGAGAATCTGGCCATCCTCAACCGGCTTAAGGACCTCGCCCGCCGACAGGAGGCAATTGCGGAAAAGATCAAAGAACTCGAGAACCAGCTCCAGAATGCGTCCGAGGAAAAAAGGGCCGAGATTGAACGTCAGTTGAAGCGACTTGAGGAGGAGCAGCGCGAACTTCTCCGCGAGGCGGATGATCTTTCCGAACGAATGGATTCGGAGAAAAATCAAGCCAACCTGGCCGAAGAGCAGAAGAAGCTCGAAGAGACCCGCGAGAACATTCAGGAGACTGCCGAACAACTCGAGTCGGGGAATCTCGCCGAGGCAGCCAACGCCGCGACCCGCGCTCAGGAGCAACTCGAGGAAATGCAGGAGGAGTTCCGCGAGAAAACGTCCAGGCAGTTTGCCAGTGAAATGAAGTCTCTGCGTGATGCCTCACGTGAGCTGGCTGAAAAGCAAAAGGCGATCGGCGAGCAGCTCGACAAGATGGCCGACGAACCGACCGACAATTCCTTCGAAGCAGACAACCAGAAAGAGCGGGGTGAGCTGGCTCAGTCGATGGAGGATCAATCGACAAAACTCGGCGAAGTGGTCGAGCAAATGAGAACCCTCAGTGAGCAGTCCGAAGTATCGGAGCCGCTTCTTTCCGATGCGCTCTACGAAACGGTGCGGAACACGATGATGAATCAGGTCGAGGAATCACTTGAAGAAGCAAGAGATCTGACCTTTTACAATCGGGCCCGCCAGGCTCAGCCGGCCGAGAAAGCGGCGGCCCGCGGGATTGAGGAACTCAAGGAGAAGATCGAATCCGCCGCGGAGAAGGTGCTCGGGAACGAATCAGACGCGCTCCGACTGGCGAGATCCGAGCTGGATCGTCTCATCGAGGAGACGAAGTCCGAGACCGACCGGCTCGCCGGAAAAGGTGAACCGGGACAGGGAAGCAAAGAGCCGGGGGAACCCGGAGAATCGGGTGAAAGCAAAGAGGGGCAGATGGCGGATAAGACAGGGTCAGGCCCGGGCAAAGAGCCCGGTAAAGAAAAGGGAAAAGGAACGAATTCCGACACTCCCTCTGAGGAACCGGGCAAGGGTGATGAAGGGAAAGCCAAGGGCGAAATGGCCGGGAAAGGTGAGGAGAAAGGGGAAGGCAAAGGAGAGGCGCCCGGTCAACCCGGCGAAGGTGAAGGCCAAGGCGAAGGCGAGCAGCCGGGTGAAGGACAGGGGCAACCCAAAGGAGGCAAAGGTTCTTCTCCGGGAGAGTTGGCTGAAAAGGGCGAAGGGGCTGGCAAGGGCGGTAAAGGGAAGGGAGATCAAGATCAAGGGCAGGACCAGGGAAAGGGTAAAGGAAAAGGCGCACCAACTCCCGGACAGCAGGCGGGGAGCGGCCAGGGTCGCGGAGGACTGAGCACCGACGGTGATGATAGGGGTGGTAGCCTGCCCAGGGGCGGGCCGATCGCAGGGCCGCTCTTTTTTGATCAATCCACCGAACAGCGGGAGCCCGGCCCCATCACCGGTGAGGATTATGAAGGCTGGAGCGACCGTCTCGGAGCAATCGAGGAAATGCTGCCGCAGGATGACCTTCGCAACTCTGTCGCCCGGGTGCGTGACGATGCACGGGCGATGAGGATAGACTTTCGACGCGACAACGAGGCGCCGGCGGCGGCAGCCATCAATCAGAAGATCACGGAACCGCTCATCGAGCTCCGCCAGCGCATCAGTGAGGAGATTGCAAAAATGAACCGGGAGAACCCGGTCGCTCCGATTGATCGCGATCCTGTCCCGAGCGAATTCCGGGATCTGGTGAGACGCTACTACGAAGAGCTTGGCGCGGGCAAATAAGTCGTGCATCCTGCGACTGAAACTCAAGGTATGATTGATTCCTCACCCCGCCTTATTGCCGACCTGGGCTCAATGGCTTTTGCCGGCGAATCGTGGAGTTGGGTTGCGATCCTCTTCGCCATCGGGGCAATCATCGTGCTTGTGCAAACCTATCGAAACTCTCCCTTGCGCGGCGGGACGAAGGTGACAGCGATGTTCTTAAAAGGGGCCGGGCTTGTCCTCCTCGCTCTCGCCCTGATGGAACCTGTCCATCTGGATGAATTACCGAAACGGCACTCGAATGACGTCGTCATTCTTGCGGACAACTCGGCGGGTTTGGCGGTTCCTCTGAAAGACGGGCAGGATCCTCCCTCCGCTTCTCTCCGGGCCGTGCTTAACGGTGACAATCCCGAACTGCCGCCTTCCTGGATCTCGGGAATCAGCGAAATCTTCCGGGTTCAGCCTTTCCTTTATGACCGCGGGCTGCGTCAGGTGAAGGATTTTTCCGGTCTGGATTTCGCCGGCAAAAGCTCCGCCCTGGGAGCGGCGCTGGAAAACCTCGAGTCCCGTTTTCAGAATCGGCCTCTTGCCGCGACCATCGTCTTCACCGACGGCAATGCGACTGACTCCGCCCTACTCACCACTTTCCTCGAAAAGCAGAAGGAACTGCAGCCGGGCGAACGGACCCCCGTTTTTCCGGTAATCATCGGCGAAGCCAATCCCGAAGCCCGTGACCTCTCTATCGCGAGAGTGGACGCAAGCACGACCCAGTTCGAAGATGCCCAGGTCACTCTTACCGTCACCACAGAAGCGCTCGGCGCTTTCCCCGATCCGGTCGAGGTCTACGTGGTGAACGAGAAGAAGGAGGAGATTGCCAAAAGTCCCGTCGTTTTCGCTGAAGCGACGGAACGCCGTGCCCTCCCGGTTCGCCTTCGCCTGGCTGCAGTTCCGCCGGGCATCTCCTTTCTGACCGTCGGGATCCGGCAGACCGGAAAAGATCCGCTCCCGGAGTTGACCGAAAAGAACAACCTGCAGCGTGTCTCGGTAAATCGCGGAAACGGCCCTTATCGGATTCTCTACCTGAGCGGCCGGCCGAACTGGGAATACAAATTCCTCCGCCGTGCCGTCGCAAACGATGCCGAACTCGACCTAGTCGGACTGATCCGCATCGCGAAACGCGAGCCGAAGTTCGAATGGCGGGGAAGATCCGGCGAAAGCAGCAACCCGCTCTTCCGCGGTTTCAACAAGGACATTCCCGAGGAGACTCAGCGCTACGATCAACCGGTTCTCGTGCGACTGAACACCGCCACTCCCGAGGAACTTCGCGACGGTTTCCCGAAGACGGCGGAGGAACTCTTCTCCGCCTACCGGGCGATCATCATCGACGACCTTGAGGCCGAGTTCTTCACTCAGGAACAGCAGAATCTCATCGATCAGTTTGTGGCGCTCCGCGGGGGAACAGTGGTCATGTTAGGCGGTCAGGAATCCTTCCAGCAGGGCGGATGGGACAACACTCCCGTCGGCCGCCTTCTTCCCGTTTACCTCGATCAGACGAGCAAGGACGGCCCAGCCCTGGAGGCGACCTACAATCTCACCCGCGAAGGATGGCTCGAAGACTGGATGCGCCACCGTTCCGCTCAGGAAGAGGAGGATATACGTCTTGCCTACATGACCCCCTTTTTTGCGGTGAATCAGATCTCCGCCATTAAGCCGGGGGCGAGCATCCTTTCGACCGTGACCGACAGTGAGCAGCGTGTCCTCCCCGCACTCATCACCCAGCGCTACGGCGAGGGAAAGTCCGCCGCACTCACAATCGGTGACGTATGGAGGTGGGCGATGAAGGATAGCGAGCAACAGGCCGAAGTCGGCAAGATGTGGCGGCAGTTGCTGCGCTGGACGGTGACGGATGTGCCATCCCGCGTGGAAGTGGAGAAAGAGGAGTTGAGCGAAGGAGCGATTCCCCTCACCCGCATTTCAGTCCAGGTTCGGAATCAGGTCTTTGAACCGCAGGACGATGCCACGGTCTTTCTTTCGGTGAAAGATCTTGATGGAACGTCGCGAAATCTCACCGCCGAGCCTTCGCTCGATCAGCCCGGTCTTTTCACTGCCGAGTATCTTTCCGAAGACAGCGGCGGATATCGCATCGAGGCGAGAGTGGTCGATGGGGAAGGCAAGGAGATCGGCAAGGGCGAAGTAGCCAGGGCCCTCAACTCCGAGGCGGAAGAATTCGCCCGGCTCGGACCGGATCCCTCCCTGCTCGCCCCCCTTGCAAGCATGAGCGGAGGCAAGCTACTAACAATCGCCGAAATCGGGCAGCTCCCTGCGATGCTGAAGGAACTCGACATCCCCGTCATTGAGGTGAAACAAACACCCCTCTGGCACACCCCCTGGCTTTTTCTCATCGCCCTGCTTTGTTTCCTTGGCGAGTGGGCTCTGCGACGTCGCCATGGGGTGATTTGATTTTTGCAATGATGATCCGATTTTTTCCATTCCTCCTGACCCTTGGTTTCTGCGCTTCGGCGATTGCGGAGCCAGGCCTGAAGATCCTTCTCGTCGTCGGCAGCGGAGGCACGAGCGACTATGAGACGACCTTCAGGGAGACCGCCTCACTTTGGAAGACGGCAGCGGAGAAGGGCGGGGCGGAGATTCAGGTCATCGGCCTCGACGGAGACGGAACTCAAGCCGATTTGAATGAAGACGCTTCCAACCTTCGCGAAGCGATCACCCGTGAAAAAGCGACCGAACTCTGGGTCGTCCTGATCGGGCACGGCAGCTTTGACGGACGGGTCGCGAAGTTCAATGTGCGGGGCCCTGACTTCACCGACACGGATCTCGCCGGCTGGCTGGCCTCCTACCCGGGCGATCTCACCCTCATCAATACGGCCTCCGCAAGCGGTTCGTTCGTCAGCGAAGTATCGAAACCCGGACGGGTCGTGATCACCGCAACCAAGAATGAAGCGGAAGTCTTTTTCACCCGATTCGGTCGTTTCTTCGCCGAAGCTATCGGAGGCTCCCCCGAGGCCGATCTCGACAATGATGAACAGATCTCGCTGCTGGAGTCCTTTCTCTTTGCTTCGAAGCGCGTTGAGCTCTTCTACAAGGAGGACGGCCGCCTCGCGACTGAACATGCCATCCTCGACGACAACGGCGACGGACTGGGATCACGTGCCGAGTGGTTCGAAGGCACTACTCCGACCCGCGCCCCTGCGGACGACGCGAAGCCTGACGGAGATCTCGCGGGGCAGAAGGTGCTCGTGAAAAATGCGTTCGAGCGCCTCCTCACCCCCGAACAAACGAAGACCCGGGATGAACTGGAACGTCAGGTCCTTGAACTGCGTCGCTCAAAATCTTCACTCGACGAAACGGACTATTACGGCAGACTTGAACCTCTTCTCCTGAAGCTCTCGAAGCTCTACGACGGGATCAAAGACAGTTGAGTTTTCGCATGAATCTTATCGCGTCGCTGAAACAACGGTCACACTTGACGAGCGGAGGTCGGGGGGCAGTTTCCCTTCTCTTTCTTACCCTCGCTGCTCTCGCGTTTTTTGCCGGACTCGAGCCGGCCTGGTTGAGGTGGACGGTCATGGGCATCGCCCTGTTCGGTCTGATCGTGACGAGTTCCTGGAGAATCTCCACCGGGACCAGCGAACCGCCGGCCGAGGAGATTATTGAACTGGCGCGACAGGCAATAAAATCGGAGGCAGGGCGTCTCGACCGGAAACGCCACGAACTGGAAAAGATTCTCATGGCCTACGGCGAGTGGATGGAGTTTCCCGACTTCAAAACCCTTCAGACGATAGACTGGAAAGATGAGGCCTACCTCACTATGGACACGCGGGTGGCGGAGCTGATCGATCACGAATCCGATCTTGTCCTTCAGCGCTTTTCGAGCGGCGTCTACTGGTCCGAAGGTCAATTCGAGGCGCGCCAGCTTCTCCTCGACCTGGCCTCATTCACCGAATCCATCGCGCGAATCTACCGGCCCGATGCCGAGCTTCCCCTCCTCGAACTGAACCTCGACAGCCTCTTCAAGGCAGTCAACCGCGCCTCGCTTCAAATCAGTCTGCTCCTCGAAGAACTGCCCATCATCGAGGTCAAGGAGATGAACCTCCGGAAGGTCTCCGAAAACATTCGCACCGCGAGCAAGGTCTATCGCAAGTATGAGGAACTGCAGCCCTACCTGGCCCCGATGCGCTATCTCTGGCACGGGAGCAAGATGCTGATCACCGCCAATCCCCTGCTCGCGGCGGGATGGATCGCCGGATCGGAGTTGATCTGGAGAGGCGGCAAACACATCGGGAAGAAGGCGATGGACATCTACCTGCTCAGCCTGGTCCGCCAGAGTCTCGGGATTATCGCCTGGGAGACAGCGGGCATCTACGATCCCACCCATCGTTACCGGAGCCCAGACTGGGTTTTCGGAGTCGAACTCGCCCACCTCCTCAGCAAGTTTGATGAAACGCCCGAAATACTCAGGGAAACCCTGCGCGAACTCGGGAGGCTTCATCTTCGCAGCACTTACGACAGGATTTTCCTCTATCGCTGCGTCGCCCAGAACGCGAGCCCGAAGCCGAAACAGTTCGCCCAGGCAGAGCGCCTGCCCTACGCCACGCGAATTGAGATCCGCGACAGGCTCCTCGCCTTCCACGAAAAGCACATCGCCGATAAGGGAGCTCTGAGCAGCGATGCGACGTTGAAGTGGCGGGAAGGGCTGGAGGAAAGGCTGGGGTTGTGACTCCTCTCAATCGGAACAGTGGTGCTCTTCCGACTATTCCAGCAATGACCTCAATTTTTTGACCCGATCCTGATTTTCGGCGGCGATGTTCACTGTCTCATTCGGGTCTTCTTCAAGATCGTAGAGTTCTTCGAACTCCACCTTCCCCTCACGGTCGTACCATATCACACAGCGAAATTTTGCTGTACGGACGGCTCGTCCGGTATGAATACTCCGATGGCGGACATAGTCATGAAAGGCCACGCCATCCGTCGCCGCTCTCGGATCTTCAAGGACTGAGACAAAACTGTCTCCCTCGAGATGCGGAGGAGCGGACACTCCGGTCAGTTCACAAATTGTCGGATAGAGATCGACCAGTTCGACAATGGCTTCTGTTCGACCTCCAGCGAGACCGGGAACCGATACGATCAAGGGAACCCGCGTCCCGACTTCGTAGTTGGTCATTTTGCCCCAGGCGCTCATCTCTCCCAGATGCCACCCGTGATCGGACCAGAGCATCACGATGGTGTTCTCCCTGAGACCTGATTGGTCGAGCGAGTCCAGAATGCGCCCGATCTGGGCGTCCACATAGGAAACGCAGGCCGCATAGGCACGAACGAGATCAATCTGCCGCTCCCTCGAAATCGGACCCTCGCGGGGCACATCGAGATAACTCCGCATTTCATATCCATTCAGGGCGATGGCCGTCTCCCGGTCCGGTTGTTCGGGGATGTTGAGCCCGAATTTTTTCGCGGCGCTGGCGTATCCATCCGAATTGAACCAGGCAAAAGGGGGAGATCCTTCCGGTGGCTCCGGATTCGGCGCGAGCCATGTTTCGTCCTTTTCATACAAATCGAAAAAACGCTTCGGAGCCACAAAGGGAAGATGGGGACGACGATAGCCGACCGCAAAAAAGAACGGCTTTGCCTTCGCTTCCTGAACTTCGTTGAGCTGTTTGATCACCTCACTGGTCATGCGCCCTTCGAACAGGTGGTCATCAGCCACATCGGGCGCCTGCATCACCGGGCAGGAATGCCTGTCCGCAATCAATGTTGGCTTGTCAGGATTTTCTTCGTCGACGATTTCAAGCATTTCGTCCTCGCGACCCGCAAAGGGCGCGCGGCTCCAGTCGCTCGCCACCTGCCAGCCGTCGTGATCGATCTTACCAAAGCTCCGCGTCTCATACCCATGGTCTTTCAGCCAGCGGGCGACAGATATCGCGTCGGGGCGTCGCGCTCGAAAGGCTGCGGGCTCAGCGTCATCGTGGCCATAGACCTGAACCGAACCCGGCCTTAGTCCTGTCATTAGGGAGAGCCGCGACGGGCCGCATTTGGAGTAGTTACAATAGGCCCGCTCGAAGAGCGTCCCCGATCGGGCGAGGCGGTCGATGTTCGGAGTCTTGATTCGAGTGTCGCCGTAACAACCCAGCATCGGCCGGAGATCATCAACGGCAATCATGATCACATTCTTCCGTGTGTCTTCGGCCGGCGACGAAAGGACCGAAGCCGCAACAATGAAGAGAAGAAAAAGGCGAACGGACATTATCACCCGAGGGTTCATAACCTTTTTGCCAGGGCCTTCCAATCCCAAATGATTACAAAAACGCCCGAACTCTCCCTTGGAGAAGCTCGGGCGTGTTTCAATGTCTGAAAGAAATGCCGAGGAATCTCACAGAGACGCCTGAACAATCTCCGCAAAGCTCTTCGGATCGAGGGAGGCTCCACCAACGAGGAATCCGTCGATGTCGGGCTGACCGATCAGTTCCGCGGCATTGCCGGGTTTGACACTGCCTCCGTACTGAATGCGGGTGGCTCCGGCCACATCACTGCCAAACAAGCTCGTCAGAACACTGCGGACATAAGCCTGCGTTTCCTGGGCCTGCTCGGGCGTGGCGGTGCGTCCGGTGCCGATGGCCCAGACGGGTTCGTAGGCGATGACGATCTCGGCCATCTGCGCGGCACTGATACCGGCAAGACTTCCCTCAAGCTGCTGCGAGAGGACAAACTCCAACTGGCCTCCGTCGCGTTCTTCGAGTGACTCTCCGATACAAAGAATGGGTTTGATTCCCGCGGCGAGAGCGGCGTGGACCTTCTTGTTGATGACAAGGTCATCTTCGCCATAGAGGGAGCGACGCTCACTGTGTCCGAGGATCACGTACTGACAGCCGACTTCTTTCAACATTGCCGCGCTCGTCTCACCGGTAAAGGCGCCGGAGGCCTCATGTGACATGTTCTGAGCGGAAAGGGCTACGGCGGAATTGCCGGCCAACAACTCTGCGGCCTTCGTCAGCGAGACAAAAGGAGGGGCAAGGACGATGTCGACCGAAGTCGCCGTCGGGAAGGTCTTGAGAAAAGGATCGAGGAACGCTGCCGTCTCCGACGGGGTCATGTTCATCTTCCAGTTGGCGGCAATGATGTTTTTACGGCTCATGGTTTAGCTGTTTAGCATTTAGCGGTTTGGCTCTTTAGCTTTTTTCTTACTTCTGAATTCGGGATTCCAACTCCTGGCTTCTCGCCCTTATTTATCGTCGAGGGCGGCGATACCGGGGAGGACCTTGCCTTCGAGGAGCTCGAGAGAGGCACCCCCGCCGGTGGACATGTGATCCATTTTTTCACCAAATCCGAACTGGTTGGCCGCCGTGACGGAGTCTCCCCCGCCGACGATCTTGACGGCTTTGGTGTTTTCAGCAATCGCCTTGCCAATTGCCCGGGTTCCGATGTCGAATCCACGCTTTTCGAAAACGCCCATGGGCCCGTTCCAGATGATGGTGCCGGCTTCGGCGATCTTCTTCGAGAACTCGACGATGGCACGGTCACCGATATCGATGCCTTCGCGATCATCCGGAATCGCCCCCCCTTCACCCCAGACGGCAGTGACTTCGGTTGGCGCGTCATCCGCGAATTCAGCCGTGTGACGGGTATCGGCGGGGAGGAGGAACTCCGTTTTATTCTTTTCGGCGATGTCGAGAATCTTGAGCGCCAGATCCGTTTTATCTGGCTCGGCGAGGCTCTTACCAATCTGGTAGCCCTGGGCGAGACGGAAAGTGTTCGCCATCGCTCCACCGATGATAAAAGCGTCGGCTTTCTCCATGAGGCGGTTCAGCACCTCAATCTTATCGGAAACCTTGGCTCCTCCCATGATGACAACGAAGGGGCGGGCCGGGTTTTCGAGCTTGTCGACAAGGTACTCGAGCTCTTTCTCGATGAGGAATCCCATCGCACAGGTGTCAATGAACTCAGTCACCCCGGCGGTCGAGGCGTGGGCGCGGTGGGCCGTACCGAAGGCGTCGTTCACGTAGATGTCGCCATGAGCGGCGAGTTGCTTTGAAAATTCGGGATCGTTCTTTTCTTCGCCGGCGTGAAAGCGGACGTTCTCGAGAATGAGAACCTCACCGTCCTTAAGCGCGGCCACGGCGGCATCGGCTTTTTCCCCGACACAGTCGTCGACGAATTTCACCGGGGCGCTGATGAGTTCGCCGAGACGGACCGCGGTGGGCTTGAGCGAATACTTCGCCTCCGGGGCACCTTTGGGGCGACCGAGGTGGGACATGAGAATCACACGCGCCCCCGCCTTGATGAGAAACTCGATCGAGGGCACTGCCGCAGTGATGCGGGTGTCATCGGTGATTTGGCCCTCGCTGTTGAGCGGGACATTAAAATCTACGCGCATGAGGACGCGTTTACCGGCAGGTTTCAGGTCACGAATGGAAAGTTTGGCCATGGCAGAGAAAGGTGTTGTAGGGCAAGCGCCTCGCTTGCCGGAGTTTTTGAATGTTGAATTAATGTGGAGAAGCCTGTCCTTCGAAGCTTAAACGAAGAAGGAAAAAGAGCGCCCGCCAACTGAGCAGTCGGGGGCGCTCTCTCATGTGGAAAGATTTCCGGAGAAGATTAGAGGCCTTTTCCGACGAGCTCCATGGCGTCGACCGAACGATTGGAATAACCCCACTCGTTGTCATACCAGCCGACGACTTTAACGAAGTTACCGTTCGCCATGGTAAGGTCGCTGTCGAGAATGCACGAGTGCGGGTCACCGACAATATCCTTGAGAACGATCGGATCTTCGGTGTAGTAGAAGATACCCTTAAGCGGTCCCTCAGCGGCGGCCTTGTAGGCGGCGTTGATCTCCTTGACGGTGACGTCCTTGGACAAAATCGCGCTGAAGTCAGTCACGGAACCGGTCGGGGTCGGGACACGGAAGGCACCGCCCTGGAGCTTGCCTTCGAGTTCAGGGATGACGAGACCGATCGCCTTGGCGGCACCGGTGCTCGAGGGGATGATGTTCTCGGCGGCGGTGCGGGCACGGCGAAGATCGCTGTGGGGTGCATCAAGAACACGCTGGTCACCCGTGTAGGAGTGAATCGTGCTCATGAAACCCTTCTCGATACCGAACTCGTCGTTCAGCACTTTCACCATCGGAGCAAGACAGTTGGTCGTGCAGGAAGCATTCGAAATGATGTGGTGCTTCGAAGGGTCGTAGAGGTGGCTGTTGATCCCGATACAGAAAGTGATGTCAGGGTCTTTCGCGGGAGCGGAGATGATAACCTTCTTGGCACCGGCCTGGATGTGCTTTCCGGCACCGGCCTTGTCGAGGAAAAATCCGGTCGACTCGAGGACAACGCTGACACCTTTGCCACCCCAGTCGAGATTTGCAGGATCGCGCTCCGCCGTCGCAAGGATGCGGTGACCGTTCACGGTGATGGACTCGTCATCATAAACGACGGTCCCATTGAACCGGCCTGCGGTGGAGTCGTATTTGAGAAGGTGGGCAAGCGTCTTGTTGTCGGTCAGATCGTTGATCGCGACAACTTTCTTGAGCTGTTCAGGGGACATGGCGCGCAGTACATTGCGTCCGATGCGTCCGAAGCCATTGATTCCGTAGGAGGCCATAATTGTATAAGTAAGCGTATTTCTTTAAACAAATCCGTCCGGGTTTTGCGCTCCGGACCTTGCAACTTCGCCCGGAAGGGCGAACGCGGCTACCCTAGAGCGGAATCGAACCCCGTCAAAGGAAAAGCCGGTAACAGCCTTGTGACGTGGAGGTCGGCAGCAATCCCGCCTCTCTCCGAGTCCAGTTCATTCATGGGGCCGTGACAACTTCGATGTTTTAAGGGCAATACAAAAGGTTGGTTTCTATGTCAAAAACGACGCCGCATCGCACGGCGCCTCACCCTCGCCAAAGCGTTCTTGATGCCAAGCAGGAGCAGAAGAGCGTTCGAAAGGAGAAAATTCGAAAAAGCTTTCTGTAAAAAAATGAACTTTTTGATTCTTCAAGCGTCAATTCCATCAACACATTCGCGCTTCGGCGCAGAAAACACGAAAACAAACCCCACCCCCCTCCTCTTCCCCGACGGAAATCCTGTTGGAGTTGAAATTATAAAAACTACATTTATTTTTAAAATGTCTTAATTTTTAGCTTGCGCTGACAATTACAACTTTTATACTGATTCCGTAGAATTTGATTTGCCATGAAAAAATTAATCGTCGTCGTCAATGATCTTGAGCGCTCAGGCAAGTCTGCACTTGCCCGGACACTCTCTCACCACCTCAAGTCCAAGGACATCAAGCATCTCCTCGTGACTTCGAATGAAATGGATATGACTGACTCCTTTCCCGGGGAATTCTGGGATCTGGAAGATCAGTTCGATGTCTCACAGTTGATTTCCGCCATCGACAGCAACAACGCCGTCGTTCTCGACGTCCACTCCGGTGGCGCGAGGAACTGGGGGGATTTCTTTGAGGCCGAAGATCTTGAGAATCTCCTCGCCGAGCTCGACGCGGAGATGACCGTAGTCATCCCGGACACCCGCAGCGAGCGCTGCAACGAAGAGATTTGCGACCTTACCGAAATCTTCGCCGACCAGGCCGACTATTTGATCGCCCACCTCCCCGGCGACCCGAAGAACGAAGTGAAATGGAAGGGCAGCCTTGCCGACAAGGCGATCCGCTATATCGGAGCAACCGATGTGGAGATCCCCGGTCTCTCCGATGACCTTCGCACCGCACTCGGAAATGCGGACATCGAGTTCGTCGAAGCCCTCAACGATCCCTCGGCTCTTCCGCGCTTCGCCGAAGTCCAGTTGTCCCAGTGGATCGAACGCGCTTCAGCCAGCCTCGCGGCGGGCAACGAGTTCCTGATTCCCGACGGCGTAGGCTCGGTGGCTCTCGACTACTGATCAGCAGTTATCGGGGCGAAAATCGACTTTGCGCCGAGTGAAAGGCTCCCGAAACCGGGAGCCTTTTTTCTTGGCCCGCGAGGTCTCTCCGGCAAATCTCTTCACTTGAAGATCGCGTCGATTCCCATGGCACTCTTCCTTGCGATCTTCGGAACCATCTTCGGACGGGAGCGTTTCAGGACGAAGTAGACAATAGAGAGCAGCCGGAGTCCGATGATTTTATCGACAAAACGGTAGCCGGGATTTCGCCGCACGAGGTGGTTGAGAAAGAGCGAGATGTAACGCCCGCTCAATTTGAAGGGCTTGAAGTCGAGTTTGATGGTGTAGCGATAGCGGCTCCCTTTCGGATAACGCCGCTTGTATTGTTTTTTGGCCAACTCGAGCCGTGTCCGGATCTCCTCGTCAAAGGGACGGAAAAAATACTCACGCCCGAGCGCGATGATGCCCAGGGTGTACTCCATGTATTCAATGTCCTCCTCGGGGAGATGACACTGCAGTGCCAGGGTCCGCATTCTTTTGATCTTGGCCATCGCCGCGTAGCCGGCACGGATGGAGACCTCGCCGTCCTCGACGAGATGCTCGAGCATTTTCTTCAAGGAATGGGCGACAAAGATGTGGTGCCAGTAGACTCCGAGCAGCGGGGGAATGCGCACCCGCCGGAAGTAAAACCTCTGGCGGGCGAAATCGGGCAGATAGAGGAGTTGCAGAATGACCTCCTCCGAAAGTCTCATCAGTTCGATCAGCGACGCCTGATTGGTGACATTCGGGAGATGGGAGAGCGCTTCTTCGACGAGTTCCCCGTGCTTGAAGAGGCGGAGAGTGACAAAGGTATTGATCTCCGTCCAGATGGCCGCCGGGTCGAGGAAGGCCAACCTCCGGAATGGAGTCCAGCCGCCGGTCTGGCACCAAACGGAAATACCGATCACATTCGGGGCCTCACGCAGTTCAATGGCCAGTTGTTCATAGTCACCTCCAACGAAACTGGGAAACTCCCCGCATCCTTCGTACTCCCGGCGGGTCTGTAACTCGACGATCTTGGGAATGTCGGTCACAAAAAAGTTCCGGTTCAGGGAGAGGTAGCGAAAAAAGTCGGACTCCCCGTACTTCATGGAGAGGACGAGAGAGGGACTGGAGATTCCGGCTACGGTTTTTTCGAGGGTCGCCTCATGCCAGATGAGATCGCCCACCTCATGAGCTCCGACCGTCCAGGTCCGGAAAATACAGCGCCGCCGGTGATGCTCGAAGATGGGCAAAAGCGCCTTCAGGAAGCGATTCACCATCGCCGGACTGCGCAGGATCAGTTTGCTGCGGAAGTCCTCCTTGATATCGAGCCCGTCACTTTCCCCGATGCGAAAGACAACCCCGGCGACTTCCGGGAAATCGACAAAAAACAGATCGAGCTGACTGACGAGAAACTGCAGTTGCTTTCGCTCGCTGTTCCCGAGCCGCTTCTCCAGCGCGGGCGTCAGCGTGAGGATATCCATGGTGAGGTAGATGTGCAGCCCCTCCTCGCGGATGATCTTGAAGAGCTCTTTGAACTCCCGGCGGTACAGGCTGATCCGCTGATTCACGCTCTCCTCATAGAATTCGTGGCTCGAGAGATGCGGCACATCGTCGAGCGTCACCCCGTTGTATCCGATGGCGGCGACACTCCGGCAGAACTTCCTCATGTCCGCGCGTATCGTCACGAAGGCAGTGGACAATTCGTCAGGGGTCATCTCCTGAAACCGCATCCAGGGGAGCTTCGACCAGTTGATGCGGAAGCGATCATAGCCCGGGAAAAACGGACCAATCGCGTCGATCAAATACAAAGGGGAATTGAGGGAAGGCAAACTCTCCACAAAACGACTCTCTTAGCGCAGGGGCCTGCCTACCGCAATCCCTTCCTCAAGCCCGCGAGTAAGTTCCCGTTCCGGTTTTGTCACCGAACCCGGTCTGGTCGCCGGCTTTACCCTGTCAGGAACCCTTCACCGGCATCTCGTAGACCTCCAGGGACATCTCGACTCCTCGCGAAGGGGACGCCTTCGGAGTGATGAGCCGGCCGCGTCCGGCGGAGAAGCTTTCTCCGCTCTCCGGAAAAATGACCCGCTTATTTTTGGCGTCATATTGGAGGACGAGCCCCGAATGCAGTTTATCCCGCCCTTTCTCGTGCCCGGGGGTGAGCGGAGCCATGTCGTCGGGACCGAAGTCCTCCTCCCCGACCTGGAGGACAAAGGTGAGAATGCCACCGGAGGTCGCGAGGCGGGCATCATCGGCGATCGCGAGGACCCGCCACGGACTGGTCAACTCGGCCGCTTCCTGAACAACGCGATCCCGAAACACTTCCAAAAGGTCCCCTTCCCAGGCGGGATCCGGTTCGGTGACAGGCCGCAGCCCCATCGGGAGCGGACCGGCTGTCTTTTTCGGTACTGGCGTTCCGTAATAGACGGCCCCGTTGAGATAAAAATCCGATTTACCCGCCACACCACGATCAAAGGGACGTCCCAACTCCCGCAACCCCGCCACACGAAGGAACACGGTGGTGCGCTTCAAGGCCAATCCGGGGGGGATATCGCTCCGTTTCACCGCAGGTGCCTTTGCCTCATAAAGTCCCGGCAGCAAGGGGCTGTATCCGTGACCCATCCGATACCACCGCGCATTGCGCGAACTCCGCGCCAGAAAGCTGATCGCACTTTTCACAAAAAGCGCCTTATGCCCGCTCTGACCACCTTTCCAGTGACCGTGTTCACCCGCCACATCAATCCAGAGGGAGATCCCGAACGCCGCCCGAATATCCCCCTGCAGTTCCCAACTGGCCCCCGGGAGAAGTTTGGTATTTTTTAATGATTCCCAGCGCTCCGCCGGAAGCCAGGTCCGGAACGATTCCATAAACTCCCGTGAGGCACAGTAGGCGAGAAAGTAGGCCTGCGCCCAATAGGCTCTGTCATGGGCGTCTTTGTGCAGTCCTCCATCATAAGACCCGTGCTCGGGATGACGGCAGGGCACCTTTCTACCGATGTAATCATGAGGATTATAGGACCCGGTCAGGAAAGAAGCGGGAAGGCGACCGTTGGCACCATACCAGGTATAGTTCGACAAGGCATTCGCCCCGATAAAATACTCGGGCCAGTTGCTGTGTGAATAGGTGTCCTGCACCACATGGAGGACCGCACCGAGCAGCATGAGCACTTCCCGGTCACTCGCGGCTCCCGTCGCCGCCTCGATCAGGGCCGCTTTCGAGTTGGCATTGAAGGTCGCCAGGTAATCACGCCCCATTGCCGCATCATAGAGATTATCGCAATGGAGTTTACTAAGATCCTCCCTCACCTGCTTTGAACCCGTCGGACTTGAGCTGTAGTAGTCGAGCATCCAGTTCGACACACAGGTGGTCTGGCGGGCCTCATCGTTGAAGCCCATCTCGCGCATCACCTGGCTGGTGAGCTCCCAATGGTGGCCCGTGTCAAACGCCCTCAGTGAACCGGTCGCCGACAGAAGCACAAAACTCGCGGCGAGGGCGACCACACGATTTTTGCCGCACTTTAAACTGAAAGCAAAGTCTCCCCGTATCGCCATATCTTGATCTCAGCGAACGAAAGCCTCCTTTCAAGCGACAAGTTTCGCGAAGACCAATATTTTAACTCAACCAATAATCTCCTTGATCGGGTGCTGATGCTCCACTCCGGTCAGACGCGCGTCGAGTCCCTGAAACTTGAAGGAGAGACGCTCGTGATCGATCCCGCACTGATGCAGGATCGTCGCGTTGATGTCGTTCAAGTGGGCGGGATTCTCCGCGATGTTGTAGCTGAAGTCGTCGCTCTCCCCGTAATCGACCCCGCCCTTCACTCCGCCGCCCGCCATCCACATGCAGAAATTCCTCGGGTGGTGATCGCGGCCGTAGTTGGTTTTTGTCAGGGTACCCTGCGAGTAGACGGTGCGCCCGAATTCTCCGCCCCAGACGACGAGGGTGCTCTCGAGGAGTCCGCGTTGTTTCAAGTCGGCGAGGAGGGCTCCGATGGGCTGGTCGGTGTCCTGACACTGGAGACGAATGTCCCCTGGCAGATTGCCGTGCTGATCCCAGCCGCGGTGGAGGATCTGAACAACCCGCACGCCGCGCTCGACGAGACGCCGTGCCATGATCGCACTGGCGGCGAAGGTCCCGGGCTTGAGCACCTCGGGTCCGTAGCTCTCGAGGGTGGATTTGCTTTCACCGGTGAGATCGGTCAGCTCGGGCACGCTCGTCTGCATGCGGAAGGCCATCTCGTATTGGGAAATGCGGTTTTGAATCTCGGGATCGCCGAGCTGCGCAAAACGATGGGCGTTCATCGCGGAGAGCGCATCGAGCTGGGACCTCCGCTGGGTGGACGAGACTCCTTCGGGATCTTTCAGATAGAGCACCGGATCTCCCGAGGCCCGGAGCGCCACGCCACTGAAGCGACCCGGGAGAAATCCGCTGTTCCACATCCGCGTGAAGAGCGCCTGGGCGGCGGCTTTCGAACTCCAGTTCGGAGTCAGCACAACAAACGCGGGCAGGTCATTGCTCTCGCTGCCGAGACCGTAGGAAAGCCAGGAACCGAGACTGGCGAAACCGGGCACCTCGCGTCCGGTCATGACAAAGGTGCAGGCGGGATCGTGATTGATCGCGTTGGTGTGGACGGTCTTGATGAGGGCGATGTCGTCGACGTGCTTTGCGGTGTGGGGGAGCAGTTCGCTGACCCAGCGTCCGCACTGACCGTGCTGCGAGAACTTGAAAAGACTCGGAGCGACCGGGAAGCGCGCCTGTTTGCTCGTCATGCCCGTGAGCCGCTGGCCGCCCTGGACGCTCGGAGGAATGTCCTTGTCGAACCAATCGGCCAGCTGCGGTTTGTAGTCCCAGGTATCAAGCTGGGAGGGACCTCCGTTCATGTGCAGATAGATCACCGCCTTGGCCTTGGCCGGAAGATGAGGAAGACCCGGCATGGGCGGATGGACGAGACCCGAAGGAGCGGCGTGAGCCTGCGACAGCCCGGCCCGGCCCATCACGTAGGTCAGACCAAGACCGCCGAGCCGCAGGCCACTGTGTCCGAAGAACTGACGGCGTGAGAGGAGAAGATCGTGTTCGTGGAGAGGATTCATGATGGTTTCAATTCCGCGTCACCGTTTCATCCAAATTCAGCACCAGATTCGCCACAAGCGTCCAGGCCGCTGTCTCGATCGCGGGGGCGACGTTTTTCGGTACCGATTCGCCGGCTTTAACAACCGCCTCCGCCGCCTTTGCATCCGCCCCGGCGTGGTATCGCTGCTGGGCGAGCGCGTCGGTGAGGAATCCCGATTCCTTTTCATCCGGAACCCGACTGAGGACGGTGCGGAAGAGCCAGCGTAGACGCGAGGGATCATCGGCTCCGCCTTCGGTTAGGATCCGCTCGGCGAGGGCGCGGGCCGCCTCGAAGTGCTGCACATCGTTGAGCAGTTGCAGGGCTTGCATCGGCGTGTTGCTGCGTTCGCGTCGCATGCAACTCTGCTCGCGGTTCGGCGCGTCGAAGTTTGACATGAACGGAGGCGGCGCAGTACGTTTGAAGAAGCTGTAAATGCTGCGCCGATAAAGGGCGTCGCCATGGTCCTGCAGATAATATCGGGTGTTGCTGTCCCCGTAACCGACCGGCTCCCAGATGTTAGGGGGCTGATAGGTGCGGACGCCGCGTCCTCCCATCTGCAGATTGATGAGGCCGCTCACAAAAAGCGCGTTGTCGCGAACCTGCTCGGCGTCGAGGCGGATGCGCGGAGCACGGGAGAGGAGGCGGTTCTCGGGATCGAGCGCGAGACCCGTCTCGTCGGCTCGGTAACTCTGCCGGAAGGCGTCCGTCATGAGCAGTTCCTTCACCAGCCATTTCACGTCCCAGCCTTTCTCGACAAAACTCACCGCTAGCCAGTCGAGCAACTCGGGATGGCTCGGCGGTTCGCCCTGGGAGCCGAAGTCATGGCTCGTTTTGACGAGCCCCACCCCGAAGATCTGCTGCCAGATGCGATTCACCGCCACCCGGGCCGTCAGCGGATGCTCCGGCGCGACGAGCCACTGCGCGAGGTCGAGCCGGTTGAGGCGGCGGGGTTCCGCCGGTGGGGAGAACTTCCCGAAATTCACCGGAATGGCCGGTTCGACTTTTTCGCCGGGCTTGTTGTATTGACCCCGCTCGGCGATGAAGGTCTCACGAGGCTCGGGAAGATCCCTGTAGATGAAAGTCGTGGGGATGGCCTCGGCAGCGGCAGCAGCGACCACCCGGGCCGACTCCCAGACACGACGCGAGTCGGCGAGCGATCCCTCAGCGGCATGGGCGATACGCTTCAGGTAAAAGGAGAGCAAGGCCTCGCGCGCGGCGGCATCAGTGGTTTTGTCAGGGCCGTCCATGAGAGTCTTCGCGAGCGGACCGGGCAGGTCGGCCGGCGCCTTGGAGCCATGGCTTTTCCACCAAAGGGCAAAGGACGCGAGCGGGTCTTTCGCCGGGCTCAGTTCCCCTTTCACGACGCAGCGATCCCACGCGACACGACCGCCCACCATCTGAACAGAGAGGGTGTTGACCCGGGCGCCCGGAGCGATCTCGAGCAGGGCGGGATCAAAGGATAAGGTGGTCCATTTCCCGGGCTCGGGCATTACCCCTAACGAAACCACCTTGGATGGATTGCCCGCGTTGTAGACCTCGAAACCACCGGCATCGCCCCAGTAGACGCGCTTGCCGTTGAGAACGAGGGAAATGACTTTCGGAGGACTGAGCGGATCGGGCCGGACCGCGATTTCAAAGCGTGCATTTTTCTCCGGCACGGTCACGGGAATCAACTCGGGCGTGATGATGGTTTCGAAAAACTGGCCGTTGCTTTGCTCGAGGACCCGTCGTCCCGAGGGCACGCCGAACTCCGGCCGGTCGAGCCAGACCGGAGCGTTGCGCGAGGTGTTGCGCTGGGTCACGCCGAGTGGAAGAAGATCGTCGAAGATGACCTGCTCGCGAACGACAGGAGCATCGGTCGTCGCCGGTTCGGCGTAGGCGGGCAGGGCGCCGGACTCGAGGGCGGCGAGGCGGGCCGATTCCTCTTTCTTCGCGGCGGCGAGGGCTTCCGCCTGTCCGGGGGCGGGCAACTCAAGAATGGGCGCGGTCTTTGCGATGTTCCCATCCATGGCCGGATCGGCCGAGCTGTAGAAAAAAGCGTAGATGGAATAGAAGTCCTTCGCGCTCAGCGGATCATATTTGTGATCGTGGCACTGGGCACAGCCTCCGGTGAGACCGAGCCAGGCCGTCGTGACGGTGGCGGCGCGATCGATCGCATAGAGATGTCGATATTCCTCATCAATGGCACCGCCCTCGCTCGTCGTCACATTGCAACGGATGAATCCCGTCGCGACGAGCTGATCCGTTGTCGCCCCGGGCAGGAGATCCCCCGCGAGCTGCCAGGTCGTGAACTGATCGTAGGGAAGATTTTCATTGAAGGCTTTCACGACCCAGTCGCGGTAGGCCCACATCTGTCGCTCATTGTCGAGGTGGAGTCCGTGAGTGTCGCCATAACGTGCCACGTCGAGCCAGTGGCGCGCCATTTCCTCGCCGAAGCGCGGCGATTGCAGATAACGATCGACCATCGCCTCATAGGCTCGGGGCGAGTTATCCTTTTCAAAAGCATCGATCTCCGCCTGCGTCGGAGGCAGCCCGGTGAGGGTGAAAGCGGCACGCCGAATCTGAGTGGAGCGATCGGCCTCGGGTTGAAAAATCAGTCTGTTCTGCGCAAGCCTTGCCGCGAGAAAGGCATCAATGGGGGCGGCAGCCGATTCCGGGACCGCCGGCTTCACCGGAGTCTCGAGCGCCCAGTGCCCCTCGTAGACCGCACCCTCTTCGATCCATCGCTTGAGAGTGTCTCTTTGTGCGTCTGTCAGGGTCTTGTGCGACTTCGGTGGAGGCATGATCTCATCGGGATCGTCGGAGAGGATGCGCGTCCAGGCTTCACTCTTTGCCGGATCCCCCGGAACGATTGCCTTGTAACCCCCAAGATCGGCGTAGGCACCCTCGGCGGTATCGAGACGCAGGTCGGCCTCGCGTTTTTTCCCGTCGAACCCATGACAGGCGAAGCAGTTCTCCGAAAGGATGGGCCGAATGTCCCGGTTGAAGCTCAGCTCCGGCCCGGCCACGAGGGAGGAATGCCCCAAGCCGAGAATGAGGATGGAGATGAAGAAATTTCCGGATCGAATCATGGCGGGCAGTAGGGAAAGATACCTCAACCTGACTCCCTCCGGCAATGCCTCATCGCGTCATTCGGGCGAGGAAGAATTTTCGTAAGATGGTCACAGGGAAGACAAATACGCCCGAATTCACTTCCATTGATTGAAAGAAACCATTCCGGAGAAGCCGTAAAAAGAACCTTCCTCTTTTTGCTCCGATGGATTATCCAGTTGCCATGACCACGAAGAACCCCTTGCTCCGCCTTTTTCAGCACCCCTGCACCATAGCGGTATCCGCCGCCCTCCTCATCACCGCGACTGTCGTCGCTCTCACCTCCTGCGGAGAAAAGGCCGTCGCCGCTTCCGGGGAGAAGACTAAAATCGTTTTTATCGCCGGAAAACTGAGCCACCCCTCCGGCCAGCATGAGTTTAATGCCGGCGCCATCCTCCTTGCCCGTGCCCTCAACGAGCAAAGCGGACTCCCCCTCGAAGTGAAAGTCGTCCACAACGGCTGGCCCGAGGACGACGCGATCTTCGATGGCGCGAAGGCCGTCATCATTTACTCCGATGGCAATGCGAGCCACCCGGTCAACGGTCACGAGGAGAAGATGGAGAAAATGCTCGCGAGCGGAGTCGGCCTCATGTGCATGCACTACGGCGTCGAGGTTCCGAAAGGGGAACTCGGCGAACGATTCAAACGCTGGATCGGAGGTCACTACGAGAGCGGCTATTCGACGAATCCCCACTGGACAGCGGAAGTTGAATTAAAAAAGGACCATCCCATCAGCCGTGGCGTACCGGGATTCAGCGCAAACGACGAGTGGTATTACAACATGCGTTTCGCCGATCCGAAATCCGCCGAGGACATCCTCACCGGCGTGCCCACCCGCGAGCGCATCAACCGCTACATTCACTGGACGCCGGATGGCGAAAAAGGTCTTGGCAAACGCCAGACCATGATGTGGGCGGTCGAGCGTGCCGACGGAGGCCGCGGGGTCGGTTTTACGGGAGGCCACTGGCACCGCAACTGGGCCATTGATGATTTCCGCCGGGTCGTTCTCAATGCGATCGCCTGGACCGCGAAGGTCGAAATGCCCGAGGCAGGAGTCCCTTCACTCGCCGTGACCGAGGCGCAGTTGAATGAGAATCTCGATGTGAAAAAAGAGATGGTTCACATCGCCCTTCCTTCCGAAGCTGATCTCACCCAGCCCGCCGCCGAGCCGAAAGAATTCGGCTGGCCGGGGAAACAGTGACATTCACACGCCTTGAGTGATTCTTCTCTGCTTCCCGTCAGGATCGGGCTCCTCGACTCCGGAGTGGGCGGTCTCTCGGTGCTGCGTGAAATTCACACGCTCCTCCCCGGAGCGGAACTCCACTACGTCGGTGACTCGGCCTGGTGTCCCTACGGCACAAAGAGCTCCGAAGTGATCTGTCAGCGTGTCTTTGAGATTTCCGATTACCTCCTCTCACGGGGAGCCGAAATCCTCGTGATCGCGTGCAACTCGGCGACCATCCACGCCGTCGGTGCGCTTCGGGCAAGCTACCCCCTGCCCGTTGTCGGGATGGAACCGGCGGTGAAGCCGGCCGCCGAACTGACCCGCAGCGGAGTCATCGGCGTTCTGGCGACCGAGGCCTCCATCGCCGGAGAAAAGTTTCACCAGCTTGTCAGCACTCACGCCAGAGGGGTACGTGTCATCACCCGACCCTGCCCCCGGTTTGTCGAACTGGTCGAAGCCGGACAACTGACCGGTCCCGAAGTCGAGAGCGCCGTCGACGAGGCCGTCGCCCCGCTTCTCGAGGCCGGAGCCGATGTCTTTGTGTTAGGCTGCACTCACTATCCTTTTCTACGCGGAGTGATTGAAAGTCGTTTACCCGCGGGAACGAAGGTGGTCGACACCGGACCGGCCGTGGCGAGGCGGGTGAAAAGTCTTCTCGATAGCAATGGCGACGACGGCAGGCGGAGCGCTTGCCCTACAGCGACTCCATCCATTCTGATCGAAACGACCGGGCCGCTCGAGACCCTCAATCGACTCCTCCCAACCTTACTCCCGCACCTCACGGTGAAGGCGGGGCATTGTGTCATTTGAGATCCGGCGATTTGTCCAGATCTTCATTAGTCTAAAGACCGCCTGCCTTTATCAATCCTCGACAAGAGGCATCCACCTTGTCTCCATCAGAGACCACCGGGGATTAGCTTCAAGGCCTCTTTCAGCAGCTTCTCGGCCTCTGCCGCCGCCTCTTCGGCTCCGCCTGCCGCCGGTTTCGCCGCGCCGGGTTTTGGAGCGTCGGACCAGTCGAGCCCCTCGGTGAAAACCTTCACGTTGCATCCCGTTCCGGCGGGCTGCACCATGATGGTCAGCTCCGCGCCGTCGAGTTCGCGTTTGAGGATCGCGTTGGTTTTGCCCAAAAGACTCCCGGCACCGTCCTTCCATCCCTGCTCCTTCAGCTTGGCAGAGAACTCCCCGGCCACTTCGCTGACAGAGGCATCGGAGCGGAAATGGATATGTCCGACGACACCCTTGTATTCGACGTCGAGGGCCGTCGCCGGCAGGGGGAGCTTTCCAATCGACATTTTCGGGCCGGCGGGTTTCGGGGCATCCTCCTTCGGTTCCTCCTTCGTCATCGGTTTGGCTTCTTCTTCGGCAAAGGCTCCCTCGGGAAGAGGAGCGGAAAAGGTGAGATCGACATTCCATTTCTGACCGAAGGCATCGAGTTCTCCTCCTGTGGTGATCCGGCCCGAGACCGTGGTATCGGTCACTTTGAAATCCTCTGTTTTAATCTCCCCGAGGGCGGAGAAGGGAGATTTTTCATGGGCGGTGTGGGCGACCTCACATCCGAAGATCTGGCCATCACGGAAGACACTGAGAATGAGGGCACTACCCAGCTTCTTGAATCCGGCATCGAAGTCGGGTTTCTGCGAGGACGATGGATCCTTCCCGGTGAAGACGAGACGGATGGCGGCCTTGTCGCTGAAGGGCTCGCGGTTTTGCACGACAAGGAACTTGATCCCACCCTCTTTTCCATCACCCAGGAAGGAGCCCTCGACGGTGGCTTTTTCCTGCGCCAGGGAGGTTAGCGAGGCGGTCATGAGGGTGCCGACAAGAAAGATAAAAAGGGAATGTCGCAGGGTCGTCATCGGTTTAATCAAGGATGGCATATTCGTGTCTAGGGTGCCAAAAGGACGATCGCCGGTCAACGAATTTGGAGAGCCCGTTCAGCACTTCCAAGCTCAAATGCTCCGAATCCAGGAACCTAACGAGGCAGCCGGAGCGGCCGCCCTGGAGACTGTTTCCACGAGAGATATCCTGCAGGGCAACCGCATCGGTTGCCGCCGGTCAGAATCCACTCGATTTTCAGCAACAAACAGTCTATGCCCATTCCATGACTCCCCACACCACCGTCAGCATCCATCCCTATTTCAAGCCGCACGAAGGCAGGCTCGCCGAGTTCATTGCCGGGATGCCCGCCTTCATCGAACGGACCCGTAGCGAGGAGGCGGTCCTCTTTTACGACTTTACCGTCTGCGACGGGATCGTCTTCTGCCGCGAAGCCTATGTCGGCGGCGAGGGTGCCCTGCGACACCTCGACAATGTGGGCGACCTTCTAGGTGAAGCTCTCAAAATCGCCGAGCTTGTCCGGCTCGAGGTCCACGGTTCCGCCACTGAACTCGACAAAATGCGCGAGGCGCTCAAGGACCTCCCCGTCCAGTGGTTCGTGCTTGAGTGCGGATTGGAAAAGTAGAGCGCCCTCCCCGCCGTTTCTCCTCAATCACGCCGGAGCGGCGGCCTTAAAAATCGAATAAGCTCCCTGAAGAAGCTCGCCATCGCGGGCTCAATCCGATTAACCTTCCCTCTCATGAACACCAAGACCCCTACCACCGTGCCCACCTCGTCCCGTCGTCACTTCCTCCGTTCCGGCGCTGCCTTCGGAGCTGCTGCGATTGTTTCCAACTCGGCCATCCTGCGTGCGGCGACCAACAAAAACAGCAAACTCCGCATCTTCCAGATCGGAGTGAACGGTATCGGTAACATGCAGCGCAAGGGGCTCGATGGCCACCCCATGGTTGAGTTCGCCGGATTCTGCGATGTCGATGAAACCGCTTTCGCGAAAGTCGAGAATCTCAAAGACGCCTGGCGCGTCGCCGACTACCGCGAAGCCTTCGCGAACCGGGTCGACCAGTTTGATGCTGTCATCGTCGACACCCCCGACTTCCACCATTGCCCCATGATGGTGACCGCCCTGAAACACGGCAAACACGTCTACGGACAGAAGCCCCTTGTGCAACAGCTCGACGAATTGCGCGTCATCCGCGAGGCCCTCAAGGCGAGCCCCGGACTTTTCACCCAGATGGGCAATCAGCGCGCCTGCCTCGCCGGTCGCATGCAGGCCGTCGAACTCCTTAAATCGAACCGCCTGGGTCGCCCCGTCGAAGCACACATCTGGACCGGAGGAATGAGCCGGGGAATGTATTTTGTCGATCCGTGGAGCCCCGTCACCCCCGCCACACCGATCCCCGCCACAATGAACTGGGATCTCTGGAATGGGCCCCTTACCGAGGCAATGCCCTACAGCGAAGACCTTCATCCGCGGCGCTGGCGCTCCTATTGGCAGACGGGCGGCGGCATGCTGGCCGACTGGGGCTGTCATCTTATCGATCTGCTTTATTTCGCCTACGACCTTCCGGCACCGCAGACCGTGCAGACCGACACGATGAAACCCTCCGATGCCTGCCATTCCGGTTACAACCATTCCATCCTCACCTACCAGGGTGGAGGCGATCGTTTTGCGCGGGAGAAGTTTGTCGTTCACTACACCGACAGCAACATCCGACCCTCCTTCGCCGCACTGGGACTACCGGTCTCGAAGATCACGGGAACCTGCACCATGGTCATCTGCGAAGAGGGTGCACTTTTGCTGCAGCCCGGTGGAGAAATGGAAATCTACCGCAAAGGAAAACTCGTCGAAAACGAGCCTCTTCCCGAGGTCGGAGAGCGGCAACACTGGAAAGACTGGGCCGATTGCTGTCTGGGCAACGAGAAGCCGCTCTGGACGCAGTTCGACATCGGATCCCGCATCACCGAACCCGCTCTGCTCGCGACCAAGGCGACCCGCTTCCCCGGGCAGGAGCTGCACTGGGACGCGGCAAACTACCGGTTCACCAACCACGAGGAGGCAAACAAGACCCTTCTCTCCAGAACCTACCGCGAAGGTTTTGCGCCGCCGAGCCTGGCGTAATCTGCGAAGCGTCCTATCAATCACGGAAAGAGCGGAACCGGTTCAGGTTCCGCTCTTTTCATTTATGCCCATGGCCGATTCATCATAGAATGCGGCGGGAATGTTCAATACAGTCCTCCACGTCAAAAGGTAGTGTCGCTTCGTTCCTGGAAACCCCTCTCTCATGAAACTCCGCTCTTTGGTTGCCTTTCTTCTCTCACTGGCAGTAATCCCGGCTGTCGCCGCTGATGACCGTTCCGGCCCGGTCCGCGTCCTCTTCGTCGGACACGAAGCCGATCATCATCCCTCCGGCGTCTACGCACCCATGCTGATGGAGGCCCTCGGCCGCGATGGGATCTGGTTCGACTACGTCACCACTCCCGCAGCCGCCTTCGGCGACAAGGAGTTCCTCGCGAACTACGACGCCGTCCTTCTCTACGCGAACCACGACAAGATCGACCCTGCCCACTGGGAAAACCTGAAGGCCTTTATCGAAGACGGACGCGGGTTCATCCCCGTCCACTGCGCGAGCTGGTGTTTCCAGAACATCCCCGAATTCGATCAGGTCGTCGGCGGACGTTTCGCCCATCACAAGACCGCGGTCTTCCGTCCGAAAACGATCGCGCCCGACCACGAGGCGATCAAGGATGTGCCCGGTTTCGAGGCGTGGGACGAGACCTACGTGCACAAAAACCACAACCCGCAGGACCGCACCGTCCTCCAGGTGCGCGAGGTGGCGAAGGATGACAACATCACCGAGCCCGAACCCTGGACCTGGATCCGCACACAGGGGAAGGGCCGCGTTTTTTACACCGCCTCGGGTCATGATGAGCGCGTCTGGAGCCTGCCTGAATTCCACCAGTTGCTGAAGCGAGGCATCCTCTGGAGCATCGGCGACGGGCGCCGCGCTACCTACGAGTCTTTCCTGACACAACGAGAATCCGAAGAACGCGTCAAGGATCCGAACGTCGCCAACTACGAGAAACGCCCCGAACCCCTCACCTTCCAGAAGCCCTTTTCGCCGAAAGGCGCGATGGAGCGCACCCAGGTGCCGGCCGATCTGAAACTCGAGCTCTTCGCGAGCGATCCCGACATTGGCAAACCCATCGCGATGGCCTGGGACGAGCGCGGGCGCTGCTGGCTCGCCGAAACCTCCGACTACCCGCACGCCGTCGCCGAAAACGGTGTCGGTGGCGACCGCATCCGCATTTGCGAGGATACCGACGGCGACGGCAAGGCCGACAAGTTCACGATCTTTGCCGGGGGGCTCAACATCCCCACTGGTCTCGTCTTCAGTAACGGTGGCCTTATCGTCTCGCAGCCGCCGCGCTTTCTCTTCCTGAAGGACACCAACGGCGACGATGTCGCGGATGTGAAGGAGGAAATCATGACAGGCTGGGGCATCGGCGACACCCACGCCCAGGCCAGCAACCTCCACTATGGTTACGACAACTGGCTCCACGGCTCGGTCGGCTACTCGGGCTTCGCCGGCGAGGTCGGTGGAAAACCACACGAGTTCAAGATGGGAACCTACCGCTTCAAGCCCGACGGTTCGGCGATTGAATTCCTCCATCAATTCACGAACAACACCTGGGCGCAGAGCCAGAACGAAGCCGGCGACAACTTTGGTGGCACCGCCAACGGAGCTCCAATTTTCTTCGGTGGCATCCCCCGGACGGTCGTACCTGAGGGTATGCGGGTGCAGACAGCGAAAAAAATAAATCGCGTTGATCTCGCCCACGCCATCACCCCGAACTATCGCCAGGTCGATGTGATGGGAGGATACACCGCCGCCGCAGGATCGGCCTTTATCTACTCCGACAATCTTCCAGGGCGACTCCAGGGCATGGCCATGGTCACGGAGCCGACGATGAAACTGGTCTCCTTGATGGATGTCCGTCCTGACGGGGCCGGCTACACCGCCCACGATGCGATGAACGTGCTTGCGAGCACGGACGAGTGGACCTCACCCGTCTACGCCGAGGTGGGTCCTGATGGGGCGGTCTGGATCGCCGATTGGCAGAATTTCATCATCCAGCATAATCCCACGCCCAATGTCGATCGCGGCGGCTATGACGCCAAGACCGGAGTCGGTGGCGCTCACGAAAACCCCCTGCGCGACCATTCGCGGGGCCGCATCTACCGGGTCGTCTGGGACAAGGCGACCGAGCCAAAGGTGAAGAGCCTTGCCGGTTCCGATACCTCCACTTTGGTGGCAACGTTAGGATCGGGCACCCAGCACTGGCGTCTCACCGCGCAGCGGCTTCTCGTCGAAGGGAAAAAATCCGACGCGGCACCCGAGCTCGTGAAACTCGTCACCGCGAACGACGGCAGGATCGCCGCCATCCACGCGCTTTGGACCCTGCACGGGCTCGGCTCGCTCGACGAGCCCACCCACCGGGCCGCGCTGCTCGCAAAGGATGCGAAGCTTCGCCGCAATGCGATCCGCACGCTCGGGTCCGACGAGGTCGCCGCAAAACTCTTCTTCAGTTCGGGCGTTGTCACCGATCCCGATTTCAACACCCGTCTCGCCGCCTTCGTCAAACTCGCGGAATTCCCCACGACTCCCGAGATCCAGACTCTTGTGAAGCAGCTTGCGATGGACGAAGTGACACGCAAGGACGAATGGCTCACCGAGGCGATCAAACTGCTCTCGACGACCCACGATGCAGCGCTCTACACCGAAGGGCCGAACCTTCTTCCAAATCCCGGAATGGAGGAGGTCGGACCCGATGGATTCCCCGTCGGATGGAGACGGCGCGACTACGGAGGTGAACCCAAAAAGCAGGGCAACGAAGGAGCCGAGTGGGCGATCGTGAGCGGCAAGGACATGGTCAAGAGCGGCAAAAACGCCTTCCGCTGTATTACCGGCGCGCCCGCCGACACGAGCTTCTTTGCCGATGTCGAACTTAAGCCGAATACCGAATACAAAATGAGCGCCTGGGTGAAAGCCCACGGCCTCAAGAATCCGAGCAAGGTCAGCCTGAACGATCATATCGGTCGCGCTGAAACCGAGAAGGTGACGAGACAGTCCGGATGGATCAAGGTGGAGACGACCTTCAACAGCAAGGAAAAATCCAAGGCGAGCATCAACCTGCTCCACGTCGCGTGGGGCGACGGTTACTTCGACGATGTCAGCCTTTGCGAACTGATTCCAGCCGAAAAGAAGGAAGAACTCACCACCGGCGATCCGAAGCGCGGCGAGGAGATCTTCTGGAAACATCCCGTGGCCGGCTGCATGAACTGCCACATGCTCGGCGGCAAAGGCAGCCCGGTGGGCCCGGCCCTCGACGGAATCGCCTCGCGCAAGGACGCCGCCTATATTACCCAGAGCCTCCTTGAACCAAATGCGGTCCTCGCGGAAACCTACACCGCCACACCGGTGTCACCCATGCCTCCGATGGCATTGATTTTGAAGCCACAGGAGCTAGAGGATATCAAAGCTTTTCTCGGAACGCTGAAATGAAGCCTCCGCATTCGGGCCACCGGCTCACGAGTCTTCCCTTTCGGAGCGGGCGGCATCATACCCTCTGCTAATCCCGTGATTGAAGATCGTGATGCCGACCGAGGCAATAAAGGCCCCGACTATCAAACCCACCAAAAGAGGTTTGATAAAAAGTAATCCCAACCCGGCACCAATGACGGCGGGGAGTGCATAGGAAGCAAACGGGGGATTACCCGCTGCTGCCACGTGGCGAGCCTGCCATTCACCGAGTATCCTCGCGGCCTCTTCCGCGTTCTCCTCCGATACCTTGAGTTCTATCCCGCTCTTTCGCCCGCTCATCAGAAAGGGTGTCAGCGTGGCGGTGTTCTCATGCTCGATGAATGAATCGATATCGTGGAAACCGAGCTCAAGTCGAGCGCTTTCGGCTTCGCCAAGCGAGTAGAATCTTTCGATCACTATCATCTTCCACTTTAGGCAAGTTGCTCGTTCGGTGTCAATGCTGCCTGTTCCTGCGAAGATCTCACCGACAGTGCAGTCGCGAGTATGGCTGCCGCGTTCGACCCGAACGCGGATACGATGTTCATCCACCCTGACAGGATGGACACCAGCAGGTCGTTCTTCCCCGCAAATCGTCCCTCACCAGTTCGCTCTTACAGCCACGCCGCGGACAAATCCCGCCGTCGCGCCAGCGGTGATTCATCAGCCAGGAATCAGGTAACTCACCCCAATCCGTTCCGATCACACGAAGTGCCTCGCGCGAAACCCGGCGGGTCATTTTCCAGACCGCCTCGAGACTCAGGTCGTCGAGTGTTCCTGATGGCGTCTGCGGTGGAATACGCAACTGCCAGCAGATCTCGTCAGCCATCCAGTTGCCGATCCCGGGAAAGCCGCGCTGGTCGAGGAGCAGAGTCTTCAGAGGCGTTTTCGGAAAGCGGCGCATAAAATCTCTCACCCGGGTTTTGGTAAATCCCGCGTCTGCCGGCTGGGGGGGCAGTTCGCGCCACCAGGAGGGCGCAAGTCCATCCTCCGTGATATCGAGGCTGACTCTTCCAAACATGCGGTAGTCGCTGAAGACAAGAGAGAGTGAGTCGAGAACGAAAACAAGGTGGTCATGTTTGGCCGGCACGTGATCGCACGGGGCGGTGCGCAGTTCGCCCGACATTCCGAGATGCAGTCCGAGCCAGGCTCCGCCGGAGAACTCAAAGAGCATCTGCTTGCCATGGGCAGCGCTGCCGAGAAAGCAACGTCCGGCGAGACCTCGCTCGATCGCAACCGCAGGAGAGTCGCGAAAAATCCGGGCTGCCGGATGAGTCTGGACACGGCGAATCGAGGTACCCAGACCGGGGTTCCACTGTTTGCGGAAATAGTCGACTTCGGCGAGTTCGGGCATCGGTCGGGTTACGAAAGCCGGACGATTTTGAACGTCAACAATTGGCACTAACTGATCCCGCGCTCGGAACCCGCCACAAAGTCGATGAGAAGATCGATCTCCGGTCCACGATCGGGCCAGGTCCGGAGAATTTCGAGGGACTCGCGGTAGTTGCGCTGCTCACGGTAGAGAACGCGATGAGCTTTTTTGATCGCAGCAATCGAATCTTCCGAAAATCCGCGACGGCTCAGGCCGACTGAATTGATCGCGCGCACTTTTCCAGGATTGCCGTCGGCAATCATGTAGGGCGGGATGTCCTGAACGATCTTGGAACATCCCCCGGTCATGGCATGCGCCCCGATGCGGCAGAACTGGTGGATGGCGGTGAGCCCGCCGACGATCACGTGGTCGCCCACCGTGACATGCCCCGCAAGAGTCCCGTTGTTTGAGAAGATGACATGATCACCCACAACGCAGTCGTGCGCGATATGGGTATAGGCAAGAAAGTTGCCGTGGCTGCCGATGATGGTGTAGGACTCCGGCGCGGTTCCCCGGTTCACGGTGCAGAACTCCCGGAAGGTATTGCCCTCGCCGATTTTCAGAAAGGTCGGTTCGCCGGCGTACTTCAAATCCTGTGAGCGCTGCCCGACGGAAGCGTAGGGGAAAAAATCGTTCTCCGGTCCGATATCACTGGGTCCCGCGAGCGTCACATGATTTTGCAAACGGCACCCGTCCCCGAGCTTGACCCCGGCACCGATCACACAGTAGGGGCCCACGACGATTCCATCTCCAAGCTCTGCGCCCGGATCGACAATCGCGGTGGCATGAATTTCGTTTCCCATTCCAGCTTCTGAATTCCAGCTCCCGGCTACTTCGCTCTAATCCATCAGAGCGAACTTCAAATCGCCTTCCGAAGTCGTGTCACCGTTGACGGTGCATCGGCACTTGGCAACGCCGATATTGCCCCGGATCTTGAGTATCTCGGCCTCGATAATGAGGGTGTCTCCGGGGAAAACCGGTTTACGGAATTTGACGTTATCCGCACTCATGAAATAACCGATTTTACCCTGGTTTTCCGGACGGCGAAGCAGGGAGATACTCGCGACCTGTGCCATCGCCTCGACTTGAAGCACTCCGGGCATGACGGGGTGATTGGGGAAATGCCCCTGAAAGTAAGGTTCGTTGATCGTGACCTGTTTGACCCCGGTGCATTTGAACTCTCCATCAAATCCAACGATGCGATCCACCATCAGGAAGGGGTATCGATGCGGAAGCACTTTCTGCACCTCCATGTTGTTCATGACGCCCTCACCGGTCGGAATCGAGACCTTGGGCACCATGGCCATGGTCTGGGCATAGGCCTTGGCCAGTTTCTCGGCCATTTGCGTATTCGGCCCGTGACCGGGCTTCACGGCGATGACATGCCCCATGAACCGTTTTCCGCTCAGCATGAGATCACCAACGATATCGAGGATCTTGTGGCGGGCGAACTCTTCAGGATAACGGAGAGACTCCTTGCTCATGACCGAGTCACCCTTGATCACGATCGCATTCTCGAGACTTCCGCCCTTGATGAGACCTTTTTCCAGAAGCGGCTGCACATCTTCGTAAAAGACGAAGGTGCGGGCGTCAGCGATCTCCTTGTCGTAGGTCTCCGGATTGATCACGGTGGAGTAGTACTGGGTCATCCGACCGTCCGGCCCGACCTGGGTGCAGGAGATCCTGAAATTTTTGTCCGGCACGATCGTGATGAGCGATCCGCTCGCGGTCTCGAGGTGGATGGGCTCGCGAACCTCGTAGACTCTGCGATTGGCATCCTGCTCCACAATGCCCGCCTTTTTGATGCAGTCGACAAAGGGGCGTGCCGACCCGTCACCGATGGGCGGTTCGTTGGCGTCCATCTCAATGATCGCATTGTCGACACCCATACCGACAAGCGCTGAAATGACGTGCTCTACGGTGTGCACCTTGACGGATCCCTCGGCGAGGGTCGTGGCCCGCTCCACGGTCTGAACCTTGGAAACGTGGGCATCGATGAAAGGCTTGTCCGGGAGATCGACCCGGCGAAACTTGATCCCGGTCTCCACCGGAGCCGGTGTCATCGTGAGTGTCACTTTCTCCCCCGTATGCAACGAGGTTCCGGTGAGAGTGGCGGACGAGGCGAGGGTCTGTTGTTTCTGGGCCGACATGAGATGAATTCCGCTGGGAGGGAAAGGGGGAACTTCTAGCGCAAACAGGGGGATAGTCCAGTATTTATGGAGCCCGCCCCAAGGCCGGCACTGATTTGGACGAGACGAAAAGCTGCGGATTTCCCTTACGGGCGGGCGTATATTCCCGCTATCGACCTGCGACTTTACACCCCTGACTTTGCCATCGTGGATGAGAACGAGGATTTTCTCCTTGTCGACAAGCCGCCGCATCTCATGGTCCATCCGTCGGTCCCGGGGAATCCTCCGACCCTCCTCGACGGCCTCGAAGCCCTCTGTGCCTATGAATTGACCTGCGGAGGGCAGATTTCCCTGATCAACCGGCTCGATCGTGAGACCAGCGGCATCGTCCTCGTCGCAAAACACCGCGGAGCCGCCCGAACCTTGAGTAAGGCAATGGAACGGAGGGAGTTCCGTAAATTTTACCACGCCATTGTCTGGGACTGGCCGGACGAGGACGAGTTCACCATCGACGGTCCGCTGCTTCGAAAAGGCGAGATCGAGCCCTCTCCGATCTGGGTCAAGCAGCAGGTGCACCCCGACGGCAAAGAATCGCGAACCCGCTTTGTGGTGGAATCACGATTTGAACGGGAAAGCACAAACGGTCGCCGTTTTTCACTCCTGCGCTGTTATCCCCTGACGGGGCGCATGCACCAGATCCGCGTACATGCGGCTTTTTGCGGTCACCCCATTGTCGGCGACAAAATCTACGGCCCTGACGAAAAATGTTACCTCGATTTCATCGAAACCGGATGGACTGACTCGCTCGAACGAACTCTCCTGATGAGTCGCCAGGCCCTTCACGCCTCGGGCCTCGGATGGCATGAATTTGAGTGGAAATGCCCCCTTCCGGCCGATATGAGCGCTTTTGCAGGGATCTCCAACCCCGGAAAAGACGCGAATTTATCGGGTGCAATGTCCGGGCGGGTGCTCTAGATTCCCCGCCCCCAAGGGCCGGATGAGACCGCCCCTCAACCCTCCTGAATTGCCATGAACATCTCTGTTGAACGCCTTCCCGAGTGCAAAGCCCGCCTCTCCGCCGAGATTCCGGCCGAGACGGTGAAAAAAACCCGCCGGGAAATCGTCTCCACCTATGCCACCCAGGCCAAGGTCCCCGGATTCCGTCCCGGAAAGATTCCCACTGCCGTCATCGAAAAGCGCTACGCCGGCCCGATTGAAGATGAGTTGAAAGACCGCCTCGCCCGCTCTGCCTATGCCGAGGCCCGCACCAAAGAGAACCTCACCATTCTCGGGATCTCCGAAGTCGAGCGCGAACAGTTCGAGGCCGATGGATCCTACATGCTCGCGGTCGAGGTGGTGACCGAACCCAAGATCGAGATCGGCAACTACAAGGGCATCCCCGTCGAGATCACGAAAATGGAAGTGTCTGACGAGATGATCGACGGATACCTCGACAACACCCGCAAGCAGCAGGCCGTTCCCAAAGACACCGACCGCGCCTCGAAGCCCGGGGATCTCGCCGTGATCTCCTACGTCGCCACGCTTGAGGGCGAAGCCCTTGCCGACAAACTCGAAACCGAAGCAGGACCGCTCGCCAAAGGTGAAGACCACTGGGTTGATCTCCCTGAAGAGGGCCAGGAGCCCCGCGAATTCATTCCCGGTCTCGCCGCCGCCGTCGTCGGGCTGAAAGCGGGTGAAACCAGGACCTTTGACTCCACTTTTGCCGAAGACTTTCCCGTCGCCGCCGTCGCCGGAAAAACCGTTACCTACGAGATCACCGTGATTCAGGTCAAGGAACGTGAACTTCCCGAGATCAACGACGACTTCGCCAAAGCGATCGGGGCGGAGTCCGTCGAAGCCCTCCGCGAGCGGGTCCGCAAGCAGTTCGAGATGCAGCGCGAGCGGATGCGGAGCCAGATCATCGACAATCAGATCCTCGGCCACCTCAATCAGGACGCCTCCTTCGATCTCCCCCAGCATATCGTGTTCAACGAGACCCAGCGTCAGGTGAACCAGATGGTCTCCCGCGGATACGAGCAGGGGATGACTGAATCCGACTTCCAGCAGAATCAGGAGGACCTGCTGAAAAATGCGGAGACCCAGGCGAAAAACAACGTCAAGACGATGTTCATCCTCGATGAGATCGCCAAGGCAGAAGGAATTACCGTAAACGACAACGAACTGTCCCAGCGTGTCGCCATGATCGCCTACCAGCAGCAGCGGCCGATCAAAAAAGTCGCCCGCGAGCTCCGCGACCGGAACGCCTACGGCGAAGTCCGTCAGGACATCCTCATCTCCAAGACGATTGAGTTCCTCCGCTCCAATGCTACGGTGACCGAAGTCGATCCTCCCGCACAAAGCGAGTAAGCTTCGGGTCGGAAAATCGACCTACTCGACAGGACTATCGTAATTTTATCCATCCACCTGCCCTCATGAATCTAGACAACGTTCAGGAACTTTCCCCGCTTCTCCCCGCCCACCTCCAGCAGCGCATCATCGATCCGATGAAGAACGTGAGCGTGATCGAAAAGGAAGGGAACACGATGATCCAGTTCGACCTGCTCTCCAGGTTGATGAAGGACCGCATCATTTTCATCGGTGAACAGGTCAGCGATCCCCTCGCCAACTACGTCATCGCCCAGATGCTTTACCTGCAGATGCAGGACCCGAACAAGGACATCAACATCTACATCAACAGCCCCGGTGGATCCGTCACCGCCGGTCTCGCGATCTATGACACGATGCAGTTCGTGACCTGCGACGTGAACACCTATTGCATGGGCATGGCCGCGAGCATGGGTGCCGTGCTTCTCACTGCCGGTACCAAGGGCAAGCGCTACGCGCTCCCGAACGCCCACATCATGATTCATCAGGTCTCCGGCGGAGCCCAGGGCACCGCCTCCGACGTGGAGCGCACCGTCGAGTTCATGTATTCGCTGAAGAAGCGCCTGAACAAAATCATCGCCTTCCACACCGGTCGCACGATCGAAGAGATCGAGCGCGATTCGGACCGCGACAACTACATGCCCGCCGCCGTTGCCGCTGAGTATGGCCTGATCGACAAGGTGCTGGAGAAGAAGGTGGTTGAGAAGAAGGACTGACAATGGTGCTGCGGGAGCTTCCCTGTCTCGTTTGCTTTATAGGGAGGTTAGGGAGGTCGCCCCGGATGTCGTCGAAACATCATCTGTCCGACTAGTGCTCGAAAGCTTCCACCTTTCCAGACACCCGGGTCTCCGGTCCTGTCGATGAATCACGGCCCTCCTTTTTCCGGGGATAAGTCGGATCAAGGGCGAAACGGAAACCAATTGCAGTGAGTCCGCTCTCCTTTCGAAAACGGCACGCCGCATCGAATGCGGGAAGTTTGGTGAACTTCGAATCGGCAATTCCGAGATCGCTCGGATCACCGGTAGCGGTTTTCTGATTCATGAGGTGGCGAAAATCGATGTTCATCGCAAAGTTAACTGCCGAAATCCATCCCACCGCCAGTGAGTCCGGCCCCCTATCCTCTCCCGGCTGAAAACTCGCAATAACAAGAGGGTAAAAGGGTCCGCTATTAAGTCGGTGCGTCCGATTGCGACAGGTGGAAAACTGGGCTAAGGATCCTCAAAGATGAGAACCCTCCCTTGTCCCGGCTTCCCTGCTGCCGGAATTGCCTCCTATTTGCTCCTCGCTATCGTGACCTTGTCGGTCACGCCGACGACCCGTGCGGTGGATCGGTTCAAAATCAACAATACGGACAACCTGAATCTGGGCAGCAGTTGGACTGGCGGCGTGCCGAGTCGCGACCACATGGCGGTGTGGACCAACGCCGTCACTGGCGCCAACAGCTCCCTGCTCGGTGGCAATGTCAACTGGCAGGGCATTCGCATCGCCAATCCGGGCGGGGCCATCACGATCGGTCTCGGAAACACGCTCACGCTTGACGCGGGGGCGGCCGGCACCAGCTTCGACATGAGCGCCGCCACGCAGAATCTCACGATCCAGTCGGGGCTCACGATCAGGGGCGCCGTCGGGCAGCTCTGGAACATCGGCACGGGGAGCACCCTCACGCTTAATACCGGAACGTTCACCCGCGGGGCGGGAGCCACGCTGATCGTGCAGGGCGCCGGCAGCGTCGTCACCACCATGCCGAGCCTCAACTCCGGATCGCTCGTCAATGGTATCATCGGTCCCTGGGCCATTATCGGCACAGGGACTTCGGCGAGCTACGCCACGATCAATGGCAGCGATACCATCGTCGCCTACATCGGTGGGACGGCGGCAGCCACTGCGGCGAATGTCACCGACACCACGGGACTGATAAATTACGATGTCGCCGCCGTCGGCGCTTTCGGAACTGGTCCTTCGTTCAATACCCTGCGCTACACCGGAGCGGCGGGAACGATCACGGGGAATTTCACCGCAAATGGCCTCCTCACCGCCGGCACGGGAGCGCTCATCATGAGCGGAAACATCAGCATCGGCGCCAACCGCGAGTTCGTTCTCACCAACGGCGACGGTAATGCGCTGCGCGACTTACGATTGACCGGCATTATCGGCGATTCATCATCCGGCCCCTCCGGCGTGGTCAAAGCCGGGCTGGGTAACGTTTATTTCAACGGTGCGAATACCTACAGCGGCATCACCACCGTTTCCCGTGGCAGGCTCGTTCTTGAGAGCACGGGTTCGCTAGGATCGACGGCAGGCGGGACGCGCATCGGCCAGGGCGGCACTTTGGTTCTCAACGGTGGCGTCACCACGGCGGAGTCGATCTTTTTCGATGATTTGGTCAATGCCAGTGCCGGTGCCAGGCTCGAGAACAACGGAACCAACACCCTGACCGGCGCTATCCGCCTGAGCAACAGCACCCGCTGGCAGGGTAACGGGACGATCAACGTGACCGGCGGCATTTCCACGACAGGGGGTGCGGCAGGCTCCTTCCTGGTGGTCCAGTCGGGCAATCTCATGAATATCACGGGCAAGCCGATCTCCAATGGCAGTGGTCAGATCTACATGGACAACTCCGGGAAAACGATCGCCCTGGGGGTCGTCGGCAGTACTTACGGGAGCCATCGTCTCCTTGCCGGAACGATGCAGACCGATGTCGACAACGCGCTTTCCAGCTCCGCTCAGATCGACTTCGGGGTCGCTTATGCGGCGAGCGCCGCCACTCTCAACCTCAATGGAAACGACCAGACCGTGGGCGGGATCAACTCAGCGATCTTTTTAATGACGGCGGGCTTTGATCGGGTCATCACCAGTCCCGTCCCCGCCACCCTCACCCTGAATCAACCTGCCAACACCATCTTCGACGGCCGCTTTACCGGCCAAGTCTCGCTTGTTAAAAACGGAACAGGCAGTCTGACTTTGACTGGTCCGAGCACAACGACGGGGAGCCTCACGGTGAACGCTGGCACGGTGAACCTGAACTTCGGGAGGGCCACCGGATCAATAGCGGGACCTGGTGCGGTTTCTGACTTCCTATTCTCAGGCGTTCCGCTGACGCTCGGTGGCGGTAATTTTCAACTGACAGGGCGCAATAACGGCACGGCGACTTCTCTGGCCGGGGCGAATTGGCTTATCACTTCATCCATTATCAATGTCACCTCCACCGCAGGTCTTGCGCCGGGCCAACTCATCTCCGGGGGCTCCGGTCTCCCCGTCGGGGCCTACGTGGTGAGTGTTCTCAGCGGAACGCAGTTTGTCATCAACGCCAACACGACGGCAGCTCAAACCGCCACGACCATCACCGCCACGGCCAACAGCTTCACCACTTCACAGACTTTCGCCGGTCTCGTCCTAAACCCCGGTGCCTCCGCCGTGACCGTCACGATTCCTTCGAGCGGATCGGACGGCACCGTTCTCAATCTCGGCACAATTACCGCGAACCCCGGGGCGACGGTGAACTTCACCCTTCCTAGCGGGACCCAAAGCTCCACTAACGGAATCACCACAAGCACTTCAAACAACGCCGCAGGCATTCTCGGCGGCTGGGCGAGAGTGGGGAACAACTGGGCGATCAACAGCACCAACACCGTCGGGGGCAACATCGTGGCGCTCGCCACCTACACCGATGTGAACCGCCTCGGCGGCACCATCACCTCTTCGCCGACTGCGAACGTTCGCCTTGTCGACGGGGGCGTGACCGGCAACATCACTCCCGCCGCGGCTGGAACCACCGACATTAACACCCTGCTGCAAAGTGCCACAGGCGGAACCGCCACCTTCGACCCGGGGACAACCGACGTCCTCCGCCTCGGTGCCGCCGGCGGGATCATGGTCGCAAGCAATGCGGGGGCACTCACGGTCGGCACCGCGGCAAATGACGGCATTCTCACAGCCGGAGGCATCGCCGATACGGCCGGCACGATCTACCTGACAAACAATCACGCCACCAATCTGCTCACGATCAATTCCACGATCGCCGATAATGGAACGGGGGTCGTCGATGTCACCACTTCGGGCCCCGGCATCCTCGTCCTTACGGGGGCGAACACCTACACCGGTCGCACCACCGTGGGCGGCGGCACCGTCCGCATCTCGAGCGAGCAAAACCTCGGGGGGAATCCGTCCGGCGCCACCGCCGACCAACTCACCCTCGCCGGAGGCATTCTTAATACCACCGCCAGCTTCAATATCGACGACGCCAATCGCGGCATCACCCTAGCGGCGGCGGGCGGAACCATCTCGGTCAACAGCGGCACGACCCTGACCATCGCGAATGTCATCGCCGGTCCCGGTAATCTCACTGTTTCCAACACAGGGACCCTCGCTCTCACTGCCGCAAACACATTCACCGGAATCACCTCTGCCAACAACGGCACCCTCGCCCTCGGACATGTCAATGCCTTGCAAAACAGCACTCTCACCACCGCCACGGCCGGCAATGTCACTTTCACCGTCGCCGGAACGAACACTTACTCGATTGGCGGACTGGCCGGCAATGACACCGTCGCGCTGGGGGTCAACTCCATTCGTGTCGGCTCAAACCACGAGACCACGATCTTTACCGGCAACATCACCGGCAGCGGCGGTCTCATCAAAGTAGGCAACGGAACGATCAACCTCACCACCGCCAACACATTCTCAGGCGACACCCGCATCGAGGGCGGCATGATCGTCCTCGTCCATGCCAATGCCCTGCAAAACAGCACTCTCGACACCGGCGACGCCGGCACCCAGAGCGCGAACTTCACCCTCGCCGAAGGCACGACCTACAACCTCGGCGGACTCAAGGGCAGCGCCGATCTCGACCTCGCTCTTTCCCATCTCAGCGTGGGATCCAATAATCAGAGCACCACGTTCTCCGGCGTGCTTCAGGGTGCCTTTAATAACAATCTCACCAAAGTCGGCAGCGGCACCCTCACCCTCGCGGGCAACAACACCTACCTCGGGACGACAACGGTCAGCGCCGGCAGCCTAGTCATCGAGGGCACCAATCTCTCGAGCGTCACCGTCGCCGCCGGAGCAAACCTCGGCGGCGAAGGCAGCACCCGGGGCAGCGTGACTTTTGCCGGAACGACCCACAACCTTGAGATCGACGCCGCCACGAGTGCCGCCCTCGGTGCGACCGGCGGCGGCAGCCTCAATGTCACCGCTCTGAATGTCGGCGGCTTCACCATCAACATCGTCGGCTCACCCACCGGAGCCGCTCCCGTGAAAGTCCTCACCTACGGCACCGGGGGATTCGTCGGCGACGTGAACCGCTTCACCCTCGGCACCCACACCGCCAGTGTCCGCGGGGCGGGCAGTTTCAGCGACAACGGCCTCGATGCGATCGTCATCGATCTCGGCTACGTCACCAATACCTGGGTCGGCGGAGACGGCACCAATCCTTCATTCTGGGACATCGGTACCACCGCGAACTGGACCAATCCCAAAGACAGTCTTTTTCAGAATGGCGACGATGTCATTTTCACCGACGGTGCTCTGAACCTGGCGCCCGTTCTGCAATCCAATGTCACTGCGGGCATTGCCACTTTCAGCAACACCACCGGGACAGACTATGTTCTAATTTCGGCATCCGGTGAGACACTCACACTCACTGAGGGACTCGTTGCCAACGGGTCGGGCAATGTCACGATTTCCAGTGCCATCACCGGTGCCGCCACCCTGACCCGCTCAGGCACCGGCACGCTCATCCTGAGCGGGGCAAACAGCTTCACGGGAGGGACGACGATCACCGGCGGCACCCTTACTCTTAACAGTGAAGCAGCACTTGGGGTCGCTCCCGCCCTTTTCACCGCCGATCATCTTACTTTAAACGGCGCGACCGCCACGCTCAACGCGGCGACGAGTTTTGCGATCAATGACGCCACTCGCGGGATCACCCTCGGCAGCGGCGGCGGCAGCTTCGGAGTCGATCCCGCCTTCACTCTCACGATTGCCAACGCCATCGGCGGGAGCGGAGCCCTCCGCAAGGTCGGGTCCGGTAACCTCGTCCTGACCGCCGCGAATACTCACACCGGACTCACCTCCGTCAACGGAGGCACCCTCGAACTGAATGCCGCGAGCGGCAATGCCATTGCCGGAGACGGCGTTGCGGGGACGACCGATGTCCAGGTTAATACCGGGGCCACCCTGCGTAACGCCGCCGCCGATCAGATCGCGGATAACGGGAGCGTTTTTCTCAACGGCGGCACGTGGAACTTGAACGGTTACAGCGAGGCGATTCGCAACCTCACCGCCGCCGTCGCCACGACCGTGCCGTCCCTGACTCTCGGGAGTGGAAATGTCCTCACCCTCAATCGCGTCGACTGGGATAACACCGGCACCAGCACCAACAGCAGTCTCACCGGCGGCACCCTGCGCTTCGTCGCCGACGGGGCCACCCAGCCGATCTTCGAAACCAACTACGTGGGCGGGGTAAATATCAGCTCGACCGTGCAGATCGACGCCACCTCCCTGACCTTCCGCGCCAGCACCTTCGGTACGACCGTGAGCGGTCAGGTCACGGGGGCGGGCATGCTCGTCTACGACCACACCGGCGGGGCCGGCGGCCTCAACCTCACCAACGGCACGAACAACTACACGGGCGGCACCCGATGGACCTCGGGCAGCGGAGTCAACGGAGCCTGGAACATCCTCACCGTCACCGCCAGCGGCGCTCTCGGCAGCGGCACCGTCTCGATCCAGGGCGGCAACCAGACCACCTGGACCTCAAGCTTTTCGGGAGTTCCCTCCGCCTTCAACTTTGGCGGAGCCACCACCGTCCACGCAAACGACTTCGTCCTCACCGGAGCCGCGACCCTCTCCGCCGGCACGCCGGTAGGTGATACGGCCACGGGCGAAAACGTCACTCTCTCGGGCGCCTTTGATCTCGACTCCCATCGCCTCTTTCTTCGCGGTCGCGGCACCGGAACAATCAGCGGGGAAATCTCCGGCAGCGGGGGGATCAGCAAGATTGACAATCCCGGCACCTGGGTCCTCAGCGGCACCAATACCTACACCGGGGCGACCAACATCCTTGCGGGGATCCTTTCGATCTCCTCAGAGGAAAATCTCGGGGGAAATCCGGGATCTCCCAATGCCGCCCAACTCAATCTCAACGGACTCACTGCTACCCTGCGGACGACCGCCAACATGACCCTTAATGACGCCAACCGCGGAGTGACGATCGGGACGGACGGTGGCACCATCGAAACGGCCGCTTCAACCCGCCTCACGGTCGACAACAGCCTCAACCTGAGCGGAAATCTCACCAAGACGGGAACCGGAACGGCCCTACTGAACGGAACGACCACCGGAGGGGGGACTTTTACCGCCGGCGCCGGCATTCTCCAGTTCGGCACGCAGGCGTCACTCTACAACAACACACCGTCGAGCTGGACCCCCGCGAACATCACCGCGAATTCCGGCGCCACCGTGGCCTTCAACGTGGGAGGAGCGGGCGAATTCAGCGCGGGGGATGTGACGACGATCCTCGCCAACCTCTCCGCCGTGGATAACAACGGCCTTAAGGCCGGTTCAAATGTCGGATTTGATACGACCAATACATCGGGCGGAAACTTCACCGTAGCCGACACCATCGCGAATAGCACGGGCACTGGCGGCGGTGCGGTGGGTGTCACCAAGCTCGGGGCGAATACGCTGATCCTTACGTCGGACAACACCTACGACGGAACCACCACGGTCTCGGCCGGAACCCTCATCGTCAACGGCAACCAATCCGGCGCCAACGGAGCAGTCTCCGTAGCCACCGGAGCCACTCTGGGAGGCGACGGCACGATCGGAGGCCCCACCTCCATCGCCGGTTCGCTTCGCGTCGGAGCCACCACCGCAGACGGTGTCACGGGAACACTCGACTTCAACGACGGTGCTCCCGAGGCGGTTACTTTCGGCGCCACCAGCACCTGGTTCATCGACCTCGTTCAGGGTACGGATTCGACCGTATCCGACTCCATCAACGTCGGTGCTCTTTCGATCGCTACCGGCGCGCAGCTGAGCTTCGCGACCGACGGTGCCTTCACCCAGACAGAGAAGTTCACCCTGGCCTCCTACACCAATGCCTGGAACGGGACCGATATCTTCCTTGGCTACGGCGACAACAGCGTCCACACCATTGGAGGAGGTCAATACCAGATCAAATACGCCGACGGCGGCAACTTCATCACCCTCACCGCCGTTCCTGAACCAGGAACGCTGGGTCTTCTCGGAATTGTCATTGGCGGGTATTTCTGCCTTGGGTTACGGCGGCGGCGGGCGGCGCGGTGACGTGACTAATGATCTGCCTTTGAAGTCCGGCCGCACCGGCGAAGGGTTCGAGCTTAACACTGATCGGAACATCGATAGGCCCGTCGCCGGCCGGAATCGACCTGGTCGCACCTTCCACAGCTGCGAATTACTAACGGGATTCAGCCCATATCCCGACTTTCGCGCGACGGGCCTTTACTTCCAGATTTTCCAAGTGGCGCTTTAGGCTCTTTTCGTCGCGTTGCCCATTCTCAACAAAGGATTCGAATTGGCCATATGCGCGAGCCAGGCCTCTTTCAACGAGTGCGGCAGCCAGGCTTTCCCCGTTGGCAGTAACATGGGCAAAATATCGATTCTTCTCGCTCTGTCCGCCAGCATCTTGCTTCCTTGTGTAGACCAGAAACTCATTTGCGAGGAATTTCCCGGTGAAATTGGAGGCTTCCTTCCCAAAGCGGAGCACGGTAGATTCATCGACGCGAAAATATTTTGCCTGCTCCTTCACCCGGGTGGGAAAGGTCATGTCCGTTTCGGGACAATCCGCCCCGTAAAGCCTCCATATGTAGGTATATCCTGTATCGGCTTTGCCACGGAACGAGTCCCCGTCTCCATACGATTTTTCGACCGGTTGACAGGTGTAGTTTTTCCACCCATCCGCCTGAGATTCTTGCGCGAGGAGGAATGCGGCGACCCAGATACTTGTGATAGTTCGCATATAAGTTCGAGACCGGTTGACCTGGTATTTCTTTTCCATAGGCCCTGACGCGGCGCAACCGGAATTGCCTGGACACCTTCGAGACGCCTAGCCGCAACAAAAACGGCCACCGAAATCCGGGCCAGCTGTCGCATCATTCCTGCTCTCCCGAGCCAACTAATACAACCCTCTTCTTCCCGCCCCTCCCGATACCAGTTTGTCAGTGGATGAGAGGAAACTGCCCGTGCAGCAGCTTCCTTGCTTCCTCGAAGGCGGCCTGGTCAGGTGGCGTGGCGGCCACGTTGCTTAGCTCAGGTTTATCCCCGCGATGATCGTAGAGTTCGCTTGCCTCGACCGATCCGGAGTCCCAGTTCCGCCACTCGGTATAGCGCCAGTTCGCGGTGCGGACGCTGTAGCCCATCACTTCAGGCTGGCCTTTAGGCGTTCTGTCAGGATAGGTAGGGCGCGGATGCTGGGTGAAGGCGGCCGGCTTCACGGACGCTATCGGATCATTCAGGAGAGGGACGAGGCTGACTCCATCCAGTCCCGGTGTGGCAGGCAGACCGGCGAGATCGACGAGGGTGGGGAAAATATCTATCATCTCAACGAGGGATGCGGTTTTCGCCCCCGGATGTTTTGCCGAGGGCGGCGCAATGATGAGGGGTACGCGCGCATCGAGTTCGAAGTTGCTCGTCTTCGCCCAGAGTCCGTGTTCACCGAGGTGATATCCATGGTCGCCCCAGAAGAGGATGACGGTGTTCTCGAGCATGCCCTGTTCCTTGAGAGCCGCCATCACCTTCCCGATCTGGGCGTCCATGTAGCTGACTGCGGCAAAGTAGCCGTGCCGCATTTCCGCGACCTGTTCGGGGGTGGGAGGGGTCTGTTTGTCCGGAGGGCCGAGGATTTCGGTGCTTTGATGAAAGGCAATCTCAGGAGCATCAATGGGCCGATCGGGGTTCAAAGGCGGAAGGGAGGCGCGGTCATAGAGGTCCCAGTATTTTTTCGGCACATTGAAAGGAGCGTGCGGTTTCCAGAATCCGACAGCGAGAAAGAAGGGGCCGTCCTCCTTCAGTTCAGGAAGAAGTCGCACCGCCTCGGCCGCGACGCGCCCGTCGTAGTATGCCTCGTCCGGCACGTCATAACATTCGCACATTCCAACCGATCCATACTTCCGCAGCCCCTCACTGTGTCTGGCATGATTCTCCGGGAGCGGCCCGACGACCTGCGGGGTGTCGTCGCCATGGTTGGCGTAGTGAAGAAATTCCGGCGCCGACCAGGACCGCGGATCGCCCTTCTCGTTTGTGTGCCAGTTATGGAAGAGTTTGCCGCTGCACCGCGTCGTATAGCCGTGCTCCTTGAACCAGAGCGGCAGGGTCATCACGTCCGGCTTGAGTTCGCGGAAGTGGGTGCCGTTGACGTAAAGCCCGAGGGTTCCGGGGCGGAGACCGGTGAGCATGCTTGAGCGCGAGGGATTGCAGACCGCCTGCTGACAATAGGCTCGCGTGAAGGTCGTGCCCCGGGCCGCTAGAGCATCGAGGTTAGGGGTGATCGCAGGCGATCCATAGCAGCCGAGTTCGGGCCTTAGATCGTCGGCGGTGAAAAGAACGACATTCAGCGGGGCGGCGGATAGAAAGCCCGGGAGCCATGCGGTTAAAATCAGAACAAAGAGACGCGCATTCATCAGGACAGGGATTGTGAATGATTCCCCCGAATCGCGGAAGTCCTTTTTGGCGTTTTACGTCACCCCTGAAGACGGTGACGAAGCGGATAGGATCGAATCGCCCGGATTCCAGCACCAGCATGAAGCTCCCCGGAAAAAACCGGTCACCCCTATCCTCACTCCTCCTGATGCTCGGGCTTCAGGGCGGGAACCACCGTGGCCTTGTCGGCAAAGCGATCGAAGCGGTTCGAAAGGATCAACAAGGTCGGAGCCCAGAGACCGACAAAAATTCCGAAGCGCTCGGCATGGGCCTGTTCCTCCGCGTTCTCGCTGCCGAGATACCACCAGATGAAGATCGAGAGAAGAATGGAGAAGATCCCTGCCTGGAAGAAAATTGCGCTAAGGACGCGGCACATTTGTGGATTCATGCGCCAAATATGATCGATCTTCGCCAAAAAAGCTGTGCGAATCTTGCGAATCTTCGATCCGGGCCCCCTCCGCTAGCGCAGAAAAGGATTGTTCGCCTTCTCCGCCCCTATCGTCGTTGCGGGTCCGTGCCCGGGCAGGACATAGGTCTCGTCGGGGAGAGGCCAGAGCTTTTCCTTGATCCCCGAGATCAATTGCCCGTGATTGCCGTTCGGAAAATCCGTCCTCCCGATGCTGCCGCTGAAAAGGACATCCCCTCCGATGACAACCGGCTCCCCGTGGAGGCGAAAGCAAACGCTGTCCGGCGAGTGTCCCGGAATGTGATAGAGATCAAGATGGAGCCCTCCCAGCTCCAACTCCGACTGCCCGGCAAAGAGGTGATCAATGGTGTAAGGATCGATGGGGCAGGGCATGCCCATCATCAGTTCCAGCCGCTTTGAAAGGGTGAGTTCCTCTGAAGGCTCCGCAAAGGCATAGAGGGGGCAGCCAAAACGCTCCTGAATCTTTCCCGCATCGAGAACGTGATCGTGATGCTGGTGAGTCAACACCAGTCCATCGGGACGCACCCCGCTTTCCTCAAGCCAATCGGCGATGCCCTCAGGAGCATCGAAGATCCACGACTTTCCCTCATGCCTGACGAGATAGCCATTCGTCTGAAAAATTCCCCCGCAATAGTGATCGATCTCGAAATCCGCCATGAAAATGTCCCGTCCCATAGTGCCAAATCCGGTGAGTTTCAACATTTCCGCTTTGAGGTAATGAGATCGGGAGGTATGAAAGATGCTGAACCAACGGATTAACGGTCATGCCTTTAAGATTCGAATGCCCTCATTGTTCCTCCCGTCTTTCGGCAGGTAAGGAACTATTTCACTGTGTCATGGACTGTCCCGACTGCGGACAGGAGTTTATGGTGCCTGCGCCGCAGGACATTAAGCTGCCCACCCACACGATCAAGTTTGTCTGCCCGCATTGTCGCCGCAAGCTGTCCGCCACGCCGGAACAGTTCGGAACGGACATGCCCTGCCCCTTCACCGATTGCGGTAAACCCGTCCGGGTTCCGGAGGCGGATTGGAAGCAGCTGTGAGGACGTCAGTGGCGGTACAGGGACTTTCGTGAGATTAGAGGGGGGCAGGCCGCAGGGGAGACCAGCCAGCCATCACTCGGCCGACACGTGGCGTTTGCATTTGGACCGGCCGCCCTTCCAAAGATCGTATTCAGGATCGGCGAGGGTGTTGAATTTTGTCTCAAGCGTTTGCAGCATCCTCGCCTGAATCTCCACCTGCTCAGCCTGGCCAAAGAGGTTAAACCGTTCGTGGGGATCTCTCTTCATATCGTACAGCTCGGAAGGACCGTCCGGAAATTTCCGGATTACAATCTTCCAGTCGTCATTTCGATAGGAGCGACAACCCTCCATTTCGTAGATCATCTCATTCGTCCATTCGATGGCCTCTCCCTTTAAAACGGGGGCGAAGCTCCGGCCGGGAAGTTTATGTCCCTTCGGAATTCGGCGGCCGAGCCCCAGGTGATCGAGCACACTCGGAAGAAAATCGTAGTTGGAAATCATCAGCTCACTCTTGCCGGGCACGACCGTTCCCGGCTGCCGCACGATAAAAGGAATCTGCATCATGAGATCATGGGCTGCGACGGGCCTGGTATGATCACCCATCCCGAAGAAGCCGTTCTGGCCACCCATCCAGCCCTGATCGGCGGCGAAAACAACAAGCGTATCCTCCTCAAGACCCGCGTCCCTGACCGCCTTAAGAATCTCCCCGACACCGTCGTCCACCGCGCTAATCTCGGCCGCTACACGACGGATGCTGACATCCCTGTTATGATAGTCTTTGTTGGCATGTTGCCACGGATGCATCGTGTCCCGGGGAAAGGAGGGGAGATATTTGTCCGAGTAGTAGCTTGCATGCCTGTTCTTTGCCGGCTCGAGCAGGAGGGGGCTCAGGCAATAGGGACCATTGTAGGCAAGGTAGAGAAAAAACGGCTTTTCGGAGTTCTTCTGCTCGTCAATAAACTGCTTTCCACGCTCCGTCCAGAGATCGGTCATGTACTTCGGGGTAGGTTTGATCTCTCCGTTTTCAATAATGGGATCGGAATAAAAATCCCTCGTGCTTCCACGCTCCATTGTGACCCAGGTGGAAAAACCATCCTGCGGCGTCAGGTTGGCTCCAAGATGCCATTTGCCGACAAGACCGCAGGTGTATCCCTCAGAGTGCAGAATCTCCGGAAGGGTCTCGAACTCTTCAAGAGTATAATAGGCTTCGGGGCCAACCATGTATTTCGGATCGAGGAAGGAATGAACCCCGTGCTGTGAGGGAATCAGACCGGTTAGAAAGGTCGCACGCGTGGGGGAGCAAACCGGATTGCTGCTGAGGGCGCGATTGAACAACATCCCCTCCTCCGCCATTCGGTCGAGATTTGGAGTGCGTATGTCAGGATTACCGTAACAACCGAGTGTCCAGGCTCCGTGATTGTCCGTAAGGATGAAAACGAGATTGGGGCGGCGGTCAGCTGCGAGGCCGCCGTGCGAGAGAAAAAGAATTCCACTGAAAAGCGCGAGAAGCTTCATGGACTCACCCTAGCGATTTTTCCTTCCCCTTGCTATCACGCGAAGCGGACGATGGGATTGATTTTCCGGAGATCGCGACCCAGATTTGGGCAACCATCAAGAACCATGCCCGTCTCCTCAATCCTCCTCGGAACCGGCCATCTCCCGGGCGACCTGGCGAAAGGCGAAACCCTGGAGGTGCACCTTCATCTCGATTACCCGGCCACGCCGATTTCCCTGGGAGTTCGGTGGGGAACCCAATCTACGGGGGCCGGATTCACCTTGCAGCAGGCCACCGCCTACCGCGAGGAAGAGCATCTCCGGGCTTGCGGCTGCGACTGGCTTCGCCAGGTCGCGAATGAGGAACGACTCAGCGGAAGGGTTTTTACTCCATCGGAGATCCTGCAACGACGTCCGATCGGGACAGAGAGCTCGCCGCCACTCGAGGCCGCCCCCGCCCGGAGAGAGGTGCCGGACGGTACCCTCGAGAAGATCCGGAAAGCACTGCTGGAAGAGGATTTTGAAGAGATCGAAGGACTTCGTGATCTCTTGAACGACACGCTCGTTCTCCAGATCGCCGCTGACTGGCGACCGGATCTTCCCCGGGAAACCAAAGACGCCTATGCCGCCCTGCTTCTGGATCAATTCGCGGATTGCGTGCATCCGATCTTCCGCGACGCCCTGAACTCCCCCTGCGTGGAATCGCGGGCCTATGCCGTCTGTGTGCTCACGAAGGACTTTTCGCGTTTCAACGAAATGCTGGTGGACGGGGGGCTCGACGAGGAACGGGTCGATGCAGCGATCCGCTCATTGGAAAAAGCCGGGATCAACGCCTGAGCGCCGGGGATCACTTCCTTATCACCACGGATCGAGGCAGTCCCCGCCCCTGTTCCGCCGGATCAATCGGATTCTGCCGACGGTATTCCCGGGGAGTCATCCCCTTGATCCCACGGAACCGCCTGTTGAAGTTCGAGAGGTTGTTGAAACCGCATTCGAGCGCGACCTCCGAGACGGGCAGATCCGTCTCAAGCAGTTGCCGGCAGGCCTCTCCGATGCGGAGCTCGTGCACATACTCAACGAGGGTCTTGCCGGTGTTGGCCTTAAAAAATCGGCAGAAGGACTTCGGACTCATCCTCGCGACGGAGGCCGCCTGCTCAAGGGTCACCGTCTCCGATTTGTGTCGCCTCAGGTGACCGAGAACCTCGTCAAGACGCGAAATATCCCGTGCCTTTAGCGAGGGCGAAAAGGCCGGACTGGCAAGCGGGGTCTTTTCTTCGGAAACCGCGAAATGGTTGAGGATCTGGAGGAGCTGCAGAAAACGCTCGAAGGGACTCTGCGACTCCATTGCGAGGATCAACCCGGCCGCGCGGCGGGCCGTCTCGCCAAAAAATTCAAATCCCCAGCGCGCCTCGTCGAGGAATTCCCGCACCACCTGCATCTCGTGTTTGCGCAGCAGATCATCGCCGATCGACTCCCGCGAAAACTGGATGACGGCGAGGGAGGGATGCGACGGATCCGCCTCGTCCGGTTTGCCCGAATGAAGGGCATGAGGAATGTTCGGACCGTTCATGATGAGCGTGCCCCGACCGAGCCGACCGATGTGGTCACCCGAAAGAAACTCGCCCGCGTGATCTTTCAACGAGAGAAGAATGTCATACTCGGGGTGATAGTGGTAAACCGGCCAGATGTCCTGGTCGATTTTGAAGATCATGGCCTGAGAGGGGCCGGTGGGGATAAACTCCAACTGGGGGCGTGCCATGGCGGAATCGCGTGAAGTGGGCTGAAATCTACCTGAAATTTGGATTTCCGGCGACAATTTTGCAACAATCGTATCAGTTTGTGTCTCAAAGCGATTTGTGGGATCGACCGAAACGGAGGACGTTTCGTAGGTTCTTCCGGTCTCCCCCACTTTCCGATTCCATGACTCGCGGCCTCAAAATTTTTGCGTCTCTGTTTGCCTTCGTTGGTGCAGCACAGGCGGAGTTCGCGACACCGGACGAGGGTCTCAGGTTTTTTGAGGAAAAGATTCGCCCTGTCCTCGCGGAAAAATGTTACTCCTGCCACAGCGCCGACGCAGATAAGCTCAAAGGAGCGCTGCAGGTCGACCACCTCGAGCATCTCATCGCCGGCGGAGAAACGGGACCGTCGGTCGTCGCGGGTAAACCGGAGGAAAGCCTCCTCGTCGAGGCGATGAGCTACTCGAACCGGGACCTGCAAATGCCGCCGAAGGAAAAGCTCGCTCCGGCCATCGTGGATGATTTCCGCCTCTGGATCAAAGCCGGCGCACCATGGCCCGAAGAGCCTGTCCCTCTTGCCGGAGGCAAATCCGCCCCCGAGGCCTTCGATCTCGAAAAGCGACGCGAACAACACTGGTGCTGGAAACCTATCACCGATCCGGTCATTCCCGGGGTAAGGATGAAAGACTGGCCCCGCTCACCGATCGATCATTTTATCCTTCATCGTCTCGAGGAAGCCGGACTCCGTCCCGCCGGGCCTGCCGATGACCGAACCTGGCTTCGCCGTGTTTACTTCGATCTCACCGGATTACCTCCTTCGCTGGCAGAGATCGATCGCTTCCTTGATGACACTTCAACGGAGCGTCGGGAGAAAGTCGTTGATGAACTTCTCGCCTCTCCGCACTACGGGGAAAAATGGGCGCGCCACTGGATGGACCTCGTTCGTTATGCCGAGACCTATGGTCATGAGTTCGATTACCCCATTCACTTTGCCCATGAATACCGCGACTATCTGATCCGTGCCTTTAATGAGGATCTTCCCTTCGACCAGTTTGCCAGGGAGCACATCGCCGGAGATTTGATCGCGAAACCCCGAATCAACGAGGCGGAGAATTTCAACGAGTCCGTCCTCGGAACCGGCTTCTGGTTTCTCAACGAAGCAACTCATGCCCCGACTGATGTTCTTGCGAACGAGGCCGACCACATGTCGAATCAGATCGACGTCTACAGCAAGGCTTTCCTCGGGCTCACCGTGTCGTGCGCCCGTTGTCACGACCACAAATTCGACGCCATTTCAACCGCCGACTACTACGCCCTCACCGGATACCTCCACAGCAGCGCAAGAACCGAGCGATCGATGGACCCGGGCGGAAAGAGGGCAGCGGCGGCGGCGCGGCAGCGGGAAATTCTCACCAAAGCGGACGCAAGTCTCCCGGCACGTTCGCCCGTTCCTCCATTCGAAAAAAACCCCGTCGCCGGGCTCTTTGCCAACTTCGAAAACGGGGACCTTCCACCGGGCTGGTCGATTGTCGGCGAAGCGTTCGCTCCCACCGGGACTGGCGCTGGATTCACCCTTGAAGAGGGCGCCCTTTATACCACTCCGGGCACCGTCTCCAGCATCCGACTCGGCGAGGCCCACAGCGGCGCCCTTCGCTCGCCTACCTTCACGATAGAAGGTGACGAAATCCACGTCCGGCTTCGCGCCCGCGGCGGGATGATGCGTGTCGTCATCGACAACTATCACATGGCGGTGCACCAGCCCCTCCTCTTCCGTGGGACCGTCCACAAGGAACCCGACACCAAAGGTGCCTTCACCTGGATGCGGTTCGACGGGGACCTTACCAAATATCGGGGGCATCGGGCCTATCTCGAGTTTGTTGATCCGGGTCCCGGATATTATGAAATCGACGAGATCCGCTTTTCGAAAGAAGCCGGAACCGTCGATCAGGACAAAACCTCAGGGAACCCTTCCACAACGATTTCAAAAGAGGTGGAGGATCTTCTTGCCGAAGGACGCCGCCTCGCCGCCTCTCTTCCACCGGAACGATTCTCCCTCACCATGGCGGAAGGCACGCCGGAACGGGGCAACATCTATGTGCGAGGCAGCCATCGAAGCCTCGGCGGAGAAGTGCCGCTGCGTTTCCTCGAAGCTCTCGGCGCAAAAGAAGGCAACCGCCTTACCCTCGCCGGGGAAACGGTTTCCCCGAATAATCCACTCACCTCCCGCGTCATCGTGAACCGCCTCTGGCATCACCTCATCGGTCACGGCATCGTGGCGAGTGTCGACGATTTCGGACCCATGGGACAGTTGCCCACGCATCCCGAACTTCTCGACTGGCTCGCGGGCGACCTTGTCAAAAACGGATGGTCTCTCAAACACACGATACGGCAGATCGTTCTCTCGCAGACCTATGCCCAGGCCAGCGTCCCGCATCCTGACATTGACCTAACTATTCTCTCCACCGCCGATCCGACGAATGCCCTCCTGCACCGCATGCCGGTACGCCGCCTCCCGGCCGAGGCGATTCGCGACGGAATCCTCGCCGTCTCTGGCTCTCTCGACGCCACTCTTTACGGACCGTCCATTCCCACCCATCGGACTGACTTCATGAGCGGGCGGGGGGCAAGGGAAAGCGGACCGCTCGATGGCGGAGGACGGCGCACCATTTACGGCTCTATCTACCGCAATTTCCTGTCCCCCTTCCTGATGACTTTCGACATGCCGAATCCCTTCGGCCCCAAAGGCAATCGGGGGGCTTCCAATGTCCCCGCGCAGGCCCTTGCGCTCATGAACGACCCCTTTGTCATCGATCAGGGAAAAAGGTGGGCCGACCGTATCCTCGCCGACACCGGCCTTGAGGAGAGCACCCGCATTGCCCGCATGTACGAGGCCGTGACCTCCCGCGTTCCTGATGCGGAAACCACCGCCGCTCTCGCCACTTTTCTCAAGAACCAGGCCACGGTCTACGGAGCGAGCGACTCCCGCGCCTGGGCCGACCTTGCCCACGTCCTCCTCAATCAGAAAGATTTCATCTACCTGCGTTAACTCCGGCAATCGGCACGCTAGCCCCACCGCCCCCTCCCCATGCACTGCCACCAGTTCCATCCCCGCCAACTCTCCCGTCGCGACATGCTGCGTCGCTGTGCCATGGGATTTGGCGGAGTTGCGATGCAGGCACTTTTACATGAGGAGGCACAGGCGGGGACAGTCCGCACTAACAATCCTCTCGCACCGCGTGTTCCCCATTTTTCCGCGAAGGCCCGCAACGTCATCTTCCTCTACATGGACGGCGGCCCCTCCCAGGTCGACACCTTCGATTACAAACCGCTCCTCGAAAAATACCACGGTCGCGATCCCCGCGAGGTCATCGGCGAGCTTGCGCCGACCCAGTTCGACAATGTGGGCAAAGTCCTCAAGAGCCAGTGGGCCTTCAAACAACGCGGCGAGAGCGGTGCCTGGGTGAGTGATCTGTTTCCCTATCTGGCCGACCCCGAAGTGATTGATGAACTCGCCTTCATCAAATCGATGACTTCGAAATTCTCCGAGCACACCTCGGCGAATTATTTCCTTCATACCGGCAGTGGTCTGCAGGGACGTCCCAGTATGGGCGCGTGGTTCGGATACGGTCTCGGAACCATGAATCAGAATCTGCCCGGTTTCGTCGTCCTCAACGGCGGACTCATTCCCCCGGGCGGCCTGGACTGCTTTGGATCCGGCTTTCTTCCCGCCGCCTATCAGGGATCGATCTTCCTCCCGCGCGACCAACCCATCGCCAACATCCGGCCGCAGGAGTCGAATCCGGAATTGCAGGTGAACAAACTGAAACTCATCGACCAACTCGACCGTTCGATTCTCGACGCGAGCGGATACGATTCCGAAATCGAAGGAGCCATCCAGAACTACGAGACCGCCTTTCGCATGCAGAGTTCCGTCCCTGAACTCATGGATCTTCGAGGGGAACCGGAATCGGTAAAGAAGCTCTACGGACTTGAGGCCGATTACAAGAACACACAAACCTTCGGACTCCAGTGTCTCCTCGCCAGGCGACTGGTTGAGAGAGGGGTGCGTTTTATCGAGCTAACCTGTCCAAACGGAAACGGGGATCGCTGGGACCAGCACGGCAAACTTTTCGACGGCCATACCAAGAACTGCCAAACCGTGGACCAGCCCATCGCCGCCCTGATCAAAGACCTCAAGCGCACCGGGCTTCTCGAATCCACGCTCGTCGTCTGGGCGGGCGAGTTCGGGCGAACCCCTTTCGCCCAGGGGGATGACGGCCGCGACCACAACCCGTTTGGTTTCACCGTCTGGATGGCGGGCGGAGGAGTGAAAGGCGGCGTCAGTGTCGGAGAAACCGACGAATGGGGTTACAAGGCGGTTCAGGACCGCTTTGAAATGTTCGACCTTCATGCCACCATGCTGCACCTTCTCGGGGTGGAACACACGAAGAGCACCTACCGGTTCAGTGGTCGCGACATGCGCCTGACCGATGTGCACGGACACGTCATTAAAAAAGTGCTGGGGTGAAATTTCCGCCAGCATCAGTCAAAATCTTGACGGGCGAATCGATTCCGTGCAGCCTTTACGGATACGATAAGTCTTTATTACTCCATGAACGCATTTCCCCTTTTCCGTGCTTCACTTCTCCTCGCCTTCATGTCGCTTTTCGGCTCAACCGTCCAGGCGGATCAGGACACTGACGCCATTACCCAGGCCACGATGCGTTATGTTTTTCAGGAGGCCGGTGTTGACGATCCGTCTGTCACGATTGAGAAAATCGTCCCCGGTTTCGCCCGGGTCGCCGTGAAATCCATTTCGGGAAAAACTGATCCTGCCATTGCCTATCTCAAAGGAGGGAACGGAAAATGGCAGGTTTTGTCTCTCGGGACTTTTTTTGCCCCTGAAGACCTCGCGGAAATGGGAGTTCCTGCTTCGCTGGCGAACTGATTTCGCCTCTGTTGCAGGATCCAGCGGGATTTAAAGCAGTTCCGGCGACTGGCGATGGGAGATCGATACCGCGTCTCCGGCGCTGGACGAGCGGTGTTGCCGGGGTAAAATAGCGTCCGTTATGCCTCGCTTGTTATTCTCCTTCCGAATCCCCGTTTTCACGACCGCCGCGGTCCTGGCCCTCTTTTCTCTTTCCTGCCCGGCGCAGGAAGCCGCGCCACCCGATTACCGGTTCCAGTTCGAGGTTCTTGCGGAGAATCTTCCGCAGCCTATGACGATGCAGGAGGCTCCGGATGGTCGTATCTTTTTCATCGAGATCGCCGGCAAAGTGAAAGTCTTCGATCCCACATCGAAACTCACTTCGGAGATTGGAGCTCTCACCGTGACCAACGCCCAGGAAAACGGCCTCCTCGGTATGGCCCTGGATCCTGACTTTGCGAAGAATCAATGGATCTATTTTCTCCATTCACCACCGGATTACGATGGTCAGTACATCAGCCGCTTCACGTTGAAAGATGGAAAAATCGACCCCGCTTCGCGCAAGGATCTGCTCAACTGGCCCGAGCAACGGGAACAATGCTGCCACCACGCAGGCTCTCTGCGTTTCGGTCCGGACGGAAATCTCTATGCCTCGACCGGCGACAACACGAACCCCTTCAAGGATTCCGAGGGCTACGCTCCCATCGACGAGCGCACTGACCGCAGTCCGTGGGACGCACAGAAATCCTCCGCCAACACCAACGACCTCCGTGGCAAAATCCTTCGGATCAAACCGACCCCCGAGGGCGGCTACACCATCCCTGAAGGCAATCTCTTCCCTCCCGGAACCCCGAAGACCCGCCCCGAAATCTATGCGATGGGCTTTCGCAATCCCTGGCGTTTCAACATCGATCCCAAGACCGGGTTCGTCTACGTGGGCGATGTCGGACCTGATGCCAGCAAGGATCTGGAGGAGCGGGGCCCCCGCGGTTTTGATACCGTGAATCAACTCCGCCAACCCGGGAATTATGGTTGGCCCTACTCGCGCGGCAATCGCGTTTACGTTGATTTCGATTTCACGGCAAAAACCCCCGGAACGATCTACGACAAGGGTAAGCCGATCAACCGGAGTCCGAACAACTCCGGCCTCACCGAACTGCCCCCGGTTCAGGCACCCCTCGTTTTCTATCCGGGCGGCGAATCCCTCGAGTTCCCCATCCTCGGTAAAGGGGGACGCACTGCATGCGGTGGTCCGGTATTTCACTTCAACAAGGAATTCGAGAAGACCGGAGGGCTTCCCGAACACTTTGACGGCATGCTCCTCTTCTACGACTGGCAGCGTCCGTTCATCCACTGGGCACGCCTCGACGATGATGGTAAGCTTCTTGAGATCCTGCCCTTCACCGCCGCTGCTCGTGTGGCGCAGGGTGATGACGACGCGAGCGGTCGCTTCCAGATCAAGCGTCCCGTCGACTTCTTCTTCGGCAAGGATGGAAGTCTCTATTTTCTCGACTACGGCGAGACCTGGGGAGCAAACGCCGATTCCCGCCTCGTCCGCATGAGTTACCAGCGCGGCAATCTCGCGCCCGTGACCAAAGCGACCGTGTTGCCGACCGCCGGACGCGAACCACTTGAGCTTTCGCTCTCCGCGACCGGATCCAAGGACCACGAGGGGGATCCGGTTTCCTACGAATGGCATCTCGGAGACAAGGTTCTTGCGACCGGAGCCGAGGCAAAGATAACGCTGACCGAGCCGGGAGACTTCCGCCTTGAACTGCTCGTGAGTGACGACAAGGGGGGCATCGGAAAGGCAAGTGTACCCGTCACGGTTGGCAACTCGGTGCCGGTGGTGAAATTCCTCTCGCCTCAGCCCGGTGACTTTTTCACCCCGGGAGAACCGCTCAGCTACCGTCTCGAAGTGAGCGATCCCGAAGACGGAAGCGCCGCCGGCCGCGAGGCGGAATTCTCGGTGCGCACCCTGGTCAGCTCCGCCTGGGCCGCCGCGGATGGAAAACTCAGCGACGTGGACCCGGGGCTCTCCCGCATGAAACAGTCAGATTGCTTCAATTGTCACGCCATTGATCAAAAGCTCGTCGGCCCCCCGCTGATGGACATCGCGAAGAAGTATAAAAGTCAGCCCGGGGCCATCGAAGTTTCCGTCGACCGGGTCATCAAAGGATCGACCGGCGTCTGGAGTCCTCTCCCCATGCTACCGCATGCGAACCACACCGCCGATGAGGTGCACATGATGGTGAAATGGATTTACGGTCTCGCCGATGGCAAAGCCACACCAACGGTGGCCCGCGGGATTGAAGGTCAGATCACTGCTCCCAAAGATAACAAGCTCGCCACGGGGATCATCGAAGCCACCTTTACCGATCTCGGGCGAACTCCGGCGGGCCCGCTCTCGGGCAAGGCGACGGTGAAACTGCGCACGCGCCGCCTCGAAGCGGAAAAGGCTGACGAACTGCAGGGACCAAAGATCCAGGGAAAGGTCATCGGGTCGACCGCTCATGAGCACAAGGTTCGTTTTGATTCCATTCCTCTTGGGGAAGTTGGAACGGTAAAAGTACTGGCCTCATCGGGAGGTGCGGGCGGCAAAATCGAATTGCGCTCCGGCTCACCTGAAGGAGCGCTCCTCGGCACAATCGAGGTCCCGAACACGGGAGGCTGGGACAAGTTTCAGGAGTTTAAGACCACGGTAGCGCCTTCTGCAGATCGAACTGATGTCTACCTGGTCTTCATCAATCCCGGCAAGGGAGGACTTATGAACGTGGACTGGGTCGAGTTTGCGAAGTGATACCGATCTGAAAATTGGCGAACCATTAGAAAGGTCTCCGGACCGTTCAAGGCGTTATGCTTGATTTCCCGATCTCGAGGGACTGCTTCACGATCGAATGAATGATACCGGCAGCCCGCTTACTCGCCCCCGGACCACCCATCTCTTCCTGAACCTTACGTAGCTGGCTTCTGACTTCCTCCATCTCCTCCGGATTCCCGAGGAGACGGAGGGTCTCACCGGCGATGTTGGCAGTGGTGCAGTGTTGTCCGATCAGTTCCGGAACGATGCGTTTACCCGCCACCACGTTGATCAGACCGACATCCGGAATCTCGATCATTTTCCGGCCGATATACCAGGTCAGGGCGTTCATCTTGTAAAGGATGATCATCGGGCATAGCAGGAGACCTGTCTCGAGAGTAGCCGTTCCGGAAACAACGATGGCAAAATCCATCGCGCTGCGAACATTATATCGGTAGGTGTCGACCACCTTCACCTGAATATTCGAGTCCGCGACCAATCGCTGGATCAGATCTGGATCCACTGATGACGCACGAACGATGACGAACTGGACATCGTTTTGCTCCGCCTGAATTCTTTCAGCCGCCTCGAGCATCAGCGGAAGATGGGTGGCGACTTCGCGGCTGCGGCTTCCCGGCAGGATGCCGATAAGCTTCTTTTCCCCATCAAACCCGAAGTGCTCGAAGACTTCACTTCGGTTCATGGTGAGAACCATCAGATCGAGCCATGGCGTCCCCACAAAACGAACGGGAATACCGGCGTCCCGCAGGAGCTTTTCCTCGAAAGGGAGAATGACCAGCGCCATGTCGATGCATCGGCTCATCCTGCCGAGCCGGCTGCGATGCCAGGCCCAGACCTGTGGAGTGACGTAATAGATGACAGGAATGCCGAGCTTACGCACCCGTTTGGCGAGTCGGAGGTTGAAGCCCGGATAATCGATGAAAACCACGGCGGCCGGACGGTTCTTACGGAGATAATCCAGGGTTCCGTAGAAGGCCTTATAGATACTGGGGAACTTGATAATGACCTCGGCCACACCAATAATGGCCAGGTCACGAACCAGGTTCAGGAGGATCTCTGCCCCGGCGCTTTCCATCCTTTCTCCACCGAGTCCGGTGATCTTGAGCCCGGGATAAAGAGCAAGCAGCTCCTTGACTAACATTTCACCAATCAGATCACCGGAGTGCTCTCCGGCGACGATAAAAATTTCTTTCGATTCACTCATCCGGACAGAGGTTTTTGGGGAGACAATTTAGAGAAAAGTCACCGGCAGCCGTCAGTTGCCTTCCTCTTCCCACTTCGCTTCGAAACCGAAGACAACGATTCCCTCTTTCTCCGCAAGCTCCAGGGTGGCGGCTTTGTCGATGATGAAGGTTTTTCCCGCCTCGACTGCAATGCAAACTCCTCCGGAGGAAGCAACTGACTTTACGGTATCGATCCCGATACAGGGAACATCAAAACGCGGATCCTGCTCCGGTTTCGCAACCTTGACGAGAGTCCAGCCTGCGCCGCAAAGTTTTCCCGTCCTCCTTAGCATCCTTGCAGTTCCCTCCAGCGCCTCCACCGCCACCGTTTCTTTCTCTCTCACGGTGATGGACTGCCCCACGTCGGCCTTTCCGAGCAACTTCGCAATCATGATTCCAAACTGGATGTCAGCAAGAACCGCGGCACCCGGCTTCCTACTGGTCATCGGACCGGCTTCGGCCAAATCTTCTTTGTTAAACATGGTTGAGTCCTGCAAATAAATTCCCGCGCTCGCAAGTTCGTCGGCTGTCGCTCCCAGGAGTGAGCCCCCCCGTTTGTCTGTTTTCCTCAGGCGCCAGTACCAGACTCTGATTCCCCGCCAGTCAGGGAGGTATCTCAAAACACGATACGGAGCATATGCCTTACTTTTCTCGATTTTGCCAACCATTATAGCCCGGCTGACATGGTGCTTCCGGAGATTTTTGATCCATCCCCCCATGCGTGCGAGGGCGACCCCATGGTATACGTCGACGATCTCCTTCAATTCGGAGTTCACATTATCTTCGATGCCGACACAGACAATCCGGTAACCGGCGCTCTTCATTCCTCTCGCGACAATAAGCGGAAGCCGGTCGGCCCCGGCAATCAGTCCCATGATTTTCTCGTCGCTCATTTTCTGTTATCTCTCCTAAAACGCCAGTTCCAGCCGCCCTGTTTTCCGTGACGATCTAAGTGGCAGTCCTCTGCCATAATGCCAGCCGGAGTGTTTCTCATTCCGGGCGTATTCCCTGACGTGCCGCCATTTTCGCAAAAATTCCGCCGAGCTTCAAGAGTTCCTGAAATCCGCCCGCCTCGACAATTCTTCCCCCGGAGAAGACTATGATCCGATCCATACAGGAAAGCGTCGAAAGACGATGCGCGATACTGATGACCGTTCGTTTATCCGCCAGACTATCAATGGCAACCTGAACCTCAGCGTCCGACTGGGAATCCACAACTTTCTGGACTGAGGAATACGCATCGGGATCCATTCTTGAGGCGACCAGATTGGTGCCCCCGATATATCCTGCATTACTCGCGGCATAAAGCATCCCGAAGACAACTCCCAGAGCCAGGCGTTTCCAGTATCGAATGAAATGCGGAAAACCGAACTTTAGGATGCGCCGAAAGTGATTCATCAGATGACTCGGTCGGTTTGGATTCGGAGATGCGTTTACGTTTCAGCCAGGAGGGACTGATACACCTTGACGAGCTCCCGCGCCTCGTGCCCGATGGAGTGATATTGCTCCGCCCGCGCTCGCCCCCGCCTTCCTGTCTCCAGTGCGAATTCCGGATCGGCAAGAAAAGGTTCAATTGCCGCGGTGAGTGCTTCCTGGTCCTCTACCGGTACCAAAGTGCCGGTCGTGCTGTCGCTGACGATTTGCGGCGAGGCACCGGCGCGTGTGGCCACCACGGCTGCTCCGCTGGCCATCGCCTCCAGAGTCGTCAACCCGAACCCCTCCGACCTCATCGGAGCCACATAGAGCGTCACCGCCTGAAACCATCCGGGGACTTCCTCAAACGGACGCACCCCCAGCATGAAGATCCTGTCCTCGAGTCCGGCATCAAGAATCCTTTGTTTGAGCCCGGCAACAAAATCCCTTTCATCGGCCGCTTCGAGTCCAGTGACCACTGCCGTCCAGTCCGGGAAACGCGGGAGAAGATCTATCATCGCCTGAACAAATAGGTCGGTTCCTTTTTGCTCCCTCACTCTTCCGAACACTCCCACACCGTATTTCCCGGGGAGGCCCGTTTTTTTCCAGGCATCCTCCTTGCGATCCGGGGGACAAAAGCGATTCAGATCAACGCCGTGGGGGATGAGAATGGACGGCCGCCGCACATAGGAGGCTGCGATTTCGGAAGTAGCGATCACGACGTCAACCCACCGGAGCATAAAGTGAGTGAAGGCGGCAAGCTCTCTTTGAGCCGCGCTGGTAAAAACGATCTTCAGAGGCTGGCGCAGGAAATATTTCAGGAACAACGCAATGAGCATCTCATTGTTGCGCCTCGCATGGAGGACCCGTTTCCTGCCCCACCCCCCGAGAATACCGGCAAGATAAGAGAACCTCGGAATGCTGTCAGGCAGTCCGGGACCACAACTGGCGATCCGGCACTCCTTCATCTGATGGGGCAACAGTGCAATAATGGTCGAGGTCACGCCCGTATGCCGCCCGTGAATGTTGGGCGCGACAATATCGACATCTTTCAGACTGATTTTCATCGGCATTCTGCAAAACACGGAAAGTAGGGACAGCGGGGCGTTTTCAAAGAGGGGCGCAGCGCCCGACCTGTTCTTCCTGCCAGGAAGAAGGGGGCAACGACAGGGGAAAGCGAGACACTAGTTTTCGGAGGACGGGGAAGTCGAGCGGTATTCTTTGCCAATTTGGTTCTGTTTCCAGGGTGATTACCCGCCATCCGGGGCTATCGCTCCGATGACCCGGGCTTTGAAGTTTCGGCTGTTTTCCTCGAACCACGCCCTCGCAGCCTCACCAAGATGCCGCTTTACCTCTCCGGGCATCACTAACAAATCCTCAATTACCGCCTCAAGGTCCCCGGGCCGGGCACGATAAACAGTACCAAGATGTCTGGGCTCCGAGCTTGAATAAGGCACGAGCACCCCGCGATCTGCAGAAACCAGTTCGTTCATGGGTGGCGCGTCGGTCGTGACGACAAGGGCACGACAGGAAAGCGCCTCAGCGATGTAGTGTCCCCACCCTTCCGATAATGAGGGACACAAATGAATACCGTGGCAATTCTGCAATCTCCTCAATTCATCATCATTCAGATACCGGCCGATGAGATTGACATTTCCTGGAACCTGCTTCGGTGCATTGGAGGGATGCTGCACCACCGTGAGCCGGGGCCACTCGGGATGGCAGCGCCATAATTCAAGGAGCAGACTCGTGTTCTTCATCGTGCTCTTTCCGGCCAAATGAAAGAAGGTCCCATAGTCGGGTTCCGCCCCGGAAAGGATCCGGTCCTTCGAAGTAAACCCGACGTAAATCACTTTCCGGTGCAGCTGGCTGAAGACCGCCTCGGCGTGCCGGGACTTACACCAGATTTCGTCCATCCTTTCGAGGCGGGCGATGAGACGCTTTGGAAAACGTTCCTGATTCGGAATGAGTATATGCCGGTCAGCCTTGCGCAACCACCATCCTGGAGCCACCCGCTCCAGGTGAAAGGCCGCCTCCGCCACATGTTCCCGAGACAATCCGTCGAAGATATTTTTCAGGCGGGGGACCTTTACCAATACTCCGCATTCGTTGAGCACTTCGGACAAGAGTTCCGAGTCCCTATCAAGGCCTGCACCGTTTCTTCTTCCCAGGATGAGGGCCGTTTTCAATTTTTTACCCCGGCAACTGTTTGCAATTCTCATTGAGGGTGATAACACCCGGCGTCACGATTCGGAATCGGCCTGATTGGCCCCGCCTGACTGCGCTGGAGCGGCTCCTTGCAACTGCCTGAACCTTCCTCTGAACTGATTCGCCGTCCTATTCCTGATGCAGCCCCGGTGACAAGAGCCCATTTCCCCCGAATTAGTTTCATTAATCGTTTACCGGAGAAAGTGATAACTCCGAAAATCCGGATTCGCAGAGGAAATTACTTTTCTTCCAGCTTTGTTTCCAGTCTTCGCACCCGCTGAATCAGTTTCGGAAGATTCTTCAGGGCAGCCAGGATCCGATAATGCTCCCGGGCATCGGTGGAGGGAGTTCCAGCGACCGCGGATCCCTCCTTCGATATATCCCGTATTACGGCGGCCTGAGCCTGGATTTTCACTCCGTCAGCGATGCTCAAATGCTGGGTAATTCCCGCCTGCCCCCCGATCATGATGTTTTTTCCCAGTCGGGTTGATCCGGAAATTCCTGTCTGGGCGGCAATTACGGTATTTTCCCCGATGTCCACGTTGTGGGCGACCTGAACAAGGTTATCGAGCTTTACCCCGCTTCGGAGATGCGTGGATCCGACCACCGCCCGATCAATGCAGGTATTCGCCCCTATCTCCACGCTGTTCCCAAGGACGACATTCCCGGTCTGGGGCGTTTTCCGATACGTTCCGTCTGCGAGAAGTGTAAAACCAAAACCGTCGGAACCGATCACACATCCGGAATGCAGGATGCAATTGTTTCCGATAATACATCCACGATAGACGGAGACATTTGCATGGATCGTTGTCCCGTCGCCGATTTGAACACCGTCTCCGATATGGACGCCCGGATAAATCGTAACGTTGTTCCCGATCCTGACGTCATCACCAAGATAACTGAAAGAACCTAGATAAAAATTCTCTCCATGAGTGGTATTACTGCCAATATGGGTGTTTGCCTCAATGGCAGGCTGCTTCTGCCGGTTCTCCATGGAACTGCAGAATTCCACCAGCTTGTGGAAAGCCTCGTAAGGTTCCTTGACCCGGAGGATCGCCCCAAAATTCGACGAATTGCAGGGCAGAACCTCATCACACAGAAGAATCCCTGCTTTCGCGGAGTGAGCGTAATGGTAATACTTTGAACTCCCCAGAAAACTCAGGGAACTGGGATCAGCCTCTTCAATCCTCGAAAGTCTCGAAACCTTTACTTCCGGATCACCCTCAATTCGGGCACCCAGTAAGTCGGCTAGCTCTTTGGCGGTTATCTCCATTAAAGGATCAGGATTCAGTTAACTTGTCGACAATAGCGCTTTCCGCCGTAACGGGAAATTGAAAAGACTCAAACCATTAGAATCATTTGCTAATAACCATAGCCACCCTAATTCACGGCTGGTTTCTTCAATCGGGGTGAGTCCGTGCGGCTGGGAATCTGGCTTGAAATCCGGAGCTTTTGACAACTATCTACCCCCGCTCGTCAGAAACGCGATCAGATTCCCGATCTCCTCTTTGGTGAGAGTATCAAGGAGCGCGGGGGGCATCGGGGAAACCGGCGATTCCTCCCATGATCTAATCTCAGTCTTGGCGAGGGTGTGCAGTTCCGCCGGAGCAAACGGATTCGTGGCGAGGGTGAGAGTCGACTGACGGAAGTCGTTCTGGACGATTCGGCCCTGCAAAGTCGATCCGTCAGTTTTGGTCACGACGACATTTCGATGGACCTCGGCCACCACCGCGGAGGGATCGAGAATGGACTCAAGCAGGTCCCGGCGGGAGAATCGGCTGGCCATGGTGGTCAGGTCCGGCCCGACGGGACGTCCCGTCGTCCCGCAAACATGGCATTTTGCACAAAGCGCCGCGACATAGAGCTCCCGACCGCGGGCGGCATCCGGAGGTGATCCCCCGCCAGAGGCGGAGTCAAGGTCAGGAAAATCCCCGATGGTCCAGTGCTTCACGAACGGGCGCGGCTTTGGTTCGCCGTCTTTGTCCTCCGGAGGCGCCGCAAGAAGGGTGGTGAGACGTTCCCGCTCCGGCACCCCTGAGATCCTCCCGAGGGCCATCTCCTCAAGCGATTGGAAGAACGCAGCCATGAAACGATCGCCGTAGGAGAAGTGTTTTGCATGGGCAAGTGTCGTGAAGAAAAGTTCGCTCGTTTCCTCTGTCCAACCCGCCTTGGCGCCGGCGAGGACCTCGAGGTAATGGAGCCGGTCGAGTTGGTTTTCACTCGCCGCAAAACGTTCGAGCGCGTAAGTGATCGCATCGGAAGCTCCCAGAGCAGCAAGGAGCCGGGCCCGCTCACGGTGGACCGGCTCCGCCAGATCGGGAACGAGAGAGGCAAGTTGCGACTCCACGAGGGCATGATCGGCAGGCGACTCCGGCATTCCGGCAAGTTCGTGGATCCGCATCAGGGTAAGCTTGCCGTGGCGACCCGTCGCCGGATCGTAGACGAGCGAGGCAGCCTGTCGGGAAAGGGCGACACGATCCTCGTCTCCTCCGGCCCGGGCCAGGGCAAGCTTCGCGGTCAGCCCTCCGGAATCCGCTCCGGCGGCCAGGGCCCGCTCCCGCCAGGCCGCGACGGGCTGCCACTCAAGGGCCACCCGGGCAGCGTTTCGAATCCAGGGATCGGGACTGGCGAGATGCGGCCAGGCAGCTTCGATGGCGGCAGAATCATTCCTGCCGTGGAATCGCTCAAGCGACTTCCGCAACTCTCGTGCTTTCGCGGAAAAGGCGATCCGGTCAGCGGCCTGCTTGCCCGGAGCGACCGGGGCGGGGACCTCCCCGGTATACCTCACACGGAAGAGGGCTGATTTTGTCTTACGTCCGCCCGTCACGAACCACATCGCCCCTTTTGAGTCAAAATCGAGATCGGTCACGTTGAGGGGACGGCCCTCGAGGAAGATCCCGCCGCTCCCGAGATAACCCGCCCCGTTCGGGTTCAGATGGACCGCGACAATACGCCCGTAAGCCCAGTCGAGGGCAAAGAGCGCCTCTTTCCAGGGAGAGGGAAAGGCGCTTCGGGTGCCGAATTTCACCGCCGTCGGGGAGCCACGGCCCACTTCAAACGGGCTCGGAACGCTGTCAGGAGCATAAATCGGAAAACTGCGTGTATTGCCTCGCTCCTGGTGCCAACCGTAGTTCGCCCCGGAGACGAGATGACAGATACGTGTCGGGTGGTAAAAAGGCAGACCCACATCTCCCTCGTTGTCGGCATCGTAGGTGAATGCCTCTCCCTCCGCATTGAAGGCGATGCCATAGGGATTGCGCAGTCCGCGGTTCATCGCCTCCCAGGTGACTTTCCCCGCCTCGTCAAATCCGATACGAATGGAATGGCCGAGTTCCGCAGGGGCTCCCCCTTCGGGACGGGCCCGGCGCGGCGAACCTTCCGGAACGGCGATGTTGTCCCCGACGATGGCATACAGAGAACCCTCATGCACCGCCAGCGCATTGCGCCCGTGCCCCGCCCCTCCTTCGGTCGTCTGCACCACAGCGACTTCGTCGAAGCGATCATCCGCGTCGGTGTCGCGCAGGGAGTAGAGCGCCTTTGAGTTGTTTGCGTGGGCGTATAAAGTATCACCAACCCAGGCCAACCCCCGGCATTCCCCCAGGGTGTCCTCGACCGTTTCGGCTGCCACCACTTCGTTCCCGTCCGGTGACAAGGTCAGACGGAGGATTCCCTTCTGCTCTTTTCCAATGAGGACTCGTCCCTGTTTATCAAAGACAAGGCTCACCCAGGAGTCCTCCCCTTCCCCGGCATCCCTGATTTTCTGGATCTCGAATCCGGGAGGCAGGGGGGACAGATTCGCGGAATCAGGCTTTTCGAGCGCCTCTTTCCACTGATTATATTCGGCAAAGGGACTGACGTCAGGAAGGCGGTTGAGGGCCCATCGGTGAGCATCGACCGGACCGCAGGATTGGACGTTCCCTCCTCCAACCTCCGCCCACGAGGCATCACTCCTGATAAGCTGCGGTTCGCCCGCCTCCGCCGCGATCTCCAGCGTCAGGGCGAAGGCGGAAGGTCCCTCGACGCCTGTTGCCATCACCGAGATGACATTCTCTCCGCCGGTCAGCCAGCGGGTCACCTCGACCTGTCCGGGCGGGTCGTAGGGATCCAGATCGAGCACCTTGCTGCCGTTCAGCGATACCTGCAATCCCGCGAAGTCCGCCGTCGCCCGCAGGGTGGCACGACTGGCTTTTCCCGAAAGCGGGAACGATCGGGAGGCGCTCATCGTTTCCGACCCCTCGCGATTATCCCCGGCCTTCCATATCCAATCAGGTGGCGGAGGACTGCTCTGTGCAATGCAGGTGGCGCCAAAGACAGAAAATAGCGAGCAAAGGAAAAAGAAGGCTTTCACGGAGTTCCATCAAAGCGGAGCGACCCAAAAAAGGCGAGTCCTCTCAGGAGGCGCAATGACGGGCCGATACCGGGCAAACCGTCTCATCTCTTTTCCCGTCCGGACGCGATCGGCATGATTCCCATCTCACGGGCGTCGGCGACCGGGATCAGTTCGTAGTCCGGCTGCTCCTCGTCCTCGAATGCTTCCGCGTTTTCATCGAGGGTCTGGGTGCCGACACCGATCGCGGCGGAGAGGACCTTGAACGATTTCTCGTGCGGCGTTCCGACGAGTGACTCCGGCACTTCGATCTCATCACCGGCTTCGCCGAGATCGGTCTCTCCGAGCATGGTGGTTTCGAGTCCGAGGATGACATCCTCATCACCCTCCCCGAGATCAAACGCGAGGAGGCAGTGTCCGGGCACCATCACAAGATAGACGTTGAGCCCTATCTTTCGCAGAATCGAGGCCATCAGGACCGTGCCGTCCACACAGTTCGCCTGCGTCGCATCGATTGAGTCGTCGAGAAAACGGACCGTCTGACTGTAGACCCACTTGCTCGGAGTGGTCGTGGAAATGTCGCTGTATTTGATGCCGCGCTTCTGCAGCACATTCCAGATCGCGAAGACCTGGGCGAGGACTTCGTCCGGATCCCCTGATTGATAGCCGGTGAATCCGGAGATCACCTTGGTCTGAAGGGCCTCTTTGAGAATGCCATCGACCCAGGGATGATTCTCGTTCACATAGGCCGCGAAAAGTTCCGAGTAGCTTTCGAACTCGGTGCGTTCCTCGTCGAGGATCACATAAAAGGGACAGTCGTTGACCGACCGGATCGTGAACGTTTCCGTCTGCACCGGGAGTTCCTCCCCATCGACCGTGACCTTGAAGGTGGCGGAGACAGGACGCTGTTCGCGGTTTTTATGGAGAGCATCGAAGTTCCACGCGGCCTTCGGATAAATCGTCACCTCGTCCGCATCCCAGTAGATCGTACCCACCCAGACCGAGGGATTGAGGAACCCGTCGATGGTCATTTCGACCCGCACCTCGGAGTCGGCGGCCACATCGTAAAGGCTCACTCCGACCCAGCCGTTTTCGTCCCCGTAGACTGCGATTTCGCCGTCCTCGAGCTCCGGATCGTCCTCCGTTTTCCAGTCTTCTGCGGTTTGCACCTCACCGTTCCAATCAACCGTGGTGGTTGAGATGAGGGCGCTAGGGAAGAGATCCCGCTCCGTGAAACAGTAGGGATAAAAAGAGGTATCGGCGGCCTCGGTGGAACCGACGAAACAAAGGAGGAGAAAGGTAAGTCGGATTCGCATCCGCCACCTATCGACGAGATTGCAATCGCGGCAAGAAAATGGATCGGCTCACCCCTTTTTTTCAATCACCGCGTAGGCGTTGTGATTGTGAATGGACTCGAAGTTCTCCGCCTCGACCCGATACCAGCTGATCTTCTCCTGCGCGTCGGAAGCCGCCGCAACATTCCGCACAAGATCCTCGACAAAGACAGGATTGTCGTAGGCCCGCTCGGTAACGTGTTTTTCATCGGGCCGCTTGAGCACGCTGTAGAGCTCGCAACTCGCACATTTTTCGACGAGGCGGATGAGATCCTCGATCCAGATCGGTTCGCCGGAGAACTTGACCGCATAGGTCACGATGCCGCGCTGGTTGTGGGCTCCCCGGGCGCTGATCGCCTTGGAACAGGGGCACAGAGTCGTGACCGGCACGAGCACGGTGACAATGAACTCCTGCTCTTCACGGGAGGCATCGACGTCGAAGATGACTTCGTAGTCCAGCATCCCTTCCTTACCGGTCACGGGAGCGGGTTTCTTGAGGAAGAAGGGGAAGCGGAACTCAACGTGAGCCCGCTGGGCATTGAGTCGTTTGAGCAGTTCGGCTGGGATGCCTGAAATGGTGTGGACATCGAGCGAGGGACCGTGCGAATTGAGCACCTCGACAAAGCGGCTCATGTGGGTGCCCTTGTATTCCTTCGGCAGATCGACCGCCATGGAGATCGTTGCGACGGTGCCCTGTTCGGAATTCGCCTTGTCGCGAATCCGGAGCGGATAGCGGAGATTCTTCACCCCGACCCGGTCGATCGCGAGGTTGCGGGAGTCGGTCTGGTTCTGAATGTCGGTCAGATTTTCCATGAAATAAAAAAGCCCCGGGGGCTACCCGGGGCTTTCAAAAGGGAATTACCGACCGGTAGTCGGACTAAACGCCCTTACCACGTGGGGTTCAAGTGCCACTTGGAGGCAAAAGGCTCCAGTTCGGCCCGCATCGGCCAGTGATCCGGCTGGGGATCGAGGCCGTCATGGCGCAGACTGGCTCCTTTGAGCTCCATGCAGCCCTCGTTATTGCCGATCTCCATGACAAATTTCACCTCGTCCGGAGTCAGCGTGACATCCGGCAAAGCCGCGAACTCGGCCACTTTATCCTCAATGGGACGGGCTCCTTCGCCGGCCTCCTGCATGAAAGTGGGACCCACCGACTTCACGGGGGCCTGGCTCAGGTTCCAGGCACAGGCGAACTGCAGCATCGTGAGACCGTATTTTTCGGCAATGGGACGCATCTTTTCGAGCTTCTCGTTGCCGTGCTCGATCCATCCGGCCGGACGATAGGTGCGGTGATCGCCGTCTTTGAAAAAGTGACCCGGCTTCACGTCGTCGTGGAAGATTCCCCCGAAATCGACCACCCGCGCGAGGATGTCGACGCCGAACTCGTTCGCGATGGGCAGGACATAACGTCCCGGCCACGGCTCCATCGGATTGAGAATGATCATCGCCGAGGAGATGTGCTCGTGGAAATTCTCGATACAGTAGGCCATGTCGATGGCGAACCCGTTCGCCGGACCGGGGGCGATACCCGTCTCCTTCGTGAGGCCGTGTTCACGCAAGGTGCCCATGGCTTCCCAGACCGCCTCGGACGAGTAGCCGATGGAATCGGGATTGTGGAGCATCACGATGTCAAAGTGGCTGGTCCCGCAACGATCGGCACAGGCCCGGGTCGCGCGCTGCAGATACTCCGCATAGCCGTCGGGACCACGAAGGTCGGGATCGGTGAAGCGCGCATAGCCTTTCGCCCCGGCGCGAATACCGTCGTAGATGTCGTGCCCGATCATGGCGACGAGGCAGTAGCTGTCGCGATCAATTCCGGAAAGGGCTTCGCCGAGGAGCTTGTCACCCTGTCCGATGCCATAGACATCCGAGGTGAGGAAAGTGCGGACACCCTGATCGTAGGCCTGACGGGCCAGATTTTTCCACCGGTCCTCCTCGAGACGCTGACCAAAGTGCATAAACCGACCGCCGCTCCAGGAGCCGAATGCTGTTTTCGTGAGATTCATGGGAAACCTGTCGCCAAAAACTGCCCCAACGTCAAGAAGCGCAAGGACGCGGGCGTCGTTTGAGGCAAAAAGTGCGTTTCCTTGGGCAAATGGGGCGGGGCGACACTGCAAACCATTTCCCATTTACCAACCCCGCCCCGCCATGCCACAGTGAGTCATGGCCAAACTGTCCGCTCTGGCGAAAAGCCGTCTCTACGCCAACCTCGAAAAATATGCGCGGTCCGGCATGGGGATGGAGAAGGCCTGTGAGTCGCTCCTCCAACAGCCGCGGCTTTCCTCAAGCGAGCGCCGCATCTACCGCGGCCTTCTCTCCGGCCTGAAGAGCGGCAAATCCATCGGTGCCTCGCTCGGCGCGTCGAGCAACGTGGTTTCGCCGCTGGAAGAGGAAGTCGTCACCGCCTCGGAGGCGGGCGGACGGCTCGACAAGGGTTTCGGGCACCTCGCCGAATACTTCCGCCGCATCGACCGGACGAGACGGAAGATTTTCAAGGGCCTCGCCTACCCCATCTTCCTGATCCACCTCGCGGTCCCCGTTTCAACCCTGATGGTGGCCGTTTCCGCCAGCTTCTCCCTCGACGGAGAGGGCACCGGAGCCGGCTACCGGGAGGCCTTCCTCAACAGCGGGAAAAACATGCTTCTGGTTTACCTCCTCGTCCTGCTCGCCCTGCTTTTCTTTGCCCTCCTCCACCGTCTCGGACGGACTTCAGCCTTCATTGATTCCCTTCTCTGCGGAATTCCTCTGCTCGGAAAGGCGCGACGGGCAGTGGCGATGGAGCGATTTTCACAAGTCTTCGAGATCTTCCAGCTCGCCGGGCGAACCATGAGCGACTCCCTCGACGGAGCCGGACGCGCCTCGGGGAGCGGGCGAATCCGGAAGGCGAGCCGGTCCGGAGCTAGGATCGTGGCGGGCGGAGACCTGCTGGCGACGGCACTTTACGCCTCACCCGGAGCCTTTCCCCACGAGTTTGCCCGGGGCGTGGCCGCGGCCGAGGAGGCAGGCCAGTTGGATCGCGAGATGGCGGAATGGGGACGCTATTATTCGGAATCCGCCGCCGAGGCGATGGATCAGCTCGGCGAATGGACTCCGAAACTCTTTTACTGGGCGATCCTCCTGCTCGTCGCCTGGCTCATCATTCGCGGAGCCCTCGCCTACCGTGACATGCTCATGAAGCTGATCGACGGAACCTTTTAGCGCCGGAGACGGCCGGAGAAATCAGGTCGACACCGCCCCTCCGCCTGCTACCTTAGAGCCTTTGACCCCCGGAAATCCGACGCGGGGGCACCCTGTCCGGCATGAAGATTTTTGCCCCCAAAGAAACCGACCCGATCGAGACACGCGCCTCGCTTGACCCCGCCGCCGTTCAAAAACTCGTCGGCCTCGGTGCCGAAGTGATCGTCGAAGCGGGTCTCGGAGCGCGTTGCGATCATCCTGACTCCGCCTACACCGCTGCCGGAGCGAGTGTCACGACCGATCGTGCCGGTGCCCTTGGCTCCGCCGACCTCGTCACCCGGGTCCGCAAACCTTCACTCGACGAAATCGGACAACTCAAGGCCGGAGCGATCCATATCAGCTTCCTCGATCCTTTTAACGAAAAGGATCTCATCACGAAGTTCGCCGGCCAGAAGGTCAGTTCGATCAGCCTTGAGATGATTCCGCGCACCACTCTGGCGCAGAAGATGGACGCGATCAGCTCGCAGGCGAACCTCGCCGGCTACGTGTCCGTGATCATTGCGGCCAACCGGATGAATACCATTTTCCCCATGATGATGACCCCGGCCGGGACGATCTCTCCGGCCAAGGTCTTTGTCCTTGGCATCGGGGTGGCCGGTCTTCAGGCCATCGCGACCGCGAAACGTCTCGGTGCGCGCGTCACCGCCTTCGACGTTCGGCCCGAGGCCCTCGAACAGGCTGAGTCCCTCGGAGCCAAGGCCTTGCGCATCGATCTCGGCGACACGAGCGGCACTGCTCAGGGTTACGCGAAAGAACTCACTCCCGAGCAGCTTGAGAAACAAATCGCCGCCCAGGCCAAGGTCTGTGCCGAGAGCGATGTGGTCATCACCACCGCCAAAGTTTTCGGTCGCAAGCCACCCATTCTCATCAAGGCCGATGTCGTCGCCGGGATGAAAAACGGCAGTGTCATTGTCGATCTCGCCGCGGAAACGGGTGGAAACGTCGAGGGCATCGTCCCAGGCGAGGAAACCGTCACCGCCAACGGCGTCAAGCTGATCGGCCTCGCGAACTTTGAGGGACAGGTTTCCAAACACGCCTCCCAGGTCCTCGCGGCCAACTTCGCCAACATGATCGAACATTTCTGGGACAAGGAGGCAAAGACCTTCAAAATTAATCCCGCCGATGAAATCCAGAAAGGCTGCCTCATCACCCACGACGGAGCCATCGTCCACGAACGTTTCAAAAGCTAAACACTACCACTACGGCAGGCGGAGCGCCTGTCCTACAAAACTTTAATGCTGAGACTGTAGGGCGGGCGCCTCGCCTGCCTCAATTACCCCGATCACCGATTGTTAGCCGCCCCTCACCATGGAAATCCTCATCCTGCTCCTCTTCGTTTTTGTCCTCGCCGCTTTCCTCGGATTCGAACTGATCCAGAAAGTCCCGAGCCAGCTCCACACCCCGCTTATGTCCGGCTCGAACGCGATCTCCGGGATCACCGTGGTCGGTGCGATGATCGCCGCCGGAGTCGCGGAAGGTGAGTTCGGCAAATGGCTGGGATTCGCCGCCATTGTTCTCGCGATGATCAATGTCGTCGGTGGTTACCTCGTCACCGACCGCATGCTCGGCATGTTCAAAAAGAAGGGCAAGTGACCCTACCCCACCCTGTTTAGCCTCAGACCTGACCCTCTTTCCCCGCCCTCCCCACTTTCATGGAAATACTGATCGATCTCGCCTACATCGTCGCCTCGATCCTCTTCATCTTCGGGATCAAGATGCTCGGCAATGCCTCCACGGCGCGCAAAGGCAACCTCCTCTCCGCCCTCGGCATGCTCATCGCGGTGGTCGCCACGGTCTTTTACAAGGAGGTCGTCGACTATCCTCTCATTCTCGCCGGTCTCGCCATTGGCGCGGTCATCGGCTGGATCTGGGCAATGAGGGTGCAAATGACGGGCATGCCCGAACTGGTCGCCCTGTTCAACGGCTTCGGCGGCCTTGCCTCCGTGCTGGTCGGTTGGGCGGAGTTCGAGTTCGGCAAAAATACCGACCCGGTCACTCAGATCGCCATTTACTCCGCCATCCTCATCGGCGGAGTCACCTTTACCGGCAGCTTCATCGCCTACCTCAAACTCGCCGGGAAAATGAGCGGTCGTCCGACGCTTTTTGCGGGGCAAAAGGCGGTCAATGCGGTGCTCTTCATCGCGCTTCTTGCGCTCGGAGTCGTCTATGTGATGACCGGTTCTGCCTGGTCGCTCTATGTCATCATCGTGCTTTCCCTCGCCCTCGGCGTCCTCGGCGTCCTGCCCATCGGCGGCGGCGACATGCCGGTGATCATCGCTTTCCTCAACAGCTTCTCCGGTCTCGCGGGTGCCGCGGCCGGTTTTGTCATTCTCAACAAGGTGCTCATCGTCGCCGGCTGTCTCGTCGGCACCTCGGGCATCATCCTCACGATCATCATGTGCAAGGCGATGAACCGCACCTTCGGCAACGTCCTCTTCGGCGGATTCGGAGCGGTGGGCGGAGCCACCGGCAAAGCGGTCGAGGGTGAGATGAAGGGGATTTCCATTGAGGATGCCTACTACGCCCTCGAAGCGGCGCAGAATGTTGTCTTTGTCCCCGGTTACGGCATGGCCGTGGCCCAGGCCCAGCACGCCGTGAAGGAACTCGGCGCTCTCCTCGAGAAAAACGGGGCTGAGGTTCGCTTCGCCATCCATCCGGTCGCCGGTCGTATGCCCGGCCACATGAACGTTCTCCTCGCCGAGGCCGATGTGCCCTACGAGCAGCTCTGTGAGATGGACGCGGTCAATCCGACCATCAGCCAGGTCGATGTCGCCATCGTCATCGGAGCGAACGACGTCGTCAATCCCGCTGCCGGCGACGACCCGAGCAGCCCCATTTACGGCATGCCCATTATCAATGTGCACGAGGCCCGCACTGTCTTTGCACTGAAGCGGGGCAAAGGCAGCGGCTTCTCCGGACTCGAGAACGCTCTCTTCTTCCGCGAAAACTGCCGCATGATCTACGGCGACGCGAAGGAGACGATCACCGGACTGGTGGCGCAGTTCAAGGGGTGAGCTGACGATAGGGCGGCCACTCGCGCCGCGGAGGTGGGGATATCCCGTCCCTTTGTCACACCCGTGCAGGGCGACGGCAAGATACTTATAGATATCTGCCCCCAATGCCATGAACACGAATCTTTCTGTCCGAACCCGGTTCGCCGCCCTCCTTCCCGTTCTACTTCTCCTTTTGACGTCCGCCTCTCCCGCCTTCTCTCAGCGGGGTCTCACGATACCGGCACGATCCGCAAGTACCACTGATGACGACGTCAGTGGAAATACCACGACTCCCCCGGTTGTGCCGGTCGCCCCTTTGAACTCGTCGCTCTCGGGCAATTCGAGCCTCTCCCGTGCGATGGTGCCGACATCTCCCCCGGGACAGGGAAACATCGAATCCCAGTCCACACCGGTCTCAGACCCGGCGCTCAACACCAATGTCACTGCCGTCCAGCGCGTTGATGTGACTCCGCCTCCCATGGATGTGGCAACGATCAAACGTCTCGCCGAACTGAGGAAAGAACTTCGAGTTGCCGAATCCGCGACGAAGGCTCGCATCAACCTCCCCTCGGACGATCTCTTCCCCTCGGACGACAACAGCCGGATCGATCCGCTGGCTGAGCCTGTATTAGCAGGAGTGGTCGAGTATCTGGAGCGCACCTTGAAAAAGAATGTCACGATCAAAGTTCTCTACGTCCCCGGCGAACCTTCCGCGAAAGAGGCGGCCTGGTCCCGGGCGCTTGTCCTGATCGACTGGTTGAGGCAGAACAGCTCACTCGATCCGAACCTCCTCAAGGCATCGGCACCGGAGGAACTGAGCAAAGCGGCTCCCAAAGCCAACGCCACCAGCATCGGGGAAACCGAATACGTCAGCCGGATGGAGCTGCACCTGGAGTGAGCGGCGTTGCCTCTCTTTTGAATCCCTAACGGCCTTTTACTGAGGAGATAATCCCCTCCGCCGTCTCCTCCTGCAATCGCAACTGACCGCAGGCCGCATCAATGTCGTGGCCCTTTTCGCGGCGCAGGGTCGCGGTGACTCCGGCTTTTTTGAGGACGGCGAGAAAAGCCTCCTGCTGCACCTCGGAGGGTCGTTTCCATTCGAGCCCTTCGACGGTGTTGTAGGGAATCAGGTTCACCTTCGCCTCCATCGCCCGGGCGCGTTTCGCGAGAATCTCGGCCTGTGCGAGGTGATCATTCACCCCCTCGATAAGGATGTATTCAAAGGTGATCTTCTGCTTTTTGTGATCCCGCCAGGTCTCGAGCGCTTCGAAGAGCCGGGGGAGCGGGTACTTCTTGTTCACCGGCATGATCTTGTTCCGCACCTCGTCGGTGGCTCCATGGAGCGAGATCGCCAGACGGATCTGCATGGGAACGAGGGCGAGCTTTTCAATCTGGGGAGCAAGCCCGCTCGTCGAGACGGTCATATGGCGGGCGCCGATGTTCATGCCCCACGGAGCATTGAGGATTTCGAGGGCCTTGATCAGCCGCGTCAAATTGGCGAGCGGTTCGCCCATTCCCATAAAAACGAGATTGCAGACCGACTCTCCGGCCTCCTCCTCGGCCGCAAGAACCTGGCCGATGATTTCCTCGACTTCGAGGTTGCGGGTGAACCCGGCCAGTCCGCTCGCGCAGAACTTGCAGTCGTAGGCGCACCCGACCTGGCTGGAGACGCAGAGGGTGATACGATCACTCTGTCCGCCGTCAAAATGGACGTTGGCCGAAATTTTGACCGTTTCGACGAGGCGTCCGTCGTGGAGACGGAACAAAAACTTCCGCGTCGTGTCCTGAGATCCGGTAAGGCGGACCACGGGAAGCCGCTCGATGGAAAAGGTCTTCGCCAGTTGCTCACGCAGGGCCTGACTAAGATTGGTCATCTCGTCCCAACTCTTGACCCGCTTTTCAAAGAGCCACTGGACGATCTGTTTGGCCCGAAAGGTCGTCTGCCCGTTCGCCCCGGCCCACGCGATCCAATCATCAAGGGTCATGCCAAAGGCAGAGGGAAGTCTGGGGGAGGTCTCCATTATAGTCAGGAGGCTAACAAACCACGGATTAGCCGGGTTGGAAGGTTCATTTTGACCGGACGCTTCAACTTCGATCCATCCCCCCAGGCCTGAGACCGATTCTTTTTAGGATTCTTCGGCTGAATTAGATACGGGAAACCCCATTCCTTTCCTAAATTGTAAATTTTTGCAAAAATTATGGTTTATCTGTTGATTAACCATAATTTTTATATTAAGATGCAGTATGGAAATGCTAAATAATAGACTTCTCACCGTCGTGATCGCTTCCGCTATGGCTGCGATCTCCACCTCCGCATTCGCTGGCCCGGGTTTCCGATTCAGTTCGAAGGCTCCGATCTCCACTCCGAAACCAAAGCAGCACAATGGCTACTTCTTCGGATACGGTGGACTCGATTTCGGATCCTCCTACAACACAGTAGGTGCGTTCGATCAGACCGATCCGGACTGGGTCCTGAACTGCCCGGTCGATCCGCTTCTGATCGATCCGAACAACGTGCCAATCGATTTCAGCCTTGATGAAGGCTGGACCGCTGGTGGTGGTGTCGGTACTTACTCGGAACTGTTCGGTGGTAGCCGCTTCGAACTTGAAGGCTCCTACACCAGCAACGATGCGAGTGGAGTGATCTATTCCGGATTCGCCCTTCCCGCCAACATCAACATGACAACCAAGGCTGCCATGGTGAACATGCTCAAGGAAGTCCCCATGGGCCGTCTTACCGGTTACGTTGGCGCTGGTGCAGGTTACGCCTGGACCACGATGGACGGAGATATCGACACGATCCTTTACAGCAGCACGGATAGCGGTTTTGCCTGGCAGTTGATCGCCGGTGTCGACATCCCAATCACGGAGCGTCTCGCCCTCTTCACCCAGTATCGCTACATGGTGTTGTCTGAGCTGACCCACGTCACCGACTTCGGCGACTTCCGTCAGACCACCACCGATGATCCGGCCAGCCACGCGGTCGTTTTCGGTGCCCGTGTCTCGTTCTAATCCCCTTCCCAACCCCGAAACAAGCTCACTTTAGCTTCCAAGTCCTGTCTGCGGAAATGACCGTAGACAGGGCTTTTGCTTTGTACGTAATTGGTCCCGCTTTGAACTATCAGGAATCTCTCGACTGGCTCTACGGAACCCAGACCTTCGGCATCAAGCTCGGACTGGAAAACACGACCCGGCTGCTTGACTGCCTTTCGATCCCGCCCGGGATAGAGGGGAAAAAAATCATTCATGTCGCCGGAACGAACGGGAAAGGATCCGTCTGCGCCTTTTCGGAACGGATTCTCCGCGATGCGGGCTTGCGGACCGGGTTGTTCACCTCACCCCATCTGGTCACTTATCGGGAGCGCATCCGGGTGAATGGCGGAGTCGTCAGCGAAACCGCCGTCGCAGAAGGTCTCTCCGAAATTCGAGAGATCGTCTCGACCTGGGAGTTTCACCCGACCTTTTTCGAAATCAGCCTTGGATTGGCCATGCAGATTTTCTGCCGTGAAAATTGTGAGGTCATCATCCTCGAAACCGGAATGGGAGGACGCCTCGACGCCACCAATGCGGTGCCCTCGGATGTCAGTATCATCACTTCAATTTCGCTCGATCATCAGCAGTGGCTCGGTGAAACCATTCGCGAAATCGCCTCCGAAAAGGCAGGCATACTCAAACCGAACACTCCCGTCGTGATTGGCAATCTGCTGCCGGAGGCGCGCGACGTGGTCGGGCGAAAAGCCCTTTCTCTCGGGATTCCCTGCATCGAAGTCCACCCGATTCCGGAGGAGTGGGAGCTCGGGTTGGCGGGGCCGCATCAGCGGGAGAACGCCGCCCTCGCCGTCGAAGCCGTTTGCCGGGTGGCAGGCGACCGTCTTACTGAGCAGGGTATACGCCGTTCCCTCGCCGACACCTTCTGGCCGGGTCGGTTCCAGCGCCTCGCCGACGATCTCATCCTCGACGGTGCTCACAACCCCGATGCGGCGGAAGTGCTTCGCCGGACCTGGGAAGAGTGCTACCCCGGAGAAAAAGCCCGCCTCGTATTCGGCGCGGTCGCCTCAAAAGATGTTGCCGGAATCTTCAAGGCGCTTCTTCCGGTGATCGAGTCTGTCATTCTCATTCCGGTGAAGTCCGAGCGGCGGCTCTCCCTTGACGAAATGAGCGCCGCCCTCATCGACGCGGGAGGAACCGGGATCCCGGTCGACACCGCCACCACCGTGCATGAGGCGATCGAGCAATCCCGCCGCCTCGGTGGAAAAACGCTCGTCGCCGGGTCCCTGTTTCTCGTGGGCGAAACCCTCGGGCTTTTTCGCGGCGAATCGTTTGAGATCAGTCTTCAGTGATCCCTCCCCGCCCGCACCGTTAGGCGGACAACGGTTTCGAATTTTGGACTCGTCAAATCAGTTCATCCGCGAAATGATTCCGCCTCCGTCGGTCCCAAGCCTTCATCCTCCACGCTCGAGGTCCATCATCATGAAAACCCTCTACAAGTTCAGCCTCACCGCCCTGGTTCTCCTGTCCCTCCCTCATTCCCCGGCTTTGGCCCAGGACAAAAAAATCGCGACGCCGCCACCGACGTCTCCTCCCCTGATCGCCACAGAGATCAACCAGCTTCCGAAGGGATCGGAACGGCTGGATCTGTATCTCCTCATCGGGCAATCGAACATGAAGGGGCGCGGCACCATGCCGGAAACTCCGCTGAATTCGCCCTCCATCGCGATGATGCATCTGAAAAACGATGCCTGGTATCTCGCCCGTCATCCCCTTCACCTCACGGGCGACCCGCAAACCTTTGCCGGTCACGACAACGCCGGGGTCGGCCCCGGATTGGCGTTTGCGGAGGCAATGCTGGCCTCGGATCCCTCCGCCCGCATCGGCCTGATTCCCTGCGCCAAAGGCGGATCGGCGATCAGTCTCTGGGGCAAAGAAGGGCCCCTTTACCTTGAAGCGATCCGACGCGCCAAACTCGCCCTTTCTCAGGGTCCCACCGGGAAAACCCGCCTGCGCGGCGTCCTCTGGCTTCAGGGCGAGGCCGACGCGCGGCCGGGAAAAATTGATGTCTACGCCGCCGCGCTCGGCAATCTCGTGGATCGATTGCGTTCGGATCTGGGCGACCCCGACCTGCCTTTTGTCGCCTGCACCATCGGTGAGATGAAGCCCGACACTCCGGAGAACGACAAGGCCGGAATCAATCGCCTTCTCCTCGATCTCCCGAAGCAACAGCCCGGCACCGCCTGTGTGGATGCCCGGGAACTCAAAGGCCACATCGGTGACGGCGTTCACTTCGACACCGCCAGCCAGGAGGAGATCGGTCGACGATATGCGGCGGCTCTTCTAAAACTGAATCGCGACGAGGCCCCTGTGCCCTCCCCGGAGACCACCGCCGGTGTCTGGCCGATTGATCGGCTCAAGTCCGAAGTCCCCGCGTTCCGGATCGAGGACAAAACGGCCCGAATCCAGTCGCTCATTTACGAAGGTGAACCCGTCGCGGGCAAAACGACCGAAGTCTTCGCCTTTTACGCCTCGCCGAAGACGATCGGAACCGCAGGGGAAAATGAGACCTTTCCGGGCATCGTGCTCATTCACGGAGGAGGAGGCACCGCCTTCTCCGACTGGGTCTGGCTCTGGGCAAAGCGGGGCTATGCCGCCATCGCGATGGATCTGTCAGGACACCGTCCGCCGACTGCCCGCTTCGATGACAAGGGGGAAAAGATCGCCGATCACGGTCACAAGCGCGAGGAACGGATCCGGCTTGAAAAAGGCGGACTCGACCACGGCCATGGGGAGAAGTTCGACTGTATCGGTGGAGAGATCGACAACGACTGGCCCTACCACGCGGTGGCAAATGTGATGAAGGCCCACACCCTTCTCCGGCAGTTTCCCGGAGTCGATCCCGAGCGCACCGCCGTCACTGGAATCAGCTGGGGAGGTTACACCACCTGCCTCGCCGCCTCGCTCGATGACCGCTTCAAGGCCGCCGTGCCTGTCTACGGATGCGGATTTCTTCATGAGGGTGAGTCCGTACAGAAACCTTCCATCGACAAACTCGGCGATCGCCGCGACGCCTGGATTGCCGCCTACGATCCCTCGAGCCATCTCGGCAAGTGCATCATCCCGACCTTCTGGGTCAACGGCACCCACGACATCCATTACGTCCTCGACAGCTATGCAAAATCCTATGCTCTTGTGAAAGGACCGACGACCTTTCGCATTCAGCCGCGCATGGTTCACGGACATCCACCCGGATGGGCTCCCGCTGAAATCGGGATCTACGTCGATTCATTCCTGAAGGGGGGAGTTCCGCTTCCCGCCGTCGGAGAAATGACCGTCGAGGGAGACACCGTCACTGTTCCTTTTGAATCAAAAACAAAGATCCTCAAAGCCGAACTGCACTATACCTCGGCGACCGGACGGAGATCGGATCGCGAATGGCAAAGTGTCGCGGCAACGATCGAGGAGGGAAAAGTCATCGCCAAAGGTCTGCCGCAGGAAGCCAATACCTGGGTCGTGACCCTGACCGATGAGCGGGGTGCGATGGTGACGAGTGCGGTGGGGATGAGGTAGAAAATCCACTGATGAGAGATCCCGCCACCTACATCGCCCTCTTGTTCCTCGTGATTTCGATTCAGACCTTCGTTTGGGCCATCGGGAGGTATTCGCTGGAGCTTGACTGGTGGAGGACCGCTCCGATTGCCTTCCTGCTTCTCTATGCTCTTCCAGTCACCATGGCGCTGGGTGATCCCATTCCCGCAGTCATCGTGTGTTTCGTGATCTCCGCCATCCTCGTCTGGGCATTGGCCGAATTCTTTTACGAACCGGATCTGCGGCAGCGCATCGCGATGGCCACGGTTCTCCCGATCTTCGGGATGGTCGCGCTCCCCCTTGGATTCTTCCTGCGCAGGACTATTTTCGGGTATTAGAGCCAGCTCACCGCAACGCCGCCCGCGCCTCCAGAAACGCCGCCTTGAGCTGCCCGTAATCCGTCGTCACCGGAAACTGGGGGAACTCATCGATGACATTTTGCGGAGGGCAGAAAAGGATGCCGCGATCCGCTTCGCCGAGCATACTGGTGTCGTTGTAGGAATCACCCGCCGCAATGACCTTGAACTTCAGTTCGTGGAAACGTTTCACCGCCTCACGTTTCTGGTCGGGCATACGGAGGTGATAGGCTTCGACGCGGCCGTCTTCCGCAATGCCGAGACGGTGGCAGAAGAGGGTCGGATATCCGAGCTGACGCATGAGCGGTTTGGCGAACTCGTAAAAAGTATCGGACAGGATAACGACCTGAAACTCGGACTTCAGCCAGTCGAGGAACTCAAGCGCCCCGTCGAGCGGGCCAAGGCTGTCGATGACTTCCTGAAGGTCCCCGATCTTCAGCCCGTGCTCGTCAAGGATGCGGAGCCGCTGCGTCATCAGGACGTCATAATCGGGAATGTCCCGCGTCGTCGCGAGGAGGGCGTCGATTCCGGTTTTCTGCGCCACATTGATCCAGATTTCCGGAACAAGGACACCTTCGAGATCCAGGCAGGCAATTTCCACAGTCGTATCAGGGTTGGTTCGGCTCACGTTTTCACCGGTTCCGGCGTGAATTCAATCGGATTCCCTTGATTAATGGACAAACCTCGCCTTCATCAAGAGACCCAACCCTCTCAAGATGGCGACCCAACCCTCTCAAGTCCTCGGTGTGATCCCGGCCCGCTGGGGCTCAACCCGCTTTCCCGGGAAACCCCTGCATCTCATCGCCGGGAAACCCCTCGTCCAGCACGTCTGGGAGCGCTGTCTCGAATGCCGGGAGCTCACCCGAACGACCGTGGCAACGGATGACGAGCGCATCGCCGCCGCCGTCGAGGCCTTTGGCGGACACGCCACGATGACCCGGCCCGATCACCCCAGCGGAACCGACCGGGCCGCGGAAGTGGCGTCCGCCTTTCCCGAAATGTCCCATATCATCAATATTCAGGGCGACGAGCCGCTCATTGATCCGGGTTTGATCGATTCGCTCGCGGCGGCCCTCCTCGCCGATCCCGCTTTGCCCATGATTACGGCGGCCAACCCCCTCCCCGCCTCGGATCCGATCCTCGGCGACCCGAATGTGGTCAAGGTCACGATCGACCGGAACGGGCATGCCCTTTACTTCTCGCGCAGCCAGATTCCGCATCCGCGAAGTGTTCCGGATGACCTGATTTATTACCGTCACAAGGGGATTTACGGATTCCGCCGGGACTTCCTTTTTGACTTCGTCGCCTGGGAGCCCTCACTTCTTGAGCGCACCGAAGGCCTTGAACAACTGCGTGCTCTGGAGAACGGGGCAAGGATTCGTGTCGTTTTAACCGGGGATACCTCCCCCGGCGTTGACACTCCCGAGCAGGCGGCGATACTCCACGATTTGCTTTCACAATGAAGTATATCTTCGTCACAGGAGGAGTGGTCAGTTCGCTCGGAAAAGGTCTCGCGGCTGCCGCTCTCGGACAACTGCTGGAGCGTCGCGGTCTGCGCGTCCTCATGCAGAAGTTCGATCCCTATCTGAATGTCGATCCGGGGACGATGAGTCCCTTTCAACACGGCGAAGTCTACGTCCTCGACGACGGAGCCGAAACCGACCTCGATCTCGGCCACTACGAGCGTTTCACGAGCGGTCGCCTTTCCAAGCTGAACAACATCACGAGCGGTCAGGTCTACGAGACAGTGATCAAGAACGAGCGCGAGGGCGTTTACCTCGGCGCGACCGTGCAGGTCATCCCCCACGTCACCGACGTGATCAAGAACCGCATCCACGAGGTCGCCCAACGCGACGATATCGATATCATCATCACCGAAATCGGCGGCACCACCGGAGACATCGAGGGATTGCCCTTCCTTGAGGCGTTGCGCCAGTTCAAGGACGAAGTCGGCCACGAGAACGTTGCCTTCATCCACACCACCCTGGTGCCTTACATCAAGGCCGCCGAGGAACTGAAGACCAAACCGACCCAGCAGAGCGTGGCGAAGCTGCGCGAGATCGGGATCACTCCCGATGTCATTCTCTGCCGCGCCGAACAACCCATCGATCAGGACGTGCGGAAAAAGATTTCCATGTTCTGTAACGTGCGCCCCGAGGCCGTCATTCCCTTCCTCGACGTGTCGGGCACCATTTACCGCGCCCCGCTGAACCTGCACGACCAGCACCTCGACGACATCATCTGCGAGCGTCTCGGCCTCGTCACGAAAGAGCCCGACCTGCTTGAGTGGCGCAACATGGTCGACCGCATCGTCAACCCCAGTCACCACGTCAAAATCGGAGTGGTCGGCAAGTACATCGACCTCAAGGACGCCTACAAGTCCATCTACGAGAGCCTCACCCACGCCGGCGCGGCCAATGACACTCACGTCGAAGTGGTTCGGATCGATTCAAGTGATATCGAAGAGTTCGGCGCGGCGAAGTATCTCGACGGCGTTTCCGGTATTCTTATTCCCGGCGGCTTCGGAGACCGCGGCATCGAGGGCAAGATCCAGGCCGCGCAATATGCCCGTGAAAAGGGCATTCCTTACTTCGGCATTTGTCTCGGCATGCAGATCGCGACGATCGAGTTTGCCCGCCACGCTTGTGGAATGGAGCATGCCCACAGCACCGAGTTCGATGAGGGAACCCCCCATCCCGTCATCTGCCTGCTTGAGGATCAAAAAGCGATTCAGGGCAAAGGCGGCACGATGCGACTGGGCACCTGGGAAACTAAGATGGCACCCGGAAGCCGGGCCGCCGCCCTCTACGGGAAAAACTCAGTCAACGAGCGCCATCGCCATCGCTACGAACTGAACCAGAACTACCTTCCGCTCTATCTGGAGAAGGGACTCAAACTGGCCGGAACCTCGCCAGACGGCAAGCTTGGTGAGATCATTGAGATCCCCTCGCACCCCTTCTTTATCGCGGTACAGTTCCACCCCGAGTTTCAGAGCAAACCCACCGCTCCGCACCCCCTCTTCAAAGGGTTCGTGGCCGCGGCGCTTGAGCACCGCGGTTGATTCAGCCTCCTCCGGGGGCGGGCTCTAGGCAGTCACCAATCCGCTCCGCTCGAGGAGCGCATTGAGCTCGGGATCGCGTCCCATGAAGTCACGGAAGAGCTTGGCGGCATCATCGGAATTTCCCCGGCTGAGGATTTTATCCCTGAATTCGCGTCCGACTTCCGGACTGATCACTCCGGCTCCGGCAAAGCGGGTGAAGGCATCCGCATCGAGGACTTCGGCCCATTTGTAGGAGTAATAACCGGCCGCATAGCCCGTCGCACTGGCAAAGAGGTGGGTGAAGCGCCGCGCCATCGTCGGAGGTGAGGTCGCGAGACGCATGACGTAGCCGTCAAGAATATGCCAGACGACCTCGTCGAGGGTCAGCGTCTCGGGCCGCTCGAAATGGTTGATGTGCAGATCGAGATCCATTTTTCCAAAGGCAAGCTGCCGCATCTGGACCATGGCGGACTGGAAGTTTCTCGCACCGAGCATCTTGCGGAAGAGTTCCTCGGGAATCGGCTCGCCGGTCTCGTAATGCTTCGCGAAGAAATCGAGACTGGTGCGCGACCAGCAGAAATTCTCGAGAATCTGGGAAGGGAGTTCCACAAAATCCCAGACCACCTTCACCCCGTTCAGGGATTTGATTTCGACCTCACCGAGGAGGTGATGAAGAAGGTGCCCGAATTCGTGAAAGATCGTCTCAACTTCCCGGTGGGTCAGAAGAGCGGGCTTGCCCTTCGATGAAGGCGTCAGGTTGCCGCAGATCAACCCGAGGTGTGGTTCGCGCGGCCTGCCCTCAAGTTCGGGCGAACCGGTTCTCAGGTAGTTCATCCACGCTCCACCGCGCTTCTCCTCGCGCGGATGCCAGTCGGCATAAAAGGAACCAAGATGCTGGCCGCTCTCCGCGTCATGAAGCTCATAGAACTTCACTTCGGGATGCCAGACTTCGACCCCGTCACCTTGCGGAGTCTCCCCGGGCTTCGCGTAGACCACTTCCCGCTCAAGGATTTTGAATCCGAAAACCTGTTCCGTCAGACGAAACATGCCCTCGATGACATTCCCGATCGCGAAGTAGGGACGGACTTCCTCTTCGTCGAAGTGGTAGTTTTCCTTGCGCAGCTTTTCCGACCAGTAGGCCACGTCCCAGGGCTCGAAGAGGCCCTTCCACTCCGGTTCATGCTTTTTCCGGAAAGCATCCAGCTCCGCGATGTCCCGCTTGAAATAGGGTTTGGTCCGCTCCGCGAGATCCTCAACAAAGGCCAGGGCGGCCTCGCCGCTGCCGGCCATACGCTCTTCGAGAACCTGATCCGCGAAGTTGGCTTTGCCGAGAATTTCGGCGCGCTCGTGTCTCAGTTTGAGAATCTCCCAGATGAGTTCGGTGTTATCGAATTCACCGCTGAAGCCCACCGTAATGCTGCCCTTCCAGATCTCCTCACGCAGGGAGGCATCATCCGCATACTCCAGCACCGGAAAATAGACGGGGGCTTTGAGCGTGATCCGGTAGACAGGTGCCTCATCGGATCCGAGCCCTTTTGCGGCGGCCTCTCCTCGGAGAACCGAAAGCGCGGTCTCCGGCACACCCCCGAGGCGGGAGTCATCCTCCAGAACCAGTTCCCAGGCATTCGTCGAGTCGAGGACGTTCTCCGAGAACTTCTGGGTGATCCTCGCGAGTTCGGATTGGACCTCCTCGAGGCGCTGTTTTTTCTCCTCGGGAAGTCCGGCACCGCTTCGGAGAAAGTCCTTTACCGTTTCATCGAAGAACCGTTTCCGAACGCCCTCCAGTCCCAGCGCTTCCTCGGTGATGGCGTAGGCCTTGATCCGGTTCCACAGGGAGGCGTTCAGAGGAATGCGCGAGTAAAACTGCGTCACTTCGGACAGCATCTCGTTGTGAGCGGCCCGCAATTCATCACTGTTGCGGACCGAATCGAGGTGACCCACCCGGCCCCACGCGGCGGAGAGAAGCTCGGTCGACTCTTCCAACTCGAGCAGGGTGTTCTCGAAAGTTAATTCGTCGGAATCAAAGGGGGCGGAGAGCAGGTCGATCTTCTCCTGAGCCAATCGCAGGGCCTCCTGAATATCCGGAACAACCGCCTCGGGAACGAGCTGAGACCAGCGAATGTGAAAATCGTGATCCAGAAAAGGATGGGCTGCTTTTGACATGCCCGATCTTAATTCGATGACTCGCAAGGTAAAGCGAATGCACAAAAAAATTCGAGTCCGGAGTCCCGCTTTCGGGATCCGCTACGCTCCCCTTACGGGTGCCGCAGCCCTGGCGTCTCCGTGCTGACGAAGCAGACAGAGCACACCGGCGAGGGCGCACCAGATCGAATCAGCGATCAGGGAATTGCGGAGAAACATCCACGCCGGCGGGGAGAACCCGGGCAATCCCGTCGTCTGACTCTGCCACCAGCCGGCGGCCGACATCTCATACCCCGGCCACATCAGCCAGCTGTAAGTATTGGCGATGACGTAAAAAAAGACGCCGGAAAAAAGCGTCCCGCACCAAAGGACGGGCCAGATCCGATCCGAGCGACCGGCCAGTCCACCGGCGTAGGCGACGAGAAAATAAACGGCGGCCGACATCGCGGTGTATCCGCCGATGCCTCCAGCGCCATGAAGCACCCCGAGAATCAGATCACTCACCAGCAGCATGACGACGGGCAGCCACCAGCAACGGGATCCGAGCAGCATGGCTCCACCAAAGGTCACCGCCATGAGCGGCGCGGTGTTTCCGAGAAATCCGAAATACGAGGCAAAGACCCGGTATCCGACGGTAATCAACACGAGGAGAAGCACCTCCCAAAGGGGAAGCACGTTCACTTTTATGTTCGATTCGCGGTTCACGATAGCAGCGTAGGGGACGGGTAGAAAATGGCAACCCCGGAACGAAGCGGGGTCACCTCACGCGAGGGCCTTCAATTTCTGAACAATGGCGTCTTTCATCATGATGCCGGTCTTGGTTTCCTTGACCTCGCCACCCTTCATAAAAATGAGGGTCGGCACGGCACGGATTCCAAACTTCATCGCAAGCTCGCGATGGGCCATCACATCAACTTTCGTGACTTTGGCGCTGTCACCGACTTCGGCCGCCACCTCATCGAGGACGGGGGAAAGCATCTTGCAGGGTCCACAATGCTCGGACCAGAAATCAATGATGACCGGCACCGCCGCCTGCTCGGCTTCGGCCGCAAAATTTTCCGTGGTAAGATGAACGATGGAGGGATGTGACATGATCTGAATGATTGAGTTCCGCGGAGCCCCGGCCCCTGACGGTTTGACTAGTTCCCCCATTTGAAACGGAGGAGCAAGCGGGAATTGCCCGATGACACAGAGATTACGCTCCCTGCGATTCGGGCGCACCGATGAATTGCCTGAGGCCTCCATCGGAAAACGCGAAGTGAAGCGGAGCCCTGCAGGGATGCCTGAACGCAATCAGGTGCCCCGCCCCGTTTCAGGGTCGGGAGCATCCGGGTGGATTCCCCATTTCACGTTCAGGTGGCGATCACCGGGACCGCTGAAGCCCTGAAACGATCAGCTGCCTGCGCTCATTTTGGTCACCAGCTCGATGGCCAGAACCGCAAGGGCGAGGATGAGAACAATGATGGCAAATGGCATAAGTCCGGATTCTTCGTATTCTTCTTCCCATTCCTCCTCTACCTCCTCGGCAGTGGATTGGATTTTGGGCTGTTTCGGGATTTCCCGCAAGGGAGCTTGAGCCTGACCCATAGGCTGGGTCTGACCCATCTTGACGGTCGCTTGCGGAAGAGGTTTTACGCCACCGGGCTGAAGCGGGGTGGTCGATTTGCCCACGGGGCCGGGGCCACCGCTTCCAGGCGCTTTCGCGAGAGGAATGGTCTTTGCGCCCACAGGCGAAAGGCCGGCCGGTGCGGCGGGAGGGGCTGCTGCTGCCGGTGGTGGTGCCACTGCCCCAAGCGGGACGGTAGGCGCACCGGGAGGTCTCGGGGGAGCTGCCGGGCCGGGCTGAGGGGCCACACCGCCAGGCGCGGGAGCAGACAGGGGTCGCGGCGGCGCCAGGGGACCGGGCGCTTTGGCAAGAGGGATCGTTTTTGCACCTGCCACCGCGGGGGGAGCCGTGGGAATCCCGGCAGATGGAGCCGGAGGTGCCGTCGGCGCAGGCGGTGCCATCGGAGCACTCGCCATGGGCGCGGGAGGAGCCGAAGGGGCGGAGGTCGGAAGCTTCACGGCGCTCGGAGGTGCCGGAGCGGAGGTCGGAACGGAGGGACCTGACATGGGGACCGGGACACGGGCGGCCGGAGCGGACGCACCTCCAATGGGAGCGGTCGTCGGACCATCGGTCGGCAGTGGTGCCGTTGCTTCAATCGGGTCAGTGTTCGGAGAGGGAGGAATCGGACCAGTGGCGGCAACACCAATAACGGGAGCTGTCGAGGGACCTCCGGAGGGAATTGGCGCGGTCGAGCCTTTAGGAGCGACCGGTCCCGAATCATCGGGCTGCGCTCTTAAACTGATTCGAACCGTTTCCTTCTTCAAAGGCACCGTCGAGGTGCTGACAGAAGGCTTGGGTGGAATTTGATCACTCATACAGAAATAACTTTTAAAAAGTCCAGACGCTGATTAAGGCCTCGAACACTCGTTGATGTCAAACGCATAATCAATTTCGCGCATGGAATCCAGTCTTTTTCTCATCGACGAGTGCTGGAATTTTCATAGCTCTGCCACCATAGTGGTCTCCTAATGCCGTTTCCGGGTTCGCCATCCGCCCTCCTTCAGGAATTGATCCGCATTCCAAGCGTCAATCCCGACTGTGCTCCGGGACAAGGGGCGAGCGGTGAGATGGCCTGTGCCGTCAGGGTTGGCGAGCTCCTGCGAGCCTGTGGAGCAGAGGTGACGCTTGAGGAAGTCCTTCCCGGCCGCCCCAATGTGATCGGCCGTTTTCCGGGAGGAAAAAAGAATCGGGGAATACTTCTCGCCCCGCATCTCGACACGGTCAGCGTCCAGGGAATGTCCATCGACCCGTTCGGCGGTGAAATCCGGGATGGAAAAATTTTTGGCCGCGGCGCGTCGGATACCAAGGGGACAATGGCGGCAATGTTGTGGGCTCTGTTTCAGATGCGGGAAAATCTCAGCAGAGTTTCCTCGCCGGTGACCTTTGTCGGCTTGATGGGCGAAGAAGCGGATCAGCCCGGTTCAAAGCACTTCGCCGCACGACACGGGGCAGACTACGAATTCGCCGTGGTCGGAGAGCCGACCTCCCTCGAGACCGTCCACGCCCACAAAGGCTGCGTCTGGCTGGAAATTTCGGCGGCGGGTCGTGCCTGTCACGGATCCACTCCGGAGCGGGGTGAAAACGCGATACGGAAACTGCTCCCGGTCCTCGAAGAACTTCTCGCCTCGCTCGAGGCACAACTCCCCGCCTACCGCGATGCTGTCCTCGGCTCCCCCACGGTCAGTTTGGGCATGATCCAGGGAGGCAGCAGCCCGAACATCGTCGCCGCCGAGTGCCGGGCCACGCTCGATTTCCGGGAAACCCCCGCCCTTCATCAGGCCGGAGGCAGTCGGCGCCTCGTCGAGGATTTTCTTGCCTCACGAGGACTCACTCAGTCCATTTCCGTGTCCGTGCTCGGTGATTCGTGCCCCCTCCTGACCGATCCCGGCACGGACGGGATTCTCCGTCTTCAGTCCATCGGCTCAACCCTCACCACGGCACCCTGGTTCTGCGACGCGGGACGCCTCGCCGAGGGCGGAATCCCTTCGGTGGCCTGCGGGCCGGGAAGTATCGCCCAGGCCCACACCAAAGACGAATTTCTCTCGATTCAGGACCTCGAGGACGGTGCGGTTTTTTATCAGCGCTTTCTCGAGACCTATCAAATCTGAAGTGCCCGGGCGGCGCACGAGGTTGCCGGAAAACAAAAAAGCTGCCCGAAGGCAGCTTTCGAAAGCGGGGAAATCCCGATGATCCGACCCAAGGGCGGATTACCAGGTCCTTCCGCGGGTGTAGCCCGTGGTGGACATAAAGCCGATCTGCGGAGGAAATTCCTCGTAACCGCGAATCGGGAGATAGTCGATATCGGCCATCGCGGGACGGAAGCTGTCCTTGTAGAGCGGGCGCTGGAAATTGACCACTTCGTAGATGCCGAACTTGAGGCGGGCACCGGCGCGCTGGATTCCCTGGAAGTATCCGGCGGTGAAAATTCCCACGGACTGCTCGGTGTGGAGCTCGCTCCAACGGTGCATCGTCATGGGGATTTCGGTCCATCCGTAGACGATGTTTGCGAATCCGCGTCCAAATTTACGTGTCTTCGTGTATTTCGTCTTCGGCGGTTCGTGGATGTCCGCGAAAGAAACCGAAACGAATGCGAAGAGCACAAGAGCTGCCAAAATCCTTCTCATATAGGGTCGAAGAGTAGACAGGTGACACAATATTGGCAACCAAATTTTTTTTTCGCTTGGCTCGAGCCTCCTTCTTCCTATGTTGAGGGACAATGCACCCCGATCTTGAAAAGTTAGTCTCACGAGGCAAAATCGACCCCCTCACCGCTCAACAACTCGAACTATTGCCTCCCGGGACCTACTGCCAGCACAAAAGCTGGGGCGCCGGCAAGGTCATCGACTGGGATCGCCTTGGCGTAAAAGTGATCGTGGACTTCGAGACCAAAACCGGTCACGAACTCGGAATGAAGTTCGCCGCGATGTCGCTGACCCCGATTTCCGAGGATTCTTTTTTGGCAAAACGCTACACCGCCTCGGATGAATTGAAGGCTCTTTCCAACTCCGATCCGGTGGCTCTCGTGAAACTGGCCCTGAGCAGCAGCGGCGACCGCCTTTCCCTCGATCAGCTCGAAACGATGCTGAAGGGCTACATTATCCCGGAAGGGAAATACAAGAGCTGGTGGGAGGCCACCAAAAAGAAACTGCGCGAGAACATGCAGTTCATCGTCCCCGCCAAGCGCACCGATCCGCTGGAGCTGCGTGAGGAGGACTTCGACCCCTCGCAGGGCCTCATCGCCGACTTCCGCGAAGCGCGCGATCTCCGGGCCAAGGTGAAAGCCGTCGAGGCCATCATCAAGGAGATCAATGCCTTCAAAGACCACCAGGACAACCTCATCGAACTCGTCGCCGAGATCAGCGAAATCGCGCGAAAGGGCGTCAAACTCCAGTATGCCCCCGCCGTCGAGTTGATCCTGATCCGCGAGGAACTGCAGACCAAACTCAAGGGCTTCGAACCGGTCAGCGGTCAGATTTCGACTGCCGAGATCCTCGCCGCTGACGAGAACGCCATCCCCGGATTGTTCGAAGATCTCTCCCTGACGCGTCTCCGCCAGGTTCTCAAAAGTTTCCCCGACGCTTTCGGCGAGGAAAAATGGGTCGAGAAAATGCTCGGGCTTATTCCCCTCTGCAATCTTCGCTCCATCGCCGAGATCGCCAGCTACCTGGATTCAGCGGATCGCCGAAGTGCCATCATTGGCTACATGGAGAACGGCCTGCAACAGCGGACGATCACTTCGGACTCGCTGGCCTGGATCTGCCGTGAGCGCAAAGGGCTCTCCCAATCGGTCTTCACCACCACGCTTTGTCTGTCAGTAATGAGCTCGCTTGAGGCGGATCAGTTGAATGACGAGGGTTCGGTGCGCGCGGCGAACCGCCTTCGTGATCTGGTGGCTGATGACAACGGGCTCATCCCCGACCTCATCAACGGAGCCAACATCAACACGATCCGGAACTTCGCGAGCCGCCTCGTCACTTCCGCCTCCTTCGATGAACTGACCCGGAAATCGCTCATGGCGCGGATCATCAAACTCCACCCTGAGATCCAGGATCTCATGAGTGGTCGCGAGAAAGTGCAGGAGGAAACTCTCATCGTCTCCGAGTCCAGCCTCGCCGAGAAAAAGGCCGCCTACGACAAGCTCATCAAGGAGGAAATTCCCCAGAACCGCGAGGACATCAAGATCGCCCGTTCCTACGGAGACCTTCGCGAAAACTTCGAGTACAAGTCCGCCAAGGAATACCAGCGGGTTCTCATGAAGCGGCAGGGCGACTGGGAGCGCGACCTCAAACTGGCGCAACCGACCGATTTCCTCAATCCCGACACCAGCAAGGTGTCCATCGGAACGATCGTGTCTCTCGACGCCGTCAGCGGAGGGGAACCGCTCACCTACACCGTCCTCGGGGCCTGGGATTCCGATCCGGACAACGGGATCATCGCCTACCTTTCCGAGCGTGGTAACGCCATCCTCGACAAGGCGGTCGGCACCGAGGTTGAGTTCCCGCTCGGCGATGGCGAGATGAAGCGCTACCGCATCACGGCGATCAAGGCTTACAAGAGCTGAGACGGGCTCCGCGCCGGTTGAATTGCTCTGAAGAGGGTTGGGTTCATCACCCAACCCTTTTTCTTTGATCAGTTCGGAAAGGGCGGATGCACCGTGGGGAGCTGACGCGGATTGTAGGGCTCTCCCGGGTAGAAAAGGAAACCGGGATTCGCGGAAATCAGTTCGAACTTCGAAAGGCGGAACTCAGGCACCACGAAATTTGAGTTCGGGTCGTAAATCTTCGCCCCGGTGAAGCTGCCCCAGATGCGGTACTCGTAGTTGTGGTCGTAGCCATGCGGCTGCGGAACCCCTTCCTCAGGAGCACGGTCCGGCTGCTTGATGATACTCTCGTTCATGATGACGAGCTGCGCCTCGGACCAGGGCTGGCCCGGCTGGCGCATGTATCCCCAGAATCGTGTTCCATCCGTCCACCAGCGGCGACCGATGTAATAATTTCCCGGAGGCTCGGTCGCGATCACCGCATTCCTTGCCTTGACCTGGGGATGGTTGATCTGGGCGGGCGTGAGCTGCCCGGCGATGTTACCTCCGCCGCTCGTCCCGGTAGTCGTACATGAGGAGAGGAAAAATCCGGCTCCCGTCAAAATGATGCCTAATGCCAGTCTTTGCGCCGAACAGCCGTGGCGGTTTCCGGCGCGTTTCACGATGTGTGTCATAGATGATTCGATCTAAAAAGCCTGGCAGGCAGAGACAAGACGATAAGTTCAGACCCGAAATTAGTAAAATCCGGATTTTTTTAAAAAAGCGATGATTTAGCGCCGATTTCGCTCCTGTTTCTCAAAAATGGGAAGAATTTCGGCCTCAATCCACGCAAAAGCGGGTTCCATGCCCTGCTCTTGATAAACTCCGCCGATGATCGCCTCCACCGCCGTCGGGTTCCCGATGCAGGCGAGAAACTGGTTCGAAGTCATCCTCCTCAGGGTCTCGCCACAGACCATTCCCCTCTCCCGAAGGATCCAGGTGCGGGCATAGAGATCGAGGATCGTATCGCCTATCCAGGCAAGCTCCTGCTCCCTCCGTTTGCTCTCGTCCTTCCGCGTCCCTTTCATTCGGATTGGTCCTTCCGAAAGGCCTCGAGCGCTTCCTGCGTGATCACGTATCGGGCCCCGCACCTCGGACATCCGGCGGCAATGACTTCATTCTCCCCGAAAACCGCCTGTATCGCCTCCTCGTTCATGTCGGCAATGATGGGGAAGATCTTTTCCGGCCGGCAGCCACAGTCGAACCGGTAGGAGCGGGTTTCGAGGAGACTGAGGGTCTCGAATTCATCAATTCGCCGGATCTTTTCGTCATCGAGGTCCATGAGCCAGTCGACATCGCAGTCGGGCTGAGCCGAGACCATCACAAAATCCTCCTCACTGTGCCGGAAATATCTGCCCGGCCGCTGCTCGCTTTGCGTGTAAAAGGACTCGGCAATGGAGAACATGTCCAGAGTCTCCGCTTCAACCATGCTCTGCCTCGGTTCCCGCCCCGCGACCATGACCTGGGAGATGAAAAGATTATTCTCCCGTTCCCGCACATCCTCGGTGAAAAGGCGACCGACCACATTTCCGCCCCGGTTGCTCCCGGTGACAAAAACGTTTTGAAGCGGATCCTGCCAGCTCAGGGTCCACGCCACCGCCTCGTTCCACGGCCGCGTCGCGAGGTGCAGAGTGAGGGCGGCGAGCCCGTCCTTCACGAGATTATCCTGAGCGGGCTCGTAGCGGATCTGGTGCTGCATCAGGTGCAGATAGTAGTCCATGTAGAGCGGGGAGAAATCCCCCCGCACGAGGAGGGCATTGCGCTCACGCACGAAGAAGCAGTGAACCGCAATCGGGTCAGTGGCCGCGTTTTTGGAGGGATCGTTCAGCATGGGAAATTTCGAAAGGCGTTCACTTTGGCAAAAATACGACCTTTCCTCCGATTCGCGAACAGGGACATTCCCTTGTCTCAAAAAATACGTCCTGACAGGTTTCAGACGCCGCCCCTGAAACGAGCGCTTGAACGAATACCCGCATCAGTGTTAGAGAATGAGGCGCATGAACGAAGCCGATCTAATCACCCTCCTGAAGGGAAATCCTGATTTCACCAAGGTCACCGAGGCCTCTCTCGGTGCTCTCATCAGCTCGGGAGAGATTCAGGAGCTCGACGGAGGAGTCGAAATCATTCGCGAAAAGGAAGCCGGTCAGCGGATCTGGGTGCTCATCGAGGGGGAGCTCGAGATCCTCGTCAACGGAACCCTCGTCAATCGCATCACCAGTCCCGGGGAAGTCGTCGGTCAGATCAGCGCGGTGTCCCTCACTCCGGCTACCGCCACGGTCCGGATGGCGAAAGCGGGAAAATGCCTCGCCATTTCCCACCGTGCCCTGCATGAGGTCATGAAGAGCTCTCCTCAGCTCGCCGAGTCCATCCTCCGCTCGATGGCCAAATACCTCGAGCGCCGCTGAGCCGGAATCACGGGGCCACCCCCGTTTTCATTTCCTGGGAAAGCTGGAAAAGACGGTGAACCTGCTTCATCGGAATGTGGGCAATGTCGATGCGTCGCTCCAGGCCAAGCAGAATGGAGAAGGTCGCGAGGCCTTTGCCCTCGTCACGCATCAGGGTGTTGGTGATCACTCTCCAGGGATGAGCCTCCAGCTCAAAGCCGCTTCTCTTCTCCGTCATCAGGTAGAGGTGTCGGTCCGTTACGATGACACAGAGTTTGGTCATGCTGAGGAGCCCGGCTTTGGCCTGCACCGCGATGTAGTAGATATCCTCCCCCTGTCCGACGACACTGGAGACCTCGCGGAAGGCGATCGCGACCCGCTGGGTATCCTGACCGTCATCCACAAAGTGGCTGATCTGCTCGTGCACCTCGAAGACTTCGTGAATGGGTCTCCACTCTCCGATTCCCTCGTAGTAGACCATGTCGTCGAGGCCGATTTCCCCGTTGTTGAGGAGCTGAAGCAGGTCGGATTCCCCGAGTGGACCGATCGGATCCCGGGAGCCTCGTCGCAAAATGGAAAACATAATCCCGGGATAGTCGTTCGATTCTTCCGTGCTCATAGTTTGAAGGCCACCGAGGTTTGTATTTACAATGTGAGTTAAATTGCGAGATTCGGCAAGCCTAAAAGCGGGCTCAATCGGTGGAAATGAACCACTCCGGCGGGATACGACGCGGCCGGCCCTCCGGCATTTGGACCAGAGCCACGATCTGACGGGCTTCCGCGACGAGACGGGAGGCCCCCTCGGAACCGGATACACTGAGGGTAAAATCACAGGTCGCCCGGACCTTTTCCGCCGAGCTGAGGCGGGCCGTCACCGTGACTTCGTGTCCGAGCCGGGCGGGAAAACGGTAGTCGATCTCGGTCCGGATCACGACCGGGAAGAGCTGAGTCTCCGACATCGAGAGCAGGTCCATTCCCAGAGCGGCAAACAGCGCCGCCCTCGCCTTTTCCACAAAACGGAGATAGGCAATGTTCGAAACGACCCCGCCACAATCGGTGTCATAAAAGAGCACTGTTTCCTTGATTTCGACTTCTTTCATCCCTACGGAAGGCAGTCCGGACAGACGGTCATGGACTTGCCGCAGCCAAGATGATACTATCCCGCCCGGAAACGAAAGCATGAAAAATCGTCGGGTGACGCATCTCCTTGCCCTCTGCTGGCTGGCCGCCCTGATCCTGGGGCCGGGAAGAGTGTCCGCGTATGACTCGCCCGACTTCGACGTCGACGTTTTTTCAGCGGACGGGATTTTCCTGCCGACCGAACAGCAAAGCAGCCTCCTCGAGGCTCTCGCCGCGATCGCCTCGAACTTTACCGACAATGCGCGGGTCGATGATGATCTGCGGGAGAAAGCCCTCGCCCTTTCCCTGCGCCTTGATCCGATGCACTATCATTCGCGGCTCGCCCATCGGGCGCTGACGAGTGGAACGGCACCTGTCGCCACGACCTACTTCGACAGCCTCACCGTCATCTCGGAAACACTCTGGAATCTGGGCTCGCAGCTCTCCCGCCCCCCTCTCCAGCCCGAGGGGATTCGACTGGCCCCCTATCTGTTGGAGCTGGCCCTCATCACCCATCCCCAACCTCCCGCAGAGCGCCTCGATCTCTACGCGACTGCGACCAATGGGAAATACCCGCTGTGGGAAAACTTCACGACCCTCCAGCCCGACGCCAATCGCTCGACGACACGCACCCTTTCCCTCCGCAACGAGACGGATGACCTCCTCGCCATGCAGAAGAGACGGGGAAAAACCGATCCCGCCCCCGGGAAAAGCGCCCCCCCGACGCCGGAGAGACCGCAACCGGAACCCTCCGGCCCCGCTCCCGTGACTCCCATCGCGGCTTCGCTGACGGTGGTCGCCTCCATCGTCGAGGTCGACGGCACTCCGGTGCCGGGCCGGGTCTCCCTGATGATTCGTCCCCCGCAAAACCGGATCGAACGCACTCTCCTCGCCGCTCCCGCGTCAACACCCCCCGTCCCGGGTGGCCCCACCCTTCCCCTGATTGCCTCCAACGACGACCTCCCCGTGGGAGAAATCCGGATTCCCTCCACCTTCGCCACAGAACGCTCGTGGACCTGGCCGGCCGGCGCCGTGGGAGAAGTGGGTTTCACGCCCTCCGGCAGCGCCCCTCCGGCACGTCCGGCGACGCTCCCAAACGTGATGCCCCAGGCGGCGGTGCTGGTTGGCAACCTGCTCGGGAAAACGACGATCAACGACGCCTTTGTTCTCTCGGGTGAAGCGATCGACGCAACTTCCGCTCCGCTCCTCCGGGATCCCCTCGCCACCGCCAAAGCGACTGGAACGCTCGGCAAAAAGTATCTACTCGTGCCCGCTTCGGCGCTTGAGGCGCTCGTCGCTTCCCTTCAGAAAACGGGGCAACTCGCCCTGCTCTTTCAGACGGAATTAATTGCTTACTCCTCGCTCGCCGAAGCCCTTACCCTGACCAGCACTCCCACCGATCCCGCCCTGATCGAGGCCAGCGCGGCCTTTGACGAGATCGAAGCCGTCTCGACCCGGATGTCATTCCCGGAACTCTCACGAAACGCCAAAGTCCAGGAGAGGCTGGAGGGCATCCTGACCAAATACCCGAATCACCTCTCCGCCCGGGCCATGCTGGGATACGGTCGTCTTCCGGTCACCCAGGAGATGAAGATCTTCGAGTTCGCGATGCAGCTCGAAGCGCTCGTTCAGCCTTTTGTTCATCTGGATGAGGTGGAGGACGCGGATGCCGCCCGGCTGAAACTGGCCGAAGCGAATCAGCAGTTCGCGCGCCTCAGGCTCGAGGCTCCCACCGAGTTCCGGGATGTGATCGCCCCGTTCATCGACCTCTTCAGCGCGGCGGGGGGTTACCTGGGACTCAGCGATCGGGACTCATCGGTCGGTCAGGAACGGCTCAAGGATGTCGCCAAGGCGTTTGCCAAACTGGAGAGCGGCTTCTCACAGCTTTCCTTCCACTCGGCGGTGTTTGAGGAGGGGTCCGCAAAGCCGACCCTCATTGAAGGCGAATCGCTCGTCTCCAGCTCGCGGGCCACCGCCGGCAACACCAGGGCACTGGAGCTCACCGGACTTCCGGAATCCTGGTCCGGAGACCATCAGCTCTGGTGGACCGGCGCAAACCCGGGCGACACCTGCACCCTGACCCTTGAGAAAGTCAGTGCGGGATCACGCACGATCACCCTCTACATGACGAACGCAAGGAACTACGCGATCGCAAGGATCTCCGTCGGCAACCTCTTCAAGGAGGTCGATTTCTACTCGCGGGAAATGGAGCTGGGAGAGCCCCTCGTTTTTGAAAACGTCGAAGTCCAGGACGGTGAATCGCTCGAAATTGTTTTTCAGATCATCGGAACGAATCCGGACGCAGAGCCTTTGTTTTTCCTGGGGATCGATCGGATTGAGGTGCAGTGATCCGGTATCGGGTGACCGCGTTCCCCTGAATCAGCGCGTCGCGATACCGCCGCTGCATGCAGGCAGGCCACTCGCTGAAATTGGACGGCAGCGATGGGGTGTCCGCTGGTTCGATGGTGTTTTTCATCTCTTCCGTTCCGGACCGGTTCAACAGCCAAGGCGGCCTAACAAAACATCCCTTCGCCGTCTCGCCTCGGCCACATCACGCGTTTTGAGGGAAACCCGTACCCGCTCCGCGGTGTAATCGGATCGATGCAGGGTGAAATGACACCACCAGGTGCCGCGGTTGTTCCAGAGATGATGATCCGGATTCCCGTCACCGGGAGAATCTTTGCGCGGTCGGACCGCGAGGGTTCCGGTGAGGGCGGGCGAATTGGCTCCGCCGGGTGCTTCGAGCAGGTCGAGGTAGGTCATGATTGATGCAGTTTCTGTGGGATTCAGTTACCGCACCAGGCTTGGGGTCCCCCCGCTAACGCGGAGCCTTCCCCGGAGAAATTCTGTTCGGACACGGAGGCCCGCACATCGGTTGCTGACACGGTTTCCCGCCCCAGCATCCAAGGCACCTTGGCTTCTCCAAACCAGGTTGCCGGACTCGACTTTCATCGGGCCACTCCTGATGCTTGTGTGAAAGATCGCTTAGGCAGGGGCCCTTCGCAAGCTTCCCCTCTGTCATACAGGAGCATTTTTGAGAAAAACGGATTGCATCAGCCCTCCGGTTCGGGTAAACATTTCATATCGATGCATCGTGATTTATTGATTTGTATTTCCCTCCTGACTTGCCTCCTCACGGGGTCAGTGTCCTCTCAGGAGCCCGGGGCCGCGCCCCAGGCCGGGGAAAGCACTACCCTCGAGACCACCACGGTCGAATCATCCCCCCGGCGCGTCGCGGTCGCCCGCGAAGAGACGATTCAGTTGCAGAACACGCCCGCCGTCACCACCAAGACGATCCAGCCGGAGGAAACCCCGCTCCCCTCGTTCGACACCCTTTCCGCCGCCGAGGTCCGCACCTCCCAGCGTTTTGATATCGGTGACATCCTCAGCCAGATGGCCGGAGTCAGCCTCATTGAGGCAGGACAAATGGGCGCGCAGACCTCCCTCTTCATCCGCGGCATGGAGAGCAACCACACCGTCGTCCTCCTCAACGGACGCCGCCTTCCCCCCGGTCTCGCCGGGATCTATCAGCTTGAGTATCTCGATGTCTCCACCCTCGAGTCCGTCCAGATCACCAAAGGAGCCGCCAGCTCCCTCTACGGGTCCGACGCCCTCGCCGGAGTCATCGACATGCGCTCGACCGACGCGCGTTTTATCGAGACGGACACTCTCTCCTCCTTTGCCGAAGGCGGCTCCTTCTCGACCTTCCGCACCGGACACAAACTCACCCTAAAGGACGGACCCGTCGGCATCGCCCTCGACACCAGCTACCTCGAAACCGCAAATGACCGGGTCTCCTCGGATTTCGAAAACGGCCTCATCCGGGGAAATATCGCCATCGAAATCAACGAGGGCGTTTACGTCGATCTCCTCGGCTATGTGCAGGATTCCTTCCTCCAGGTGCCCGGCTCCTCCCTCGGCTTCGCCTTTCCCGAAGAACAGATTAACAACAATCTCTCCACCCTCTTCTCTCCCCGCCTGAGTGTGATTCGCGACGACTGGGACTTTTCCACCTTTTACAGCCACACCACCAACGAACTCGAAGCAACCCGCGACGTCTTTTTTAACGACAATCTCCTCGAGCAGACCGGACACGAGGTCGAGGCGGTCTTCAACTATCACCCCACCGACGAAGCGACCTGGACGCTCGGAGCCGGGTATTACGGCTACGCCTTCGAACGTATCCCGCTCATTCCCGGACCCTTCAACCTGCCGAGCGATTTTGAGTTCAGTTACACCAGTGTCTTCGCCCAGGCCGATCTCGACCTCCCGTGGAACTTTCACCTCCTCACCTCGGGTCGTTACGACGAGCACGATTCCTTCACCAGCAAAGGTACCTACACCGTGCAACTCAGTCACGAGATCGAAAGCACCCGAACGACCCTCTTCGCCAAAAGCTCAACCGGCTACAAGGCACCGTCAGGTCAGGACTTCATCTTTCTCGACGCCGGCATCGACCCGACCACCCTGCAACCCGAAGAAAGCCAGACCTGGGAAGTGGGCGCGCGCCAGCAGCTCTTCAACGAACGCAGCTCCATCGCCCTGACCTATTTTGAAGCGCAAGTCGACAACCTCATCGACGTCGATCCCTTCACCTTCGTCGACCCCGCCATCGTCGATACTCAATCACGCGGCGTTGAGGCCGAGCTGGTCTATTCCCCGACGGAGACATTACAATTCTACACCAACGCCACCTGGCTCGACGCCATCATCACTGATGGCGAGTATCTCGGAGGTTTCGGCGGCAGCCCCGGCGACCGCCTCCCCCGCCGTCCTGGGTTCACCCTCTCCGGCGGAGCCGTCCTCAGCGGTGACCAATGGAAACTAGGAGCCGAGATCCGCGGTGCGTATGACAGGATTGATTCGCCGGGCTTTTATCTCAGCGACTACACCGTCGCGAGGATTTTCGGCAGTGTGGAGGTGTCGGAGAGAGTGGAGGTGTATGGGCGGTTGGAGAATGTTTTTGATCTGGACTATGAGAATACAAGGGGATTTGAAGCGGCGGGCTTTGGGGTGTTTGGGGGAGTGAGAGTAGCTTTTTAGCGGTTAGCGGTTAGCGGTTAGCCATTTACCTTTGAGACACCTCTTATTGAACAATGCCAACTAACTAAAACACCAATGGAAATGCACCGGCCAAAACGACAGCTTCCTTCCCTGCCATCTGTGCTAATCCGTGTAAATCTGTGCCCATCCGTGTTAATCCCGAACCACGATTCCTGAATTTTTAGCACAGATGTTCACCGATGCGCTTCGCTCACACAGATGACACAGATGAAGCCAAAGATCGCTGCCTCCTCCACTGAACCCTCTTGCCTCTCCCTTGTAACCCTGTTTACTTTCCGGATCGGCTGAAGCCTCCGCTCCAAAGCCATTCTCCCTCCGCCGACCTTTCGCCTTTCACGTTCGCACCTTTCACCGCCCACCGCCCACCGCCCACCGATGACTGATCCCATCACCCTCGAACTCCAAAAGGAACTCTCCCGCCGAATTTTAGTCCTCGACGGCGCGATGGGCACGACCATCCGCGAGTACCGACTCACCGAGCCCGAGGCCCGCGGGAAGCGCTTCGCCTCGAACATCAAGGACCTCCTCAACAACGGCGACATCCTTTCCCTGACGCGGCCCGACGTCATTGGTGACATCCACAAACGTTTCCTCGAGGCCGGCTCCGACATCATCGAGACGAACACTTTCTCCGGCACCACCCTTGCCCAGAGCGAATTCTTCGTCGAAGACCCGCGCGAAAAGGGCAAAGGACGCAAGGACCCCGAGTTCTTCGCCCGCGAAGTCTGCGATAATGCCTTCCTCAAGGAACTCGCCTGGGAGATCAATTACGAGTCCGCCAAGCTCGCGCGCCAGTGGTGCGATCGCATTGGCAACGAGACCGGCCGCAAACGCTATGTCGCCGGGGCCATCGGGCCCATGACCGTCTCCCTCACGAACTCGCCTGACGCCGAGGACGCCGGATTCCGGGTCGTCACTTTTGACCAGGTCCTCCAGTCCTACAAACACCAGGTCCGCGCCCTCATCGCGGGCGGGTCCGACATCATGATGGTCGAGACCATCTTTGACTCGCTCAATGCCAAGGCCGCCCTCGTCGCCCTGCGCGAAGTCTTCGACGAAGACGGCATCGAGCTCCCCATCATCGTCTCGGCCGCGGTCGGACGCGGCGGGGAAACGATGATCTCGGCGCAAAAGACCGAGGCCCTCTGGAATGCCGTGGCCCATGCCAAGCCCCTCGCCGTCGGGCTGAACTGCTCGCTCGGACCCGACCTCATGGAGCCGCACCTCGCCGAGCTCTCCCGCGTCGCTTCGACCTACGTCTCCGTCTATCCGAACGCCGGACTGCCCAATCCCCTCGCCCCAACCGGCTTCGACCTCCTCCCCGACGACATGGAGCGCGAGATCGCGCGTTTTGCCGAGGCCGGCCTCGTCAACTTCATCGGCGGCTGCTGCGGCAACACCCCCGCCCACGTCGCCGCGATCGCCCGCGTCGCCGAGCGTTATGCTCCCCGCGAGATCCCCGTGCCCAAGCCGCACCTGCGCCTCAGCGGATCCGAGACCTACAATCACACCGACGAAAAGGGATTCCTCATGATCGGCGAGCGTACCAACGTGGCCGGCTCGCCCAAGTTCGCCAAGCTCATCAAGGAGGACAAACTCGAGGAAGCCGTCGCCATCGCCCGCCAGCAGGTCGAGAACGGCGCGCCCGTCATCGACGTCTGCATGGACGAGGGCATGATCGACGGAGCCGAGATGATGACCCGTTTCCTCAATCTCCTCGCCGGAGAACCCGACGTCGCCGCCGTGCCCATCATGGTCGACTCGTCGAAATGGTCCGTCATCGAGGCCGGGCTGAAATGCCTCCAGGGCAAGGGCGTCGTCAATTCCATCTCGCTCAAGGAAGGCGAAGAAGTCTTCAAGGCGAACGCCCGCACCGTCATGAAATACGGCGCCGCCGTCGTCGTCATGGCCTTCGACGAGCAGGGCCAGGCCGCCACCTTTGAGGAAAAAATCCGCATCTGCGAGCGTGCCTACCGCATCCTCGTCGACGAGGTCGGCTTCAATCCCGAAGACATCATCTTCGATCCCAACATCCTCACCGTCGCCACGGGGATGGACGAGCACAACAACTACGCCGTCGACTTCATCAACGCGACCCGCTGGATCAAAGAGAACCTCCCCGGCGCCAAAGTCAGCGGCGGGGTCTCGAATGTCTCCTTCAGCTTCCGCGGCAACAACGTCGTGCGCGAGGCCATGCACTCCGCCTTCCTCTACCACGCCGGTAAAGCGGGCATGGACATGGGCATCGTCAATGCCGGCATGCTCGAGATCTACGACGAGATCGAGCCGAAGCTCAAGGAACTCGTCGAGGACGTCCTCCTGAACCGCAATCCCGGAGCAACCGAGGCCCTCATCGACCACGCCGAGCAGCTCAAGGCCGCCGGGACCCAGTCGCGCGATAAAAACAGCGGACCCGACCTCAGCTGGCGCGATGGCACCGTGCTCGAGCGCATGACCCATGCCCTCGTCCGCGGCATCACCGACTACATCGAGGAGGACACCGAGGAGGCCCGAGCCGCTCTCGGCAAGCCGCTCCTTGTCATCGAGGGTCCCCTCATGGACGGCATGAAAGTCGTCGGCGAGCTCTTCGGGGCCGGCAAGATGTTCCTCCCCCAGGTCGTCAAGAGCGCCCGCGTCATGAAAAAGGCCGTCGCCTACCTCGAGCCCTTCATGCTTGCCGAAAAGGTCGAGGGCGAGGAGGACAACGCCCCCGTTTTTGTCATCGCCACCGTCAAAGGCGACGTCCATGACATCGGCAAAAACATCGTCGGTGTCGTGTTAGGCTGCAATGGCTACAAGGTCGTCGACCTCGGCGTCATGGTCGATTGCGACCGCATCCTCGCCGCCGCCGCCGAACACAAGGCCGACATCATCGGACTGAGCGGGCTCATCACTCCGAGTCTCGATGAGATGATCTTCAATGCGAAGGAGTTCGAAAAGCGCGGCGTCAAGACCCCTCTCCTCATCGGAGGCGCCACCACCTCGCGGGCCCACACCGCCATCAAGATCAGCCAACATTTCTCCCAGCCCGTCGTCCACGTCATCGACGCCTCCCTCGTCGTCGGGGTGTGTAATTCGCTCCTCTCCGAGAACCTGCGTCAACCCTTCCTCGCCGAACACGTCGTGCGCGAGCAGGCCGACCGCGACCTCCACGCCGGCAAAGGCTCCAGCGCCGTCTACATCCCCTTCGAGGAGGCCAAAAAGCAGAAGTTCATCGTCGACTGGGCCACCGCCGACATCGCCACGCCCGAGTCGATCGGATCCCACCTCTGGGACCCGGTTCCCCTCGCCGAGATCGCCGAAGTCTTCGACTGGTCGCCCTTCTTCCATGCCTGGGAATTGCGCGGAGTCTTCCCCAAGATCCTCAAGCATGAGACCCACGGCGAGGAGGCCTCGAAACTCTTCGACGACGCCCAGCGTGTCCTCGAGGATCTCATCAAAAACGACCGCGTCCACGCCCGCGCCGTCTGGGGCGTCTGGCCCGCCGCCTCCACCGGAGAAGACGTCGCCCTCTTTTCCGACGACACCCGGACCGAACTGCTTCGCACCTTCCACTTCCTCCGCCAGCAGAAGGAGAAAGTGAAGCCCGGCACCCCCTTCCAGAGTCTCGCCGACTTTGTCGCCCCCCTCGCAAGCGGACGCGCCGACTACCTCGGCGCCTTCGCCGTCACCGCCGGGAATGAAGTCGAGGAGTATGCCAAGTCCTTCCGCGACAAAGGCGACGACTACACCGCCATCATCATCCAGGCCCTCGCGGATCGATTTGCCGAGGGCCTCGCCGAGTTGCTTCACCGCAAGGTGCGCCGGTTCATGGGCTTCGGGATCACCGAGGATCTGGCCGTTGAGGATCTGATCCAGGAACGTTACCGCGGGATTCGTCCGGCGGCCGGGTATCCGGCGTGTCCGGATCACACGGAGAAGCAGGCGGTGTGGGATTTGTTGGATGTGGAAGCGAAGGTGGGGATGCAGTTGACGAGCAGTTATGCGATGTTCCCGCCGAGTAGCGTGAGCGGGCTGTACTTCTTTAATGAGGCGGCCAGATACTTCAACGTCGGCAAAATCGGACGCGACCAGCTGGAAGACTACGCGGTCAGGAAAGGAATGAGTCTTGAACTTGCCGAGAAGTGGTTGGCGCCGAATCTTGAAGATTGAGTAACCTGATCGGACTCACACATCCTCATGAAGCTGAAAGCAAAATGGCTACCTGCTAAAAAGCTGAGCGCAGCTCCCGGTCGGGACCAGTTGGAGGATTATGCGGGGCGGATGGGGATGAGTCTTGAACTTGCTGAAAAGTGGCTCGCGCCGAATCTTGAAGATTGAGTAAGATCCACCGCCTCCTCCAATGAAGCTTAACGCTAAACCGCTACCCGCTAAAAATCTCAGAGGAACTTAAGAGATAATATTGGCTTTAAATCTACTCACGGCCTGTTCCAACGGGTCACCTTTCACAAGCAATATGAACTCATGCCGCAGTTGTGTTCTCGAATTGCTTAAACGCGAATAACTATAACTGTCGTTAGTAATCGCTCCTAGATCCGGAACACTTCCAGAAAGCGCAAGGAGGTTGCGCAGCTCTGCCTCATCTCGGCAATATGTAAACCCACATGCTCCCAAAATTGACGCCATTTTCTTGTTACTCTCTGCAATCTCGGTGTATTGATTGCGAATTTCGAGAAGCGAACTACATACCAATAATGGGCCTACCCCCATTCCCCTGTGTCCGGACTTGACCCCTATTGCACAGCGCTTACCGACACGATTAACAATGGTGCAACCAATTATTTCACCAGTTGTATTGTCCATTACAGAATACACTGATCTCTTTTCCCGCGCAATTCGGTCAAGATGGACTTCCCGGGGAATAAATCTTTCGCCATAACTACTCTCAAGAATATTTAAGCATTCATTCAATTCAATTGAATAATCAATCGAGCCTGGTTCCAAACGAAGAATGTGAAACTTCGTAGCGTCGACTACTAGGTTGGCGAGGTCGAAGAAATCGAACATTGTTCGCCACACTTCTGGTAAGGCGGACTTTAAACTGTGGTCACTATCCACTAATCGAAGGTGCGTAAGTTCAGTGTTTTGATGAAAAATTATACTTTGTCGGTGATCCACATGTTTATCTTTATATCCATGAATCACAAAGGTCGGCACTTGTATATTGGTCGGAAATTTTTCGTATTTTAGCATATCCTCCACGAGTCCGTAATGAAGGTTGTAATCTTTTTGGTGATCAAGGTGAGTCCATGGTAGAAATCCCCGTTTCCTCCAATCCGCCAGGCCCGATTCTCCTAGCTGTCGCGTTCTGTTATCCATGAAGTCGAACGAAGGAGCTAAAAGTAGAATTTTTTTCACGAGACTTTTAGATTTCTCGGAAAATTTATTCATATAGTGAAGGGCTACCTGTCCACCCATGCTTGCTCCAATCAAATAAACGGGCCTAGCGTGGTCGGAATTTATTACTTTATCCAAGTGCTCCAACATCGCAGTCATTGTTAGTCGATCGAAGCTTGGTTGATTTAAATCCGGAGATTCAAGCTCAAATCCAAGGATTGAAAGCTGGTCGCGAAGATAGTGTGACTTCGCCGAGTCGGGCGATGAGCCAAATCCATGTAGGTAAATAAATCTTGGTTTCATGCACGTTGGATCTGATACCCCGCGGCTTGCCGCACGGATTCTTTACTCATATTAATTTATTTTCGTTGCGTTCTCAAAGTATCTTTCTATTTGATTCTTGTAATGAGCGTAGAGAGGATGGCTCTCGTTGATTGTTAGCCGGGGCTGTACTTTGCTGCGGGATTTGTATCCGTGATACTCCACGAAGATCATAGGTGCCCCGTCGCCCTTTCTTTTAACTTCATAGATTCCCACAGGAGTTGGGTGATCGATGGTATAGCAATGAACGCGTTGCGAAGCTATTCTCTTTAGATCCTTGATTCGAGAAATTGAGGCCTCTATCTGGGTTCGTATGCTCTCAAGCGTAAGCGTTTCTGCAGAATTTTTGCATACCAGTTCTAGCGTTTTGCCATCCGGATCACGCAGGATTACGCTTAGGGAGAAGTTTTTGTTTGTCTCTAGGGCTTCCTTAAATATCTCGAAATTATCTCTAACGAATCTACTGTGAGTTACACCAACTGCACGAATGGACTCGGTTTTCCCCGAAAAATGAGGGAACTCCGGTGGCCATTCTGTAAAATTATCCAAGTTCTTTTTGCCCTGTAATATATCATGCCGCAGGGCAAGAATATAAGCGATAATTATGGCATTCGCAGTTAAGAGGAGGCTTATGCCGAACTGGGAAACCGCTTTACTAAAGAATGAAATGATTGACACCGAAAGAGTCACTATGAAGGCTACATACCCGTCGATCTGACGATGCTGGCGAATATCGTCAACCACTATCTTGAAAATATTCATCATTTATTGTCTACAGATTAGCACCGATGTGTCGGCTAGTTCGTGATCGTCTCAGTTTCCGGCATCGCGTCAATATTTTTCGAAAATTTCTTAGGACCATTAGCGGGTTTTTTGCCAATCACGTGGAGTTATGCGACGCAATTTCACGGGGACAGACTATTTGTCGCGCCAGGCTACCATTAGCGAACCCCACTTCTCTTCGCTCACCGCCGCAACGCATTGATCAGCTCATCGACCTTGTTAATCAAGTCCTGGATCTGGCTCTGCTGATAGTTCGGATCGGCTGATTGGCCGAGGGGCGCCACGGCGTTGCTGTTGTTGCTCGTCCCACCGATCGCGCTGGCGAGGGCCCCGTTGCTGACTTCCCCGGGTGGGCCCAGGCCACCTTCGGCCCCGTTCGCGCCGTGTCCTCCATTGCTGCCAACCGCGCCCCTCGGGATGCCGAAGGTGAAGCGCACATTCGAGCAATCAAAGTTGACGCTCACTGTCGCAGCATTGCCGGGATCGAGGGTCGCCGTGTTGTCGACGATGGCGGCGCGAAGGGCTGCAGTAGTCTCCGGGATCGCTCCGCAGTCATTACCGAGCGATGCCGGAGGCTCCAGGAACACTCTGCGGTCATTCCCGTGCGGTGCCGGATGCTCCGGGTGCGCTCTGCGGTCACGACGGAGAGTCCACGGAGGCTCCCGGACCGCGCCGTAAGGATCGTTCTCGGGCCGTTTCGCCCCGTGCCGGGGGCGAAATCGGACACGGCGCGGCGGAGAGCCATTTGGCTCGCATCGAGGCTGGCCGGGGATTTGCCGTGCATCGCGCGGCCCGCGCCGAGGGTTCAAGTCCGCCACGGGAGCGGTGAAGATTTCAAAATATTCCCGCAAAAAAGGCGAGTCGAAATTTCGGGTAAGATGAATTTTCTGGTTCCTTTGGCCGATAGGGAATCGCCGGGGACGGGTCAAGAGGGTTAGGTGAGCGGGGTTACAGGGTATGACGGGCCGCGTAACAGGGTTGGATCGGTGCCGAAAAGGGTAAAATATGACTAGCGTCCGCCCTTGAGTGGTGAGTAAACTCTCGGGATTTGCGCCCAATGAAGCTATTGGCTAATTCCCAAACTGCTGGCGTGCTGACGGAAGGCCCTAGTTCCCGTCAAAAAAAATAAATTGAATGGAAAATAACTCCAATAAATTTCAATCCCTCAGAGTTGACGGGTGGCGACAGTTCGGGCACGTCGAACTTGAAGTGCATCCGCGACTAACCGTAATTACGGGTGCGAACGGGGCCGGAAAAAGTTCACTTCTCCGAATTTTTACCAGCCATTTTGGATTTGGTCGTCCGTTTCTCGCTACACCCGTTCGCAATTCCGAGGGAAGCTATACTTACCTTACCGGAAAATTCAGCGGGGGTCTAAATAAGCTATGGAAAATCCTTTTTCCTTCCGGTCACGAAAAACAAAATGAGATTGGAACGCTGAAATACACCAACGATCACGAGTCGTCACTTCAAGTTCCCGAACAATCCGCAGTTCAGTTTAGTGTTCAAATACAAGATCAGCAAAACGTGTCAGGGATTCACATTGATTCGCATCATCCGGTCTCTCAGTTTCAGCAAGTAGGGCAAATTCCGACGACGATCATCCGACCCTCGAGTGCATACCAGAACTACAACAACGAGTTGTTACACCGATACAACGGATCGAATTCGCAATGGTCTCCGACGTACAAAATGAAAGAGGCCATTATAGCAATGGCGCTCTTTGGCGAGGGAAACAAGTACGTTCAGGGAAATAGCGAGGTCTTAAATGCATACAGGGGGTTTGTGGAGACGCTTAAATAGATTCTTCCGAAATCGCTCGGTTTTATTGATTTGGCAGTTCGTCCACCGGAAGTTGTATTGGTGACTGAATCGGGTGATTTCCTGATCGATGCGTCTTCCGGAGGATTGATGACTTTAATCGACCTAGCCTGGAGGCTATATATGTTTTCGCTCGATCACGGTGACTTTGTGGTCACAATGGATGAACCTGAAAACCACCTGCATCCCACTTTGCAAAGATCGTTAATGCGCCAACTCCTATCGGCATTTCCATCGGCTCAGTTTATTATCGCCACACATAGTCCCTTCATGGTTTCTGCGGTTAAGGATTCAAACGTTTACGTACTTCGGTACAAAAATGACATATCCGGCGAAAGCGAAAGTGAAATACTGATGCCATCGCAAAAAAGTCGCGTTGTAAGCGAGCGACTCGATACAATTAATAAAGCGGGTGGAGCAAGCGAGATTCTTCGCGAGGTTTTGGGAGTAAGTGCAACGATACCCGAATGGGTCGAAGAAGGGCTTGACGCCATTGTTTCGAAGTATCGTGACGTTCCAATAACGGAAAATGCTCTGAAAAATCTTCGGGCGGAGTTGAAACAGCTTGGCTATGGCGAACTCTATCCCGATGCGCTCGCAGCGTTGACAAGTGGACAATGATCAAGCTTAAAAAAATCGAGGAACCCAAAGTTCTGAAGGAGAATTTCCTGAAATGGACATCGGCGGTCGTTGAAAAGCTCAAAAAGGGATTAAAGCCCACGAAATTGGAACTCTCGCGGTACTCCCATCCCGATGTTAAAACCGCTCTTCTCGAGGAGACGAACGGGAAATGTGCATACTGCGAAAGCAAGATACGGCACATTGCCTACGGCGATATCGAACACGTTGTGCCAAAATCGGCGCATCCAGAACGTAGGTTTCAGTGGAAGAATTTGACGTTAGCTTGCGATATTTGTAATACCCGCAAGGCTGAGCATCAGGTCGAATATGACACCTTTATTGATCCGTATGACGTGGATCCCGAGGATTTTCTTTGGCATTTCGGTGCGATGATCTACGCGAGGCCAGGATCAGACGCATCTATTAAAACTGAGAAGCTCCTTGGCCTAAATCGCATAGAGCTTGTTGAGCGTCGTTCCGAACGCCTCGACTCTTTGATGAAGCTTCTTGAGGTGATAGAGCGCGTCGCCGACCCTAAAGTGAAGAATGTCCTACTAGCAGACTTTATGGAGGAAACGACGGACGATAAGGAGTACGCCGCTCTTGCGCGCACGGTTGCAAGGCAAACGCTCGACAGACTTCGGAGTGCATGAGTGATTCGTAGGTGCGTCGCTGTGCCGGGGCGAGTGTCTCCGCATCGTGTTGGGCGCACCAAACCGTGGGGACGCCGTCGATGAGGATCTGGCATTTTACACCGCAATCCACGCCACCCTCTCCCTGCAAGCCCGCCTTTTCCAAGAAAGCTATGCGGGCGAAACCCAAGCCCGCACGGTGTCTTCCGCCCGGCTGAGATACCCCGCTGGAACGGGAATCAGCATCTCGTGTTCGCCAACCGCCCTTCCGCTCCTAACCTCGTAGCGGATGATGAGCAGATGCCTGCCATGCTCGGGTTTCGTTTCCCATGCCAGCGTTCGCATCCCATAGCTATGGTTGAAGAAGACATTGCGATTCACCATCACCCCGTTTTTCGACAACCAAACCCTGGCTCCCTTTCCTGAAAGGGAAAACAACTGCAGAACGATCACCCCGCCGATCACAGCGGAAAATAGCGCCCCGAACAAAAGGGCAAACGGCAGAACACCCATGGCATCACCATCGGAGTATCCCAACCCGATCATCAACGCGGAAGCGACGGGTCCGACCAGCATGAACTTTCTCATCCCCAGAATGCGCTGGCGCATTTTTCCCGAATGCTCCTCCCACTCGCGGTCTCCTATCTCCCAATAGGCAAGGAGTCTCCCTTTCCCAAACCGCGCTTCAAACCCGCGCCATCCGTAGAATACCCCGATCCCCACCAGGAACGCCATGGTGATAGCCATCACCCCGATCATGAACACGGCGGGATGGGCCCTGGATGGCTCCCAGCCACAGTAGTGGAGCGCACCAACCCCGACGAAACCCACGGCACCCGTGAGAAACGCATGGATACGGTAAGGACTGTTTGCCAAAAGTCCGTTCGTAAATCGGCCGAGTCGGAATTCGCGATCCCAAGGCGCGAGGAGGGAGTGGAGCGGGCTCCATGACCGAGGAGCAACGCCGGTAGCGCGGATTCCGGCCGGTTTGGAAAGAATTACGAGCAAAGCGAGCAAGAACCCAAACCTAAAGAAAGATCCGATTTGCGAACGGACTTTTGGCAGACGGTCTAAGGGTTAGGCGGGGATGGAATCGCCTCATCCGACGTTTTCATTGGCGTGAATGATGGGGCGATTTTTCAGCTCTTTCAACCCGTACAAGCCACAAAGACCCATGATCAGTCGCCATCGCAAAAAGACCGGACGCCCCACGCGATGCCTGCATCCCCTTTTACCTGACAAGACAAGGGCTCCTTGAGCCATCCCTTCGCCGCGCCGGATCGGGTCGATCGGTGCGTTATGACCGGATTCCCTTCCGGTCAATCGCCAATCGGGATCGAGAACAAGGTGACGCGGACTTCCGAAGGGGCGGCGTCGGAGATCTTGTCTTCGGTGGCGTTCCCGCTGTCCTCGCTCTTCGCGTCGACATAGGTACTCTCGACTGAAATTCGATCCTTCAAAAATCCAAGTGCCTCATTCTCGTCAATTTCACCATCCTCGTCTTTGTCGATCAGGAAGAACTTTTCGCCCCTCTTTTGATCTTTCTCATTGGCTGCCTTCCATTCGTCCCTGGAGATCTTTTTGTCGTCGTTCAGATCGTAGATCTCCAACTGCTTGCGATGGTCCTGCAAGGCAAGTTCCCGCCCGGAAAGATCGCCGTCCTTGTTTCGATCGGCTTCCACCGGATCGACCGCAGCGGAAACTTCTCCCTCCGCAGGAACTCCTTCGGCAGGAAGGACCATTTTTGTATCCGACGCCTCTACGGAAGGAGAAATCGGTTTGGCCGTGGGAACAGGCTGGGCAACCGGAATTTCCTTCGGTTCCCCGGCTTCGACTCCCACATAAAAAACCGCGAGCAACGCAGTTACCAAGGCTCCACCGATACACGTTGTCGTTCTCATGGAAAAGGTTACGTCTGGCGGACTTTTAAAGTCGCTCGTCCGTCACCGTGACGGAATCCGCAGTGGCAATGACATTGGAGGTGCGGGTCGTCCGGCGGACCAAACGGGACGGTCTCGTCCGGGCAGCCCCCATGATTCCCAATCCCAGGACAACGAGACAGGCGATCCCCCCTTCTCCCCACGGGAGGGAGTTCCACAATTCGCGTGGCGTACATTTCTACAACTGGCGAAAATCCCGGATTCCAGGGAGTTGGGCAAGAAGAGGCGCGGAAGGTAGGTTTTCCTTTGAAAACTCTAGCATTCAGGTCTGGCCCCACCGGTGCCGGACGGAACTGCCGTCAGATAAATTGGGTTCCTGTCAGCAGTCTTGAACCCTGAAGCATGTGGCGCGGATGCCTCGACATATAGCAAAAATCACTACGGGAAGCACTCAGAGGACAACGGGACGCGGGCTCTTCGGTTTTGCTAGAATCGGGATCGTGAAGGTTCACTCCATAAAAATGATTTCAAACCCTGGGGCGGTCTATCTGGCTACCAACCGGGTTGGGAGTTCTTTTATTATTGGAATGTTAGTGTTCCGATCTTCTCTACCACTATGCCAGAAAACCTCTCTGAACTGCTTCGCGGAAGGGACGTCTTCCGCAACTCCACATCAACCCCTCCAGTCTGACTGGCGCAACCCCTTCCCAGCTTCATGAAAAATGTCACGAATACCTTCTGCCAGAACCTCTTTCTACAGGCGCTTGTGTTGGTTTGGCTGACTCCCGGACTGATCCTTCATCCCGTCCACGTCAGCGCGAATCCGACCGACGGGGTGGTGGTCATCGGAGAGGTCAACTTCCATGGAATGGGGACGGCAAACCTCGACATCAATAACCTTTCGCAGCACGCCATCATCAACTGGCAGAATTTTTCGATCGATGCCGGGGAAGTGACGACGATCAATCAGGCGGCCAATGCCCACACCCTCAACCGGGTTATCTCGAGCAATCCGACCGAAATCTACGGGATGCTCAAAGCGGCCCAAGGGGGTGTTACCGTGATCAACAGCAACGGAATCATGGTCGGCGAGAGTGGTGCGGTGGACATCGCCGGATTGATGACCATGTCGACCCTCGACATCAGCAATAATGATTTCCTCAACGGCGGATCGAACAACTTTAAAGGGGACAGCTCGGCCGGTATCCGCAACTATGGCTCGATCAGCAGTCAGAACGGCGATGTCGTTCTGCTCGGTAATTTCCTCCAGAATGCTGGCAGCGTTTCCGCTCCCGACGGCACAGTGGCTTTCGGTGCGGGTGGCGACATGATCGTTGATCAAGCCGGCGGCGGCGTGATCTCGGTGCGTGGCGGCGGCCCCGGGGGCGAGACCGGCATCGAAAACACCGGATCGATCAATGCGGCCGGTGCTGAACTCAAGGCGCACGGCAATGTCTACGCCCTTGCGATCAAAAACGACGGCTTGGTTCGGGCGAGTGGCTACAATTTCAAAGGCGGTCGGTTGACCCTCAGGGGAGGTTCGAATGGCAATATCGTCAACAACGGCCAGCTTCAGGCTCGCAACCGGGATGGTTCGGGCGGTCAGGTGGAGATCGCCGGCGGGCGGGTGCAGCTTGCGGCCGGCTCTTCGACGGATGCTGCGGGTGAGCTGGGAAGGAACGGTGGCTCGGTCGGTGTGGCCGGATCTGATGTCATCATCGGCCAGGGGGCAGCGGTCACTACCGCGGGCGCTACCGGTGGAGCGGTGAGTATTGTCGGCACAAACAGCGCGGTCGTGAATGGATCGGTCGATGCCAGGGGTGAATTTGGGAAGGGCGGTCGTATCGATGCAACGGCGGACTCCGTGACGATAGGTTCAACCGCAACTCTGAACACATCCGGCTACACGGGCGGCGGGCAGATGCGTGTGGGTGGCGGATTCCAGGGAAAAGATGCCGAAGTGGCGAATGCGGATAATCTCGCGGTGGAGGAAGGGGCCCTCATCATTTCCGACGCGGAGGGCACCGGGACGGGTGGTAATATTATCCTCTGGTCCGATGGAGACACCCTTTTTGCCGGTGAGGTTTCCGCCAGAGGTATCGACGGAGGTGGTTTCGCCGAGATTTCCGGTAAGAGCACCCTTGAGGTGGTCGGCAAGGTTGATCTCAACACGGTAGGGGGCAAGGCGGGTTTGCTATTGCTTGATCCGACCAACATCGTTATTTCCTCGGTCGGTGCCCCCGCAATCGGTGGCAGCATGATCAGTAACGTCTGGATTTCAGAGCAGCTCGATATGGGAACCGACGTGGTGATCTCTTCCAACAGCCTTGGTGCCGAGGCAGGCAATATCACGGTGGGCCGGATCGACACCTCGGCCAATGCGGCGGGTGACCAGATTGAATGGTATCAGGACTCGGCGGCTATTGTCGGTGGAACGCTTTCTCTCCTGGCGATGGGGGACATCAACTTTAATTCCGCCGTTCATAGTGCCGGCCAGGGCGGAATCAACGTCGTGGCGGGTTGGGATGGAACGACCGGCTTGACGATGGGGGGCTTCGACATGGATGCCGTGCTTGCGACCATGAATGACGGCGACGCGAGCAATGATGCGGCAGGTCTCTTCAACATCACCTACGGATCCTACGGAAACGTTGCCATCGGGAATACCAGTGCCCGGACGGGTGTTGACGTTGGCAGTCGGCGGGGTGAAACGAAGGTGGCAGGGCGCGATCTCCTGCTGCGTGGCAGCACGACGGTGGGCCGGGGATGGGCGCAGTTGGGCTTTGCGGACAACGGGGTCGAGTATGAACTCTCAAGAACTCACAATGGACTGGTCATCAACGAGTGGTGGGGGAGTCCGGCCGGTAATGTCCAGGGCAAGAACTATATCGCGCTTCTGGGCGGAACGGAATTCGGTACGGGTGATACCTTGGCGCTCGGGACGAACGCCTTTCGAGGAGCCGGATGGGGCGCGACCGGTGACATCACCGTCGGCGTGAGCGGGCGCGTTGATGCTCGCGGTGGCACCACGGCCAGTTACACCCAGATCGGTCACGGCGGGATTCTCGCGGACGGGACAGAAAACAAGTGGCTCAACGGGCAGCCGGCCCGCGTCACGCGTGATGGAATCCAGATCGCGGTCACCCAGAACCGATACTCCGTTTTCGCCAGCACCTGGCGCACCAATTACGCCGGGGACGCCGCCCGCATCGACGCGGATATCGAGGTGACGGCCGACGGGGACATCCTGCTCATGGGATCGCGTGATTTCGACTTGAATGACGATCAGAGCACTTCGGTCACCCAGGACATCTACAGCATGATCGGTCATGGGGGTGGGGAGAACCAGGGGAGCACCCACGGAGATATCACCGTCATCGCCCACGGTTCGACTCCGGGTGGGTTTGTCCGCGGTCCTCAAGGTCTCGGGGTTCAGCTCATCGGTGGTCGTGGGACAAGGTCGTTTGCGCAAATCGGACACGGCTCCAATTACGAAGGCAACTCGCAGAGCATCTGGGATCAGACTCGGAGTGGCGATGTGGAGGTCATTGCGACGACCGGTGCCATCCGGCTCCTGGGGCACAACCAGGCGATTCGCGAAGGTGCCGCTGCCGATCTCAATACCGGGGCTATCATCGATGAGTTCACGGCCACTCCTCTGGGTAACGTTTCCGATAGCTCGAACCTCGGTAGCCATGTCCAGATTGGTCACGGCGGTGCCACGTCAGCCTTCCCCGCCGCCGGTGGGACTTTTATCATGCCTGGAGGAACGAATGTGGCCAACATTATTCCTGATAGCTCGATGACAGGTGACATCACCGTCCTCGCGGCGGGCACTTTTGTGGATCCCCGTGATCCGGATTCCCATATTGGGATTCAGGCCAAGGCCGGCAACCGCCGCTGGTTTCATGCCATGATTGGACATGGCGGGACGAACCACCGTGCCGAGAATCTCGCTGCTGTGACTCCAAGCTTCGGGGCCGGTGCGACCACTCCTTTCGGGACCCCCACACTCGCGGCTTCGGTGGGTTTCCAGGGAAATATCCGGGTCGAAGCAGCCACGGGAGACGTGGTCTTGGCGGGCGGTGACAACTTCCGTGCGGACCGCGGTTGGGGTTATGGATACAATTTCGCGCAAGTGGGTCATGGTGGAGATGTTGTCCGGGGGAATAAAGGCGGGACTATTACCGTGCTTGCCGGTCAGGGGGCCGGTGCTCTCGATGGCGACATCAGGTTCACCGCCGGGAGAATGTACCGCGAGCATGCCCAGCTGGGCCATGGTGGCATGGACAGCGATTCCAACCAGATCGGTGGTTGGAACTCAGCAACAAACACGGTTGTTACCGGCGAGGCCAACTCTGCAAGGATCGTCGTTAGGGCACTCGGTGATATCAGCTTCATCTCGCCCCCGAGCGGCGAAAAAGACGCCCTTCGTTTGTCCACGGACTACAGCTACTGGTGGTTCAGCAATGCCAGCCCGACGGGAACTCCCGGCACCGGTAACACTGGCTATTGGCAAACCGAAGACCGCTTTGTGCAATTGGGGCATGGAGGTTACGCCAGCACGACCATCATCCCTGATCAGCAGGACATCATTGTCACTTCGGGGACGGGCGACCTCGCGAACGCGGATGGGGACGACACCACCGGTGGCATCACCTTTATCGCCGGCGACATGGAACGCGACTACGCACAACTCGGTCATGGCGGGCATAGTTCGAGTGCCAACAACCCGCTTGGCTTCACCGGAGATATCAACGTGACCGCCAATGGCGGGGGCATTAACTTTGACGGCAGTATTCTCGGGGCGCAGGGACTCAGGCGGTCGACCACCGCTTCCCTGAACGGCTCCACCACCACCACGATGGTGCGAGGTGAAGGCGGTGGCTATGAGGCCTATGTGCAACTGGGTCACGGCGGCTACGGAGCCCGCGGTGTCCACTCGGGGGATATCAATATCCAGACTTGGGGAGGCCTTGACTTCCTGGCGGCGCTTTCGGCACCGGCAATTGACCGCGTTGGGAATACCACCATCATTGAGCAAGCCTTGGCCACTGGCAATGGTGTTTGGGTGCCGCTGGGTGCCCTGACCCCGAATGCATATCCGAATGCCGCAGTGCCAACCCCAACCAGTCCACCCTATGACCAACCGGACCCCAACACGAGCGTGATTCCCGGCAGTGTTGTGATCACGCTCTCGGACGGTCGTACTATAGTGGATGTGGTCCGTAGTGCTAACGATGATCGCACCAGTGCTCCCACCATCGGCAATACGACGACCGACCCCCCGGTAAGGTTCGCCCCCCAGGCTGCTGCCGGACTATTCCTTGATGGTGCGAAGGTCGGCGAAATTAACTACACGACCGGTCTGGTGAGCTTCCGTGTGGGAGGTGTGACCGTCGATTCAAATACCGGAACTGGAATCAATCCCGTACCTGTTCCTGTCGATTTGGGAGGCGCAACGGTGGTAAGCACCGACTACCAGACCGCCCAGGGTATCAAAGAGCGGGCCTACGCCCAGCTAGGTCACGGGGGCTATGAATCCGAGGGACCCAACAACAAAGCCAACAACCTTCCGAGTATGTCCGGCGATATTCACATTCGTGCCGCAGGGGACCTCCGTTTTCAAGCGGGTGCCTGGCATCGGGCTTATGCGCAGCTTGGCCACGGGGGCTGGGATGTGAAGGGCATCAAGTCGGGCGATATCACCATAGATCATGTCGATCCGAACCATTTCGTCGGAGGTTTGCTCTTCACCGCTGGTCAGGGAGCTTATCGCCAGTTTGACTACCAGGCCTACGCCCAACTGGGTCACGGGGGGTATGCTTCGAACGGGAATAGTTTCGGGAATATCACGGTCCGCGGCACGGAGGATCTCGACGGAGTCGGGATGCTCTTCAAAGCCGGAACCAGAGAGGACAACTACGTGCATCTGGGCCATGGCGGGCGGAGCGCCCGTTCCGGAACCGGTGACGGAGTCAACTCTTTCGGATTGAATGGTGACATTGACATACAGGTGAGCGGTGATGTGGCCTTTGTGGCCGGTACCCTCGACAAGGCGAATACAACCTGGACCGAGGACGGTCGCCTCTACGCATTGCTCGGTCACGGTGGATGGGACGCGGATCCTTCAAATAACAACACCACCAACCACGGGCAGATCCGGACGAATCCCTTAATCCCGGTCGGCACTGCCGGTGCCGGCGAGGGGAACTGGGGGCATTTCGGTGATATCACCTTGGTAAGCACGGACGGAGATATCAGTTTCATGGCAGGTGATAATACTCCTGTTGCGAGCCGGGTCGACTTCGATGGCAACCCGCTGGGCCTGCCTGCGGATCCCAATGGATTGCTTACCAGTCTTGGTAATGGTGCCGGTCGTTTCCACCATGCTCAGCTCGGACACGGCGGGTATGCGGCGGGTGGAGACCATTTTGGGAACATCACGGTGAGGGCAGACAACGGCGGCGTTCATGTCGTTGGCGGTATGCTGACGCAAGACAACGATGTCGGCAGTTACACTTGGGCTCAAATCGGGCACGGTTCGACCAATGCTCCGGGAAACATCGGTGCGGTCGACCAGTTCATCAAGGTGCACGGCCTGGATGGCGATGTGATTGTGGTCGGTGGCCAGTCACCGACCGCCAGCTATGGCCAGATCGGTCATGGCGGCTACAACAGCGCGGGCGACAAAACGGCCGACATCAGCATTATTGCGGTCAATAATCTCTACCTCAACAGCGGTGCCGGCACCTTCGCCAACAACTGGGCCAAGATCGGTCACGGTGATGTTCGCAACCTGAACACGGGAACACGGAACGGCGATATCCATGTGAGTGTGGGAGAGTCTCTTAATATGGGGCAGGCGCTCATCGGGCACATTGACTTCAAAATCGCTCCGGATGACTTTCTTCGATCCACTCAGGGCGATACCTTCATCGCGGTGGGGCGAAATAATCCCTATACAGGCGGGACAGGGGAAATCGTCACCACCAATCGCAGCGTCATCACCAGCGCCGGGGCCGGAATTTTCGGGGATCTCCGACTCTACATGCCGGATGCGACCTCCAATCTGATCGCGACCGGCACCTTCCTCAACAGCGCCAATTATGTTCGCGTGCCCGCTCCGGGATCCGGACGCGCGGATGAGCAGGTGGCGCTTGAGCATGAATTCCCTGCGGACAATGTCACCGAAGCGGATGCGATGTTCACTCCGGAAGGTGACTATCCGGCCCACGCCTTCGGTCTATACAATGTCTACTACGGTGAGGCGACTCCGGTCACCCCGCCGCCTCTGCCGCCCGGAACCGACTTCATTGATTACGATGCCTATGATCGGGACAACGGGTTCTTCGGCTACGACGGCTATGAGGAAATGCTCTTCAACATGGCCTTGGAAGATGCCATGGAGGACGACAGTAATCCCTCTACCGGTGTCATGACCTTTGAAGAATGGCTTGATGGCAACCTCGGCAGCCGCCGCGAAGGACGCAACGGAACCCCCGGATCCGTCATCAAAGACGAGGAGGATGAAGAACTCCGTCGCCGCAAGCGCTTTGCCAAGCGCCAGGTCGGTCGCGGGGCACTCACCTACTATGTCTTTGACCCCGGGACGAACCGCTTGTCCAGCTACCGTGTCTTCGGTGTGCCGAACACCAACCTCTCCGTCACACAATAAGGCGTCGAAACGATGGATGATAGAAGATTGCTTCTTCCCGACCTACTCCAAACCCGCTTTAGAGATATGAAACTTTTCAAGTTCAGCAAATCGTTCCAGCGCGTCATCATGGCCGTGCTCATCCCCGCCTTCGCGACGGTGAGCAGTCCGGTCCAGGCCAACCCGGCCAACCCGGCCGGACCCTCCGGTTTGGATATTGATGCCGGAAACGTGGCGGTTTCGGGACTGGGGACATCTACCGTTGATATCAACAATTTCTCCCAGCATGCCATCGTCAACTGGGAGTCGTTCTCGATCCAGTAAGGGGGAAGTGGCCCGCTTCAATCAGGGTGCCAACGCGGCAAAAGGGGTCATGCGAGAATGGCACGGTTTTAAGCCTATTCTTCGATGTTTTCGCCAAATTCGAATGTTGGCCGAAATCCATCGTCACGCGGCCAGATGTGGCTCCACAACGAGCAATGGAGAGCTGTAGACTCCATTTACTCTGAGATTTACCAACGATACACCTGCTTAAAACCGTGCCATTCGGGTAATGCGACATTTCTTGACAGATTCCTCCTACCGCACCCCATTTTGTCAAAAGTTCTCGCATGGCCCCCTGGAACGCGGAGAGCTGCGTGACTCCTCGACGGACATGACCCTGCCCCCTGGACGTCACACCCTCATGGAGCTAATCGCTAAAAAGCTGAGCGAAGCTCCCGGGAGGGCCGATAAGAATTGAGACATCTTTCAAGACTCCTTTTGCTTTCCGACCCTTTTGCTTTCGCATTGAAACAGGGCCGGGATACAACGAACGGTCAGTCTCCGCTCCATGAAAACTTTGATCATCTCCGGAGCCCGTTCGCTTCCCGCTCTTCGATGGGTTCGGGGCCTGGCCCCCACCGGAGTCAGAATCGTGACCACAGACTCCCTGGCCTGCTCTTCCGCCGGAGCCTCACGTTACAGTCATCGCTATGTGCGCACGCCTCCGCCGCGGCTGGAACCCGGAGGCTTTGCCGAAGCGGTTCAACGCATCCTGGAAGAAGAAAATCCGGACCTGTGGATCCCCACCTACGAGGAAGTTTTTTACCTGGCCCACCTCCGGGAATCGAGCCTGCCGCATCTCCCCCTTTTTGCGCCTTCGTTTGAACTATTGGCCCGGGTTCATCACAAGCTCCATTTCAGCATGCTGGCCCGTGAACTGGGCACCAGCGCCGAAGAATCGATTCTGCTGACGCGGGAGGATCAGGTTCAAGCGATCAAAGCGCGTGCCCGTGAATTTGCCTTCAAGCCGGTGTGGTCGCGGGGCGGTGAACACACCCTGATCCGACCCAATCCGGGACAACTGGATCTCCTGCGGCCCTCGGAACAAGCCCCCTGGCTGGCTCAATCCTATCTTCCGGGCGAAGAAATCAGTTCCTACGCCATCGCCTTCCAGGGACGTTTGATCGCCCATGCCGCCTACATACCGCGACATCGCGCCGGGCTCGGGGCCTCCATCGCTTTCGAGCGGGTCGGAGACGATTCAGAGGCCCGGAGTTTTGCGGAAGAATTTATTCGAGCCACATCCTGGCATGGACAGTTAGGCTTTGATTTCAAACGCAATGACCAGGGCCGGTTGATTCCCATGGAATGCAATCCCCGGGCCACCAGTGGCATTCATTTTCTGGGTTCGCCCGAGTTGATCTCCGCCATCGAAGGGCGCCCGGCTCCGCCTGACCCGACCCCGCGATGGCCTATCATCGGACTGGCGCTTTTGACCTATGGACTTCCCTCCGCCTTGCGCCAGGGCCGCCTTGGTTCGTTACTGAAAGACCTGCTGCGGGGGGATGACGTCATTGCCAGCTGGAAAGATCCTCTACCTCTCGTACAGCAATTCGCCTTTCTCGCGGAAGTGTCGCGACTCGCCAAACAACGCAACATCTCTATACACAGCGCTTTCACCCAGGACCTGGAATGGGAGGGTGCTCCGCTCTCTTCAAATGGATTTCAGACGCTGCTGCAATAATATTTCCCGGATCTTCTGGAATCGCCGCACGGTTATGGGGCCCCGTCGCATCGGTTCATAGACCGGCGCTGGATATTCCTCACGTTCATCTAGGATCCACACATTGATCAAGGGATTATGCGAGAACTCCTGACGCCTTCTTCTGCCCTACCCCATTTTCTCAAAAGTTGTCGTATGCCCCCCCCCCTTGACCAGCACGGCGGTGTCTACCGACTATACAATGAAACGACCGTCAGCCAGGAATGGATCGCAAAAGCCCTGCTCATGAGAATTCGCACCCAACGTTTGCCAACAGATTCGGAAACTCCGATTGATTGAGGGCTTAATACACCATTCCAAGATCCGGAAATGGATTAACGTTCAGACTTTTTGACTGACCTCGGTGCATGTCGTCCTCACACGTTCTGGGCACCGAGGGTGCCACCGTTATGAAGGGCCGCGTCGAACCCAACAGCCCGGGTGGCTTCGTCGGCTTTTTCGAGGGATTTCCTCCAGGGAGCCTTCGCGCCGTCTTTGAGTTCCCAATGAAAAGCACTCCGTTCAACAGGCTATTCGGTCTGGCATTGCGGATTCCAAACACTCTTGCCTCGGGCTCGGGGAGCGGGAAACGATTTCTGGCTTTTTAAACGTTCTCGTCTGAATTTCGGGACACCCGCGCGGGCGCTATCCGCGCATTTGAATTCAAGGGACAAAAGAAATTAGGTTTTTTGATTCATGATTGACAATAATCAGATTTGTAAATACGACTCTACTCTAGAATCAATGGCCCCGAACTCTGACGTTACCCTGTTTTCGGAGGATGAGGACGTCCTTGTGATACTGCTCAGCGTTGCAACACGACTCCTGTCGGAGGGCATGTCACCGGAGGAAGCAGTTGATGCTCTAGTTGAACATGGTTGCGAAGACCACCTCGCATCAGAACTCGTGGAGATCGCTTCCGAACGGCGTTTGGTAGCGAATCATTTTCTCCGAAATATGCTAAAAGCTGCTGCGCTATTTTTTGGTGCCACAATCGCCGTATGTGGCGGCAGTTGGATTGCGTCTCTCTTTCTAGGTGCGCTGTCCGCTTCAGCTGGTAACAACGAGTTTCTATTGGTATGTGTAGGATTCCTCCAAAAATGCGTGGGAATTGGCATTGGTGCTGGAATGGCAGCTTGGAATAACGACATGGGTTCGCGTCCATTTTTTTGGGGAACGATCTTTGGAATTGCTTCCTACTACTTAACGCTTTATCGTAAGCGTCAAGCCGAGCGCCTCTTGACGTTTCCGTGATTCGCCTTTGCCCAGGCTTCCGGAGTAATCTCGACGATCTGATGATTCGTCATCGTCGGGAGCCGTGTCAGGACATCTTTGATGTAAGCGTAAGGATCGATGCCGCGACTGCGGCAGCTCGTGATGATCGAGTAGATCACCGCACTGCGCCACCCCGCGTCCTCAGCTCCGATGAAGAGCCAGTTCTTCTTCCCGACCGCTGTGGGACGAATTGCGTTTTCGCACAGATTATTGTCGATCTCAACCCGCCCGTCTCCCACGAACGCCACAAGCATCGGCCATTGCCCAAGGGCGTAATGGATCGCTTTGCCCATGAGGCTTTTGGGCAGATGGCGACGACTCTTTTCAAAATGAAGAAGGATGCGGTGCATTCGATTGACGATGGGCCGACTGCGACTTTGCCGAAGCGCCTCCCGTAGCCTTGGTCCAGCGCGACTTCCGCGAAGATCCCGCTCAACGTCGTAGAGGTGGCCGATGAGACGCAGGATCAACGCGGCTTTCGCTTTCGATTCGCCCTGGAGGAACGATTCGTGGAACTTCCGTCTCGCGTGCGCCCAGCACCCGGCCAGTTCGATGCTTTCATGTTTGCGTGCATAGGTTCGATACGCGCCATAGGCGTCGCACTGGAGTGTGCCGCTGAAGTCGTGAGGGATGATGTTTTCGAGACACTCATGCCCGCGTCCGGCGTGCCAGTGATAAACGGTATCGCCACACGGACGATGACTCGTCCAGAGATAACCCTGTGCGGTTTTGCCAGTGCCGGGAGCAAGGTATTTGATCGGCGTTTCATCGATCTGCACGTAGCCGTTGGTGAACTGCTCTGCGGCCATCGCATCAACGATGGGCCTGAGCCAGTCCGCTACCAGAGCAACACCATTGGCCATCGTCTGGCGGGAGAGCTCGACTCCATGGCGTTGTTGATAAATCTGTTCCTGACGGTAGAGAGGAAGGTGATCCGCATACTTTCCGATCACGATGTGGGCGAGCAGTCCGGGCGCGAGCATGCCTCGTTCGAGGAGCTTTTCCGGCAGAGCGGCTACGATGGGCGGGGATTCAGGCTTTGCGATGCGAACGTATTTCGGACGCACGGTGCGACGACGGAGAAAGCGGCCCGGCTCGTAGTCGAGTTCCTCGCTGACTTCCTCTCCGATACGGCGCCAGGCCTCGGGACAGGCTTTGACCGGCTCGGGTTCGATGATCACTTCCTCGACAGGAAGGTTTTCGGGCAGGCGCAGTTTGCGCTCTTTAGCCGACTTGCGGCGGGAGGGGCCTGCCGTTGCGATCAGTGCCTCCGCCGCTTCGTCCGCGCCGGAGGTTTCCTGCTTTCCCAGGCTGTCGAGTTCTCCAAAGAGGTCGAGTTGGCCGGGATCAAGCTTCTCACTCTTGGCCCCGTAGAGCTGGCGGATGACGTAGTCGAGCTTCTGACGGAGGAGCTCAAGCTCCTGGCGGAGTTGTCGATTTTCAGCGAGCGCCTGCTCCAGTTCCGTCATCGGAAATAGACTAACCGAACGCTATTTCACTGTCATCTAAATTGATTCGGTTTTCGAAAAAATCACTCCCGCTCATACCAACCCCGCCGGCATCCGTCGCGCAGATCAATCCCGTCGGTGAGCATCGCGAAGGCTTCGGGAGTGAGGCTCAGTCGGGCTCGCCCGGCTTCGGCTGATTTCGGCCAGGAGAAGGTTCCTGTTTCGAGCCGCTTGGTCATGACCCAGAGACCGGTTCCATCAAAATAGAGGATCTTGATGCGGTTGCGGCGCTTGTTGGTGAAGACGAAGATCGCCCCGCTTTTCGGATCGGACTGAAGAGTGCCCTCGGTCATGGCGTAGAGTCCGTTGAAGCTCTTGCGCATGTCGCAGGGTTCCACCGCGAGGAAGATACGAAGACTGCCGGAGAAGGTCAGCATCGCTTATCGGGACGCTCTGAGAGATTCGATGAGGACTGCGGCTAGGCGGGCCTCTTCCGGTGTCGTGATCTTCAGTGTCACACCGTGGGAGAGTTCGACCGTCAGGCCATTGACCCGGTTCGTTTCATCAACCGCCACCATGAGGAACTGGCTTTCTCCAGCTCGCTTCGATGGTTTCCTGCGCCGTGCCTGGATCCAGTAGGCGAAGGTGGTGTATTTGATCCCGTAGTGTTTGGCGAACCCGGCACCGCTCATGCCACTGCGATCAAATTCATCCAGCAGGGCCTCGCGCCGTTCCGCGGTGACTTGCACTCGTCCCCGCGCGTCCACTTTCAGGATTTCACTCTTTCCTCCGTTCCGGCTCGTCGTAGATGTCATAGGCTACGAACCTACGACGCCTACGAAGCGATCTTCAATCGGGGCTCGGTTTGACGCTTACGCTTTATCTCCACTGGGAAACAAACTCATGGTAGAATTTAGCGCCATCTTGATTCGTCAGAAGCGCGACAGGCATTTCATGAATGAACTGAAATGAATTCTGTGATCGCCCCGTCCCGTGACATAGACTAGACTCTTGCGAAGATTCACTTCGCCGCGTGGTGAAAGAAGCAAAATAAGCAATTGCTCTAGGTCCTACCTCTTGCTGTAGTCCTTCCCAATTTGGTAAATCCGGACATAGCGATATCGCAAAGCCCACTTCGAAAGATCTGCAGCGGCATCCTCACTTGAGGCGATCTCGTGAGGTTGCAGGTGAGGCTCAAGAGTCTCCACGATGATCTTGCCGTATTTCCGGTAGATCGGATTGGGGTCCCTTCCATAGAATTTTGCAATAATAGCCTCATCGTCCATTTGGCGCAGGTAGAGTAGGGATGCCGTCGAGGCGAGATAGATTCGCCCGTCGTCGCCTTCGGCAACAGAGGAGTTTCTCGATAGTTCTGCGATATTATCTGCTGCGCTCAAGACATCGCCTTCGCCAGGCTCAGTTCCGGCGCCCGAGTTGTCCAGAAACTCCCAGCCTTCGATAAGCCCGGGAGTCTTCTGCATGGCTTGAAACAAAAGTTCGTCTCGGGTGAGTCCACCACCGAACGTCGTCAGGCTGGCCGAGCCCATTTCGGATGCGGTCTTCCGGGCCAAACGGGCCTGGCCGTAGCGTCCCGTTTGCAGGTATATCATTGCCTCGAGCACCGTGAGGTGCTTGTTAGCGTTTTCGACTTTCGGGTACTTTTGTCGGAACGAAGAGATGGCAGACAGCGTAACAGGGAATTGATCGACCTGCAGCGCGGCTGCTCCTTCCGCTGAAGTTTTAAATGTCGACGCCTTGTCGAGGTTCGCCTGAAACTCACTCCGGTAGGTGTCATGGACGCCCTGCAGCGTCCGACTATAGCAGCCGCCGAACGTAGTGGAGGCGATCACCAAAATAGTGAACAGGCTGACGAAGTTGAGAAATCTTTTCATGATAAGAGTTTGCGGATTTCAGGCGGCTAGAAGAGCTCTTTCAATGTGGTCCTCGAAATCAGGTTCACCGGCTTTAGCTAGGAACTGATCTTTACCCCAATCAAGCACCATTTGGACGACCACTGAAACGATATTGTTGGAGCCAAGACTCACACCAACTTCGGTCTGGAGGCGACCGAGTGTCGCGGTCAGCAGATTGCTGAGTTCCACGTTTTCCTCGGCAGGGACACTTGCGTATGCTTTGGCTCGAAGGCTGACGGCCTCGAGCACTTCAACTATCAACGAGCCGAGGACTGGTCCACTTAGAAGTTTTGTGGGGTCGTGGGCTACAGCATTCGCAATGCTGCGCACCACGCTGACAGGAACTTTGCCATTCGCAAGGTGATTATCCGAAAGGTGCGGGTTCGCGGCAATAATCCTGACCGATTCGGTGAAGATTGCAATAATTTCGCGGCGGGAAAGGTTTGTGCGGAGGTCGTTTCTAGAAAGCTCCCTAAGCAAAGCTCCTATAATCTCGCCGTATGGATCAGGAAGCTTGACCGTGGAAAAATTTTCCGCTACCGCATCAATGGCGGCGACCGCCAAATTGATTGCAAAATCACGGTCAAATCCCTCATTGAAGCCCTTCGCTCCCTCCGCCATCACAGCGCCCAAAACTGCTGCTAGCAGCTTGTCATCCTTGATTAGTAATTCGACGTGCTCTGCGGTGGCATCAAGCACGGCTGAGGCGATGATATTCAGACTGCCTTTGCTGAAAAGGTCCTTCACCGACTTCTTGCCGAGGTTGTCGGCAACCGATGCGACGAGCCGTTCAACGAAATCCCCGTCAAGCAGTTCCTTGTTCTGAGCCACACCTCGCAGTGTCGCGTTGATCAGAGAGCTGAGGGCTTCGTCGGTAAACAGAGTCCTCCCCTCAGCGTGTTCGGCTATCTTCTTGAGCACCTCCTTGAGCGCACTGTGCCAAACCTCGTCACCATCGGTCTTTTTCAGGAGCGCAGGGTGTTTGGCGACCTGAGCGATAACGATTTGAGCCACAGCCGTAAGCGCTGAATCATCTCCCTTGAGAATGGATTTGAAGACGTTGTCCTGAGCGACGTCCTTGAGGATGCCTCCGACAATATCAATAACCACTTGGTCGCTGGCGAACTGACCGAGGTTCTCGCCCAGAGTCTTGATCACAGACTGCAGTAGCTTGTCGAATCCTTTGCCGCCGATCAAGCCCGCTACGAAATCGGGGTCTGCTTTCTGAACTTCTGCGAGGGCTTCAAGGAAGACTGAGAGCGCCTTCTCATCCTCCAGCAGATCCCGATGCGCAATCGCGGTGCGAATCACACTGCTCAGTGTGCGGTCGAAAAGTTGGCGGAAACTTTGATCCTCTAGATCTCCTGCAGTGAAATACAGCAAAAATGAACCCAAGGCCTTCTGGACCACTGGGTCATTGGTAATGACTGCTGGATTGCTGCCCACGAACTCAAGCGCCACATCGGCGGTAGCCAGAGCAATATCAGTGATAACCGATCTGCCGTGGCCGGATTCGGCCGCATCGACCATATAGTATTGAATCAACGCCATCTGGGTAGCAACTGGAGGTCCATCGAAATCATGCCCAAACACATGGATGGGCTCACCCGTAAGGAGCGCCCAGTTCTTGGTCAGAATCTTTCCCAGGGTTAAAATTTTCGGATTGTTTCCTGCATCAATCGCGGCGCGGAGATCATCCCACAATTCCTTGATATTCTTGTCATCAGCGAGGATGCCTTTCCCCGCATCCCCATTAAAAAAAGCTATCATATCGCCAACTTTGTCCGCGAAGTTGGGCTGATCATCAGGCAAGCTAAACGGCAGCGGATCGCCTAACTTGTGCTGTACGCGGATCAGTTCGACACGTCGTCCCAATTTCACAGCTGAATTCACAATGCCCAATGCGATTACCAAGCTGGATGCTGCGATCATAGTGTATTTCGATTAGTAGCTTACGAAAAGGTTGGGATAAGGCGTTGGAAAAATCAAACTTTATTCCAAAAAATAAAGATCATCAATCACGTCCACCAGGTAATTACTATCAAAACCTTAAAATCAATGCTCACAATAGGCAATAGCCGCGAAATCCCGGAGAGTTTCAGGAGAAACTTCGTAGCTTGTTTGCGAGAGCTCATTCCTCAGAAATACGAAACTTCAAAGCTGCAATCGACCACGCCGCATTGATCCCCCAACTATTTCGCGATAAGCCATGTGCGCTTTTCGTATTCCTTATCACCTGGAGCACGAATCTCGAGTAGAACACATCGACAGTCCTGCGTATCAACTGAAAATATAACTGGCTCCGTGCTGTTTAAATTATCAGTTTTCTGAAACGAGATTAGGAGGCAGTCGTAAGTAGCGTAAACTTCATTGACATTCAAAATTTTCTTGGCCCTATCCGACTCGCTAAAGAAGATGCCATCTGCCTCTTTTAAGAGCCACTTCCGAAGCATCCATGAACTCCTGCCACTCGCCGCTCGAGTTGCGTGCCAGTGTTTTGTTTGCTTGTCGAACTCAGAGGAAAGGAGTTCTTTTTGGTGTCCAAAATCCCAGATACCCGGATCATCGAAATCGAGGTATTCAGTCCACGGATCGCTGCGAACATTGAACCCAGAGTTATCGCTCTCAGAAAACATTACCTCGCCTGGTTCGCGCACCCAATTGGAAGATTTGTCATTTCGAAAGACCGAGAATTTTGCACGATTTGGTTTCTCGGTATGAAATCTGGTGACTTTTACGGCGATAAAACTATTTTTTTTAGCTTGCTCTTTATTGAAATGATTAACTCGGAACCAAACCGATGATGACTTAGAAACCCTGTAAACTCCGTTTCGTTCTATCAGAACTCGGAAATTTGAGTTATATGATTTCGCGGCACTATACGACGCACCGTTGGCTGAGAACAAGATACCTAACTCCCCCTCATTCCGCTTTGAAAAATTGATCCTTCCCGCGGCAGTCGCTTCAGGTGATCCAAAAAGGGCTGTAATTTCGAGTGCGACCAGTAACGCTGTCATTCGATCTTTAGAATAATGCTAAGAGTTGTTGGCCGGGAGAGGACTTGTCGGGGGCGGGGGCCCAAACGCGAATGGAATGATTAAACACCAAAGAATAACCATTATCGACCAACCTATTGGCTCGACCCTCTGAAACCATGAAAATTCCGGCGAGATATTTCCAGCCCAAATCCAAAATGAAACTTCTGAAATCAAAAGTTGCCAAACTCCTTTGACGTTACCGAAGAAATATAGGTAAAGTGGCACAAGGAGCCCTATCACAACTAGAGAAATCCCGAGCCATAGATTTGGTTCATCGGCAGCGGTTACGACCCCGGTTATGGCAATGTATGCTGCAACTAACTCTGCGGGCAAAAGCTTAGCTAACCGTTGAAGATAAGGATCGGACTTACTGGTTTCTCTATTCATAGTTAAAAAGATTCACGCAGTGCATCTGCAGTGTTGTAATTATTCAACAGCATGAACTTGTCTTGACAAGGATAAAAGATGCGACCGTGCGGTTCATATTGGAGTTTTTCTTATGGAAAGAATTCAGAATTGTAGTCAATATTGAGAATTGAGGTTAATGGAATTGTTGGTGACCTTCGATTTAAGCTAAAGAATTTTCTCATGGAGAGCGGGTAGCCTTTTTGAAGAACGGACACATCTCTGAATCTGGTTTGATCCTCCCGAAAGAATCTTCGAATTGATCCCGCTTTTCCGGCCGGTTCGTATGTTATCTTTTCGATAAGGGAACGGAGTCAGGGAAGGATCGCACAGTTTTCAGGGAAACTCTTCGTTGATTTTTGACATGAAAAACCCAGCGGAATGTGTGAGTTAGAGTGTGAGAACAACACCATTCCTTCCGGGAATTTCGCCAAAACTTCGCGGGAGACCGAGATGTCGTCTACTGAAAGCGATTCGTCTTTTGCGAAGGAAACTCCGCGCTGATTCGATCTCTGAGATCGGCACCGTCTTCAGCGGAATTATTCCACCTGAAACTCCCTTCGCATCGCAGAGCGACATTCGCAAACGGGTGTTCCCGGAAGTGGTCACCTTTTGAGCATGGATCTCGCAGATGTTGGAATGCAACGTCCCGTGTTCAAACGCACTGACCTTCGGTCAGAGTTGATATGCCCGGGCGAATCTACCGGTTCCTGCCTTCGATAAATCCTCTTACTGTCGCGCGAGGAAGCGATTGTCTGACTCTTTTCTTGAGGGTGTGTCGAGTCTGACAAAAGCATACGCAGAGGCACGGATTGAATCCCATCATCTCTGGCATGGGCGCTGTTAGCATCCTAGACTTTGCTACCGGGACAATAAACCGCTCCCTCAAACAGGTTTATCCTGAAGAGGCTCTCAGATGGGCAATACGCTGGTCGCGCGAGACGGCACGGTGACCTGGCAAAAAGCCCGCTGCATCCCTCGCACGGAATGTTCGGTGGTCGATGGATTTTGATGGAAACGGAGAAATGGACATGGCTCCAGTCAAGAATAGTCGTGTTACTCCCGCTCTTTCGCGTTAGAGATCAGCTTGATCCAACAGCGTATAGGTAAACGAGTTGCCATATTTCTTCTTGGCCACACGAACGATGTCCATGAATGACTTGAATTGGGCTGCGCAGCGGAAAACCTGACACCCTGCCGAGTATGACTGCACCGATATTGTGCAACCATCGGGATTCGCCCTGTGGATGTTGATGCCCCAGGCATCGTGGGTTTTGGATTTGTCCGGGTTCAGATTCCCATCCATGTTGTCGTCCCGCCAGGCTTTCACTTCGTTGCCCTCTTCCTTTTTCTGGCAGAACGCATCATAGTCCCCGTCGTGTTTCCTGATCGTGTATTTCTCGAAATACTGCCCCGGAACCAGTAGCGCCGTTCCTTTTGCGTTCAGGGGCTTCCCGGAGAGATAGGTAGCTCCCGGGATCGTTGTAATTTGATACTTTGAGTACATCCACTGCCCTTGCAATGGATAAAAGGCGAGCAGGACATCATTGAAGGTGTCGAGCTTCATCTTCGTGCGGCGGACACCGACCACGTTGAGACTATAATCCCCATTGTTGTATATTTTGTATCCTTTATTCTCCATGGCCGATATGACCGACTCGAACTTGATCGAAGAGGCTTGGTGAATCAGTGGGAATTCCAGTGGCATGTCGATGGGGAATTGCGTGGTTTGGAGGCTGGATCACGTTTGGTTTGGATAGGGCGGCGCAATTTTCGTGCCGGCGAGAATAAAGCTGAGATGAACACATCAAATCAAGCGGCACCCAGCAAGGTAAATTTTGCTATCCAACTCTTTTTTATTTGACGCCCCTCATTCAACCACCCAGCATGTTTACCTCGAACGAGACCCACCATAATGCCACGCCTCATCCTAGGACACGCCACGGATCATTCCATCAAAATCTGGGTTCGGGGCTCTGGTCGCTGGCCGGTTGCCTTCATTGACGTCCTCGATGCTGACAACCAAGCGACCAGTCCTACGTATATGGTGGAAACGCTAGAGTCCGAGTTTTATACCGCCGTCAAAGAATGGGAGGGTTTGTCGGCTGACCAACCCTACCGGGTGAAGGTTGCATTTGGAAAATCGAAGAAAAGCGCAGACGACGAGCGGGTCCGCGATGCCTACACCGAGGGGCGCTTTCGTACATTTCCCAAGTCCGCCGGACAGACAGGGTTTACCTTTCTCCTCGGTTCTTGCAATCTTCACAGCACTGGGTTTTTCGAGAAGCCTGACCAGGCATGGATCCAGGTCTCGCGCCTAGCCAAACTCAATCAGGCCCGCTTCATGATCCATGGAGGCGACCAGATCTATGCCGACATTCCCTTCCGACCGGGCGCCGACTTCGAGCACTATCGCGACAAGTATCTCGACGCCTGGGACAACTGCACTCCCACAAGGAAGGTGCTGACCGAATTGCCCCACTACATGATTCTCGACGACCACGAGATCATCAACAACTTCGACAACGACCTCACCAGTGGCAACATAGACTACCAGGGGCTCGCGCGTGTCGCGATGAAGGCCTACTGGCTTTTCCAGCACAGTCACAATCCCCAGAGCCCGCTCCAAGGTCGGCACTACCATTACGACTTCTCCTTCGGCAAGGTTCGATTTTTTGCCCTCGATTGCCGGTTTTACCGCTATTCCGGGTCCGGTCAGATGATCGATCCAGAGCAGGAGGCCGCACTTATCAAGTGGCTTTCCGACCATAAGAAGGATCTTAAATTCATCGTTACCAGCATCCCCTTCGTCACCGAGGTTAAGAGTCCCAAAACCGACAAGTGGTGCGATAAAGTCTATGACGGGCAACGGGGGCGCATTCTCCAACACCTCCTCGATCAGGGAATCGAAAAGGTGGTCTTCCTCACCGGCGACATGCACGCCTCCCTCCACTCCACCCTTGAAGTGAAAGACGACGCGGGCAGGGCCACCACGGTCCACGAACTGATGTCCAGCCCGATCAATCAGATCACGCCCGATTGGACCATTGAGCGCCAGTTCGTTCCCGGCCCGGTTTCGCGCAAATTGGCAGAAGGTCCCATCGTCACCAGCAGAATTGAGAAGGCGTCCTACTTTGCCAAACACTCCAATGTCATGGCCATCGAAGTCGACGGAGCTGGCGACGTCCACTACCGCATGTACCGGACCACATCGGACAGCAACACCCCTCTAAAGAAACGTTCCTTCAGTCCTTAATTCCGGCGCCATCATGATCCCAAAAAACGCCATTGAACTCATTGAACGCGCTCGCACCGCCCTTGGTAGAAAAATCATCTACCGACTGGGCAAAGGGGGGCGGCGACCGAAAAACGAAACCCCTGCCGACTCCGAGAATGGCTGTGACTGTAGCGGTTACGTTGCATGGTGTCTCGGCTTCGACCGTTATATCGAGGAGCCCTTCTACGCTCGCCGAAACGGTGACGACGGGGTGAAAGGATGGTTCGAAACCTCCGCGGCTGCCGCAGATGCTGTCGACAAGGCCGGCATTCTCACCGTCATCGACGCACCCGTGCCGGGATGCATCGCCGTCTACGGGGATTCCGGTGGGAGCGAAGGACACATTGGAATTGTCACCGAGGTCAACTCAAAGGGCAAGGCGACCAAGGTCATCCATTGCTCATCGAGCGCTTACAAGAAGCATGGTGACGCCATTGCCGAAAACGATTCAACAGCGCTTCTCGACAATCCCCGGCGAGTCTATGCGTGGTTCGAGGGGCTCGTTGGCAAACCGGGCGAAGATGACTTTTTCGCGGCAGGTCCGAAGTTTTTCACCGAAGCGGCCTTCGCCACCGCTCCACTTTCGGAGAAGCTGGTCTCCCGCTTCGACTACATCCACCAGGGTTTTTTGAAGTATCGCGCCTGGGCCTTCGATGGCGAGGCACCGTTCTTCTTCCAGCGCGGCGTAGCCATCTGTGCAGACGGTGCGCCCGATGCCTACAAGGTCGGCGATCTCGGAACGGACTACCTGGCCAACGCAGGTGCCCCCCCTTTCAAAGGCGCACCGACTGACAAGAATCTCGATCAGTGGAATTGGTGGGGGATTGTCGTTGACTCCGAGAACCGCCCCGTCAAGCAGGACAACACACAGCCATCTCCAGGCTACTTCGTCTCGAAGACCGCCCACGGCTATTGGAACGAGTATTCCCTAACGGACCAGCGTTGCTATGTGAACGCGAACGAGATTCCCTACGTCGTGCTGCCCAAGGGTAAAACCGGCAGTGCCAGACTCGGCGATTTCGCCTTTCTCGTAAATCGCAAAACGGGACTGACTGCTCCCGCGATCTATTCGGAGGTAGGTCCGGCGACTGGTCTTGGGGAGGTTTCAGTCAAACTAGCAGACATGCTGCAACTGCCCTCAAATCCCCGCAAAGGAGGCTCCAGCAAAAAGGACTTCCTTTACCTCGTCTTTCCAGGCAGTGGAGACGGCAAGCCACGACCGTTTAAAACTATAGAGAAAGAGTCAACACACTTGTTTCAGAAGTGGGGCGGCATGGCGAGGGTGAATGCTCTGCCGGATTTGAGTTGAAACCGGGGCTCGGGGTCAGGGAGGAATGGCACGGTTTCAAGCCTCCTTTAGGCACTCCATATCGCGAAGGATCAACGAGCATAGAGGTTCCGGAGCGTTTGAACCCCTATTGCAATTGGGGCTTCTGGAATTCATTCGTGCATTGGACGGAATGTTGATATCGATCGTTACCATCGAAGACGGGCCTTAAAACCGTGCCATTCGTGTCAGGGAATGATTTACAAGCTTTACGGGGAACTGATGGGGTCACAGATATCCCGGGCCAGAAAGGTCGCTAAGCACTGTCAGTCCCTGCCTACTTCCACGGGGGAGGCTCCGCCCGTGGCGATGATAAGTGGCTGCAGCGCTTGGCGGAGGTCCAAAGAAATTGAAATCCGTGTAGTTTGTCTTGCCTTGATGGCCAGTCATTCTAGAATCGGAGCTTAGCATGAACGGCGGTCAACAAGGCAAGCATTCGTGATCCAAACGTTTGATGGCCGTCCCGAGTCCACACCCCAGCAATATCCCCATGATTCCCCTCACGTCTGATCAATTAAACCTTCTCGCCCCAAATGCCCGCTCCTCTTACCGCGAAACATTTGAGAGCGCGGACGTAGTCTTTGCTGAATACGGCATCAACGATAACAGGCTCCGAATAGCACATTTCATGGCCCAGGCATTGCACGAAACAGGCGGGCTGACCGTTCTTATTGAGAACATGAACTACAGCGCGAAGCGCATGACCCAAGTCTGGCCGAAGCGCTTCCCCGCCGAGAAGGATGCCAAACCCTACGCCCACAATCCTGAAAAACTTGCCAACAAGGTCTATGGCGGGCGCATGGGAAACGACAAGAAAGGGGACGGCTGGAAGTATATTGGGCGAGGAATTATCCAATGCACTGGTAAGGAGTCCTATGCGAAATTTGGCAATCTCCTGAACATCGATCTCGTGGGCAATCCCGAATTAGCTATAGATCCGCAGTATAGTCTAAAAATCGCCTGCGAGGAATGGATGGAGAAAGGCTGCAACGCTCTCGCCGACCAGGACGATATCACGAAGATCACGCAGCGCATCAATGGGGGACAAGTTGGGATTGCCAGCCGCAAAGATTGGCTAGTGAAGACGAAGAATGTTTGGATGTGATTTTCGCCCCTCGTTTCCGGGGAGAGGTTAGGAGTTGATTACGAACCAGCGCGATGAGTCGAAGGACTGACACAGTCACCCTTCCACGATCTTGAATTCCTCTTAAGGCGCGGGAGGTCCCCCCCCCGAATAAGCGGCCAAGTTAGGCTGTCGCGCCATCCGATCCGTCGAACTCTCCCTAGTAGATTGTCCCCGGCCCTATCATCAGGGCACAGCGGATCGGAAGCCAGCCCGGAAGGTTACCGGATTCTGGATCAACTCACGACACGAGCCGGACTCTGCCCTTAACCTGTCGGGGCTATCCTGAGATCGCGTTGCACATGCAGATCGTCCCAGTCCAAGGGGGGGGAACAAATGGTCTATCCCCTGAACTTCCAAATTCAGCCCCCATTCCCTCACCCCAACTCAAAGCTCGTCACCCCATAGATCTGGTTCCAGGGCAGTTCTGGTGCCGGACCGTGGTACATCCGGGCGCAGCCGAAGGACTCGGTGAGTTGGTGGCGGCGTCCGAGTTCAAGCGCGGCGGGATGGTCCTCCGGCACGTCGAGAAAGAGCGGCTCTCCCGCGGCGTGGCCGGAGAGGGCGACGAAGAGGGCATCGGCGACTTCGGGCGTTTCGGCGAAGAGGGGTCCGATCTTGAAACCGGTCCGGCAGGGACGAACCACACCGATACCACGGAGCCGGTCTCCGTCGAGAAAGCCGAGACCGAGCCCTCCCTCCGGGCGGATCCAGCGGCGGAGAAAGACCTCGCGGGAAAATCCGAAATGGTGCCGGTCGAAGGCAGCGACCTGCTCGAAGGGAAGGGACTCCAGTTCGACGAGCGCCGGATCGACGGAGGCGCCACCCTGCCCGGTGCCGGAGAGACGCAGGTTGCGGTGGGAGAAGACAAATCCCCCGCGGGCGTAGAAGGGCTGCATCGCGAAGACTCCGTCCATGCCGATGGCTGCGCCGGGTCCGAGGCGGGCGCGAAGCCGGTCGCGACGCCAGATCCAGAAATCCCGCCCGATGCCCTGCCCCCGGAGATCGGGACGCACGATAAAGAATCCCATGAATCCGATCTCGCGTCCGTAGGCGACAGTGGAGCCGGTGCCGACGACCTCGCCGGCGCGTTCCGCGCAAACAAACCCGACCGGGTCGGTGTCCCAAAAAATCGAGGCATCCGCTAGCCCGGGATTCCAACCCTCCGCCGCGGCCCATTCCACGGCGGTCTCAAGTTCCTCCCGGGTCGCTTCACGGTAGGTGATCATGTGGAAATGGTGGATCGACATGCCTGAAATGGCGAGCGGAAAGCGCATCGGTCGCGGTCGGAGCCCGGTGGCCCGGTTTACTCTTCGGGAGTTGATTCCGACCACGGATGAACATGAATTTTCACGAATGAAGAATCGGATTGTGCCGGGAGATTTGTCTTCATGGCGCACCACCGGGCGCGAGATCCCGCCGCAAGCATTTCGGGCCCGATTTCGAAACAAAAACGGACGGGTTTGCCTCGACATACCCGATCCTCGTGAGTTTCCATGAGCGGCTAACAAAGCAGCGAAGTCGTCGCCCGAAACGGTTGACCACCGGTCGTATCTCGGCCACGATTCGCGAGAATGAACCGGTTCAGCCCCTTTCTCCCGCCGAACTCCCTTCATCCCGGGCCTTCCGGCGGGGCGGGTGCAGGAGGGATGGGAAAGCCATCCCTGATCGATCGAGTGCCATTCATGACAGACCTCTATCTCCCGGGTGAAGAGGCGGTTGCGTCCGTGAGGACGGGATCGGGTCAAGCCGTCCCCGGGCTTCATCTTTTCTTGTATCACTCCTGAGTTCACGCGCCATGATCCTGACGGAGATATACGCGAGCGCAGGCTTGCTCCCTACCGGAAAAAAAGAGCTGCCTCCGGGGGTTCACACCCTGGGTCAGGCGGAGAATTGCGCGGTGCAGATTCCGGATGCTTCCGTGTCACGCCATCACGCGCGTCTCACCATCGGTGAGGAGGGCGCCATGCTCCTGGAAGACCTCGGCAGCACGAATGGCGTCTTCGTTGACGGCACTCGCATCAGCCAGTCCGTGTCGCTGCACCCCAATCAGACCTTCACGCTCGGCACGGCGGATCTCCTGGTGCAGCAGCGGAAGGTGGAAGGCGCTCCCGGTGCCATCACAGACCCGGATGTCACCATTCCGGCACCAGGCCCGGCCACTTCCACCGCTCCCACCGACATCCCCTCCGAAATCGCAGGCACCTCGCGCTACCAGATCGAGCGCCACATCGCGGAGGGCGGTATGGGCGCAGTCATGGGGGCGCGGCAGACGGCGATTCGACGGGAGGTGGCCATGAAGGTCATGCTCAGCGGTGCGGATGCCGACAGTCGCATGAGGTTCATCGAGGAGGCGCAGATAACAGGCCAGCTCGAGCACCCCAACATCGTTCCCGTCCACGACCTCGCGCTCGACGACGAGGGCAAGCCCTACTACACGATGAAGCTGGTGAAGGGCACCAACCTCCACGACGTGATCGAGGCCCTCAGCGAGGGAAAGCCGGACGCGCTCGCCCGCTATACCTTGCCGACGCTCCTCACGGTGTTCCAAAAAGTGTGTGACGCCCTCGCCTTCGCACACAGCCACAGCGTCATCCATCGTGACCTCAAACCCGCTAACATCATGGTCGGCGAGTTTGGTGAGGTGCTCCTAATGGACTGGGGCCTGGCCAAGCTCATCCAAAACCGGCTGCCCGTCGTCCAGACGAATCGCCCCGCCAAGCCCGTCTCCCCCCAGTCCACTACTTCCGTTACCACTGCCCGGGCCGAGCAGTCGGACACCTTTGCCACGATGGATGGCTCCATCATGGGCACTCCGCAGTTCATGAGCCCGGAGCAAATCGAGGGCGATCCCAATATGCTGGATAGCCGCAGCGATATCTTCGCTCTCGGAGCCATCCTCTACAACATCCTCACCCTCAAGCCGCCCTTCACTGGCAAAAACCTGTCGGAGGTGTTGGATCGCGTTCAGGCAGGCCGCTTCACCCACCCGAAGGCTCTCGACTCCACCACCCTCCGCCATTTGCCCGGAGGGCGCGTGCCGGACTCGCTCAAGGCCGTCGTGCGCAAGGCGCTCGCCACGCAGCCGCAGCAGCGTTACCTGAGCGTCACCGCCCTCCAGGCCGACCTCGCCGCGTATCAGGGCGGTTTTGCCACCAGGGCGGAGAACGCTAGCGCCTGGAAGCAGTTCACGCTCCTTATCAAACGCAACAAGGCCGCCGCGATCGGCTCTGCGGCGGTGTTGCTCGTCGGGGCCATCTTTGGCACGCAGGCCTTCATCGAGGGCAGGCGCGCCGAGCAGACCCTGGAGGAACTGCGCGGCACCGCACCGACGTTTGAGGCCCAGGCTCGCGCCCTCGTCGCCGAGGGCAAGCTCGACGACGCCCTGGCCAAGATCGGCTACGCCATCAAGCTCGCGCCGGAGAGTGCGGACTACCAGCTCACCCGCGCGCACCTGCTCCAGTCCACGCAGCATCTGACCGAGGCGGCGGTGGTCTACCGGCAGGTGCTGGCCCTCCGCCCCGAGGATCAGGCGGCGAAGACGAACCTTGAGCTCTGTGAAAAGCTAGTCGCGGAGAAAGGCGGCGCGACCGAGCTGTCCCTACCTCTTCAGGGTAAATTGCTCGATGCCCTCATCTCCCAGCAGCGCGATCTGGAGGCCGCGCCTCTGGCCAAGCTGCTCAATCGTGACAAGCAAACGGCGGAGGCCACGATCCGTGCGCGGCTGGCCTCCTATGCAACGCAGCCGGGATGGACGAATAACCGCATCCAACCCTACGGCCGCGGCTACCGGGTGGGTCTCGACGGTCTCCAACTGGGAGATCTGAACGTTCTGCGGGACCTTCCCATCACGGATTTGGGGCTCAATTCGACCTCCGTGACCGACCTCCGGCCACTCGTTGGGCTGCCGCTGGAGGTGCTGCGGCTGAGCTATACCCGCGTCTCCGATCTCTCCCCGCTGCGTGGCATGTCCCTGCAAAAGCTGGAGTTGCACGGCACCGATGTGGCCGACCTCTCCCCGCTCGTCGGGATGCCTCTGAAGGAGCTCAGTCTGGGAAACAACAAGAGATTGAGTGACCTGAAACCACTGGCTGGACTACCCCTGGAGAAGCTCAATGCCACTCACCTCCCCATGATCGACCTCAGTCCGCTGCGCGGTCTGCCTTTGAAGGAATTACTCATGCATAGCGATGGCGACGTGGTGCCTGACTTCTCCCCGATCCACCACTCCCCTACGCTGGAAAGGATCAGTCTCCCCAGTGCCATCAGCGACCTCGCCTTCCTCACCACCCTGCCCAAACTTCAGCAGGTGGAGTGGCACAAGGGGCAGGGCAAGGATGTCTGGCTGCCAACCCGCGAGTTCCTGGCCATTTACGGGCCGGAGGTTCCGGAAATCAAAGCCGCCCGCGCCGCGCTGGCCAGCGCAGGGCTGCGGGACCTGCCCATCTGGCGGATCAGTGCCGATGCCGATCATCAGCTCCACCTAAACTTGAGAGACACCCCGATCAAAGACCTCGCCCCGCTGCGCGGCTTGCCGGTCAGGCGACTCATCCTTAGTGGCACCGATGTGGTAGATCTTGATCCTCTGCGCGGCATGCCCCTGCAGGAGCTGAACCTCACAAAATTGAAGGTGCGAAACATCGAACCGCTGCGCGGGATGCCCCTGCGCCAATTGAACTTGGCCCACACGCTCGTGAGCGATTTGGAGCCCTTGCGCGGCATGCCGCTGGTTGTCCTGCAAATACCCGGAGCCGAGGTCAACGATGTCGGCATCCTGGCGGACATCCCCAGCCTGGAAGAGATCAATCTGCCCGAAGACAAGGTGGCGAACCTCGAGCGGCTTCGCACCTTGCCGAACCTGCGCTACCTTTCCTCCGCCTGGAATTTCGAGACGAATCATCCCGCGCAAACAGCCGAGGAGTTCTGGAAGGCCTACGACGCTGCCAAGGCGGCCGGGAAGTAGCCGGTGGGCCCAATGAGGCATTACAACGTAGTGCCGTTTGCCCAGGATCAGCCACCTGAGCGAAGGCGCTCTATACCAACCAGTTCCCCTGCGGGAAAAGGCGGGGCATGCGACATTCCTGACTGACCCTGTCAGAAATCCCGTGTGGTGGTTATCACTTTTCTATTTACTTTTCTATTTTCTTCCTTATTTATTGATATTTAATTTTTATTAACCATTTACGCGGACCTTCGCGGGATAGGAGCCGAACGATGAAAAAGGAATTTTCTAGCAATTGTCTGGTTCAACGGGTTAACGATTTTCGGGCCAGGCTGTCCCGGGGCGAGGTCTTACCGCAGTCGCGCCCAACTCTGGAGGCGGACAGGAAACGGACCTTGCGTGCGGCGGCGATCCTGGCGGCCGCTGTCGGAATCACCGGCGTGGTGCAGGCAGGGGACGACGACAAGGTGCCGGTTGTAGAGGCCGGGACGGCCGCCGAGCCCTTACGGTATTTCAGCGTTTCGGCGCTGGGACTGAGCCGCGATCTTTCGAACACCGGGGCCATCATCGCGGCAAACCCGGCTGGCACACCGTTTCTGACGGGAGACGACTTCGACTTTGGCCTCAGTGCCGGTGTCGACGCTTCCTTTGGTTTTACCGTCCTCGGGGATGAGGTGATCGAAGCCCGGCTGATGTATTCCGAAATGGAGGCGGGAAATATCACCGTCACGCCCGGCAACTTTATCGGTGTCGGCTTCACCGGGCCCGGTGGCACGACGGCGACGTCTGAGTATGACACCACCTTCGCCAGCGGCGAGATCAACTGGAAGCACAGCTACAACGACCGAGTCACGGTCCTGGCGGGCATGCGCGGGTTTGACATTGACGACACGCTGCGGACGGTAATCAACGCCAACGTGGCCTCCGGCCTTTATGAGGCCGAGAACTCCCTGCTCGGGGCGCAGATCGGCGCGCAGATGGCCCTGATCGACGGATCCGGACCGCTCAAACTGGACCTTTCCGGCAAGGTCGGGGTCTACAGCAACGATTCAAACGCCGGGATCCGGGAGTTCTCGGGCAACAACCCTATCGGTGCGTTTCAAAGCGGGCGGGTCAATGAAACCAGCTATGCGGCGGAACTGGGCCTGACGGTGGGCTACAGGCTGACGGACCGGACAGAATTGACGGCGGGGTATCATCTTTTGTGGATGGATGACATCGCGATGGCCGGCTCCGCCGCAAGCGGAAGCCTGCTGAACCCAAGCCTGCTCCGCACCAATGTCTTCCGCGACGAGATGCTCTTGCACGGTTTCAGTGTCGGCGTCCGGACGTCATTCTAGAGCTTCTTTTAAGAGGGCGGCATGCGACCTTTCCTGGTCGAGTCGAATTGGGTTCACCCTTGATCGGAACCCCTGTTTCGAATGGTCGCCTGTCCTTAAAACACCACAACCCTACTCCCCCTCCACCCGGTAAAGGTGATGCCGCGTCCGCAGGAACATCGCCTTGCCCACCACCGCGGGTGAGGCCATGAACCCGGGACCACGACGGGGATCATCGAGCGGGGCGTTGTCGGCGAGGCGGTTGGTCGCGAGGACCTTGAATTCACGTCCGGGTTCGATCACGGTGGTCTCGCCTTCGAGGCTGAAGAAGAAGAGCTTCCCATCCGCGTAGATGGGACAGGCTCGGAACTTGCCGGTGAGGCGTCCCCGCCAGACTTCCTTGCCCGTCTTCGCCTCGACGCAAAGAACGAAGCTGTCATCCATCGCGAAGTAGACGAGGTCGTCGACAACGATGGGGGAGGAGTATTTGGGGAAGGACTTTTCGATGCGCCACTCAACGTGGGTATCGGTGATGACTCCGCTGCCGCCGGCCTTGATCGAAATCATCTCGGCGCCCTGGCTGAAGCCGGTGACGACGATGAAACGTCCGTCGTGATAGACGGGCCGGGCCGCGGCGGAGTAGGCGGGATGATCGACCCGCCAGAGTTCCTTGCCGGTGCGGGGATCGTAGCCGTAGGCGGCCTTCGCTCCGACGCTGCACATGACGGGTTTGCCGGCTATCGTGACGATCAAGGGAGTTCCGTGGGCCTTGCGCCAGTCGCCTTCCTTCACCATTTCCTTCTCGATGTGTTCGTCGTTCCAGACGGCGGAGCGGTCGGTCTTCCAGACGGTTTCTCCGGTGCTCTTGTCGAGGCCGACGACATACTGGAGATCCGCTCCGTCGAAGGTGAGGATGAGGAGGTTTTCGAAGAGCACGGGCGAGGAGGAAGCGCCCCGGTAGTGGTAGCACTTCAGGTCGTCGCGCTTCCAGAGAACCTTGCGGGTGGCCGTGTCGAGACAGGCAGTTCCGAAATGGCCGTAGTGCACATAGACACGTCCGGCTTCGATGACCGCCGAGGGGGTGGCGTAGCTGTTGTCCGCCGCTCCGTTGCCCATGGTTTGGGGATCATCGCTGTGGAAGAGCTTCTCATTGGCGAGGATCTCTCCGGTGGTGGCGTCGAGGCAGAGAACGTAGAAGTCGTGGCCATCCTCCGTCGCGGTGGTAAGCCAGACCTGATTGTCCATGACGATGGGCGAGGAGAGGCCGAGGAGGGGAATCTCCGTCTTCCATTTCACGTTCTCGGTTTCACTCCACTTCAGGGGCAACCCGGCCGTGCCCGCGTGGCCATCCTGGCTGGGGCCGCGGTAGTCCGGCCAGTTGTCGGCGGCGGAGAGGGAGAAAGAGAGGACGAGGCTGGCGAGGGTGAAGGCGCAGGAGGACAGAACCAGGGGCATGGGGCGGGTCATGTCCTGATGCTGCCGTTCCGGCGTGAAACTGTCAAGCGGCGGTCGTGGCGGGGAAACGGACCGGGCTGGAAGTGTTCCCGTTAACGAACTTCCCCGCGGTCAGGCGGCCTATCTCGACTGAAGCCAATTCGCTTCCCGCTGTTCCACGATACTCTGTCACGGGTTGTCGCATGACTCATCTCTTTGTATGACCCCTTTCCCTGCGGAAATTCGTTGACTCAGACAGCCGAACTGGAATTGAGTCGACGGAATGAAACAGGGAGTTCCTAACAAACATTCCTGGTGCCCGAAAGAAGCCGACTCGTCAAACGACCCGCGCGAGAACATCACCCCCACGATTCCCCCTGGATTATGCACCATGGCAATTCCCTAAGACTCCGGATTGCCTCCCTGTTTTTGAGCGGTCTCGCCCTGGTTTCCATCCTGGCTGTCCAGGCCGCTCCGGCATCCGGCGAAGGCAGCGAGGTGAGATTCTCGCTGGTTAAAGCCGGATTTGTCACTCTGGCGATTGATGATGCCGGGGGGAAGCGGGTGCGAAATCTGATTGGACAAACATGGTTGGAAGCCGGTCCCCAGGTCATCCCCTGGGACGGGTTGGATGATGCCGGGGAGCCTGTCCTTCCCGGAAACTACCGTTGGAAGGGACTCTTCCACGACGGAGTGACATCGGAATTTGCGGGCACCTTCAATGCCCCCGGAACACCTCCCTGGTTGACGGCTGAAATCAGTAGCCAGCGTTACGTGCGGGAGAGCGGTGCGGGGGGCTGGCTCTCCGACCATGGACGGCCCAATAGTGCCTACTCGGATGGCGAGCACATTTATTTTGGTTCCTCCGTCGCCGAGGCCGGGCACTCCATCATGGAACTCGATCAGGAGGGCCGGAAGCGCTGGGGGACACTCTGGCTCGGACTCTCGGGAGCGGATGCGATCTTCCGAAAGGACGACGTTCTCTATGTCGCCGGAGAGAAAGGCTGGATGAAAGATGCGCTGGCGGTTCATCGCCTGAACGCGGTGACTTACAAGTTGGTTTCCAATCCCCCGGGAAGCGAAGTGCCGGCCACTGATGTGGCTTTCATCAAGGTCAAGTCGGACCAGTTTGCCGACATCAAAGGCATGGTCGTCACCGGCAAGTATGTGATTTTATCCCTCGGGGACAAAAACCGCCTCGCCCTCTTTGAAGTCGTGACGGGCAAATACCTGCGGGATGTGCCGCTGCCCGGGGCCGGCGCCATCACCCGGCCCGAGGGGGAGTCACTCCTTGCCATTTCCGGGACAACCGTCGTCCGGGTGAATGTTGAAACCGGAGCCACTCAGATCGTTGTTGGCGGCGGTCTGAGTGAACCGGCCGGTTTGACCGTTTCCTCCCAGGGGAACATTCTGGTCAGCGATGTGGCCAAAGCCGAGCAAAGGGTCAAAATCTTTTCGCCGGACGGTGCCCCGCTCAAAGCCATCGGAAAGCCGGGCGGTCACCGCGAAGGTGTCTTCGACCCCGGCTTGCTGAACAATCCCCGGGCCCTGGCGGTGGACGGCAAAGATCAGGTGTGGATCGGAGAAGACAGCTTCCTGCCCAAGCGCATCAGCGTTTGGACCATGGACGGTCGGCTTCTAAACAGTTGGACGGGGCCTCCGGACTATGGAGGCGGGGGAACCCTCGACCCGAGGGGTGCGTCGCGGGGTTTTTACAATGGCATGGCGTTTACGGTCGCCCCCTGGCCGGAAGCCTCCCAGCTGAGGGCGATTCTCTTTAATCCGCGGGACCATGAGGACCTGCCTTATCCACAAGATCAAGCCGACAAAGGTCTGCCGCAGGCACCGGTGTATCACGGCGAGCGGCTCTATTTGCTCAACGACCAGGGCTATGGGGTGAAGAAAAACCTCATCGGCGAAGTGGTGGATGACAAGTTGGTGCCGCGAGCCGTTTTTGGATCGCTGAACATTCTGCGCGAAGGCTGGAAAGAACGTCATCCGGAATTTATCGCGTCGCTGCCCGCCGAAATTAAGAAGGACCTGGGCGCCTTTCTTTGGCAGGATGTCAACGGGGACGGCAAGGCGGAACCCGCCGAAGTCCAGATCAAGCCTGAGTGGAAATATGGAGCCATGTGGGCCATGCGTTCCTGGCCGACGTTGAATTTGTATGCCCGCTCCGGGGACGGTCAGACCATTATGGAAGTGGCTCCGGAGTCCGGGAAGGATCAGCTCAGCTACCAATTGGAGAATGCGAAGTCCATTCCTCTTCCTACCGGGCTTAGGGGCGTCACCGCCCTGTCTCCGGATTTGGAGGGCAACCTTCTCATCAACACGGGCGAATACAAAGAACAGGGTGACCCGACCAATATGTTCTACAGCGTCGCTCCCGATGGCCGGATCAATTGGACTTATCCCAATCCCTACCCGGCCAATTGGCACAATTCCCCGCGCCTGAAGTCGGGACAGATTCAGCACACCCTCAACGTGGAGGGGATTGTGCCGCTCGGTGGAGACCGCGGAAGCGTCTTTCAACTCAATGGCAACAAAGGCGTGCGTTTTCTCCTGACTACCGATGGCCTTTTTGTCACTCAGTTGTTCGCCGATATGCGCAGTACCCCCACCTTGAGCAGCGTTCAAAACGTCTCCCGCGGACTCCGCCTCGACACCTACAGTCTGGGCGATGAATGTTTCTTCGGATGGTTTGGGAAATGCGGTGATGCCGGCATTTTTCAAGTCCTCGGAAAAGACTCGAGCAATGTCATGAGGGTCCGGGGGCTGGAAACTTTGCAACGCCTCACGGGCGGCGATCTGCGTCTCGACAAAGCCGCCGAAAAGCAACTGGAATCGGAGAAAGTATCGGCACCCGTTGAGGCGATTCAGATTGCCGCCCTGGCCGAAGGCTGGGAAGAGGCCAGGCAATATCCATTGCTTGAAGCCGATCCGTCGGCCGACTTTGCCATTGGCTACGTCTCGAAGGGTATGACCCTCAGTGTGACGGTGAAAAATTCTCCCCCCTTTGCCAATTCCGGGGATGATCCAAAAACGCTCTTCAAAAGCGGCTCCGCCGTCGACTTCCGGATCTCGACCGCCGAGGGGGCGAATCGCTCCCGCACCACGCCTGTTGCCGGAGACATGCGATTCCTTTTCTCCCGGTGGCGCGGCAAGCCGGTGGCGGTGCGCTATCGCTTTGTCGTCCCCGACACCCGGCCGGATGCGAATTCCACTTTCAGCTCCCCGACGGGAACCGCCGAGGTGGACGAAGTCTCCGTCGTCGAGGAGGCCAATGTGAAAATTGAGGAGATTCCGGACGGGTGGCACCTGACCGCCTTCCTTCCATGGACGGCGCTTGGATTGGACGAGTCACCCCAGAGGAATCTTTTGGGTGATGTCGGTCTCATTCTCGCGGATCCCGAGGGGACACGCGCCGTGGCCCGTCATTACTATTTTGATCGCGGAAGCCAGGTGGTCTCCGATCTTCCCTCCGAGGTACGCGTCGATCCTTCCCAATGGGGGGAGATTGAATTCTAATTGTAACGACTCAGCGAGTCATGTGTCAGTGGCAGAAGGTTCACCAGCTTAGCAACTTACTGGAGGGCACTGATCGTTCACGGAATGCATGAAATGAATAAGGTTTTAGAACTCATCCGCCGGCTCAACTATACCTATATTCTGGCGGTCCCCTGGCTGGGGTGGTATGGCGCGCTGATGCTCGATACGGCCTGGTTCAAGTGGCTCTTCTGCGGAGGCTGGATCTCATTGCTTTGTTATCAGATTCTCGCCGGGGGTTTGCAATGGGCGGGGCATCGACGACGCGCGATTCTCTCGGCGCTCGCCCTGCATCTCGTGACGCTCGGGCTGATGGCTGTCTCGCAAACGCGGCAATCGACTCCGACGATCTGGGCCTTTTTTGTCGAAACCGCCCTGATCGAGCAGGGAGCTTTTCTGGTGGCAACTTCCCTGGTGTTTCTCTTTCTCAACAAGCCGGACAAAAGCATGGCCGTCCCCGGCATCATCATCATCCTGGGGGCGACCGGGGCGACGGTTTGGGCCTTGTGGCAAACCCTTTGGGATCATATCCCTCTCATGACCCATCCGGCGATTCTCAGTCTGGCCATCGCCTTTGTCCTGAATGTGATCTCCGATTTCCGGATCGTCTGGGATCTCGGCAAGGAGCGGACCTACATCGGAGATATGCTGGGTGTCCCTGCGATCCTGATTCAGATCCTGATCTGGGGACTGCTGCCTCTGGCCTTTTTTCTGAGTCGCGGGTGATGCGGGTTTTCAGGTTTTCAGGTTTTCAGGTTTTCAGGTTTTCAGGTTTTCAGGGTTTCGGAAGTTGGCGCCAAAGCGGCCAGATCGGCAGCGTGGGGCAGGAAGGCAGGCGTTCGAGATAAAGCCGCCTCGATGATGTGTCAGTCCGACAACCGAATGACTCGGAACCGGCTTTTGGATTGACCCGTGTTTGAAGCAGGGGTTTGCTCCTCTGCGAATGATACCAAACCCATGAATCCCGGTGACGATGAGGTGATCCGGGTCCCGCTCCGATGGACTCATCGACGAGTTTTCGTGCGGGCGCTCCTGCTCGTCTCCGGAGGGCTCGCCGCTGCGGTTGTCCTCGCCTCGCCACTGCTGCTCGTCGGGCCGGTCGCGTTTCTTATCGGTATCGCCGCAGGTCTCGTTCTGTCGATCTACATCGCGAAGCGGATTCTCACCGGGCAGGAGGCGGCGGCGATGGAACAGAAGGGTCCTTTTGTCGAATTCGATTTTAGGAATGACAGGGTTCGTGTGCCCATCGGCGGGGAGCAGGTTGAAACGCCTCTGTCCAGTCTAGAGATTAGTGCCTGGGCCGTCACCGGGCGCTACACTCAGGGCGGTCCGATCCCGCCTCCGGTGGCCATGCTCCGCCTCAGGGGTAAGGACGTCGATCTCGTGCTCGCCGGTGAGCGTGCGGGACAGTCAATGCGTCCGCTCCCGGTCATCACTCACGCTGAATCCCTCGCCGCCATCGGGGGAGCAAGAGTCATCCCGGTGGACGCCCTCACCCTCCTCAAGGCCTCTGCCCGTCTCAAATCCCAATCCCAGTCCAAACCCGATCCAATGCCATCCCACCCACCTGACGAAACCTCGATGACCGATGCAGAGCTCTATGACAGGATTCTCTCGCTCCTCTCGTGGGATCTTCCCGAGTCGCTCCACTCCCGGCTTCCGTCCCTGCGGGGCTACCGCGGCGGCACCCTGCTCCATGAAGTGACGCGCCCGGCCATCCTTTCCGGTCTGCTGGCCGCGGGTCTCGATCCCGATGCCCGGGACGCTGACGGCCGCACACCCCTGATGCATTACGGTCGCGGCATTGAGGACAACCGCCTCCTCCTCGAGGCCGGCGCCGATATCCTTGCAGTCGACTCGAGGGGAAGGAACATCCTCTGGTATCAGGCCCTGCCTCCGGTTAACGTGATCGGCTACCTCGCTCCGGACTTCGCCGTGCTCGATGACCTCCTCGAGGCCGGGGTCCCCCGTCCGACGGCGGCGGAAGCCGCCCGATGGGTGGAAGAGGCGAACTCGTGTGTCACCTCGGCCTTCGAAAATAATCAGGCGGGAGAATTCCGGAATTGGATCGTTGAGGTGTCGGGCGAAGCGTGAGGGAGTCGAGCCTCCAACAAAGACAAGAGGTTTGACATTGGAGCGGGTGACCGGAACCGTGGGATAAATCATTGGGATCGAAGAATATATGGCATCACCACCAATCCTGGACCTCTCGACCCTCCTCACCGAAAATGTAGCGGTGACCAAGGAGGAAATTCTCGCGCTGAACGCGCAGCGCGATGAATTCGAGCAGGTGGACCGGCTGATTTTACTTGATCTGGAGGAGGGCCTGGCGGTCGGGATCAAAACCCAGCGGCCCGACGAATTCTGGACGAGGGGGCATATTCCCGGGCGCCCCATCATGCCGGGCGTTCTCATGATCGAAATGGCGGCTCAGATCAGTTCCGTGATATATCATCTGAAATTCGAGACGGGCGGCAAGAAATTCTTCGGATTCGGGGGAGTGAATCAGGTGAAATTTCGGGGAAGCGTGGAACCGGGCAACGATCTGCTGATGGTGGTTCGGGCCAAGACCTTGAGATCAAGAATTGCGATCTTCGAAGCCCAGGGATTCGTCGACGGGAAGATGGTCTTCGAGGGCGATGTCACCGGAATTGTGATTTAGGTGAACCCCCGACTCACCCCTCTTTCCTCCCCCGCTCAACCGGGTCGCAAGCGTTAGTCACCGGCATTTCGGAAATAACAAATCGGCATTGCCAATCGCTGATGGTCCGTGTTTCACGACGATCAGAGCCCCGGAGCCTAAGAAGCTTTTTGAAACCTGACAAACTCGTGCCAGCAAATTGAGGGAGCCCGACAGCTACCGGACCAGTGCCGCGTGGGAATGTTGCGATCCTGACTCCTCGTCGGGTTTGTAGGGTCCCGCGATGTGAAGAACGAAATCCACCGGTTCAACGCGACCTCCGGTTTCGGCGGTGCGGAGCCACTGGAGCAACTCGGGGCTGAGAGGAAGGCGCTGACCCCACACTTCCACTTCGACACGATTTCTGCCCTGACGCAGAAGCCTGACCCGGCGATCTCCGGGGAGTCGGCGCGCGATCGCCCGGGTGAGGCAGTTGGCCGTGGAGATGTCACACATGCCGCTGTCGTAGGCGTCGAGCATCTCCTCAATGTCGCCGGCATCAATACGGCAGGAAAGGCGGACCAAGGGGTCACTGGTCGGGATGCATTTCATCGCGAAACTATGGCAGATCGGCACCCCTGCGGACAAGGCATTTCCTGGCCTTTTCTCCGCATTTATTGTCAGATCGAAAGGGCCGGAGACTGCATCGGGCACCTACTTTACCACCGGCTTATCCTCTTTCCTGAGCGATTCGATTTGGTCCAACCACTGTTCGAACTCCTCATCCCGCTTGCGGAATCCAGCGTCGTCAGGATTTCCAGCCCACGCCTTATCCCAGACGATGAGGAGATTTCCGGTTCGTTTTGCCCTGGCAAACGCGTCAGGAACCACCTGCTTCCCATCGCTGTTCTGGCGATCGGTGGGCGACTTTGTCTGAGCATTCGGGGGAATCACTCCGACAGGCTCCCACTTCTCGGACCCGTCCTTCATTTTGATATGCCAGAACCACGGATGAGTGGAACGACATTCGGCCAACATCGGATTGCGGGGGATAACCTTGTTACTTTCTTCGATGATCAGGACCACCTTGCCCTGAACGTCGAATCCGTAGGTTCGGGTTCGATGGTTCTCGGAAAGATAGAGCGCCCGATCCGTTCCCGGAGGCTCATAAATCAGTTCTCTCAGCAGTGTTCCCTCATGCTTGGCCCGGACCTGTTCTTCGGTCATCAGGAGAGCATCATCGGCGATCCCCTGATGAGTCAGCAACGCGGCAACAACGCTATAAAGGAGGAGGCGTGGTTTCATCGAAGTTTGCTCAGAAAAGTAAAAACAAGCGTGCTGAAATCGCGAGGAAAACTCAAGCAAAATTGGCGATACTCAGTCCCGCTCACCCATTACTCCCCTGCCGGGACGTCATGGTCCTTCACACAGCGAAACCCCGTGTGGTTTGCGGGTGACTCGTTATCAATCTCGCCCCGGGATCCCGGTTGGTAGCCTTTGCACCAGACATCGGAACAGAGAAAGGAACCACCCTTGGTGACAAAGGAAGGCACCTCGATTCCCGCCTGCCTCGCCTCCTCCGATGACGGTCCCGCCGGATTGGGGACCGTGGCGGAGGGCAGGGTGTAGGCCTGAGGGTGGTAGTGGTCCGAAACGATCTCCCAGACGTTCCCGGCCATGTCGTAGAGGCCGTAGCCGTTGGGGGCAAAACGCTTCACCGGCGCGGTCGTGAAAAAGCCATCGGCCTCGGTGTTGCGGTGCGGCCACTCTCCCTGCCAGATGTTCGCCATCCAGACCGTTTCACCTTGCGGAAACATCTCTTTTCCCCAGGTGTAGGGCTGACGGGCAAGACCGCCGCGGGCCGCCTTTTCCCACTCCGCTTCGGTCGGAAGCCGTTTCCCCGCCCACGTGGCGTAGGCTGAGGCGTCCTCATGGGTCACGTTGACGACGGGATGATCGTCGAGTCCTTCAAGGGTCGGTCCCGGACCTCCCGGCGTGCGCCAGTTCGCTGCGGAGACCGGTTTCCACCATTGGGAAATATCCTCGGGATCGAGGAGCTCCCCCTCGGGGGTGGCAAAAATCAACGATCCTGCCAAACCCTCAAAGTTAGAATCCTCCTTAAGGTCCTCCATCGCAGCGAGGATTTCCTCACGCTCCTTTCCGGTCGCGCGATTGGCCATCAGTTCGAGCCGGGCAAGGTTCCGTCTTGCGTCCTCTTTCAACTCCAGGAGGCGCGCTTCCGGCAGGGGGCGCTCGGCGAAGGTCCGGTAGCCGGTCGCTTCAACAAACTTCGCGAACTCGCGATTGGTCACTTCGGTTTCGTCGATCCAAAAGGCATCGACATGCACCTCGTGGACGGGATAAGCCGTCTGATGCGAGGCCGAATCGCCCCCCATTTCCCCCTCATCACCACCGCGCAGGTATGAGCCGCCCGGAATCAGGACCATGCCGGGAGGGGCCTCCGACGGGGTCGGAGGAAGCGCTTCCGGTGGCGTAGAGGAATCAGGAGTGCCCTCTCCGACTGTCGGTGCGGGCGCGGATTGCTCAGAACAGGAACCGAGGAAAAGGAGCAGGAGGAGAAGGGACAGATATCGCAGCTTCATGGGTTCATCGTTCATAACGACGGTGGTCTCGGATTGCGTTCTCATGTTAGCGCGCTGCGATTGAGTGACAAGCTTTTGTGCACTGATCGGCTCAAGCCGGCGTCCCACTCCATTGCGGCTCGCAAACGGAAGATCCCATGCTAATCTTGCCAGACGAGGAGACTCCGTTCCCCTCACTGCGAAAGACCTGATGCCATTGCCTTGATGCACAATACGGAAGACGAAAAGCAGAGCGACGAGGAGGCGATAGCCGAAGGACACATTCCGCGGGAAAGGGAGCAATCTCTCTGCCCGTGCAAGAGTCGAAAAAGCTATGCCCTGTGCTGCCTGCCCTTTCACCAGGGAAAGGCGAAGCCTGAGACGGCGGAACAACTGATGCGCTCCCGCTACAGCGCCTACTTTTTTCGTCTGGTTGACTACCTCGTGGAAACAACCCATCCCGATACCCGCGAGCCGGGTTTGAAGCGGTCACTGGAGAAAGTTATTTACCAGGCCAACTGGAGCTACCTCACCATCCTGGGGGTGGCACAGGGAGGCAAAGAAGACAAACGGGGGAAAGTCGAATTCGTCGCCGACTACTTCGTGGGTGCCGAACCCTTCCAGCTGCACGAGGTCTCCCGATTCAAACGCTTCAAAGGTTCCTGGAAGTATCTGGATGTGAAGGGCTGACACGGCGGGAGTCGATTTTCCTGACTGAAACCGGTCGCGAAGGTTTTTCGCCCAAATGACGGGGACATTATTACGGCCGTATCAGACTCCTTCCGCAGAAAGGGTATATTTCCTGTGACCTCTCCCCTGAGCGCGTCAGCATGGGGTGTACACTCCATAGCGGTAGTGACGATCCACAGGTAGCCTGCGCTCATGTCCACAGAAACCATCCTCATCATCGTTGTTCTCATTCTGGTTTTCGGGGGCGGCGGATTTTTCTGGAGCCGGCGCCGGTAAGCGGGTTGAGTCTAAACGGGGCGCTTAGCCGGACGATTCCCCGGGGGAAAGAGACACTTCCTGCTCAGAGACGTAATCTCTGCATTCTATTCGCAGGGACGCACTTCCCCCTCTGGACTCACCGACTCTCCATCTATGCCCGATTCCATTCACCGCATTCAGACGGACAATGTTTGAGCCCCGATTCGCCCGGATGGTCTCATGATGGCACCCTCTACCGAGCATGATGTCGCCATCGTCGGCGCCGGTCCGGTGGGCCTGTTGCTGGCCGGACTGCTCGGCCAACTCGGCTTCCGTGTGTTGATCGTGGATAAGCGGCTCGTGTCGCCCGCGCAATCACAGGCCATCGGCATCACCCCGCCCTCCCTGGAAATTTTGTCCCGCCTCGGACTCGATGCCGACTTCATTCGCCTCGGCGTTCCCATTCGCGACTGCCGGGTGCATGGGCAACGCGGCTACCTTGGCTGTGTTTCCTTCCGCGACCTGCCCGGCCCCTACCGCCACATCCTGTCCCTGCCACAGCAGCTGAATGTCCGTCTGTTGGAGGAGAAACTCACTGACTTCCCCGGGGTCACCCTGCGTCGCGGCGTCGAGATCACCGCCGTTGAGCAAGCTCCGGATAAAGTGACCCTGCATGGCACTGACCGACTCATCACCGCGAAGTGGGTCATCGCCTGCGATGGCCACCGCAGCCGACTGCGGAATCTTCTCAAACTGCGCACGACGGGCGGCGATTATCCCTGCCACTTCGTGATGGGTGACTTCACTGACCGCAGCGGCCTGAAGGAGGAAGCGCACCTCTTTTTCACCGCTCAGGGCGCCGTGGAGTCATTCCCCCTTCCGGATGGCAAACGACGCTGGATCGTGCAAAGTCCCGGACCCCTGCCGGACGCACCAAACGGCTTCATCAGCCGAACCGTGAAGCAGCGCACGGGCCTCGAGCTGTCCGATGAAGATCAGCTCAATCGAGGCCACTTCACCCCCCGCTGGATGCATTGCGCACCGTATCATAGCGGACGCGTCATCCTCTGTGGCGACGCTGCCCACCTCATGAGCCCCATCGGCGGCCAGGGCATGAACACCGGATGGGCCGATGCGGAATTCGTCGCCGAAATGCTCTGCGCCATTGAGCATCAACACCAACCCGCAGCGCCTCTCCTCACAGCCTATCACCGCTACCGCCGGGTCGCCTCGCGCAGTGCTACCCGGCGCGCCGCCATCGGGATGTGGCTCGGCACCCGCACCGGCTTTTTTTCCTCGTGGTGGCGCGACTTCTTCCTAACAAATGTACTCTTCAAAGGCCCTCTCACCCGGCGACTCGGCCCCCACTTCGCCATGCTCACGATCCCCTACCGCACCGTGAAGCAACTGCCCGTATTTCTAAAGTTCAAGCTCACGGCCCTAAACGGGCGGCGGCCATCGCCTGACTTCTCCCCCGAGCGCACCCGAAAGACTCATGCACACCCGCGTCGTTGAACCCGAGCTTCTCGAAGCCCTGCCGGATGACCATCCCGACGCGATCTGTGCGCGGCAGGACCTGCTTCTCGTCAATGGCGTCATGGGAAACCATCGCTGGATCGAGCGAACCCTTCGACAGCATTATCAACCCGGCTGGCGTATCACCGAGATCGGTGCCGGTGATGGCGCACTGTCACGCCGCCTTTGGCAAAGCCGCCTGTGTGAAGCACGGGATTTACACGCTTTTGATCTCGCCACCCAACCTGCCGCCTGGCCGGTCGGCGCGGTCTGGACCCGGGGGAATCTTTTTCATCATCCCCTGCCGGACACCGAGGTGCTTCTCGCCAATCTCTTCCTCCACCACTTCGAATTACCCCAACTCCGTCTCCTCGGTCGTCGCCTCGCACCCCGGACACGGCTCATCCTCGCAGCCGAACCCGCCCGCTATCATGTCCACAGCCTTCTCGGTCGGATCCTGTGTATTCTCACCGGACTGCATCCGGTCACCTGTTACGACATGCAGGTGAGCATTCGGGCCGGCTTCCAGGGAGAGGAATTGCGACGCAGTTTGGGACTGGGGCCTGAATGGACCTGCACTGCGGAGGCCCGGCCGTTTGGATCCTACCGTTTCATCGCCCGCCGCACGAACTGAGGCGGGCTCGTTCCGAAACGTGAATAGAAAGGCGAGTTTCGAAATATCCTGACAAACACACCTTCATCCTCACGCACCGCCGGGCGAGACTCACTCCCCTTCCCGGAGTCGCTGCCCGGGGGCATCCCGCCACATGAAAAGCGCTTTGATGGTGTCTTTTGCGGCGGGATTGAATTCGTGTATTTCGCGCTGGATCTCCATCGCTTTTTTATCCTCGGCCGTGAGTTCCACACCGGGCGTGACGGAGGCGGAGGTTCCGGCCACATCGATCATTGCAAGCAGGGTCTCCACACTCTCATGAAGTCTTTCGACGTGGTCACAGAGGCTGTTGACCTCGTTTGAAAGGATGAGCGTGTCCGCAGCGAAGGGACTGGCTTCGGTTTTGTCGCGCAGAGCTGCGGCGAGCAGGCGGACGTGCTCGCTCAGTTGGATGGAGTGTGGAGAGATCGCTTCACTGACCTTCTGCTCCTGTTCAAGTATCGTTTCCATGGTGGTTTTTAGTTTGGTTAGGGTTCGGAATCAATCCTCGGGCGGTACCTCACGATAGATCGCATCGCTTTCAGGTCCGACTTCATCGGCGAGGTCGGCCGCGGCTTCGGCCCGGTCGATGTCATCGAGCGCTTCATCAGTTTCCTCACCGGCGTAAGCTTCGTCGACGTAGCGTTCCGTGACCGCATCGCGAAGTTCTCCTTCGGCGATGCGAATCCCCCTGTCGACCAGGTCGGAGGCAATGTCCTCGTCCCCGGGGAACGGGCCGGGAGCGGTCGGACGATCGAGAGGGACTTGTGAGGAAGAAGGGAATGACGATGAAGAAGCGGGTTTCATGACCGCCATTCTCCGCCGGTCCGGCATGATGCGCGATGGGGTGAACACTCCATCGCGGAAATGATCAGGAGCCGGTATCCTGGCCTCATGTCCACAGAAACACTGATCATCATTATTGTTCTTATTCTGGTCTTCGGGGGCGGAGGCTTCTTCTGGAGCAGGCGCCGGTAAAGGAGTCGGGGCTGAAGCTTCGTTGACTCCGGCAGCAGGACCGGAGGGAGATGGCAGGCTCGCGAGGGCAATTCCACAGCCATCCGGATAACGCTGGCGAAACAGGAACTGGAAACTATCTTCCTCCATGGCGGCGGGCTCCGTGAGGAATGATAGTTGATATCGCGTTCACCCGATCCCGTCCTCCTTTCTCCGCGTAATTCAAACCCGCATGTGGTCCACTATCTTTTCCCGCTTCACTTTCTGGCTGGCTCTCGGGGGTATCGCAGCGGCGATCCTTTTTATGAGGCAGGCCAACGTCGCCGAGCCAATGCCCGAGGTGCCTTTCCCGGCCCCGAAAAAACCGATGGAGCATGCCATCGCCGCCTCCGGCCTCGTCGAGGCGTTTGGCGAGAACGTAAGTATCGGCGTTCCCGTCTCCGCCCTTGTCGTCGGGGTGAAGGTAAAAGTCTGGGACCGCGTTAAAACCGGCGACGTGTTGCTCCAACTCGACGATCGCGAACTCCTCGCCCGCCGTGGCGTGGAGAAGGCCCGCATCGCCGAACTGGAGGCCGCCGTGGCCCGTGTCGAAGAACAGTTGAAGCGACTGCAAAGCGTCACCGACTCCGGAGCGGTGAGTCGGGAGGTCGTCGCCACCAAGTCCGCGGATCTGCGTGTCGTGCAAGCGGAAAAGGCCTCAGCGGAAGCGGCGGTCGCGCAGACCGATATCCTCCTCGGCCGTCTTTCCGTCACCGCTCCGCGCGATGGCACGATCCTGCAGGTCGACGTTCGTGCGGGTGAGTTCGTCCAGGCCGGGGCCGCAGATCCACCCATCATCCTGGGAGATCTCGATTATTATCAGGTTAGGGCCGATATCGACGAACAACTCGCGCCGCAGGTAAAGGAGGGCGTTCCGGCGGTCGGGTATCTCAAGGGCGATACCAGCCATCCGCTGCCGCTGGAGTTTGTCCGCATCGAGCCATTTGTCATTCCGAAGGTTTCACTCACGGGAGCGTCGAATGAACGGGTCGATACCCGTGTCCTCCAGGTCATTTACCGGATCAAATCGGGACCGGGCGTTACGCTTTACCCCGGGCAACAGATGGACTTGTATCTGGGGAAGGTCACCCTCGTCCCCAGCCTCGAATGAAAAGGAACTCTCCAGGCAAGCGGCGAGGAGGTGAAGAATGATCACGCTCGCCTTGCGCATGCTCTTCAACGACCGGGCGAAATACCTGATGCTCGTCTCGGGTGTCGCCTTTGCGAGCCTCCTCATGATCCAGCAGAGCGGCGTTTTCTGCGGACTGATGAGTTGGACCTATTCCAGCCTGAGAAACCTCCGGGCTCCGATCTGGGTGATGGATCCCAAGGTCGAGCAGGTCAACGATCCAAAGCCCCTGCGCGACACCGATGTCTTCCGGGTTCGCTCGATCGACGGGGTGGCCTGGGCCGCGCCGCTCTACACGGGCAATGTTCAAGGGCGGCTGCCGAACGGCAATTTCAAGCTCGTCCAGTTGGTGGGACTCGACAACAACACCTTCACCGGAGCGCCGGGTCCGGAAAAATTCCTCGCGGGCAGCCTCGAGGATCTGCGTCTTCCGAACACCGTGATCATTGATGACTTCGCGGTGCAGCGTCTCAGCGACGGGCTCACGAATCCTGACGGCACAACGCGAAAAATCGGGGTCGGGGATGTCTTCGATATCAATGATCACGAGGCCCGCGTCGTCGGCATCGTCAAGGCCTATCGATCCTTCACGGGCGGTCCCTATGTATTTACGACTTATGACAGAGCACTGCAGTATGCCCCGCCGACACGACGGATGCTCAGTTTTGTCCTCGCCGCACCGGTCGAGGGGATGGACCCGGCCGTGATTGCCGAACGCATCACCCGCGAGTCAGGACTCCAGGCGCAGTCCGAGGCCAACTTTCGACATTTGACCCTCTTCTGGTTTGTGAAGAATACCGGGATTCCCATCTCCTTCGGCACCACTGTGCTTTTGGGCCTGATCGTCGGTCTTGTCATTTCGGGGCAGACCTATTACACCTTCATTCTCGAGAACGCGCGCAGCATCGCCGCGTTCAAAGCGATGGGAGCCTCGATGCCCCTGCTCATCCGCATGCTCATCACCCAGAGTGTCGTCGCCGGACTCATCGGCTTCGGGATCGGGGTCGGGCTCGCGGCCGGGTTCGGTTACCTCACCGCGCCAAAGGGGCAGCCCCCCTTCTTTCTTCTCCCCGAGATTCTTTTCGGCGTGGCCGGATTTATTCTGCTCATCACCATTTCCGCCGCGCTCCTCGGCGTCATCAAAGTGGCGCGGATGGATCCTGACACGGTCTTCCGCGGCTAAGCCTTCGCCATGTCCGACGCCCCCATCCCCGCCATTCAAATCTCCCATGTCTCGAAGTCTTTCGGACAGGGACAGGCCCTCGTCGAGGCGCTGAAAGATGTCAGTCTCGAGGCTTTTCTCGGGGAGATGTTTTTCCTGGTCGGACCGTCCGGTTGCGGAAAGACGACCCTGCTGAGCATCCTCTGCAGCACCCTCAAACCGACCTCGGGAAACGTGAAAGTCCTCGGGACCGATCTCACGGCGGCCTCGAACCGGCGCCTCACCCGATTCCGCCGCGAGCATGTCGGTTTTGTCTTTCAACAGTTCAATCTCATCCCGACCCTCACCATCACCGAGAACGTGAGTGTGCCGCTGCTTCTCGCGGGCAGGGGAGCTTCGGCAGCAAACCGGCTCGCAAAGGAGGCACTCGACCGGGTTGGCCTTGGTGACAAGATCGCCCTGCGTCCGGGCAAACTCTCAGGAGGACAACAGCAACGTGTCGCGATCGCGCGTGCACTCGTCCACTCTCCGGATCTGATCGTCTGTGACGAACCCACTTCGGCGCTGGATAGTGAGACCGGCCACCAGATCATGGAGATCCTCGATGAGGTCGCCCGGGACTCGAAGCGATGCGTCATCGTGGTCACCCACGATCCCCGCATCCTCGGATTCGCCGATCGTCTCGCCGAAATGGAAGACGGACGGATCCTGAAGATCACCACCGGGACCGCCCACGCCACAGGGTAGTGAATGAGATCGCGTCGGTTCCGTCTCCCCGATTTGCTGAAATAAAAGCCATGTCCTCTCTCCCACGAACCTTCTTCCGTTGCCTCGCCGCGCTCTTCTCCCTCCTCCCGCTGAAGGGTTGTAAACAGGCACCACCACCCCCGGTGGCAGGAGTCTCCATCGCACTTCGATACCCCGTTCTCCTGATCGGACAAAGAACCTTCGATGTGCGCGATTCGGAGGCTTCCCTGATCAATGTCCCCGGTGCCTCAAGCCTGAGCCTCTTTGAACGCGTCATCCTCGATTCGGACGGACGGCTTTTCGAAGTCGTCAGCGCCGTGCCGGTGAAGGGATCGAAACCGTTCTTCCTCGACATGGGCACGGGCTCGCGGCTTTTTGAAGTCGTTCTCAGGGAAAAGAAGAAACCGACCTTTTCCAGGATCCAGGAACTCGCCCTGATACAAATCCACGCGCCCAACAGCACCTGGTCGGATGATCCGGGGTCCGCCGCCAAGGCCACGGCCAGGATACGCTCGCTTGGCAGCGTGGAGGAATTGATCGCGTCCTGTCGTGAGTATTGGAACTGGACGCGCTGATTCAATATTCCAACATCTATTCCGGATTCCACTGCGCCTCACTTTGGAACATTCGGGAGGGCGATCCGATGCGTCTGGAATCCCGAGCCTGAGCTGCGATACTTCCCGGTTAAGCGGCGCCGCCATTGTGTTTTTGATTCCTTACCCTGAACCGGCCCCGCCATGGCCGGCACCCGGTTCGTCACGAACGCCCGTGAGGCCGCGCCCGTTCAGTCAGGGAACTCACCGGACCGGAAAATTATTCGCTGCTCCCGTTGGGGGCGTGGCGAGTCAGGAAGGATGCGCGAGCCTCATCGATGGTAATTTCCAGGGTGGCCATGCCATCATCATCAACGACGCTGCTCTCCGGAAATCGATCTCCGAGTTTTAAGGCCTCGGCGAAGATCGTGAGAGCGTCCGGCATCCCGATGATCTCGAACGAAGCCTGTGTCAGGGTTTCGGCCCACAAAGTCAACCGGCTCTCCGTCCTCTCTTCGGGAGGGAGGAGCGAGATGAGGTGGTTCCCCAGCTCTTCGATTCCGGGATCCTCCTTCCATCGTTCCAGTAATTCGGAAGTCGGGGTAGGTTGAGCGTCGGTCCCGTGGCGGCGGGCAAATCCATCTTGAATGTTCATCTGAAGCTATCGCCCGGTCGGGGAACAATCGCAGAAAATCACCGGCTCATTCACATCCCCCTGCGGTTTTCTCCGGGGGAACCCGGACGAAAAAAGCAGGAATGGTCGAACGGAGAATCTTCTCCAATTCGCGGACCAACTTTGGAAGGAAGGACTAGAGGCAGGGTGAAATCGCAGACAGACCTCAACGGTTGGTTTCGGTTGTTGTTGTTGTGGTCTTCTCCGTGGACGAGGCGGCGGGAGGAGTCACGATGATCGTTTTGCTTTCCGACTTGGCCGGGGGATTGACAATCGTCGTGTTTTTCTCAATGACTTCGACGGGGGGCCGGGCGGTATTGACCTGAGTGTCACATGAGACAAGAGCAAGTAGTCCGATAGTGGCCATGGTAATGGAGAGGTGTTTCATAGGCTCAAACCTAGGAGATGAAGAGGAAATCCACCATGGGTAGAAACCCTGCTACGCCGGATACTGTTTTCATCAGAACCAGGCGCTTCTTGAACTTCGCCTGAGAGAATTGCGTCGGCAGATCTGCACTGGCGCGATCATTCCTGACATAGGTTCCTTTCCGTGTACGGAGCATCATCGGGCAACCACTCTCAGGGCGTGATCAAGACCTTGAGCACTCCCTCCGCCCGGCTCCCGAAGACCTCGTAGCCCTGCTTGATATCCGCGAGGGAAAAGCGGTGCGTCACCAGCATGGTGGGATCAAACCGTCCTGATTGCACCACACTGATGAGACGGCGCATGCGCTCCTTTCCTCCGGGGCAGAGCGTCGTGACGATTCGGTGATCTCCCAGTCCTGCGGCGAAGGCATCATAGGGGATCTGGATCTTGCCTGAATAAACACCAAGACTGGACAGGGTGCCGCCCGGACGCAGACAACGCAGGGCCGTTTCAAAAGTCTCCGGCGTGCCGAGAGCTTCGATGGCGACATCCGCGCCGCCACCGGTGAGTTTCAGCACTTCCTCCACGACATTGCACTCGCGGAAATTGAGCGTGACGTCCGCGCCCATTTTTCGCGACATTTTCAGCCGGTGATCATCTCCGTCCACCCCGATGATCAGCGAGGCTCCCATCAACTTTGCTCCGACCGTCGCGCACAGCCCGATGGGCCCCTGCGCAAAGACCACCACGGCGTCCCCGATCCTGATGCCCGCGCTCTCTGCTCCGCCAAAGCCGGTGGAGGCAATGTCCGCGAGCAACACGACCTGCTCATCAGTGACCTCGTCGGGTATCTTTGCCAGGTTCGCCTGTGCATAGGGGACCAGCAGATATTCCGCCTGAGCTCCGTTGATCGTGTTACCAAAACGCCACCCGCCCGCCGCGTGGTAACCCTCTCCCTGACCACATTGCGAGTGCTGACCGGAAAGACAGGCACGGCACTGCCCGCAAGGCGTGATCGCTCCCACGAGGACCCGGTCTCCGATCTCGTGGCCGGTCACACCGGCCCCCAGTTCTTCGATTACGCCGACAGGCTCGTGCCCGATGATCAGCCCCGGCTTCACCGGATATTCTCCGCGCACGATGTGCAGGTCAGTGCCGCAGATCGTGGTCGCGGTGATTCGCAGCAGAGCCTCGCCCGGACCTGCGGATGGCTTCGGCACGGTGTCTACGCGGATGTCGTTGGTGCCGTGAAACACGGTCGCTTGCATGGTTTTCATGGGATGATTTTTAAGCTTCTGCTTTCAATCGATACCATGGGGGGCGGGACGGGTTTATGGGGGTTTGCCCTACCTCGCTCACCCGGCAAGTCCCGCCCGGCATTTCAGGCGTTTCCGGAGCCGCCGATACCTCTCACCTTCAACCCGGTTCCAATCTCCGCATGGGGTGAACACCCCATCGCCGAAGGGACTCCACGAAGCTAATCTCTCCGCGCCGCCACCCGTATTATAGATACAGCGAGAGGGTTAAAGACTCCATCGAGAAGACCGAACGACAGGAATAATCAACATTGTGAAGCAAATCCGGATGAGAACTTTGTTTCATGGGAAAGGCCCCGGCACGAGCATCCGAAGAAGTGGGCCGCGTCGGCGTGCTGCCGCCGGAAGTCTGAGAATGATGCTCGCCGTGGTCGTGTCCGCGGGCACGATCCTGTCTTTGACGGGATGCCGGTCGCGCGAATATTCCCGCTACGACCGTGGCCCCTACCGGGGTGATCCCTCCCCCTACGCAATGCGCGGCCACTACGATCCTCGGGGATATCCGACCGGACCGCACCCCTACGATGCCCGGGATCCCCGCTACCCGAACGGAACTCCGCAACGGGGTGAGGCGCTCGATCCCTCCCCGGATGGAGCTTCCTATTGGAACGGTGATCATCTAAGTGGCAGCCCCTCGATCCGGATCGATCTGCGGACGCAGCGCGCCTACTTCTACAAGGGGCAGGAACTGGCGGGTGTCTCGCGTGTATCGACGGGGCGTCCGGGTTACGACACGCCGACGGGTTCCTTCCGCATCACGGAGAAGAGTCCCCATCACCGTTCGAACCTCTACGGAGAATACGTCGACGATCACGGCGGCGTGGTGAAGGCCAACGTGGATAAACGACGGGACGAGGCGCCTCCGGGCACCAAGTTTCGAGGGGCATCCATGCCGAACTTTTTGCGATTCAACGACGCGATCGGAATGCACGGAGGCTACCTGCCGGGCTACCCCGCCTCCAGCGGTTGTGTGCGGCTGCCTGAGGACATGGCCGCTCACTTTTTCGCGAACGCACCTCCGGGAACGCCGGTGATGGTGGTTCGTTAGGGATCCGGAGGAACTCACCCGGTCTCTGGGCGACCCGCTTGCCACAGACTGAAAAACGTTGACTCACCGGTTCAAATCAGACATCTCTTCGGATCGATGAAAGCCGAACGTTTTAAAGTGGTAGATTCACCTGCGGAATGAATGTCATCGGAGCTGAGCCCGACGTAACGGAGGGAAAACCGGCCGCTATCGGAACGCGCCTGAGCGGCGATTACCTCCTCACAAGTGCTTTGGTAGGGAAATGGATCTGCCTTTTCCTCCTCGTCGCATCCGGCAGCGCTTTTGCGGAAGTGAAATCCCCTGTCGTCGAGGGACTGCCGAGCGGGAAATTTGGATTCTATCTCGACGGGATCGAGGTTCCCGTGATCGCCTACAAGGACATTCACTACGCCCGTTTTCCTCTAGTCAACGCGGCGCAGGTGAAAGTGGTGACAAAGGACGGCCCGGTCACGACCGCACGCATCCAGCCGACGGCCTATGGAATCAGTCACCTGATCGAAGGCAACGCAGTCAACTTCACGATCGCCCGGCCGATGGCCCTCGTCGTGCAACTCGACTTTCGGGAGAAACTTTTTCTCTTCGCCGATCCACCGGTCGAGCCCGTGCCGGAAGACGCGGTCGATGCCACTGCCCTCGGGGCCATCGGCGATGGAAAAACCGACAACACAGCGATCCTCCAGGCCGCAATCGACACGCTGCCGATGGGAGGAACGCTGGTTCTGCCGGCAGGTCATTTTCGCAGTGGAAGCCTGCGGCTGCGCTCGGCAATGCGGCTCCATCTCTCTTCCGGAGCGCTCCTCCACGCTCTCGATGATCACACCCGCATCACCCCTATCCCGGGCTCGACCGCCTATATCGGATTCCTGAGCGGTTCGGATCTCGACGATGTCGCGATCACGGGGGCGGGCACGATTGACGCGAACGGTTATGTCGTGCGCAAGGCCTACGAAGCTGCTTTGGGGATCAAAAAGCAGGCGGGACGGCTCCTTTATCTCAGGGACTCAAAAAACATCTCAATCCGGGGAGTCACCTTGCGCGATTCCTATTCGTGGAACGTGCAATTTCTCCGCTGCAATGAGATCTCAGTCTCCTGGATCAAGATCCTCAGTGACGTGCGGCTTTCCAACCATGACGGGATCGACGTCGTGGGTTGCTCGAATGTCGAAGTGGCGGACTCGTTCTTGTTTTGTGAGGATGACGGCATCACCCCGAAAGCCGCCGAGGACCGCGAGGTCGCTGAAAATCAGGTCTATCGCAATCTCGTGATCTGGGCGCACAAGGCGAACGGGATTCGCATCGGGAGCGAATCCGCCTGCCGGGTGATGCGCCATTTCCGCTTCGAGGACATCCATATTCTCAACGGGTCAAACGGGATCCGGCTCGATACCACCGAGGGGGCGATCTACGAGGATTTCACCTTCCGCAATGTCCGGATTGAGGATCTCCTGCAGCACTACGATGAACGCTACGAACGGAATCGCGAGCGCCGCATGATTGAGGAAAACTCCCATGCCCTTGTCCTCTTCGTGACCCGCGAGTCAACCAAGGCGCCGCTGGGTGCGATCCGGCGCATCACCTTTGACGGGCTCCATTGGAACGATGCCCGCTACCGCGCCCGAATCGACATGCCCGACGCTATCATCCGCGCTCTGAGCGAGGAAAAGATCGCTCCGCCTGTCACCGACATCCTTTTCCGCGGCTGCACCGTCGCCGGAAAGCCGGTGCGGACCGCGGCGGATTTCGGAATGAAGGCGAATGACGGGATTCTGAGTGAGAGGGTCAGGTTCGAGCCTTGAGAGGGTCCAGGATCGGGCAGGCAGGGGGATGAAACGTGGCGTCCGTCCAGAGCTCCTAGCGTCCTACTCCACCCTGACTGACGCACAGACCATTTCCAGAACCCGGTTCAACGAGGCCGCTCCCGCTCCCTCCTGAAACGCGCTGCCGGGGAACGGCTCCCATCCATCGCGCGAGGTGTCCGCCTCCGGTTGAGGGATGCGTGTCAGGGTGGGATCATACTGGCCGGTCTTGCCTCCGAGCTTGTAGATGACAAGGTCGAGCGAAGGCACGACGTAGAGACAGAAACCTCCGGCACCACTCTTCCAGAACGCATCCCGCGGTGCGCCGGCGACATGTCCATCGGCGTTGTGTTCCCACTGGAGGCTGAAGGGAGTGTGCGCATTGTCAGGGCTCCAGGTCTGACACTTTCGAATGTAGTCGAGCGGGACAAGTTGTTGATCACGCCATTTCCCGTCACGGGCAAGACAGTAGCCGAAACGCATCACGTCGGTGGCATGGAGGGCAGTGCTTCCTGCCCCGTTGGCGTGGGGCATGACGAAGTCACCGCGGTGGAGGCAATAATCCCACTCACCCCAGCCCTGGGGTTTGGCGAGTCGTTCATGTATATAGTCTTTCAGTTCCATCCCGGTAACGTTGCGGAGGACAATGCTGGCAATGTGCGGCGAGGGGGAGGAGTAGGAGTACCCGGAACCGGGAGCGCACCAGAGCGGCCCGCGCAGAGAGGATTCGTCGAGATTGCGGATGTCCTGCCCTTTCACGGGATTGAGTGGTTGAGGCAGAGGATTTCCTTTCACATACCCGGTCGGGGTCTGGCCTTCACCCCAATAGCCGGCGGTCATGCAAAGGAGCTGTCCAAGGGTGATCTCGGACTTGCGGGGATCGTCGAGCGGGAAGGCCTGGGGCAAATAGGCCTCGGTGAAGACTTTGGTCTTGAGACCATCCGGAATCTTCTCTTTGAACTCCTCCAGCATGATGCCGCAGGCGATGCTGCAAAATGCCTTTCCGGTGGAGGCCATGTCGGGATTGACCATGCGACCGGCCCGGCCGAAGTAACGCTCGAAACAAAGGTAACCCCGGCGAACGACCACCAGTCCGCCGTGGGCGGTGGAGCGTTCGGTCAGGGTATAGGCGGGTTCGAGCTGGGAAAGGTCGATGCCGGCGAGATCACGGCAGGCCTCCGGTGTTTTTGCCTCACGCCACCCGCCCCCGGCATCGGAGGGAGGGAAGTAGGTATCCGCAGAGTGGACGGAAATGGCGGCCAGGGAGATGAAGAGAATGAAGGCGAAACGCATGGAGCCACGATGGAGCAATCCGCCGGCCCGGGCAAGATCATGAATGCGGTGGTTTCAGTCAGGAGATCTAAGTATAAATTCGGACTCAGCAGGATCCGTGAGGGGCGACACGATTCCATTCCCATGCTTTCGCTTTTTCACTATCGCTGAACCCGGCCGGCAGGGTTTAATTTTTGAGCGGCGACGGATCAGTTCCCATTTTTTTAGAGACGAGATCACCCCGCAACCGGTAATGTCGCGCCTACAGACCCCATGCACTTTCCATCCCTGCGACGCCTTTTTGCTCTCGTCTTACTGACTACGCCGAACGCATTCTCCGGCGAAGGTATCCCCCAGTCCGTCGCTGAGCTATGGGCGGATTTCGATCCGCGCAAGGAACCGCTCAAGGTGGAAGTCATTCGTGAGTGGAAGGAGGATGGCGGGGTCTTTCGTCAGGTGCGGTATCTCATCGGCACCTTCAAGGGGCAGCCGGCTCATATGGCGGCGATCTATGGCTTCCCGGAAGGAAGCGGAGAAAAGCTGCCGGCGGTGATGCACATCCACGGGGGCGGGCAGCGAGCCTCTCTACATGAGGTGAAATTTCTGGTGGGCCGGGGGTACGCGGCGTTGTCGGTGAATTGGGGTGGAAGCGGCACAGGCAAAGCTCCGTTCAATACTCCCGATGGGGCACTCGAAGGCGAACCCAATACCGATTGGGGCGCGGTCGATCCCACCCAGCTCAACGTGCCCGGCTATGATTCAATGCTGCCGGGGCCGAAGCAGTTTTTCGAGGACCGGGAACATCCGAAGAACAACAACTGGTATCTCCTCACACTCGGTTGCCGTCGTGGCCTGACCTTTCTCGAAGAGCAGCCCGAGGTCGACGCCGGTCGGCTCGGCGTCCACGGCTATTCGATGGGTGGCAATCTCACGATGTATGTCGCCGGCACTGACGATCGTGTCAAAGCCGCGGTACCCGGAGTGGGCGGCCAGGGATGGCGCTGGGAGGCACATGATTTCAAGGGCATCGTGGCAAGGCCGCAGGACAAGGTCAAAGGCAACGTCGACGTGTTTCGCCGAACCCTCAGCTTCGAGAGCTACTCGCCGGACATCCGGTGTCCCGTGCTCCATCGCAGTGCCACGAACGATTTCCATGGCTGGATGGATGATGTCTATCGCACGAATGCGCTTATTAAGAACCAGCCCACCCGCTACAGCTGGGTTCCGCACATGAACCACCAGCTCAGGCCCGAGGTGGCCGTGACGATGCCGCTCTGGTTCGATCATTTTCTAAAAAACGGCCCCGCCCTTCCGGAGACACCGGAGAGCATTCTCACCCTCTCACCTGAGCCTCAACTTCGGGTCACCCCGGATACAAAAACGCTGCCCGTTGCCCGCTGTGAGATCTTTTACAGCATTGATCCCGATCCCCGGGCCCGCTTCTGGCGCAGTGCCACGGTCGTGCGCGAAGGCGACAGCTTCGTTGGCATGCTCCCCTTGCACACCACTGACCTGCCGCTCCATGCCTTCGCCAACGTTTATCACACCCTGCCAAAACCGGAGTCTCTCGCAGCCCTCCCCGGCAACGCCAAGCCCGTGACTGAAGTCTGCCTGAGCAGCCTCCTGCAAACCCGGAGTGCGGCGGCGGTGAAGGAAGCAACTCCCGCCCTGACCGCGACATCAAGCACGCTCATTGATGACTTCACTGATGGGCTGCGTGACTGGTATGTGCTGAACGCGGGCAATCCCACCCATCAGCAGCTCTGGACGCGCAAAGTCACCGATCCCCTCTGGCGCGGTCCGGCCAACGCAAAACTCACGATCACCCTCAGGATGCCGCAGACGAACCGGATGAGTTTTGTGCTCCAGGAAAACGAATGGCGCGACTATCGCGGCCCCCGGCGGACCTTTGTCTTCACCCGTGAGATCCCGGGAGCGGAAACTCCGCAAACGCTTTCCCTCGAATTGAAAGACTTCACCTCGACTGACGGTTCCGACGAGTCGCCGACAAGCTGGTCTGAAATCGATCAACTCGGACTCTGCGCCAACTTCGGCGGCACGGCGAGTGAAGCCCGGCGCTGGGATGGGCCGGCACCTGAGTTTCTGCGGGTCGAGTGGAAGTAGACTTTTACCCGGCGGATCGGAGAGCAGCGGGGATCGAGGCTGATCCACCGCAACAGAACTGCCACAAGAGCGCATTGGGAAATATCCTTAAGCTATCTTAAGGATCGGAATGCCACTGGAACTGGGAGTTCTCAATCGCCGCCGTTTTCTCGCTGAAATCGCCGGGGCAGGTGCCGCGTGGATGAGCCAGGAGGCAGCCATGGCAACCGGGGGGACAATGGCTCCGGAGGGCACGTGGGCCCTGATCTCGGACACTCACATTTCCGCGAATCCCGGAGAGCACCACCGTGGTGCCTGGATGGCGGGAAATGCCGGCCGTGCCATCACGGAGATTCTTTCCCGCGACGCCGGCACTGCCGGAGTGATCGTCAACGGGGACTGTGCCCGCCTTCACGGTCACGCCGATGACTACCACCACTTCGCCGGGTTAATCGAGCCGCTCATCCACGGTCGTCGTGAGCTTCACCTGCTGATGGGCAATCACGACAATCGCGAGGTCTTCGCTCACACCTGCGCCAGGGCCTTTCCCGACCGGGGAGGTCCGACCGGACGCCGCACTGCTTTCCTGCCGTCGGAGCACGTTAACTGGTTTCTCCTCGATTCCCTCGAAGACGGCAGCCCGATCGCGGGCCGACTGGGACGGGAACAGCTCGACTGGCTCGCCTCCGCGCTCGACCGTCATCCTGACAAACCCGCCGTGGTGATGGCCCATCATCACCTGAAGATCCGTCCCGAAAATGGCAGGGTTTTCAAGCCGATGAGTGCACTCCGCGATTCCTTCGAGCTCTACGAAGTAATGAAGTCGCGCCCTCAGGTGAAGGCCTATTTTTATGGTCATACCCACCGGTGGGAGATCGCCCGCACCCGTGAGGGAATCCATCTCGTGAATCTACCCTCCTCGGCTTACGTCTTCGATGCCTCCCAACCGGCCGGATGGGTCGAGGCCACCCCTCGCGAGGACGGAATCGATCTTGAGTTGCGCTGCCTTACTCCGCTCCATTGTGCCCATGGAGAGCGCCATCGTTTGCAATGGCGGTGAGGGAGATACTCTGACGAACTAATCCGGCGTTCTTGAGTAGATATACACCGGGCCTTTACCTGTCCCGGTTTTACACTCCCCGTCCCCCGACCAATCTCTCCCGATGTGGCTCACAAAACACTTTCCACCTAAATAATTTTCCCTACACTGATATCACCCGGACTCACCCCGTCGTTTCAACCTACCCGGAGAGTTTCAATACACGAATTCGAATCCTTTGACCCTACTTATCGCGAATGAAATCCTGGATCTATTCAATGCTGGCGGCATCCATGTTGTTTGCAACCCACGAGCTCTCTGCCGCGACCGCAGAGGAGGCGCAAAAGGACATCGCAAAACTCGAGGAATTCTGGAACAGCACCAAACAAGGCATGTTTCAGAAATTCAGCACCAACGTTTCCTTCGGCGGGGAGATCGATGAGATTGCCCCGCGCTATCGTCAGAACCTTGAGGACTTCCGCGCTCTGCAAAAAGGTGAGCTCGGGGAGCTCAATAAGTTCATGGCCGGGTTCGAAGCTAAATACGGATCCACGGAGGCGGCAATTGATCAGGCGGTCAATACCGCTCTGGGCGCGGCCCCTCCCCGGCGCACCTCGTTTGTATGGAATGAACTCAAGACAGGTCTTGAGGCAGTCAATCAATACGACGTGCTTCTCGCCCGGAAGATTCTCGACGAAATCAATCGTGACATGCAGCACATCGACTCGCTCTCCGACCGGATTGTGGATAAGAAATACCAGCAGTTTAAGGACATGCTGGCGGTCGCCGTCGAACTGGACTCGAAGAACGAAGGGGTGAAGTCCCTCCTGAAGTCCATCGACGGGCAGCGCAAAGAAGCCAACACGGAAATCGAGGCGAAGATCGACGCCACGACCTGGGATCCCCACTCCGCCTATTTTAATGGCCCCGGAGATCCGGATAGGCTGGCGGCCGAAGTCGAGAGATTTCTTGAGATCAACGATAAGGGACAACGCGAGGACAATGTCATCGCCGTTCGCATCGCGGGGGATTGGCAGGTCGCCGACAAAACCCTGCTCGGTGAGACGCTCACCTATGGATTGCCGGTGGAGGTGGCCTGGCGCCTCAAGAGCGATGATGAGAACGCCTCGGTGCAGTCGCTCACCATCGTGACCCGCGATTTGGCCAAAGCGCCCCCTTTCAAAAACTCATGGGTCGGTGACAGCTGGCGCATCCGCACCTCGGTAATCAAGGTAAGTAACGGCGGGGCGAGCGGCGGGCCAAACAGCCTTTTCAAATTCATCCTCTCGGCGACGCTCTTCCTTTCGGGATTGATTGCGATCATGCCCTGGCTCGAAGCCAAATCGCCGAAGGCGGCACAGATGTTCGGACCGCTGAAATCGGTACGCGGCATCGTCGGGGTGGCAACGCTCATCGTCGGACTACTCTTTCTTGTCTTCAGTCTGGCGAGCCCCTTTTCCAATATTCTCCCGCAGGCGGCAGCAATCGTAACCGGACTGTTTCTCGGGCTGGAACTCATTGTCAGTACCAGCGCCAAAAACGCGAAGGCGGAGGAACTCGTCAAAAAGAGCGAGGGATCGATCCGCAAACTGGCCAAGGTGCAGATTCCGCTCGGCTGGGCCTGCCTCGGCCTGGGGGCCATCCATCTGCTCCTCGGCGGACTGCCGCTCTTTTAGTTGACGCGTCAAAACCCGTGCTGATTCCGGACCGGGGATACCGCATCGAACGATACGGCGAGGAGGTCACTCTCCTCTACCGGGGCGATTGTGAATCGCTTGACAGTAAAATCCGGAATCAGTAACACTGCTCCGATGCAATCAGAAACAGGTATCTTCATCAGGAGCATCATCGCGGCGATACTCGCCTGCATCCTTTGGGAAACCCAGGTTTTCAGCGAGGAACAATCAAATCCCGGTGCGCCCCTGCCTGAAAATCTGGGAGCTCGAAAGAGGCTTTACGAGGAGCAGATTGAGAAAGCGGTGAAGCCGGTGAAAGAGCGCTATCGCCGTGATCTTGAGTTGATGATTGACGGATATGCCCGGCCAGGGACCTCGACTCATCCCTGGCGGTAAGCAATGAACTTAAGATTCTGGATGGGGTCGAGGGAGTGACGGAAGAAGTAAAAACTGAAAGCCCGAAGCTGGTTGACCTGAAACAGGACTACTCTGAGGAATTGCAACGGGTTCAGGCTCCGGTCAACGAACAGTATTTGCGGGACTTGAAAGTAATGATTGAGGATTACACCCGTTCTCGTGAACTGGAAGCTGCTGTCGCGGTTCGTTCAGAGCTGCAGCGGCTTGAACGCCTTCAACAGAGTTCGGACCCTGACGGTCTGGCCGGGTGGCTTCTGAGCCACATTTTGACCTGGAAGGGACAGAACGGCTTTGTGGAAATTTCCTTCGATCAAAGAAAAGCCACGGTATCCTCCGATGGCAGGGAGATAATGGAGCGCTCGTACACGATTAAGGGCGAAGATACGGTCGGGTTTGAATGGAGCGCGAACGATACCAACTCGTTTACCCTCTCGAAGGACCGGCGTTCCTTTGTTCGGAGTTCATCTTCCGGCAGCGCAAACCACGAAGGTGAAGTCAAACGCCGTTGAACGGAAGAGGGCTGATCGTTTCCTTGATTGGCTGTCCCGATGGATGAGATCAATATTTTTGCGAGGATTACACCCTCCGCTGAAAGAGGAGAGTTCCCGCCGGCGGCGGTCAGCACCGGGCCGAAATCGCGGTATGAATTCTGACAATTTCAACTTGCCTATGAGGGAATCGGTGGCAACTAACGGGTGACTGTCCTATGCGTGGTGATTATACTGGCCTCAGTTGGCATCCTTCCTGTTAGACAAGTCGAGGGTTCTATAGAATGCCTATTATTTGACTACTTTTTAAATCATTGATTTCCAAACCGTTATGACGAAAGCACTCCTGATCACTCTCCTCTCCACCCTGACGTTGGGCGCAATCGCCGGAGACTGGGGAAAAGCCCCCGTGGGAAAAGCCCCGATCGAAGAGTGCATCGACCTCGGCGGAGAAATCACCGTCGGTTACATGTCCGACTACTACTACCGCGGATTCCACGTGGCCGACAGCAGCCTTTATGCGGACGTCAATTACACCTTCGACAAGCTTGCCGTGCCGGTGACCATCGGAGCGCTCTACATCAACAGCTTTGATTCGAGCTTCTTTGGTTTGGGCTTTGATACCCTTAGACTTTACGCCGACGCCGATCTGGGAACTTTTGCCGGATTTGATTTTAATCTGAAGTACACCTATCACAGTTTCCCTGAAGGATTCAACCCGCTCCCGGTTGGCGGATTTCCCGTCGGGGACGGAGTCGGCGAAGTCAGCCTCGGCTTCAGCCGTGATCTGGGTTTTGCCACGCTCGTGGGTTCCGCAAACTACTACCTCGAAGAAGGCTCCCCGCTTATCGGCTCTCCGGACCTCGGATTCTACGGAAACGTAGGATTGGAGAAGTCGATCGGTTTGACGGATAACATTTCCCTCGTCCTTGCCGGCGGGGTCGGTTATGTGGACATGTTCGGTGGCAGCGTTACCGCGATCCGCGGCTGGAATCACTATTACCTGACCGCCTCTCTTCCGATCCAACTGAACTGCCGGACCACCCTTACGCCATACATCGGCTTCAACAATCAAAGCAGCTTCACCAGCATCTTCAATCCGGTCAACCTCGCCCCCAGCATTCCCGACGGTGACGATCTTCACGGAGGTGTTTCCATCAGCGTGACCTTCTAGTTTCGCTTCTCCGCCAAACTGACGAAGCTCCCGGGCTCGTCTGACATATCGCCTTCCGTCTTCCCGGAAGGCGATTTTTTTTGCAGCGATGGACACGGATTCCATCAGGAATCTCCCTCTTTTGCAGCTGATCGCGAATTCGGATTCTCCACAGTAAAGTCGTATTTGACCGGTTGTCGCCGCCACGGCATTTCGCCATCTACCATGCCAATTGCACTGGAGGCACCGGGGTAGTATCCTGAAAGATCCGACAGTTCAGTGACCTCGACACCTATCTCCGCTTCCGCCTCGCGATCACCTTCGCCAACTATGTAAAACGGCGGACCTTCTCACTGGGCCTGCTTAGTGAGGAAGCGCCGTCCGTCCCGTTGAGGTAGCAAAATCGACGTCGAAGAACCCGATCGCTGGAGATGGATCTCAACACGGGTTTCGAGACATTTAATCTTGCTGACCAGTGTTGATCCCGGGATCATCACGATTAAGGATTTTCTAAAAACAAACTGGCCGAACATCCCGAATCATACCAGCGAAACGAGTCCCCCTTCAGCACCGAAAAGGCCCTCGCAATCCTTGGTTACGACCCGAAACCAAACGGCACCTATTTCTCCTTTGATGTGATGTGATGTGGTAGGAAACTGAATGCCTCCGATCTTTCCCATCCGATCGCATGAAGCTTTAAATGAAGATCGGCAATCGCTTGATGGAGGGGGGATGAGACAACGGATTACTTTGCCTTTCGAACCCCTGATCCAAGGGTGTCAGCGACCCAAAAAAAACGGGTCACAACCCTGAGGCGGCAACCCGTTCCCTGAAGGAATCTAAACGGTGGATTAATCCTCAAGTGGTCCGCCGGTCTGAGCGGACCAACGGAGTATTTGGGGTGTGTCCAGACTTGTGCTCTTACGACTGCGGGCCTGGAGTGTGTCCTGATCGAAAAGAACCGTGAAGGAAAGGTAAGCAACGTGCTCGTTGAGCCGGTCATTCTCCTCATCCTGAAAGTATTCCGCTCCCTGATATCCGATCGCCCCGGACAAATAGTTGGTGAGGCGCTTTTCAGCCTTTACCCCCCAGGCAATCACTTCCGCATCCTCAAGCGGAGGAGCGTCATCATCCATCTTTCCGAAGGCGCCCGAAACTTCGGCCTCAATCATCAGGTCCTCGTTCAGGAAATATTGGACACCACCCCGGGCAAACACCGCCTCACGGATGGAATCTTCACCGTCATCGTCACTGCCGCCCGTACCGTCGAGGTAGCCGACCTGACCGAAGAAAGTCGCATTCTGGCGATAGACCTGACCCTCAAGGCCGAAGAAATAACGATTCGAAGTATCGGTCGTTCCATTGTCCTGATCAGTCGTCAGCGTTCCCCCGAAAACGCCCAAGCCTCCGGCGTCTGAGTTGCGGCGCATCAGGTGCCCCGCGAAGGCATAACCGTGTTGATAGCCGTCCCTCGCATCCGTTTTTTCACCAAGGAGGTCAAATTGGGCGAAATAATGATCTCCAATATCCATTCCCAACTGCAATTCGCCGGAATAAGTATCCAGCTCGTCGGGTGTTCCACCCAGTTCCCCGTCCAGCCAGGTCTTGCCCAGCGTGACCTCGAAATCACCCTTTAGGAGGGAGGTTTCCTCGTAGGTTACGGCCTTGGGGTTTTTGCCCCAATCCCCTGCTTCTGCAAGGTCTGCAAGGCTGAGAAGGAACCCTGAGATGACAACTGCTGATATGGTGATGCCCTTCATAGGAAAATAATTTATAAAATACCACCTGATTCGAACGCCCTTGAAAAGTCAAGCGAAAAATAGAATCCCGGCAGATAAAGACAATATATGCACGGCTCGCGCAGGTAGCCCCAGGTTAGACCTTTTGAGCCCGGGTGATGGGCCGGTCGCTAGCTTTTCCTTCACTCCCCGGCAATCAGCACCCGCGAATCCGTGACTCGATCCATCCGGAATGAGGAGGCAGAATGGATCCAACGTGATCACGACCCCTCACCGCCTGATTCCGCTCTGTGCCGTGGCCGCCGGCTTTCTCCTCGGGCCGGTTGCGATGAAGGCGCAGAGTCCCGGATCCGGCACCGCCAGGGAATCGGAAACGGCGTCTTACCTCCCGGATCAGGTGAATCCCAACCACTTTGCGCCCCTCAGGCAGCACTCGCCCTTCCTCCGGACCCTCGACCTTTCCCAATCCCTCATTATCACGGGGGTTGCCCGGATCGATAACGAGCCCGTCGCCACCCTCCTCGACCGGGAGACCAACAGGACCTCCGTGGTCTCCCGGAATGGAGTAAGCCCCGAGGGCTGGCAACTGGTGGAGGTAAAGGGCAATCTGTCCGATATCGAGACTCTCACGGCGAGGATCAAGCTGGCGGGAGGAAGCGAGATCTTCACGGTCCGCTATGAAAAAGCTCCTCCGCCCCCGAAAGGGAGCGCCGGCACGACGGGATCCGGCCGGATCGGCAATGGATCACCGGGAGGCGGAACCGGTCCCCATGGAGGTCCGGACCCGCGGGTGCTCACGCCGGATCAGCTGACTGACGCCCGCAACGCGGCCCGCAACATCCGGGAGGGCTTCAAGGCGGACGGCTATGGCGACAATCAGATCATCCCGCCCGAAGTCGTCTCAAAGATCTCACGTTTGTCTGTCGAGCAAAGGGAGGGGATCAACGTAAAAATGTACGAGTATCGCAATCGAGGGCTGGGGATGCAGGAGCGACAGCAGATCTACAACCGCATGCTGGATCAGACCTTGGAACGGCGGTAGGAAAGCCGGATAGCGGAGACCCGGGAAAAACAGGAGGTCGGCAGGCATTCTCTTTCTTGGCCTTTGCGACGGGTTGGGTTATCTCCTCACTGGTATGACCGGAGCCGCTGCCATGATGCTGGCATTGGTCATGGTAGGGAAACGACGAGTCGGAATGTTTTTCCTGGCACTGGGTTGTCTCGGCACATCCAATTTCTCCGGATTCGGGATGCGATATCAGGTGGCGGCGGCGAAAGGATACTAAAGCGCAATAACGAAGCCAGGGTATCGCACGGTTTCGCGAAGGTTCGACAACTGCCTGAGTGCGGGTGTAACGGACTATAGATCTTTGTTTTATCATTCCTCTTCGGAATGAATATGCAATCAACTCACTCGGCGAACGGAGTGCAGAAACTCGGGACGCCGAAAAAGTGCTGGATTGGGAACCTGATTCCGTGCTAGAACATCCAAGGAAGTCATGAAGTCTTATTCTGATCAATCTATTGACGTCCGGTATCGCTTCACCCTCAGTGCGGTGACCGCCCTCTCCCTAATGGTCGGGATGATCTACCTCGGTGGATGTAATCCGCCCGCTCTGCAATCGGACCTGAAGCCTGACGGAAAAGAAATCTCGCTTCCGGAGGAATCGATAGGTGCGGGAACGGTCAGTGATATAGATTCCCGAAACGCCGCTTCCCCAGCCTCATCGGACTCCGACATTGAGAGCGTCAAGAAGAGCCAATTTCCGCTATCACGGGTAATTACCAACTCGACCGGACGTTCTATCAGCGGCACCATCATTGGCAAAGAAGGCGAATTGATTGCCTTCAAGCGAGATGCTGATGGGAAGGCTTTTCTGATCTCAATCGCTCAGCTAAGCACGAAGGATCAACTGGATCTCATCGAACTGCCCGACGAATCGGTCGAGACAGTGGTTGCCCTTCAGTCACAGCATAATACCGCAGGTACAAAAGAACCGGAATCCGCCCCGCAGCAGCAGAAGATTCGACGGGCCGAATGGCACGAAGACCCTGATGCGGCATTTGCCGAATCAAAAGCGCTGGGATTGCCGGTATACGTACTTTTCACCGGCTCGGACTGGTGCCCTCCCTGCAAGATGCTGGAAAAGACCATCCACAAGACCTCTGAGTTCAGCGATTTTGCGGATAAGAATCTCGTTCTGCTGATGGTCGACTTCCCTGAACGCAAAAGTCAGAACGCTAAAGTGAAGGAACGAAACCAGGAACTGGCAACCGAGTTTGGAGTCAGCGGGTATCCAACCATCTTCCTGACGAATGGCGCCAAGGGAACGCGGGAAACCATTCAGCGAACCGAGAGTGTGGAAAGTTTCCTGAGTGGTATCGAGGAGGCCATTTCGAAATTACCCAAGAGTGTCTAGACGGAGGAGAACACCTCCTCCACGACGCAGAAGCAGAAGCCGCCCTCCGAAAAAGGCTGCACGGACGGCATTGCAAGTCCATCCGCCCATGGTGCATCGCGGAACCGCTGCAGTCTTAAACGCTGCAGTCTTAAATCATCGCAAGGGGGTCAGCTCCGGGAATCTACATCCGGGAGCCGACCCGAGAACCTGGTCACCTCAGTCACTCAATAAGCGATCCGGATGGGAGTACCCGGGTCCACCCAGTTGAAAAAGCGCTTGGCGGGATTGCTCCCGGTAATGGGAACGCGAATGCAACCGTGGGAAGCGGGGTAATCGGGAACCGAAGTGAACCCGTGGACAAAGATATTGCCGCTAACCTGAACGCTCCAGGGCATCGGGGCGTTATGGTAGAGGCTGGAGTAGTGATCGGCGTTCTTCCATCCTGCTCTAAAGTTGCCCGTCGGGGTGGCATTGTTCCGTCCGGAACTGATGCGGGTTTTCATGACAAGGCGATTGCCTTCGTAAGCGCGGAGCGTTTGGGAGGTCAGGTTGATTTCAACCCGTTTCGCTCCACCGAAGACCGAGCGACTGCGCTCCCGGGTTTCACTGCCGGACTTTGCCTGGTTCGATGACTTCTCTCCCGAGAAAAAGCGGGACAAGGGACCATCCTGACCTTCAACGGGAGAAGAACTCAGGAAAATGGCGGCCGTGATAACTAGCGGGATAAATCCAAAAAATCTCATGGAGGGAACCTATGTGCAAAACCACCCTCGAAGGCAAGTGTTTCTTTTTAGGCTCCCTTCCGTTTCTGATATTTCTTGCGGGACAAACCTATTCCGCCAAAAGCCCGCCAGCACCTGCCTGCCCGTTCACTTTTCGGGTGATTGCCGCACCTTCAGTTCTCCACTTTGACCAGAGCAACGCGGCGATTTTTGGCGCGACCTTCTTCGCTACTATTGCTCGCAATGGGACACTGGTAACCGACTCCGCAGGGAGTTAGCCGTGACGCGGCATCCGGAAGACGCTTAACCAGAGCCGACACCACGGAAGCGGCGCGATCACTCGATAGTTCGATGTTGTCAGAGAACTGTCCCACGCTATCCGTATGGCCGACTACCAGCAGGCGAAGCGCGGGATCGGATTGCAGGAGCTTTACGACCTCTCCGAGGGTGGGATCTGACTCTGGCTTTAGAGAAGCTGATCCGGTATCAAAAAGGAAACCGTAGAGATTTACGCTGCCCTGCCCGCTGATGCCTGACGCCATCTCCTCGGCTTTGACCAGAACCATGTTTTCTTCCATGGGCTTCGATTCAATCAAATCGAGAGCGATGACCGGCACTCCCGCCTCGGGTTGAAGGCTCTTCGGACTTACCGTGCCGGCCTTGTAGTTGGCGACGAAGAGGGTCAGGTGAGCCGAGCCTTTCCGCGCCGCGAGGTATCGGGCTCCCGGGTGACTGATGGCGAAAGTTCCACCCGGCCGGTTGGCATAGAGCGAATGAAACAGAATTCCTTTCCCGGGGCTTAACTCATCGCCCGTTCCTTCCCACAGGATCTCCCAGCCGCCCGCCGCCAGTTCGCTCTGGTAATTCCTGAAGACTTCAAGCGCCGTGCGATCGGGATTGTCTCCAACGTAAGTGACTTTGGTGATTTTGCCTTCAACCGGCAGAGTCTTCTCAAAGGTCACTCCGGCAGAACTTCGTTGCGTGAGTTTACCGAGGGGAAGGTCGTAGGTATCAAAGGCATTCTCTTCGTAGAAGGTAGTCCGCGTTCCTTCATATCGCTTTAGACCGGCAGGATCTTTGGAACCGGGGAGGTCGGCCGCTGCCCCCGGGTGAATGAAGGAGAACAGAAAAGCGATGAGCACAGCCGGAGTAAAAAGAATCGGTTTCAAAGTGTGTATAAAAAGGTTGAAGACGAATTTTGCGTAAGCCGCCCCGACCAGATAGGTTGAGTTTTAACGGAAGATGTTAGAAGGAGACTTCCTTGGGGCGCTTACGTCAAGAGAAGGAAGCAATCTCCCTCAACTGACTGCCAAAAAGGTTGACCGGAAGTGCAGTTCCGATCACGGTTCCCCGGGGCGAATCGTTTCGTGACCACTCCCCGCCGAATTGCCCAATCTAAAACTGATTAACCATGAACTCACGACACCTGCTTTCAATCATCCTGCTTATCATCACCCTGATCTCACCCGTCACCTCGCTCCGGGCCCAGGAAGGCGACCAGTATGCCTCCTTCTGGAAATGCAGCGACGGCAACACCTATGGACTCATCGCCAGTGGGAACAGACGCGAACTCTACCTCCCTACCGGAGTTTCACCTTGCTTCTTCTCCGGCGTGAAAAATGGCCAAAACTATTCCGGAACCATCTATGTGGATGGAGAGCAAATTCCGGTGAGCGGTCCCGTCTCCAGAAATGACACCCGGGTTACCCTCACCGCCCGCGATGGCCGGACCTGGGTGCTGAACTTTTCGCACAAGTGATCACCCGGCCGAACAACGAGAAGACGGCCGAACGTTCCTCTTCGTCACCCTCGTCCGGTGTTCACGGGGCCCGTATCCCGATGAACGACAGCGTTCGGCAGGTTTCTCATGAGGTCGATTCCCCTCCACCTCTGACAGGTCCATGAATCCAAGACCGGAGGCTTATCAAATGAGATTAAACGAAAGAGCTGTGACGCTAAGCCAAACCGCATTTCTGGGATTTCAGCCGGGAGACTTCGAGATCGGGGGGCGGGAACAGTTTGTCTACCTTATCAACTCAGGCCTCAACCCCGATTCAAAGGTGGTTGATCTGGGATGCGGGGTCCTCAGGGCAGGTTACTGGCTAATCCACTTCTTAAATCCGGATTGCTACTTCGGAATCGAACCTCATGCCGGCCGACTCAAAATGGGTACGGAAGCGATTCTTGAACCCGGACTGATCGAAACCAAAAATCCCCGCTTTGATACAAATCCGGATTTTGATACTTCGGTGTTTGGAGAGAAATTTGACTTCTTTCTTGCTTACTCCATCTGGACGCACGCCTGCAAAAGCCAGATTAAAGCCACCCTGGACTCGTATGTCAGGGATTCAAAGGAGGAGAGTGTCTTTCTCACGACCTATCTGCCTGCCGACGAGGAGAATCCCGATTACGAAGGCGGAATATGGTTTGGCACGAGCCACGAATCAGATACCCAGGGATGTATCTTCCACAGCCTGGACTGGATCAGTGGCGAATGTGATCGTCGGAATCTCAACGTAACGGAACTGGGAAAAGATAAAACCTACGGCCAGTCATGGCTAAAGATATCCCGGAGAATGCCCTAACACTTCCGCCGATTTAGGCCGCGATGTTTACCGGAGGTTCAGCCGGTAACACCACCCCGAATTGAATGCAGATGATCGCGCACCGCGGTCACGCGTCCGTTTTCGGAATCATTCCCCTTTCCGCAAGCCACTCCAGTGACTGCTTCTGCCAGGCATCCCACATCGGACCTTTGTAGCCATTAAGGCCGTGACCTCCGGAAGGCAGCTCAAGATATTTGGCGGGCACTTTCCGGGCCACGAGGGCTTCGTAAAAGTGGCGGCTGTTGTCCGGCACAACCACCTTGTCATCAAGTGCATGAGTGAGAAAAGCCGGTGGTGTCTGATCGGTCACTTGTTTCTCGTTGGAGTATAAGTCTACCAGTTCCGGCGTCGGATCCTTCCCCAGGAGATTGGTTCGTGACCCACCGTGAGTGGTGCTGTCCATCGTAACAACCGGATAAACGAGGATCATGAAATCCGGACGACAGCTCAGCTGCTCGACAGGATCGGTCGACTTCGCGTCGCCGGCATCGAAGTGGGTCCCTGCGGTGGAAGCGAGATGGCCTCCGGCAGAGAAACCAATGATGCCGATGCGGGCCGGATCGATGCCCCAGGCCTTCGCATTGGATCGTGCCGTGCGCAGGGCACGCTGCGCATCGAGCAGGGGCACCTGCGATCTTCCCTTTGGCAGCCGATATTCAAGGACGATTCCGGCGATGCCATGGAGGTTAAGCCAATCAGCGATCCCGTGCCCCTCCGCCCCGGTCACCAATCCGCCGTAACCTCCGCCGGGGCAGATGACCACAGCGGCCCCGTTGGGCTTGGCGGCGGGATGAACAGTGATGAAAGCATTGGCCTCGTCGAAACTTCCGTCACCCACGGGTGCTTTCCCCGGCCAAAGGGGAACCCGGTCCGGTTTTCCAGGGGAATCGGCGGAGATTCCAGACAGGGAAACAAGGGCGAGCGCGGAGCACAGTAGAGAGAGAGGGATGTTCATCAGCGGAATTCAATAGGAAGGATGAGAACGCATTTCATCGACCGGATCAATCACGAAGGGAGGCGGATGTGAGTCACCTGGGAGCCGTGGCCCCTCTGAATCCCCTGCCGCTGATTCCGCCGTGAGTGCGTGATGACGGCGAAGCTTCTTTCTCATTGCCACCCGCCGGGACTGCCCTCAGGATGTCCCCCATGAAACGAATCCCCCTCTATTTCGCCGCCCTCCTCTTCACTTCCCTTTCCGCTTCGGGACAGACGACGGCACCCGCCCCTGCCACACCGACGACTGCTCCGGCCGCCCCTGCCGTCGTCCTTCCTCCCCAGAAGGCCGATGTCCCCGCCGAAAAATTCGGGCCCGATGGCAAGGTGAACCCGGGCTTCCTCGCCGCCCACGACCGGTTCGTAAAGCAGGCGCAGGAAGGAAAGGCGCAGCTCGTTTTCCTTGGTGATTCCATCACGGCGGGATGGGGCAGTAACAAGCCGATCTGGGACAAAGCCTTCGGCGCCTACACTCCCGTCAACTTCGGAATTGGCGGTGACCGCACTCAGCATGTTCTCTGGCGCATCACCAACGGTGAGCTCGATGGCATCACGCCAAAGGCCGCGGTGCTGATGATAGGCACCAACAATGTTGGCAGCAACACGCCCGAAGAGATCGCCAAAGGAGTCACCGTGATTGTTGAAACGATCCGCGCCAAACAACCTCAGGCAAAGATTCTCCTGCTCGCCGTTTTCCCCCGCGGCGACAAACCCACCGGCAAACTCGGCGCCGCCAATGAGAAGCTCACTCAGGTCAATGCCATCATCGCGAAACTGGATGATGGTAAACACATCCACTTCCTCGATATCGGTTCCAAATTCCCGCTCGTCGACGGAGCCCTGACTCCCGAGGTCATGCCCGACTTCCTTCACCTCTCGCCGGCTGGTTACCAGATCTGGGCGGATGCGATCGGGCCGAAACTGGCCGAGTTGATGCAGTGACAAATTCGGACATCTCAACGAGGCTTTCCCGGCCCTTTCCTCTCGCGGGCGGCATTTGGCCTGCTTGAACGAATTCCGGGACTTTACGAAAAAGCCGCACTCTGGAAACTGAGCGCGGCTTTTGTCGTAAACAGAATGACTCAATTGAATCTGGCGCCGATAAACTCGACCAGTTTCTCGTCGCTCATTTTGTTCGACGTGCAGTCCGTGGTGACGGTGTTTTTGAATTGAGGCGTTTCGGCAAGATAGTGCGTGAACTGCTCCTGAATGGTGCCGGTGCCGGTGAGGTGGACCTCCTCCGCATTCACCATCAGTGCGCCGATTTCCTTGAAGTACTTCTGGATCAGGGTCTTCTCGAGATGGTTTGCGGCGTTCTCACTCGAGTTTCCGCCCGGTCCGGGATTGCTGACGTGCCCGAGGACGGTGAACTCCGTGGTGTCGGGGGTTTCATGACCGACGACGGTCGCGTGGTGGTTATCCATCCAAACACCGAACCGTTTTTTAATTTTTGCTGACATAGGACCGTCAATGACGTCCGCGTCATCGCAATAGCAACAAGTCATCGTCGCCGGCAGGGTAGGTCTTCACCCCAGTACCGGCGCTTCCGCCGGACGGAAGACGATGAGACCCATGTTGCTGCTCTTTTCCCGCAGGTATTGAGAAATACGGGTGTCGACGACGCAACACTTGCCCTTGCTGCGCGACGAGGTCGCGTGCATGAAGCGGCAGGTTGCTCCGTCCCGCAGAGCGAGACCGACGTGTGAGGTGTAGCCGCCCGAATCCTGGGTCGCGACCGCGAGGACATCACCATCCTGAAGTTTCGACTCGATCCCGGCCACCTTGGAGCGGGGGATGTAGGTCACCGGGAGAGCGGAGACCCGCGCCTCGACCTGGGCGATGCCGGGAATCAGGGAGGGATCGCTCTTGAGATAACGATACTGCTTCCAGGCGGCCTGCATCTCGCGAACGTTCCGGCGGACGGGAACCCCGCCGAGGGAACGGGTCACGTTTTGCCCGAGCCCGCGTCTCTCATTGTCGGCAAAGACTTCCTCGAGGTGATGCATCCGGCTGAGGTAGTTGCCGGTGCAGCGGCCTTCGCGGTATCTCTCCAGCTCAATGTAATGGAGCAGGGATTCGCGTGACCACAACGAGGGTGAATTTTTCACCATGCGGGAGAATGCGAGCGAGGTCTCGTAAAAGGTCCAGCAATCGAGCGTTTCAAAATTGACGGAGGGTGATTCGATCTTGTCGTCGATCTCGAGGGTGTAGTTTCCGTAGGGAGTCCCCGTGATCGCCTTGCCGACCGTGACGGTGCGCTGGGCCAGGGGCAGGGCCGCCCAATTCTTCTTTCCGGCCTCTTCACAGAGCCGGTGGAACTTTGCCTCCCCTTTGAAAACCACCGGCCACGGCAGGCGCGGCTTGCCGAGGGTCACTGACGAGGTCTCCGAGGGAATCGTTTTGCAACTCCCGAGGAACAACCCGGCGCTTGCTCCGCCAAGACCATTGAGGAACTGCCGGCGGGAAAAAGGAAGTGAGGAGGAATCGGAAAACATCAGGAAGCGGAATAGAGTAAATTGATAATCTACGCCCATTCCACTCCACCTTCAAGGAGATCGGGGCATTTGCGGGGCAGCCGCTCCCAGCCTGTCGCAATTGCGATTGACCCTCCCGACCGGAATGGTTTCATTCAATAATCTGCTTTTACCCGCTCCGAATCGCGGATTGCTGCTCCCGCTTCCCTCATGACTCGACTCATCACTCTCTTCACCGCCACCCTGCTGCACTCGTCCGTTTTTGCGGATCCTGTCACCAACTCCATCGGGATGAAATTGGTTCCGATTGCCCCCGGCCGGTTCTTGATGGGTCAGGATGGGCCGGCGGCGGACTATCACATGATAAAACATCCCGCAAAGTTCGATGATGCGGACTGGGATGAAAAACCCGCCCACGAGGTCATTCTCACCCGGGCCTTCCACCTCGGGGAACGGGAGGTAACCCTCGGGCAATACCGTCAGTTCAAACCCAAGCATCGCGGGAACAGGGAGGAGAATGAGGCGGCAACGGGCGTGAGCTGGGATGATGCGGTCGCCTTTTGTGAATGGCTCTCGGAGAAGGAAGGCAAAACCTATCGCCTCCCCACCGAGGCCGAATGGGAGTATGCCTGCCGGGCCGGTTCGACCACCCTGTTTCACACCGGCGATTCTCTCCCCGCAGGTCATCAGAAATGGTTTCGCGATGAAAATCGTCGCACCCTCTATTTCACTGACGGCACCCTGCCGATGGAGTACGAGCACTGTGAGGGCGTCCCGACGCTACAGACCGGCCGGACGCCCGCCAACGCCTGGGGTCTCTATGACATGCACGGCAATATCTCGGAATGGTGCGCCGACTGGTACGGGCCTTACGAAAAAGATCCGCAGACCGATCCACTCGGACGCGAAGACGGAGACTTCCGGGTTTTTCGCGGGGGGAGTCATTCGCATTTCACGCGTCTCCTTCGCTCGGCCAATCGCGGAGCGTGGATCCCGGAAGCAGTGAACGAAAGTATCGGCTTTCGTGTGGTGCTGGGGGAGTGGCCGGAGGGTTCCCGCCTACCGGTTCCAGCTCCGAACTTGCATGCCGAAAACGTTTCTCAAACCTCGATCACGATCGACAAGCGGGCGGAGGCTCCCTTTTTTGAAGGGCCGAAGATCTTTGTGAAGATTCCCGACGGTTCCGCCGGTCCGCTCTATTCCTGGCACAACCACAGTCCCGCGATCACCGAATGCCCGAACGGAGACCTCCTCGCGGTTTGGTTCTCCTGCGTCGACGAGGGAGGCAGCGAATTGAACAATCTCGCCAGTCGCCTGCGTCACGGAAGCGCCGGGTGGGAAACTGCCTCATCTTTCTGGGACGGGGCGGATGTGAACGATCACGCCCCGAAACTCTGGTGGGATGGCGAAAAAACGCTCTACCACTTTGCCCGCGGCCATACTGAGAACATCATGCGATCCTCGACCGACAACGGAGCGACCTGGTCAAAAGCGAAGACCATCTTTCCTCATGGCGAGTTCAGCAACGGTCTGCTCCACACCAGCGACGGGCATCTGCATTTCACCCATGACTCACGCACCGCCAGTCTCGTCAGCAGCGCCGATCGCGGTGTGACCTGGAGCGCCATTCTCATGCCGCAACGCGATCCTTCCGAACTCATCGCTCCCGGTGGCGTCGGCCACCGCCCCCCGGGGATTCACGCCCCCATCGTGCAACTCGCCGATGGCAGCCTCATGGCCATGAGCCGTCAGGATCCCCTTGAAGATCAGGCGCGTTTTCATGGCAGGACTCCTGTCAGCATCACCCTTGACCGGGGAAGGACCTGGGCGTTTTCCGAGTCGGAGTTTCCGGCCATCAGCAGCGCCCAGCGCGCCGCCATGGTGCGCCTGAGCGAGGGCGCCATCCTGCTCTGTTCCTTCACCGATCAGGGTCGGAATTGGCGGGATCGCAAGGGCCTCCGCTTCAAGTCGGCAAGCGGCAGCGAATTCACCGCTTACGGCCTTTTTGCCGCCCTCTCCTTCGACGAGGGCAAAACCTGGCCGGTGCGACGCCTCATCACGCCCGGAGGTGAGAAGCAGGAACTTCCCACGATCGATCGCGGCATCGCCACCTTCAGTGAAACGATGTCGGAACCCACCGGCTACCTCGCCCTCACCCAAACCCGGGATGACCGCATTCATCTGCTCAGCAGCAACAATCACTACGTTTTCAATCTGGCATGGCTGAAGTCGCTGCCGGACGTGAAGTAGATGGCGACTAGTGTGAAGATCCTTTGAAAGAGTGCCGGAACGGGCTGCGTAATCTCAGTTCCCGCACCCTCACATGATCCCCCGTCTCACCCCCTATCTTCCGGACTCACTCGAACGATATCCCCGCTGGCGGGAGTTTATCTACTTCGTCTTTAAGCAGGCCTGGGCATGTATTTTCGGAGGACTGCTCCTCCTGGGAATCGTTGCCACCCGACTCTGGTATCCTGACATACCCCTTTCCCGTTACGATTTTCTGTTCTTCTACGCGGTCACGATCCAGGCCGCGCTGCTTCTTTTCAAACTCGAGAGCTGGCGCGAAATGGCGGTGATACTGCTCTTCCACGCCATGGCCACGGCGATGGAGCTGTTTAAAACCTCGGCGACGATCGGATCATGGGCCTATCCGGAGGATTCGTTGATTCGTCTCGGCAACGTTCCTCTCTTCGCTGGATTTATGTATAGCGCCGTCGGCAGTTATCTCGCCCGCGCCTGGCGCATCTTTGACTTTTCCTTCACTGGATTTCCTCCGCTCTGGTTTGCGGGCGTGATCGCCGTTCTTGCCTATCTGAACTTCTTCACTCACCACAGCCTGCCCGATCTTCGCTGGGTGCTGATCCTTGCCGGGGGCGTCGCCTTTGCCAAAACCACGATTCATTTCACCCCGAAGGACAGGCCGCTCCGCCTGAACCTCCTCTTGGGTTTCTGCCTCGTTGCCTTTTTTATCTGGATTGCGGAAAACCTCGGCACCTTCGCCCGCGCCTGGCAGTACCCGAACCAGAAGGACGGCTGGGAGCTGGTCCACTTCTCCAAGTTCAGCGCCTGGTATCTGCTGATCCAGTTGTCCTTTATCCTCGTCTATTCTCTGCGACGTTGCGAGAAGCGATGGTATCCCGACGCCGCCCCGACCTGTCCGCCCGGGGATTTGTCGACACCCTGCTGTTCCGATTAATCTCTCGCACTCCCGAAGTCTTTTTGTTTAGATCACCCCATGAAACATATATACCATCCCATCCTCGCCCTCCCGGCCCTGCTCCTCTTCGTCTGCCCGGTCGCTCCGCAGTCGTTCGCCCAGGACATACCTGCCGGTGAAGCGGCGCAGGAGAAAGCGCCGCTCTGGGGACTCGACGGGGGTGAAGAACAGGGACCCGCCGAAACCGCCATCGAAGCCAAATCCTCCGTGCCCGGATTGCTTGTTTTCCCCTCACCGGACAAACGTTATGCCATTTCCTGGCTTCTCCGCGATGAGGCTGAGAAGGCCGATTACGAGGTCTCCAATCATCTCGTCGACCTGCAAACCGGGCAATCCATCGTCAAGCTGGCCGACGGGGATGGCGATTTCGAAGGCCGCAACCACGGCGGCATGAGGATACTCTGGCGCGAAGGCAGCCGGGCCCTCGTCTACCGGATGGAGGGCAAATGGGCTCCTCGAGAGGTGGCCGTCATAGAGATTGACCCCGCCGGTAAAATTCGGGAGACCAACCTCAAGAAACCCGTCGCCGCTGCCTTTGCCGCCTTGCTCACCCAAAAAGCCCCCGCGATCTGGGACAATCCGGAAGGGGAAGCCTCCGAGTATCTCGACTGCAACATCGGTTGTGCCTTCAACCCGGACGGCAAGAGCCTGGCGGTCGAGGCGGAGTTTGAAATGAATCCCAAACAGATCCCCGGCCAAACCTACGCCGCCGGTCGACTCACGGGGACATTTGATTTGGTGACGGGCAAACTCACGGTGGCTTCGCAGGAACTGACGGAGGCGATGGTGGTGAAGGAGGAGCAGTGAGGAGAAACTAGATTCTTCGGGTAGCTCCGACCGGCCCGGTCGGAGAAAACGTTGCCTGAGCATCTCTGCTGTAAGCCGTTCGAGCCGAACGGCCGTTGACTTCTCTACGCTCCGTCTACCCGCTTCGCGTGTTCCCGCGCTCACGCGCGAATCTAAAAATTCAGTAGACTGAACAAGTACGACTACCCATCCTGAAAATGGCTCGATTGAAACAACGATACGAATCGGAGGGATTCTTCGGCATCGGCATCCACAATTCCCAAGAAGAGTTTAATATCGGAACTCTCTGGAGAAGCGCCTATATTTTTGGTGCTTCCTTCATCTTCACTATCGACAAGAAGTATAAAAAGCAGGCCAGCGACGTCACCTGCGCTTGGACAAAAATTCCGCTCTACAACTATCCAACTTTTGAGGCTTTTAGAGATAATTTGCCGTATGCGACCCAACTTATAGGCGTCGAGCTTTGTGATTCAGCATTTCCTCTCGCAGAGTTTGAACACCCTTCACGCGCCATCTATCTTCTTGGGAACGAGAGCTCAGGCCTCCAAGGCGATGTCCTCTCATCCTGCAGTTCGGTTGTCTCACTCCCCGGACAATTCAGTCTTAACGTGGCTGTTGCCGGAAGCATTATCGCTTTTGATCGACTCAACAAGATCGGAGGCCGCGTTCCATCTCGAGCAACAGGATAGAGGAAAACAGGGTCAGGCCTGTTGATCATGCCCGAATTCCACTCTTCTCGTGTATGCCGGTTTCGCGCTCGGTTCTCTGGCATTTATCCCATGCCCCAATCCACACGAATCCCACGACCTCGCTCTTCCAACCGATCCGCCTTAGGCCGATCAACCGCCTGCAGTCACTGCTTCGATGCCATTACCCCCGGGAGACGATGAAATCACGGTGAGCTCCGGTAAGGGAGAACAGCACCATCGAATCGCTTAGGAACTGAAAAGGCCCCCCTCAAATCGCCAGCGCATTCTCCGCATCCCCGAACTTCCCGACCTGAACGCCCATTCGATCCATCAGGGCGAGATGCAGGCGGCAGAGTTTCCGGTTCGGATCATTGCTCAAATCATAAGCCTGGCCGCCCTTGATCGTGCCGCCTCCTCCTCCGGCGAGGACGACGGGGAGTTGCTTGGAATCGTGGGCGTTGCCGTCCATGAGACTGCTCGTGAGTAGGATCATGCTGTTGTCGAGGAGCGAACGTTCCCCCTCGTTTGTCGCGGCCATTTTCTGGAGAAACTCGGCCCAGAGTTTGACCTGGAATTCGTTGACCTTCTGGTAGTGAGCAAGGCGGGTCTCATCACCGGCGTGGTGGGAGAGTTCATGGATGCCTGAACTCACTCCCTCGAGGCTGGGGAAGCGCATGTTCGAAAGGTCATTGTTAAGCATGAAGGTCGCCACCCGCGTGCGATCCATCTGGAAAGCAAGGAGGAGGATCTCGAACATGAGACGGAGATGCTCCTCGGAGCTCGCGGGAATGCCCGCAGCCGGACGGCCAATCGTCGGCGTTTTCACCGAAGGATGCCAGCCCTGTCCGCCTGTTTCAGCCTGACTGATTTTCTCCGCCTGCTCGACGCGCTTCTCGATCTCACGGACGGAGGAGAGATACTCGTCCAGCTTCTGACTGTCACGCACACTAAGACGGGTGCGCAGTCCTTTCGCATCCTCGAGAACAAGGTCGAGGATACTCTTGTCACGCTGACGTTTGCTGCCGTCGTCGAAGAGCTGATCAAAGGCCTGCTGCGGGAATATCTCCTTGGGAGCCGGGGTCGTCGGACTGCTCCATGAGATATAGGCGGAATAAATCGAGGTAAAGCCCGAGTCCGTCGAGTAACTGGGTCGCTCCGTCCCGAGAACGATGCCAGGAACGGGAGTAAAACGTCCGGTATGCGCGGCGACGATCTGGTCCATCGTCGTTCCGACTTCAACGTCGGTGGTTGTCTTCTTAACGCGCAGACCCGACAGCACGTTCATCTTCGGATAATGCCCGCCCTCACCCTCAACCGTGGTGGGATTCCAGAGGCCCTTGAAAACGGCGACCTTGTCCTTAATCGGCTCAAGCGGACGCAGCGAATTGGCAAATTCAATTCCCTTCGCTCCCATCGTCGCACCCCAGTGGTTCGGGTTCACTCCGTTGCCGGTGAAACAGACCGCAAGACGGCGCGGAGCACTGTTGTTTTTGGCTGGCTCGGCTCCAAAGGCGGAAATGGATTCGAACCAGGGAAGCCCGAGGGCAACCCCGGTTCCCCGGAGGAAACGGCGGCGGGAGGTATTCATAGGAAGAAGGAGAGGAGTGAAGAAGTAGAGCAGTAAAGGAGATGCGGTTCAGGGATTCGCGGCGAGGGCGGGCGCCTCGTGGCGGCGATTGAGGAATTGACGACTGGTTACGATCTCGGCGACAACGGCGGATACTTTGCCCTCGCGGGCTTCGATGGAAGTGGAGATCTTCGCGAGCAATTCCTTGTCGCTCGGAAGGACGGAACGACCAAGAGCATAGCCGAGGAGCTTGCGACTGAAGTGCCCGGTGAATTGCCCGTTGTTTTTGGCGAGGTAGTCGCGCAGCCCGTCCATACCCTTGAAGGTGGTGCCGTCACGAAGCGAGCCGGTATCGTCAATCATTCCCCCACTCTCGTCAGCGGTGCGGAAGCGGCCGATCGGATCAAAGGACTCGAGGGCGAAGCCGAGCGGATCGATGCGGTCGTGGCAGACGGCACAGGCCTGATCCTCCCGGTGTTTCATGAGCGCCTCGCGAAGCGAGGCGGGTTTCAGACCTTTCTCAAGCTGCGGCACATTCGGCGGAGGCGGAGGTGAGGAGTTGCCGAGGACTACCGCGTAGAGAAACTCTCCGCGCACCACCGGGCTGGTGCGGTTCGGTCGTGAGGTTTTTGTCAGGATCGCCCCCATCCCGAGCAATCCGCCGCGATGGTGAGCGGAAACTTTGACCTCGCGAAACTCCGGACCGGTGACACCGGGCACACCGTAGAATTTGGCAAGGCGTTCGTTGAGAAAACTTGTCTCGCCAATGACGATATCGGCGACCCGTCTATCCTCGCGGAAGAGACGGGTGAAATACTCGACGACCTCGCGTTTCATGTCGGCGCGCAGTTCGGGCGTCATTTCGGGATATTTTTCCGTATCGACTCCATCGTGTTCCTCGAAGGCGGAGAACTTCAGCCACTGCCCCGCGAACTCCTCGGCGAGGGCGGAGGCGCGGGGATCCTTCATCATTCGGGCCGCCTGAGCTGTGAGGACCTCAGGCTTGAGCAGGCTGCCATTCTCCGCCGCTTTGCGGAGTTCCCAATCGGGAATCGAAGACCAGAGGAAATAGCTGAGGCGCGAGGCCAGCTCCCACGAGGAAAGGGGCAGGTCGCTGCCGCCGGGGGCGTTTGTCAGGGTTCCGGGGGCGGGCAGGGTCTCCGCTTTGAAAAGGAAATGAGGCGAGACGAGCACCCTGACAAGTCCCTCACGGACCGCCGATTCACGGTCGAGCCCCTGCTTGAGTCGCTCATGATAAAAGGCCGCGAGCGTTTGTTTCTCGGGCTCGGCGAGCGGTCGTCTCCACGCCCGCGCGGCAAACTGATGAAGGTGCCATACCATGGCCCCGTCGAACTCACCCTTCTGCTGGTCGTTGAGCTGCCTCGGACCGGCCAGGCTCCAGTCTTTCTTCATTGCCGTGAGGGTGGCTTTCTCCTTTTCTCCGAGGACCTCTCCGAGTTGTTCGTCGCTGAAATAGTAAACGGTGTAACCCGGTTTGCCCCGATTGAGATTGCGGGCCACTTCCTCAAGTCGGCGCTCGAACATGTCGGGGAAGGCAACACGAAAAACGTGGAATTCACCCATCGTGCGACGCGCCGCCTCGGTCTGGATCTTCCAGATCGTCAGCACACCGGGGATGATCTTCGTCACGTCCCGCGGCGTTTCGGTGGTCGCGGTCCACTGGATCGTAGCCTGGTCCACTTCGGGATTTTCGTAATCAAGTTTCGTGTCAGCTCGCAGCGAGACAGCTCCCGGAGGCAGCGGCAGGGTGATCACTTTTGGCGCGGCGACGGCGAGAACCTGCGGCTCGATCTTCCGTTCGGGCTTGGGGTGTTTGCCGAAAAGGCCGCGGGCCGTCTCAAGGGAGACGAGGCGCTTCTTCAGTTCGTCGGGGTTCGCGGGTGCGGGATTGGCAGCGACCTGCTTTTTGAGCTCGCCTATCGTTTTTTCAAGCCAGGTAAAATAATTGACGCCGCCCTTCTCAAGCTTCACATCGATCTTCGTGACCAGAGCGATGTCTCCGGCATTGCCATCGCCGATGTCGCCGAAGCAGAGATGCACCTGGCTCTTGCCTTTGACGAAGGCATCCATGGGATAGGGGCGAATCCCGTCGGAGTCCTGCTGGCGGCGCTGTACTCCACTGCCGGGTTTTTTCTGATTGTTCCACGAGAGCAGGTCCGCCTCGATTTGCGCGATGCGGGTGGTCACGGCGGCGGGTACCTCCTTCGGCTTGGCCGCATCAGGCGCGGGCAGCTCACGCCACGGCACACGGACGAGGTCGAGGAAGCGCGACTTCGGGTCGGGCTTGGAGACGAGATTCCACCAGTTCTGCAGGAAGGGCAGCTTAAGTCCCGCCTCCTTCGCGAGAACGTCGAGCGGCGTCTTCAGATGCTGGTGTTTCCAACAGGCGAGAAGGTAATCACCCTCGCGCATGTCTTCGAGATCGGCAGGCAGGTGGGGCGCGGCTTTCTGCTGATACCACACATAGAGTCCCTGCTCGGCATGGGCCTTGAACTGCTCGGGTCCGCGCAGGCCGATCCGGCTTTCGTGAAACACAATTCCCGTGCCGGGCATGATGGTGGCATGATCGGCCAGCTGACGCGCAGCGTTGAAATATTTATCGAGCGCGGCGGGACTGAGAAAGAGGACATCTCCCGTGTTCGAGAAGCCTTCACCTCCTCCTCCGTCCGTCTGGAACTCCTTCGCGAGCCTGTAGTCACGACCGGTGAGATCGCGGAGGGATCGGTCGTATTCCGCATTCGTGAGTCGGCGCATCGTGACCGGACCGGGGTCGCCCGAGTTTGCCGCCGCGAGGGCATCGAGCGAGCCGGTGACCCAGGCGGTGATTCTTTCCTCTTCCACCGGCACCAGCGGCTCCGCTTTGGGCGGCGGCATCTCGCCACTTTCGACCGTATCGAGGACACGATCCCAAAGCTCAAAATGCTCGTCCATCTTCGGGTCGGCCGCGAGCGCCTTCAGATCGATTTCACCCTTGGTCTTTTCTCCCCCGTGGCAGCTGTAGCATTTGGCACTCAAGACGGGTTCAATCGTCTTCCAATCGGGCGCGGCGAGAGCAGCTCGCTCAGATCCGCAACCCACGGCGAAGGCGAAGAGGATCAAAAAAGGTCTGGAGGAGGAGGGGAACATTGGTGTTTTCGTGAGGAAGCCAAATTCGGGCCGTTCAGCGCTCTTTCCAAATGCGGATCGGCACGTGATAGCGTGAGACGAAACCCTGTCCAATGGGCCATCCAACCCTGTCGGATCGACTGGAATCTCAGGAAACCCGGACAATCCACTGGACCATGAAACCCACCACCACACTCGCCCCGTTCGCCACCAAAGCCCGAACCCAGGGCCGCTTCAGGCCGGCCCACTTCCCGAGCCCGCCCTCGACGACCACCGCAAAGGTTTCCGCGAGGACGAAGCACAGCCCCCAGGAGCCCGTTTCCCAGGGAAAGACAAACCATACCACCGGATGGGTCACCGTGCTCGCTCCAATCGCGAAAAGCCAGCGACGCGGCGCGGAGAGACGCCGTCCTGCATAGAGATAAATCGGGACCTCGACCGCCTGCGTCACCAAATAGGCCGTCAACCAGGTCATCGTAGCGCCTCCCGTGTTGCCTCGAAACCCCGGCGCCCCTCCACAAAGAGCAGCGCCGCCGCCGCAAGCTCGAGGTAGCCATGAAAAAGCGCCATCCGCAGGTAGGAAGCCCGTGCCTCGATCAGGTCCATCGTCGCCCAGATCGCAAGCCCTAACATCAGCACCACTGAACTCCAGAGCAAAATCGATCCGAAATCCTTCTCAAGGGCCCGGAAACTCGCCCCGAAAGTCCGCGGAGTCGGTTGCGGCCTGTCCTCCTCGGGGATGAGCCGCAGCCAGACTCCGTAGTGCACCGCCTGGGCGAAAGCGAAAAGCAGGACAAGGCGCAGCGCCCAAGGCTCGGCAAGTCCGGGGGCAAGTTGTCCCAGGTGATAGTCGCCTCCCATCCCGCGAGGAGCCCAGGCCGTTGCCCCGCCCGACGGCTCAATCCAACCGAACCAAATGGCCGCGCCGGCGGTGAGAAACGCCAGAGGAACCCCGAATCGCCACCCTCCGGAGGCTGGACGCCAGCTCCACCACAAGGCGAGGGCAATGAAGTTGTGGGCATGGGCGAAGACGAGCCCGGCGAGGTTACCGACTTTGATACTCAAGCAGAACAGCCCCGCCCCCAAAACAACGACAGCAAGCTTTCTGAACCCCGGCCCCCGCGCGAGCACTCCCGCCATCACCGCCGCGACGAGTCCGGTCTGGACCGGATACCAGCCCGCTCCCGCCAAGACGAGAGGAATCCCGACCCCGAGGCCGAGTTCCACCCGACGGTGCAGACCCGGTCGCAGGACGAGGTACCGGAAATCCGAAAGGACATGCGGGATGCCCCAGATCACCGGCCCGAGGGCCAGCAGCCAGAAAGGGGCTGCGACGGTAAGTCCAAAAGCGACAGCGACTACCAACATTCCCCCGGCGAGCACACGCGCCTCGCGACGGCGCACAAAAAAGCGGCCGATGCCTCCGGACCATCTCAAAAACTCCAGCCGAACCCGGTCGAGGGGCCGGGAGAATCCGGAGGCGAGTTGGGTGAAGCGGGTCACTCGGGCGGAATCGGGATTGACGGAAGGGAGATCATCGTAGCACATTCAGCCAATATGAAACAGACCCTTTTCCCTGTCATGATTGCCGGAGCCCTCCTCGCCGATGTTGCCCCGGGTGGCTGCGGCAAACGCAACGAACCACCCCTCCCGCCTGCGGCTCCGGCAACCGCCATCACCACGGCCGCTCCGGTGGCGGACCCCGCTCTGACCCCCGCTCCTCCAGCCCAGACCGACGGAATCCCCGCGCCACCCGCCTTTTAAGGGGAGGGAGAAGAACGAAGGGACTTCAGTGGGCAGACGGAAGCGGGCGATAAAGACGCCGAAGGAGTGTTTGTTCACGCTGATCCTGGTCTCGACCCAGGGCCCCCGATGACACCCCTCATTTCCCGAAGACCACCCTGCCTCCCATCACCGTCATCTCCGGCTTGATCTCCCGGATCTCCTCTGCCGGACAGCTCAGATAGTCGCGGTCGAGCACCACAAAATCGGCCAGCTTTCCGGGCTCGAGGGTTCCCAGTTTGTCCTCGTCAAAGCTCAGCCAGGCCGGCCAGACCGTGAGGGTGCGCAGGGCGTCGAGACGGCTGAGGCGCTGGTGTTCTCCATAAACCTGCCCCCGGTCGTCACGGCGGTTCACCGCGATGTCGAGCATGAGAAAGGGATTGAAGGCGTTCATGGCGCGGTCCGGGTCGTAGCCTATCATGTGATCGCTGTTGAGTCCGACGGGCACGCCCGCTTTCACCCATTCGCCCAGACCGATAAAACGTTCCGCCCATTCCTGCCCATAGATCCTGGCGATGAAATCGGCATCGCGCTCATAGAGGTAGCCCTGTGTATCGACCCCGGCGTTGACCGCCTTCGCGAGAGTCGCCATTTCCGGCGTAGGAAAATAGCAGTGGATCAGGTTGAAGCGCCGCTCACGGATATCGGGTTGTGTTTTCGCAACGGTCTCGACCGCCCGCAGCACCGCCATGGCTCCTCCATCACCCGTGACGTGGGCACTCATGGGCCAGCCGTGGCGGTTCACTGCCGCGAAGATCTCTTCCATTTGTGCGGGGGAGTAGCTCTGTGTGCCGGAGTAGGCGGGATCGGTGTTGCGGTAAAAGGCGGTGCGTTTTTCGCCGTGAGGTTCGCTGAGCCAGGTCGTGCCCCAGTGGATGCCTCCGTCGACGGTGATCTTGAGGCAGGTCGCGCGGACCCTGTCATCACCCTCCCCCGGGGAGATCCCGAGCTGCTTCACATAGGCATCCACCCCTGCGGCATCTTTTGCGGAAAATCGGAAGGTTCCCCGCACCCTGACATTGAGGCGATTCTCGTGTGCCTGTTTCCGGAAGAACTCAAATCCCTGCCGGTCCGTGGCCCTCTCGAAGATCGTGGTGATGCCGACCCGATTGTAAACAGCGACGAGTTCCTCGTGTTTTTTCCGAACCAAATCGGGCGGAGGCGGCGTGGGCGCAGGCATACGACTGCGGAGGAGCGCCTGTCCCCCGCGCATGAGGACCGGTCGTCCTTTCTCCCAGACCACTTCCCCGCCGCTGACGGCCGTCGACTCGTCAACGATGCCGAGAGCCTTCCAGCCGGCGGAGTTCAGGACCGTCTTTGTAACCGAAACAAATACCACGGGATGCTCTGTCGTCCCGGCATCGAGTTCCTCCGGCGTGGGGAACCTCTGCTCGATGAGCCTCGTGATTTCGTTGCGCGGCACCTCGATCCAGCTTCCCGGAGCAAGTTCCGCAGCGCGGCGGCGGATCCAATCCTGTACTTCGGTTATGCTGCGTAACTCGGCGTATCCCCCCGAGATCTCCGCACGAGCGGCCCCGATGCTGTGGCAATGACTCTCGATGAGGCCGGGAATGACGGCACGCCCCTTCAGATCCGTCACCTTCGTTTCCGCCCCCGCCAGTTTCCGAATCTGCTCGTTGGTTCCAATGGCAAAAAGTTTACCCTCTTTGACTGCAAGCGCTTCGGCGATGGACTCTCCGGCGTCGAGAGCAATGATCTTTCCGTTAAGGTAAATTGCCTCCGGCGTCTCCGCCGCACCGGCGTGTCGAGTTAGGCACGTTACCGCGACGAGGAGAATCAAGGAGAGGTATCTTTTCATTGATGGTGTAGGGCGAGGAGCGAGGGGACTGCCAAAAAGGTGATATCCCGACAGTCCCCAGAGTCGGGAGTTTCCGGGGTCTTCGTCAAGACATCCGGAGTCCGCTTTGCGCCGGTTGCCTCTACCAGTAACCGTATTGCCCGGTTCTGAGGATGTAGATGCCCAGCAGCAGATTCCCGACCGCGTGCATGAGGACACAGGCACGGAGAGATTTGGTTTTCACCGCGAGGAGATACATGAGTGATCCCCAGATGAAGGCGGCGACCCAGTCTTCGGACCGGTGAACCAGAGTCACCGCGAGCGTCGTGATCCAGAAGGCCTTCCACGAGTGTGTCCCGAAAGGAACCGAGGTGAAGGACTTGTCGCCAGCCACCACCATCCTCATGAGCCAGCCACGCCAGCAGATCTCCTCAATCAATGACACTAACAGAACACTACGAACAAGCCGGAGGACAATCGATATTTTCTGACCAATCGGATGTTCTGCGAGGACATTCGGATCAAAGCCCTGCGACCGGTCAACCAGCCCGAGGAATTTCCACCAACCGGGAGAGGGCTCCCCGGGATTTTCGCACTGTTGAAAAAGCACACCGGGCAGGACCCACAGCGAAATACCGGCAAACGCGAAAATGATCGCCATCGGCAAATGCCGGAGTTTTCCAGGGGGAAATTGATAGTGCGCCAGCCACCACCAGAGCAGACCAAAACAGATCAGGGTCTGCACCGGATACCACCAGTGTTCCGGCTGTCGAATATACCAGGGAAGGTCCGTGCCCTCGCCGCGAACCCACGCAGGGACCATTGAAAGGATAAGGAAAACCACCAGAGGTCCGGCGTGGGCGGCCGTGGCATCTGCGCGTAATTGGCGAAAGTATTGCATCGGTAATGGTGAGCAACTCAGGGATGCAATGGCGTTTTCAGCGGCAGAACCCACGGATTTGAATGCCGCAGATAGGGCTGTGCTGTCAGGTCGACTGTCGGATCAATGTAGGCTTGAAAGGGCCGTCCGTTCATGGAAACCTGGATCCAGCCATAGACTTCGACGTCCTCATCTTTCCCGGCCCTGTGTTGCTCTTCGAGGAAACGCGAAAACTGCCAGATCATGTAGGGATTCGTCAGCATATCGTTGTTCTGCCAGGGTTTGAGATAGGTGGCCGAATTAACCCCCTTGGTCTCACCTGTTTCCCTGTTCCTGACGATAAATTGTCCATTGCCGGTTTTACTGCGCAATTTCATTCTCCAGGAGAAGCGGTGCCCCGACTCCGTCCACAAGGGGTCCCCGGGGTGGAGCAAAAATCGAAGCGGGTAAAGGCACTGCCATATCACATAGATGGCGAGAAAGGATAAGACCAGCCTCAGCCTGTATAAAGATGGAACAGGGTCTGAGATCACTGCGAAGGATTCGATCGTTCCTCCCCGCAGTTTTTTAAGAAGGCGTCGCGGCCAATCCGGCTCGAAATAGATCGCGGTTGCTCCCATCATCATCCAGGGAAAGATGCCAATATTGAACAACTCCTGATTGGTGAGGTGAAAAAGAAAGGCCCCCGCAAAGGCATAGACGCGGGTTCGCCGCCACAACAGGAGCGGCACGATCAAGAGGTCAAAGAAGAGTCCTCCGTAACTGAACACATAGGCCGCCGCGGGCTCCCGAAAGAGATGTCCGACAAACGGAAAATCGGTTCGTTCCGACAGCCACATTCCCATCGGTTCTCCCTTGAGCCAGTCTCCGCCAAGCTTGGCAATTCCCCCGAAAAAGTAAACAACCCCCAGCTGAAACTTTAGAATCCAAAGCGTCCATGCCGGCACCCGGTCGACCGCACTCACCCGCTTCAGTTTTGCATCAAGGGAGAAGGCCCGGTTCAGGGGAAGGAAGATCATCAGAAAACTGATGAGGATGATCAGATAGAAGTGATTGAGATACCGCGCCTGCTCGAGAAGAAACGAGTACGTAAACCCGATGAAAAAGAGAATGATGCTGATCCGGTAGCAGAACCCGATCATGATGAACAGAGAGAGAACGCCCAACCCCGCAAAGAGCACATACATGCCCACCCCGGGGAGCGGTTCCAACCAGCCGAACCCGTAGTAGGGGAAGTTCACCGGGGGATCGATCCAGTACCTCGCAATCCATCCCGCCTGGAAATATCGAAAAGCTTCCCAGAGCATGATCGCCCCGAAGACCACGCGGAAGTAAACCAGGGAGGCTATATCCACGGGAAGGAAGAGGCGGGATAGCAATCGGGAATCGGTCGAGGTCAAAATCGGAACGAGTTGACAACTGGGTGATGGGCGGTAGACGCGGAGTCACGTCCGGAAAATGATCAGGTGATGGTGGGTATGGCGGTCAAGCAACTCTATCGTCCGCAACCCGGCCGCTTCAGCCATGCGAACCAGATCGGGATACGTTTCGGGGAAATCATGAGCCTCAACATGGGCACAGGCTTCGTCAATATACTCCCGCCTTACCGCGGTCCATTGATCGCTCATAATGCCGATATACTCCCGGATATAGGACTCCCGGTTTTGTCCGTCTCCGCGCAGCACATCCACCATGATGAGTTCTCCGCCCGGAGCGAGTCGGGAGACACAGGAGTGAAAGAGCTGTTGTTTGGCATCCGGGGAAAGATGATGCACGGCGTAACCGGTGAAGATCAGGTCATAGACCGCTTCGGCTTCGGCAACCGCTTCCAGCATATCCTGATTCCTCAGGGAAACCCCGGGCACGTTTTTCAAATACTCTGCCGCCTCCTCAAGCGCCACACTGGAGAGGTCCACTCCGGTGTAGGATTCCGGTGGCGACGATTGCAGACAGGGGGCGAGGAAACGCGCGTTTCCGCATCCCAGATCGAGTATCGAGTAGGGCCCTCTCGCCGCCCGATTTTCAAGTAGCCCGGCAACTCGTGAGTAGAGCTCGCGGTGAAACATATAGTTCTCCGCCGCGATCGCATCGTAGAGGGACCATGACTGACGAAAGAGCGTGGTATGATCGTCGCGGGAGCTCATCGGGAATACGGGTCGAGATCGTCTAGGTTAATCTTCAGAATCTCGACGGTCTGCTTCTTTCCGGCAAAGGCAATCAGGAGATGTTCCCCTTGCTCGATGAGATGCGGGTAATCGACATGACGCCCTCCCACCAGCCAGGCGAGGCGGTCGAATACAAGACCATCGTCACTGATCGCGAGAGTGAGAGGATCGCGTTTTTTCGGATTGGCATTCGAGACAAGGACGTAGCGTCCGTCGCGCAGCCGCAGGCCGTGCAGCTTGGATGTCGCGTCGGGAAAATTCGTCCGCACCGGCTCCGTCCAGGTTCGACCCTGATCGGTCGAAAAGGAGCGATAGAGGAATTTGCTTCCCCCGTTGTCGCGGAAGAGGGCGACGAGATTTCCATCGGGCAATGTCCACCAGAGCGGTTCCTCGGCTTTCAATTCGCTGCTCGTTCCAAGTACGGGATAGGTTTTCCAGTCGTTGAGGGCCGTCACTCCACCGACAAGGAAATCGACTCCCGCCGTCTTGTAGTTGTGCGGACGTCGCGACATCATCCACTCGCCCGAGGCGAGACGCTCCGGGGGAAAGTTGTTAATCGCATCGTCTGCGATGACACCGAGGTCCTCCCAGGATTCCCCGTCCTCACTAAGGCGAAAGGCATGCAGGGCAAGGCCAGGTCCGAAGAATCCCGCGGCCTCGTCGAGGGAGACAAGGGCCAGCAACTCGCCTTCCCGCTCCCAGAATCCGCGCGCAATATATCGGAAACCTTGATCGGTCCGGGTGTTGTAGTGGGGGGAGGTCGGTCCCGAAGCAGGCGGCTCGGGGGTGAGGAATTCGGCCTGCTCCCATTGCAAGCCATCCGCGCTCGTCGCGAACTTGACACGCTGCCCGACGCGGTCCTCCACTCCCGGACCGTCACTCCACATGAGCCAGAAGCGACCGGCATGAAAGGCGAAGTAGTTGTGCTGGTTCACTCCTCCGCTCCCGCGCACATCGCTGACGACGACATGCTCCACCGGCATATGCGGTAGTTTTTCAAAATCGATCGCGTGCGTGTCGTCGGGGAGTCCCGGCACCGCCAGCATCAGGGGCGAGCTCGGGTTTTTGACCGGATGGGGCACCGAATGAACCGTCCCTGTTCCACCGGTGAGCGCCCCGAGTGAGGCGAAGAGAACCCGCCCGGAGGCGGAATCGAGTGCCGGTTCATGTGGAACAGCGATGGCACCGCCACCCTCAAGGAGATGGGGAGTCATCGCGTAAACGGGCAGGGTGAGGATCTTCCGATCGAAGGAGATCACCCCGACGACACGGGATTGATCCCCCGCCTTGATCGTGACGAATGGCTCCAGATCGGCGGCTCCGCCCAGTTCATAAAACCACGGGCAGAGGGGCTGCTGCCAACCGGCGGCGGTAATTGGCGAATGCGCTACCCGCAGCGGCGGCTCGACCCCGGTGACGTCGAGACTCGCGCCGACAAAGGACTCGTCCGGGACGGGGAGACGGCTCTTTGCATCGACGCGCTTCATGACTCCATGCACCAGGGCAAGCGACTTCGGAGCAGGCTGTGAATTTCCCGTTATCCACAGGACCCGTCCGCCGCGCTTCAGATAGTCGGCGAGACGATCGTCAAAGACCCCGGACTTGAGGGCGTGATAACTGGCAAAAGAGTTTGCCACGATCACCACCTGAGGCAATCGCTCCGGCGCGGGAAACCCTTCCGCGAGGATCGCGCGCACATCGAGCGTCGCATAGGATCGATCTGCATCCTTGAGGGTTCGGGCGATGGCGACCGATAGGACCCGGCTCGCAAAACCGAACATGGCCCCGTTCATGGCCCAGGAAGGCTCGACGACGACACCGATGGCAGCCTGCTGGTCCGGAGCAAGTTCATGGAGAATGGGGGCAAACAGCGCCTCGTCCCCAAGGGGCCGCTCCTTCTGGATTCGCTCCACGCCCGCCTTGTAGGCAGACTCGATCTCCGGGGTGAGCGCCACTGAGGTGCCGTTCCGGGCGAACCGATTCGCCACTTCGAGGTCTCGCAGGGTGCGAACCACGGCCCACGCGCCGAGTTCGCTCATGTTCAGCCAGAGCGTATCCCGCGCCGCGACGTCCTTGCGATCGATCCATCCTACCGCCCCCTCCAGAATGCCAACGCCTCTCCGACTGCAAAAGGCGGCCCCTTCCTGTCCATAGAGCATGACCTCGACCAGTGCCTTCGTGGCATCACGTTGATCGTCATCGAGGAGAAGCCCCTCGATGATGCGATTAAATACTTCTCCACCGCCTTCACCATCACGCGCCGTAGCGGCGAGATCCAGGAGTGGCTTCAAACTCGAGAAGTCGCCACCACCCGGCAGCGTTAGATTCCAATCGGACCAGCCGTACGTCGCAGTGTGGACAATAGGATCGTGATTACAGGCCGCCATATCGGCGATGACATGGGAAAGGGTCGCAATCCAGTGAGCGGAACGCGCCGCGTCTTTGGCACGCAGAGCCTCAACCAACTCGATGAAGGTCACCGCCATGCCACGCTCCGAGTGAAGATCGTAGCGGACCTTCATGCCCGCAGCGCTCAGACGGACAAGTGCGTCCTCCCCGACCACCCCGCCAAGGAATGGATCGAAGCTGTCCGGATAGTGGCTCGAGTGCTGGATCGCCTCCTTCTCGATCTCAGGAGTAAAGGTCGCGCGAAGATCGGGGGAAATGCGCTCGAGGATCTCCCGCATCACATCATCATGTCCCGGGCCCCACGCTCCCGCCTCTCCCGGCAGGACGAGCAGACACACCAGGGCGAGCTTGATGATGCGAAGTTCCACCCGTCTAAAAAATTACGGTTTCGCCTCCTCGACCGGCAGACGGCAGGACTGCCAGGCGAGAAACTTCCACGTCCCGCCCTCCTCGCGCCAGACCGCGAGATAGCTGAGCACGCTATCCATTTTCCCCTTTGCCGTTTCGGCCTGGATGCGGGCCTTGCCGGTCATCAGAGCAATGCCCGGTGCGGGAAAGGTGAAACTCCGCTCGACGTGATCGTAGCCGACATACTTCGTCTTTCCTGAGACGAGTATCTCGAGGAAGGACTCCTTGCTGTCCACGACCCCGTTGGAGTGGGCGTAGTGCAGATCATCCGAGAAAATCCCGGCGAGGACCTCACGCTCCGGATTCCGCATCGCCGCAATACGGGCATCATCGGCGGCAGTCAGAGTCGCGGTGAGTGCATTGTCAGCGTAGGCAGCAGGCGAACACAGCAGGAACAAGGCGAGCGGGAGAATGAGGGCTTTCTTCATGGGAGAAGGATGACGTTTCTCAGGAAAATACGCAACTCCCGGAATTCGTCACTTCCCCGGGAAACAAGCGAAAGCCTTCGACGAATATGGGCCCGCTCACGCAAGCAACTGCGTCACCACCTTCGCTCCCTGATTGTCGGTGAGCGATGCAGCGAGACCGTTGCGTTTATAAGTGAGTTGACCGTGGTCGAGTCCGAAGGCATGGAGCAGGGTCGCATGCCAATCGAAGTGGCGCACCTCGTCGACGACGGCGCGGTGACTCCATTCATCGGTTTCCCCGTGAACGTAACCCGCCTTGAATCCGCCTCCGGCGACCCACATGCTGAAGCCGTAGGTATTGTGGTCGCGGCCCCACTTCTCACGTCCGGCATCATTTTGCAGAACGGGAAGACGACCCATCTCGCCGCCCCAGTGAACTACGGTGCTGTCGAAGAGTCCGCGTTGTTTCAGATCAGTGATGAGCGCTGCGGTCGGCTGATCGGTCGCAGCGCAGTTGTTCGGCAGGGCGGAAAGCAGGGAGCCATGCTGGTCCCATGACTGGCCCGCGTTGAGGACCTGCACATAGCGGACCCCGCGCTCGACGAGGCGGCGGGCGATGAGACATCGGGTCGCGTAGTCGCGCGTCATTGGATTGTCGACGCCGTAGAGTTTTTTGATGTGCTCGGGTTCGTTGGAAATGTCGAGCGCCTCTTTCGCGGCCGTCTGCATTTTGGCGGCGAGTTCATAACTGGCGATGCGGGCCTGCAGATCGAGTTCACCGGGGTGGTCGGAGAGATGCTCGCGATTAAATTCCTCGAGGAGATCCAGTTGACGCTCCTGAGCGGTCCCGGCCAGGGCGGCGGGAGGATCGAGGTTGAGGATGCGGGGTTCGGTGGGACGAATCACGGTTCCCTGAAAAAGCGAAGGAAGCCATCCGTTCGTGAAATGCTCGCCCTGGAAGGTCGGCAATCCTCCCGGATGGGAGAGCACCATGTAGGCAGGCAGTTCTTCAGTCTCGGCACCGAGGCCGTAGGTGAGCCACGACCCGAGGGCGGGACGTCCGGCAGTGATACGGCCCGCATTCATGGCATAGAGACCCTGGGCATGATTGCTCACCCCCGAGCTCATCGAGCGGATCAGACAGATGTCGTCGGCGACTTTGCCGAGGTGGGGCAGGAGCTCGCTCAGTTCCATGCCGCATTGACCGTGCTTCGAAAATTTCCAGGGCGAACCAAAGACCTTGGACGAAGCCTGGGCGAGGTTGTCATACTTGATCTCGCCGGGAAAGTTCTTCCCGTCATACTTGGTGAGCATCGGCTTCGGATCAAAGAGGTCCATCTGCGAGGGACCACCCATCATGAAGAGCGAGATCATCGCCTTCGCCTTCCCGGGGAAGTGCGGCTGTTTCGGGGTGAGATCGAACAGAGCCTCCTTCCCGAGGGCCGGCTTCACCGGCGCGGCGAGGAGCCCCTCTTTCTGAAGAAGCGTGGCCAGGGCGAGCGAGCCGAGACCGAAGCTGTTCGCCTGGAGGAAATGGCGGCGCGAGCAGAGGGGTGCGTTCTTCATTCGATGTAGAGGAAGCGGTTTGAACTGAGGAGAATCTGGCAAAGACTGGCAAGCGCCTCGCGGGAGGGATCGGGGCGCGGAGGCGGCGGAGTTTTGGTGTCTTTGGCAGGGGGCGCGGGTGCCGGCTGGGCGGCGTGGTAAAGTGTCAGGGCGGCGGCCTGCTCGACAAGATAGATGTGGGAACGCTCCAGCTCGGACTCGCTCGGAGATTCCCCGAAAAGCAGCAGCCACGCTTTTTGCAGGCGGGCCTTTTCGTCCTGCGGTGCCTCGGTGTGGAGACGATCAGCGAGACGGCGGGCATTCTCGAGAATGAAGGTGTCATTCATGAGGAGAAGCGACTGAGGAGCCACCGTGGTCTGGTTGCGCATCTCACAGTGGGGAACCATCACCGGCGCATCGAAGGTGTCGAGCACGGTCACGGGTTTGCTGCGGCGCACTTCGACGTAGAGAGAGCGGCGGAAATCCTGATCTCCTCCGGGATCGACCTTGGCACTTGTGATCGTGCCTTTGTCGACTCCGACGACGATGCGCCCGGCCGGATCACGGGCGATCGTGCTGGGAGGGCCGAAAGGCTTGCTGACGAGCGCTCCCGAGACGGCGAGAACGGAGTCACGCAGGACCTCGGCTTCAAGACGGCGGAGTTTGAAGCGCGCATAAAGTCGATTCTCGGGATCGGCGGCGAGGGAGGGGTCGTTCACCGCCGACTGCCGGTAGGCACGGCTCAGGACAATGATGCGGTGCAGGGGTTTCAACTTCCACCCGCCCTTCACAAACTCATCAGCGAGCCAGTCGAGCAATTCAGGATGGGTGGGTTTCTCCCCGGCCAGGCCGAAATCTCCCGGCGTGTTCACCAGTCCGCGACCCATGTGGTGCATCCAGAAGCGGTTCACGAGAACGCGGGCGGTCAGGGGATGTTTGCCGCTCGTGAGCCAGTTCGCGTAGGCGAGACGTCTCCCGCTCGATCCCGAGGGAAGGGAAGCGGGTTTAAAATCCTTAACCTCGGGTGAAGCAAGAACCGCCAGCTCGCCGGGCGCCACGGGGCGGACCGGCTGATCATGATCGCCGCGGTTGAAGAGTTTCGTCTCGGGGACCTGGCCTTTCACTTCCGTCAGCGCCATCACAAAACCCTGGGCCGGTTTGGTCGCGCGCAGTTTCGCGGCCTCGGCGCTCTTTGCGGCGACCAGCGCCTGCTTCTTCGGGTCATAGAGATCGAGCGAATAAAGGGCGAGGGCCGAGGGGTATTTTTTGATGAGGGCTTTCTGTTCGGGAGTGCGGTCCTTCTCCACGGTGGCGCGGGCCTTGCGATAGGGTTCCCGGTCGGCCTCAGGCAGCTTCAAGACCTCGACCTCGAAGATCTCATCGAGGAATTTTTTGCTCATCTCGCGCGCCTCGACATCGATGAGGGCGGCGGCCTTCTCAATCTCGGCCGCCTTCGCGTGCTCCTCGGGAGTGTAGAGCGAGTAGAGTCGCTGTGCCGGAGTGCGCCATGCCTCCCAGTGATAGGCAGGATCAAACACCGCACGGAGCCGGAAATAGTCCTCCTGCGAAATCGGATCGAAGCGATGATCATGACACTGGGCGCAGGCGACGGTGAGACCGAGCACGGACGAACTCACTATCTTCATCTGCTCCGCGATGACCTGGTTGCGCGCCAGTTTGGCGTCATCGTTAGGGTCACCGGTGCCGTCCGGAGCCATACGCAGGAAGGCGGTCGCGGTCAGCTGATCGAGCTTTTTCGGATCAAGGACCGCCGCCTGGTAATCGCCGTGGGTGGCCCCGGCGAGTTCGTCTCCCGCAAGCTGTTCGCGAAGGAACTCGTCCCAGGGTTTGTCCTCATTCATCGCCCGAACGACGTAGTCACGGTAGCGCCAGGCATGGGGACGGATCGAGTCGGCCTCGGTATAACCGTTTGAATCCGCATAGCCGACCACATCGAGCCAGTGACGCGCCCAGCGTTCACCATGGGCGGGAGAGGCGAGGAGCCGGTCGACCACTTTTTCATAAGCGTCGGGTGCCGTGTCGGCGACAAAAGCATCAACCTCCCCGGGCGTGGGAAGGAGTCCGGTAAGATCGATCGTGAGGCGGCGGATGAGGGTGGCACGGTCCGCTTCGGGGGCGAAGTCGAGATTCTGCTTCCGCATCGCGGCGGCAAGAAAGACGTCCACGGCTCCTGAGACACCGTCCACTTTCGGAACCTCGGGACGTTTCACCGGCTGGAAGGACCAGTGGGAGCGCTCCTCCTCCGTGATGAGCGGACCTCTCTCCAGCGACTCCGGCTCGGGCCGGGCGGTCTTCGCCCCCTGGGCGATCCATTTCCGGATGACGGCGAGTTCCTTTTCCGGGACCGGCTTGCCCTTTTTCGGCATCTCCCCGCGGGCAATGATCGCGACCAACTCACTTGCCTCCGGATTGCCGGGCACAATCAGCTTCGCTCCGCTCTCGAGAGGGGCGTCCATGAAACGGCGCAGCCGAAGGTCGACCCCCGCCTTCGGCTTCTCCTCCTCGCCATGACACAGCGTACAGTGCGCCTTGAGGAGCGGCCGCACATCCTTCTCGAAGGTGAGGGCGGGCTCGTCGGCGTGGACCATCGTCGCGAGAGCGATGAAGCAAATCAGTCCGATTCGTTCCATATCGAAACAATTCCCCTCCCCCCGCGACCGGGCAACGACGCGTTCGCGGATGCCCCGGACGCGATCAGGGGTGATGGTGGCGGGAGGCACTGAAAATCAGGGCCTTACTCAAGCAGCCAATCCACCGTCACGCCTTTGGTTTGCAGCGGGAGATCTCCGTTGAGAGTGATCAAGCCGGGCACGTCGAGATACTTCGACCCTCCGGGCAAAAACATGGGATCGCGGTAATCGAGGACTTTTCCGAAGAGGAATCCTCCCGTCTCCACCGCCGCCCGATCAACCGCCGATCCGGCGAGGGCGCGGGCGGCGAGGGCAATGGTTCCCGCTTCACCCCGGCCCGCGAGAACGACACTCTCCGGATTGGGATGCGAGCCGACTTTGGTGTTTCGCAAAAAGGTCACGAGGGTGAGGACGTCGTGCACGCGTTGCGCGAAGAGCGCATGATTGTAGCCGTGGGTGTAGCCGGCAAACTCGCGGGGATTCTCAACCACGCGGGTCTGCTTGACCGGTTCGCCTCCCTGAAAGAGCAGATCGGCGCCGACCACGGCGGTCCCCGTATCCACCAAACGCTTTACCTCCTCATGGGTCATGCCCGCCCGACCCTCGTCTCCGAGCCAGATCGCCACGCGACCCTTCCAGTCCTTGGGATAATGCCAGGTCACGGCCACTTCCTCCCCGTAGGTCCGGTTGAGAAGCTTTCCGGTCATTTCGAGAAAGGTGCCTTTGTCCTGCTTGTCACCGAGTTCCCAATCCACCGTTCCGGCGTTCTTGTAGGTCCGTCCGATCACGGTTTCGAGCGCGGGCCGGAGCACCTGATCCACTCCTTCGGCACTCGCCGCGGCTTCCTTGAGTTGTTTGTTAGCGTCTTCGGTCAGCCATTTCAGGAGACGGCGCTCAAAGTCGGGCCCGGCAGCCTTCGGCGCGGGATGCTCCTGGTTCCACACCGTGAGTTCCTCTGCGGGAAGCGGCTCGAAGTCCTCTTCAATGACGGGCGCGGGAAAGCCGAGTTTGAAATGTTTATTCACGAAGGTGTAGAAGGCACTGCGGGTGACCGCATTATAGTTGTGCGGAAAATGCTCGCCGCGCAGGAGGAAGACATGGTCCTTTTTCCCGTGGAGTTCATAGAGGGCCTGCAGTTCGGGGAAACCTTTTTCCGAAAACTCCCTCGTCCAGTCGTCCGCCGTGTTCATGCCCTGAGGTTTCGGGGCAAAGAGCCCGGCAAACTCAACGTTGCCGGTGTTGATGCGGAGGAGACTGGAGTTTTCACAGGTGCATCCTCCCTGCATCGCCGTGCTCACCATGACACAGGGAAAGGAGAGTTTGATTCGCTCATCGATCGCGGCGAGCAGCATCGTCTGGGTGCCTCCGCCGCTCGCCCCGGTGATAGCGGTGCGCTCGGGATCGACTTCGGGGAGCGTCAGGAGAAAGTCAAGACCGCGGACCGCGTTCAAGGTTTGTAATCCCATGATGGACTGCAGGTGTGACTCGGCCTGTGGACTGTAGAGGCCCCAGTTTTCGGTCGTGTTCATCTCGGGCCGCTGCTTTGCAAAACTGTGCACCACCTCGCGGGAGAGCTGGATCGAATCCGAGTCGCTGAGCATGTCCCACTGCCAGACGACACATCCCATGCGCGCGAGCTGGACGCAGAGCGACTGGAATATGCTCTGTCCGCCTTTTTCAAATCGTTCCCCCCCCGAGGCGATCTCGGCCCTCAGCTTGTCCGGCTCCGCCAGGGAAAGGCGGGCGTCCTTCCAGTGACCGTGGGCGAACATCACCGCGGGAACCTTACCCTTCGGATGGGTCGGACGATAGAGATTGCCCGTCACGAAAAAACCCGGGACGCTCTCGAAATAGACCTTCTCGATCGTGTAACCCTCCCGTTCGATCTTGCCGTGGATCACCGCATTGAGCGGAGTTTTGGTCGGCATGGGCCAGAGTCCCTGGGAAACAAGGATCTGCCGCCGCACCTGCTCCTTGCGCTCATTCCAGACATCGAGCGAGGCAGGAGGGTTGAAGGGGAAGTACCCGTTGAGGTCCTTCGGCGGGGCCAGGCGCACGTCCTCTCCGCGAAGAGTTGACAGAAGGACGAGGGAAGTGAGGGCGAGGATCGCGGGGGCGGTTTTCATGATCAGGGAGCGATCATGACGGTCCGGCGCGATTCTGTAAAGAACGCCAATGCGCCGGTCCGGGGGCCCGGCGTCACCGATGAGCGGGCTCGCCCGGGGCTTGATAGACCCGCGCCGGCATTCGAAACGGTCGACCCCGCAAAAGACGTGGCTAACCGCTAACCGCTAATCGCTGTCAGACGCCGGAATAGATTTTTGAAAAAGAGTCCTACCGTTTCTCTTCACTCATTGAACGTGAGCCTTGGTGTGTCTTGCAGTGTGTTCATGCGATAGCGGAAATACGGGCACGAATGTCAGCCGACTGCAGATGATCTGGATGGCGGTTCAGGAATCTTCTGACCTGCTCAAGCTGACGAAAGTGAAACCTGCCAGCCTGAACCAGAGTAATTCTATGGCTGGCCAACTCTGCCTGAACGTCGAGCGAAGGATCGGCTATCGCCACCAACTCCTCGTAGCGCTGGACTGTTCGGTCAATTTCTTGGGTGACACGGCGGCATGGATAGCAACGTATGCAATCAGCGTCGACAGGAAACTCGAGTTCCTCATACCAGTATCGCTGCTCCTCAGCGTAAAACAGGAATGGCTGTCCGCAATCGTGACACTCACGCTCTATGTCGTAGTAGTGCGTGTTCAGCATGCATGACCCGTGCTGCTTTGAGGGGTCCGCTACAATGGCAGTGCCCGGAATAAGAAATCCAATTCGGGCGCAAATACGTCCACTAAAGAGTTTGGGCAACTCTGCCTCAGTGTAAGCTCGCACGTGAACTCCAATAGAATGTGTATCAACATCAAGCCCCGTCATTCGCGGATGGCTACCGTAGCGCGGGTGTTCGACATAGTAGTTCCGGCGCTTAGGGACAGGACTCACTTTCTTGGCCTTTGGCATGGTGGGTGACTTGGTTCTCGGGCGAACGTCGAGCGCTGGCACCCACTACCGGAAGCGCCACGTCGCAACGGGGTTGAGGGTTGGAGTCACGGGGATCATTTCGACTCAGGACGCGTAGCGGGTTGTCCAGCCGGTCTGGTGCGCCTTGAATGGTGAGAGTGGTCTCTTCTCGCAGTGCGGTCGTGTCACGTCTGAAGTCCGCCACTGAAACGCAACCAACATCGTCCAGGATGAAGTCCTCGGTCTCCACGTCCCCTGAATACCAGTGCAAGGAAAGTCTAATTTCTCCAAGTTCATTTGTGAGATTCGTCACCAAGTCGCGAATATCGTCACGTAGTCCTGCGCATCGGGTCGGCGCGTCCTTCTGACTTTCGAGTGCTCTCTGGATCTTCGCTTCCGACCATCCTCTTTTCTGATATTTCTGTAGCAGGTTTGACCTGTTCTCAGGCGTATCGTGCGGAGTGCGGTAGAAATCGCACGAACAACCTCCCGAAATTGCAATAAAGGAAATCCAGTCAGGTGGTGCGAATTCAGTCACTGATCGATTTGTCTGTTTTACGAAATGAACCTTGCGGCGGTATTCCTTTGGAACTTCTGGAACCGCCCTCCCGGGAACGGTGATGGTCAGGAAGTGACACATTTTTTTGAGGCGAACGTAGAGGCATGGCAGCCCGATCCGGGAGCGCGGCCTCGAGGGGAGGATATGGATTCGAATCAGGGATGTCAATCAACTCGAAGCGGGATCGGGCGTGTCCACCGCCGGATTGTTCGCTGCTTTAGTAAACACCGAAGGAGAGACGACCATAATAAATGCAAAGCTCATTTATCACGTCGCGTAACTTGGCGATATTAGGGCTGTGATCGGCGTAGAAATAGATTAAAGAACCAGGATTCCATTCCGTTAATGAAAAGTGATTACCATCAAGGTCATAAGTAATCTTGTATTCAGCCCCGTCTGAAACAATCGGAGGAAAATATTGATCTCCCTTTGCTGCTGCTTCCTTCCCCAACCGTCTATCCAAGGCTTCTTTTTCAGCGTTGTAGTCAAATTGTTGCAACCCGATCTTCTTGATTGTTGCAATAGTCTCCCTAGAAGTTGAGCCGCCGCTAATCCGCTTGGTAATCTTGTCGTCGTGCAGAAAATAGATTTCGAGGATGGGGCCCATCACGCCTTTGCCGGGGTCGATTGAATAGAAGAATACACCGGACTTTTCTGTTTTACGACCTGTGAACGCTCCCTCAGTAATCTGAATTGCGAGAAACGGCTCTTGATCTGGCAATTTGTTTTCCGCAAATGCCCATGTGATGTTCGCCATAAACACTAGCAGAGCGTTAATTTTAAGTTTCATAGCGAACGTGGAGCGCAGGGGAGAACTGAAGGCCCTTCCCTGTCGCGGTTTGTTTTACCAATTTTTAGCATGGTCCTACGTTACTGAAAGCACCAGCATCACGAGAATGGCAAGCGGCAGAATGAAGCCAATCGCAGTAGAAAGGAGGGCGTCAAGGAGAATGAAGAATTTGCCGGAGATGCCGGCCTCTCTCCAGTCGGCAATGATCGTTGAACGAAAATTCTTGTTGAAGATGAAGAGCCAGAAGCCCGTAGCATAACCGATGGCTTCGATTGAGTCAGCCATCGCCTCACATTTGGGTTGGACTGATTGGGGCAAAGTTCATTTCTGGCACAACGTCAGGTCGCAGGCGACGGCGAAGCCGTTGCCTGCGACCCGTGTTATCCTTCGGGTTGTGTTGCACTAAAGTTACGTCCCCGAAACCACTCCGGGGGTCGTTTTCCCCAGTAAGGAATGAGGCGGAAGGGTTCATTTGTTGATTCAAGTCGGAAGTCGGAGCCACAAGTTTTATATTCCCATCCAAGCGCGATCGCTTCTCTGATGAAGCCATCAATGTCATCGCGAATGATTGTTGGAAAATAAATTTGGTCGTCGGGACATTGCGGCGGCTTAACCGAGTAGTCGTGCTGCCGAATGCCTGTAACCAGAAGCTTTCGCGCGTTGTGATCCTCGCTCTGGACGGTTATGTTCAATTCGTAAACGCCGTCGGAAATCGGCTTTGCAGAAACCTTGTACCGGAATCTGGTGTCCTCTATCTCGATCACACGGGCGTTCGGCTTTGATATCATTTTCTGAGGATAACGTGGAGGCCGCTCGACCCGATACCGGGGGCGCGGCCACGATGGCAGACTAAGGAATCGAGCCAGGGAAGTCAATCAACTCCATGCGGGTATTGGGTTAAGCGCGCCGGCTTGTTGTGCCCGGGCGTATCCCTGGGTGTTGCGCCGCAGTTCGTGCAGCAATCTGAGTAATAACTCGGCGATGGAAAGAACCAGGAGGGCTTGAAGAATCTCTCGCCACAATGTGGGCAACGGTAGCGGGCCCATCGAATTCCAAATGCGACCCATGCGGAGAACCACAATAGGAAAAATATCATCGATGCCGGTCCCACGAAGTTCTCTCCTTTTTGGCACGAAATAAGAATTGCGAATGAAACCGCAGCTGGAACCCAAGCGAAAAAGAGAATCCAATAAAGTGACTGGGCTCTTTTCATTTTTCGCCACGCGCCCGCATTCATTTTCTTGGCACGTCGAGCGCTGGCACCCGCTACCGGGGGCGCCACGCCACGCCGCGACGGGGTTAAGGTTTGGAGTTACGGGGATCATTTCGACTCAGAGCGAGTAGCGGGTTGTCCAGCCGCGTCTGGTTCGCGATGAGATTTGGAGACACGCGGAGAATGCCCCAGAGATGACTCCCAATCCAATTCAATAGCGTCGGATTGAGACTCGTACCATTTCCGCCACTGTTCGAAGTCGCTTCCGAACGATTGTTTGGTGAGTTGTTGCAGCAAATCGACCCGCTCATCATCGGATCGCCAAGCCGTGTGCCGAAGCGCCTTGATCAGAAAGGGAATGGCCTCCGAGTGTCCACGGCTACCAACGTAGGCTGCGGCGTTCACCCAAACGTAAGCGTCTTCGGAAGTGAGATCACGAAGACCTTCTTCAATGGCGACATCACTGTTCCGTTTCTGGAGAATTTCGTAGGCACCATACCCGTGCGCGGTGGGATCCTCTGCAATTGATTGCCGCCAAGCTTCGTCTGAAATCAGACTTGGAGCGGTGTACTCCCCCATAACGGATGGAGGGAGAACGCTCTTCTGCCGGAAAACGATGACTCCAATCACGGCGATCATAATCAAGGCCAAGACTGTATGAATGAGCCACTTCATTTTTCTCGCGAACAGTATTTATTCGTATGACCGTCCGAAGTGATATCACCTCGACGGTCGAGCCCGAGAATGGGGAAAACCCCCCGTCCTGACAAGGAATATTCGGATAAAGGTGCGCCAAACAGAATGCCAAAGAGGGCGGAAATTCGGGCCGGGTTCCCTCCCTGATATCACGACCTCAGAAGCCGGGAGCCATGGAGACGCGCAAATAACCCCACTTCAAATAAATCACAGAACACGGATTCCACTCTCCTCCTACCGATACTCACTGAAGCTCAGTCGCAGCTCGTTCTCCAACTGGGTGATTTTCCACTTTTCCTTCGGCTCGATCAGGGAAAGAGAGACTCCCTTTTTCCCGGCCCGGCCGGTTCTGCCGCTGCGATGGGTGTAGTAGGAGGCCAGTTGCTCGGGCAGCTGGTGCTGGATCACAAAGGAGAGTGAATCGACATCGATTCCGCGGGCCGCGACATCGGTGGCGACGAGATACTGGAACCGTCCCTTCTTGAATCCGCGCATGACCTTGTCCCGTTCCTTCTGCGTGAGGTCCCCCTGAAGCACATCGATGAGAAACCCGAGCGAGGCCAGCTGCGTGCAGAGATTGATCGCCCCCGCTTTAGTGCGGCAGAAGATGAGTCCCCTTTCGTCCTTCCGGCGTTTCAGGAACTCGGCGATGAAGTCCGTCTTCTCCGAGCGCGGACAGATCGCGAAGAGGTGCTTGATATCGCGGTTCACGACATGGGCCTGGTCGATCTGGATGGAGTGCGCCTTCGGCGACATACAGTCCTTGATGAGGAGGTCGATCTCCTCGGGAAAGGTCGCCGAAAAGAGCCAGGTGCTTTTCCGGGCCGAGGTCAGTGCGAGGATCTCGGTCAGCTCCTTTTTGAATCCCATGCTCAGCATCTCATCAGCTTCGTCTAGGACGAGATGGCGGACCGCATCGAGCGAGAGGGCTTTGCGTTTGATCAGTTCCAGAAGCCGGCCCGGGGTCGCGACCACGACATGGGTCGGGCGGCGCAGGGCCGCGAGCTGTTTGTCCATCGGATCGCCGCCGCTGACCACTTCGACGAACATTTTTTCCGTGTATTTGGTGAAGCGGAAAATCTGTTTTCCGATCTGTTTCGCGAGCTCCCGGGTCGGCGCAACGACGAGGCCCTGAATCGCGTTCAGTTGGGGATCGATCTTGGTCAGGAGAGGTAATCCGAAGGCGGCCGTCTTGCCGGTTCCGGTCTGAGCCTGGGCGATGAGATCGCCACCGTCCTTGAGCAGAAAGGGAATCGCCTGCCTCTGAATCTCCGTCGGCGTCATGATGCCCAGCTCGGTGATGCCGCGAATCAAGTCCTCCGGGACTCCGAGGGTGGTAAAGGGATGTGACATGGTGGTTTGGGTGCCGGGTGCGTTGATCCCTTCCTTTCCGTCAGGTTTCCCCATTTTGCCAGTGGAATGCGCCTCCCTCCGCGAGATCCGGGGGCCAGGTCCGGAGACAATTTTCGCTGGCCTTCCTCACCCGGCCTTTCCTATGCTCCCGGGAACTGCATGGAAACTCCGCTTTCACCACTCGACTTTGCCCGCCGCGCCCGACGTCTTTACCCGGACCGGATTGCGGTGGTCGATGGCGATTCTCAATTCACCTACCGGGATTTCTTCGAACGCTGCGACCGCTGGTCCGCCGTCCTGCAAAACCTCGGGGTGAAGCCCGGTGATCGCGTCGCGACGATTGCTCCCAACACACACGCCCACCTTGAGTCGTTTTACGCCATCCCCCAGATCGGGGCGGTCATTGTTCCGATCAATTACCGTCTCAACGCCGCCGACTTCGCCTATATTCTGAATCACAGCGGCGCTCGCGTCGTCTGCGTTCATTCGGATTACCTCGAACTGATCGATCAAATCCGTGATCAGATTCCCGGGGTGGAGCACTTCATCGCCTTCAGCGGATCACGGACCGGGTGGAAAAGCCACGAAACCTGCCTCATGGCAGCCTCGACTCAGTTTACCGCCGTCGAGCCCGTCGAGACGGAGATGATCGCCCTCAATTACACCAGCGGAACCACGGCCAACCCGAAGGGAGTCATGGTCACGCACCGCAACACCGCGCTTAACATCATGGGGCACCTGATGCACACACGCATCACCAGCGCGGATCATTACCTCTGGGTGCTGCCGATGTTCCACGCCAACGGCTGGTGTTTTGTCTGGACCATCACGGCGGTGGGAGGCCGCCACGTTTGCCTTCCCAAAGCCGACCCGGCGATGATCTTTGAAACCGTTGCCCGGGAAAAGGTCACCCTTCTCTGTGCCGCTCCGACCGTGCTCATCAGTATCGCCAACGCGCCGGAAACCCTGCGCCGGAATGCTCCGCGAAGTGTGCGCGTCTTCACCGCCGGAGCCCCGCCCGCCGCCGCGACGATCGAGCGGATCGAGGGCGAACTGGGGTGGGAGATCACCCACGTCTACGGGCTCACCGAAGTTTCCCCCATCGTCACGATCAGCGAAGTGAGACCGGAGCACGATTCCCTGACTCCCTCCGGGCGCGCCGTCATCAAATCGAGGCAGGGCGTAGAATACCTCGGCAATGCGGAGGTTCGCGTCATCGACGACGAGGGTCGGGAGGTGGCGCACGACGGATCGACGATGGGCGAGATCGTGATCCGGGGCAACGCGGTGATGCGCGGCTACTACAACGACCCTGTCGCAACCGAACGCGCCATCCGCAATGGTTGGTTTCACAGCGGAGACGCCGCGGTTGTTCATCCCAACGGTTACATCGAGATCCGCGACCGATGGAAGGACGTGATCATCAGCGGAGGCGAAAACATCTCCTCGGTCGAGGTCGAGGGCGTGCTCCTCCGCCACCCCGCCGTGCGGGAGGCAGCCGTCGTTGGCATGTCGCACGAGAAATGGGGCGAGACTCCCGTCGCCTTTGTCGTCTGCCGGGAAGGCGCGTCGGTCACTGCGGAGGACTTGCGCCTCTTCTGTCGCGAACACCTCGCCCATTTCAAGGTGCCGCACGCCTTCGAGTTCATCAGCGAACTGCCGAAGACCGCGACGGGGAAGATCCAGAAATTCATTCTGCGGGGGGGACGGGCGAATCTGGCGAGACAGTGAGCCACTGCCCTGACAAATACACTGCCACCGCCCGTCCCAGCTGTTCCCCCACTTTGCGGTATCCCTCCGTCGTGCTGTGCGGAGTGTTCCACGAAGTCTCGAGACAGGCGGCCATCGTGTGCGGATTGCCGTGATCATTGACCCACTGCCCGCTGATCTGACGCCAGAGAGGATGGTAGTTCTGCCCGGTGACGCGGGGTTTCGGATCGAGAAAGAGGGGGCCGTTGATGTGTTCGGCCGCAAGGCTGAGAAAGCGCTCGCGGTTCGCGCGAGCCTCGTCGGAAAGCAGCTCGGGAGGGCCCACAAAAAAGAAGGGACGCCGGTCTGTCGCAGCAGGATTATGCAGATCGAGGAAAACGGCGAGGCGTTTCTCTGCGGCAAATCCGAGGAGCTGTTGCTGCGTCGCGGCGATCTCGGGATAGTGAGGGGCATCGGTCCAGTCGCGGTTGTGATCGCGCGGATCAGCCTCCTTGCCCCCGTCGCCCGTGGCGACGCGATCGACGTCCTGAATGGGAACAACAAAGATCTCCGCCGATTCGCGCAAGCGCACCGCATCCGCATCGTCGCCAAGAAGCCACTCGACAAATCCGCGCGCCACCCACGAGGAACCGCTCTCCCAGGCGTGTTGCCGGGCCTGGATCCAGACGGCGGGCTTTTTCTCCGAGCCCGGCGTGCCGAATCGCAGCCCGCGCACGGACCGGTCCTCGCGGGTGCGGGCAAGCTCGAAGACACTCGCCAGTTCCGGTCGCGCTTTCACCGCGTCGGCAAAGAGGACCTCGCTCTCGCGTGAAGTGAAGGGTGGCCCCCACGCGACCCAGAGAGGACCGCCGTTTCCGATGAGCGGATAGGTGATGCGGTCGGTCTCCCGCGTACCCAACTCCGTCTGTCGCCAGGCCTCCCCGTCATCCGAAACCGCCGCGGCCGCCGGCATCGCCCAGTTCGGCGAAAGCGGCTTGCCCGTGTCACTCCCGTTGTTGCGGGCGGGACGTTCGCTGCCCCGCAGGATGAGGGTCGCGCGCTCCCCGGCACCGAGCCCGTCGATCCTGACAAACCACCAACAGGGCCATCCCCGGGCCGGATCGCCGCCCGGCCGCAGGTTGATTTCACGCGTGGCGGAATCGATGGAGTCAACCTGCGCCGAACCGCCTTCGAAGTCGGTCTTCACGGTCAGTTCGGCCGACCACGAGACGATGGTCAGAAAGAAGCTGAAGAGCAGGGCAAAAACAAAATTGGTTCTCATCGATTTAATAAGAAAGAACTTCATCCGGCGTTCACTCATCAATAATCCCGGAACGGTCCACGCGGTTCGGTCTCGTCCATTTCCTGTCGCCAGCGGGCGAAGCGTTCCTCCATCATCTTGAGGATCTCCGGTTTTTCGGAGGAAAGATCGTGCTCTTCGCCGGCATCATGACTGAGGTCGAAGAGGCCATTGCCCTTGGAGGATTCAACCCATTTCCAGTTCTCCACGCGAGCGGCCTTGTCACCACGGCGCTGCCAGAACATTTCCGTTCGTGGTGAGGGCTTTTCTCCGCGCAGGACGGGTAGCATATCGAATCCGTCGAGGACCACTCCGTCCGGAGCCGGAGCCCCTGTCGCCGCGAGAAGGGTCGGGACGATCTCGAGAGTGGTAAGAAATTCCCCGGTCACGACTCCCGCCGGCACCCGGCCGGGCCAGCGTATCAGGAAGGGAACACGGAGGCCGCCCTCCCACATCGTCGACTTGGATCCCTTGAGCGGAGCATTGCCTCCGTTGCCACTGCCTCCGTTATCGGAAAGAAAGAGCACCAGGGTATTGTCAGCGACACCCGACTTGTCGAGCGCTTCGAGTACCTTGCCGATGGCCGAGTCCATCCGGGTCACCGCCGCAAAATAACGGGCCAGCTTTTCTTCTTTGACGAGATCCTGATACTTCGCCACCTCCTCTTCAGGCGCCTGCACCCCGGGCTTCTCACCCCCGTTGTCTTCGGCCAGGGTCGAGGCGCTGTGCGGTGCGTTGAAAGGCAGATAAAGAAAGAAGGGCCGTTTGCCGGCATGTTCATTCACAAAGCTGAGTGCCTCGCGCCCGAAGACGTCGGTGATGTAGGTGCCCCTGTCCTCCCCGGTTCGTTCATTGCCGCGAAAGAGCGAGGGGATCCCGTAGCGCTCGTGAGTGTAGTAGTCGATCCCGTTGTTGCCGTGACCATAGAAGAAATCAAATCCGCGCTGGAGCGGCAGATATCGCTTTGCCTGGCCCATGTCCCACTTGCCGACGACCGCGTTGAGGTAGCTGGCCCCATGCAACATGTCTCCGATGGTCTTCTCTTTGGGATCAAGACCGAGGGTCATCTCGGGAGAGACGGCGTATTCCTCCTCCGTGAAACGATGGCCGTAGTTCACCAGGTCATTGCGAACCATGTCGTAGAGCCCGTTGCGCTGGGGATAGCGACCGGTGAGGAGACTTCCGCGCGAGGGCGTGCAGGCGGGCCAGGTCACGTAAAAGCTCGTCGCCCGGACGCCCTCCGCCGCGAGGCGGTCGAGATTCGGGGTGCGGACGGGTTTGCTGCCGATGCAGCCGAGATCGGGATATCCCTGATCGTCGCTGACGATAAGGACAATGTTAGGCTTTCCGGAGTCTTCGCATTGAAGAACACCTGAAGCACCGATCCAGAGCAGACCGGAGAGCAGCAGACAAACACGGGACTTCATCAGAGAAAAGAAACTACTCGTCATTCTTCGCGTCCGCTTTTCCTTTTCCCTTCCCGTTTCCCTTGCCCTTCTTCTTGTCCTTTTTTCCTTCGCCACCGCCGGGTAGATCGTTCGCCTCGGTTTTCGGCAAATAGGTCGCCAGATCCGTCATCGTTGCGGCACTTTTCGGATCGCCGGCAAGGTTCGTGTACTCCAGCGGATCGACCGCCTGATCGTAGAGCTCCTCGCTCCCGTCGGCATAGCGGATATAACGCCAGTCACCAAAACGAACGCTGTGGTTGCCGCGCCCGTGCGTCGTCATCGCCGGCTGATCCCAGTCGGCGGCGGGGTTCTCGAGAATCGGAGTCATGTCGAATCCTTCGAGATGGTCGGGACGCGGGAGGTCGGTGAGCGAGACGAGGGTCGGATAGACGTTGAGAAAGTCGACGGGCCACGCGCAGGTTTTCCCTACTGGAGTCACGCCCGGAACTTTCCATGTGTGGACGGTGCGGGTTGGTTCCTCCCAGAGGGCGAATTTCCGCCAGTGGGATTTCTCACCGAGGCTCCAGCCGTGGTCGCTCCAGAGACAGACAATGGTATTGTCCTTTTTCGGCGACGCATCGAGCGCGTCAAGAAGGCGACCCACCTCGTAGTCGCAGTAGGCGATCGTGGCGAGGTAGGCCTGCACCGCCTCTTTCCATCGTCCGGAGGCAACAATGGCGGCATGGTCACCCTGAGGGCCGGCCATCTTCACTCCGGCCGGAGGCACATCGTCGAGGTCATCCTCGCGGTGGGGAGGCAACTCGATCGAGTCGAGGGGAAATTTGTCGAACCATTCCTTCGGCACGCTGAAGGGCATGTGCGGTTTGACGAAACCACAGGCGATAAAGAAGGGCTTTTCACTCTCTTCGGCCATTCGCTCGATACACCAGTCGACGACACCGTGATCGGGCATCTCCTCGTTGGTATTGGCGAGCGGGCCGAACTTGATGCCGCCCACCCCGTCGTCTTTCGCCGAAGGATGCAGGGTAAGCCCGTCCCCCTTGCCGTCAAAGTAGTCCGTCCAATCTCCGCCGCGGTCGCCGGCTCCATGGTAGATTTTGCCGGCTCCAAAGACGCGGTAACCATTCTTCACAAAATGGGAATTCATCAGCTTGTCCTCGCTGATCCCGGGACGCCAGTTCTGCGCGTTGGTATAGCAGCCCGTCGTCGAGGGACGCTGTCCCGACATGAGCGAGGCCCTCGATGGGTTGCAGGCGGGTGCGGTGCAGTAGGCTTTGCTGAAGGTGACACCCTCGGCGGCGAGACGGTCGATATTCGGAGTTTTTGTCTGAGGGTTCCGCCCGAGGTGCCCGACCCAGTGATTCAGGTCGTCGATGGCGATAAAAAGCACGTTGGGCTTTTCCGCGTCGGCAGCTGGAGCGATCGCACTACTGAAAACGAGGAATAACAAGGAGAGGAATCTTTTCATGGGGGCGGTAAAAAACAAAGAGATGATCAGGTTCAGGGTTTAACCGGTTTCGCGGCTCCCGGTTTCGTTTTCTTTTCCTGCGAGAGCCGCTCCGCTTCGTTACTCAGTTGCTCATCCTGATTCCGCAGCCAGGCACCGTAATCCTTCGGCGACTTTTTCACATACTCGTAGGTATCGAAGATGGCACCGTAACCGAGCGCCCGGGGATCGCCTTCCGCCTTCAGGGTCTCGAGCATCTGCTCTTTCAGGTCCGCCATCGTCTCCGCAAAAGCCGGATCGTTGGCGAGATTTCTGACTCCCTGCGGATCCGTGCTGAGCTGATAGAGTTCATCGGCCGGACGAAATCCGAAGCTCGCATTGAAATAATATCCGCCGAGCAGTTTGATGACCTCCTTGGTCGGGCTGTCATCACAATTGCCGAAGTTGGTTTCCGGATCGCAGGCAGGCCAGCGCTCGGGATGGTAGTTGCGCACGTAGAGAAATTCCGGCGTGCGGATTGCCCTTACCGGATACCCCCAGTGGTTCGGTCGCCCGAGATCATGCCTTTCCTTTCCGGTGAGCATGACCCTGCGGTCCCCGGTGATCCATCCGGACTGATCCGAGGTGAGCAACGGCACCAGGCTTGTCCCCGTGATCTGCGGATGTTTCTCCACTCCCGCGAGTTCGAGAAAGGTCGGGGCAATGTCCCTGACATTCACAAAATCCTGAACGACACGCCCCGGTTTGATTCCCGCGCCCCAGCGCGCGACAAAGGGAAGCCGGAAGCCGTCCTCGTGGATCTGCCCCTTCACAAAAGGGAAAGGCATCCCGTGGTCGGAAGTGACAATGACGAGGGTGTTCTCCAGTTCGCCGCTCTTCTCGAGGAGGTCGAGCGCCTTTCCGATGTGACTGTCGGCCCACTCCACTTCAACCGCGTAGTCGGCAAGATCGCTGCGGACCGCCCGTACATCGGGGAAGTAGGGCGGCACTTCAATCTCCTCGAGATTTTTTCCGAGACGGAGACCGGAATGCAGTTCGTAGGAGCGGTGTGGTTCCGAGAAGCCCATCCAGAAGGAGAAGGGAGCCTCCTTGTTTTTTCGTTGTGTCAGGAAGTCATTGAAATTTCCCGCGTAGTCGTTCTTCCCGATTCCGCTCGCGGGAGGCTCGCTCTTCTGCTGATCGAACGAAGGTCCCGCCGGATTTCTCGTCCAGCCCTGGCCCTCATGATCTCCGGGTCCCCACCCCTTGCCGGTCAGTCCGACTTCGTATCCCGATGCCTCGAGCAGATCGGGGAAAACGGCCCATTTTTTCGGGAAGATCGAGTTGTGCACCGAGAGCTCCTCAAGCTGCCAGGTGTTCCGACCCGTCAGAATGCTGGCGCGGCAGGGTGAACATTTGGGATTGGAGGTAAAGGCGTGCTCGAACTTCACCCCTTCGCGGGCGACACGGTCAAGATTGGGCGTTTTCACCCACTCGCAACCGTAGGCTCCTGCGGTGTTCCAGCTCATGTCATCAAAAATGATGAAGAGAAAGTTGGGCCGCTCCGCCGCGCAGACCGGTCCGCCCGAAAGGAAGACAGCAGCGACGAAGAGCAGTCCGCTCCGGAGCAGAAAAGAAAGGATGCGATGTTGCATGCCGGAAAATCTACTCATCTCCCACCCGGGAGGGAAGCCAATATGGCGACTTGTCTGCCGGATAAACGTCCTTCCGACCGCGCCCTCCATTGAGAGAGCAGGGCGCACGGTCCCTACTCGTCGAGGCCCGCCCTGGTCCCGGGCTCCCACTTCAGTCCCCAGTTCCGCATTGAGATTAGAACGCGCCGAAGGTCGCTGCCCTTCTCCGTTAATTCATAAGCCATGCGTTTGCTTCCATCAGCCACCGGAATCTGCTGAACGATGCCGGCCTCAAGGAGACGCTCGAGCCGGTCGCTCAAAATATTTGTGGGAATTCCCTCGGGTGAGGCGGTGAAGTCCTTGAATCGGCTCCGCCCTAAAAACAGGTCCCGTATGATCAGCAGGGTCCACCGGTCTCCAAAGAGATCTAGGGCACAGGACACCGGGCAGGGCGAACGGCGCGGACTTCCCGCTTCTTCCGTAACCGGTTTAGAGATTTTACCCGCTCCTTTCGCCATGGTGCATCATGCCGTAAAAATACTTGCAATTCAAAAGTTTTTTAACTTGCGATTTGCAAGTAAAATGGGAATCCTTTCCTCACCATGACGACCTCCTCCGAACCTGCCCTCGCCGCTCCGGGCGCCGGACTTCCGGCAATCGAACTTTTTATCGGTCGTTTCCTGTTCCGCCTCAAGTGCCGCGCGGGAAACCGGGAAGAGTTTATTTCAGGCTTCCAGAAGGAACGCTCCGCGATCCGGACGCTCGTTGACGACTGCGAAGAACAAAAGCGCGGTGAACGCATCCTCATCAGGCGCCTCCGGGGTCTTGAGGACAGCAGTCGCTACTGGTCCGTCCTCATGACAATCGATCATCTCCGCATCACGAATCTCGCTTTCGCCGGAGTGATTCGCAGCCTCACTCACGGCCGGGTTCCCGAGGGAGAGGCCAGCACCGCCGCCGTGAAACCGGACCCTTTGGTCACCTCCGGGGTCGTCGAAGAATACGAGAGGTCCTGCGACCTTCTCCTCTCGGTCATCTCAAAGGCGGGAGAACTGAACACGACGCTCCGCTACCCCCATCCCTGGTTCGGGCCGCTCAATGCCTTCGGATGGCTTGCCCTTGCCTCGATGCACCTCGGCATACACCGCGCCCAGATTGAGGCAATCCTCAGAGGACTGCCGACGCGGGCCGTGCTCTGATCTTCCCGCAGGTCTTCCCTGCCCTCTTTTCGGTCTCACCCGGCCGATAGCCCGGCGTAGACCTGTCACGCGACCGGTCGCCGGTGTGGACCCGCCACCTCCCGGTGGTTCAGTCTTCCGGCTGAACGAATCGAGGGCATGCGGCATCGAAAGCCGGATTAATTAGGAAAGGTTAATCAAAAGGGAGGGCACCCGGGTCGAAGTCTATTCGAAAAGCGGACTTGAATCCGGTAGGTGATTCTTCCCATTCTACAATAGTTTGAAGTGTCATCACTTTGCCTTACAATCCGACCCCTTAACCAGAATGAAGCATCCCCGTCCATCGCTCCTGACACAAGAATCCGAGGCGGGAGTTCTGCGATAGAAGATTGCGAAAAGAGGAGATCTCTTCCGTTTTGCCATGCAGGAACCCACCCTCCACTCATTCCTAAGCCAGCATAAGGGGGGCTTCAGCAAGCTCGACTCTTTTGCGGGAGTGAATCTCGGGGAGATGGAAGTGGGAGAATCGGGCAGATCCGCTCAGATTCCGCCGAAGGTGGCCAAGGAGCTGCTTTTCTGGATCCGCCGTTTTGTGCAGGAAACCGAGCAGATCGGGAATCGATGCCAGGATCGTCCGCGGGCGAATATGCAGGGAATCTTTCTGGTCTGCCGCCGCTACGCTCAGGTCCTCGAAACCTACGGCCTCGACACCCTTGCTTTTGAGGAATTGAACGACAAAGAGGTTTTTCTGGACCTGCAGAAGCAAGTCCGGCTCCTCGAGGCCCGTGCGAGAGAGTCGCTCGACGCCGAGGGGCTTGAGTCCATCATTTCCTTTATCGTTGCCACCAAACTGGGAGACAAGCTCAACACCGCCCTCGACACGATGAAGGCGATCCTTGAGATGGAGAACCCGGAGGAGTTCATCCGCTACGCGACGCGGCAGACCGTCGCCTCCCTTCAGGTTGAGGATGAGTTGAAGTACATGACGCGAAGCGACTTCGGTTCGGCCGGCAAGGAAACCTACGAGGAGTGGTGCGTGAAAAAGGAACTGGCCGTGGGGGTTCTCGAGGCGGTCCTCCCGGTCGTCCGTGAACTGGTCGGAGGTGAGATCACCTCCCACGATCCTCTCTGGATGCCCTCCGAGGACCCTCTCTCCTTTGCCGAGGAAGACCCACTCTCCATCGCGATGGGGAATCCGCAGTGGGTGACTGACGAGGTGGAAAAATGGGTGAAGTTCCGCGAGGACTTTATCGTTTTCCTGCTCTCAGTGACAGGCGACGTGCCTCACTAATGGCTCATCCTTCGGGATTACTTCTTGATTCCGATTTCAAAACAGCGCATTCTCCCGCCTGATCTCAGCACCATCCTGCGGGTGTCGTTCAATGGTAGGACGCGAGCTTCCCAAGCTTGAGACCGGAGTTCGATTCTCCGTACCCGCACCAGGGCCCTTTCCGAGCTGGAAGCCTTATAAAATAAGAAAACCCCGGAAAACCGGACCCTTTTAAATATTTCTGGATCCTTTCGGACTGTTGTAAGGCTGTTGAGAACGACCCGGCTCAGTCTCAACTCGGTGAAGGCAACCACCTACTCCAATGAAGGGCGAACTCATCTTCCTGCCTCGTTTGTTCCGAGGCGAGCGTTAGGTCTCAGGGGCGATGTCGGAAACTTCGCATTGTCCTACGTTTTAGCGGTTTTCGAACCCAATTCAGGCGTGTTTCTACACGTATTGCACATCTTGCATTGAACACTGTTAATGCGTCCGCTATACCCTCTTGGGTCCAGATTTTTCGCGGTAGCGCAATCCTGACCGAATCCCCACACACATGCGCTGGACCGAGCTCGCTGACGCCACCGATTCCCATTCTGAGCTAGAGACTCGTGTCTGGTCTGCGGCGAAACTGCTCTGGGTCAATGCCTCCCTGAAACGTTCCAAATTCTCTCCTATCGTACTCGGCCTGATCTTCCTGCGTTACGCCGACATTCGCTTCTCGGCGATCAAGTGTGGGATAAGGTCCGCCGCGGGTTTCCACCAAAACTCCAAGAAACCTGGGCAAAGGTTGGCGAATCGTCGACCCGATTTAGCTGTAATCTGATCGCAACGAATCAAACACTCCAACGATCCCGGGATCCCGTCCTGCCTCAGCTTCTAAGTGCCACATAGCCATGACCGAAGACCAATTTGTTCAACTCAACCGCACATTCCGTGAAATTTCGGAGAATGAGATCAACTCTGATAGTTTTGACTCTGAGTTTGACTGGACTCTGTGGGGAGACCGTGACCAAACAGACTGGAGCCACCTCGAACAGCGGTTCCGCACTGTCATCTTGGCGGAGGGCGGCGCAGGAAAGACGCGCGAAATGAAAGAACGTCACAACATCCTGCGGCAGGAGGGAAAGACGGCTTGGTTTATCGAACTCGAAGTGTTGGCTGAAGAAAGCATTGAGGATCTTATTGATCGTGATCATCAGACTCCGGATTTCACGGTTTGGAGAGATTCTTCCCGCGAACCTGCCTGGATCTTCCTTGATGCGGTCGACGAGCTGAAACTTAAAAACGGAGATTTTCAAAGAGCCCTGTTCCGTTTGCGACGCTCCATTGGAGCTGCCCATGATCGGGCTCACATCATCATCTCATGCAGGCCCAGCGATTGGGATAAGATCGATATACAAGACTTTTCGAATCAACTTCCGGCACCGGAAGTCTTAGAAAGGGACTCAGAATTTGACCCCACTCAACTTCCACACGAGTCCGGCGAAGAGCGCTTCTTAGCTCCCCTGAAGGGCAATACCCGTATGGACTCGAAGGCTGACATCGAGGATTTGCCTCGGGGAGCTTCCGCCCAACCAGAAAAATTGAAGATTTTTCATCTCCGGAGTTTGACTCGGCAGCAAGTAAAGCAATTTGCAGTATCGCGTGCCCCCGAAATTGCTCAAGAATTCCTTGAGTCCGTTGAGAGCCAAGATCGTTGGGCATTTGCAAGGCAGCCGCAGGATCTTCTGGAACTTCTCGAGCTGTGCCGTAATAAAAAGGGTCTGGGGACTTACAAAATGCAGCATGAGGCTTTTTTGCTCGCATCCTTACGAGAGCGTGAGGGCCGGCCCGGAGAAGCATCTCAGCTGTCGCAGCTGATTGCACGTGAGGGTGCAGAGCGCCTATCCCTTTCACTTGCTCTCTCCAAAAAGCGAACCTTGCTCAACGTTTCTGAGGATAACCAAGTTGGTTGCACACCAGCAAGCGTATGCCCCCGCGAGCTACTTAAGAATTGGTCTTCATCAGAGATCAAGGCCATCCTTCGACTGCGAATATTTGACCCACCATCATATGGGAGGATTAAATTTCACCGCCGAGATGTCCAAGAATTCCTTGCAGCAGGTCGATTGATCAACCTCGCCAAGGCAGGGAACGACTCATTGGGAAAGCTATGCGCTCTTCTTTTTTCAAAGGGCCCTTGTGACGAGGAGATTCTGCTTCCAACCATGAAAGGAATCGCGGTCTGGGTAGCCTCCGACTCCAGTGAATTCGGATCTCGTGTGAGATCTAAGATCACCAATATTGAGCCGGAACTATTGCTTGTTCATGGTGATCCAGAACATCTTCCCATTCCTTCCAAAATCGCAATTCTCAACCGAATCGCAGAACTTAACTCGGGCAGCATTCGAAGATCCCTGACGTATTCTGCCGCATCGTTAAAGCGGTTCGCGGCACCACAACTGTCACAGACGATTAATAGAATATTTGAGTCGGGGAAAACATCAGACTCCGTAGTTTGTCTGCTCTTGGAGCTAGTGAAGGAAGGAAGGGTCGCCGATTGCTCAGAAATGGTCGCCAGAGTGGCGATGACACCTGAAAACTCGAATCACTGGCGGGAATTGGCAGTAATGGGGCTGGTAGCCTGCAAGCAAAGTGGCCATCTTTCTAAAATTGCTGAGAATATTCTTGAGAGCCCTCACGATTGGCCCGCCGCGCTGCTCGGCGACATCATTGACGAGATTGCCCCAGATCATTTATCGGCCTCCCAGTTAAAAACTGTGCTCGAGGCTAGTGATTGCAGCGGTGATTCAAAGTTGAACGATTTTTCACAGTCGGTGCAACGATTGGCCGACAAACTTCCTCGTGGGTCCGAAGAGGCGTCTGAGTTGAAAACTGAATTGCTCTCAATGATTCTCGATAACCAACTGCCCGGGTCCTCCCATCACCGTCCATTGAGTCGTTGGGCTGAGTTGGCACCTGCTCTCCAAGTGCTTTGCCTAGCCAAGGGAAACCCTGCTGTCGACCTCCAGAGCAAGGAGCATTTTTTCGCCTGTCTGACCGCAGTTTGGTTCGAACCCAAGCGTTACTATGGCACCACCAAGATTAAGGATCTAATGGATCAGATTATCGACGCAGGGATGGAGAGGAAACTACTGTTCCAATGGGAAATGGAGTATGCGCTGCGTTTCTTTCCATCCAAGCCAAGCAAGCCGTTAGTCGTCCATCGCTCGCTGGTCAGCGACTACGCCCGGGACGACACCCAATGGCTTGAGGAACTAATTCAATCGGAAAATACTGACATGCGTATCCGGTTGAGCGCTTTGTTGGAGCGAATCCGCTTTTGGAATGCACAGGGCCGCCCTCAAGGAGAAGAAGCTGGGCTTAGAGCTTTGGGCGGCAGCGGTGGCGTCCTTGATGCGTCGTTGAATGCCTACCTCGCTCAAAAGGACAAAATCGAAGAGATCGAAGAGTGGACGGCGATGAGGCGAAAGCATAAGAACGAAGAGGAGAACCGTCTCGAAGGATGGTTGCATTGGAGACGAGAGATTCTCGCTGAACCCGGATCAAGTTTCTCAGACGAAAACATGGTCCGAAATCGACACCTAATATTCGAATGGTTGATGGCGGACAGCAGAAAGAATGGCTCGTATCTCGTCTGGGCAGGCGGTGAAGGAATACTTGCAGCGTTCTCTGATCAAATCAAGGACGCGACAGCCTCGGCGTTTCTTGGCTGCTGGCGGAATGAGGAGGTGAAAACATACAGCGAGCGAAAGGATGACCCTTCTAAAACGCCGTATTCGTGGATCTACGCGTTGACAGGTGTCTCAATAGAATCGGAAACCCCGGGATGGGAGACTCGACTTAGCGATGACGAAGTTCGACAAGCCACACGTATAGCCATGGTTGAGATCAACGGTCTAGCCGGCTATATCGAACAACTAATTCACAAAAGACCGCAACCCGTAAAACACGTCTTGGGCGAGGAATTTAAAGCCCAATGGAACATGCGTGCCGAAGCTCAGCATTTACCTTTTCTCCAGAGTGTAGCGAATGGGAGCCCTGCACTGAAAAGCCTCATGCTCGATGTAGCTATCAATCTTTTGCTTGAATGGCCTCCCCCCTCCGAGCGCTCTGCAGAAGCCTTGGATAGGATCGGTCATCACCTTTCTCAATTGATCGGGATTATCCAATCTTGTTGGAGCGAAGTATCGCAAGAACAGCGAAACAACCTCCAAAATCAATGCGAGAGAACGCTGAAGGAGGATCCAAAGTCTAGGTTTTCTCCGGAGTGGTTGCGGTTGATGTTCTACTTAGATCTAAGTTCTGCCATCAAACTTTTTGAAGAAAGCATTGAGGTTCATCCAATCCCCGCCCGAAAAGACGCAGCGATTCGATTATTTGCAAACTTGCTCAGCGATGACTACCGGCCAAGTTGCCTTGCCTTAGCACACGCCGATCTCGAACCTAAGCACCTCGCGCGCCTAATCCTGATCGCCTTCACTTACATTAACCCCGCGGAAGATGAAGAACGCCTTTCAGGTATCGTCTACACACCAAAGCCCCGTGATGATGCGATGGGGGCGCGGTCATCGCTAGTGAATAAGTTAATCGGGATGGATGGGGCTGCGCCTGATCAGGAGATCGAGCAACTGGCAGCAAATCCGGTGTGTGCTTCGATTACAGGATACCTTCGGTCAAGACAGCGATTGAAGGCCGAGAATAGAGCCGATCGAGTCTACTCGATTGCCGAGATTACCGAGATTGAGGATCGTTTCGAATCTTCGCCGCGGGACCGGGACTCACTATTCCGTGTTATGATGGCGAGGCTTCAGGATCTACAAGATGTTCTTAATACGGATGACTTTGTCCCCTTGCTAACACTTCAACGAATTGAAAGTGAGGAGGAAATGCAGCGGACAATAGCTATGATGCTAAAAAATTCTTCCAATGGAATCTACGAGGTCTTTCGTGAACCCGAGGTTAAAGGACGAAAACGCACGGACATTCAATTTTGTGTTCCCGGCTTCGATCTACAATCAGTCATTGAGATTAAGGTTGGGGAGAAGCCAGCATGGGATGTTAGCGCACTCTTAGATTCGTTGGAGAATCAACTTGTGAATCAGTATCTCCTGCAACGAAATCGGAAGGCAGGGTGCTTTTTGATAACTTATGGGGGACATGTTTCAGAGTGCTCGAAGTGCGGTAAAACCATTAAACCTCGGAGGAAGTGGAAAGATCCAGATTCGGGGAAATTCCTAGATTTTAGAGGGCTCATTGAACGGCTAAGAATTCGAGCAAAGGAGATCGTAGACGAGCACAAAGGAGAGATCTGCCTAGAAGTATTCGGATTAGATCTTCGCGACCCAGTTTCACGCAACATCGTCGGCTATCCGGGAGGTTAACGATGCCTGAGAAGAAGCGCGACACCGAAGAAAAACCCATCAAAAAGATGCCCGGGCGCATCGGTAAGTTCTGGCACACTAACGGGGGCAGCGAGAATTACTCGATGGTTTTTTTCGCTGAGAAGATATTCCGCAAACTGCCGGGCAACTGGACCTTCGTCGTTTTCACCGACCGGACCAAACTTGACCATCAGATCTACTGCGCCTTTGCAACCTGAGGGGCTGCGACCAAGGGAGGGGCCATCGCTATGCTACCAGCGAGATTAGGCTTTTGGTGTCCGAGAGCGGGGCCAAAGAACCATCCATGCCGAGAACTCCTTGACACCAAATCGGATACACACAAAACTCAAATGCGGTTGGGTGCAGGTGTGCGGAATCGTCACTGAGCTGTCCGATGGGTAAACAAGAACGTCAGTTGGAAGGGACTATGAAGGCCTAATCAACCGGAGGAACTTCTTATCTGCCACTGCACCCAGCCGCACATTAATAAAGCGAAACAGGCAAAGGTTACCCTTTGCCCGTCGGAGAATTCGCTTCGATCCGATAAATCTCACAAAATCTTGAGCCGTTCTCTCGAACCGTCAGGGTTCTCCAGAATCACTTTCCCGCCACTCTTTTCGTGTTCAACGAAAAGTTCGTAAAGGGCCAAGGACTTACGGATGACCTCGACGAGAGTAGGGGCTCCGATTCTTTTTTGAAGATCGTCGAGCTGGTCCTTGATGGCTGGCTTTAGATCGAGGCTCAGGCGGATCGGCTTCTGAGCATCCTTTGCAATAGTATTCAATAGGTCTTCTCCTTCCTAGCAGCATGAGTGCGCCAAAGGTTATCGAAATAAAAACCGGGAGGCAGTATGTCAATGGTGTCTCGAACCACCCGAACGCAATTGCTGCAGGCATTTCCAGAGCCAAGACGGCGAACCCAAATTTCCATTCCGGCAGGGATTCCTTCGAGCTGAAGGTGGCACAGACGATTCCGGACCACTTTCGCTCGAACTGTAACAACCGGTCAGCGACCGGTTCGATTTCATTGTTATTTTTATGCATTACGGCTAGGTCACCACGTCGAGGACGACGCGTGACCTGGCAGCAGGAGCATCGACGACGGCCTCATGTGGCGTACGAAGTTGCCCGCTGTCAGAATCTGTTGAGAGTGATTTCGTCTCTCAAATTCCATTCTAAACAGTGGAGGGTTGAAACATTCTGGGTAGTTTTTCATATCATTTATACCTGATGCTGAATTGGTAGACGACCAACAGTCATCATCATTTTTTAGGTCATAATAAAATCGGACTTCAACCTTACGGAAACCATAACGCTTGGGGGTTTTGTGTATATCTAGGGTTAAGCGTTATCGCAAGACGAGGACATCCAATTTCAGTGTGTGGTTTTTTTTCATCAGACTCTGTTACCAAAGCCTGCACCCACATTTAACCCACATTTACTGAACGTCCAGTGATTTTCTAAGGTTTTCCAAATCTCTCGCTCTGGACTTTTTTTTGAGTTGAATATTGGATCGCCAAAATTGAGGGTGGATCTGATTACGAAACCGCTCGCGGACCTCTACGGAGTCTGCGAGTTCGACGTGGAGGCGCCGCTGGACACGCTGTGACGCCAGTGAGGGACTGCTGCGTGTTCCCCGTTCCTTAGGTCTTTGCAAAAGCCTCTCCTCGACGTAAGTTCTTGCCATGATCATCACTCTTCCCGATGACCCGGCGCTCGTCGAGATGGGCGAAGCCGAGATCCGACTCGACCTCGCCTGCGGTGCCTATGCCGCTGGCCATGTTTCGCGCGGCGTGGCGGCACGCATGGCGGGACTGGATCGCCTGGCGTTTGATCAGGTCCTCGTCGCCCGGCGCATTCCTTCGTATGACGAGGAACGGCTCGCCGAGGACAGGGAAACTCTCCGCTCGCTCTCCGGGAAGTGATTGTTGTCACTGACACGTCCGTGATTTTGAACCTGTGCCTGATAGGCCAGGAGGAACTCTTACCGGTTTTGTTCGGCACCATAGTCGCCCCGAACGCCGTGGTGTTTGAATTCGAGCGGCTTGCGACAGCGGATCGGCGTTTTCAGAACCTGGTTTTCCCCTCCTTTATCGAGCGCTCCGAACCCGGTCAGATCCTGCCATCCCTAACGGTGATGAAACGTCTCCAAGCCGGCGAGATCGCGGCTCTGTCACTGGCGGTGCAACGAAAGGCGGATGCCGTACTCATGGATGAACTGGCCGGTCGTGCTGCCGCCGTTGCACTCGAGCTGAAGCCTATCGGGTTGCTCGGCATCTTGCTGGAAGCGAAGGAACGCAGCCTGATTTCCGCACTGACACCACTCCTCGACCGCCTGGAAGACGAGGCCGAGTTCTGGATCAGCGCCTCTTTGCGAAATGCCATCCTGAACGCCGCCGGGGAGGCGCCGTGAGGACGGTGCCCATCCCAAGGACTGCCCACCTACGTCCGACCCGCCATATCGCCCTCTCCGCGTATACGCCATCGCGGTCTCGGCGCGGCGGACTTTACCCCGGTCATGGAATTGATCACGATGAATGGTCAGGGATTCCTCCCGCCGACAACCCGTGAGCTTCCACCATGATCGAACACACTGTCACCTTCCGACTCAAACACGGTCCCGGATCCCCCGAGGAGCGGGCTTTCCTTGATGAGGCGGCCGAACTCGCCGCCATCCCCGAGGTGGCCGATTTTGTGATCCGTCGCCAGACGAGTCCGAAACTCGATCACACCTTCGGCATCTCGATGTGGTTTGCCAGCCATGCCGACTACGAGGCCTACAATGCCCACCCTGATCATCTCTCCTTTCTTGAGAAACGATGGTTCACCGAAGTGGCCTCGTTTCAGGAGGCTGATTTTGAATCTCTCTGACAGCGCCCGATGAGACGACTTCTCACCCTCGCCCTCCTCTGCTGGATCTCTTCGGCTTCATCAGACGTCCTCGCCCTTGAGGCGCTCGAAGCCGGGGCGGCGACGGTTGATATCTCACCAAAAAAATTACCGGCGATCCGCAACGGCGGATTTCTTCAGGCGATGGCGGATCGGGTGGACGATCCCCTTCACGCACGGGCGCTCGTTTTAAAATCAGGCGACACCACGGTTGTCCTTTGTGTCGTCGATTCCTGCATGCTGCCCACGGATGTGTGTGAGTCGATCAAGGCGCTCGTTGCCAAAGAACTCAGCCTTAAGGCCGATCACATTCTGATTTCCTCGACTCACACCCACTCTGCGCCGGGAGCGATGGCGATGTGCCTGGGGACACGCAAGGATGAGGCCTACACCGCCCAGATGATCCCCCAGGTTGCCGAAGCCATCGTCAAGGCCCACGCCGCTCTCACCCCGGCGAAGGCGGGATGGGCCCAGGTCGATGCCCATGCCTTTACGAACTGTCGACGCTGGATCCGGCGTCCTGACAAAATGATCACCGATCCTTTCGGAGAGGTCAGCGTCCGCGCAATGATGCATCCGGGTTACGAGAGTCCGGATGTCGTGGGGCCCTCCGGTCCGACCGACCCGCAACTCTCCGTCCTCAGTCTCGTTCGGGCGGACAACGACGAGCCCATCGCGATGATGGCAAATTTCTCGATGCATTACTTCGGCGCCGGTCCCGGTTTCTCGGCCGACTATTTTGGCGAACTCGCCGGGCTCATTGAAAAATCTCTCGGGGGAAACGCCGTTGGCCTCGTCTCCCAGGGCACGAGCGGCGACCTGCATTACATGGATTACAGCCGGGCGAAGGATCCCGAACTGACCCGCTCCAAATACGCCGCCGGTCTTGCCGGGATTGCCTTGAACGCCCGGAAAGAAATCCAACACCGGACCGGCCTTCCCCTTGCCATGGCCGAAGCGAAACTGCCACTGAGCCGTCGCCTCCCATCCAAAGAACGACTCGCCTGGGCCGCCCCGATAAACGCCGCGCGCGCCGGCGCGGTTCCGAAGAGCAAGGAGGAAGTCTACGCCGAACAGGCCGAGTGGATTCACGCGAACCCGGAGACCACGCTGGTTCTCCAGGCGCTCCGTCTCGGGGACTTGGCGATCACGGCGCTGCCTAACGAGGTCTACGGGATCACCGGTTTGAAACTGAAGGGACAGAGTCCGCTCCCCGTCACCTTCAATATCGAACTCGCCAACGGTGCGGAAGGGTACATCCCGCCGCCCGAGCAGCACCGCCTTGGCGGCTACACCACCTGGCCCGCCCGGACCGCCGGACTCGAGGAAACCGCCGAACCGAAGATCGTCGATACGATTCTGGGCTTGTTAGAGTCTGTCAGCGGAAAGCCCCGCCGCCCCTTGACCGACGGAGAGAGCCCCTATCGCCGAGCCATCCTGACAGATCAACCTCTCGCCTACTGGCCGCTCAACGATCTCACCGGACCGCAGCCGCGGGAAGCGACGGGCAAGTCCTCCGCCACCTGGGAATACGGCGTCGCCTTCGGCCTGCCCGGGGTGCAGCGGGTCGGCGGTGCGATCTCCGCCGAGCCCGAAAAAGCGAATCCGTTTACAACGGCGGACATCAACCGGTCCACCCATGTCGCGGGCGGCCGGCTTCGCGCGGGAATCAAGGAACTTGGCCACACCTACAGCGCCGAGCTCTGGTTCTGGAACGGCCTTCCCGATGATGCCCGGGCCGTCACCGCCTATCTTTTATCACGTGGCCTTGAGGGTGACCCGCGGGCCCATGGAGAACACCTCGGTGTCGGAGGGACGAATGCGGACGTGCCGGAAGGCCGCCTCTTTTTCTACACCGGCAATGAGATCGGACAGGTCGTTCCCGGAAAAACACGACTCACCTACCGCGATTGGCATCACGTCGTGCTGGTAAGGCAGAACGAAAAGCTAACCGTCTATCTGGATGGAAAAAAGGAGATCGAATCGGAAGCAAAGTGGACCCTGCCGGACGGAGCAAACAACGTTTTCTTCGGCGGTCGCAGTGACGGGATGTTCGGACTCGAAGGCAAGCTCGATGAGATCGCTCTCTACCCGATCGCCTTGAGTGCGGATCAGGTGGCCGCCCATTTTTCAGCCGCCGAACGCACCGCGCCCAAACCGCAACCCGACTCCGCCGCCCGCTCTCCGGAGGCCAGTCTCAAAGCTCTCCATCTGCCCGAGGGATTCGAAGCCCGCCTCGTGGCCGCCGAACCGCTCGTGCTCGATCCCGTCGCATTTGACTGGGATGCCAGGGGCCGCCTCTGGGTGGTGGAAATGGCCGACTATCCTCTCGGGCTCGACAACGCGGGCGCAAAGGGCGGGCGGATTCGTGTCCTCGAAGATCAGGATAAGGACGGCACCTATGACCGGAGCACTCTCTTCGCCGACGGACTGAATTTTCCCAACGGGCTCATCACCTGGCGCGAGGGGGTCATCATCACCGCCGCTCCCGACATTCTGTATCTCGAGGATTCCGATGGAGACGGCAAAGCTGACAAGCGTGAGGTGCTTTATACCGGGCTCTCGGAAGGCAACGAACAACTCCGCGCCAACGGACTGCGCTGGGGACTCGACAACTGGATCCACGTCGCCGCCGGGGGCCACCATGGAAAACACGGAGCCGACACCAAATTGAAATCAATTCGCGCCGGCACGGAGACTCTCGTGGGAAGCCGTGATTTCCGGATCCGTCCTGACTCCGGTGAAGTCGAACCTCAAAGCGGCCCGACCCAGTTCGGCCGCAATCGTGACAACTGGGGCCACTGGTTCGGCACGCAGAATTCCCATCCGCTCTGGCACTATGTCCTGCCCGATCACTATCTGCGCCGCAATCCCCACTTCGCCGCGCCGGAGGGCCGGGTCCAGCTCCCCGGAGGTTCCAATCCCCCGGTCTATGCGGCGAGCCCGCCCGAAAAGCGATTCCACAGTTTCCAGCAGGCCGGTCGCTACACCTCCGCCTGCGGCGGCATGATCTACCAGGACAGTTACCTCTTTCCAACCGCACAGACGATGGCTTTTATTTGTGAGCCCTTTCACAATCTCGTGCAGCAACTCGAATTGAGCCCCGAGGGAGTCACCTTTTCCGGACGGAGGGTCGGAGATGAAAAGACCCCGGACTTTTTCGCCAGCGAAGATCGCTGGTGCCGTCCTGTCATGGTTCGGACCGGTCCCGACGGTGCCCTCTGGATTGCCGACATGTATCGTTACATGATCGAACATCCGCACTGGCTGCCGGAGGAGGGAAAAGCGGAACTGCTTCCCCATTACCGCCTCGGAGACGACATGGGCCGGATCTACCGGGTCGTTCGCCGGGGTGTCACGCCGGGCCCGATTCCCGACCTTTCCTCTCTCGACCCGAACGCGCTCGTGCAGCAGCTCCATTCTCCCAACGGCTGGGTTCGCGACAAGGCCCAGCAGATGCTCACCTGGGGAAAAGAGACTCCGGAATTGACCGCCCCCCTCAGGGACATCTCCCTCACTGCCCCTGATCCACTTGCCCGGCTTCATGCCCTGTGCACACTCGACCACTTCGGTAAACTTGAGAGCTCCTCCGGCGTTCTGGTCGCGGCTCTCACTCATCCCCATCCCGGCCTCCGGGAGAATGCTCTCCGCCTCGCCGAATCGAGCACCGATCCCGAGGTCATCAAAACCGCGATCAGTCTGCTGGACGATTCCGATCCCCGGGTCCGTCTTCAACTTGCTTTCACCCTCGGCGAATGGAAAACCCCGGAGGCGGGAAACACACTCGCCCATTTGCTCAACCGGCCGGACAACGATCCCTTCCTGACTGCTTCCGTGATCAGTTCCGCTCTGCCGCATCTGGACCGGCTGGCGGAGGCGGCGACGCCCGCGACCCGTTCCAAGCTCCTGCCGATGGCGCTTGCGGCGGGAAACCGGACGGCGCTCTCCCGGCTGTTGGCTCCGGCCTTTGATTTTGACAACGACGCTCCGGTGGATCGGTGGAACTGGTTCGGCGCATTTCTGGATGAATGTCAGGGTCGTTCACTCAAGGTCGATGCCCTCGAAGAGGCCGGTGCCTCCGATGCATTTTCGCGACTTCTCGGGCAGCGGGAGCGCCTTTTCGCCGAAGCCTCTACCGCGATGAATGATGACACTTCTCCATTCCAGGCGCGCCTCGCCGCAGCGGCCCTGCTCTCCCGTCACCCGGCCGCAAGGGAGAAGGCGATCACCTTTCTTTCCGGCCAACTTGACCTGCAGATCCATTCGGAACAATGGACCGGCATCCTTTCCACCCTGGCCGCGACGGGGGAAAAATCGCTCCCTGATCTCGGGCTCAATCAATGGCCTCAACTCACCCCTCAGCAGCGCGGGCTTTTGCTCGACACACTCATGAGTCGACCTCACTGGACAAGCCGGCTGCTCGAGAGGGTCAAATCCGGAGCACCCAGTCCCGCCGACTTCGATGTCACCCGGCGCATGCAGCTTCTCAATCATCCTGACAAATCACTCAAGGACGCGGCGGCAGCACTCTTCAATCCGGTCACCTCGCCCGGTCGGTCCGAGGTCATCGCCCGATACGGTTCCGCCCTCAATCGATCCGGCGATCCGGCAAAAGGCCTGCTGATCTACAGGCGTGCCTGTGCCTCATGTCACCAGACCGGGAGCGAAGGACTTTCCATCGGTCCCCGTCTCGAAACGGTGGTTGATCACCCGGCGGAAAAGATCCTCACCAATATCCTCGATCCCAATCTCGATATCCAGCCGGGCTTTCACGCCTACAGCGCGACTCTGAAAACCGGTGAGCAACTTTTCGGGCTTCTTGCGGGCGAGGCGGCGGCGGGCCTGACCTTCAAAACCCTCGACGCAAAAACCCGTAACGTGAGACGGGATGAGGTCGAGACACTGCAAAGCATGAAGGTGTCCCTCATGCCCGAGGGACTCGAGGCGGCGGTTTCGGTTGAGGAGATGGCGGATCTGATTGCCTTTCTCAAGCAACGCTGACCGGGCCGGATTCGGGATTAATTCTCGCGTCTGTCCCTGAGAAAGTCCTCCCAGGGACGGCGCTGGTCTTCCACCACATCATACCATTCGATCGCGCCGTCAGTTTCGCGCACGTAGAAGTGTGCCAGGGCCGGAGAAACGTTGGGGTCTCCTCCGGATCCCTCTCCATTGAGCTGACGAACCGTGACCATGATCCAGCCGCCTTCCTCCGCCTCTTCGCTGGCGTCGAGATAGAGAGAGATTCCTTTGGGTAGCGAATGAAAGACTCCGTCCGTGTAGAGTTTCAATCTCAGACCGGCGAAGGCGGCCTCACGACGCGAGAGGTCATTGAACGGCCAACTCTTTCCAGCTTCCTGCGAGTGAAGCTCAGCTGACAAAGTAACCAGAAGACAGACGATGAGGTAAAGATTCTTCATGATGGGCTCAAGCGCAGGATGGCATTCCTGATCCGCGGCGACAAGCTTCTTTCAATCACGCCCCTGACCCGCTGAACGCACAAACGGGAAAGGCAAAATCGCAGATACGTCCCCCGGGTGATATTCTTTTTCCTTTTCCCCGGGTTCCTGAGAAGGCAGGTTTCATCCGGCTATCCATGAAAAACCGATTCTTCTCTTCTCCACCGCTCATCGCTATCATCATCGCCGCGGCCATCATCGCCCCGGGACTTTCGAGTCAGGCAGACGACAAGGTGATCTTTATCAGCGCGGATGGCCTGAGGCCCGATGCCGTCACTGTGCTCGGAGCAAAGGGAGCCCCCAATTTTGATCGCCTTCGCCGGGAGGGCGCGTGGACCGGCAATGCACGCACCGATGTGATTTACACGATCACCCTTCCAAACCACACCTGCATGATCTCTGGCCTAGGTGTGGTGGGGCCATCCGGACACGGATGGATCAGCAACACTGATCCCAAACTGGGGGAGAATCTCCACAAGAATCGCAAGGCCTATCTCCCCTCGGTCTTCGAGGTGGCTCATGACCACGGAAAGAGCACCGCTCTCTACGCCAGCAAATCGAAGTTCTCCCTCTATGACCTCAGCTACGATGAAAAACTCGGTGCCGCAGATACCAGCGGCGAGGATAACGGGAAAGATAAAATCGACCATTATGCCATGAACGAGGACACCACCGTTCTGGTCGATGAATTGATCGCCACCTTTAAGGACAAACCCTCCGACTTCACGATGCTGCATCTGCGCGATTGCGACAGCGCCGGACACAAGGACGGTTGGGATCTCTCTCCGGGGAGCTCCTATCTCGCTGCGGCAGGCAAAGTGGACGGACTCGTCGGCAAGCTCCTTGAAGCCATTGAAGCATCACCCGCCATGAAGGGGAAAACCTGGGTCATCCTTACCGCCGATCACGGGGGGCTTACCTTGACCAAAGGGCACGGCGAGGCAAAGGAAAGCGACAACTACACCATCCCCTTTTTCGTTTGGGGCCCGGGAGTTCCAGCCGCTTCGGATTTGTACGCCCTGAACTCCGCTTCCAGAAAAGACCCCGGCACGGCCAACCCGCCCTACGGCACACCCGGACAACCGATCCGCAACGGCGATGCCGGAAACCTTATCCTGAGCCTCCTGAAGCTACCCGCGATCCCCGGCTCGACGATCAACGCCGCGCAGGATCTGAAGGTAAGTGCCGCGCCATGATCAGGACAGGATCTCGCGGATGACCTTTCCGTGGACGTCGGTCAGGCGGAAGTCACGTCCGGCGTAGCGGTAGGTGAGCCGCTTGTGATCCATCCCTAACAAATGCAGCATGGTGGCATGGAGGTCGTGCACACTCACCGGATTCTCCTGTGCCTTGAACCCGAACTCATCGGTCGATCCATGGACGGTCCCGCCTTTGATCCCGCCTCCGGCCATCCAGACGGTAAAGCCGTAATGGTTGTGATCCCTTCCCATCTGCGGTTTGCCGGCGGCGCTGAGTTCGACCGTCGGGGTGCGTCCGAACTCCCCGCCCCAGAGGACAAGAGTATCCTCAAAAAGACCGCGTTGTTTCAGGTCCGACAATAACGCGGCAATCGGACCATCGAGTTCTCCGGCAAGCTTGCGGTGATTGGTCTCGATGTCGTTGTGGTTGTCCCAGGGTTGACCGGCCCCGTGCCAGAGCTGCACATAACGAACCCCGCGCTCGAGAAGGCGGCGCGCCATGAGCGTCTGTCGCCCGTGGACCGTGTCACCATAGAGCTCGCGAAGGTGAGCCGGCTCTTTTGAGAGATCGAAGGCGTCGCTGGCCTCATGCTGCATGCGAAAGGCGAGTTCATAAGAATGGATGCGCGCGTCGAGGCGTTCGTCGATCCGGTCGACCCGATGGCGGGCATTCCACCGGGCCAGCAGATCGAGTTGGCGGCGCTGGTCGACCGCGGTGATCTGGGGATGATCGATGTTCTCGATGAGACGGCTCAGTTCCTCGTGTTTCGAATCGATGTAGGTTCCCTGGAATGCGCCGGGGAGAAAGGCGGACTGCCAGTTTTCGCTATCCTTGATCGGCATTCCACCAGGACACATCGCGATGAAACCCGGCAGGTTCTGATTCTCAGATCCCAACCCGTAGAGAGTCCAGGCCCCGAAACTGGGTCGCGCCTGCACCGAGTCACCGCAGTTCATGAGCATGAGCGACGGTTCGTGATTCGGCACCTGGGCATACATGGACCGGATCACGGCGATGTCGTCGATGTGCTGCGCAGTCTTCGCAAAGAGCTCGCTCACCTCGATGCCCGATTGTCCGTAGCGCTGAAATTGAAAGGGAGAAGGAAAAGCCGCCCCGGTTTTGCGCTCGGTGGTGAGAGTGGTGGCCAGCGGTTTGCCCGCATATTTCGCAAGCGCCGGTTTGGGATCAAAGGTGTCGACATGGGACGGACCACCGTTGAGAAAAAAATGAATGACACGCTTCGCCTTGCCCGGGAAATGTCCGCCGCGCGAAAGGAGCGGATTCTCCGAAGCGAGAAGCCCTTCCCCGTCGAGAATGCCTCCGAGTGCGAGTGAACCGAACCCGAGGGCGGAGCGTTGCAGGAGGGAGCGTCGGGTGAGCATCGGAGTAAAGTTTCAGGTTTTAAGTTGTCTCCTTAATCCACAAAAAGGAATTCGTTGGAACAGAGAATCGTCTGAGCCAGTTGTTCCCAGGCGGAAAGCGGGGTAACACGATTCACCGGAAAATCCGACTTCGCATTCCATCCCGGGGTCGGATTCTCACGATCCGATGGGGTATTTGTCAGGCTAATCCCCCAGAGAAACTGATCGCTGTTGAGTCCCTCACCAATATCCACGAGGAAGTCGATCGTTTCTCCTGATTCCACGGCAATAGCGTCAACATTCACTTCACTGGTTTTGGCATGGGCCGAAACAGAGCTGAGTAATCCGACCCGTGAACTCACGACAAAGGCGCGGATGCCGTCGCCCGCCGCCGGTTCATGGACCAGGGTTGAACGAAGGGTCACAGTCATCGCGCGGGGAGCCGTCCATCGCCGCACCGCCGCATGAGCGCGATCATTCCCGGGGTGACCACCCGTCGCGGTGAGTTGCACCCAACCCAGCTTTGCATCCGGCCACTGCGAACCACCCTGCCAGGCGTTGCCATCAAAAAATGTCAGCGGGGTAAAGCCGGTGACCCGCTGGCTTTTTTCATCCATCGCTCCGTATCCGTACTTCCAATCGTCGGCGGTCGGAGGATTCTGCGGCAGGGTCAGTTCCCCGATCTCGTCGATGAGCGCGAGGGACTCGGTGATTTCAGGATCGGTCGGCTCGCGTTGCAAGGCGTGCCGGAACAGTGCCCGGACCCGTTCCGGAGCCTTCGATTCGACGTCCGTAACCCCGGACACGGCTCGGGCACGATCAAGAACAAGCGGATGATTCAGGAAAAAAAGCGCCTGCTGCGGGACCGTGGTTTCGTTGCGCTGCGGGATGTGCAGATCGGGATTCGCAAAGTCGAAGACCCGCAGGGCACCCGGCACAAACTGCCGATCGACTCTCGCGTAAAGGGCGCGGCGTTTGGCAAAGGGAGTCGCAAAGGCCTCGACCGCCTTTCCTCCTATCGTTCGATCCAGATCCCCGGAGGCCGCCATCATCGAATCGCGAAACTCTTCGTACCCGAGCCGGTGAGGAGTCATCCGCCAGAGCAGGCGATTACCGGGATCGGAACTAAAGGCACGACTCCGCGTTTCAGCCTCCTCAGGTCCGAAGGAGGACTGACGGAACGTGGAGGACAAAAGGATACGACGATGAAGCGATTTCACACTCCATCCCTCCTCGATGAACTTCGACGTCAGCCAGTCGAGCAATCCGGGATGAGAGGGTGGTTCCGCCCGGGTTCCGAAATCACTCGGGGTGTCGACGAGCCCCTTCCCGAAGTGATGCGCCCAGACACGGTTCACGATGACCCGCGCGGTGAGGGGATTCCCCGGATCGACAATCGTCTTCGCCAGTTCGAGACGACCGCTCCCGTTCGCAAAGGGTTTTCGATTCTCTCCCGCGAGGATGCCGAGGAATTGTCTTGGAACTGCCTCGCCCAGGTTCAGCGGATTGCCCCGGAGGAAAATTCTCGGTTGAGCCGGGATCGCCCGATCCGCGAGGATCAGGGCAGCGCGAACGGTCTCCGGTGCATTGATGAGAGCGCGTGAAATTTCGTTTTCGAGCTTCCACAGTTCATTGATCGATTCCGTGTCGGAGAAGGTCTCCACATTGACAAGGGGACCCTCGGGCACCTTGCAGGGCGAACCGGGTCCGTGGACTACCGCACGGATCGTCTCATCCGCATCGTCCTTGCTCAGGAGTTCCGCGTAGCGGGTGATGACTTCGTCGAAGGAAGTCGGCGGGATGGCAAAAGCGGCCGCGATCTGCGGATGGGCGGGACGCGTGCTCCAGTCGATGTTCTGCGCGGCCCCGGCAAAACCTTCCTTCGGCAGGGCTGCATAGGCATGCCAGGGCGTGAAGACAGGATCATTCCGTTCGCCTGCCTCGCGGAGGTAGTCGCGCCAGGCATGGACCACGGCCGGGAGTAAATCGGTCTTCTGAAAGACCTGGTCGAAACCGTCGGCGGGATATTTCTCCAGCTCGGTTTGTGCCTTCAAATAATCGGCAAGGCGCTCCCGGACCCGGCCTTCCGCCCCGTCCCGGAATTTTGCCATCGTCTCGCCGAGTTTCCTGACACGTTCCTCATGCGCTTTCCGGAATGTTTCATCACCCGTCTCGAGCGGCACCAGCTTTTCGATACTGCTGTCGAAGATACCGTGGAGAGAATAATAATCGGCCGCCGGAATGGGGTCGTATTTGTGGTCATGACAGCGGGCGCAACCAACCGTGAGGCCCAGCATTCCGCGGGTGACGACATCGATGCGGTCGTCGATGATCTCATGCTTCACTCCGAGAAAGCGGCGCCCTATCGTGAGCAGGCCCATCGCGGCCTCGTCTCCGGGCCGAGCGTCATCGATCTGATCCGCCGCCAGTTGAAGCAATAAAAAGCGATCATAGGGCAGATCCTCATTCAGCGCCGCGACGACCCAGTCACGATAGACCCAGGCATGCGGCCAGTTCTTTTCCTCACGAGCGTAGACATAGCCCTTCGTATCCGAGTAACGGGCGACATCGAGCCAATGGCGCGCCCAGTGTTCCCCGTAGTGGGGCGAATCGAGCAGGCGATCGACGAGTCGGGCATAGGCATCGGGAGCAGTATCGTTCACAAAGCGATTCACCTCTTCAATCTGCGGAGGCAGACCAGTGAGGGTGTAGGAGAGGCGGCGGATGAGAGTGCGGCGATCAGCCTCGGGCGAAGGACTGAGTCCGGCGGCTCCGAGCTTTTCCAGGACAAACGCATCAACGGGATTGGTATGATCCCCCGGAATCGGCGGAATCTGAAGGGGTTGAAAGGCCCAGTGACGTTTCGCCATTTCCGCCTTATCCGCCGCCGAGGCAACCGAAGCCGCTTCGGGCCAGGGCAGGCCCAGAGCGATCCAGCGATCAAAATGATCCGCAAGGCGGGGTTCGAGGATACAAGCCGCCGGAGCGGTAGACTGACCGCGAATGGTCCGGGCAAACACGCCCGACACGGTCGAGGCGGAGACTCCGGCGCGGGAATCGAGCCGCGTTCCTCCTTCCTGGCGATCCGGTCCGTGACAGGCAACACAGCGGGTCACGAGGACAGGGCGGATCTCCGTTTCGAAAAACGTTTCCGCCTCTGTTGATTCTACCGCCGGAAGGGATACGACAGTCCCGCTCAGGAAGATGACGATCAGGCACCTGAACCGCCAGGTCGGGCTGCCGTGAGCCGTCGATTTGAGTGGGTTTGCCATCATCCTTGCCGCCGGGGTTCAACTCCGGAGAGGCAGGCAGAAGGATAAGGACAAAGGAGAGCCGGAACCAGCCTGCCGATAGCCGCAAACGAGCCAGCCCGGAGAAGAGGGTTGCGTCAGACAGTGAACAGGGTCAACTGTCGGGCAACATCTCCCACACCAGCCATGATTCGGATCCTTTCACTCGCCTTCGTCCTGGTCCTCTCCACCGCCGCGCAGAGCGAGGACGATTTTGTCCCCCTCTTTAACGGAAAGGACCTCAGCGGATGGGACGGCGACCCGGCTCTCTGGAAGGTTGAAAATGGCACCATCATCGGAACCTGCTCCGGTCCCGAAAGTCCGAAGCACAACACCTTTCTGATCTGGCGGGGCGACGCCCGGCATGAGGGAACGCTGAAAGATTTTGAACTACGCGTCAACGTGCGGGTGACGGGGGACAACAACTCCGGCGTTCAGTATCGGAGTCGCCCTCTTCCCGAAGTCGGCCCCTGGGCGATCGCCGGGTATCAATGCGACATCCATCCCGCCATCGAGCACACCGGCATGACCTACGAGGAAAAGGGACGCGGTATCTTCGGGCTCAACGGTCAGTGCCTCATCCTCGATCCGAAAGGAGAACGCTGGCTCGTTTCCGAACACCAACCCGTCGCGATCAAGGTGGCGGAATGGAACGAATACACCGTCATCGCCCGGGGTAATCACCTCATCCATCTGATCAACGGTCAAATGAGCTCCCAGCTCACTGACTTTGACGAGAAGGGACGAGCCCTTGAAGGTCTCCTCGCCTTTCAACTCCACAGCGGCAATGCCAATACCGTCGAGATCAAAGAGGTGCGCCTCAAGACCCTGACCGACGGCGAGGTGAAGCCCTTCACCGGGACCAGCATCCCCGCCGATGCCAAAAAAGTAGAGCGCCCCAAAACCAGGAATCCCCAGGGACTCGGCACGCCTTCCGCTCCCGTGAACCGGTAATACCCATGTCTCTCGACCTCAGATCCAGCGCCATCGATCGCCTCCGGCTCTTCTCAATTCTCGACGGGATTTCGTATCTTATCCTGCTGGGAATCGCGATGCCCTTGAAGTATCTCGCCGACGAACCGCTTGCGGTGAGAATCGTCGGCATGGCCCACGGAGTCCTTTTTCTGGGCTTGTGCGCCTGTCTCCTCGATGTGCTGGTTCGAAAGAGGCTCTCATTTCTCTGGTGTGTCATTGTCTTCCTCTGCGCGCTCTTTCCTTTCGCTCCATTTTTTCTGGACCGGAAGCTGAAAGCGATCAGCTCACCGCAGGCTGATTGAATCTCCTCACGGCAAGGAGCCGCCCTTGCCAAACTGACTGACTCGGGTGAACATCCGTCAGTCAAATTCATGTCGATCTCACCTGCCCCACCCGCCCTCACGCTCGTTCTCTCCCTCCTCGTTCTCCTCTCGGGGAATGCCCCGGCGGACGATTTCTCTTTTGAAAAGCTCCGCGAAAAGGCCCGGGAAAAAGCGGCCGCTCCCCACGTCCCCTCGGAACTGATCCTCGACGACTATTGGAAAAATCTCGGCTACGACGGTCACCGGGACATCCGCTTCAAAATGGAGTCGGGTCTCTGGGCAAACGAGAAACTTCCCTTCTCCATCGACTTCTTCCACCCCGGATGGACCGCGAAGGAAATGGTCACCATTTATGAAGTGAAGGGCAGCGAATCCACTCCCCTTACCTTCGATTCCAGCCTCTTCGACTACGGCAAACAAAAGGTTCCCGAAGGCACTCCCCTGCCGAAGGCCTACGCCGGTTGGCGTGCCCGATGTCTCCTGAATTCGCAGGATTACATGGACGAGTTCCTCGTCTTTCTCGGAGCCAGCTATTTCCGGTCCATCCCGGCAAACTCACCCTACGGACTCTCCGCGAGAGGGCTCTCGATCAACAGCGGCATTCCGGGGGTGGCGGAGGAGTTTCCCGTCTTCACCGACTTTTATCTCGAGCGACCCGAACCCGGCGCAAAATCCCTGAAAGCCTGGGCCCTCCTCGATGGAGAAAGTGTCTCCGGAGCCTACCAGTTCACGATCACCCCGGGAGTTGAAACAGTCATGGAGGTCGAGGCGGAGATCACCCTGCGCCGCCCTGTTCAGCAACTCGGGCTGACGCCCTTCTCCTCAATGTTCTGGTTCGGTGAGGGAACCCATCCGCGGCCTTTTGATTTCAGACCGGAGGTGCATGACAGCGACGGGGTCCTCATGGAATCGGAGCACGGGAACCTGCACTTCCGCCCTCTTGAGCACACCCAGAACAAGTTCAGGCATTGTGTCTTCACGATGGATAAACCGCGTTCATGGTCCTTCCTGCAGCGCGACCGCTCCTTCTCGTCCTATCAGGACAGCGAGGCAGGCTACCACCAGCGGCCCAGTGTCCGGGTCGAACCGGTCAGCGGATTCGATCACGGTAAACTTCATCTCATCGAAATGCCGACGATGGACGAGACCGGCGACAACGCGATCCTCCTCTGGGAGCCTGAGCCGACCCTTGAGGTGGGCAAACCCTTTCCTTTCCACTATCGCCTCAGATGGATGAAGGACCCCGCTCCGTCCGGGCTTTTCACGGTTCGTTCGACACGGGTGGGAACTCCGGTGCAGAAGCCGGATCAGCTCCTTTTTTCCATCGACTTCGCCAAGCCCTTGCAACCGGAGCTCAAAGTGGGCGATCCGAAGTGGGACGACATCACCGGAGTCAAGCCGGTCGTGACCCTGGACCAGAAGTCGGTCGAGTTGATCCACGCCGGCATGATCGACATGAGCATGGCCAATGTGGACGACCTGCCCGCCGGACTGGGCCGTAGTGAGACCCTTCACATGCCGCAGGTACTGCGCGCCTTCTTTGTCCTTGAGGCACCCAAAGACGTCAATCAGATCGACATGACCTGCGAGCTTCAGGATGCCGCGGGCAAAGCGATCTCCGAGCGTTGGGTTTATCTCTGGATGAAGCCGGAGTGATCAACCTGCCCGGTGACAGCCCCTGCCTTCACAGGGTGAGCAATTCCTGAACCAATGGGAGAACCTGGGAGTGGGTCCGGTTCCTGCCCGCCCGGTTCAGAATGTCAGCAACGAGCGCGGCGTCAGTCATCCGCTTCGCGGGGAGCCAGTCCTCCTCGGTGGCGGCACCGGGTCGATGGGTCAGCGTCCGGATAAAATCGCGCGTCTGGCAGCGACTGATCTCGACCCGACTTTCCTTCAGCTGAAAATCGACTTCCACGGTGCCTTTGCGCTCCGGGTCGAGTTCGTCGATGCGGATCGTGAAACTGGAGGGGGATGATTTCCGGTTGGACAGACAGGTGATTCCCGCCCGGTCGGACTGCGACAGGTCAATCCTGGCATCGAGCTTCGCACAGACCCAGGCGGCGAGATAGAAGGCACTCATCCGGTAGCCTTTCGCGAAACGAATGTCGACCGAAGAGAGGGAACTGAGATCCCGGGCAATCGCGGGGCGGTCAAAGGCGTTCGCGATGGCGTGGCGGGTCGAGTTCAACCGGGTGAAGGCGAAGTCATGCATTACGAAGGGAGACGACGCACTTTGCTGATTTTCGATGAGCCGGATGAACTGGTTCCTCGGAGACTCCCAGGACTCGCTGTCGAAAAGAAGCCGGTCGATGCGGGAGTAGAGACGCTCTTCAAAGGCATCGGAAAACTCTCCCCGCCACCAGAAGGCCAACGGGAGGTCCGAATCGAGATTGGCGAGGACCACGTTCCGCAGGAGACCCGGCGAGTTTCCCGTCAGGATAAAGCTGATCTGCTCGGTGCAGACCGATTTTTCCCCGCTGCGGTCAATCTGGCAATGGGCCTGCACCCAGGCCCTGGCACTCACTTCCTCAGAGCGGGTGTCGGCATTGATGAGGAGCGAACGGCAGGCCGCCTCACTGGTGAGTTCGGCGAGGACGGCGGCATCCTGCTCCAGACCGGACTGATCTTCGTTGTAAAGCGCCAGATTGATGAGAGAGGCCCGCGCGATCCCTCCGGCATTGGGCGAGTCCTCGGCGACGCCGCTGTCCATAAAGAGGGCCTGCAGTTCCCTCTCAATGTGCGAAAGCTCAACCGGCTGGCCAAGCAGGGCAAAGGCGGGAAGCGTGGGAGTCGTCATCGCAGCGTTCGTCATCGAGGGCATCATACGCGTATTTTTCGGAGTGGAAAACAGAATCACCGTGGAGCAGGTTGCGCGCCTTCACGACGCCCCCCCTGAACCCTGATGCCTCCCGCCACTTTCATCCATCGCCTCGACAACGGCATCCGCCTCGCCACCGTCTCGATGCCGCACATGGCCAGCGTCTCCGTCGGTCTCTGGACCGATGCCGGGAGCAGGCATGAGACCGGGCGGGAGCACGGCATGGCCCACTTTGTCGAACACATGCTCTTCAAGGGCACCCCGACCCGTTCGGCCTCGGATATCTCCCGCCATATTGAGAGCCTCGGAGCATCAATCGACGGGTTCACCGTCGAGGATCACACCGCCTATCAGGTGAAGGGCCCGGCGGAGCGTTTTGCAAAACTTTTCGACGTTCTTGCCGATCTCTACCGTAGTCCCTCGCTCGACCCGCGCGAAATCGAGTTCGAAAAGCAGGTCATCCACGAGGAGATCGCGATGGTGCGCGATCAACCGTCGCAATATCTCGAGGATCTGATCAGCGAAGCCGTCTGGGGTCCGGAGCATCCCCTGGGCCGGTCCATCACCGGCACCGATCAAAGCCTCGACGCCTTCAAACGCTCCGACGTCTTCGACTTCCACCAGCGGGCCTACTCCGGCTGTAACACGGTGATCTCGGTCGCGGGCAACATCGATCACGACGAGGTGCTGGACGTGATTTCGAAACGCTTTGGTGACCTGCCGAAAGGAAATCCGATTTCCTTCATTCCCGCCGGAACGATACGGGAAAGCCATCGTTTTCACGAGGACGAGGGGCAGGAGCAGTCTCACCTCGCCCTCTCCTTCCGGAATGTGCATCGCTACGACGAGACCCGCTTCGCCCAAAAGCTGCTCAACGTCATTCTCGGGGAAAACATGAGCTCCCGTCTTTTCCAGACCATCCGGGAGCAAAAGGGGCTCTGTTACGAAATCCAAAGCGACGTTGTTTCCTTCTCCGATGCGGGACTGCTCCAGATCTATCTCGCCCTGAGCCCGGGTAATCTCAGGAAGGCTCTCGCCGGGATCTCCGATATCCTCGACGACCTCAGGGAAAATGGAGTCAGTGATGAGGAACTGGAGGAGGCAAAGGCCTTCCTGATCGGACAGAACCGGATCAGCCTCGAAAACACCTCCTCACAGATGATGTGGGCCGGTGAAACACTTCTCTTTTTCAACGAGTGGATCGATCCGGAGGAGATTCACCGGAAGATCGAAGAGGTCACTTCGGCAGACATCCGGCAGGCGGCTCGACGGGCCTTCGAAGAGAACACCCGGTGCACTGCCCTGATCGGTCCCCCTTCCTCGCTTGAGGTGCTGGACGGCTGGCTGAGGAGTTGCTGAGGCAACCTGCCCTCGAAAGGTCCGGAATATTGACTTATTCCGGGGCTCCAAAAAAATTTGGAGCGGGTGATGAGATTCGAACTCACGACATCAACCTTGGCAAGGTTGCGCTCTACCCCTGAGCTACACCCGCATATGCCACCTTTCGGCAGCGCGGACGGTAATTTGGCGGGAAACAGCGAATTTTCAAGGCAAAAATTTTAATTTCGATTGGCGGGGAATTGGTTGGCAGCGTAACGATCAGCTCGTTTTAAGACATGAAGAAATTCGGGAACAAGCTCGACGAGATCATAGCCGACAAGGTGCTGGAAGTGGAGCGACTCCTCCCCTTGCGGGACAAGCTCCAGTTCGCGGCCCAGTCACGGGAGGATTTTCGCTGCTTTGAAACCGCCCTCGGGGGGGCGATTCGTGACCAGGGCGACGGCGAGGGCTACGGCACCACGGAACTTTCCGTGATCGCCGAAGTGAAACGGGCCTCGCCTTCCGCCGGGATCATTTCGGCCGATTTTGATCCCGTTGTGATCGCCCGGGCCTATGCCGAGGCCGGGGCCAACGCTCTCTCCATCCTGACCGACGAGAAGTATTTCCAGGGGCACCTCTCCTATCTTTCGATGATACGGGAGGCGGTCGACCTGCCGCTCCTTCGGAAAGATTTCATCATTCACGAGGTCCAGATCTTCGAAGCGGTCGTGGCCGGGGCCGACGCCATTCTCCTGATTGTCGGAGCCCTTGAGCAGGACAATCTCCACCACCTCCTCGAAGTCGCCCGCAACTACCAGCTCGACGTCCTCGTCGAAGTCCATGACCTCGAGGAAATGGAACGGGCCCTCGAAACGGATGCCCGAATCATCGGAATCAACAACCGCAACCTCCGGACCTTCGAAGTCGATCTGACCACGACCGAACGCCTCAGCGAGGAACTCGGGCCCGATCACATTCTCGTGAGTGAAAGCGGAATCTACACGGGAGAAGACACCAGCCGCATCCAGTCCTGGGGAGCGGATGCCATCCTCGTCGGAGAGGCACTCATGAGGGCACCTGACAAAATCGCCAAAATGGCGGAGTTGAAAGGAATCCCCGTATCCTAATCAGTGACGGGTTTCAGGGGGGAGGTCCACTCTCTCACCTCGATCCCGGCGGCGGTGACCGCTCCGTTGGCACGGCCGCGACTGACCGTTTCTCCGCCTTCGTATTGGAAGACATTCACCTGCACCGAGCCGTCGCCATTGACTCCGATAAAGGAGGAAATCCACGTGCCGTCCCACTTTTCCTCTTCGGTCCAGGCGAACTTTCCGGTCCCTGGAGAACTCTCAATCAACGCGGCGATCCGCATCGGGACAAATCTCCCGCCAACCCATTTGAGAATCCGGAATAAAGTCGGTGAGACATCACTTTGTGGCGCCGGCGCGATCAACTCGACCGCCCCGTCATTGTCGATATCGAGGGCGATCTCCGGCAAACTAAGGCCGAAATGCCACTCTCCGAAGACGAGAGGATTCCCCGTATCTTTTTCAGCAGGCCCCATCCAGCGAGGTTTCCCCGCAGCATCGTAAACAACGAGCTGAAGAAATGTTCCCTGATCCTCGGTGGTGGCGAATTCCTCCCAGGCGATCCGTTCGAGACTGCCGTCGCCATCAAGGTCGACACTCAGGCTTCGCGTGGACTGGGCGGCGGCATTCATCGCCAGAGCGGCGAGGATGATCACATTCAACCGTGCCAGCAGTGCGAAGGGATTTTTCCGGTTCATAGGGGAATCAAGCGCAATTAAAGCGGCCCCGCTCAGCGGATCTTGGCCAAAAGTAAGCCCGGAGCAGGAGGCACAGCCCTCCGTGGAACCCCCGAAAAGTGACATTTTTTTTCCTCCAATTGAACGGAAATGCGTCCCGGAGTGTCCCCTATTCCTGTTGTGGACGGAAACCAAATTCGTTATTCTTCCGTCCGGACCCCTCTCTGCCATGCGGAAAAGGGAACCTAGATTAAAACAAACTACCAGATACCATGAAAAAAATACTCGTCACCCTCGCTTGTGCGCTCTTCGCCTCCTTCACCTTTGCCGGTGAATACCCCGACATCAGCATCAGCGAACTCGAAAAAGCCATCGAAAATAAGGAAGTCATTCTCCTTGATGTGAATGGTTCCGCCACATACGCAAACGGCCACATCCCCGGTGCGATCGATTTCCGTGCCAACAAGGACAACATCGCCACCCTCCTCGGCGATGACAAAGACAAACTCGTCGTCGCCTATTGCGGTGGCCCATCCTGCTCGGCCTACAAAGCCGGTGCCTCCGCCGCTGAAGCTGCTGGCTTCAAGAACATCAAGCACCTTTCCGCAGGGATCAACGGATGGCTCGAGGCCGGTAAAACGACCGAAAAAGCTGATAAGAAAAGCTGATTAGACCTTTCCCGCACTAACGGGAAATTCTCTTAAAAAGCGTTCTCGCGGTGTGCGGGAGCGCTTTTTTTGTGCCGCTTTCTACCAGTTTTCGGGAAGGCCTTGAACCGTCTCCTTGAGGATGGCTTTGATCCGCAGCTTCTCCGTATTGGGCAGGTGAGAAAAATCGGGGTCGGCGGGAGAGGAGGCGAGGGCTTTTGCGATGCGGGCGTAGACCAGCTTTTTGAATCCCTCCGGCAGGCTCTGAAAGACCGGGCTGTAGATCATGTAGCTGCAACGGTTCCGGAAGAGGTGGGTCTCCAGATCAAAATCCTTTAGGGAATCCCCGGCCTTGTTGGCGCGACGGGTCGCGAGGAACTCCTCCTTGAGACGACTGTCCCCCGGGAAGGGAGCGGGGAGGCCGGCCTCGTTGGCGAAAAGGAGATAGCGGGTCAGTTCCTCCACCTGCTTGTCCACCATGGCCCGGTCATCCGGACGGAGCTTGCCATTTCCGAGTTCGAGGGCCGTCCGGAGCCGATAGTGGGCCTGCACCACCCGGTTCACAAACCCGGCCTGATGCTCGTGGAGGAGATGAGCCAGCAGGTCGCTCGTCGCGACAGGGAAGACGGACCAGTCGAATCGCTCTCCGGGAGGCAGGGGGGTCGTGACAATGCCTTCCGGGGTAAATCGTCCGATGAGATTTCCCCAGTGCGGTTTCACCTCGTCCGCTCCGGTCACGTGCCAACCGCCGAAACGATCGGAGATGGGGATTTCATGACCACTCAGACCGCGGCGATACGATTCGAGACTCCCCCCGGTCGGGCCGGGAATGACCGACTTGATCGCAATGCCGGGGACCTCATGAGTGTCCTCGTCCGCGTGACATTTCATGCAGCGTTCGGAACGCTCCGCGACGGGGCGGGCGCCGTTTCTCGGGATGTCGAAGATGTAGAAAATCCCGCCCAGCTCGGGATCGATCGAGACGATTTCGATGCGGCCGCCCTGCACATAGCCCAGGTAAAGATCTTCATTGAAATAGACCGCCCTGGGAGTGCGGGGCGAGATGAGGCTGAGCTGGAGACTCGTCGTCGAGTAGACGACCATCTGGGTCGAAACGGGAATTTTGAGCGCCTTGAGCAGACTCTCGAGATAGGCCTTTTCGCTCGACTCATCGAGGTTCAATTTCCCCTTTTCGAGGTCGTCCTTGAGCAGCGTAAACGGGTCTTTGAGGGGTCGCTTCCAGTAGTCGTGCTCCGGAGCCTCGAGATCGGCGAAGCTGAGATCTTCCTTCTCATTTGCGAAGCTGACGCCTCCTCCCGTGGCGAGGAGGCAAAACGCGAGAGCTGCGGCACGAGAGAGTGGCATTGCGGAAACGATAGTCCGAAACAGGGCGGAGTGGCAAGGAGGACGAAGGCCGTATTGATGGCATCGCCACCGACGCCGCATTGTTGGAGTGAGGGCTTCAGCCCTTAAAGACAAAGCATCCGGCGGCAACGGACCCAAACGGCTGAAGCCATCACTCCAACGACTCCGCAACGGAGCGATTCAATACGCCTCGACCATGGCACCATCGATCAGGATGTTCTGACCGGTGAGGTAGGCGTTGGCTTCGGAGCAAAGGAAAGCCACGATGCGCCCGAAATCGGCCGGTTCACCGTATTTGCCCAGCGGGATGGAGGCCTCGGCCTTGCTCCGCTGGTCTTCGTAGGAGATCCCGCCCTTTCCAGCCCACATCGTGTCGAGCTGCTCGATGCGCTCGGTGTCGATGCGTCCCGGCCCCACCGTATTGACGAGAATCCCGTCACGACCCAGCTCACGGGCGAGGGATTTCCCAAGGCCGACTAGGCCCGAGCGAAAGACATTGGAAAGGAGCAATCCATCGATGGCCTGCTTGGTCGAGACGGAGGTATTGTTAACGATGCGTCCACCACCGCCCGCCTTCAAATGCGGAAGGGCTGCACGAATCGTGCGGACGTAGCTGAGCATCGTCAGTTCGAAGGCCGACTGCCAGACCGTGTCGTCGAACTGGGTAAAAACCCCTGCCGGAGGTCCTCCGGTATTGTTAAAGAGCGCCCAGAGCCCGCCGAACTCTTCCACGGTTCGCGAAACGACGCCTTCAATCGAGGCCGCATCGGTGATGTCTCCGGCCGTAAAAAGCGGACGGTTTCCAGTCTCCGCCTCAATCGCATCGGCGGTCGCCGCGAGTTTTTCCTCGGATCGGGCGAAGAGCATGACTCTCGCACCCTCGCGGGCCAGCTCCATCGCCACCCCGCGACCGATCCCGCCACTGGAGGCCATCACGAGAGCGGCTTTGTCTTTGAGTCCGAGATCCATCTTCCTGTTCCTATTCTTCTTCCTGGTCTTGATCCTGATCTTGGTCTTTCCAGCCGATCTAATGAGGGATGATGATCAAGACCAAGTTCAAGATCAAGAAAGAGGCGGGGCTCCTCAATTCCCCAAATTCCCCATCATTCGAGTCAGCTCATCGACCCGCTGCTGCCAGTGTTTCTGCCTGTCCTTCATCTCCGTGATCACCTCATCGGGAGCGCGGGTCACGAAGTTCTCGTTGGAGAGCTTGGCATTAACCTTCTTGAGTTCATCCTGGGTCTTTTCGAGTTCTTTGCCGAGACGGCTGCGCTCGGCTTCGACATCGATGAGACCTTCGAGAGGAAGATAGATTTTCCCGATCGCGGTGAGGGCGGCAGGGACTCCCTTTTCCGCCTGAAATCCCGGTGAGACGATCACTTCACCGGCGCCGACGAGACGCTGGAAGACGGAGACCTGATCAAAGGACCCGCCCTCGGGGTCGATGATGATCTTGACGTTCTTGTTCGCTCCGAGACCATACTCGGCCTTGAGATTGCGGGCCCGTCCGACCGATTCGTAAATGGCCTGGGCCTTGGCCCGGGAAGCGGCGATCACTTTGCTGTCCCCACCCTCAAGCACTTCTGCGCCCGGAAGTTCCGTCAGCATGAGGAATTCAGCCCCGCCTTCCTCGCGGTAGCCGAGCTTTTCCCAGAGTTCCTCGGTGATGTGCGGCATGAAAGGATGCAGCAGAAGGAGGAATCGTTTCAGGACGAGGTCCATCGTCGCAAGGGTCGAGGCGCGGGAAGCAGGATTGCCCTCCTCAAAGAAATCACCCTTCGAGGACTCCAGATACCAGTCGCAGTAATGGCTCCACCAGAAGTCATAAAGCAACTGGGCAATCTCATTAAAACGATAGTCCTGATAGGCCAGGGCGATGTCCTGCTCGAGCTGATCGAGCCGGGCGAGAATATCGATGGAGTAGATCGAGAGGGATCCGAAATCGACCGGCTTCGCCTCGACCGCGCCGGGTTGCATCTGACGGTAGCGGGCCGCGTTCCAGAGCTTGTTGGCGAAGTTGCGCCCTTCCACGATCTGGTCTTCGTCGAATTTCACATCCGTCCCCATCGGGGCAATCCGCATGAGGCCGAAGCGCAGGGCATCGGCACCGAACTCGGCCATGAGGTCGAGCGGGTCGGGCGAGTTGCCGAGCTGCTTCGACATCTTCCGTCCCTTCTTGTCGCGAACGATACTGGTGAAGAACACATTCTTGAAGGGCACCTCACCCTGCCAGCGGAAGCCGGCCATGATCATGCGGGCGACCCAGAAGAAAATGATGTCGGGCCCCGTGACGAGATCGGTCGTCGGGTAGAATTTTTTCAAGGTCGCGCTCGACTGCTCGTCGCTGTTGAACATTGTCGCAAAAGGCCAGAGCCAGCTCGAGAACCAGGTGTCGAGGACGTCCTCGTCGCGGGTCCAGTTGTCCGGGTCGCCGGGAGGTTCAATGCCCACGTAAATGTCATCACCGGCGCTGGTGGCATCGAGGCTCTCGCGGTTCTGCAGGTCCTCCGCTTTTTCCTTCCGGTACCAGACCGGAATCTGATGACCCCACCAGAGCTGACGGCTGATACACCAGTCCTGAATGCCCTCCATCCAGTGGGCGAAGGTCTTCTTCCAGCGATCGGGGCGGAAATGGATCTCATCGTTCGCGACGGCCGCAGCCGCTTCCTCAACACAGGGATATTTCAAAAACCACTGCATGGAAATGCGCGGCTCGATCGGGACATCGGCCCGCTCGCTGTAGCCGACGCTGTTCTCGTAGTCCTCGATCTTCACAAGCTGCCCCATGGACTCAAGTTTCTCGGCCGCTTTGACGCGGGCTTCGAAACGGTCCATGCCCTCGAATTCAGGGCCGGCGAAGGCATTGAGGGTTCCGTCAGGATGAAAGACATCGATGATCTCAAGATTGTGCTTCAGGCCGATCGCAAAGTCGTTCTTGTCATGCGCCGGAGTGACCTTGAGCACGCCGGTTCCGAATTCGGGATCGATATGGTCGTCGGCGACCACGGGAATCTCCGCTTCGGGAAAGGGCCGGATCACCATTTTGCCGACCAGATCAGCATAACGCTTGTCCTTCGGGTTCACCGCCACCGCCGTGTCGCCCATGAGCGTCTCGGGCCGGGTCGTCGCGATCTCGACCCAGCGGTCGCCCCCGTCTTTGGCTTTCACCCCCGCAACGCGGTAGCGCATATAATAAAGCTTGGACTTCTGAGGTTTCATGATGACCTCCTCATCGCTCAGCGCGGTGAGTGATTTCGGACACCAGTTCACCATGCGCTTGCCGCGATAGATGAGCCCCTCGTTGAAGAGATCGACGAAGACCTTCGAGATCCAGCGGCTGTAGTCCGCATCCATCGTGAAGCGCTCGCGCTCCCAGTCACAGGAACACCCGAGGCGTTTCAGCTGCTGGATGATGATGCCGCCATGCTCCTCTTTCCACTCCCAGACTTTCTTGAGAAAGGCCTCCCGCCCCACGTCGCGGCGGGTTTTGCCCTCCTCCTTGCGGAGCTTCTGCTCAACCTTGGACTGGGTCGCGATCCCGGCGTGGTCCGTGCCGGGCAGCCAGAGGACATCCTTGCCCTCCATCCGCGCCCGCCTGGCGAGGACATCCTGAATCGTATTGTTCAGAACATGCCCGAGATGAAGAATACCCGTGACATTCGGCGGCGGAATGACAATAGAGTATGACGCCTTCCCCCCCTTCTCGTCGCCGCGAAAACATCCCGATCCGATCCAGCGGCTGTACCACTGGGTCTCGACATCACCGGGCTGATAGCCTTTTGAAATTTCTTCCGCCATAATTTCTGCCTCTCACGGGAGGGGCGAAACTATTTGTCCCTTGCGCCCCCTTTGTAAAACTGAATTCCCATTTCGCTGATTGCGTTAATTTTGGTAAGAGCTTAATATTTCCGTCCTATTTCCCGTTGCGAAGCCTTCGGCATCCAAAGAACCCATGCGATTCCTCGCGAGACAGAATAGCCCCAGCCCGATCCGTTTGGCGATCTCGCTGTCCTTTCTCCTTTGGGTGAACGGGGCCTTTCTCTCGGCAAAAGACTGGGACGTCTACAAACTCGATGGCCGGGAATACGTCTCGGACGAGAACGTTGCCAAGTTTTATCAGTTCGAACGTTTCGCGAAACAGGATGCCGACCGTATTTTCAAGCACCCCAGCCTGGTCATGACCTGGAAGATCGGTTCGGAGTCGATCTACGTGAACAATATCAAGTTCAACCTCAGTTTCCCGGTCATCGAAAACGGCGGCATGGCGATGCTCTCCACCGTCGACCTCGCCAAACTGGTCGATCCGGTGGTGCGTCCGAGTTACATCCGTAAGCCAATTCTCTTTGATACGGTAGTCCTCGATGCCGGTCACGGGGCCCACGACACGGGTGCCAAAGGCGCCTACGGACGGGAGAAGGACTACACTCTCGACATGGTCCTGCGACTCGAAAAAGAGCTGCAGGCCCGCGGTTTCACGACCCTGCTGACCCGCCGGGACGACGTCTTCCTCACCCTCGGACAGCGGGTCGAGATCGCCAACGGGCAGAAGAATGCGATTTTTATCAGCATTCATTTCAATTCGTCGGGTGCCAAGACCGCCAACGGGATCGAGACCTACGCGCTCGCCCCGCAGGGAACCAGTTCCACCGACGGGAGCAGCCCGTGGAATTCCCTTCTCACCGGTAACATCCGCGACGCGGAGAATATCGCCCTCGCCACCGCCGTCCACGCCCACGTCATTTCCGAGCTCAAGTCGGTCGACCGCGGCATCAAGCGGGCCCGCTTCAACGTGCTCCGCGGCATCAACAAGCCGGCGATTCTTTTCGAGGGAGGGTTTGTCACCAACCCGACCGAAGCCAAACTCATCAACGATCCCGAACACCGCCAGCGCAGTGCGGTGGCGATCGCGGACGCGGTCGTAAGGTTCAAGACGGCGGTCGGGAAGAAGTGATCTCACTCACTCCGCTCACCCGAGCCAGCGCTCGATTCCCTCGGCGGTCAGGAAATCGTCTGAAACACGGTAGCGGTGTCCGGCTTCGAGCGTGACAAACTGCCCGTTGGCGCGGCGAACCTTGAGATGAAGCGGACGGTCGCCGGGATGATCGAGCGCCGCGATCTGCAGGGCGGAGATGGCCGAAGCGGTGTCACGCACTGCATCGAGTTGCACCAGCACCGGAGTCGCAAAGGGGGGAGTGTCGTGATGACCGTTGCTCCCGTTTCCATTCGCCCCGGCCGCAGACCTGACAGGGTTCGAGGGGTGACCTGACCCGTTCAGGTGTCCGTTTTTCAAGGGAGTGACAGAGCGCTGCACAAAGGAGGGATCGTATTCGATCGCCTTGATCTCGTCGGCCATGAGCCGGTTGGACTCGGTCCGGGTGTCCTGCTCGATCTTCGCCTTGATCTCGATGACGTTGCCCTTCACGAGGAGCGGATTGCTCTTTTGATAGGTCTCATTCCAGACCATCACCTCGGTGATGCCGGTAAAGTCCTCGAAGATCAGAATCGCGAACGGTTTGCTTTCCCGCTTGGTGTATTTCACGGTGACCTCCCCGATGAGCCCGGCAAACCGTTCCGGTTTTTTCCCGGGCTTCATCTGGGGGAGATCGGCGATAGTGGAGAATTTCCCCTTCTCGATGACGCCCCGGTACTCGTCGAGAGGATGCCCGGTCACGTAGAAGCCGAGCAGTTCCTTCTCGTGGGCGAGGTATTCGCGCTGATTCCAGACGACGCGATCCTCCTCGATCACATCGGGAACGGCGGCGGCGGACATGAGTTCGTTCATGTCAAAAAGTGATGCCTGCCCCGTGGCGCGATCCTTTTGCGCGGCGCTCGACCCGGCGATGACCTGACCGACGCGCGAAAACATCTCGTCACGGCGTTCCATCGTAAAATCAAAGGCGCCCGCCTTGATGAGGTTTTCGAGAATTTTCCGGTTCACCGACTTGCTGTCGAGACGACCGGCGAAGTCTTCGAGCGACTTGAATTCGCCGTTCGCGGTGCGCTCCTGAACGACGAGGTCCATGGCCGCCTCACCCACGTTCTTGATCGCGGCGAGTCCGAAACGGATCGCCTTGTTCCCTGATTCCTGCGCTTCGGGAACAAACTTCAACATGCTGCGATTCACATCGGGCGCGAGAATCGCGATGCCCATGCGCTGACACTCGGCAACAAAGGTGGAGATCTTTTCCGTGTTGTTGATCTCGTTGCTCAAAACCGCGGCCATGAACTCGACCGGGTAGTTGGCCTTGAGGTAAGCGGTCTGGTAACTGATGAGTCCGTAGGCGGCGGAGTGCGATTTGTTGAAACCGTAACCCGCGAATTTCTCAAGCAAGTCGAAGATGTCGTTCGCCTGTTTTTCCGGGATATTGTTAACCCGCTTGCAGCCGTCGACGAAGTTCTTCCGCTGCTGGATCATCTTCGAGAGATCCTTTTTCCCCATGGCGCGGCGGAGAAGGTCAGCCTCACCGAGCGAATAACCGGCGAGCAGGTTGGCGGCGCGCTGGACCTGCTCCTGATAGATCAGAATGCCGTAGGTTTCCTTGCTCGCCTCTTCGAGGAGCGGATGGAGATACTGGACTTTTTTCTTCCCCTTCTTCCGTTCAATGAAATCGGGAATGAGGTCCATCGGACCCGGGCGATAGAGCGCAATCAACGCGATGATGTCCTCAATCCGCGTCACGTCGAACTGACGACAGAGGTTCATCATGCCGCCGGATTCCAACTGGAACACCGCGGTCGTCTCGCCGCGGTTGAGAAGCTCGAAGGTGGCCTTGTCGTCGAAGCTCTCGTTGTCGAGATTGTAATCCGGCGTGTGCAGACGGATGAGGTCGACGGCATCCTGGACGACGGTCAGGGTCTTGAGACCGAGAAAGTCCATCTTCAACATCCCGAGGTCGGTGAGCGGACTCATCGCGAACTGGGTCACGACTTCACCCTCTTTTCCGCGGGTCAGGGGGATGTAGTTGGTCAGATCGCGGTCTCCGATAACGATGCCCGCCGCGTGAATCCCGGTCCCCCGGGTGAGTCCCTCGAGGAAGGTCGAGTAACGCCACAGTTCCGCGATGCTCGGATTGTTCTCGATCTCCTCCCGCAGTTCGGGGTTCTTTTTCTTCGCGTCGGCGAGGGTAATGTTGAGTTCGGTCGGAATCATCTTCGCGACCCGGTCTCCCTCGCTGTAGCTCAAGCCCATGACGCGTCCGACGTCACGGACGACGCTCTTCGCGCCGAGCGTGCCGAAGGTCACGATGTGGGAAACGGCCCGTTCCCCGTATTTCCGCCGCACGTAGTCGATGACTTCTGGCCGGCGGGTCTGACAGAAGTCGATATCGATATCCGGCGGTGAGACACGCTCCGGATTGAGGAATCGTTCGAAGATCAACCCGAAGCGGAGCGGACAGATATCCGTGATCTCAAGGACATAAGCGACGAGTGATCCCGCCGCCGATCCCCGGCCCGGACCGACCGGGACACCGTTGTCTTTGGCCCACTTAACAAAGTCCCAGGTAATAAGAAAATAGGAGACAAAACCCATTTTCTCCATGACTCCGATCTCATAGTCGAGACGGGCGCGCAGCTCATGATCCGTGTTCGCCCGTTCGCCATATCGTGCGGCGAGGCCTTCAAAACAGACTTTGCGAAAATAGGCCTCGCGCGGGGATCCGTCCGGAGATTTGAACTGAGGGTATTTCTCCGAACTCGTCGAGTCGAGGTGGATCTCGACATTACACATTTCGGCGATCCGCAGGGTGTTGGCGATCGCATCGGGAAGCTCCTTGAAGAGCTTGACCATCTCGTTGGTGGTTTTGAAATAGACCTCGGGGGAATATTTCATCCGGTTTTCATCCATCAGGAGTGAACCGGTCCCGATACAGATCATGACGTCGTGCGCATCGTGGTCCGCCTGATTGAGAAAATGGACGTCGTTCGCCGCCACCAGTCCGACCCCGAATTCTTTGCCAAACTCCCGCATCTGCCGCGTGCAGAGGGTCTGTTCGGTGAAGCCGTGGTCGTGGACCTCGAGGAAAAAGCGGTCCTTGCCGAAGATATCAACAAACTCCCCGAGACTCCTCCGGGCCGCCTCGAGATTTTCGTTCTGGATGAACTGATTGATCTCGCCATTGATGCAGCCGCTCAGACAAATGAGGCCGTTGGAATGCGCCGCCAGCGTTTCCTTGTCGATCCGGGGTTTGTAATACAGTCCCTCGAGATGGCCGATACTGGTCAGCTTCATCAAGTTCGCGTATCCCTCGTTGGTCGCCGCGAGCAGGGTGATGTGAGAGTTCCGCTTCCGTTTTGCCTTGCCCCCCACCGCGACGGGTTCGGCCTTCTTGTCGGTCAGGGCCACTCCGGGAGGAGTGAGATAGGCCTCACACCCGATGATGGGTTTGATGCCGGCCTTTTTCGCCTGCTGATAGAAGTCGATCGCCCCGAAAATGTTCCCGTGATCCGTCATCGCCACGGCCGGCATCTTGCAGCGCTCCGCCTTTTTCATCAGATCCTTGATCCGCACCGCCCCGTCGAGGAGGGAGTATTCGGTGTGCAGATGAAGGTGGATGAAGGGGTCGGTCGGCATCAGGTCGGCGGGCGGAGAGAGGTGAACCTGACACTTTAAAGAAAGCCGTAGGCACGGCAAGAGTTACTCTTCAGTTCCCCGTCAAAAAGAAGAAAAGGGGAGGCAAGACCGTCGCTTTCTGGGAAAACCACGTCCTTTTCCACCTTCTACGTCAATACGGCCTATGTCCTCGGTTGCACGGTCAAAACTGAGGTGTATACAATTTTTGCCAATCACAGTCTTGCATTGCCGGGCAGATTTGAGAGGCTAAGCGCTTAATTTTTATCAACCCCCAGAATCCCTGCCATTTTTGATGAACCTCCTTCTCCTTTCCATCCCCGTATTCGGCCTTCTCGCCCTCGCCTACACGTTCTGGCGTTCGGCCTGGGTGGCGAAGCAGGATCCCGGCACTCCGAAAATGCAGCAGATCGGCAGCTTCATCGCTGACGGGGCCATGGCCTTCCTCCGGGCGGAATACAAGGTCCTCGCGATCTTTGTTGTCTGTGTCGCCGCGCTCCTCGTCCTCGGCGGGATTTTGGATCCGAAAAACAGCTCTCCCTACGTCGCGCTCTCCTTTGTCGTCGGAGCGGTCTGTTCGGCTCTGGCCGGTTATATCGGGATGAACGTCGCCACCAAGGCCAACATCCGCACCACCCAGGGAGCGCGGACCAGCCTCGGGGAAGGCCTCAAGATCGCCTTCGCCGGGGGATCGGTCATGGGTCTCGGCGTCGTCGGCCTCGGTCTCTTCGGCCTCGGTGTGCTTTTTCTGATCTTCTCGAAAACAATCGGAACCGATGCCGCCGCGATGACGAAGGTGCTGACCATCATCACCGGCTTTTCCTTCGGAGCCTCCTCCATCGCTCTCTTCGCCCGGGTCGGCGGAGGAATTTACACCAAGGCCGCTGATGTCGGAGCCGACCTCGTCGGCAAAGTCGAGGCGGGTATCCCCGAAGATCACCCGCTCAATCCGGCTACGATCGCTGATAACGTGGGCGACAATGTCGGCGACGTCGCGGGCATGGGGGCCGACCTTTTTGAATCCTATGTCGGATCCATCATCGGAACGATGGTGCTTGGCGCCGTCTTTATCGCCCTGCCCGAATTCGGCGGCCTTCCGCTGGGCGGGGTGCTCCTGCCCATGCTTCTGGCGGGACTCGGCATCGTTGCCTCCATCATCGGAACCTTTCTCGTTCGGGTTAAAGAGGGCGGTGACCCGCAACGGGCTCTCAATTTCGGCGAGATCGTCGCCGCGATCATCATGCTGATCGGCACCTATATTATCATCGGTCAGGTCATGCCGGACAAGTGGAGCTATGACGGTCACGAGTTCACTTCTCTCGGCCTCTTCGGGGCCATCGCCATCGGCCTCCTTGCCGGGATCGCGATCGGCTATATCACGGAGCACTACACCGGCACCGGGAAAAAACCCGTCATCGGAATCGTGGAGCAATCCATGACCGGATCGGCCACCAACATCATCGCCGGACTCGGCGTCGGCATGCTTTCGACCGCGATGCCCATCATCGTGCTCGCCGTGGCGATCCTCGGCTCCTACGAACTGGCCGGTCTCTACGGGATCGCCATTGCCGCCGTCGGCATGTTGGCGAACACCGGGATCCAGCTCGCCGTCGATGCCTACGGACCCATCTCGGACAATGCCGGTGGCATCGCGGAAATGAGCGGCCTCCCCGCCGAGGTCCGCAAGCGCACCGACAAGCTCGACGCCGTTGGCAACACCACCGCCGCCATCGGCAAGGGCTTTGCGATCGGTTCGGCGGCCCTGACCGCCCTCGCTCTTTTTGCTGCCTTCAAATCCACCTGGGAAGCGACCCACAACGCCAAACTGGTGATCGAGTTGACCGACCCCAAGGTGGTCGCCTCACTCTTCGTCGGAGGTATGTTGCCCTTCCTCTTCTCCGCGTTCTCAATGGAGGCGGTCGGTCGGGCGGCCATGTCCATGATCGATGAAGTGCGCCGTCAGTTCCGCGAGATTCCCGGCCTGCGCGCCGGTCTTGAGGCGCTGAACCGAAACAAGGGCAAGGAAGTCCAAGATTGGTCCGAATCCGATCGTCGCGACTACGAAGACGCCCACGGCCAGGCCGAGTTCGGCAAATGCGTTGAGATTTCGACAAAGGCAGCCCTCAGAGAAATGATCAAGCCCGGCGTCCTTGCCGTCGCCGCTCCCGTCGCGGTTGGTTTCCTCGGCGGAGCGGAAATGCTCGGCGGACTGCTCGCCGGCGTCACCGTCACCGGCGTGCTCATGGCCCTTTTCCAATCGAACTCGGGTGGAGCCTGGGACAATGCCAAGAAGATGATCGAGGAAGGCTACGAAGTGAACGGAGTTTTGCTCGTGAAAGGTTCCGAGGCCCACAAGGCGGCCGTGGTGGGAGACACCGTCGGCGATCCTTTCAAGGACACCTCGGGCCCATCGCTCAATATTCTGATGAAGCTAATGAGCGTCGTGGCGCTCGTGATCGCGTCGATGATTTAGAGAGTGAAAGAGGCAGCCGGTGCGGCCGCCCTACAGGGATCCATATTTTCTCATCCCCTGTAGGGCAAGCGCTCCGCTTGCCACCGGATATGCCAGCCTCTCAAAGGGAGGCACCAACGGGAGAGACAAGAAATCTGCTTATTTTCTTTCTTAGGGAATGGATTCCGCTACACCAGGAGGTGTCGAAGCTTAATAACAAACTCACGATCCAACCTTGCCTAACCCACCCATGAAAAATTCCGTTAAATTGTCCCTTCTGGCTCTCTGTCTGCTCGCCGCATCTGCGATCATCTCATCCTGTACTCCGGGCGAAGAGTCCAATACGGGTTATCCGCATCTCGGACCCGGGGGGCAAATGGGAGAGTAACCTTTCCGACCCTGCGGGGAGGGCGGTCTCCCCGCCTCCTGTAGGGCAAGCGCTCCGCTTGCCTCTCCGTTCTACCGCTCCTCACGCAGCGCCTCACACGAGGCACGAACGTTCCAGCCCGTTTTCTCCAGGGTATCGAGAGCGATCGTCTCGGCGACTCCGGTGATGTCCCTGACAATGCGAACGGCACGGTCGCGGAGTTTTGCATTCGAGGGGTTCAGATCGATCATCAGATTGCTCATGACCTTTCCCGAATGGGTCATCGCGAGGGTCGTGATGAGATTGAGGACAAGCTTGGTGGCCGTGCCCGATTTCAGCCGGGTCGAACCCGTCAGGATCTCCGGCCCGGTGTCCGGCAGGATGGCCCCGTCGAGGAGCGGGTGGTCCCGGTAGGCAGGATTGCAGCATACGAGAACCGTCGTCGCTCCGCGCTTTTTCGCCTCCCCGAGACAGCCCCAAATGAAGGGGGCGTGTCCACTCGCGGAAATCCCGACCACGACGTCCGCCGCCCCGATCCGGCGGAATTCGATCGCCTTTTCGCCGGCGGCGAAATCATCTTCCGCTCCTTCCACCGCACTCCAGAGGGCGGTGCGTCCCCCGGCGATGATGCCCTGAACCAGATTCGCCGGCGTGCGGAAGGTCGGAGGACATTCGCTCGCGTCCAGGACCCCGAGGCGTCCGCTCGTGCCGGCACCGCAGTAGATGAGCCGCCCTCCTTCGGAAAAAGCGCGAACCACCTCGCGGACCGTCCACTCGATGTGCTCGCTCTCGGCAAGAATTTTGGCCGGGATCGTTTCGTCCTCCTCGAGCATCAGTCGGATAGCCCCGGCGATGGGCATCTCGGCGAAGTTGGTGGATTTCGGGTGCCTCAGTTCCGTCGGTGATGCAGAAACGGGACGCCAGCTCCGGGCGGTGGTCGCCTGATCGGCTGAAGCCTTCGGCTGATTCACTGAGACCAGGGTCGTCGTCGCCACCTCCGGATTGCGTGCCATCTCCACGGCTCCGCGAACGCTCGGCTCGTCGAGGCAGGTCACTTCGCTGTTGGGCCAGGACTCACGTATCCTCGCAATGACACCTTCGGCGAAAGCGGGATTCTTCAGGAGCACTGATCCGTTGAGAACGAACTGGACCTTCTCTCCCCGCGCCGCGACCCGGGCGGCGCAGTGGACCGAGTCCTTGCTGAGCCGTTCGCCGGCCCGTTTCAAAATTGCCAGGGCGATTTCATCCTGACGGGATTCCGCCGCAGCGAAGACAACTCTGGCGAGGCTGGCCAGTTCGGTCTTGCTCGCCGTCGACGACCATTCGATGAGCGATTCCGGATCGTTCATCTGGAGAAAGGTGAGGATGTCGGCCCCGAGAGGCGGCCAGTCGGCATGAATGTCGGAGATCGTGACAATGGAACGCAGCGCGTGCAAGGCGATGTCGCAGGAGCTGCCTCTATCCCCGATGACATGACCCCGACCGCCGACCTTGACCACTTTCCCGTTTCGATGACGACCGAGGCAGCACGACCCGGTGCCGCTCACGAGAAGCACCTGCGCCGCACAATCCTCCGGCCAGGTCGTCGACTCCAGCGCGAGGACAAGGTCATCGGTCACGACGGCGGGAACTCCTGGCCAGGTTTTGGCCACCGCGGCGGTCAGTCTTTCCCGATCCCCTTCCGAACGGACACCGGCAAAGCCGATCCCGATGCGATCCGGGGTGACGGGGAGCTGACGACGAATTTCTTCGAGATGAGCGGCGAGCGCGTCACGGTCGAGGAAGTGAAGATTGCCCGGCCCCGCCGTGAAGTTCGCGAGGACGGTCTCACTCGCACTGTCCACCAGCACCACCGAGGTCCTCGTTCCGCCGCCTTCGATTCCGAGTATGATCATGTTCGGGTTAGTCCCGAACTATCGCCCGATTTCGGAGCGAAAAAAGTTCTTCCTAACCGTTGGGCAATCCCGCTTGATAGATTGCTTGAATTTCCTCAGGAGAAAGGACCCGGCTGAGAATAAAAAAATCGTCGATGCGTCCGTTGAGGCTCCGGATGGGATTGCCCTTGTCCTGATGCTGCCAGTTCCCGATCTCCGCATCGCCGATCCGCAGAGGCGGGAGCGGTTTATCGGAGCTCACGTTGGCGATGGGTCGTCCGTCGAGATAATGCACGATGCGTCCTTTCTGCGAGCTTCCGTCGACCGTCACGGCGAGATGCATCCAGCGTCCGAGATCACTCGGGTGGATGACCGGCTCTGAATAGCAGTTAATACCCTCCGAGACCCCGAGGATGATTTCCCCCTTGTTGCTGATCTGCCAGTGTACCTCGCCTCGCTCCCAACCGTCGGTGAGCATGATCGAATTGAGCCAGCGATCAAAGCCCTCGGCCCGCACCCAGGCGGACAGGGTCATCGCCTCATACTCGCCGGGGATACGAAGGCGGACGCGATCGTTGATGCGTTTGAATTCGAGCGCCCCTTTGCCCGGCCAGCGGCCCTGGGTCCACTGCGCCCCGATGATGGCACCCCCGGCGGGTAGACCGTCGACTCCGGCACGGGAGCGGTTAGTGAGGGCGCGGTCCCACGGGTCCTGTTCCTCAAAGTCAAAATAAACGAGAGTGGCGGGATCCTTTCGCAATTCCTCGCTCAGTCCCTTCCACCCGGCATAACGCGAACGCCAGTCGTCGCGGGCGAGTTCGAGCAATTCCTGACGATCAACAAAAGCCTCGCCCCGACTTTCAATGGAAGTCATCGCTCCATCCGCGGAGCGCACCGCCGTTCCCGCGCCGAGGCTCCGGAGTTCACGGCCGTCGGGAGCATCGAGACGAACTTCTCCATCCACAACGTGGACCTCACTGCCTCCGTCGCCGCCCACACTGAGGGCGAACTCGGTTCCGAGATCGACCGCATCGTAATCGGGTGTGGCAATGGTGAATCCCTGGGCCGGCTCGGGCACAAAGGCGCGCAGACGACCACTACGACAAATCACCCGCCACGACGAGACCAGATCCAGCTTGGCGGGTCCTTCGATGATGAGCGTCGCTCCGCTGAAAAACTCCAACTGGGCGAGACCGGATTTTAATTCGAAGACACCCGGCGGCACCGTCGCCCCCTCCTCCGGACTGCCCCCCGGCCCGCTCCACTCGACTTCGACGAGACGACTCAGGACGGCCACGCCGGGTTGATGTGAGGGCTCCACCGGAGTCCTGTCCTTCAAGAGCAAATAGCCGTTCACGAGCAGCGTCAACGAGGCCGCCGCCGCGAGCACCGGCCACCAGGGGATCGCAACGCGAGACGCCGGAGCATGGGCCGGGCGATTCCCCGTGGTAAAGGGCAGGATGCCCGCGATCTCATCCGGCAGGGAGTCGCCCGCGTGTTCCTGGACGAGAAGCGCGTGCGACTCGACAAGGTCAAGGTAACGCTCGCAGGTCTCCGGGTCGCCGCGGAGAAGATCATTCAACTCGGCCTGGCCCTCCGCCGAAATCACCCCATCAAGGAGAGATGAGGTCAGCAGCGAAACCCGCTCCAATCGTTCGTTCCGGTTCATGCGGTTTTCTCCTTCAACATTTTTTGTTCGACACACTTCTGCAGGGCGGTGCGAATCCGAAAGAGCGCCTGGGAAATGGCTCCCTCAGTTTTTCCATCCTCTTTCGCGATGGCCTGGACCGTGGCCCCCGGAAGATAACGCCGGTCGATTAGGTCGCGCTGTCCGGGAGGCAGGGCGGTGATACAGGTCCGCAGGGCCTCGAGACGGACGTCCGGCTCCCCTTCCCCGCTGCGTTGCTCCTGCCGTTCGGCGAGGTAGTCGAAGACATCCTCATCAAAAACGAGCTGCTCCCGGCTCTGTTTGCGACGGTGATTGAGCACATGGAAATAGGCCGTGCGACAGGCCCAGGCCGTGAACTGGGTCCCCTCCTCAAAATCCTCCGCCTTGCGCCAGAGCGTCAAATTGGTCTCCTGAAGAATATCTTTGGCCAGCGCCTGATCGTGACACAAGGACATCACATATCCGAAGACCGCCGACTGCGCCCCGGTGAGAAGTTCAATAAATTCTTCAGTGTCACGTTGCATGGGACATAAGGATACCGCAAAGCAAACCGAAATCTCACGCTGGAAATAGCGGTTTAGCTTTTAGCTTTTAGCCCCGATAGAGAACAGGCTCAGCGGCAGAAGCGCTAAACAGCCAAATCGCTACCCGCTAAAAAGCTCAGAAAAAGGCACTTCATGCGGCAGCACTTTATTCTGCGCCGCGACGGCACAGGTCACTCCGGCCGCTTCCCCCATGGCCACCGAATTGCCTGTCACCCGGTAGCTGCTGTGGGCGATAAATCCTCCGCTGATACAACGACCGGCCACCATGAGTCCGTCGATATCCTTCGCCATCAGAGAACGCAGGGGAATATCGTAAGGTTTGGATTTGAAGGGTTTCGATTCAATCGCCTTGGTCTTCCCGGGATCGGTCGAGTGCACATCGATGCCGAAGGAGACCCGGCAGATCCCGTCATCGAAGCGGGCTCCGTTTTTCAGATCGTCATCGGTCACCGAATAGCGCCCGTGAATGCGGCGCCCTTCACGGGTTCCGATCTGCTCGGCCGTGGAGACGATCTCGACGTCTTTCCAGGGTCCCCCTTTTTTGCGAAGGGCCTTGATCATCGCGTGGTTCTCACGCCGACCCTCAAGCGTTGCCCGGGTGACGTCGTCGGCATTGATCGCCGAAGCATTGTATTGATGATTGGCCATCATCGCATAGAGCCCGTCGTGGATTTCGAAGATGGAAGGACCTCCATACGACGGATCGATTCCGGCCGATCGCAGCTCCTTGAGGAAGTTCCCCTTTCCGGTCCCGAGATTTCTCGCCTCGGCAAGGTGATTGACGAAGGGTGCGATCTCATCAGTTTTGGCTCCGTGAAAAAGAACCATCAGACTCATCGGCTGGGTCACTCCGTCGCCGGGCCGCCCAAAGTCGAATCCGCATCCGGCCTGCGCCGCGAGGTCACCGTCCCCGGTCGCATCGATGAAACTTTTCGCCGTCCAGACTTCGCGTCCCGACTTGGACTCGGTCACGACGGCGGCGAGACGATTTTTATCGCCCGGGATCGCCCCGACGATGCGGGTGAACAGGCGAATGTTGACCCCGGCTTCAAGAAGCATGTCCTCAAGGAGAAGCTTCATCGGTTCGGGATGGTAGACCCACGCGCTGGCCATTTTCTGCCCGTTGCCCTGCTCCGCCAGCCGCACGAGCAGCTCGGCCATGATGCCTTCCTTGTTGAATCCGTCGAGGATCCACGACAGCATGCCCGCCGTCCAGATACCGCCGATACAGCCATGAACTTCGATGAGCGCGGTCTTCGCCCCGCGGCGGGCGGCGGCGAGAGCGGCGGCAAATCCGGCGGGGCCGCCTCCACAGACGATGACGTCGTAATCCGCCACCACCGGAATCTCGCGGGCGTCCTCGGCGAACCACTCGCCCTTGAGCGTGCCTGAGGTGCGTATATGCATGCGCTCAGTGGTCCCGAAGACCTGCTCGCCCTCGCGTCCCGTCGTGCGGCGGAGTGGAGAGGGTCGGTTCTCCGGGTTCACCTTCTCCTGTCCGAAGACCCCGCCCGCTCCCGCGGCGAGAGCACCCGCTCCGGCAGCGAGACGTTTGGCGAAATGACGGCGGTCGAGAGGACGAGGATTCATGGGGATATTGAAGGGCATTTCAGGGAAAAGGGGAAGCCCTGCTTTGCGTGAGACATTCAGGTGTCCGAACAAACGACAGGGTTAATGCCGGCATTCCTGTGTGAACGCATTTTCTCCGAATCCACCGAAGCCCGGGGGGAAGAGTAATCCGAACGAGGACGTCCCCCGCGCGGGAGGTTTTCCCGAGAATATTTTATCCTCACACTCCTGCCACGACGAAAGGATCACGATATTCCCTCTTCAGCAGGGCATCGGCTTCGGGATCGTCGAGGAATTTCTCGCGATCACCGTCGAGACGGAGGCGGCGGCCGAGAGTCATGGGAGTCTTCTCCAGATCGATGCCGGCCTCCGCGAGATAATGGCGGGTGCGTTCGAGATCCTCCTGCGCTTCGGCATTGGTCCCGACCTCACCAAGACGCGACTGGATCTCCTTGACCGGGGCTTTCGTCCCGAGCCGATAGGAAATGTTGGCGAGATGACAGAGGCCCGAGGACTGGTGCCCCTCGAGAATTTCGGCCTTGAGATCCTCACGCTTCCGCGTGCGCACCGCGTCGAGAAAATTCGCGAAGTGACTCACCGACTTGCCATCGAAAGCCTGGATCAGTTTACCCTCGGGATCATAGAGACCGGTCTCGGCGATGATGCCCTCGCTGCCGTAGAAAAACCACATCGCCTTGATTGCCGGATGGAAGGGCGCGCTCTTCAGCCCGCGCGTCTCCGATACGATGGTTTTGTCGCCGAAGTCAAAGATGCCAACCTGCGAGTTCGGTGTGTCGCCCACATCGGTGTAGCCGAGGCGGCCTCCGTAGCTGGTGACGCTGCGCCCGAGGCCCGTCACGCCGAGGCCCCACCGGCAGATGTCGATGGAGTGGACATTGCTGTTGCCGATGTCGCCGTTGCCGGTGTCCCACATCCAGTGCCAGTCATAATGAAAGCGCGCCCGGGTCAGTTTCGTCAGGGGAGCGGGTCCGGCCCATAAATTGTAATCGCATCGAGGCGGCATGGGAGTCTCGACCGGACCACCGATGGAACCGCGTCCGCCGTAGATGATGCTGCGGGCGAGTTTCACCTCGCCGAGCTTGCCCTCGTGCATGAATTTCACCGCCTCGGCGAGAGCCCCGCGCGATCGATTCTGCGTCCCGGTCTGGCAAATGCGGCCGAGTTCATGCGCGACTTCGACGAGGCGACGCCCCTCGGCCACGTTCTGACTCACCGGCTTTTCGACATAGGCATCCTTGCCCGCCTGCATCGCCCAGATCCCGGCGAGGGAATGCCAGTGGTTCGGCGTGGCGATGAAAACCGCGTCGACCGATTTATCATCGAAGATAACGCGGAGGTCCTGCACCTTCTTCGGCAGAGGCCGCTTCAGTTCGCCGGACAGGAGCGCCCCGACCTCGTCGGCCCGGTCGAGATCGGGATCGCAGACATAGGCGATATCGCAATCGGGGAGGCGGGCAAGCTCGCGGGCGTGCGCCTTTCCGCGAATGCCGCAACCGATGATGGCAACGGTAAGCTTTTCACCCGGACTGACCGCCGCCGTTTTCTCCTGGGCAAGGAGACTGGCAGGCAGGGCTGCACCAGCCGCAGCCATCACGGAATCTTCAAAAAATCGGCGACGGGTAAGGTCTTTCATAATGGGGGTGGCCGGAGGCCGAGTGGGAAAGTGAAAGGTGAAAGGTGAAAGGTGAAAGGTGAAAGAAAACTGAATGACTAATGACTAATGACTAATGACTAATGACTAACAGCTAACCGCTAACAGCTAACAGCTAACAGCTAACAGCTAACCGCTAACCGCTAACCGCTAACACCTACTCCCCCCCAAGCTTCGCCGCCTCCTCCTTCGCCTTCGCAAACACCTCTTTGATCGAAACTGCCTTGCCTCCCTGACGGACGCTTTCGTCGGCGGCTTCCATGAAGGTAAGAAGCTCGAGCGTTTCCTCCTCACTCACGGGAGGAATTCCCGAGCGAAAAAATTTCGCAATCTCATGACAGAGAAGCCCGTAGTTCGGGGACTCGCTCAACTGGACGATGCCATTGCTGCCGTAGACCGTCGCGCCGAAACCGGCCTTGCCTTTCACGATGCCGCGATAGACACCGAGGCGTCCGTCCTGCCACGTGCCGGTGACCTGATCGTGCACCGGACCTTTGACCCGCGAGACCGTCTCGCATCCGGTGCCCATGATCGTGTAGAGAGCCTCGACCCCGTGAATCGCATAAAAGAAAAGGTCGGGCGTTCCGCTCTGGTAGGAACACGGACCCCAGGTCGTTGCGCCGAGGAGATCACCGAGTTCCTTATTGCCCTCGAGCCCGACGAGTCCGGTCCCGAATCGGGTCGAGGAACTTGAGAACACGGGGACCTTGTGTTTCTTCGCGAGTTCGAAAATTGCAATCGCCTCAGGAAGATTGCCGGCCAGAGGTTTGTCGATGAAGACCGGCTTGCCCGAGGGGAAAATCTGCTTCGCCTCCTCAAGGTGGATGCGTCCGTCGACACTCTCTAGCAAGACAACGTCGACCTTCTCGAGCAGTTGCGGGATCGACTCGACGATCTCCACTCCTATCTCCCGAATTTGTTCCGTGAACTTCGCGACCCGGTCCTTGCTCGCGGGCATATCCGTACCGCCGGGATACCCGGCCACGATCCTGATCCCGGCAAGGTCGCCGCCGGCCTTCGGATCGTTGAACAGTTTCGTGAAGGCGGGCACGTGCGAGGTATCGAGCCCGATGATGCCTGCGCGGAGGAGTGGCGGCGCGGACTCCTGAGCAAAGGTCACGGGGCCGGAGGCAAGGAAGAGCAGCAGGGCAATTGGTCGAAAGTTCATCGGACAGCGATCCTATCCCGAAGCAGGGGACAATGGCGATGCCGCAATGACGCCGGGGCACCTCACTTCACGGGCGGAGTATTCCCGAGGGAGTTTCCGCGTCTTTTACCCAGGCCGGGGTGCCGAACCACTGGTGCATTTCCCCGGCGAAGGGCGCGACGATTTCCTCAGACTCGGCGAATTCGCCGCGATCACCGGTCTCGACGATCCAGGCATCGAGAGCGGCCCGAAGACGGATCAGGGCTTCGCGGTGCGCGGGCTGGGTCGACTTGCTCAAATCGTCGACCTCGTGAGGATCGGAGGTGGTGTCGTAAAGTTCCTCGCAGGGTCCGGAGCGTTGCATGAGGTCGAGCGGAGGTCCGCTGAGCCGGCCCGCGGCATGCCACTCGCGCATCACCGGCAGAATGGGAAAACACTTCTCCTTGTAGCGGTTCAGTGAGGCGAAGGTGGGGCCTGCCGAAATCGTCCGGATGTAGTGATAGCGCTCATCGTGCACGGATCTGATTCGCTGCACGGTCTCGTCGATGCGGTCACGTGCGGCAAAAGCGAAGCGACGCGACGACTCGGCCCCATCCCCGAGAAAAACCCGCCCCTGCATGAGCGGAGGCTTTGGCAATCCCGCGAACGAGAGGGTGGTCGCGGTGACATCGATCAGACTGAGAATGCGGTCATCGACCGTCCCGGGCACGATCTGCGCGGGAGCCGGAAAGTTTTTCGGCCACCGGATGATCATCGGAACGCGGAGTCCGTTGTCGTAGCACCAGTGAATGCCGCGCGGCTCGAGCCGCCCGTTGTCTCCGAAGAAAAGGATGATGGTATCGTCTTCGAGTCCATCGGCACGCAACTGCTCCAGAACTTTCCCGAAACGCAGGTCCATCCCGGAGACGGAGTTGAGGTAACGCGCCCACTCCTCGCGGACGACCGGATCGTCAGGATAGTAGGGCGGAGGCGAAACCGTTTCCGGCTTCGCGTGCTGAACGTGGAGGCGCTCTCCGACCCACTCGACGCGTTCTTTTTCAGCGCTCTTGCGGTCGTAGATGTCATACTCGTTCTCTTCGGCATTAACGACGGCGAAGAAAGGTTGGCGCGATTTCAGAACGGCCCAATCTCCCGCGGTGTCCTCGTAGACGGGACCTTCGTTGACAAAATTGAGATCGAGTTTCCCGGTGCCCACGCTGTGACCACCGGCCGTCTTGATGTTGGCGGTGTGGTAGCCCGCGTCGCGGAGACGATGGGTGATCGGATGCACGCCCTCGGGCAGACGGAAGTTGTCGTCCCGGTGCGAGCGCATCGGGTGGGTGTCGGTCGTCGTCTGATACATCCCCACAAAAAAGGCCGAGCGGCTCGGGGCGCAGGCCGGGTTCGTTGCAAAGACGCGGGTGTAGCGCACGCCCTCAGTCGCAAGCCGGTCAAGATTCGGCGTATACACCTGTTGGGCTCCATAGCAGCCCAGATCGTGGCTAAGATTTTCGCCGATGAGCCAGAGCAGATTGGGTTTTCGATCCGCAGCCCCGGCAGTGGAAACAAGTATCGCCAGGGTAAGAACAAACGGGAGGCGGTGATTCATCGGGTCAATTCTACAAGATCTCCGGCTTCTTCGGCAATCGATCATTGCGCGGATCATCCTATCCCGACCTTGGGAATTCGTTCTTTCAACCTTTCCTTTCTCATTCCACAGAACGTTCGGATCATTGAGAGGTTCGGGCAAAGAGGGCGATGTTTGCTTTTCGGGACGACTGCCGCACAGTAGAATTAACTCCTGTGCCGCACCGGGCCGCGTCATGTCGAGATGCCATGCCTCCATTGCCATTATGCCTTTCGAGAATCTTTCCGGTTCTCCCGACGACGCACGCATGGCCAGAGGCTTTGTGCAGGACTTAATCGCCGAGTTGGCGAGATTTCCGAGCGTCGGGGTGATTGCGGCGGAATCCGCATTTGCTGTTGATTGGAAGGCGCTCGACGACGCGGGCATCGGCAGTCGTCTCGAAGTCGAGTATCTGCTCAAAGGCAGCCTGCGACGGTCGGCTGAATACTTGCGGCTCACGGTCCAACTGGTGCAGATTGGATCCCGGCGCCACCTCTGGTCGGAGCGATTCGACGTGGCGCAAACAGCCCTTTTTTCCGTGCAGGACGAGATAGCGGCAAGGGTTGCGAATGCCCTCACCGCACGAATTGACCAGACCGTGCTGGTGGCGTCGCGCAGCCGGAAAATTACTAATCTATCCGCTTATGAATGCTGGCTCAGAGGCATGGAATGTCTCCAGCGCGGAAGCATTGAAGCGGATGATGAGGCTCGCTCCTTTTTCGAGCAGTCGCTCTCCGTTGATCCGCTGTTCGCGCGGGCGGAGGCCGGACTTTCGCTCTCCCATTTCAACGAATGGAGTTGTCAGGCATGGGGTTGTTGGGAGGAGAAAGAAAAGAACGCCTACGACTGCGCACAGCGCGCCGAGGCCCTCGACCCCGACGATCCCGTGGTTCAGGTGATCCTAGCAAAGATCGAGCAATACCGCCGTCAGCATGGCATGGCGGAAGCACGTTACCGTCGCGCCCTGCACCTTGCTCCGAACGACGCGTATGTCCTTATACAGATCACGGCGGGTTTTGCACTGTTGGGAGAGGCGGACCTCGCGGCAGAACTCGGGGCAAGGGCCCTCGCGCTCAATCCCCTTTGTCCCGCCTGGTGGTTCTACTACGCGTCATTGCCACATTTCGTGAGACACGAGCATGGCCGCGCGGTCGAACTTGCCCTCAAGACTCCCGTCATCGTCACAGACGGCCCAGCCTATCTTGCGGCCGCCTGCGCCCATCTAGGCGATATGACTGGCGCGCGCCGCCACCTGGATGAATTCCTCCAGGTTTTTGTCGAACGCATCACCAATGGCCGCGACCCCGGGCCGGGCGAGGCGATGCGCTGGCTCATGCATGTGAATCCCTATCGCCGCGAAGAAGACTTAAGACATTTTGCCGAAGGCGTTCGCCTCGCCGGACTCGATAGTGCGCCCTCCGCACCGGTGATTACGGCACCGATTTCCTGGCCGGTCGGTAATGTCTTCCGGAAGGAAGGTTCGCTCTGGACGGTCTGTTATGAGCACGAAGTGGCTCATCTATCCAGTATGCGCGGTTTGCTGGACATTGCCCAACTCCTCGCGCGGCCTGGAGAGGAAATACACTGCGTCGCGCTTGCCGGCAAGTCGACCGATGGGGGTGGCGGCGTCGAAGTGCTCGACGATCGGGCCAAGAGGGCCTACCGGGTCCGCCTCCGGGAGATCGAGGCGGAACTCACCGATGCCGGGGCAGCCAACGACCCGGGTCTCGCCGTGAGAATCGAAGAGGAACGGGAGCGTTTGCTCGAAGAGATGCGCAAGGCCACCGGTCTGGGCGGGCGCGATCGAAAGATGGGCGATACGGCAGAGCGGGCACGCACCACCGTGACATGGCGGATTCGCCACGCCATTAAGAAGCTGGAGGCAGCACATCCGGCCCTCGCAAGACATCTCGGACATTCGATCAGGACAGGCGTGTTCTGCTCCTACACGCCGGAGAAAGTGACGCGATGGTTTGTTTGAGGAAAGCAGAGAACCTCGAAGCTCAGAATACCAGGGAGGGATGCCCGGACTCATCGAGTTTCCTGTAGTAAATGACTTCACCATCCTCATCGGTTTCCCCGGTCGGAGAAAACCCCTCGGAGCGAAACAATCGCCCGGCGATGTGGTTGCCGGGAACCACGCTGACAAACACCTCCCGGCAATCATACGCTTCCTGCAGTTTCGCGAGGATGAGACGGATTGCGGCGGCACCGTGACCCCGTCGCTGGAACACGTGATCGACCATCAGTCGGACAAGATACACCCGGTGCGATTCCGGGTCTTCTCCATAAAGCACAAAGCCAATGGGAGATCCGGATTCAGTGATGACCACAGGCACGAGGTAGTTCCATATTTTTGACTGGGCGATCGAGAGTACGTTTGATGCAACAAACGGCCTCTGCTCATCGGTGACCCGGAGAGCGACGACCGCATCAAAGTTGGCTGGCGACAAAGGGGAAATAGTAATCATGAAGCCGGTGTCTTCAGAAGTACTGGCAGTGATCCGCTTGCATGGCAATCGTTCGAAGAAACTCGCCGGGATCGATGATTCCATCCGCTTCCGGTAAAAGGGTTTCTTCTGTGACGTCAAAGGTCATCGCAGCCAGTCGGCACCCATGGAGACGGACGTGACCAGTCGACTTTAGAAGCGAGAGAAAGTCTGTGATCTCAAGGGGGTCACCGTCGCGTTCAAGGCGTTGCCGCAGCCAAGCGGCGCGGTCGGCGTAGCGGGGATCCATTTTACATTCCCGCGCTCCGTCCCGGGTGAGGACACGGACGGCCCACAGAACGAAGAGCACATCAACCTGCACACCCGTTCGTCCCATTTCCCACGCAAAGGTGAGCGGAGTGAGCAACCGGTCAAAGGCATCGTCGCGAATAACGATGGCGAGCCGTTCGAGGGGTCCCGGTGCGGAGTTGGACGCTGGAGGGAAGTCAGAGGTATTACTGCTCATCGTTTGTTGATCGGAAAGTTGATGGTGCATGACTTGGTTTCAGGCGGACTCTGAGACGGGGGAAAGACAGGACTCACAGATGGCCTCGACATGGCGAAGGTCAGTGCCGCAACAGCCTCCGAAGACATTGAGACTCGGCAGTATCTCCCGGAGCTCGAGGTATTGACGACCAAGCTCGTTCGGATTCCCCGCATCGAGATCGGGACTTTCATCCAGCTCAGCGTGGCTGCGGCAGGAGGCGTTCGCCCGCAACCCGACGATTCGTTCGAGCCACCCGGCTCCCGCCTCCATCTCCGCTATAAAGTGTGAGGGATGCGCGCAATTGATCATGTAGTAGGCCGGAGCCTGAGCGGCTCGTGCGTCCAGGGATTTGATCGCCTCGCGCAGAGGCTGGCCGCTGGGCAGTCGCCCGTCAGTCTCCAGCGTAAAAGAAATAACTACCGGAACGTCAAGCGCCGCGGCGGCGTTCGCGATGCCGAGTGCTTCTTCCACATAAGTCATCGTGAACGCGGACACCAGATCGGCCCCCGCCTCGCGGTACGTGCGAAGCTGCGGCTCGTGATACCGGGCGGCCTGCTCCGGGCTCATCGTCGCGCCGATCCTGTAGCCGTCTCCCCTTGGCCCAATTGCACCGCTGATGATCATCGGCGATTGCGTTGTTTCGTGGACGGCACGAATCTCGTGCATCAGCTGAATTCCGTCCCGGTTTGCAGCGTCGAGTTCCGTCGGTGAATAGCCGAGCTTTTCAGCCCAATCGGGATTTCCCCGCCAGCCGGTGCTTTCGAAGACGAAACCCGCACGGTACCGAATCGCGAGTTGCGCGTAACTGCGGTAGTAGTCTTTCAGGATTTCCCGTCCCGCGTCATCTCTTAGGAGAGGAAACGCAGCAAAACAGGGCAAGTCGAGCTTTTCATGAAAAGTGAGTGTCGTCTCGAGCCCCCCATCAGTGATGAAGGGAGTGTCTGACTGATGGGGAAGCCTATGGGTCTGGTTTTTCATAATGATGGATTGTTTTCTCTCTATAGGCGTGAGGTGTTGCCTCACATTGTGAGAGACGAAATTTTCCGGCACGGAAATTTCCCCGATTCGCCTCGTTTTCCCTGCCGAAGGGACAGGCGCGGAAAGACGAAAGAGAAGAGTTAAAGCCCGGAAACCCCGCCACTGCGCTCAGTCGGAGCGATTTTTCGGATTCAGATCAAAAAGAACTAATTGAAATTATAATAAATTCCATTAAATTTAGAATTACGAACTTCTAACTGCCCGAATCTTTTGAATCCGCCCCTTAACAAAACCCCTCAGCGCCTCGGTGCTGTCTTCGGGTTGCTGCTTGTCACGGCATTTATTGTCACGACCTTTGTCGTGGCTGATCGGGCGGGCAAGATGGCAAAGGAGGAGGCGGTCGCGCGGCTCCGTGACGCCGGGCATTTCCACGCGGCGGAGTTTGCAGGGCATCTCACCGAGCCGCTCTTTACGGCGCGTTCCCTCGCGATCTCCCTGAGCGCGGCAGCCGAAAGTGGCGAAGAGATCCGACGTTCGGACTATGACCGCGTTTTCAAGCGAACGCTGCAGCAGCAGCCGGACTACTTCGGTGTCTGGGCGATCTTCGGCCCGAATCGCTTCGGAGTCGATTCGCCGAACCTCCCGGGCCACGGATATGTTCCCTATGCCTACCGGAAAAACGGTGAACTCGTTTTCGAACACGACAATTACGCGGTGGATCGTGAGCTCGACTACTATCTCATTCCAAAAAAGCGGAAAAAGGAAAGCATCATCGAGCCGTACATCGACGCCGAGGCGGACAACGTGCTGATGTCGAGCCTGGCGGTTCCGGTCTTTTCCAAAGGTGAAGTCATCGGAGTTGCCGGGGTTGATGTGGAACTCGCCTCCCTCAGTGAACAGATCGCTAAAGTCCATCCCTACGGGAAGGGTCACGCCATTCTTGTGAGCAGCGATGGCATCATCGTTGCGCATCCCGAGGTGACCCTCGCGGGAAAGATAATGACGATCGCGGGCTTTGACGAATCCCATCTGGATAAAGTAGCGCTCGGCACCGAGTTCGACGAGATCCGCACCGATCCGGCGACGGGAGAGTCGGTCTCCTACACCTTCAGCCCGGTGGCAATCGGCGACACGGGGACCTACTGGACGATGGTGCAGGTGGTGCCGACAGCCTTGATCATGAAGGGTGCCGAATCGATCACGCGATGGACGACAGCGATAGCCGTCCTCTCAATCGCGGTTCTTTTCGTCGTCCTTATTCTCTTTGTCCGTTCGGTGGTGAGGCCGCTCCACGAGTCCAACCAGACCGTGCGGGTCCTCCTCGACTCCATGACCGACGGCGTCGTTATGCACGACGCACGCGGAGTTATCCGGAGTTTCAACAAACGCTTTCCCGAACTCCTCGGCCTCAAACCCGGAGCCATCGAGGGTGTCGGCATGCCTGAGCTCCTCCGCCGCTACGGATCGCCCCCTCTCTATGAGCAACTTCCCGACGCCGGCTGCGATACGGGAACGATCAGTCAGGGCACGCTCACGAACGAAGCAGGCAAAACTTTTCCCGTCGAGATCAGCGCCCGGCGGATCAGGGTCTCTCACGAAATTTGCTTCCTGACTGCGATCCGGGACATCAGTATCCGGATGCAACTTGAGGAAGAGCGCCGCGAGACCATGGTGCGGATTCGCCGACAGGAGAAAGCCCTCCTCCAACTCGCCCTGCATCGGCACGACGGTGACGACCTCGATGCGTTCTTCAAACAAACCGCCGAACTCGCCGCCCGCACCCTCGATGTCTCCCGCGTCGGCATCTGGACAGGCACTGAAGCCACCAATAAGATCACCTGCGTGAACCTCTACGACGCCACGACAGGGCGGCACAGTTCGGGTTCGGAAATCTGTGCAGCCGATTACCCGGACTACTTTGAGGCGATCTCGATAGGACGTTGCGTCGATGCACACGATGCCCGCGTCGATCCCCGCACCCGCGGTTTTCTTGAGACTCTCCTCGACCCCCTCGGCATCACCTCCCTGCTGGACTCCGCGATCCGCGTCTCGGGAATGATCGAGGGCATCATCTGCTTCGAGCACACCGGCCCCGCCCGCGTGTGGACGGAAGATGAAGTCAGCTTTGCCTCCCAGATCGCCGACCAGCTCGCCAAGGCCATCGTCCATGCGAAGGCAAAGCAGGAAGAGGAGCACCGCCATAAACTCGAAGCCCGCTTCCAGCAGATGCAGAAGCTGGAAAGTCTCGGCATCATGGCCGGCGGCATTGCGCACGACTTCAACAACCTTCTCCTCACCATCATCGGCAACCTTGAGATGAGCCTCGCCGAGATCCCCGGCGACACGGCTGCCCGCCAGGGTCTCGAAGAATCGCGCAAGGCCTCCCTCCTCGCCGCCGATCTCTGCGGGCAGATGCTCGCCTACTCCGGGAAGGGGCATTTCATCATCAATGCGATCAGCCTTGCCGACATTGTCAAAGAGATGGTGACGCTGCTCGAGTCGTCGATCACAAAACGGGCCGACCTGCAGCTCAGCTGCCCGGAAGAGGTGCCCTTGATCATGGGAGACTCGGCTCAGCTCAGGCAGATCCTCCTCAATCTCATTCTCAACGCGGCGGACGCGGTCACCGGTGGACAGGGACGCATCGACGTCCGCATCGGCACCCTTGAGTGCGACGACACCTTCTTCGAGGAGACGATGCTGAAAGATCCGCTCGCTCCCGGCACCTACGTCGAGCTCGAGGTGCGGGACAACGGCTGCGGGATGGACGAGCAGACCCAGCAGCGTATCTTCGATCCCTTTTTCACCACCAAGTTCACCGGCCGCGGACTCGGTCTCGCCGCTGTCCTTGGAATTGTGCGGGGTCACCGCGGCGCCATCATTATCGACAGCGAGGTCGGGAGAGGCACGAGCTTTCGTATCCTCCTGCCCATCGCCACGACGGCGGCGATGGAGCAGTCGACCGCGAGCCGGCGTATCTCCGGAGCCGCCCCGAGTTCCCCAGCCTCGCCGGAAAAAATCACCGTGCTCCTTGTCGACGATGACGACGGGGTCCGCACCACGATCTCACGACAGCTCATGCGGCTGGGCTTTCAGGTCATCCCGGCGGCGGACGGATTCGAAGCACTCACGCTGGTCGAACGGAGTCTTTCCATGCGCGAGGCGGAGGCGTACGATCCCATCGATCTCGTTCTTCTCGATCTCACGATGCCGCGCATGGATGGTGCCGAGACCTTTGAGAAACTGCATGTCATCGCACCGGACCTCCCCGTCGTCCTCTGCAGCGGCTACTCCGACGAGGAATTGCGCTCACGCTTTGAAGGTAAAGCCATCGCCGGCTACCTCTGCAAACCCTTCGAAATTCAGACGCTGAAAACCGCGATAAGAGAGGCCCTCGATCCCTCGCATGACTCCCATGCGACAGAAGAGGAGCTCTGCGTGCTGGCAGGGTAAAACCGGTCGCCAGCCGCGAATCCCGAATCACGGTGGTCGTCTTCTGAACCGGTTTCCAACTACACCGGTCCACCCGGAAACAAAGAAGTTGCCCTCCCGGAGGCGGATATTCATCATCCGTCTCATGAAGTGGAAATTGCTCCTCTCTGTTTCCTTGAGCGTGACCTGTCTCTCGGCTGTCGATCCGGCCACGCGTGAGAAGGAGTTGGCCTATCTCCGTTGCCTCATCCCGGAAGCGCTCCAGCCCTATGCCCATCTCGAGGTGCCGGGGATCGAGAATATCCGCATCGATGGAGAGGGAACCGACCAGCATCTCGCCCTGCGGGTTTTCCCGGGACAGAAGAAACGCAATGGAGGGACTCGCGCGGAAGTCAGCGTCGATTACCCCTTCAAGTCCGGTGACACGGTGCGCTACTCCTGGAAGTTCATGATCCCGCCGGATTTCAAATCGGACGCACCGAAGAACCGCTGGTGCCTCATCGGGCAATGGCACGATCAACCGGACGAAACCAGGGGAGAAACCTGGGACAACTTTCCCTCACGAAGCCCGACGGTCTTGATCGGCCTCGGGGAACTGGATGGCAAGCCGGCCATCGGTATCAACTACGGGCTGGATCAATCACAACAGTTCGGCCCGGTCTTCATCGAACCTGGAAAGTGGCACTCGCTGGCCGTCGTTATTCAGTGGTCTCAGCAGGAGGATGGCAAAGCCACTTTCTACTTCGATGACATGACCAAACCCGTCACGACGATCACGGGAGCGAACATGCACAACGACTACCAGCATTTCCTGAAGCTGGGCATGTATCGCCATCCGGAAATCGCGACGGACAACTGGATCCACCTCGACAGCGTCGAGATCAGTCACGAAACAAACAGATGAGCGGGACTGTGGCGGCGTTGCCGGCAGAAAAATGGAAAGTTGAGACGACGCGGTCGGGAAGGCAATTCCAAAATTTGCGGCCGATCCTCGTGAAGTTCAGACTCCTTCCCTCTTCCGGCCGATGAGACAATTCCCCAAAGTGCGGACCAGATTTCGCGAGTTTAGCGTGAACGCTCCAATCGTCCGGAAGAAACTCCTAAACGACTGCAGGGTAACTTTGGGAGTCGCACAAACATAGCAGTTGGATAGCTCCGGTCGAAATCGAGTCTTAAAGTGAATAATTCCCTTAATACTATAAAGAGAACCAAAAAGGTGGTAGGTGGCCAGGAGTCCCCACCCCAGAAGTAGACTAGTTCTTTTTCCTTTAAACGCATGAGTGTCTTTCCAAAGAAGAATACACAGCGACACTTCCTCAACCCCTTCAGCTTTGAGCATATCAATGATCCATTTGATCAAAAACGGGATCGCTCCCCGGGGGCCATCCTTCCGCTTTCGATACATTTCGAAGGCCCAGCAGGTTCCTCCGCGCATGGGATTGGCAATGACAAATGCCTCCACGCGCTTTTGACCTTTATCTTCCGCAATGAACAACCGCCGACGCCCGAGGCATTCCGGCTGTAGTTTTCCAACCAGAAACCTCATTTCTTTTGAATAGATCCGATCCCTCAAATCCTCCCGCTGAATCTCGACGAGGACTTCGGAGAGCGACTTCCAGGATTCCTCATCCATTGTCTCCCGACTGACCTCGCGACAGGAAAGACCCATTCGCTGACAAAAGTTGAATTGCCGGCGAACCCATTCGTACGGCTTGCCGGACCAGCTGAGAGACTCCAATTTCAGAGAGGTATCTTCACCCATCTTTGTCACTTGCCACCCGGCCTCTTCGAATAAGGGGCGATCGGATTCTACAATCGAGTAGAAGTTAACAAAGCGACCTGTTTTCCGCGCCAATTCGCCAAGTTGAATGATGATCTGCTTTCGCCTCTCGACCGGAGCGAGAATCCCTCCGAAAATGTGGATGAACGGCCCGAATTCGCTAACAGACATAGCAGCGGAATGATCCGGCGCCAGGTAGCAGAGACGCTGGCGCTCGACAATCAGATAGGAATCAGGAGTCTGACCATGTGTGAACGCAAGCTCTTCCAAGGCGGCAAACTCCTCCGGAGAAAGGGAGTCCACCGGGCGGAATTGCAGAAGTTCATCAACTGATCCTGCACCCCCGATCGCCGCACTGGATTGATCATTCAACTTTGGCATCGTGAGTCCTGCTGACTCCAGGCTTTCTGATTCGTTGTGGTTGCAGGATAGCATTGGAATGGCGGGCGAAGCCGGGAGCTCCAAAACTTACAACAAAGGGCAAAGATCCTCATGCTAATTCTCCTGAAGTCTTTCGATGTCGATCTTGATCGTGGCACAGGGCTCCCTCGAAGACGGGAAGGCGCCCGGAATGCCGAAGGAGATCTGCAGCCTCTGCGCCGACCGGCCTGGCCCGGGAACGAATCGGGAGACAATGCGGACTTTGAAAGCGACTGCTCGGAGCCTGTTGAAGAGGCCTTCTTAAAAAACTGCGCGTTGTTTCTCGACGACCCGGCCTCAGCAGCAAACCCCAAAACCAAATATCTTTTGATCGCTCGTTTCGGAAATTTTCAGCACGCTCCCGGTGCATCCGGCACTGGAGGTCCTGGATGATCTGCTCCGGAAACTACACTACCTCCTTCTCATCATCCAGCTGGTCACTCCGCTGCTCTTAACAATTTTCTCATATATTAACTCAAAACCCAGCTTTTGATAAATAGCCACGTTCTTCGGATCCTCCGTTTTCAGCCAGAATTCATTCATTCCCTGACGGCGCATTTGCTCAATACTTTCATCGATCAACCCGCGACCATATCCTTTGCCCCGCGATGCGTTGTTTACTCCAACGGACCAGATGTAACCGAAGTGATCACCGGCGTGATTCCTTATCCACTTTTCCGCGGCCGCCTCGTGCCTCATCAGGCGAAGGGTTGCTTTGATGCCAATTCGAAAGGGAATGCCCCCCATTCCCGATTTGATTTCATGCGACAAGGTCAGGGGAAAATTTTTACCGGGCAGCCAGATCAAGGCCCCTTCCTGGTCGGGCGTCACTATCACTCCGCCAAACATGGCTGCCGCCGAGGAACAACACCGGTAGATTTGATTTAATTTTTTCCCGGATTGTGCTTCCGGGCACCCTTCAAGAGCAAAACGCATTAATGGATAATTGAGAAAGGAATCGGCTAGGATTTTCGCTGCCTGGATTGAAGTGGACATGGCGCAAAATTAGTTCTTAACCCCTATCGTTTTTCATCAACGGATTGAATGGAGCCGGGCGAGAATAGTTGAACGTGGAGGGCGATCAAGGGAAGGAGATCCCGCTGCAATGATGCGATGTCGGACTGCTAAGCAATGTTACCTACCCTCCGACCTTCTCAAAGCGTTTTCCGCTGGACTCGCCCCAGGTCACCGTTTTCCTTCCGGGGTGAGATTTTACCGTGACTCAGTTTCCCCCGCCTCGAAGGATTACTCCGGCATCGGTATCCTCGTGAGCAATGTCGTCGCGATCGTGTTGGCGATGATCGATGGCTGGGGCCTCGGGCCCTTGATGATCCTCTACTGGGCACAGAGCGTCATCATCGGGTTCTTCCATTTTTTCCGCATCCTCCTGCTCCGATCCTTCTGCACCGAGGGGTTCACCAGCAATGGCCAACGCGTCCCGGAATCCCCGGCGGGAAAATGGAGCACCGCCCTGTTTTTCGCGGTGCACTATGGATTCTTTCATCTCGTCTACCTCATCTTTATCGTCGGCTTTGCCTCGGGCAGTGGAGGAGGCGGGGCCTGGTTCCTTTTCTCCGTCCTCGGATTCCTCTTCGGACACGGGTTTTCCTTTTACCAGAATGTGAAGTCCGATCTCGAACGCCGACCGAATCTGGGGGTGATGATGTTTCTGCCCTACGCCCGCATCCTCCCGATGCATCTCACTATCATCTTCGGGAACATGGTCGGATCCACCACCGTTTCGGTTTTCCTTTTCTCCGGCCTTAAAACCGGAGCTGACTACCTGATGCATATTGTAGAGCACCGGGTTCTGCAAAAGAAGGCGGGGAAGGAGGAGTGAGGTTCTAGATTCCCTGCTGACCCGCTTAAGAAATGAGTTCGCCGGAAAGTCACGACGTGCTTATCCTTCGTCATGATTTCTCCCGCCGATCTCGCTGAACTCCCGGTCGATGAGCGCCTCAAGTGCAGGGAAGTCCTCTGGGCGTCGCTGCGTGTCCCCGAGCCGAACTCTCCGGAGTGGCACGGCCGGGTACTCTCGGAACGCCGCGCGAAGATCGAAAACGGCGAGGCGGCCTACCTCACCGGCGGCGAGTTGAAGAAGAGACTCCAGCGCTGAGGGTCGGGCCTAGCAAAATTTGCAGGGACAGGTTAACTGTCCATTTCATTGGAGCCCGATGTTCCAGAGGCATAAACTCTTCTTTCGCCTACTGATCGAGCGGCTTCGAGTTCTTGCCGGAGGTGGACAACCGAATGTGTCGGGAGTTTTCCGAAGTCCCCGAAGACCAGTTTGTTTTCGGAGTTCTGGCTTTGAAGCGGCGTAACGTTCTGACTCGCGGCACACGCTTCTCGCCGATCCCCCTCGTGAAGATCGCGCTCTTGTCCTGCCGGCATTCCTTTTCCGTTGAGGTTTCCTGATCGCTGGCTGGCAAGCTCGTCGCCGTTTTGCGCCATGGGTCGCGTCGGAATCGCGGGGCCCGCACCCTGACCGTTCATCTCGACAGGTCCGGGAGACTCCCGTGCAATGAATGCTTTCAGTCGGCTGATCTCCCGCATCGCGCTTTCAAGCTGAGTGGTGAGACCCAGGATCGTCGATCTGATGTCCATACCCCGTGGCTCCGGACTCTCCCGTAGATCCACCTCGGTCTGTTCGGCTTCTCTGGCGCGTTCGATCTTCTGTGCACGTTCGGCTTCTCTGGCGCGTTCGATCTGCCGCACACGTTCGGCTTCTCTGGCCTGCTCGATCTGCTTCACTCGTTCGGCTTCCCTGGCTCGCTCGATCTGCTGCGCACGTTCGGCTTCCCTCGCTTGCTCGATCTGCCGCACCCGTTCGGCTTCCCTGGCCTGCTCGATCTGCCGTGCACGTTCGGCTTCTCTGGCCTGCTCGATCTGCCGTGCACGTTCGGCGTCCCTCGCTTGCTCAATCTGCCGCGCTCGTTCGGCTTCCCTCGCTTGCTCAATCTGCCTCACTCGTTCGGCTTCCCTCGCTTGCTCAACCTGCCGCAAACGTTCGGATTCTCTGGCTTGCTCGATCTGCTTCACTCGTTCGGCTTCCCTCGCTTGCTCAATCTGCCTCACTCGTTCGGCTTCTCTGGCCTGCTCGATCTGCTTCACTCGTTCGGTTTCCCTGGCTTGCTCGACCTGCCGCGCCCGTTCGGCTTCCCTGGCTTGCTCGATCTGCTTCACTCGTTCGGTTTCCCTGGCTTGCTCGACCTGCCGCGCACGTTCGGCTTCCCTGGCCTGCTCGATCTGCGGCGCTTCCGTTCCAGGGGTTTGAACGGGTGATGCCATTCTGACCGGTTGCAAGGGGACACCGCTGCCATGAGCCATATCCGGTGTAGTTCTTCTGACGGGAGTGATGGGATAAGTGTTTAAGTGGTCTCCGCTTTCGAAGCCGAAGACATCCTTCAGCGAAACGATTTGGATTGGGCTGTCCCCGTGAAAGGATCCATTTCCCGGCCGGGCAACCAGCTCGATCTGTTCTTCGACCATGACCAGCACGTTTCCGAGCTTCAGATGATCGCCCGGCTTCACTTTTTCCGGGGAGGTCACCCGGTTTCCATTGAGGAAGGTGCCGTTCGTCGATTTGAGATCGCTGATCAGGTAGTCTCCTTCGGGGGTCCGCTTGAGTTCGGCGTGGTATCCCGAGACACAATCAATCTGGATGCTCAGATCGTTGTCGTGCAGGCGCCCGATGCCATGGGAGCCTCCACTGAGAAGCAGTTCTTCAGGTCCAAAAAATGCCTCCGATTTGACGACGAGTTTTAAGGTCATGGCTGGTTCGAGGGGGGTGATTCCCGTTGAAACTCAACCCTTATCAAATTATGGAAATTATGGAAAGAAATAAATTTACAAACTTCACCCTTGGTCCGCTCCGAAAAAATTGTTTTCCTGAACACTCTTTGAAGCAACTCCTTCCCCGCTGCACTTCAATCCCCCGGCGTTGACCCTTCCGCTCCTGAACTTCGACATTCCGATCCCCTGCGGCAGAGGAAGGTCAAGGATCCGACTCAAGAGGGTCGGATCGCGGGGTGAAGAGGGTCGAGTAGGCGACTGGTTCGAGACTTCTTTGTCCCGAAATGTTGCCTGCGCCCGGTCTTAACCGGCGACCCGGGTATCCCTTGTCGCCGGTTCAGATGAATCGATGAAAAATCAAAATGTAATGTTGACCTGACATGAAATCGTGTCAGGATTGCTTTACATTAAGTCACGATTACCTGCCATGCCAACCCCATCGGAAACCAATAGAAAGTATTTCATCCGCGCCGGCCTTTTTCTTGGGGCCTACGTTGCAATGAACGTCGCCGCCATCACCGGGGCGTTCGATGGCATGAAACCTCGCGGTGCCTGGGGATTTTCCCTGGTGGTCGCAGCTCCGATCATCGGCCACATTTGGTCCTATCTCGTCTGGATGCGGGACAGCGATGAATTCGTGCGAATCCTCGCCGCCAAGCGCTTCATTGTCGCCACCGGAGTCACCCTCGCCATCGCCTCCATCTGGGGCTTCATGGAACTCTACGCCAAGGCACCCCACGTTTCCGCCGCGATGGTTTACCCCCTTCTGTGGGCGGCATTCGGAATCGTCTCACCCTTCATCCGCACCTCACACTGATGAAAAACCGCCTCAAGGTGCTCCGCGCGGAGCGGAACTGGACGCAGGAAGAACTTGGCAGGCGCGTCGGCGTTTCGCGGCAGGCGATTAACGCGCTGGAGTCCGAAAAGCACGATCCCTCGCTCGATCTTGCCTACCGCATTGCCAGTTCGTTCCAGGTCCCGGTGGATCAGATCTTTGAAAATCCCCACCGACCCGGCTGACGGAATCCCCTTTCCGTCTTGACTGACATCCGATCGCCTTTTTCCCTCAAATGAAACTCTGTCGGGAGATGTCGGGCTCTTGCCTGACCCGGAGATGCCCGGTGAATACACAGATCGCAGAGGCAACACAACTGTGGCGAAATTCTAGATTCCAGGACTGACCTTTCCACCTATCCATCACCTGAACTCCAGAGAAATTCCATAATCAACTCCATTGAGCATCTCCCGATTGGCAATGACTTCGAAGTAGGTGGAGTCCGGTTTCTCACGAATCTCCGTTTTTACCCGGTTGGCGCATTCCACGGCGAGGATCCATTTTCCGGGTTTCATCGTTCTGACCAATGACTTCACTGAGCCGGCCTCCCGATCGGCAACCTCAGTCGGAATGGTGAGATCCATTTCGCCCTGGTTAAGGTAGAAGTGAAAGTCGAAGCCGGATGCTCCCTCAATCTTGAGGTGCATGGACGGAGTTTCCTCCGGAACAATGATCTCGAAATAATGAACCTGCCCGTCGCCGATCTTCGTGTGGAGAGGATCCTCATCGAGCGTGGATCGATTCATGAGTCTCGTTTCTCCCGGGATCAGCCTCCCTTTGGTTTTTGCCTTGCCCACCCCTTCGAGCGTGTAAAGAAAGCACGCTTCCAGCAGGTCTCGAATCTCCCCGCCGGTTTCTCCCTCGGGGTGTGATCCCACCGAAACCACTCTCCCGTGTTCGTCACTTTTCCGGTAGGACCAGATCGCCGCCCCTCCGTCGATGAGATGACCGGGCACCGAATAGGTCGCGAGCACTTCCACCGCGGGGAAACAGTTGACCTCGTCGAGAGGAATCCAGTTCCCTCCGTTGTGGTAGACATCGGTGACGAGATAGTCTCCTCCGAAATCGTGATAGTGAAGCAGGGGGGAACCGCCCGGTATCACCTGAGACACCTCCTGACTGGAGATGCCCGTATTTTTGGTTTTGTAAGGAAAAATATGCAGATAACCTTCCCGGGCGCCTTCGTTGTCATTGGTGTTGAAGCAGGCAAAGAAGGCACCGGCGCAGGTGCCGCAATAGGCTCCTCCCTCCCGGTTGTGCTGCCGGTATCGTTCGAGGGCGGGTTCGCCGAGTGACAGGCCATGTTTGGTCGCCTGTCCTCCATTCACGTAGATCATCTGAAAACGGGGCGCGCCATCCGAGTAGAGCAGTGTTCCATTGTGATCGCTCTCATCACCCCCGATGATCCGCCGCTGATCCTCCGGGTCGTCGCCTGCATAAAACTCATAGGCCAGTCCAAGCTTGTCTGCGGCGGGGAGATCCCTCCGGCTTGCCAGGCTCACCCCGCCATCCATGAAGAGATCCTTGTAGAAACCCGGTCGGGAGGAGGGTTTGTCAGGGTCGACGACGATGGTCGCCGGTTTTGAATGATCGCCATCCCGGGCAGTTCCTAAATTTGAAATATGTGATTTGAGATCCTCCAGTCTGGAAGCAACCATCCCGGGTTGAAAGTCGGGATACTCGCGTGAGATCCGTTTATAGAGGTTTTCGGCCGCTCGAAAATGGGCGTCCGCGGCGACCCGTTGATCCTGCTCTTCAAACTCCATGGCCTGTATGAGGACAAGGTAGGCCTCATGCCATAAGTCGGTGGCCTCCCGACGGGAAGGTTCCTCGCCCGGAGCAGCCGGAACTAGAGCCATCACTAGCGTCAGAATTAGATGAACCGCTTTCATTTTTGAACGGGTCGCGACCATTGGCCTTCGGAGCGCCGGAGCCGGTTCGGGTTCAACTCTGCCGTGATCCATATTTGGCGGGAATTACCGGAATTTACACGAATTTACAGAGACAGGTCCACTGCCAATTTCACTGGAGCCCAATGCTCCGCAGGCAAACACTCTTCAGCGAGCGAATTCTTTGGAGATTTAGCTTGTCCCTTCGAATTTGATAGATACTTCGAACAGGGTCGATTCACCTCCCTTGGTCCTCCCTGAAGATGAGAAAATTCTGGAGCGCCGGATTATCGGAACCCAAGTCTTTGATGACCTCCTCGATTCGCGGCAGCGATTTCTCCAATTCGGCCCTGGCCTCTTCGGGCCCCTCCCTGGTTAGCAATACCTCAACAAGGAGGTTCGTGGAGGCGCTGAACGCCAGTGCATCCTCGCACCGTTTTCGAAGCGATCTTTCCTGCCATGCCCAAATACCGGCTGAGACGGCTAAACTGATCAGGATTGCGTTCGCCAGCCATCTTCTGTTTTTGGCCATTCTTTATCCTTTAGTTTGTTCCATGAATGCTGAAAACAGGGCATTGTGCAACACGCCCCACCCTCTTCCCGCATGGAACAGAAATTAGAGAGATCAGTCAAAGAATATTCATGCACCCTCAACCTCAACGCTTCTCGAAGGCGGTCACGTCCTACGTTTTATATTTTTTGACTGACCCCGCGGGAGACGGTTATTTGATCCCATCCAGGGCTTTGATGATGTCCCGTGGTTCAGCCCGTTTCGTGTAGTCGGCGTCGAGAAAGGACCAGACGATTTTTCCATTTGGATCGATCACGTAGGTCGCGGCGAGAGGGAGTTCCCGCGTTGACGCCTCCTCACCGTTGTATTCCTTCATGCTGAAGAATCCGGCGTAGTGCTTTTCAACTTCCGGGGTCAGTTCGAAGACGAGTCCATACGCTTCGGCCACTTCGAGGTTGAGATCGGATAGCACGGTGAACCTGAGTTGATTCTTTTCCACCGTCGAGAGTGATTTGTCAGGAAGCTCAGGCGAGAGGGCGATGAGCTGTGCGCCGAGTTCCTCAATCCGGGGGAGGATCTGCTGGTAGGCGGCGAGCTGAATGTTGCAGTAGGGGCACCATCCTCCACGATACCAGGTGAGGACCACCGGTCCCTTTTTGAGTTCATCGGAAAGGGTGACGGCACTTCCCTTCGAATCCGTCAGCGTGAAGTCGGGAGCGACGTCACCAACCGTGGAGGCCGTTTCCACGATTCTGGACTTTGCCACCGCTTCAATGCCTGCCGCGTAGTCGGCACGCTTTTCGGGGGAGGATTTGGCGCTATTCTCCGCTTTCTTCGCGTCGATCGTTTCCTGGAGTGAGGCCGGCTCCGCCGCGACCTGGAATGCGGAGAAAAGGACGGCGACGTGCAGGAAAGAGGTATTCTTCATTCCCGGGTAGACGTTTCATCCTTTGTTCCATTACAAAGACCTTTTCAGACTGACACCGGCGTGAGATCCGTTCACCTGTCTCGAATGGCGCGGTTTTAAGGCCAGCCCCTTCGTATTCGCACTCTCGGAATTCGAAATTCTAGGGCTGACCCCAGCCAGGACTGGCCCCAACCACATTTCATATTTTTTGACTGACCCCATCGACATGATTCCGGTCCAAAAATCAGTGGCATCTCAACCGCCTTTTCCCGGATCCGGCCTTCGGTGTCTTTAATTGTGAGTCAACGCGGCCCCCCGGACACACGAGTTTCAGACTTGTCGTTCGAATCCCAGCAGAGCACACTGGAGTATGGAGTCTGACGAGTTTTCTGGCGACCTTCGAAAGTTTCTCCAAAAGGCTTTTGAAGTTCAAGCATCGGAACCAAAGGAAAGGTTGACCGAGGATCGGCTTCGCGAAATCGCTGCAAGAGCCGGGATCAGCGAAGAGGACTGGCAGGAGCTCTGCGAGGCACTTAGTGAGCACCTTCAAAAAGGCCGGAACTATCTGAAATTCTCCAACTACCCTGACTCGATCATCGAGCTTGATAGCGCAGTGGTGATAGCTCCCTACCGCACCGACGTGCTAATCGATTGCGGGGAGGCTCACTTCCAACACTGGAAGGGAACTGGATCACGTCAATCGAGAGAGCGTGCTCGATCATTGTTTGAGAAAAGTCTGAGGATAGACCCTGGCAATGCTTCAGCAGCAGATCGACTTAGTAATCTGAGACAATCCGAAGAGCGAAAGAAACGGAACGCCAGAAAAGGAGTCTTCGTCGCACTTGCCACACTGGTCCTGAGTGGAGGGGCCTGGATCGCATTGTCTGACTCCTCAAGTGCTGCTGCTTATCCCAAGCCCGAAACAACCCCTCGATTCATCTCTGATCCAAGTGAATCTGACGATACTGGTTCCAGATCGATCCTGACGAATTCTCTCGGAATGCAGTTCGTTCCGGTCCCGGGCACTAGTGTGCTTTTCGGCATTCATACCACTCGAATGAAAGACTATGCCACTTTCGCCGCAGCGAATCCGGGGATTGATTCCTCATGGCGAAGCCAAACCTTTTATAATCATCCCGTGTCGGTTGGTGACAGTTACCCTGTTGTCGGGGTCAATTGGTACGAGTCCGCCGCGTTCTGTGAGTGGTTGAGTGAAAAAGAAGGCCGCGTCTATCGCTTACCGACCGATCGAGAGTGGAGCATCGCAGCGGGACTAGGCGAGCTCGAATACGCTTCAGGCGAAGTTTCTCCGTTGATGCTGAACAAGGATACCGCGGTCTGGCCTTGGGGTGCGGAATGGCCTCCGCCCGACGGGACAGGAAATTTCGCTGACTCGGTCGCCAAGACCCAAATTGCCACTCTTGTTCAGATTCCCGGCTACACTGATGGCTACGGAACGACAGCGCCAGTCATGAGCTTTAAGCCGAACCGGTTTGGACTGTTCGATATGGGAGGGAATGTTCAGCAGTGGTGTCAAGATTGGTATTCGCCCGACAATCTTGATCGCGTTGAGCGAGGAGGTCACTATGGCCTCGGAGGATCAGATGGGAAGGCGCTGAGCTCCACAAGACGTGACCATCATCCGCCACAAGTTCGAACGCCCTACACCGGATTTCGTGTGGTGCTTGAAGCATCATCGGACTGATTTTCCATCTCAAGCCGCCGTTACAGATGTTGCAAATTGCATCGAGTTGGCGACTTGGTTCGTTCTACCCTCGAGCGACATCACTGCGTTGGCAACTGGAGTACCACGCGCTTCCCGCCGCGCAGGACGCGGAGCCAGGGTCCGGGGGATGAAACGCGGGCGGAAAATAGAGTGTCTGTCCCTTAGAATTGATCGATCACTTCAGGTCCCCGGAGTCATGACTTTACCTTGAGAAGTAGAAACGATACAAATTCCTCCATGTCCGAGGCTGCTCAGATGGGTAGCTTCAAGGAGCTGATGGAATTGGAGAAGCCGAATCTTGGACCCATGACGAAGTCTCGAAAATTTGCGTGGCTCTCCCTTGTGCTATTCGTCGTCGCGGTTGTCGTTGCGTTGGGGCTTTGTCGACCGTCTTACACGACAGGAGAGCTTGCCGAGGGGCGGGGTGTCCCCGGAAAATTCGCGGATTTGGGGGACTTCGGTGGTCACGGGCAGTATTGCTACAAGTGGGTGTTCCCTTCCCAGCGTTTCATCGCAAGGATCGAACGTTTCTCTCAAGATGAGTTTTTGGCGTTCTCAGAAAAACATGATGGAGATGAATTCGAATGCTATGCGACGGAATTGATAAGCTTTAAAAAATTTATTGGGGAGTTTTCCGGGGAATGTCGAATTGAATTCGAAGATTTTGAAGACCAGGAGTTGGGGTATTTGGGGAGTTGCGGCTTTGGAGGACACGGAACATTGATGTATTTCTACTTTAAAGAGAGGATGGTGATGTTCATCCTTGGAACGAAGGCCTTCTGATCCCGTTCTTTTGAGCTCCAATTCTTCAGCCGCAGCTCAAACCTCGATCCGCGCAGAAGTTTGCAGGGACAGGTTCACCATTTGCTACCGTATCGACGGTGACCTGGTCATACAGAAAACCGAGCCGCCGGAGTAGGGTATCACGATTGAGATTCGTCCGCTCGGTCTCATCGGGTTCTTCCACGAGCAGGTGGAAGTGGTTGGACATAATGCAATGGAGCCGCCGAAGGGGCGGCGGCGACATAGACTGCCCGTCAGGGCAGCCCTAAGGGTCGATGGGCGAGGCTTCGGCCCATCGATCAGTAGGTGACGACCCGGAGCCCGAGGAAGGCTTCGAGCTTGCGCATCAACGCGACAAAGTGCTCACGCTCTTCATCACCGAGGATGAATTGCCGGTCCACGACTCGGGAAAGGCAGTGGTAATAGCTCAGGCCCTCGCCTCTGATGCGCGATTGTCTCATCGGAGCCGAATAATGCACATCTGAACACTGTTAGGCAAGCCGATTGTTTGGAGATTTAACCTGTCCCTTCGAATTTTTAATTCGTGACGTTGTTCCATCGGGGTGGGTGTTCTCCAAGGCATCCGCCCTGAAAGTGTCACCCATGTCCCCGGTCAAGGTGTTACCCTTGTCGCCGGTTCATACCAATATGCGTTGACGCTCACTTTGTGACCGCACGGGATCGGAGGCGAAAAAACTTTCGAGTCACGGATTCTGCCGAGATCATCGCGCTGTCCTCAAAGCCTTCCCGAGTGATCGGCGACTCGGAAGGAGTCCAACTTCCCTCTTCTAGGGATGTCGATTCCTCCAAGACGTAGGCATCTGCCATCGGCCATGTCAGCATCACCGTTCCGCCGGAATCGGCGCCCAGTGAAAGGTCGGGCTGAATGGCAGTTTCGATCAGGCCCGACGTGTTTCCTGCGGCGTCTTCGGCAAAGGCCCGTATTTGCGACCGATCATCAAGAGAAAACAAAAGCGGAACCGTGTAAGGCTGAACAACACCTCCATTCAAACTGTAAAACAGGCCAGGAGCGGGTTGACCACCGTCCTCGCTTGTAAGACTGACGGTAATCGTCTCTCCGGAGAGACTGAGTTGGAGTGAGATCCGCGGCTGCTCGATGTCAACAGCTCCACCGCCAGAAATGTTGTGAGAAGGCGTCACCATTTCATCGACATCGAAAGCACCGTCACCGTTCTCATCCAGCCTCAAGGTCGAAATCTGTGCGGAGGTGAGTTCCAACTGCCAGACGGCTTCATTCGGCGCAAATCGGTAACGGCGAAGGGTATCGGCGATTCCTTCGGAGTCAAACTTGATGATTTCGATTTCCAAGGACTCACTTCCGGAACTGGGTTCGATCAAGAGTTGGTTATCTGCGTTGAACTCGATTGTGACCCAAGGGTCATCACCACCATAATGAATATCTACGCCCGGGATCTTTTCCGCGGCAATACTACTCAGCTGGGTGTTTTCCTGTCCAAGAGGATCCCGTATTCGCACATATCCAGCACCGAGGATGACGACTTTCATCCGCCCGACAGCAACTGAAGCAGGAGAATCTTGTATTGCCAGCCTCGCAGAGGCCTCGCTCGTATCCACCACAGTGGCAGGAATAATCCCTGAATCCAAAAACTCAGATATGATTTCCCAAACTCGTTCATTCTGCATTATCCCGTTGTGATCAACCTTCTCCTCGTCGGGGTGGGTGAGTTTTGTCAAAGCGGCTGCGGAGGCTCGATAGTTGGATGTACGTGCGGCGCTGAGTTCAGGAACAGTTCCATCGCCGTTTCCATATTCCTGTTCGAAGACCGCTGTTCCCGTCAGCGTCACATTCACTCCCAGTAGTGTTCGCGGTCTGGATTTGGTGCAGATTGTCGTCTTTGGAGTTGGTTGCGAACCGTAGAGATGAAGGGTGGGGACGTAGATCCCGTTAGTTACGTCCAGTGATGAATTGCCTTGTTGACCGGAATGAAAACCCGTGTTGTTGACTGATGGAAGCGGAATCCATGGTTCCCAAAGGCGCACGAGCTCATCGAGGACAGGCTGATAACTTAAACCAGTAAAAAGATTATAGCCCAATCCGTCGCCATTCAGATCGAATCCATTTTCACCAAGAACACTGGAACCACCTCCTGCGAAGTAATCGCTGCTGGGAAGCAGCTCATGCACCGCCGGGAGCGTTGCAAACGTCACTTTCGTATATTTTCGATTGATGAGGTCGGGAAATCCAGCACCCGCATCATCGTAAAAATCACCCGTCAACATTCGGTACACAGCTTTCGGGGCCCCCCAGTATGGGGCAGCGACAGAAACAACCTTTCGCACATCAGCAGATGCATCGCCCGGATAGTCGAGAAAATATCGCCGCATCAGGAGACCGCCCATACTATGCGTCACGATGTCGACCTTGCTTCCGCCATGGAGCGCTTTAATACGCATGATGTATTGTCGAAGTGTTGAAGTGTGAGCGGCACTGCTCTTCCGCCAGTCGTAAGGGAAGGGGAAAAAGGTAGGCTTGGGCAATTGGGGATAGAGCGTTGCTTGATCTAGCATGTATGTGGATGTCAGCCGATCAGGCTCACGGGACAAATCAAACAAGATATATTTGGTTCCATCAACGGGAGTGAAATGGTCGACAAACTTGTTGTAGAAGTCTTTGCCATAAGCCTGCATCACGAGTGCGACAGCTTTCTTGTTGTCAGTTCCCCCAGCGAGCGCGAGTTCGATGATGTTAGCTGGTAATATTGTCGGCCAAAGCTCCCTGTAGGGCGCCCCTCCTTCAAGGACGCTGCCCGCGATGCCCGGAATGAATACGATAGGATTTCTTGCTAAAGAGAATACTGAAGTGGTAATATCAGACTCTGCTCCGTTCGTTGACCACGAAAATCCCGAAACTGCGAGTCTTTGATTGGGAGAAAAAGCAAGTGCCGTTCCCCAAAATGATGTAGACGATTCAGATTCGTAATTGTACGTGAACTCAGGTTCAGGATCATTTAGTGAATGTTTTATCAAACAGATTTTCTGCGCACTTTCATTATCAAGATCGCGAACGTGCCCTAGAACAATGGTGCTGTTCTCGCTCGAATTTACAACTGAGACGCCACCCCCGTTCGAATGCGCCTCGTCAGTATCCTCGAAGCGCCACTGGATAGATCCGGATTCTGAATAACTAATTGTAGTAATCCTGGAAGAAACATCTTCGAAAACCGTTCCTGCGACAGTCGCAATTCCCTCGGAGTTCACCGTGATGTCGGATGCTGTTGCACTTTTACCGGATGCGAGGAGCTCAGCGTTGCTCCAAACGATTGCTCCGTTCGCTCCGTTAAGGCAAACGGTGCAAATCGTACCTTGTCCGTCGAAAACGATTTCCCCCGTAACAAAAACATTTCCGTTAGCAGAAATGAATCCATCAACGGGTATTGCGTACTGTGACCCGTTTACGTTGTGTCTAGTCTGCCACACGACACTACCATTTGTTCCGTTGTATTTTGTCACGAGGAAGTCTCTACGTATGCCACTCCCTATTGATGACCCGACAACTATGATGTTATCGTCCTCATCTACCAATGCGCAATAGCCGTGGTCCAGGGAAAAGGAATTTGTGGGGCCGTCGTAGGTACGCTGCCAAATGATTTCTCCAGTCGCACCGCTCAGCTTTAGTGTGAGGATGTCGGTGTTATTGGGGCCCGACTGCTGAAATCCGACTACAAACACGTCACCATTGCTGTCAGTTTTAATTGAATTCCCATAAGTGGAATAGTGGCGATCGAGTCGATTCGTCCAAATTGCCGAGCCATCTGTTGCATTGTATTTTATAACCACACAATCAACTATACTTCCTTCTCCGCTGGACGATCCAGTTACAAAGACGTTGTTTTCACTGTCAATAGAGATCGAATAGGGCGAGTCGCCGTCGTGTTGCGGACCGTCATATATGGACGACCAAATCAGACCTCCATCCGCCGCGGAGTATTTTGCTGTGTAAAAATCTTCTCCATTTCCACCGCGTCCCATTTTTCCTGTGACTATTACATTTTCATCCCCGTCGAATGCAACGGCAACGGCCCCGTTGCCCCCCGGCAATACGCTTTCGGCTGTTACATGCCAAACGTCGGTGATTCCGCCCATGAGAGAGGTTGCACTTAGTGAGGTTATAAGAAGAATCACTGCAAAATATGGATTCATGCCTATGGAAGGAGATGGATTCTCGTCGATTCTTTTACCGTCAATGTATCAAACGGACAAGATCTAGTTCGTTACGATTTCCCTCGGTAAACGGAGGAGTCAGGAATCACCCCAAAACCCCATTCAACACCGCGCTCGGTCGCATCGCGGCCTCGACCAACTTCTCATCCGGATGGTAATACCCGCCGATCTCGACCGGCTTGCCCTGCACCGCAATCAGCTCCTCAACGATCACCTTCTCATTGCTCGTGAGCGCCTCCGCCATCGGCATAAACTCCGCCTTCAACTCCGCATCCTCAGTCTGCTCCGCGAGAGCCTGGGCCCAGTACATCGCGAGGTAAAAATGACTGCCGCGATTATCAATCGTGCCGAGCTTCCTGCCGGGCGAACGGTCCTCATTGAGGAACTCGCCGGTGGCGGCGTCGAGGGTTTTCCCGAGCAGCTTGGCTTTGGCATTACCGGTGACCTCACCGAGGTGCTCCAGTGAAACAGCGAGGGCGAGGAACTCTCCCAGTGAATCCCAGCGCAGGTAGTTCTCCGCCACAAACTGCTGCACGTGCTTCGGCGCGGAACCGCCGGCACCCGTTTCGAACAGACCGCCGCCATTCATGAGCGGGACGATGGAGAGCATCTTCGCGCTCGTGCCGAGTTCGAGGATGGGGAAAAGGTCGGTGAGGTAATCGCGCAATACGTTGCCGGTCACAGAGATGGTGTCCTCACCCTTGATGAGCCGGTCGAGGGTGTAGATCGTCGCCTCGGTCGGGGCCATGATCTTGATCTCAAGTCCCTCGGTATCGTGATCACCGAGATAGCTGCCGACTTTTTGAATGAGTTCGGCATCGTGGGCGCGGTTTTCGTCGAGCCAGAAGACGGCGGGACTGCCGGTGGCGCGGGCGCGGGTCACGGCGAGCTTCACCCAGTCGGCGATGGCGGCATCCTTGGTCTGACAGGCGCGCCAGATGTCACCGCCGGCAACTTCGTGTTCGATGAGAACGGTGCCCGAGGCATCGACGACGCGGACCTTGCCCTCGCCGGGGATTTCGAAGGTCTTGTCATGTGAGCCATACTCCTCGGCCTTCTGGGCCATGAGTCCGACATTCGGAACGGTGCCCATGGTGGCGACGTTGAAGGCTCCGTGCTCTTTGCAGAAATTGATCGTCGCGTCGTAGACGCCCGCGTAGCTGCTGTCAGGGATGACGGCGAGGGTGTCCTGCTCCTTGCCGGCCTTGTTCCACATGCGGCCCGAGGTGCGGATCATCGCGGGCATCGAGGCATCGACGATGACGTCGCTGGGGACGTGGAGATTGGTGATGCCGAGGTCCGAGTTGACCATGGCGAGGTCGGGACCGGAGGCATAACAGGCGGCGATATCGGCCTCGATCTCCGCTTTTTTGGCGTCGGGCAGGGTCGCAAGCTTGGCGGTGAGGTCACCGAATCCGTTGCGGAAATCGACCCCGAGTTCCTTGAGGGTGTCACCGTGCTTTTTAATGAGGTCTTTGAAATACACCTCAACGGCGTGGCCGAAGATGATGGGGTCCGAGACCTTCATCATCGTGGCCTTGAGGTGGAGGGAAAAGAGGATCCCCTCCGCCTTCGCCGCGGCGACCTGTTTCTCGAGGAAGGAGACGAGGGCCTTTTTGCGCATCACGGTGCCGTCAAAGATCTCCCCGGCGAGAAGCGGGGTGGCTCCCTTGAGGGTCGTGACGGTGCCGTCGGCGGCGACGAACTCGATTTTGACCTCGGTCGGCTCGTCGACGGTGACGGATTTCTCGTTGGAGAAAAAGTCATCCGCGCTCATCTGGGCGACGCGGGTTTTGGAATCGGCGGACCAGGCGCCCATGGAGTGCGGGTTCTGGCGGGCGTATTCCTTGACCGCCTTCGGGGCACGGCGGTCGGAGTTGCCCTCGCGGAGGACGGGGTTCACGGCGCTGCCCTTGACCTTGTCGTAGCGCGACTTGATGTCCTTCTCCTCAGCCGTGGTGGCTTCGTCAGGATAGTTCGGGAGGGCGAAGCCCTGGGACTGGAGCTCGGCGATGGCGGTCTTCAACTGCGGCACCGAGGCGCTCACGTTGGGGAGCTTGATGATATTGGCCTCGGGCTTCGTGGCGAGCTGGCCGAGTTCGGTGAGGGCGTCGGAGACCCGCTGGTCTTCCTTCAGAAACTCGGGGAAACCGCAGAGGATGCGACCGGCGAGGGAGATGTCACGCGTTTCCACCTTGATGCCCGAAGACTTCGTGAAGGCCTGGATGATGGGCAGGAGTGAGTAAGTCGCGAGAGCCGGGGCTTCGTCAGTCTTCGTGTAGATGATCGTGGGTGCGTTGGACATGGTCGTGGAAGCAGATAAGAGGACTTTGCCCGCCTCAAGGCAGGAGGGTGCTTGATAACCCACGGCGGGGGCAAAATCAACACTCACGGGAGCCTCTCCCCGACAGGAAAGCGCCCCCGGCGGGCGGCGGGGCCGGCAGGGCCCGGAAATCCCGTGGCCACGGGCGAAACAGGGTTGGCCCGGAGAGTGAACCGGGTTGAGTCCAAAAGGTCTCCGACAAACCATTTGAAAGCCCCTGCTTTTCTGTCATCCTCCCAAGGCCCATTTTGAAGCAGGGGCACCCTGGTTATGCCTAGAGAAAGGAAAAAAGCAATCCTCGCCCTTGAAGACGGAACCGTGTTTCACGGCATCGCCTTCGGCGCGGCGACCACTCAGACGGGTGAAGTTTGCTTCAATACCTCGATGACCGGGTATCAGGAGATCCTGACCGACCCGTCCTATCGGGGCCAGTTCGTGACGATGACCTGCCCCCTCATCGGGAATTACGGGGTCAGCAAAGCCGACGCCGAGAGCAGCGCGATCCACGTGCGCGGCTTTGTCATCGAGGAACTCTGCGATGTCCCGAGCAACTGGCGCAGCGAGCTTTCGCTCCATGAATACCTCCTCGAGGCCGGAGTCCCCGGCATCGAGGGCATCGACACCCGGGCCCTCACGAAACGGCTCCGCGTCGCCGGGGCGATGCGCGCGACCCTGTGCACCGACGGCAGTCTCGATGCCGATGCGGCGGTGGAAGCGGCGCGACAGGCACCTCCGATGGAGGGATCCGACTTTGTGAAGGAAGTGACCACTCCGGAGGCCTATCACTGGGATCCGGACGGCAAGCTGAGCCGCCAGTGGACCATCGTCAATCCGGCCCTCTCCGAGATCCTCGAAGAGAGCGACGGCCAGGTCTACCACCCTCTCGGAGACCCGAAATACCGCATCGTCGCCTACGATTTCGGGATCAAACTCAATATTCTCCGGAGCCTGCGCCAGAAGGGCTTTGAAGTCGAAGTCGTCAATTCCCGGACGCCTGCCTCGGAGGTGCTCGCCCGCAATCCGGACGGTATTTTCCTCTCCAATGGCCCCGGGGATCCGGCCGCGCTGGACTATATCCACACCGAAATCAGGCAGATCGTGGAGAAAAAGCCGATTTTCGGGATCTGCCTGGGCCATCAGGTCCTCGCCCACGCCTTTGGCGGAACGACCTTCAAACTTAAGTTCGGCCATCGCGGCGGGAATCACCCCGTCAAGGACCTCCGGTCCGGGAAAATCGCCATCACCGCCCAGAATCACGGGTTCGCCGCGGACGGAGACTCCCTCCCCTCCCATGTCGAGGTAACCCATATCAACCTGAACGACGGCACCGTCGAGGGCATGAGACACCGGGATTACCCCGTCTTTTCCGTCCAGTATCACCCCGAAGCGGCCCCCGGACCGAATGATGCCTCCTACTTCTTCGATGAATTTGCTAATCTCATTGATCAATCCCGCTAATCCGTAGTAAAATCACCCCGCTATGGCAACCATCACCATCTACGTCCCCGATCAGGAACCCCTCGAACTCGCTCTGGACGGTTATGAGCAGGTAACCATCGGTCGCGGACCCGACAACGACATCGTCCTCGACCATGTCTCCATGTCCGGATCCCACGCGATCATTTTCAACATTGGAGGAACCTATCAACTGCAGGATCTGAACTCCACGAACGGAACCTTTTTGAACGGGGTTCCCGTGACCGAGGCGATGCTCACCAACGGATCCCGCATCAATTTCGGCAACGTCGAAGCGGTCTTTCAGGACGAAGCGGCGGTCGAGGACACCTTCGGCAACGATTCGGGCGGCAGCGGCTACGCGAGCGGTCACCTTGCTGATATCGCGGAAGTATCGAACCGCCCGGCGGGATTTGTTGACCTTTCCCCCATCGAAAAAGTGGTCAAAAAGAACACGCTGGGGCTCGTCGCCACCATCGTGGGAGCCATCGCGATTCTCGCCGCCATCGCTCTCGTGGTCCTCTCCGCGATGATGAAGGCAGCGTAACTCCAGACCTCCACACTTTCGCCTTTTGAACGCTCATTTTTCTCCCGCCTGATCCGTGGGTCAGTCTTCGTTCTGCACTTGTAGTTGGACCGACGGCGCTTTGCTTCCGGGAATGTTATTGTCTTGAACACTGAATTTTTATGTCGAATACCATCGTGATTGGCGCCCAGTGGGGCGATGAGGGTAAGGGGAAGATCGTGGATCTTCTCACCGAGAAGACCGATGTCGTGGTGCGCCCCCAGGGCGGCAACAACGCGGGTCATACGGTCATCAGCGAAGGGATCCAGTATATCCTGCACCTCATTCCTTCAGGCATCCTCTGGCCCGGAAAACTCTGTGTCATCGGCAACGGGGTGGTGATGGATCCGATCGCCCTGCTCAAGGAGATCGATGGACTGATCGAAAAAGGGATCGCGGTCTCGCCGGAGAACCTGCAGATCTCGAACCGCGCCCACCTCGTCATGCCTTTCCACCGCGAGATGGACGCCTATCGCGAGGCAAGCCGCGGCGCGGGCAAAATCGGCACCACCAAACGCGGCATCGGCCCGACCTACGGCGACAAGATCGACCGCATCGGTTTCCGTCTGCACGATCTCGTCGGAGACCCGGTGAGCTTCACCGAGCGGCTCTACGCCCGTATTGCCGAGTGCAACATTCTCTTTGAATCCGTCGGGATGGAGAAACTCGACGCGGCCGCGATCGCCAAGGAACTGCTCGCTGCGGCGGAACGCCTCACCCCCTATTGCTCCGACACCGTGGAAATCCTCCACCGCGCCATGAAGGAGGGACGCTCGCTCCTTTTCGAAGGCGCCCAGGGCACCTATCTCGACATCGATCAGGGCACCTACCCCTACGTGACTTCCTCCAACACCACCTCGGGCGGAGCCTGCACCGGATCGGGCGTTCCCCCGCAGAAGATTGATCGCGTCGTCGGGGTGACCAAGGCCTACACGACCCGGGTCGGCGAAGGACCTTTCCCGACGCAGAACGACGATCTCGCTGATCGCTTTCACAAGATGGGCCGCGAGTTCGGTGCCACGACCGGACGCAAGCGCCGCTGCGGTTGGCTCGACCTCGTCCTCGTGCGTTACGCGGCGATGGTGAACGGATTTAACGAGCTGGCCATCACCATTCTCGACGGTCTCGACGACTGCGCCGAGATCCCAGTGTGCACCCATTACGAACTCGACGGCAAAAAACTCCTCCTCCCGCCGGCTTCGGCCAAGGATTTCCAGCGGGTCGTGCCCGTGTATGAGACCCTCCCGGGTTGGCAGACCGACACCACCGGTGTAACCCGCTACGAGGATCTCCCGGCCAATGCCCTCGCCTACCTTGCCCGCATCGAACTCGAGACCGAAACGCCCGTGACCATGGTTGGTGTCGGGCCGTCACGGGACCAAACCATCATACGCTGAGCGCCTCCGCCGCTCATCCCGCCATGGCTGTGCTAGATCCCGATAAAGAGATCCCGCAGCACATCGCCATCATCATGGATGGCAACGGACGCTGGGCCAAAGCGCGCAACCTCGCGCGCCGCGACGGTCACCGGGCGGGTGCGGAATCGGTTGAGCAGTGCCTCAAAGCCTGCGGTGATCTCGGGGTGAAATATCTGACCCTCTACGCCTTCAGTTCCGAAAACTGGAAACGTCCCGAGGCGGAGGTCACCGCGCTCATGGGATTGCTCGCGCAATTTCTGAAGGAGAAGACGCCGAGTCTGATGAGGAACAACATCCGCCTTCAGGTGATCGGGCATCTCGCGCGACTTCCCCTGAAGAACCAGAAACAGCTTCAGGACTCGATCGCCAAAACCGCTCAGAATGACGGCCTCACCCTCATCGTGGCCCTGAGCTACGGTTCCCGCGAGGAGATCGTCGACGCCGCGAAGCGGCTCATGGAGGAAGCGAAGGCCGGCACGATCAATCCGGCGGACCTCAATACGGAGACGTTTTCCCGATACCTCTACACGGCAGGCACTCCCGACCCCGATCTGCTCATCCGCACGAGCGGGGAGTTCCGCGTTTCCAATTTTCTCCTCTGGCAGATCAGCTACGCCGAGATCGTCATCACCGAAACGCTCTGGCCGGATTTCCGGCACGACCATCTCGTGGACGCCATCGCCGAATATCAGCGAAGGCACCGGCGTTTTGGGGGTTTGTGATCAGATGACACGCTGGACCGATTTGGGCCGGTGTATGGCCTCAGATTTCTTGACGACAGTCCGGAAATCGCTTCCACTATTCAGAATGCATTGTTGAAACTTAAGATTTCTAAGAAGCACCCTTGAAAAACTGTTCATTTGAACTAGGTCTAATAATGCAGAAAACACCTCCAGTGAATCCATTGAAAGTTTCGGCGCTCTTCGCGGGCATAGGCGGGGTGGAACTTGGACTCGCAAGATCGGGGCACGAAACGCGTTTGCTCTGCGAATGGGACCCCTCCGCACAGTCCGTGCTGAAGCACCAGTTTGGTAACATCCCACTCGTCGGCGATGTTCGCGACCTCGACAACCTCCCCAAAGAAACGGAATTGTTGACCGCAGGATTCCCATGCCAAGATCTTTCCCAGGCGGGAAAGACAGTTGGAATCACTGGCGGTCGATCTGGACTGGTTGGTGAAGTGTTTCGCCTCCTGGAGCGCCACGAGACTCCTCATGTGCTTTTAGAGAATGTCCCCTTCATGCTCCAACTGGACAAGGGAGCTGCAATGCGACACATAACGTCGCGATTGGAAAATCTTGGTTACTCGTGGGCCTACCGCGTTGTCGATTCACGTGCCTTCGGTCTTCCGCAGCGGCGGCAACGTGTCTTTCTCCTCGCATCCCGCGAGTGGAAACCGGAAGAATTGCTTTTTCAGGAAGACGCAGGGGATTATGAAATCATTGACCATCGCGGCAGGGCCTGCGGATTCTACTGGACTGAAGGTGTTCGCGGTCTCGGATGGGCAGTGGATGCCGTTCCAACATTGAAGGGTGGCTCAACGATCGGCATTCCCTCACCTCCGGCGATTTGGTTCCCGAGCGGACTAATCGCAACTCCCGATATTCGTGACGCCGAACGGATGCAGGGCTTCCCGACAGACTGGACACTACCCGCCGCAACATCCGGCAATCGGAATTCCAGGTGGAAACTTGTTGGAAATGCTGTGACGGTGAATACAGCAGAATGGATTGGATCTTGCCTAATCAGAAAACCTCAAGTTCCGACTTTGCTCCCGCTCCCCTTCGATACCTTCCGTTCGTGGCCTAAAGCTGCCTTCGGCGCGCCGGGCGAAGGGCGGTTTGAAATGCAGGTCTCGATGTTTCCACGCCATCGGAAACGGGTGCCGCTCGAACGATTTTTGAAGTATAGTCCCGTACCGCTTTCCCACCGTGCCGTCTCCGGATTCACTTCACGGCTCCTATCGGGCAGCCTGAACTACCCGGACGAATTCATGGAAGACCTCATCAGACACAAGGAGAAAATGGCTCCGTCGGCCCCGGCAATGCCTGCCGCGTGATTCTAATGATTCGAGGCGATCAGATCTACGTGCGCACGATCACTGCCACAGCGATTCCCAGCGGAGTCGGCACCGCGAAACGCAATTGGCAATACCATTCCCGCAGCGATGCCCACAGCAAAGCGGCGTGTTGGGGTATCGTCTTCGACCTCCTCACTTCGTGCCCGCTCCTGCGGGAACATGTCGAAGCCGGAAAAGTCGGGTTCGGAATCAATCACGAAATGCGCGACTTTCGAATGAACCGGAAGAAGGATCTGGACCTCGTCATCTGCTCCCTAAACGGAGAGATTGAGGACGAAGCTGAGAGCTTTACGGATCTGGTGGCCCGATACAGCATCGCCCTAGATCCCTCCGATATCGAAGCCCTCGCTTTGCTGCCATCCCTGAAACGCGGCTCAGTCGGCTCCGTACTCATCGCGCTTGAGGCGAAAGCCTGCATGACCGCGCACATCAAAGCCTGCCCGCGCCTCTATGACGAACTTTCCTCATCCTTCCAAACCATTCTTGGCGACACGAAGAATGCGGTCGCGGCAGCATTCGTGACGATCAATGCAGCGTCCGAATTCGTCAGCCCCGTGCTAAACAAGGACACGAAGAAGAACGCCGCACTCAAGATCTCGGAGCATCAACAGCCTAAGGCCGCCAAGCGCGTTCTGGAGAAGATCAAAGAGCTGCCTAGGCGCAGTGGAGAGGATGGAATTGGTTTCGATGCCCTCGGAGCACTCTTCGTTGATTGCCGCAACGACGGCACCGACGTGAAGATTGTCGATGCGCTGCCGGACGGAACCGCTGTCGATACAATTCTGACGTATCAGGCGATGATCAATCGGATTGCTTCGATGTATTCCTCGCGATTCCGGGCGGTGTGAGATGTTTAGCAGGTTAGCCGGATAGACACATGAGAAAGGCCACCGCCGAAAGAATCTCAAGATATTTTAAGGCACGTGCCTCTGCAGAAGGCTCACGCTTCACCATTAAGCGGCTCCGCGGGCCACTGGACGGGTTTCATCAGTGGGCTGACGGCAAGCGGCTCATTTCAGCTTATGAAATCCGGCGGGACGACGGAGAGGTAATTTACTGCTTGTTAATCGATTGGCGTGAATCAGCTGAATGGTACTTAGTCCTGTGCTCCCAGATGACCCACGCTCCTCTCTCTGAATTGTGGCGAGAGACTCAACATGATGACATCGTCAGTTTGGCATGGCGTTACCAGCCTACCAAGCGCGACGGACGTAACGGCGACAGGGTTGCTTACTTCCGCCGCCACGTCGGCGATACGACACTCCAGGTTTCCGTTCCTGACCCTGACGAGCAGAGCCTGCGATTCATAGAGGATCTGTTCGACCTCCTCGAAAACCGATTAAAGGCTGATGAGCTGAGTCTGGACGAACCTGAGACGCGCGAGACCTTTCCAGAAGGAGAAGCTTTCGAGCGCCGCCACCTTTTGCGCGAGCGCAACTCAACTGTAATCCGCCTTGCGAAAGCTCGTGCGATGAAAACTGGCGCGCTTGTTTGCCAGATCTGCAAGTTCGACTTTGAGCAACGATATGGCGTCGTAGGCCATGGTTACATCGAAGGGCATCATACAATTCCGGTTAAAGACCTTCAAAAGGGATCTCAGACAAGAGTAGAGGATATTGCCCTTGTGTGTTCGAATTGCCATCGAATGCTTCACCGTAAACGACCATGGCTCACCATGCTTGAACTTCGCGCCTTGGTCGTGCCTAAAGACAGCGAATAAAGAAGGTTGTTTTGCAACTGCTTCGACGTGGCCTGAAACATGTCATTGGCGACTGGATTTCCTGCGATTGAATCATCTCGGACACACGCGGTCACGAATTCGTTGTTTCCCATCAGACCAGTCCGCGACACTCGTTTTGCCGCTATCCAGACGAGCTTGCCTTGCCGCAAGAACCTCCCCGTGCCAAGCCGGCGATTCAACCTCGGAATCGTGGCAAGTGAGATCGTCCCAAATTGCCTCCATCGCCCGGATCTTTTCCGCGACAGACATCTGATCGAGTGGGAGAACCGCTTCCATGGGTATGACCATAAATCAGATCTGGAAAACGTTCCAGCAGGAATCACCGAAAGCTCACCCCAGCTCCCCGAGCTCAACCCAACGTCTTTCCTCCCAGCTCCGTATCCCCGCCTCGGCGAGCTGGACGCCTTTGGCGCCTTCCATGAGGTCAAAGTGATAGGGCTCGTCGAGGACGACGTGACGGATGAAAAGCTCCCACTGGATCTTGAAGGCGTTGTCGTAGACGGTCGTGTCGGGGACCTCCTGCCAGCCCTCGTAAAAGTTGATGGGTTGTTCGATGTCGGGATTCCAGACCGGCTTCGGAGTGGTTCCGAGCGACTGGACCCAGCACTTGCGGAGCCCGACAGTGGCGGATCCATGAGTGCCGTCGACATTCATGACAAAGAGATCATCGCGACGCACGCGGACGTCCCAGGAGCTGTTGAACTGGCAGACGATCCCGTTCTCAAGCTGGAAGGTCGCGTAACAACTGTCGTCGGCGGTGCACTCGTAGGGCTTGCCGCTCTCGTCGATGCGCTCGGGAATGTGGGTCGCGCCCAGACAGGAAACGCTCTCAATTTTCCCGAAGGTGTGATCAATGAGATACCGCCAGTGACAAAGCATGTCGACAATGATCCCGCCTCCGTCCTCCTTGCGGTAGTTCCAGCTCGGTCGCTGGATCGGCTGGTCGGCGTCGTGACCGGTGAAGACCCAGTAGCCGAACTCGCCCCGCACCGAGAGGATGCGTCCGAAGAAGCCCTGATCGATCAGCGTCTTCAGTTTTCGAATTCCGGTAAGCCAGAGCTTGTCCTGCACGACTCCGTTTTTCACGCCGGCCTCGCGGCAGAGTCGGGCGAGACGAATCGCTTCGCTCGTTTCGACAGCGGTTGGTTTTTCACAGTAGATCGCCTTGCCTGCCTTAACCGCCATCTCAACGAAGCGGGCGCGGTGCAGAGTCGAGCTCGCGTCGAAAAAGATCTTGTTGTAGTCATCGGCAAGGGCCGCGTCGAGGTCGGTTGTCCAGCGCTCGACCCCGTGTTTGGCGGCGAGCTCACGGAGCTTGTTTTCACTGCGTCCCGTGAGGATGGGATCGACCTGGATGACAAGGTCGGGTGAGACGCGGATACCGCCCTGAGCCCGGATCGCGAGGATGGAGCGGACAAGGTGCTGATTGGTGCCCATGCGTCCGGTGACGCCGTTGAGGATGATGCCGATTTTCATGGTTGGGTCGGGCGCGGAGCGCCCGGTGAAAGGTGAAAGGTGAAAGGTGAAAAGGTTTGGGGTTCGCGGGGCTGGTGCCCCGGTGATTTGACTAACAATGCTCTACATATGCCTGCTTGATACGATCGAGGAACTCATCCTGGTTCTTTGACCACCAGCGGGGGGAGAAGATCTCGACTTCGTTGAATCCGGTAAAGCCGGTCGCCTCGACCATGGCGCGAATGCCGCGGACATCGATACAGCCTTCGCCCATGAGACCTCTATCGTTGAGCAGGTCCGTCGTGGGAGTCATCCAGTCACAGACGTGAAAGGCGAAGAGACGTTTTTTTTCGCCGGTGATCCGGATCTGTTCGGCAAGATCGGGATCCCACCAGATATGATAGACATCGGCGGCGATCCCGACGAGCGGATGATCGAGCTGATCACAGATCGCATTGGCCGAAGCCATCGTGTTCACCGCACTGCGATCATCGGCATACATGGGATGGAGCGGCTCAACGGCAAGACGGATTCCGTGCTCCTCGGCGAGGGGCAGAATCGCGGCGATGCCATCGGCGATCTGCTTGCGCGATTCGGAGAGCGGTTGTCCGGGAACGGCACCACAGACAAGCACGATCATGGGAGCGCCGAGGGCGGCCGCCTCATGAATCGCGAGCCGGTTGTCCGCGATCGCCTCCTCAAGACCCTTCGCTGTTTTCGCCGGAAAGAAGCCACCGCGACAAAGCGAGACGATCTCGAGATTCCGTTCGCGCAGTTGTTCCCCGACTTTGGCAATGTCCCGGTCGGCGAGCCACTGCCGCCACACTGTGATGCCCGCTATCCCGGCACCGGCATACTTGTCCATCGCTTCTTCGATAGCCCACGGCTTGGTCGTGATGGTGTGGAGACAGAGACGGGAGAAGTCCATCGGAAGGGTTTCAGGAATTGAGGTGTTCAGGCCAGCGAGAAGTTTTTGATTCCGAGGCGGTCGGCGATGCGGAGGGGGCGAACGAGCGCTTCACGCATGCGATCGGCTTCATCGTCGGGGCGGCGGTCGGTGCACTCCGGATGAATCTCGGACGAGGCGATCAGCCCGAGCAGTTTCAACACGTGCGCGGTGCTGTGCTTGTAGGCGGCGGCGCTGCCTTTGGCATCAAGGCGGAAGACAGCATCCTCGAGTGACTGGAAAGCCTCGAAGAGTTTGTAAACGCGGGTGTCGAGGGGAGCACTGCTCCACAACTTCTTCGCCGTGCAGATGAGCGGACAGGCGGAAACCCCGGCACCGATCAGGAGCGGCAGGCCCATCTTGATGGCCGAGGCGATTCCGAAATCATCACCGCTGTGCGGTGCAAAGTCGAGACCGAGGTCGCGGCACATCGCGGCCCAGTAAAGAAAATGTGGTTCGTCGAGGGTTGAGATTTTCCCGCCCACAAACTTCTCGTGCTTTGCGAGTTCATGGAGAAGCCACGGGCTGTAGGGAGAGGCCCAGGGAACGAAGGCCGGTTCAAGCGCGTGCACGATGGCGGGAACGGTGATCATTTCCGCAATCTCATAGTAGGCATCGCGGCGCTTCTCGGTGCCGAGTTCATTGAGAAGGCGCGAGGTCATGATCATGACTTCGACGTTTTCGAAATTCTGCGCGATCTCGAGGTGGGGCCGATACCACCCTGGGTTGAACGTCTCACCCTGTGCTCCCACCGCCGTCGTCCCGCAGATAATTTTCGGTTCGGGAAAAACGGCGCGGAAGCGACGGATCACTTCGGCGTAGAGCTCCTCACTGAGGTTGAAAATGTAGCCGGTGTCGGCATTCAGGACGAAGGCGATCTCGACGCCGGCCGCTTCGGCGCAGGTCAGCATCCAGCGGACGCTCGTCTCGAATCCCTCCCAGTCAGGCTGACCGTTCCGGAAAGGCAGCAGGGTCGCCACGCATAGCCGGGGATTGGCCGTGTGATCCACGAGAGCTTCCTCCGGGGTATAGGCCCAGACGGTTTCCTCCCAGGAGGTGGAGGGGGTGAGTTCGGCGGGATGACTGATCATGACAAAGAAGAGACTAGCCGGATCCGTGATTCAGGGTGAGAATAAAAGCGCCCATTTTAGCACAAAAGCGATGCCGGTTTCGTGATGGCAAAAGAATTCAGTCCCATCCTGCTCGAGAATCTCCGGATCCGCTGGCCGGGCTTTCGGGTGCGGCGGATTGCCCTGAACCAGCACATGCCGCGGGTGGAAAGTCTCAGCGAGCACGTCCATCGCTATGCGCAGGTGCTCCTCTACCTTCGCGGCAGCGGGATCCAACGCCTCGGCGAAACTGCACTTCCAGTGCAGCGGGGCAGCATCCTCGTGATCCCCCCGGGCAGGGCCCACCGTTTCGTCAAATCCCGCGCCGTCCGTCCGATCTGCCTGGCGATCGATTTCGAGACCGTCGAGCCTGTCATCTGGCGGGAGGAAAGTCTGCTCAACTCGCGAGACCTCGCTCTCGTCGAGCGATTGCTCGTGTCGCTGCATGAACTGCATCTAAATCCGGATGATTTTTCGATTCAGACCGCCGCTCTCATTCTTCAAATCCTTTCCGTGATTCAACGCGCCGTGGACGGTGTCGATTCCCGCCACGGAGGAGGTCCCGTTTTTGCCTCAGTCTCGCGGGCGGTGAGCCGCCTCGGCTTTATCGGTCTGACGCCCCGACTCGTTGCCCAAACTCTTGGTCGCAGTCTCGATCATTTGAATCGCCAGCTTCGAACCGAGACCGGCCTGACCGTGGGAGAAATTCTCAATCGTGCAAGAATGGAGCATTGCGGGCACCTTCTTAGGACGACGGATCTCGATATCGGTGAAATTGCCTCCACGACCGGGTTTGATGATCAGAACTATTTCACCCGATGGTTCCGCAAACAGACCGGGCAGACCCCCTCCCGCTGGCGCGAGGCGATGCGGATCCCGTAGCGGCGGCCGGTGATCAACGCTCCAGGGGAATGGAAATAAAACGATCCGTCGACTGGGTAAACTCCCGAACACTGAAGAGCCAGATCACCAGTTTCTTGCTCTCCCAGTAGCCGGGAGTTGAGGCGGCCTTATAAAAGAGCTGCTTTCTGGCCTGAACCAAACCCGACCCTCTCACTCCCACGAGATCCGGAATAAGGCCAAGCCTGACGGCAAGATGGTCAATGACGCCGGCACCGGAACAATGCATCCCGCTCTCCTTTCCCTCATGGAAGACCAGGGTATGGCTGTCGCCGAGCAGAAGGACCGAACTCGCCGCGTCGGGCGAGACTCCCCTCGCCCCGGCGGAATCGACATAACGAATCGGAAGTGATTCCGGAGCGACCGAGCCCTCCCACTCGCTGCCCGCGATCTGATCTCCGACAAGGGACATGGTTTCTTCGTCACTGAGGGCGAGACCCGGGGATGCATCCGGCGCGGGAAGTTTCACTTCATCGGCGATGAGCGCCGCGACCAGCTCAGCCCCCGCCGGAGAGAAATGAGCGTCCTGCCGGCAGTAGAGGAGCCGGTCCGGATCCACGGATCGATCCTCAAGAAAACGGGGCTCCAAATCGAGGACCCGGACGCCGGCGAGACTGATCCGCTCAAGCATCGGGGCTATCGCCGCCACTTCACCCGCCGAAAATCCTGCCGCCAGTTTGTCCGGGTAGAGGCTGGCCTTGGCGGGGACGGGAACGAGGAGCAGCGTTATTCCTTTTTTCGCCAGCAATTCGTGGAACTCGAGGATGGAGGGAACCGGATCACTGCCGTTCGCCGCGACCTCTTCCCAGGGCTTCTCCCAGAATCGACCGGTGGAAAGGTGTTTCAGTTCCTTGGCGAGAAAGAACCACTCCGCGTCATCCCCGCGCACACTGGGACGGGGCTGAACCCGCCGTAACGCCTCTGCGGCAAAAAGAGTTTCGCGATCAGACCCGTTGGAGTTTTGGGCGGACAACCAGGCGATGCTGAAACAATGAATCAGGGAAAGAAAGATGATAATTCTCATTCGGCCTCGGGTGAGGCTAGCTGATTCCGGCCCGCCTTCAAGCAGGATCCTACCCGAGGTAACGTTGGCGCAGATGCTCGATGAGAGCATCCGGAGAGACCGGCGTTCCCGCTGCCCGCGTCACCAGATCGTCAGGAAGGTAGACGCTCCCGTGTTCGTGAATGTTTTTTCTCATCCAGTCGAGGAGACTTGAATAATCGGCCGTGTCCATTCCCGCTGCGATCACGGGACTCTGCCTCCTTGCCGCACTCACGAGGTGGGCCGCGTTCAAGTTCCCGAGACTGTAGGTCGGAAAGTAGCCGAAAATGCCCATGCTCCAGTGGATATCCTGAAGGCATCCCATCGCATCCGATGGAACAGGAAATCCAAAATAGGCCTCAAACCGTCGATTCCATTCCGCCGGAATGTCGGCCACGGCGAGCTCTCCCGAGAAGATCAGCTTTTCCAATTCGAAGCGGAGCAGGACATGAAGATCGTAGGTGACTTCGTCCGCCTCCACCCGGACACAACTCAGTTTCGCTTCGTTGACCGCCGCAACCATCTCATCCACGGTGATCGCAGAGAGAGAGGGGAAATAGTGGACCGCCCTGGGAAGCCACTTCTCCCAGAAGGCACGACTGCGACCCACGTGGTTCTCCCACAGGCGCGACTGGGACTCGTGCACACCGAGAGAAACGGACGTCCCGGCGGGTTCACCACGACGATCCTTGTTCAGACCCTGCTCGTAGAGACCGTGCCCGGCTTCGTGAAGCACCCCGAAGAGCGAACTCAGGAAGTCACCCTCGTCGTAGCGGGTCGTCAGTCGCGTGTCATACGGAGCCATTCCGGAACAAAAGGGATGAACCGCCGTATCAATCCGACCCGCCTCAAAATCGAAGCCGATTGATTCGGCCACCTCACGATTGAATGCCTCCTGGCGGTCAATCGGGTAGAATGCGGTCAGCTTGGAACGATCAAAGGGCTGCCGCGAGGTGGCGGCTTCGACGATGGGGCGAAGTTGCTCTCTCAGATTGCCGAGGGTCTCATCGAGTCGGGATACCGTTGCCCCACGCTCGAATCGATCAAGAAGGGCGTCGTAGAGGTTTTTCTCATATCCCCATCGCTCGGCGTGCTCGCGACACAGGGAGATCACCTTTTCAAGAGTCGGAGCAAAGACTGAAAAATCGGATTTCTTTCTCGATTCTGCCCAGGCCGACTGCGCATGAACCTTCACCTCCGCAAACTCCTGCACGAGTTTCCCGGGCAGCCGGGTGGCCCGGTCATATTCATGACGCCACTCTCTCAGGTTTGCGGCCACCACCAGATCGCCGGACTCGCCGGATTCCGCTTCCTCAAGCCATTCTCTGACCTCATCCGAGGTGAAACGCTCGTGCAGATATCCGCTGAACCAGGACATCTGCTGCGCACGGTAGGCGATGCCTTTGGTAGGAAGGAGAACCTCCTGATCCCACCCGAGGAGGGAGGCGGTATCGGAAACCAGATGCAATTCGTGGCTGAGAAGACACAGTTTTTCGTAGGCGGAGCTCATGACTAAAATGCGTTAAGATCTCCCGGAGGGCCACCCAGCCGGGCTAAGGTCCCGCCCGCCCTTGAAGCCCGACTTCTCTCCGGAAGCCGGGATAGCGGATCATTTGCTCGCTTCGCGGGCAAGATTGGCCATCACCTGAATGGACCCGGCCGAGAGAACCCCGAGAACGCCCGTTGGTTGCCCTTCCACGATCCTGACCACCGTGACTCCCACCGGCTTGCCGTCGAGAGTAAAGACCGGTATGCCCTGTGAGGTTCCGGCATCGGTGATGAAAAAGGTGCGCTCGCCCTTGAAGACGCCGGTGATCCGACCCATTACGAGGGTGGGCATGTAGCCATAAACCGCCGAAGCCCGGGACAGACCGACGACCATGTCAGCAGCCTGTGCGGTGGCCGCAAACTGGGAAAGATCGACCTTGTCGAAAACCTTGTTCAGCTTCTTCGCTTCCTCCTGATCCGGCATGATGAAGGCAACGTCGGCCTCCAGATCCTGACGGACGATTTTTCCGGGGAGGGTGGACGTGTCCCCATAGCTGATCTCAACACCGGAAAAGGTCGTCGCTGCCGTTTTAATCTCCACCACCTTCTCCCCCATCTGCGCCTGCTGCCCCTTCAATCCGACACTCGGATCAATCGCGGTATTCGACACCATGATGAGACCGTCATCACCAATCGTCACGCCAAGAGTTCTGCGTTGCTGGTCACGGTCAGGGAGGGGCTCGCCGGAGGTCGTCGCCTTGAGAACTCCCTTCGCCGTCACCACCACAAGAGAGGACTTATACTTCTCAAGAAGATTCCTCGCCTGAACTTCGACAGTCTCCTGGGAAAGAAGAATCCCCGGAAGGAGCATGCCGAGGAAAAGAGCGACGGTACGAAGGAAGGCAAAACGTTTCATTTACTAAAGAATCCGGTAATCAAGACCAGCGGTCACAAACATCAATCGAAATACAGTTTTCCCGGAAAACGAAAATGTGACATTCGGTGAGCAAAAGAGCGCCGAATATCACATTCGTGAAGTAATGCGGTCGAGGACCGGAAATTATCGGGAGTAAAGCTCCACCACAAGGCGGACATTCACCATGGTATCGATTTCTTCCGCTTCGGGGAGGCGATTCAGACTGCCGGTCAGCTTGTCCTTGTCGAAGGACAACCAGTCCATCATCGGACGCACCGTTGCGAGATCAACGGAACGCAGGGCCAACTGCTGAGAGCGGGTCGAATCACAAACGCTAACCACGTCGCCGGGCTTCACGTTGAAGGAAGGAACGTCAACACGGCGGCCGTTGACCTTGATGTGTCCATGGCCAACGAGCTGACGGGCAGCACGACGGGTGTTGCCGAAGCCGAGGCGATAGCAAACATTGTCCAGACGGGTTTCAAGCAGCTGCACGAGGATATCACCGGTGATGCCGCGACGGCGCTGGGCTTCCGCGAAATAACGACGGAACTGCTTCTCAAGAAGACCGTACTGGAGGCGGAGTTTCTGCTTCTCAGCAAGAGCCACGGCATAATCGCTCTTCTTCCGGCGTGCACCGCGTGCCCCGTGTTGACCCGGAGGATAAGGGCGACGCTCAAGCGCCTTGGAGGGACCGAAAAGCGCCACTCCGAAGCGGCGGCTGATTCTATCTGTTGGACCTGTGTCTCTAGCCATGTCTCAGTAAAAATTCGTTTTTGATATAACCGCAGGGAGGTCTTAGACGCGGCGGGCTTTTTTCGGGCGGCACCCGTTGTGTGGAACCGGAGTCACATCCTTGATTCTCAGAACATCGATCCCGAGGCCCTGGACGGCACGGACAGCGGACTCACGACCGGCACCCGGACCCTTGACACGCACTTCGGCCTGCTTGAGACCGTGGGCCATCGCCTGGCGGCAGGCATCCTGGGCGACGAGCTGGGCCGCATAGGCGGTGCTCTTACGTGAACCACGGAAACCCATCTTGCCGGAACTCGACCAGCCGATCACGTTGCCATTGGCATCACAAACGGAAACGATCGTGTTGTTGAAAGTCGACGCAACGTGAACCACGCCGGAATGAACATTCTTGCTGCCCTTGGCTTTGAGAACCTTCGGCTTCTCGGCACCCTCGGCGCTCTCCATTTCAAGGAAGATATCTTCAGCCGTACGCGGCCTGTCCTTCTCTTTCTTGACCGCTGCGGGAGCGGGAGCACTTTCAACCTCGGCAGGAGCGGCGGAGGCGGGAGCCTGCGATGCTTCGACTGCGTTTTCGGAAATTTCTTCTTCGGCCATCTTGCTAATCCTTCCTAAAAATTACTTACGGATAACGCCCACTGTCTTGCGTTTTCCTTTGCGTGTTCTCGCGTTCGTCGAGGTTCTCTGGCCACGCACGGGAAGACCACGGCGATGGCGAATACCACGATAACAGTTGATCGAGGTAAGGCGCTTGAGGTGCCCCTGGAGCTCACGTCGGAGGTCACCCTCGATCATCACTCCACCACCGGTGATCGCATTTGCGATGCGGCTCATCTGCTCGTCAGAGAGCTCCCCGGTGCGGGTATCCGGATCAACTCCGGCTTCTTCAAGAATCTTTCCGGCCGTTGTACGACCAATTCCGAAAATGTAGGGGAGAGAAGCCTCAATACGCTTCTCGTTGGGAATCTCGACTCCAAGTAGACGTGCCATATTTAAATGCTGTTAAAAATTTCAACCCTGACGCTGCTTGTGACGGGGATTTGTGCAAATGACACGAAGAACCCCCTGCCGCTTAATAATGCGACACTCGCTGCAAAGACGTTTCACTGATGGCCTGACTTTCATGGGACAAAAAAGGTGGTCGGAGCTCAAACTCCCGGGGGCTGAAATCGAATTAAGCCGCCGAATCTGATCCCCCGCAGGATTTTGGGCGCGGGGACGGAATGTGTACTACAGATTTCGAGTCTCGCAACCGGTGATTGTTTGATTGTTTCAATTTTTGGAAAGTTTTTTTAAATCTTCGAAATCTGGCCGGAAACAGCCGGTCAGATCGTCGCCGCCGCAAAGCTTCTCTCCCGCGGCGTCAGGATTTCGGGCTCTCCACTCGTAATGAGAATCATGTGCTCGAAGTGAGCGGAAAGGGCCCGGTCCGCCGTAATGACCGTCCAGGCATCATCAAGGATGAGGACATCCTCCGTCCCCGCGTTCACCATGGGCTCGATCGCCAGGACCATGCCCGCCTCCAAACGCGGGTTCTTAAAGTGGCGGGCCGTCATCTCCGAGGAATCCCAGTAATTGGGGACCTGAGGCTCTTCATGCAGTTTCCGGCCCACTCCGTGCCCGACGAACTGCTTGACCACCGTAAAACCGAATTGACTCACGTGGGCCTCAACCGCGCCGCACACCGAGGAGAGAAGCTCCCCTTCATGCGCCTGCTCGATGGCGAGGTGCAGAGATTCCTCAGTCGCGGCAAGAAGCCGTTCCGCCCCGGGGGGGAGCCCGCCAACCGCCACGGTGCGGGCATTGTCACCAATCCATCCGTTCTTGGAAAGAATCCCCACGTCGATCTTTACGATGTCGCCGTCCTTGAGCACCCTCGATCCGCCGATTCCGTGGACCACTTCCTCGTTCACGGAAATACAGATATGTCCCGGGAAACCCTTGTAGCCGAGAAAGGCGCTCTGACAGGATCTCTCCGCCATGAGTTCTGACGAAGCGCGGTCAATCTGGAGCGTGGTCGCTCCGGACTTCACCAGATCGCAGGTCAGCCGGAGAACTTCGGCAGCGAGGAAGCCTGCTTCGCGAAGCCCGTCCAATTCACTCCCGCTCCGGAGCTGGATCTTTGACTTCCTCTTGGCCATAAAATCCCGGACGTTTTACTGGTTCGCCACCTGATAGTAGACGATCCCGCCGATGATGAGAACGGCCGCAATAACAAGGAGCCACAGAATCTGATTCCCGCTTGCTGCCGCGCCTTTCATTCCGGGTCTGTCGAAACGTCCGCGGATCCGACCCTTGCGGAGGAAACCGTCATAGTGACGCTGGATGAGGTGGGTTTCCACCTGGCGCATCACATCAAGAAGAACGCCAACCATGATGAGAAGACCGGTCCCGCCGAAAAACTGGGCGGCGATCGGGGGAACTCCCATGATCTTGGTCAGAATGGGAGGAAGGATGGCCACCACGGTGAGGAAGATGGCACCGGCAAAGGTGAGCCGGCTCATGGTGCGATCAAGAAATTCAGCGGTCGGCTTGCCGGGACGCACACCGGGAATGTAGCCACCGTTCTTTTTCAGATCGTCCGCGATTTGATTGGGCTGGAACATCGTCGCGACCCAGAAATAGCTGAAGAAGAAAATCATCAGGCCGGTCAGCGTGTAATAGACCCAGCCGCTGCCACCACCACCGAGCGTGATGGAAAGATTGCGCGCCCAGAGATCGTTGGGGAACATCCACCCGATGATCTGCGAGGGGAACATCAGAATTGCCTGGGCAAAAATGATGGGCATAACGCCGGCGTAATTCACTTTCAGCGGCATGTGCTGCGACTGTCCGCCGTACATTTTACCGCCGCGAACCTGCTTGGCATAGTTGATCGGGACACGTCGCTGCGCCTGGGTGATCGATATGACCGCCGCCACGACAAAAAACAGGAAAGCGAGCAGCGCCACGAGCTGGAAAGGGCGCAGAAGGTTTTCTCCAGAGCTTGCCACATAGGTGTTGTAGACCTGGAACAGCGCAGCCGGGAGCGCGTAAATGATATTGACCATGATGATGATCGATACCCCGTTCCCGATACCCCGTTCGGTGATCTGGTCACCGATCCACATCAGCAACATCGTGCCGGCGGTGATGATGATGACCGTCTTGACGATGAAAAGAAGTCCGCCGTCCGGAACGAGTTCGCGGGTTGATCCACTGGCAATATCCCTCAGGAAGGGATTTGCCTCGGGAGTGACAAGCGACTTCGCGAGCATCCATCCCTGAAACAGACAAAGCACGATCGTGAGGACGCGGGTATACAGACTGATCTTCTGACGTCCGCCCTCTTCGCGGGACAGTTTCCCGAGAGATGGAACCACTGCCGTGAGCAGCTGCATCATGATCGATGCACTGATGTAGGGCATGATACCGAGAGCAAAGAGAGCCGAGTTCTGGAGACCGCCTCCGCTGAACACGTTCATCAGGGCCAGAACGGCCGTGAGACCGTGGCTCTCACTCGACTGCTCCTGAACTTCCTGATACCAGTCCTGAAGGACATTGGCATCGACACCGGGGAGGGTAATAACCGCACCGAGGCGAACAATGACAACAACGAGCAGGGTAAAAAGGATCCGCGAACGCAGTTCCGGAATCTTGAAGGTATTGGCAAAGGCGGAGATCATCGGGAAATACGGGGGGCGTCACTCAAAAATACGAATCGCTTACGAGTTGAATCAATCGAGTCGAAAGATTCAACCGCTGCCTACTCGACGTCAACAACACTGCCGCCTGCCTTCTCGACCTTTTCCTTCGCCGTAGCGGAGATCTTGTCGACAGCAACGGTCAGCTTACGGGTGATCTCTCCGTTGGCCAGAACCTTGACTCCGTCAAAGGTGCCCTTGATCAGGCCGACGTTGCGGAGCGTCTGCTCGTTGACTTCATCACCGTCGACAAACTTCGTTTCAAGATCAACGAGATTGACGATGGCATACTGAGTCTTGAACTGGGCATTGTTGAATCCCTTTTTGGGGAGACGACGGGCAAGAGGCATCTGACCGCCCTCGAATCCGGGACGAATCGAGGCGCCTGAGCGGGCCTTCTGGCCCTTGTGGCCCTTACCGCTGGTCTTACCAAGTCCGGAGCTCTCACCCCGTCCGAGACGGCGGCGACGATGCTTAGAACCAGGAGTGGGTTTCAAATCGTGAAGTTTCATGAATCGTATCTACGGTAAGAAATTAGAGGGCTTTTTTGTCCGCGAGACGTTTCCCGCGAATCGAGTAGATCTGCTCCTTGGTGCGGAGTTGCTCAAGAGCATTCAGAGTCGCCTTGACGACGTTGGCCTGGTTGTTGGAGCCCATCGACTTGGCGAGGACGTCCTTGATTCCGGCCGCTTCAACCACGGCACGAACTCCACCACCGGCAATAAGGCCTGTTCCCGGAGAAGCGGGACGAAGCATGACACGAGCGCCACCATGTTCACCGATCACCGGATGAGGAATGGTATTGTGGGTGATGTTCACCGAGATCATCGACTTCTTCGAAGCCTCGCTCGATTTCTTGATGCACTCGGAAACTTCCTGGGCCTTGCCGAAACCGAATCCGACCTTGCCGTCACGATCTCCGCTCACGACGAGGGCACTGAAGCTGAAGCGACGACCGCCCTTGACGACCTTCGCACAACGATTGATGTGGACCACCTTCTCGAAAGAATTCTCGTAGTCGTCACGTGAGGACGGAGGAGCATTTGACCGGAGGATTTCCTCGGCCTTTTTCAGCTTGTCGAAACGGACCTTGCCAGGCTCCACGGCGATGGCTTCCTCGATCTCCAGGACCACTTCCTCGATCGGATCGATGGCGGGCTCAAAGTCCACCTCGGCATCAGCCAGACCGGACACTTCTGTGATGTCCACTGCCTCAGGCGTTTCTTCGTTTACGGTATCGTCGCTCATTGATATCAAAAATTAAAAATTAAGCCCGGCTTCCCGAGCCGCATCGGCCAGTGCCTTTACTTTGCCGTGGTATTGGAAACCACCACGGTCGAAAACGACGGTCTCAATACTGACCGCTTTGGCTTTCTTCGCCACTGCCTCACCGACCTTGGCCGCTGATTCCTTGCTGGCGCCTTTTGCACCAAGTCCCTTGTCCAGGGTCGAAGCCGAAGCCAGGGTCTTGCCAGCGACATCGTCGATGATCTGGACGTAGACATTCTGGTTCGAAAAGTGGATCGCGAGACGCGGACGCTCCGCTGTTCCGGAAATCTTCTTCCGAATACGCCGCCTCACCTTGGCGCGCGCCTGTTTGCGAATATAAAGACTCATTTGTTTGTTCTCCTCTGAAGTTGAAAATTATTTCTTCACGCTCTTACCCTGCTTGCGGCGAACTTTCTCGCCCTTGTAGCGGACACCTTTTCCTTTGTAGGGCTCCGGCGGATAATAGGACCGGACATCCGCGGCAAACTGACCCACCAGTTGCTTGTCGATCCCCTCGATCTTGATGGTGGTGTTGTTTTCCACTGTGACAGTCAAACCTGCCGGAATGGGGTGAAGCAAGGGGTGTGATTTACCAAGGCTCAGGTCGAGGTCTTTGCCCTTCACTGCCGCCCTGAAACCAACTCCGATGATTTCAAGATCCCGGGTGAATCCGTTGAGGACACCTTCGATCATGTTTGAAATCAGGCTTCTCGCGGTTCCGTGCATCGCCCGGATCGTGCGCTCCTCCGAACTGCGGGTAACCGTCAGGGTTCCATCCGCCTGCTCAAGACTGATCCCTTCCGGGAGAGTCCACTGGAGTTTCCCTTTGGGACCCTCCACCGAGACAGAGGCTCCGTCCTGAACTTTAATCTCGACCTTCTCGGGGAGACTGATTTGCTTTCTACCTATCCGCGACATGACTATAAGATGTTGAAATTTCCGGGAGTAATCCGCTGCCGTTACCAGACAAGAGCGAGCAATTCTCCTCCGAGGTTCTGCTTCCGTGCCGTATGACCGGCCATGATTCCCTTCGAGGTCGAAAGAATTGCGATTCCCATTCCTCCGAGGACCTTGGGGATCTCTTCACAACCCACATAGCGGCGAAGACCGGGACGGCTGACGCGCTTGAGATTTTTAAGAGAAGGAGTGTGTCCCGAATAACGGGGCTTGGCCTTCAGCTCAGCATGGACGCCATCGCCCACCTTCTGGTAGGACCAGAGATAGCCCTCCTCTTTGAGAATCCGGGCAATCTCCTCCTTCACCTTGGAATAGGGGGCTGAGAACTCCTCTTTCTGCGCAAGCGTTGCGTTCTTGAAGCGCGAGAGAAAATCTGAAATGGGATCACTGACTACGGCCATGGGGTTCCAATAGGTTAAAAATGATAGATGATGATTGGTTTATCAGGCTGCGGCACCCGGCTTGCGGAATGGGATCCCCAGAAGAGTGAGGAGTTCACGGGCCTCGTTGTCCGTCTCCGCCGTAGTCACGATGGTCATGTCAAAACCGATGGTTCTGGTGACCTTATCAAGTTCGATTTCGGGGAAGATGGTGTGATCGCTGATGCCACAGGTGTAATTTCCGCGACCGTCGAAGGACTTGGCGGAAAGACCGCGGAAGTCACGAATCGTGGGGGCGGCCACATTGATGAAGCGGTCAAGAAACTCCCACATCCGGGCACCTCTCAGGGTGACACGGGCACCGATGGTATCACCGATACGAAGCTTGAAGTTCGAGATAGCTGTCTTGGACTTCGTCGGAACAGCGCGCTGACCGGTGATTTTCCCGAGATCTTCGATGACCGCTTCGGCGGCCGCCTTGCGGTCCTCGGCTTTACCGAAACCGACATTCAGAACCACCTTTTCGAGGGTGGGAATGCGATGAACGTTCGTATAGGCGAACTTTTCCTTCAGATCGGGGACGACCTTCTTTTTGTAAACTTCCTTGAGTGCTGGTTCCATGACCTAGTTCCTGAATGATATTTGCTTACTTGGCGGCGAGTTTCACATTGGAGATGTGAATCGGACCTTCCTTCTCGATAATACCGCCTTCGGGGCGGTCCTGGGTGGGTTTGGCGTGCTTCTTGATCATACGGACGCCCTCGACGATGACGCGGGACTTCTCAGGGAAAACCTGAAGGATGCGACCCTTCTCTCCCTTGTGGTTCCCGGTGATCACGACAACTTCGTCGTTCTTCTTCACGTGTGTTTTAACTCGCTTGGCCATTCTGTTACCCTCTGTCTAAAGTGTTATTTGATCCCGGATGCTTAGAGCACCTCCGGTGCGAGCGAAACGATCTTCATGAAGTTTTTCTCGCGCAGTTCACGAGCCACGGGCCCGAAAATACGTGTTCCTTTCGGATTCTTGTCCTTGTCGATGATCACGATGGCATTGTTATCGAAGCGGAGCACGGAGCCGTCGCTGCGACGGATCGGAGCCGCCGTTCTTACCACCACCGCGCGAACGACATCGCCTTTCTTAACGTTGGCTGTCGGGATCGACTCGCGGATGTGGGCGGTGATAATATCACCCACATGCGCCTGGCGGGAACGGGTCCCGATAACGCCGATCATCTTCGCAACGCGGGCGCCGGTGTTATCCGCCACCTGCACCTTGGATTCCATCTGAATCATGATAGTAAAATAGTAAAAGTTGTTGGGGAGAGATCTGAAAAAATACTGATCTTAGTGAGAGAGAACTTCCTTGAGCTTCCAGCACTTGAGCTTGCTGATCGGACGGGTCTCTTCGATGAGGACACGGTCACCCACCTTGGCCTGGCCACTCTCGTCGTGGGCGTAAAAGGTGGAAGTCTTCTTCACAATCTTCTTGAAACGGGGATGGGGCACACGGCGGAGCACCTCAACGACAATCGTCTTGTCCATTTTATCCGAGGTGACGACCCCGACCCGGGTCTTCTGCAATCCGGCTTCACTCTTGTTCTCTGACTCACTCATGGGTAGTTCCTGCAAATTCTGGTTGGTTTCCGTGCACCGGCCTCACTCAGGCGGTTCAAGCGTTGCGCTTCTGGGTGATAAGCGTTTCGATTCTCGCAACATCACGGCGAGCCTGACGGATCCGCGAGGGATTCTCCAGCTGACCGGCTTCTTTCTGCACGCGAAGCATGAGGGCTTCCTCTTTGAGTTCGCGGCGGCGGGTTGCGAGCTCTTCAATGCTCAACTCGCGCAATACTTTAGTGGACTTTGACATCGTGTTACTCCTGTAAAAACTGATTATTGATCGGCACGGCGCACGAAGCGGCAGCGAATGCCGAGCTTGTTGGAAGCCAGGCGGAGCGCCTCTTTCGCAGCGGTCTCGGACACACCCGAGATTTCAAACATCATGGTTCCGGGACGAACCACGGCCACCCAATGTTCCACCGGACCTTTACCTTTACCCATCCGGGTTTCCGGCGGACGTGCGGTAACGGGCTTGTGGGGGAAAATACGGATCCAAACCTTACCTTTACGCTTGAGGTAACGGTTGACCGAAATACGGCAGGCTTCGATCTGACGGTTCGTGATCCAGCCGCGCCCGAGGCACTGCAGTCCGAATTCGCCGAAACTCACTTTCGTTCCGCGCGACGCATTACCCGCGCGGCTTCCGCGGTGGGTCTTACGAAACTTAACTCTTTTTGGAATCAAAGGCATGACTTGTCTCCTTTATCTTTAAAATGCTTAAACTTGGTATCCGTTGGGATCAGCCGTTGTTATCACGGCGCTGGGGACGACCTCCGCCACCTCCTCCGGGACCACGACCTCCACCGCCACCGCTGTTGTTGTCGCGGCGCGGACGCTTCGGTGCTTCACCGGGGACTTCCTCTTTCTTGTTGATCCAGACCTTTACTCCGATAATACCCCAGGTGGTTTCAGCTTCGGCAAAACCGTAGTCAATCGGAACACGGAGGGTTTGAAGCGGCACCTTACCTTCACGGTAGGCCTCCGCACGGGCAATATCAGCGCCGCCAAGACGGCCTGCGGCACGGATCCGGATACCTTCGGCACCGAAGTCCATCGCAGTCTGGATGGCACGCTTCATGGCGCGGCGGAAAGAAACCCGGCGCTCAAGCTGAGTCGCCACCTGAGCAGCCACCCAGGCGGAGTCGAGTTCGGGCTGTCTGATTTCGAAAATGTCGATTTTGACCTGAGCACCCTTGCACATCCGGCTGATGTCGGCGGTCATGACTTCGATCTCCTGACCACGCTTGCCGATGATGAGACCGGGACGCGAGGTGTGAAGCGTGACACGAACGCTGTTCCAGGCGCGCTCGATCACAACGCGGGAAACCGCGCCTTTTTGAAGTCTGCTTTCAAGATAACGGCGGACCTTGAGATCGGCGTGAAGTTGGTCGGCGTATTCCCCCTGAGGTGCATACCACCTGGACTGCCAGTCTTTGCTGACGGCAAGCCGGAAACCGATCGGATGTACTTTCTGTCCCATAAAAAAATCAAATTTGGTATTGAATCACTTGCCGTATTTCTCCTCGTGGAGCGTCTTCGCCTGCTTTAACCACTCTTCCCTTTCGATGCGTCCTTTGAACGAGAGAAGCTCGTCAAATTCCTGCATGTTCCGCTCGGACCAGTTTGCGATCTGCTCGAAACGATAGATACCTACGGAATTGAGCTTCTCCTCGAGAACGGGGCCAACTCCACTGATCAGTTTCAGATCGTCAACTTCGGCGGGGGCGGAGTCATAAACCATTCCGCGGGCTTCGTCAACTCTTCCTGCGGAGGAGTCTTTTGCCGGTTTTGCGGCGGCCTTGGTCGCAGCGGCTTTCGCAGGCTTGGCCTCTGCTGCGGTTTTCGCCGACTTGGCGGCGCGGGGGGCTCTCGCCTCGGGGCCACCCTCATTGGAGAGGATCACCGTAAGATGACTGGTGCGCTTGCGAATCGGTGCGGCAGAGCCACGGGCACGTGCCTTGAAACGCTTGAAGGTCGGGCCTTCGCCGACCACAGCGCTCTTGACGTAGAGGCCGTCGACGGAGAGTTCGAAATTGTTCTCGGCATCAGCAAGCGCCGTCTTCATCGTCTTGCTGAAAAGCTCAGCACCCTTGCGGGGAGTGAAGTTGAGAATATCGAGGGCGGCGGAGACCGGCAGGCCCTGAATTTCCCTTGCCACGTCGCGAGCCTTGCGCGCCGAGATTCTGGCAAATTTATATGTCGAAGTGACGTCCATGATTCTAATTAATTGATTCTCTCTTATAAATTTCTCTGAACAGGGAGCAGGCGGATTCCATCACCGACCTCAACATCCCCTTCTGCAACCATCCGGTCCTGAAGGACAGCACCGGAGATGGCGTCCCGAACATCCACTACCATCGCGGAATAAACCGGCTTCTCGCCCCGGAGCACCGCGATCGGTGTCCCGACCCGGATACCACTCCGGCGTCCCGCATTGACCACGATCAGACCGACACCGCTGTCGACACTGATCACGCGTGATTTTGAAACATCGGCCACTTCTTCCCCGTCTGCGGAAGCGGTTGCAAGGGCTCCATTGGCCGCGGCGATGGCGGACTCGGCCTCGGCCTTGTCTTTCTCCGCCAGCCCGGTGGAAGCGTTCAATACCTTCAGGAAAGCCTCACTCAGCTGCAGAATCGCGGATGTTCTCCGGTCGATTTCCTGCTGGGCGATGTCGAGATCGCGAACCGCCTTGAGAAGGCGCTGTTCGATACTGTTGTCATCCTGGGTGAACAGATCCACCCCGAAGGCCTGAAGCTTCAACTCGGTCTCTCTCGCGGAAACCATCTGCTCCTCACTCACCCGAACCGCCTCGGAGAGACTCTCAACGAGCGCCTTCCGCTGGGTCTCAAGATCGGCGCTTCGCTTCTGCTCGACCGCCAGTTGATTTTGAGAAAGCTCGAGAGCCGCCTTCAACTCCTTCACCTCGATTGATTCAACCGAAGGCTCGCTCTGGGCGGACAACCCGACCGTCCACACCCCTGCCATCGCTACCGCAAAGGCGGCGCGCTGCATAAGGGTGAGATGACGGGAGTATCGCATGAGGAGTTGAAGAAGTTTTGAGAGGGAGACCCTGAAGTGATTAACCTTTGATTTTCGGATTGTGTCCGCTGTGACCGCCGAATTTGCGGGTCAGCGAAAACTCACCCAGCTTGTGGCCGACCATGTTCTCCGTCACGAAGACGGAATTGAAGTCTTTCCCGTTATGAACCAGGAAGGTGTGTCCCACGAAATCCGGTGTGATCATCGAGCGACGTGACCATGTCTTGATCGGGCGTTTCTGCCCGGCCTCGTTCATGTCATCGATCTTGATCAGAAGTTTCTGATCAATAAACGGTCCTTTTTTAAGTGAACGACCCATAATAATTTCTCTCTGATTTCAAACTGGATTAACGGCGACGCTTCTTGGTCTTGCGGCGCTCAATGATGAACTTGTCACTACCCTTGTACTTCTGGCGGGTCTTCTGCCCTTTGGCATGCCCCCAGGGACTCTTAAGGTGCTGACGACCACCACCCGACTTCGACTTGCCCTCACCACCACCATTCGGGTGATCGACGGGGTTCATACACATACCGCGGACGGTGGGGCGAATACCAAGCCAGCGCGAGCGACCCGCCTTGGCACTGACAACCTGCTCATGCTGAATGTTGCCGACCGTTCCGATCGTGGCATAACAGCTCGTGTGAATCTTGCGAATCTCACCGGAGGGAAGTTTCACCAGCGCGTAGTTTCCTTCGCGGTTGGAGAGGATACAGCCCTGACCCGCGCTTCGCGCAATCTGGCCGCCCTTGCCCGGTGTGAGCTCGACGTTGTGAATCGTTGATCCGGTCGGGATGTTGCCCAGAGGAAGGGCGCAACCCGGTTTGATCGGAGCATTTTCCCCTGCGGAGACGACACCATCCACTTCAAGTCCTTTCGGAGCAATGATGTAGGAGCGCTGGCTGTCGGGATACTCGATCAGGGCAATACGCGCCGTACGGTTGGGATCGTATTCGATCGAAACCACCTTGGCCACTTCGTCCCGGCGCGAACGCTTGAAGTCGATGAGGCGATACTTGCGCTTGTGTCCACCACCCTTGTGACGGCAGGTGATGCGGCCTTGATTGTTCCGTCCACCCGACTTTTTGAGAGGGCGACAAAGGCTCTTCTCCGGTGAAGAAGCGGTCACTTCCTCAAAGTCCGGCAACAGCTTGTAACGGCTGGACGGTGTGATTGGTCTGTAAGATTTTAAACCCATGGCTGTGTAAGCTTTAGTGGTTAGACAAATTCAATGGTTTCGCCCTCCTTGAGGCGAACGAAGGCTTTCTTCCACGCCTTGGTCCGGCCGAAATCGGCACGACGCTCGCGCTTCTTCTTCCCGTCGTAGTTCGCGGTGCGAACGGCGGCGACTTTCTTTCCGAAAAGCTTTTCAACGGCCTGGCGGATCTCCAGCTTGTTGGCGTGGCGGTTCACCTTGAACACATACTCGTTGTTCGTTTCGGTGAGCAGGGTGGCCTTCTCGCTGAGCTGGATGGTATCGATGACTTGGAAAATATCTTTCATGCTGTATTGCCGGTTATCGGTCTCAGTTGGCGGTCCGGGCGGCGAGTGTTTCGAGGGCTGACTCCACGATCACAATCTTGCTGTAGTGGAGGAGCTGCTCCGTGTTCACTTCGTGAGCCGAAATGAGGAGAGCCGACTGGCAGTTCCGGGCTGCCCGCTTCGTTTCTTCGGAGAAGTCGTTACCCACGATGAGGACACGCTTCACCACGCCGGCAAGTCCGCTCACTTCCTTGACGAAAGAACTGGTCTTTCCGTCGGAGATGGCGAAATCGGCGATCGTGAGAACATCCTCTTCAGCGATCCGCTCGGTGAGAGCCTTGGAGAAGGCGAGACGACGAGTCGTCCGGTTCACCTTCTTGGAGTAGTCACGATAACGGGGACCGAAAGCCACACCACCACCACGGTGGGTCGGGGAAGCGTTACCACCCTGACGGGCGCGTCCGGTTCCCTTTTGCTTGAACGGTTTTTTACCGGTCGCCGATACTTCGCCACGGGTCTTGGTATGAGCGGTTCCGCTGCGACGATTTGCGTGCATCGCGACGATCACGTCGTGAACGGCCTGGCGACCGCGGTCGGCATCTTCCACGAGGGTGATGCTGGCCTTTTTCGCGCCTTCGAGATTGAGAGTCTTAGCTGCCATCTTTAAATTTCCTTCGGTTGAATCAGGATTCGGGTTTCAGGAATCAGCTTTCGCCGCCCTCCTCAGGGGTTGCTGCAGCCGGCGCTCCGCCAGCCTTGAGGTTACGGACCGGACCTTCTTTTTTCTTGGCCGGACGAATGACGACATAGCCTCCATTGGCACCCGGAACGGCACCGCTCACGAGAATAACGTTATCGGCGGGACGCTTCTGAACGATCTTCAGGTTCTGGACCGTCTTGCGGTCATTTCCCTGACGACCGGGCATTGCCTTACCCTTCCAAACGCGGCCCGGGTCGGTTCCCGCCCCGATACCACCTGTCCGGCGGTGCATCATGTGACCGTGCGCCTGAGGCTGACCCGAGAAGTTGAAACGTCTCATGACACCCTGAAAGCCCTTGCCCTTGCTTGTTCCGATCACATCGACCCACTGACCTTCGTCAAAGAGATCGAGACCGGGATGGCTGACTTCCGGAAGCTGCTCGTCACTCTCGAGACGAAACTCAAGAATCTTGCGCTTGGGTTTTGACCCGCTTGCCTTCAAATGTCCGAGTTCGGCGCGGTTGAGACGGGATTCCTTCTGGTCCCCGTAACCCACCTGAACGGCGGTATACCCATCCTTTTCCGAAGTCTTCTTCTGGAGGAAAACGTTGTCACTGATATCGATAACAGTGACCGCGACCGCCACACCTTCTTCGTTGAAGATGCGAGTCATTCCCACTTTTTTTCCAATTATTCCGATGCTCATTGCAGTCGTCGTTGCTTAAAGGTTCCAGGCTCTGACCCGCTTAGATTTTGATGGTGATATCAACACCGGCGGGGAGGTTCAATTTTTTCAGTTCATCCACCGTTCTTGAGGTCGGCTCGACGATGTCGAGAAGTCTCTTGTGAGTCCGGATTTCGAACTGCTCCGCCGACTTCTTGTTGACGTGGGGAGAGCGGTTCACACTGAACTTTTCAATGCGGGTAGGAAGTGGGATCGGACCGGCGACGCGTGCCCCGGTGCGCTTGGCGGTTTCAACGATGTCCATCGTAGACTTGTCAAGAAGCCTTGAATCGTATGCCCGAAGCCGAATTCGAATACTTTGTCCCTGCATTTCAGTTTACTCGTTTAAATTAAATGATTTAGCGTCACACATACTGCTCTGTCATCCGCTCAAGAATGGCGGCTGGCACTTCTTCAAACCGGAGCGGCTCCATCGAGAAGCTCGCCCGCCCTTTGGAAAGGCTTCGCATATCGGTGGAATATCCGAACATCTCCGCCAGCGGCACTTCCGACCGGACATGGCTGAGGTTGTTACGGGAATCCACCTCGGAGATGCGCCCGCGACGGCGATTGAGATCTCCGATAATATCTCCGGAACACTCGTCCGGAACATCCACATTCACCTGCATGACGGGCTCCAGGAGGACCGGGCCGGCAGCGGCAAACGCCTCGCGCATCGCGAGAATTGCTGAAATTTTGAAAGCGTGCTCGTTCGAGTCGACATCGTGGCTCGAACCACCGATCAGATCGACATGGATATCAACCACCGGATATCCTAGGATGACTCCGTTATTCAGCGAGTCGCGAATCCCCGCCTCACAGGCACCGATAAATTCTTTAGGAATCTCGCCACCGACGATGCGGTTGTTGAGAGTAAAGCCCTTGCCGCGCTCGTTCGGAGAGACGCGAAGAATGACATGACCATACTGGCCCTTGCCGCCGGTTTGCTTGACGAGCTTGTATTCGCCATTGGCGGATTTCATGATCGTCTCACGGTAGGCGATCTGAGGTTTACCCGCATTGGTGCGGACCGCATACTCGGACTCGAGGCGGGACTGGATGATCTCGAGGTGGAGCTCACCCATGCCGGCAATGATGGTCTGGCCGGTCTCTTCGTTCGTTGAGACAACGAAAGTGGGATCTTCTTCGGCGAGACGCTGAAGCGCTTCTGAAAGTTTGTCGGAATCGGCCGTGGTCTTGGGCTCCACCGCCATCGAGATCACCGGAACCGGGAAAGCCGGCGGCTCAAGCATAATGTCGAATCCTTCCGCATGCAGCGTATCACCGGTGCGGGCAAACTTGGGTCCGACGATCGCAGCGATATCACCGGCATAGCAGGTGTCGATATCCTTGTGGTCGTTCGACTGGATCTGGATGAGTCGCCCCACCCGTTCGGCACGGCCGGTCCGGGAATTGAAAATCTTGTCACCCTTGGAGACTTTACCGGAGTAGACCCGGATAAAGACGAGCTTGCCGACGAACTTGTCGGACCAGAGCTTGAAAGCAAGGGCACAGAAGCGGCCGTTGTCGTTGGCGGGAGCCTCAAGAAGGACTGAGTCATCGCCCGCCACCATTCCCTGGGCAGCCGGAATCTCGAGAGGGCTGGGGAGATAATCCACCACCGCATCGAGGAGATACTGAATACCCTTGTTTTTGAAGGCCGATCCACCCACCACCGGAACGATGGCATTGGCGATCGTCGCCCGGCGAAGCCCGGCCTTGATATCAGAGGGAAGAATTTCCGACTCGTCGAGAAACTTGAGGCCGATTTCCTCATCCACATCGGCCAGCGCCTCGAGGAGAGACTCGCGGGCCTTCAGGGCGATGGTGAGCTGGTCGTCCGTCAACTCGGTCACCTCGTAGGTCGAACCGAGCAAATCATTGTCCGAATAGAGAACCGCCTTCAGGTTGATCACGTCGATCTGACCCTTGAGCTCGTCCTCCGCTCCGATCGGAATCAGCACCGCATGCGCATTCGTTCCGAGCTTGGTCCGGACATCTTCAACGACCGCGTTGAAGTTCGCCCCAACGCGATCCATCTTGTTGACGAAGATGATGCGGGGAACTCCGTATTTGGAAGCCTGACGCCACACCGTCTCGGACTGGGGCTGCACTCCGGCAACTCCGCAGAAAACCACGATCGCTCCATCAAGCACCCGGAGGGAACGCTCGACCTCGGCCGTGAAATCCACGTGACCGGGAGTGTCAATGATGTTGACGCGCTGTTTTTCACCCACGAATGGCTTGTAAACACCGGCTTCCTCGACCTGCTTCCACTCGCAGGTAACTGCGGCGGAAGTAATCGTGATGCCGCGGGCGCGCTCCTGCTCCATCCAGTCGGTCGTTGCCTGACCGTCATGGACTTCGCCAATCTTGTGAATCATGCCCGTGTAGAACAGAATGCGCTCAGTGAGCGTGGTCTTCCCCGCATCAATGTGCGCGGCAATCCCGATGTTGCGGGTCCGCTCAAGCGGAAACGCGCGATCAGGAGAGTTAGGACCAACACTCATCTTAACAGGAGCAGTCTGTAGGGCAGTAGACACCGAGTTTTTACAGCGAAAATTTTACCAGCGGAAGTGGGCGAAGGCACGGTTTGCCTGGGCCATCTTGTGAGTTTCGTCGCGCTTGCGGACCACCACACCCTGATTGGTGCTGGCGTCGCGAATTTCATTCGCGAGGGCAATGTGCATCGGCGTGCCGCGGCGGCTGCGAGCGGCATTAACGATCCAGCGCATCGCGAGAGCTTCCTGGCGATCCAGGGAGACTTCGAGCGGGACCTGATACGTTGCACCACCGACACGGCGACTCTTCACTTCAACACGCGGCTTCGCATTTTCGACGGCGCGGTTGAGGACTTCGACCGGATCCACCGATTCAGCACCCTCATTCGCCCGGTCGATTGCCGCGTAGACAATCCGCTCGGCGAGAGCGCGCTTACCCTGATGCATCACTTTGGAGACGAGCTTGGAAACGACAGGACTGTCGTAACGGGCATCACGCCTTTCCGGCTTGCTGTAGACTCTTTTTCTTCGGGACATAGGATTATTTCAGTCAAAAGCTAAAACATTCGTATCGCCGGAGAAATGATCTGACCGAGGTCAAATCATTTCGCCTTCGGTCGTTTCGCTCCGTATTTGGAGCGCGACTGCATACGTTTGGCTACGCCGAGGGTATCGAGCGCACCACGAACAATGTGGTAACGCACCCCTGGCAAATCTTTCACACGGCCGCCGCGCACCAGCACAATCGAGTGCTCCTGCAGGTTGTGGCCTTCACCACCGATGTAGGCGATGACTTCCTGACCGTTTGTCAGCCTGACCTTGGCCACCTTCCGAAGCGCCGAGTTCGGCTTCTTGGGCGTACGGGTATAAACCTGAAGACACACTCCGCGGCGTTGCGGGCAATCATCAAGCGCGGGGGACTTGGACTTCACGGGCTTATCCTGTCTCCCTTTGCGTACTAGCTGGTTAATCGTGGGCATAACGTTTCCGTCAGTTAATAAAAATTCTCGGCATCCTTCCTGCTTCGCTGCTGATAATCTGAAGGATTTCAGCCCAAACAAAGACCCGCTCACAGGACGCCTATGCTGAGCGGGGGGCGGGAATATAGGCGGACTTGTTGAGGCCGCAACCGGAATTTATCTCAAATTTTCCGATATTGTTCGAATTGCGCCCCGGAATTTAAAACCGCCGCGGGTGAGTCGCGGAAAAATCATGAAAAATGTGGGAATTTTCCAAATTTTCCCAGGGCCCTCGTTGGGTGCCCGATTGGGCTGACCAATTCCCTTTGTAGTAGCAGGAGGCGGATTTGAACCGCCGACCAAAGGCTTATGAGTCCTCTGCTCTACCCCTGAGCTATCCTGCCGTCCACAAAAGCGGTCCGTAAGGAACTTTTCCACGGCCAATTGTCAAGCTCTCGCTTCATCTATCTTCCGAATCGCACTTTCACAGCTTCACCCACTGAAGTCCCCACGCAATCACCAGCGGTGCGGTGATCAGACTCACCAGGGAAGTGACGAGAACCACCTGAATCGCCATCTGGGTCTGCCCCCCGAAGAGTCTGACCAGAACGATGGGAAAAATCGCCGCCGGCATTGCCGCCTGAACCACAAGGAGACGCTTCAAGTCCGGTGAAACCGGAAGAAAGGCCGCCGCCGCGAGGATCAGGGCAGCGTGCAGCCCGAGCCGGACAATGACACTGACGAGCCCGACCCGGAAGACATCGGTGAAAATGCCGTCCCGGAAAAAGCGTCCCATCGTCGCCCCGACCATGAAGATCGAGATCGGGACAGCACATCGCCCGAGCATCTCGACGGTGGTGGCAATGATTCCGGGAATATACTGATACCCCCCGGTGAAGTTGAGCATCAGTGCCGCCGCCACGGCGAGAAAGGGTCCGTTGAAGACCGCCTTGAGTCCGGCTTTCCCGTTCATGATCGTCAGCCCGACCGTCCACATGGCCACTTCGACACCGACGCCAAAGACAAAGACGAGCCCCGAGGGTCCGGCATTCCCGGGGAACAGTTCCACGAGGATGGGGAGCGGAATAAACCCGTAGTTCTGGATGCCGGTGCTGATCGTAAACGTCCTCAGGCCGGTCCCGGTGCGCATTCCCCCCGCGAGTCCGCCCAGCCAGGCGAGAACGAGTCCTCCGACAATCAGGATAAACCCCAGCCCGATCGCCCAGGCCGCCGATGAGATCGACTCGAGGGCGGGATTTCCAGGAATCAGGGAAAGGATCAGACAGGGCACGAGCAGATTCAGGACGATCTTCATCATGCCCATTTCCGTCTCCTCGTTCAGCCACTTCTTTCGCTGAAATAGAAACCCGACCGCCACGACGAGGAACACCGGAAGCGTCGCGGATAAGATGGTGCCGTAAGTGGGCATGATCGCTTAGTTGCCCCCCCGTCTTTTGTCCTCCAGATACCCGCGCAGCATCAGGCCGAGGCCGCCGGCGATCAGCAGGATCATGATGAACAGATGCGTCGCCTTGACCGCGAAGAAAGGCCGGAAACGGCTCACAATTTCAAGTCCGAGAAAAACAACTCCCAGTCCGGTGAGGATCCAAGCCCAGCGTTGTGAGGCATTAAAAAACAAGGCTAACACTCCCAGAAAAAGGGGAACAAAAAGGACGCCCATCGAGGCGGGTTCCACCCATCCGCCGGCACCCGTTCGACCAAGCGTATTGGTGATGAGGCCACCGTGTCCGGACGTGAAATGAACCGAGTCAAAAAACAACCAGACTCCCAGCGCCGAAAGAACGACACCGACCAGAAATTTGACCTCACCGCCTGGGCTTCCGCCGGGTTCCAGTTTCATGAATCTGCGAAAAGCAAAAAACCCCGGGGCTCAGGGCGAATCAGGCGCTCACTCGGCGGAGGCTCCGAAAAAGATCCGGCTCACTTTGCCGTCGGTGAAGGTGAAGACCATACCGCCGTAGATGGACCCGACGAGGTGGACATCCTGCCCCTCGAAAAAACCTTCCGCTTCCTCGGCTTCGGTCCTGAACCCTGCATAGGCTTTTACCACCTCATCCTTGGGGCTTCCGATTCCGATTCCCTCGCCGGTCTTCAGCGTGGACGGGCCTTCAAGTGCGATGGAAAAAACGCTCTTTACTCCACCAGGCTGGTCCGAGACCATGTTGATCGTAAGGCCCGCCGCAGCATACGTCCAGGTTTGCACCGCCTGTCCGATCGCCTCCCAGACGACGTCTTCTCCCTTCGAAGGCACCCCGAGTTGGACTCCCTCGGCGACGGCTTTCACCTCATCTTGAGAGGAACCAATCTTGAGCCCCCCGATGGTGCCGTCCGCCATGATATGAAGACCGGAAACGCTGACGGTAAGAATGGTCGCCGCAGGAGCATAGCGGGTCGTTCGCATTTCGCCTTCCCCGTAGATTCCCGCCGTTCCGGCGTCATTGTTCAGCCGGAAAGTCATTCCGGGCGGCTCGTTGGAAAACTCGGCATATTCACGCGACTCGATCTCACTCACCATGATCCCCCTGACAGAACCATATTGCTTCTCCGCCTCACTCAGAACCATCCCGGGGTGAACACCCCCGGCGGTCTTGTAGTCCGCGCTCCAGACCTCGATGAATTCGACCGCGGCCTCCTCATTGATGGCGGCGGCCGGGTCCTCCTCCCCCGCATAGAGCGAGATCAGAGGAACCTCGCCCAGGCTGACCTGCACCAGGGCAATACCTTCACCATCACTGGTGCGACTGATCGTTGCGGGCTTCACGGCCTCACGGACCTGGGCGATGGTCATCCCGAGTTTGACCACACCGGCCGAGTCAGCAGTGATGAGACGGTCTGCCGGAATCTCTTGAGCGGCAGCGGAGAGGACCGTCAGGCAGGCAAGGGCAAGAAAAGTCGGAGCAGTGATCTTCATTTGTTAAACAGTAGAGAGCCACTCCCGGAAGTAAAGCCCGGGCCTCGCTTCGCGGCGAATTCTCCCGGCCTCATCCCGGCTTAAAGCGACACCATTTCGCTCCAGATCCGGACGATCTTCGACTTCACCGAACTGAGATCAGCGGTGTAATTGTTGATGAAAAGAGCGAAGGCATACCGCTTTCCCGAGCGGGTGTTGACATACCCGGAATAGTTGCGAATCCGGTCGAGCGTCCCGCTTTTGGCACGGACCCGCCCCTCGGCGGCTGAGCCCCCGCCGATACTGCGCAGCGTTCCCGACTGTCCCGCTGTCGGGAGTGAAGCGTAGAACGCATCAAAATGTTCTCCTTTCGTCGCGTGGTAGAGCATCAGGGCCATTTGCCGGGGAGTCACCGTGTTCGCCCGGGAAAGCCCGCACCCGTCGCCCATGTAAAAGCCGGTCATGTCGACTCCTTTCGCGGCCCAGTGTGCCTGTGTCACCGCCGCCGCGTCGGCGGTGGTGCCCTTTTTCCCCGCTCCTATTCCGATGGCCCGATGTAGGCACTCCGCCCGCAGGTTATCTGACTTGAAGTTCGTCACCACAAGGATGCTGCCGAGAGTCTCCGAAGACTGTTCATGAATCTTTTTCCGCGCCGGAAGCTCTCTTCCCGCGATGCCCATCAGTCTATCGGTTGTCGCTTCGCCGGACACGGCGATTCCGTTTTTGACGAGATACTCGCTGAAGGTTCTTGCACAAAAATAGGCCGGATCGGGGAGCGACCCTTTGATGGTGAAGGACCCGCTTCCCGCCGGGACCGTCCCCCGGAGATAATAGAGTTTCCCGTAGGGGTCTCCATAGATGTATCCCTTGTCACCCGAACCCGATGACCCGACCCGCATTTCGTTGATAAACTCAACCCCGGGGAGTTTCGGATCGGTTCCGGTAAAGGGAGCCAGGGCCCCGACCGAGGGAGTCCGGAAGGAGCAATAATAGAAGTTCTGGCGAATCGTCAGGCCGCAGGCTCCGGCCCCGTAGTAGTTCCCCATGTCATTCCACTGCCAGGTGTCGGGAACGAGGGCGGTGCCGAAAATCGAGGCATCACCGACGACGGACCCTTCGACCTGTTTGATCCCTGCCTCCGCCAGTGCCGACTTCCAGGTCGAAAACAACTCCGCCGTCGACGAGGCCCCGAGGGTGGGATCTCCCCCGCCCCGGATCACGACATCCCCCTTGAGGGTTCCGTCCTCTCCAAGTTCCCCCGTCGTCTGCAACTCCGTCACAAAACGATACTCAGGCCCGAGGATCTCATTGGCCGTGGCCGTCGTGAAGACTTTCATCGTCGAGGCCGGCACCATCCCGATGTCTGTTTGGTACCCGGCGGCAGCAGCGGGTTCCTCGTCCACGGGAATCAGGCAGAAACCGACGAGTGCCGTCTTCAGCCCGGACTCCCCCGCGATCTTTTCGACGGAGGCGACCACCTCTTCCACCGTCCCCGCGAGCACGGAAAACGGCGAGAGGACCAGCAGGAGACTCAGAACGAGCGCCCGGGTGAACGGTCCGGACAGGGCGCGATTACCGGAACAGTCTCGGGACAAATTCAGCGAGGTATCCCCGCCAGACCGGCCAGCTGTGATCACCCTCGGTGAGATGCCATTCATGAGTGACCGTTTTCTCCTTCAGCAGAGCCGTCAACTTCTCGTTTTCGCTGAGCAGAAAATCGTCTTTGCCGCAGGCGATCCAGAGCAGCTTCAGCTTTTCATTCGTTCCGGCCGCATCCGCGAGCGCGGCGTCGATCGCATTTTCAGGAACGGCAGCACTGAAGGAACCGATCCAGCTGAAGGTATCAAGTTCGTTCAACCCGATCGTGAGGGCATGCAGCCCGCCCATTGAAAGCCCGGCAATGGCCCGATTTTCCCGACCCGGCTTGACCCGGTAGAGCTTCTCCACCATCGGCAGACTGGCCTCAAGAAGGTCGCGACGAAGTTCCTCCGTATTCGCCGTCGAGCGACCGTCGCCGTAGGATTCCGGGATGGGATGACCGTCGAGCATCACCACGATCATCGGCACGGCCTTGCCCTCTGCGATGAGGTTGTCGAGGATCCAGTGCGCTTTGCCGTGGGCGACCCAGGTCGCGTAGGAATCACTGTGCCCGTGTTGAAGGACCAGGAGGGGGTAGTCCTCCGTTCCCGACTCATACCCCGGCGGAGTATAGACCTGAAACTCCCGGAATCGGTTGATAGGCGCACACTGATGCGCGTGGGAGTGCACCGTCCCGTGCGGCACCTCACGGAAATCATAAATCGCGTCGCCTTTGAGGTGGAGAATGCTCGTGTTCGGTGAGCGCTGCGGTTTCATCGCCGGATTGCCCGGATCGAGCATCTTCACTCCGTCGACCGTGAAACTGTATTCGTAGATCCCCGGGGCGACCGCCTCCAGCGTTCCGGACCAGAGCCCCTCGTCGTCACGGGTCAGCGGTAAATTGCCCTTCACCATCTGGCCCGAAACCGAGACTTCCTTAGCGGTCGGTGCCTTGATCTGGAAAGTAACCCCTCCATCCGCTTTAAAAATAGGCGACACCACCGGCTTCGGGCGCGGCGGACGCTTCTCTTCGGCAGGGGCGGGAAGGACGGAAAAGACCGTGACAAGAGCCACGAAGAAGCGAAACCGGTTCATCAGTCAGCGAATCCGATCCGGATCTCAGGGAGCCGCGGGGGCGGCAGGGGCCGGAGCGGCTTTCGCGGCGCGAACCGAAAAATCATCGTAGTGAACGTCGTTCGCGTAGGTGGAGAGGCTCACCACAGACTTGGTGGGATGGGCCACGCCTTCCGATTGCATCTTAGCGATCTCGTAGCCGTTCACCGAGACCGTGACGAGGTCACCCTTGGTCTTGATCACGAGGGTGTGCCAGGTTTCACGCTTCAGATCGATCGTAAAATTGACGGTCTTCTTGGCGAGCATTTCCTTGGTTGCGTCGTCGAGCTCAGCGCCTCCTTTACGCTTTTCGTAGATCGTGTTTTCGAAGGCCCCGGTTTTTGCGTCAGAGATGTTTCCCCCCGTCGGACTGATGAAGACGCTGCAGATGTGTCCGGCGTGAGAACCGGTGTAGTCCTTGTCGTCCATCCAGACGTTGAAGCGTTCCGCCTCTTCACCCGCAAAATTGAATTTCACCGAGATCTCCAGGTCCTGGCGACCCTCGAACTTTACCGAATCACACCCGGCATGATCCTTCACGTCGATGGATCGACCGATCAGCACGCCCCCTTTGAGAATACTCTCGCTCTTGTAATGTCCCCATTCCTTTCCGAAATCGGCGGCCGTGAAGTCATCGGTGAACATCACTTCGGTGTACTCGCTCGCCGCGTCGCCCTCCTTTTTCTCATCCGCCCCGAGCGCCGGTTTTGACGACTGCTCCGCGAGCCAGGCCTGGTCTTCGGCGGACAGCGTGTTGACCGGGACTTCGACAGTCTTGCGGTTGAACAAGAGCCGGACCTTGCCGTCCTTCACGTCGATCAGTTCGGCTTCGATCTTCTTACCCTGAAGGTTGGTGAAGGTGCGACTCTCGCGGGCGTCGCTGGAAAGCGAAGAAAGCAGGACAAGAAGACAGCCGGTGAAAAAGGATGGGATTTTCATTTGAGGGAGGATTATCAGACTCCGGAGCAACTCAGGTCAATCCTAAATTCGCCGCCACCCACAAAGACCAACGACCCTCAGTGCGCTTCAGTCCCGTCCAAAAAGGTTGAACAGCCCCTTGGCGCGCTTCCTCGGAAAGGTGGCCTCAAGCGCTTTTACCACCGCGTGGGCGATCAGATCCTGGTAGGCCGGATCCTGCACGAGCAACTCCTCTTCCCGATGAAGAATCACCCCGCACTCCAGGAGGATGGCCGGCATCTTCGCCGCTTTCAGGACGACGAGGTCGGTGAATTCATACACTCCGGTCCGCTCATCGAGGAGGGGCCGGTTCTCCCCCTGAATCGGCTCGGCATGATGCAGGGTCGGCTTTAACCCCGACTCCAGCATCGCCGCCCCTACCGCCCGGGCGAGACGCTGGCTCACCTCGGCCTGGGGATTGAGGCTGGAGGTAAACACGCCGTAGCCGCGGAAATCATCCGCATACTGCCGCTCGACTCCCTCGTGAATCCACGTTTTGAGATACTTGTCGTTCACCGCGTCGTGGTGAATCGCAATGAAACACTCGGCTTTCTCCCGCTCCGCCGCCTCGGCCCGCTCGGGCAGTCCCTTGATCGCCCCGTCTCCATTGATGAGGATGACATGGGCTCCCGCTTTTTTCAGGACAGTGCTGATGACCCGGGCAGTCTCGAAATTGAAGAGAAACTCTCCGCGACCCCTCGCGCTCGTGGCCCCGGGAGAGAGCCGACTGTGGCCGACATCGAGTGCGACGCGCAGGCCGTTGAGCGGTTTTCCGGAGAACTCGTATTTCTTCCAACCCGATGTCCGTTCAGGAACCACATCCGCCTCGACCTGACCGGCCGCAAAACCAAGGAGCGAGAGACAGAGAAAAAGGCGGGCAAAAGCGGCAAGCATGATTGATACCGTCGCCGCGAGCCCTACACTATTCAAGCCCTGCCTCCATGGATCACCGATGAAGGAACTCATCAATACCCCCTGCCACCACCGACTTCTGGAATCCAACGAGGGACGACTCCTCCTCGAAGTGGAATGCGGCACCACTGCCGTCTTTCTCCTCACGATTGAGTTGAACGAAGAGGAACGACGGAACTTTGAGGAAAAGGGCGCGGGTTATATTCAAGATCTCGCCTACCGGGTTCAGGATAATCCGGATGGTTATATCGGGCGCCGGATCTCTTAATGGACTGACCCGAATGGCACGGTGTAAAGGGGCCTCGTCGTTACCCCTTTTCCTCTGCTCTGCATTTCTCTTGCGGGACGCGCGAGCGCTCCTTCCCCGGATGATTTGGGAGCCTCAAGGGGAAGCTTCGCAGGTTGCCTCCGGCTATCTACACTTCGTTCCGATTCCTCTACGTGATCTTCGAGGAATGCGTAGCGGAACGCGCGAGCGTTCCCCGAATGTCTCTCGCTTGTCGAATAGCTTAAAACCGTGCCATTCGGGATTGCCCCACTCACCGCCACGACCACACGGGGTCTTCACCCCATTTCGCGTTGACTTCGCCCCCCGTAGCGTGCGGGCATGTCCACGGAAACCATTCTCATCATCCTCGTTATTGTGCTCTTGTTCGGAGGCGGCGGATTCTTCTACGGCAGACGGAGATAGGCGCGTCCCTCACGGAAACCGGGTGGCATTCCCCGACCAAACCCTCTTGCCCGGGTGACCCAACCCTATTACGCTCCGCGTCATGCATCGACGTGATTGGCTCAAGGGCACCTCGGCCGCCGGACTGGCGCTTCTCTCATACCGTTGGACCACGTCGGCCTATGCCGCCGCCGACCTCTCGACCCGCTTTCCGGCTTTGGCTGACGCCGCGCTCGCGAAAGCAACTGAACTGGGTGCCTCCTTCGCCGACCTGCACCTCATGCAGACGGACCGGGAATCCCTCATTGTCCGCGAGGAAATGGTCCAGGGTGTCGATGCCGGATCGAGTCTCGGTTGTTCCGTCCGGGTCCTTGTCCAAGGTGCCTGGGGTTTCGCCGCGAGCGAGGAGATTTCAGAAATGCGTGTCCTCCAGCTCGTCGAGTCGGCCATCGCCATTGCCAAAGGTCAGGCCGGATGGCGGAAGCAGCCTATTGAGATCGAAGCCCTCCCCGCCCACACCGGACGCTGGGACATGCCGGTCAAGGTCGACCCCTTCACCATTCCCCTTGAGGAAAAAGTCGGACGCCTCCTCGAGATCAACCGGGCGGCCCTGGGCAAAGGAGCAAGCTACTGCAACTCCCATCTCTCCGCCGTGCGCGAGCGCAAATGGCTCGCCAACACCTTCGGCACACGTATCGAGCAGTCCCGGGTGCGGATCCATCCGAGCTTCAGTGTCACCCTCGTCGATCCGAAAAAGGGCGAGTTTGCCTCCCGCGCCAGCATGAGGCCCCCGCGCGGCGCAGGTTATGAGTATTTCAGCGAATGGGATGCCGCCGCTGAGGCTGCTCTCGCGGTCGAACAGGCGAAGGAGAAAATGGCCGCCCCCTCCGTCACTCCGGGGAAGATGGATCTTGTCATCGCCCCCAGCAATCTCTGGCTCACCATTCACGAGACAGTCGGTCATCCCACCGAGCTCGACCGGTCCCTCGGCTACGAGGCCAACTTTGCCGGCACCTCCTTCTGCACTCCGGACAAACTCGACTCGCTCCAGTACGGCAGCGAACTGGTGAACCTCTTTGCCGACCGCAGCGCCGATGGCGGGCTTTCCACGGTGATGTGGGATGACGACGGAGTGAAGACTCTCGGCCGGGAATTCCCCATCGTGAAAGACGGTGTCTTCCGGAATTTTCAAATGGCCCTCGGTCAGGCTGCCCTCATCGGACGGGAAGGAGGCTCGAACGGCTGCGCCTATTCCGACAGCTTTGATGCCTTTCCGATTCAGCGCATGCCGAATATTTCCCTGCAGCCAGGCAAGGACAACACCGTCACCGCCGAAAGCCTCATCGCCGGGGTCGAGGACGGCATTTACATCGATGGCAACGGGAGCTGGAGTATCGACCAGCAGCGCTACAACTTTCAGTTCACCGGCCAGGTCTTCCACCGCATCAAAAATGGAAAACTCGACGGCATGTTCCGCGACGTCGCCTATCAGGGGAATTCAGTCGATTTCTGGAAAGCCTGCGACGGCCTCGGCGGAGCCCCGACCTACGAACTCGGCGGTGCCATGAACTGCGGCAAAGGCCAGCCCCAACAGGTCGCCCCCGTATCACACGGAGCTGTTCCCGCAAGGTTCCGGCAAATCAACGTGCTCAATACCGCCGCCGAATCCGGTAAAGACATCGCGTCCGCCGTGCAGGGAAGTCCAATGAAAGGCTGCGATTGCAGCGGCGCGAGGGATTGGGCGTGAGACAGCCAGTAGCGATGAAGTCCACTTATTTTTCAGCGTCAAACGCGGCGTCGAGTTTTTCGAGAAGCGAAAGACCGCGTTCGGCCGAACCGCGTGCCGCAAGCGCGCGGAACCTGGTCTCTGCATCGAATTCGGCAATGCTGATCGTAGCCAGTTCCTCGATCAGCTTATTCACACTGATGTCGCGGTGCTTCGCAAGCTGTCGAAGGCGGTTGTGCTTGTCTTCAGGCAATCGAATGGTGAGAGTGCTCATCGGTTTAGTGGGTTTGAAGGAACTGTTTAGGGGTAACGATTCCGAGACCAGGGAATTTCAACTCTCCCAGTCCGACGTCGCGAATGTTGTTGGTGATAATGACATCTGCGCCTCCTGCGATGGCGAGTTCAATCAAATGATTGTCAGCTTCGTCAGGCAAGTTGGGCCGCCACAGATAATAAACTCTGACCCATTCGCAGACCGAGAGAAAGGCTTCGAAGAGTTCCTGACGTTCCGGAGCAGTGAGAGGGCTTCTCCTCAGTGGTTCAGGACGTTCGAAAAGTTCCTCGTATTCGTGAAACAAAGCGACGCCGATAATCGGTTGCACGCGGCGATTCAGGCAGCGCCGGACAACCTCACGATTGTCGCTGGCAGAGGCACTCAAAACAGCACCTACCAAGACATTTGTGTCCACCACCACTCGAGAAGCCATGAATAGAATGATAGCATATACGCTATCATATTGTCAATTTTCTCGGAAACAAAACTCCCCGCCCCATGTCCCTGACTTCATCCAAAACCGAATCGCTCTGTTCTAAAATCCTCGGCCTCGTCAAAGCCGACGGGGCGGAGCTCTACGTCAGTGACTCCGAGGACCTGCTCCTTCGCTCGGCGAACAATGACATCACCTCAAACGGACTCATCGACCGCATCGCCATCAGTCTTTCAGTGAGCTTCGGAAAACGCTCCGCTTCCATTTCCATCAATCAGACCGACGACGAGACCCTCCGCGCCGCCGTCGCGAAGGTCGAGGCCATGGCCAAACTGGCACCCGAGGATCCCGAACACCTCCCTCCGGTCGAGCCGGGCACTTACGCCACTCCCCTGACCTGGTCGGACGCCACCGCTGCGATGACTCCGGAACTGGCGCTTGCTCAGTTGCGCCCCGTCATCGAAGCCGCGCGAGCCGCCGGAGTCGACAGCGCCGGATACCTCGAACGCTCCGTCAACGCCTCGGCCTACGCCAACAGCCGGGGTGTCTTTGTCTACGAACGCAGCACCAGTATCGGCTTTTCCCTGACCGCCCGCACCGCCGAAGGGCGCGGCTCGGGCTGGGCGAGCACGCAGGTGACGGATGCCGGTCAACTCGACCTCACCCCCGTCGGCGAGCGCGCCATCGCCAAGGCCCTTGCATCACGAAACGCCACCGAGTGCCCCGCCGGACGCACCACCGTCGTGCTCGAAGCCCCGGCGGTGCGGGATCTTCTCAGCCTGCTCTCGTGGGGACTGGACCGGCGCGACTTTGATGAGGGGCGCAGCTTTCTCAACAGCCTCGTCGCCAAGGGAGACGATCCCATCGGTCAATCGCTCTTCGGGGAAAAGGCGACCCTCTACTCCGATCCGCTCTACGCGCCCGCCCCGGGCGGTATTCATGAGAGCGGTCTGCCTCTCGTGCGCACCGACTGGATCGAAAAGGGAGTCCTGAAAAACCTCCCCGTGGGCCGCTTCTGGGCGCAGCAAAAAGGCATCGCCCCGCAGCCTTCGCCGGGCAATCTCATCATGCCGGGTGAGGGCAAGTCGCTCGACGAACTCATCGCCGGAGTCGCCGACGGAGTCCTCATCACCCGCCTCTGGTATCTGCGTATGGTCCAGCCCGAGTCGCTCCTCTACACCGGCTTAACGAGGGATGGGACCTTCGCAATCAAGGATGGAAAAATCGCCGGGCCGGTCAAAAATTTCCGCTTCAACGAGACCCCGGTGAATGTGCTGAAGAACATCGTCGCGAGCGGCAAACAGGAACGTGTCCTCGGCAGCGAGAGCCAGTCGCCCATGCACGTGCCGCCGCTCGTGGTGGAGAATTTCAATTTGTCATCCGTCTCGGATGCGAGTTAGAGAAAGGGCGCACCTTTCTTATTACCCATGTCCCGCAGTCTCCGCCGTCAGAATCTGGAACGCCGCCTCGAGTCGATGGCGGCCGAAGACAAAAGCAATCGCCGTCTCTTCCTCATCATCGCTGCGTTTTTTGTCCTCGCGATCGTTGTGCTCCTCCTCAAAAACTGGATCGCCTCCGGCCCCGTCGACCTGAATAAAGCTCCCGTCGCCAAACTCGAGAGTCTCCCCGGGATCGGGCCCGAGACGGCGAAGGCGATCATCAAAGGACGCCCCTACAAGACGATCGAAGATCTCGACCGCATCAACGGCATCGGCCCGGCGACGATTGAGAAGCTGCGGGAGAAGGTCGTGGTGGGCGAGTGAGTTCGGGCAAGGGGGGCGACGTGGACGTCACCCCTACGTGAGACCTCCCCACAGCCCAGGTAGGGGTGACCTCCAGGTCGCCCCCGTTTCGGGTCTTCCCTGCGCTCACACGCGAAGAGTAAAAGGTAGCCCTCACCGGCTGGGCCGACCTTCGGTCGGTCAGGGATTGCGCGCCCATTGAAGAGACATCGATTGATATATCTCCGCCCACCGCCCACCGCCATTTCAGCTTTTCCCCATTTCAGCTTTTCCAATTTTCCAACCGCGTGTCATCATACCCGATGCCCCCGTCCCCTCCGCCTCCTCCCGGGAGTGCGGCACGCCAGCGCTATTTGTTGACTCGTCTTCTCCGGCTCACGGGGCGATATGGATGGCGTTCCCTTGGCCTCGTCCTTCTCAATGTGAGTGTCCTCGCCCTCGGCCTCGCGGGTCTCGGCGGGGTCGGGGTGGCGATTGATTTCCTCCGGGAGCAGGTCCAGCCCGGATCACCTCCGGCGAAATTCCCCTTCGGCTGGCATCCGCCGGCGGACTGGTCGCCGCAGTTTGTGCTCATGGCTCTTGGCCTCTGGATCATCACCGCCGCCGCAGTCCGCGCCTGGCTGGGATACCTCACCGCCGTGAGCACCAATATTCTCGGACAGGGTAAAATCGTCGTGGAACTGCGCTCGGCTATCTACGCGAAAATGCAGCGCATGAGCTTCCGCTTCTTTGATGCGAATGCGACCGGATCGCTCATCAATCGTGTCACCGGGGACACGCAGTCGGTGCGACTCTTCATCGACGGGGTTGCGGTGCAGGCGCTCAATGTCTTCCTCGCGACCCTCTTTTACATCGCCTGCCTCGCGCAGATCCACCTCGGGCTCACTCTTGCCTGTTTTGCCTTTCTGCCTGTGTTAGGATTAATCGTCGTCCTCTTCTCGCGCTGGCTGCGGCCCGATTACGAGGAGGGACGACTCCGCGTCGACCGACTTGTTCTCGTCTTCGAGGAACTCGCCCGCGGTATGGGAGTGGTGAAAAGCTTCGGCCTGCAGTCCTGGGCCGAGGGACGTTTCCTCGAAGCCAATGCCGCCGTGCGCGATCAGAAGAACCGGGTCTTCCGCAAGCTCACCATCCTGCATCCCCTCGTCTCCCTCCTCAATCAACTCAGCCTCGCCGTGCTCCTCGGCTACGGCGGCTGGCTTGCGATTCGCGGGGAGATCCCCGTGGGCACAGGACTGATTCTTTTTGCCGGCATCCTCCAGCAGCTCAATGCCCAGGTCACCGCCATCGGCACCGTCGCCGACAGCCTCCAGCAGACTCTCACCGGAGCGGATCGTGTTTACGAGATCCTCGACGCCGAGCCGGGCATCCTCAACCGCGAGGATGCCATCTCGCTCGGACGGGCGAAGGGCGAAGTCGTCTTTGATCACGTCGCCTTTCGCTTCAAGCCGGAGAACACGATCCTGAACGACCTCTCTCTCACGGTGCGGGCGGGGGAAAAGATCGCCATCGTCGGACCAACCGGAGCGGGCAAGACGGCCCTGATTCAGTTGATCCCGCGTTTCTACGATCCGGATGAGGGACGTCTCCTCCTCGACGGACGCGATCTGCGCGAGTGGTGTCTCGACGATGTGAGAAAGCAGGTCGGCCTCGTCTTTCAGGAGAGTTTCCTCTTCAGTGCCTCGGTCGCGGCGAACATCGCCTTCGGTAATCCGGGAGCGACGCGCGAGGCGGTCGAGCGCGCCGCGCATCTCGCCGCCGCCCATGAGTTCATCGAGAAACTGCCGCTCGGCTACGACACCCTCCTCCACGAAAACGGAGCCAATCTCTCCGGCGGCCAACGCCAGCGCCTTGCCCTCGCGCGAGCCATCCTCCTCGATCCCGCCATCCTCATTCTCGACGATCCCACCGCCGCCGTCGACACGGGGACCGAGCAGGAGATCCTCACGGCGATGGACCGGGTCATGGCCGGACGGACCACCTTCATTGTGGCGCATCGCTTCAGCACCGTAAGACGCGCCGATCGCATCATCGTCCTCGACCGCGGCCGTGTCGTCGCGATGGGCACGCATGAGGAATTGTCAGAACAACCCGGCTACTACCGCGACGCGATTCTGGCGGAGTCAGGAGAGGAGGCCGCATGAAAAAATCTTCATCTTCTTCTTTATCTTCATCCTCCCCCTCCCCGGCAAAACCGGGCGTAGCCGGCATCGTCGATCGCGAGATCATCGAGCGCCTCCGCCACCAGCGCGGCGACGAGGAGGAACCCGCCCAGGCTCCCCTCTCTTTCCGGCTCATCCGGCGGCTTCTCAGTTTCACCGGGATCTACCGGAGGAAAATGATCGGCCTCTTTATCACGGTCTTGGCCAGGGGCATCCAGCTCCCCGTCCTCGCCTGGGCGACCGGAGCGATCATCAATGGTCCCGTCGCCCGGGGTGACATGGCCGGGCTCGCCTGGAGTGTGTCCGCCTTCGCCGCCTTTGCCCTCTTCACCGAGTTCACCTTCCGCTACCGCATCAAGTGGGCCCTCGAGGTGGGCGAGGCCGTCATCCACGATCTGCGCTCGGCCATGTTCCGGCACTGGCTCGGGCTCACGATGGGATACTTCAACCGCCAGCCCGTCGGACGTCTTATCAGTCGCCTCACCGGCGATGCCGAAAACGTCCGTGTCGGAGTCCAGAACGTGCTTTTTGTCAGTCTCGTCCAGTTGGGGCAAATGGCCGGATGCGCCGTCCTCATGGCGATCGAGGACTGGCGGCTCTTTCTGCTCGTGCTCGGGATCGCCCCCATCATCTGGGGCATCAATCTCTATTTCCGGAAACGCCTTAGCGAAGCCTACCGCCGCCAGAGCGACAGCTTCAGCCGCATCACCGCGACCATGGCCGAGAGTGTCAGTGGCATCCGCGTGACCCAGAGCTTCAGCCGCGAGAGTGTCAATGCCGACCACTTCCGCGCCCTCGTTGAGGACCACGCGCGTTACAACTACGTCGCGGCCCGGGCGAGCGGAACCTTTCTCCCCCTCCTCGAACTGAACGGCCAGCTCTTTATGGCTCTGTTAGTCGTCATCGGAGGAGGCCATGTCCTCGACCCGACCAACGCGATGACCCTCGGGAGCATGGTGCAGTTCTTTTTCCTTGCCGGACTTTTCTTTAGTCCCATCACCGTGCTCGGGAACATGTTCAACGAAGCCCTTACCGCCATGGCCGGGGCCGAGCGGGTCTTTTCCATCCTCGACACCGAACCGGACTGGGAGGACAAACCTGACGCGATCCAGCCGGAGCATCTTGAGGGCCGCGTCGAACTGCGGGACGTGCGATTCTCCTACCAGCCCGACCGTCCCGTCCTCCAGGGCGTCAGCTTCACTGCCGGGGCTGGACAATGTGTCGCCATCGTCGGAGCAACCGGCAGCGGCAAAAGCACCGTCGCCGGATTGATCGCCAAATTTTACCTGCCCGAAAGCGGCAGTGTCCTCATCGACGGCATCGACACCCGCGATCTCTCCAGTCCCTGGCTGCATCGCTATCTCGGTATCGTGCCGCAGCAGAATCACCTCTTCGCCGGCACCATCCTCGAAAACATCCGGGTGGTGAAGCCTGGAGCGCCCAGAGAGGAAGTGCGCGAGGCCTTGGCGAGGCTCGACTGCCTCGAGACCATCGAAGCGATCGCCGGAGGTCTCGACGCCGAGGTGGGTGAGCGGGGATCGAGTATATCGCTGGGGCAGAGGCAGTTGATTTGCTTCGCCCGGGCGCTGATTGCTGATCCGCGGATTCTGATTCTAGATGAAGCCACCAGTGCGATTGATCCCCTGACCGAGGCGAGGACACAGAAGGCGATGCGATTGTTGATGGCGGGACGGACGAGTTTTGTGCTGGCGCATCGGCTGAGCACGCTGAGGCATGCCGATTGGGTCGTGGTGATGGGCGATGGCCAGGTGGTGGAGCAGGGGGAGCCGGGGGAAC